>Ga0209046_1000002_pt1 | contig 438488 bp, 321 predicted proteins | sample SaaInlV_200m_DNA_5_FD_184669 | JGI IMG/M metagenome (GOLD analysis project Ga0209046, IMG submission 184669) | Marine microbial communities from expanding oxygen minimum zones in the Saanich Inlet - Saanich Inlet SI073_LV_150m_DNA (SPAdes) (version 2) | ecosystem: Environmental > Aquatic >... | reverse complement strand
TAACAGTCACAGGTATTGGAGTGGACGGTGGTGATATTATTGATATTGGTGGTAATGCAGTTGTGCTAACCACCCTTCCCGCCGATTCAAACCTGGCTGATAATGCAGCTATTATTGTTGATGGTAATGCCCCTGCAGATTTTACCGTGGGCGCTATTACAATTAATGGTACTAATCCTACCTCAGGTTATTGGAATGGCTCGGATACCCTAATGAACATCGCCTTTGATATTGGAGATGATCAATCTCTGGTTGGAGGTCGCGTTTATGTTCAGGGCTATTTTGCCTCAATATCAGGCAGACAAACTTTGGGAAGTTCCTACACCATTGGATCTGGAGACATCGGAGATGCGGTGATTATTCCATTGAACCAAAGTGAAGTCGAGTCTCATACGTCCTTTGATGACGATAAAGTTTATCACATCACAGCTCTTATTGAGGATTATGCAGGCAACGAGAAATTAAGCTCTGCTGCAAGTACAGATACATTTTATGTGGATCGGGATATTCCAGTTATTGACAATATTACGTCTCTCAACGCTGATGGCAACTATGGCATCAATGATAATGTTAATGTGAGAGTGAATTTTTCAGAGCCTGTGAACATGAGTGGTGCAACACTTTACACGTATTTGAATACAAATTCAGCTCGTGTTCTGGATACAAACAGCATCGATGAATCAGATACACTTTCCTTTAATTTTATGGTAGCAGCTGAGGATAATGCAGCTCCACTGAGTATTGATAGTGTCACTACAACTTCCGATGCAGTATATGATCTGGCAGGTAATCTTGCCGATCTCAGTATTCCAGATGGTGCAAATCTTGATGTACGGAGTATTAACCTCTATGGTGATAATCCGGTCATTCTCAATATCACCACCACAAGCACTTCAGATGCGTTCTATAAGATCGGGGATGCGATTGATATCATCGTCACTTTCGAAGAGAGTGTTAGCCTGGATACAGATTCACTGCTTGTAAGCCTGGAAACCGGTGATACCAACCGTGTTGTTGGCATAGCTGCTGGTTCCATAAACAATACATCTCAGGCGACCTTCTCGTATGAAGTGTTGCCAGGTGATTCGGTGGACGTATTATCTGTCTTTGAAATTAGAGTAAGCGGGACTGGTACGTTGGCCAATATTGTTGGAAATCCAGTTGATTTGGCAATTCCTACTGAAGGAACCATACTTTCTGATTTTGATCTGCACATTGATGGTGTGGTCCCAGATACTATAGATACTGGAGATATAGTAGTTGTAGGTGATCCTGTCGTTTCAGGTTATTACAATGCAACCACAGATTCTATTCGAGTAACCTTGCCCATTTCGGCTTTTGATGGATCGCTCATCAGTGGAAGTGCTCGACTACAGGGGCGTGTTGATGAAAATCCATTTGTGAACATTGGTGGCACGGTTACGATTTCAACAGCAGATCCTATTACAATCACATTGAGTGCAGCACAAGTGGAAGCATTGCCAAATTTTGCCATCGGTGATTCCATTCAAATTCGCGGTGTGATTACAGACATGCCTGGCAATCAAACTTTAGGCAATACGAGTGAAACAACTTTACAGATAGATGTTACCTATCCAGATTTGATTACTGAAGGGACTTATGCTGCCAGTGGTGGCATTGAGTACAATACAGCACGTTGGAATGCAACAAACACCCAGTATACTATTACTGCAGAGATTCCAAATGACAGCAGTATGATTGGGGGCCTCTTTGATCTTAGATCCAGAATTGGAGGAGGTACACCGTTTGCCGAATCTGGTTTTGATTCAATCCTTGTTGAAGGAGATATCGGTTCAACACTTACGATGAATCTTTCAGCAGCTGATCTGAATACACTTCTGTTCAACGATGGGGATACGCTCAGATTTACGCCAGTTCTTACTGATAGAGCGGGAAATGTGACTGAAAGTACACCCCTTTATTCACTCATTGTCGATTACACGGCTCCAGGTGCATTTGATCTGGAAACTATGCTGGCTACAGGCGGTACTATCCGGGACAATTACTTTAACCTCACAAATGATAGTATCGAGGTAACCATTAATTTACCGGATGGTGACAATACCCTTATTGGGGGAGAGCTCCAGCTGCGCGTGGGAGTAAATCTCCAGGAGGATGTCATGTCACCGGTATCCGTTACCACTCTGGAAGATATCACTATTTCGGTTCCACGGGATACCCTTGAAGCATTGATAGACTGGGGTACGGTTCAAACGCTTGAATTTGATGCCATCCTCACTGATGTTGCAGGGAACACGACAAGTAGTCCAGTTGGACAACCAGTCACAGTTGTAGATCAAATACCCCATGCTGATAATTCTACAGGAATTGTTACTACCTCAGGAGGGACAATTTCTCCAGGATATTGGATGCTGGAGAATAACCAGGTCAATATCATCGTTCCATTGGATGATACTGATTTGTCCATGCTTGGAGGCGAGGTCTTTTGTATGGGGCGCGTGATTCCATTCCCATTTGAGACATTTCTGAAAATAGATACCCTTCAAACTGTTGATCCGACACACATAATCACCATTGATTCGACTGAAATTGTAAACTTAACCAACTTTGGAAGTGGCAAATTCCTGGAATTCCAGGCATTTGTACTTGATCAAGCTGGGAATGCAACCGTTTATGATACCAGTCTTACACTACTGGAGATTGATGTTACGCCACCTGCTAACTTCACAGCAGTTCTTGATTCCATTTATGGTGAAAACCTTCCAGAAAACACCTGGAATGCAAACTCTGATTCACTGGCATTGACTCTGAGCATCCCAGATGATTCCACTATGGTAAATGGCTATGCTGATGTAACCATGCAAATTACTGAAGTTGGCAGCCCAAGTTTTGTGCTGAGTAATATTCCCATATTTACAGTGAATACAGATACGACGATTATTGTTGAAGCTGTGGATATTCAGAATTTAGCAAACTATGATAACAGTGATGGTGAATATGTTTATACTCGAATTGTGATGACGGATAGAGCTGGCAATCAAACTGCCGGATCGATGATCACTGACTCACTATTCCTTGATATTGCTGGACCCGCTGTGGCTGACGTTGATACGGTGATGGCATACAATGGGAATATAGTTGTGAATGCATTCAATTCAACAAACGCAGGCATCACAATCCATGTACCCATTGCTGATGATCCAACATTGTCCTCAGGCTATATCATTCCTCAATTTGATATGGGCTCTGGCTGGTTGACGCTGGACACGCTCATTAGTATTACAGATCTGGATACGGTCCAAATTGTAACCCTGGATTCAACCAGCATAGATACTTTAGCAGGTTTTGATAATGATATCACATTCCTGACAACAGTAACTTTGCGCGACAATGCTGGGAATGAGACACAAGGTAATCGTAGTATTTTTGAATTATTTGTGGATCGCGTGGTTCCAGGTGAGATAACCATCGATACCTACTCGACATCGGGTAGCAACGTTGTTGAAGGATATTGGAACTCATATAGTACTGGTCTTGACATGACAGTACCTATTGATGACACTGATAACTCGCTGATTGATGGTATTGTTTACAGCTGGATCCATCTCAGTACCTGGCAAGCTGAAAATTTTATTGTTCTCGGCGATACGACTGAAATCACAGCCTTCATCGATCGACAATTAAGCTATACGGCCGCAGAAATCGAAGGCATTGTAGCCAGCCCTGGAGATTTTTCGGATGGTGCAATTATTGTCATGGAAGTTGATATCATTGATGCATTCGGAAATTCCACGACCAGCACACGTATAGATACCGTATTTGTCATTGATCAAACTGCTCCTGATACGGGTCATTTTATTCCATCGGCCACCTATATGAATGGCTTTGTGAATGCTGATGATACCCTCGCCGCGGCCTGGGATGGTTTTGCAGATCCAGTATCTGATATTCTTAGATACGAATATTCCATTGGTAGCTCAGCTGGTCTGGCAGATGAGGTCAATTGGTATGACCTCACTTTAGATACGGTCATGATTGATACATTTGGGACTTTCGTACACGCCGATAGTTTCTTTATCAATGTCCGCAGTCTTGATTCAGCTGGCAATATTTCTGATACTATTTCCACACAGGGCGTAGTAGCAGATTTGATACGGCCTCTGAATGCGCTTAACCTGGACCCATTTTACCATATTGGGGAGTGGAATGCTGACTCATCCATTACAGGTATTGCCAGCGATGAACTTTCGGGAGTAGATAGTGTCTGGGTAAATATCAAGAGAATGTCAGATTCTCTGTGGTGGAATGACATCACCTCGGATTGGCAAGCTGATAGTATGACTCAATTTACATTTATGGAGAATGGTTCTTGGCAGGTGGTTCTGCCAGGTGATTCTCTGGATAATCGAATTGATTATCAGGTCGAAGTTATGGCCATTGATAGTGCTTATAACTATCAAAATCCAACCAGTGTGGATATCTTCCAATTTGTAATAAATTCACCTCCCGAGTTTCTAGCCATAGCAGATACTAGTATTCAGGAGGATACTTTGTATAACTTTATCCTCCCGGCTACAGATCTGGATCTTGAGACGATCAGTGGAGATTCATTATTCTACTCCATGATCCAATATCCAGATAGTGCGGAAATTGATTCCCTGACTGGAATGATTTCATGGACCCCATTGAATGCAGATGTTGGGTTAGACACACTTATTGTCCGGGTTAGGGACCACCTGGGAGAAGCAGACACTACCCAGTATGTAATTGAAGTGCTGCAGGTCAATGATGCGCCTGAACCAGTAACACTACTGTTGCCAGCTGATTCAACCCAATTGAGTCCTAGTGATAGTCTCTTATTGACATTTTCCTGGACCACAGCGTTTGATATAGAGGACAACCCAGTTACCTATCGACTCAGCCTTGAAGGTGCTGACTATGATACCATGCTTGCAACTGGGGACACGTCAATCACTGTTGATGTCTCAGTGATGGATTTTCCATCCAGTATTATAGAGTGGTATGTTCGTGCATTGGATCAGGCTGATACTTCAGCTGTTGCAGATACCTTTCATGTGACAACATCCTCTGCCTTTGCAGTGTTAAACACTGATAGCATCGCTGTTAATATTGCGCGACTGACTGAAATTGACACATCCTTTACCCTGAGCAATCTTGGTTTGACTGATTTACGATGGTCACTTTTGGATGCACCAGCATGGATAAGTCTGCCAATTGAGGCTGATACCATTGAATATGACAGTAGTGCCGTTATTGCTATTAATATCAGTCCAGCTGCATTTACTGTAGGTGGATATGGTGGTCAATTCCGGCTTCTGACAAATGATCCCCTCCAGGATACAATTACTGTCAAGGTGTCCTTGGATATTTTTGATGTTCCAGCACCTGTTGTCGCATTTTATAAAAACAGGGCATACCCCTCATATTATGAAATGATGATTGTAGATAGCCTGGGTATGATTGATTCACTTTCGGTTACGCATTCAGGACTGGAAGTTGAGCTTACAACTATTGATACTTTCAGTTATGTAGCTGTTGTAGAAGTTTCTACTGAAGGTCTCAACGCTTTTGAGGTATACGCTGAGAACTGGGTTGGAGACACAACCATAACAGTCAATGTCACCGTTAGCCTGATTAAACGTGGATCTGGATGGTTAGCGCGCAGTCCTGATGAGCAATTTGAAATAAAGGGTAGCTCAAACAGTGCTGCTAAATCAACTCGAATTGCAGTATTGGATTCAATGTTAAGTGCTAACGATGATGCACGCTACAAAGTGCTCACAGATGGTGTGGTTCTCGCTGAACCTGTATTGGTGAGTATGCCGGCACTGACAAATGATCAAGCTATCTACATCCAGGATATAGCCGGAGATTATGTTGAATTGGCGTCGGTCTCAGATGGAGAACGGGTCAGGGCCTGGGCTGCCACAATGGGTTCCTTTAAATTAGGACCACGAACCATTATTGTCCCTGAGAAGAGCCAATTGTCGCAGAACTACCCCAATCCCTTTAATCCTACAACGACGATTGATTTTGATATAGGCTTTCTGGATGGTTTAAATCAGGATATTAGATTTAGTGTCTACAATATCAGGGGTCAGGAAGTTCGGACTCTCATGGAAACTCAAATGCAGCCTGGCAGTTACTCTATTATCTGGAATGGCCTGGATGACCAGGGCAAACAGGTAAGTAGTGGTCTTTACTTTGCCCGACTCATGACGGGCAAGGGCTATGCGAAAACTGTCAAAATGCTGGTTCTAAGGTAGGAGGTGTGAAGATGAATATAATAAAATGGTTGTTTGCGCTGATCCTACTCGTAGGCCTGTTTGGATGCCGTGAGAAAATCGATCCTGAAGTTGATGATTTTGTAGAGTATGGCTGGACCTTGTATGCGGAGCGTGATTTCGTGAGTGCGTTGGCCCATTTTCAGGAAGGTCTGGTTATGGACACCCAATACATTGATGGTTATAATGGTGCCGGATGGTGTTATATCGAATTTAATAGCCCCGATACGGCCATTACCTTCTTTAATAGTGGTCTTGATCTAATCACCATCGATAGCAGCCAGGTTCGCTTTGAAATGTTAGCTGGTATTGCTTTGAGCTATCATGTAACTGGTGATTATGTCAGGGCTATTTCCAGGGGGGAAGAGATTATCGAATTTCGACCTGTGTTTGAATTTACCCATAACTGGCGCATTGATTATGCTGAAATCACCATCATGCTGGCGGCTGCAAATTATGCAGCCGGAGATTTTGCTGCTGCGTTAGGATGGGTCCAGAATCTGGATGAGGACTTTGTTGCTGATGTCTCCACCAATGAGGGGCGGGCAGAGCTCATTAAAAAAATCGAGGCATTACAGGATTTATAGCTATTTTGGTTTAGTCAACCAGAGTTAATGCATTCATTAAGATGGGAAAAATGATGAAGTCACTGAAAATATTATTAACACTTGCTATGATTTCGATGTTCGTATGGAATTGTTCATCCAATGCCGCTAACACGGAAGTGGATCAAAAGCTTAAAACACTGTTTGATAAGAATGATAAATTCCAGAAGATGGCCATCTCAAAGATTAAAGCGCTTGAAAAGGATGTTGCCACCCTCAAGAAAAATCAGGGTAAGCTGGGCAAACAGATTCCTGTCATCGTGAAACAGATCAAGATCCTGAAAAAAGCCGTTAATTCCAGTGGAAAAGGTATGCCTCCAGGTATGGTAGCTCAATTGGACTCTATTGTCCTCAACCTGGAAGCTATGGAGCAGGAATTGGCCATGGTTAAAGAATATGGGCTTTCTGCTGCTGATGACAATGGCAATGGTAGTAATGAGACTGCGCCACCTATTTTGATCAAAGGCTCTGATCAGGAACGCATCTATCGTCAGTATGGTGATCCCATTGAGAGATATATTGTAGATGAAACAAACCAGGTTTGGCTCTATGATAATGGTGTCGCTGTGTTTGATATGAATGGACGGATTGTTTCTATCGAATTCAAGTAAGCCTTTGTCACACACGTTTTAATAAGCCTCGCATCTTCTGCGGGGCTTTTTTTTGTATAAAAATACATCATTTACTTGATATACACCTTTTGTACACCTATATTGGATCCATGAAAAAAACTGAATGGAAAGCGGAGAAGAAAATGCATCAGAACCATAGAAACTTTGGGCATGGAGAACGATTAATCCAGCATGCCATAGAAGTGTTTGATCTTGTGGACATTACTCCTACTGCAATGGCAGAGAAGACTGTTGATCATAGATTTCTCCAATCTGATGCTTTGGCTACTGTTGCACGATATAGTGAGACACAGAGCACAAACATATATGTTGATGTCACCCATGGAGCAAGAGCATGCTAACCAAAAAGCAACGCGAACTCTACGAATACATCTCACAGTTCATTCAGAGCCACCAGATGGCGCCAACTATTTCTGAGATACGGGAATTCTTTGGATTGAATTCCAATTTCTCTATCCAGAAGAAACTGAACATTCTGCGTGAAAGGGGCTATATCTCTTTTAATAAGAGCAATGCTGCCCGCAATATTCGGCTGACTGGTCTGGTAGGAGAGACGGTTGTTCTGGATATCCTGGGACAGGTCACTGCTGGTATCCCCATTGAGGCGATTGAGATTCCTGAACCTGTGGAAGTGCCACGCTACCTTCTCAAAGGAACCAATAATTTTGCATTACGGGTTCGTGGAGATTCTATGATGGATGCCAATATTGAAGATGGTGATGTCATCATTGTAAAACCCCAACCCAAAGCTGAAAGCGGCCAGATTGTAGTCGCCACCATCAACGGAGAGGCCACAGTCAAAAAGCTGGACCTGCATCCTGGTGGGGTCACACTACGTCCCTGTAACAGTTCCGGCCAGTATCAGCCCATCCTGGTGGAAGAAGATGATGACTTTGCCCTCAAGGGTGTTGTTGTTGGTCTCCTTCGGCAATATCAAGCGTAGTAAGTACTAAGAATAGCGAACATTCAAAAGGATCACATATGCGATACAATTCAATACCTCAGCCCGCCTCCAGCCTGTTTCGTGGTCCCCGGGGAAGAACCAGAGCTGTATTGTCGTCAGTATCCCATGGAGTAGCTGGACTTTCGGCCACTGTCCCTGCACCGAAGAAACAAACCAGGCCTGTCCGTCCAGCAGCTCCTGTGATTCACTATGAGATCGCCACTACCAGCCGCCTTGCCGGTTAGGCATCCTCGAGTTTGGAATAGGATATTCTCCAGAAATTCTGTTCCCTGACTCCTGACTCCTGACTTCTACCTTCTGCTTTTCATCCTTTGACCTTCGACTTTGGGACTTTTGACCATGAAAGATGTTCTACACATAGAAGTTCCATCATTCCCGGCTACGGTTGAGCAGGCTGTCCATAGCAGCTATCGCGATCGACCTGTGGTGGTGGCATCTGGATCTGGAGGACGGGCAATCATATTATCAGCTTCCAGGGAAGCCCGCCAGGAAGGCATCCATCGGGGCATGCTTCTTGGACAGGCACTCAAACTGGAGCATCGTCTTATCGTGGTGGATTCCAATCCGGAACTTTACCAGCGCGCAATGAACGCCATTACCAGTCAGGTTTCCCGTTATTCACCCTATGTTGAGCCCATCCGCTATGGACAGGTTGCCATTGATATGACGGGTACCACACGCTTGCTGGGACGCATTAAGGACAGTGCCTATCGTATTCATAAGGATATCCGTGAATCATTCCGCCTGACTTCAAGTATTGGTATTTCTGCAAACAAGCTGGTTTCATCAGTGGCAGCACGCTACATCCGCCAATATGCTGAGCTTTTTGATGTTTTACCTGGCAACGAGCGCACCTTCCTGGATCCCCTGGAACTCAAGATGTTGCCAGGTATTGGTCACACCACCGATCAGGTGCTTCTGGAGGAGTTGAACCTGACCAGCATTGGTATGTTGGCAGCAGTTCCCATCAATAAGTTGATTCTGGTCATTGGCAAGAATGCTCTGACCTTACATCAGAAGGCTCTGGGTATTGATCTAAGCCCTGTAATGCCCCCAGAGCAGCGTCTGGAGATAAAAGAGGAGTATACCTTCAGTGAGGATAGCAACGATGACCAATTGATTATGGGAGTTGTCTATTATCTCATTGAGAATGGCTGCACCCGCTTGCGCCAGAAGAACAAGAAGGTCAACAGCTTTCGTATCTTTTGCCGTTATTCCGACAGCAAGATTGCCACACGTACAGTGCGTCTACCTGAAGCAACGCATAAAGAATATCTCATGTTCTATCATACCCAGAAAATCTTTGAGCAACTCTTTGAGCGACGTACTCGGGTTCGCTATCTCTCCATCGGTTTTGAGAACCTCATACAGGCCGCCCAACAGATCAGTCTTTTTTCCAAGGTGATTGATCCTGATGCTGCCAAACATGGCGAATTGCACCAGGCCATGGACAAGCTGCGTGCCCGACATGGTTACCCTGTCATACGATTTGGACTCACAGAGCCCATTGTCCTGAACACTGGGAACGATATCATACACAGCCCAGTCAGGGCATAGCGATGGCAACCTTCAAGGGGTTGGATGTTTTCCAACGTGCAATACTTATGGCCAAATATATCTATACCATTACCTCACAATTCCCGGATAAAGAACGTATGGGTATGACCGCCCAGCTTCAACGAGCTGCAGTGAGTATCCCGGCTATTCTGGCTGAGGGAACCTCTAGACGCACAACCAAAGACCGCCAGCACGCCGTAGATGTTGCTCTGGGGGCTCTGAATGAGATTTATGCCCAATTGTTGGTTGCCAGGGAACTCAAGTACCTGCAGGAGGCCGAGGTAAAACGCTTTGAACGAGGCTATGATGCTTTGCGACCAAAATTGATTGCCTACCAGAGATCCATCCGGCCACATCCTGAGGGCGGACTACAATGATCCCCCTAAGAAATTACAAATTAGGAATTAGGAATTAGGAATGACTATGAAGCAAAACAATGTAGTTCAGACAAAAAGCTATGCATTTGCAGTGAGAATCGTGAAGCTTTACCAGTACCTGGTGAAAGAAAAACAAGAGTATGTACTTTCGAAACAGCTAGTGAAAAGTGGTACATCTATCGGGGCAAATGTGGAAGAAGCGATTGGTGGTCAATCACAAAAAGATTTCCAGGCAAAGCTATCAATTTCATATAAGGAAGCACGCGAGACACATTACTGGCTTCGCCTTATGCAGGATAGCGGGTATTTGAGTCCAACTCAGTCTAAATCCCTTTTGGAAGATTGCAGTGAGCTATTGAAGATCCTTGGCAGTATTCAACGCACTATGAAAAATCAAATTCGTAATTTGTAATTCGTAATTAAATGATCCCTCTCGAAGTCCATAGCCATTACTCTTTACTCAGGGGAACCCTTTCCCCAAAGCATCTATGCGATTTCATGATCAAGAAGGGCTATACCCAATTTGCCATTGCTGATACCAATAATCTCTATGGCATGATCTTCCTTTATCAGACAGCCCTAGAGCGTGGTCTGGATATGATCGTTGGGGCAACATTAGATGATGCGCAGAAGCGCAAGGCTGTTCTGCTGGTCAAAAACATCACAGGCTATTCCAACCTTTGTCGCCTGATCAGCCAGCGCCATGATGCTGAAGAAAGCTTCGATCTGCTCAAACATCTCACTGGACGGTTGGAAGGATTGGTCATGCTGACCCAGAGCCGTGATTTACTGGAGGCATACCAGTCCGAGGATGTGTATGTCTCCCTGAAATCAGGCAGTTACAGCTTGTACCACTGGGCTCGTGAGAAAGGTTTTCCATGTGTGGCTAACATCCCTGCATACATGGGCTCACCTCGGGGACATCAGCTCCATCGCATTATGCGCGCCATCAATCTGAACACCAAACTGTCACGCTTGCCTGAAGAAGAACTCATTCCCACTGATAATTATCTCCATAGTCCGGCAGAAACGCTCGATGTACTGCCCTTTGCAGAGGAGGCCCTGGATCGTACCATGGAAATTGCTGCAAAATGCCAGTGGAGACCACCGCTGGACAACTTCATTTTTCCTGACTCCAATGATAGCAGGGATTACCAGGAACTAAAAAATCGTGTCTATCTGGGTGCTCAGGAGCGCTATGGCAATATGACAGATCGTATCCGAGACCGCATTGAGCATGAGTTGAAGACTGTTAAAGAGAAACGCTTCTCTAATTACTTCCTCACAGTTCAGGATATCGTCAAGCAATCACCCATCACATGTGGACGGGGGAGTGCTGCAGCCAGTATTGTCGCCTATACATTGAAAATCACCCATGTCGATCCCATCCGCCACAATCTCTTCTTTGAACGCTTCCTGTCTCCCGGGCGCAAGGACCCGCCAGATATTGATGTGGATTTCCCCTGGGATACTCGAGACGAGATTTTGCAGTATACCTTTGATACCTACGGTGACTCCCATTCAGCCATGATCTGTAACCATGTGACCTTCAAGGCGCGGGCTGCTATTCGAGAAGTAGCTAAGGTATATGGACTGACTGAGAGTGAGATAGGTATTGTAACCAAGCGTCTGTCCCATTTATGGTATGTCAGTGACCCATTTGAGGAGCTAGCCACCAATCCCTTGCTCAGCGATCTTGATCTCAAGGACCCCTGGCCAGAGATAATCCGTAATGGCTTCTACCTTGCTGGATTTCCCAGACACCTGAGCGTCCATCCCGGGGGAGTTGTCCTGACACCCCATGAAATCCGTAGCTATGTACCGATTCAGCGTGCTCCCAAAGGCGTTCAGATCATCCAGTGGGAGAAAGATCAGGCAGAGGACTTTGGGCTGATCAAGATTGATCTCCTGGGAAATCGCTCTCTGGCTGTCATTCGGGATATTCTGGCCGATGTACATGAGCATTATGGTGTGGATATCCCATATTGGAAACTAAACCCCCTGGAAGATTTACGAACCCAGGAGCTCATCCGTACTGCCCGCACCATGGGCTGTTTCTATGTAGAGTCCCCGGCTACTCGTCAACTGCTGAGTAAGATGCAAACGGGTGACTATGAAAACCTGGTCATTGCCTCCAGTATTATCCGACCGGCAGCCAACAAATGGATCAGAGAGTTTGTCCGCCGTCTCCATGGTGGTGACTATGATCCACTTCACCCCTTACTTGATGAAACCCTCAAAGAGACCTATGGGATAATGGTTTACCAGGAAGATGTCACGCGAGTTGCTATGCGTCTGGCCGGTTTCGATGCCGATGAAGGCAACGAATTGCGCAAGGTCATGTCCAAGAAACACAAAGAGGCTAAGCTCCGTGATTATTGTGAGAAATTTGTTAATGGAGCACGTGAGAATGGGGTAGAAGATAGCATCATCGAAACCCTCTGGGAAATGATCATGTCCTTTTCAGGGTATTCCTTTTGTAAGCCCCATTCTGCCTCATATGCTTTGGTCTCATTCAAGTCAGCCTATCTGAAAGCTCACTATCCGGCGGAGTTTATCGCCTCCGTCATGACCAATCTGGGTGGATACTACTCTACTTTTGGCTATTACTCGGAGGCGCGTCGTCTTGGTTTGAAAGTCCTGCTCCCCAGTATCAATAACTCAGAGATACGACATACTGGTCTGAATGACTGGGTGCAGATAGGGTTTATGCAACTGAAGGGAATCAAACGAACCGCACTGGAGTACATCGTTGCTGAGCGGGAGACAAATGGCCGTTTTCGCTCATTTGAGAGTTTCTTGAGACGTATGCCTGAGTTGGATCAATCTGATGTACGTATTCTCATCAAAGCAGGTTCTTTTGACGGTGTAGAGGGTATAGAAGCCCGACCCGGACTCATGTGGCAGCTGTATCAGGCCAGAGCCAGCCAACAACGACGGGATAAACCAGCGTCTCTGTTGGATCTAAACGAACGTGACAGCTACTACATCCCTGACACAGGAGCATATTCTGAAAAAACAATGCTCATTCATGAAGCTGATGTCCTGGGTTTTCTTATCTCACGCCACCCTTTGAGTCTATATGCGAAGCTGCTGCAGCATCTGGCTTATGTACGGGCCTGCGATCTTAGGAAGTATGTTGGGAAGGAGATTCCCGTTATTGGCTGGCTCATTACGGGGAAAGTAGTTCACACAAAGAATGATGAGCCCATGGAGTTCATTAGCTTTGAGGATACCACAGCCATCTACGAAACCGTGTTTTTCCCTGAAGTGTATCGGAAGTTTTGTCGCATGCTCAGCAATGCACGTCCCTATCTTTTACGCGGCCTTGTAGAGGAGGACTTTGGGGCCATCTCTCTGACAGTCAAGCATATAGAGTTCCTTGATAAGGTGAAACCTTCACGACAGATTGGTAAAACGCAACCAATAATGCTGATCGCAAACAACAAGGGATTTTAAATTCCCAATTCTGATTCTGTAAGTGACTGTGTATCAGTGAGATGCAGGCATGCGTGTTCTGCCGTGTACTCTATGTGTGTACCCGTGACGAATCTGGGTAGTGTGACTTTCTATTTTTTGATGCCCAAGTTCTTAGCATGATTTTTGCAAAGGAACTTATCAATAATTAGTGCTACGAACAATTGTAGGTATCAAGTATTACGCTGATGTAGGGACCGTGAGTTCTTAATAGCTGGTTAGATGAGGAAATAGCTTTCACTATCTGAAACTCTGGAGGGCATGACATGAATTTAATAAAACATGATGTATCAAAAAGGCAAGCTGCATTGGTAGCCGGGATAGGTTTTCTACTCTCATTTGGTGGTGCCATTTTCTCTGGTGGATTTGTGAATGGATTGATTGTACCGGGGGATGCTGTCAGCACCTCCAATAATCTCACTGCCTCCGCGGGTTTGTTTCGCGTAGGTATCGTCAGTTGGCTGATTGTCATTCTTGGTGATATTGTCAGAGCCTGGGCGGTCTATGTGTTCTTCAGAGATGTAAACAGGAGTATCGCTCTACTTTCTGCATGGTTAATGCTTATACACGATGCCATCTTCGGCAGCGCATTGATGAATCTCATTCTAATTTCCGTTATCTCAAGTGGAAACAGCATTCTCACTGGCTTTGGAGTGCCTGAATCCCAAGGTCTACTCTTGCTTCTCTTTGATGGATTCAATGCTGGCTTTGAGCTTGGTCTATTCTTTTTCAGCTTCCATCTGGCACTTCTGGGATATCTGGTACTCAAATCCGGTTTTATTCCAAAGATCTTCAGCATTCTTCTGTTTATAGCTGCTATTGGATACCTCATGGATAGTGTAGGGAAACTATTTCCCGCGTATCCTGAAATCCTCTGGACCATCTTCATGGGCCCCTGTCTCATCGGTGAAATGGCTATAATGATCTGGCTGTTCCTAAAGGGTGGAAAGAACGAGACCGTAAGTTGACCTATATCATTCTTTTTCAATCCACACACGATTAGAATGGAATTCGCTATAATCTAGGCAAATCACTAGGCGTGCTCAAAACTATCTTACGAACAGGAGGATAACTAATCCGTTTGTTAATATCTATGATCGCTTCATGGCAAAGGATTTGAGGAGGCTTCAGCTTTTACATGTGCAATGAATGCTCACTTTGACTTTAAAAGTGGTTGATTTATCTCAATCATGGGATTATGTATCCCTCGGCAGTATTCCGTAACAGTCTGTCCCACAGCAAATTACAGCAATCCCAAAAACAACATGTACCTCCGATGATACATCCTGACTAACAATCGCCCTTTCTGAGTCCAATCCCTCATCACACCATCCATAATTGTCTATCCAGGGTACGGTACTGAATGGCTTCAGATATATGCTCAACTCGAATTTCAGAACATTCTGATAGATCAGCTATTGTCCTTGAAACCTTAAGAATACGATCATAGGCTCTGGCACTCAATCCGAGGTTGGTGATAGCCGACTTTAGCAAGGAAGCTGACTCACCATCTACTTTGCAGAGTCCTCGGATCATTTTAGGTGGCATATCAGCATTAGAATGAATATGTGGCTCATTTGCAAAGCGTTTGATTTGATTATCTCTGGCTAGTTGTACACGCTTTCTTACCTCAAATGACGATTCTCCATCTTGTTTACTGGATAGTTCTTCAAAAGGAATGGCTGGGACTTCTATATGAAGATCAATCCGATCCAGAAGCGGACCAGAGATTCTAGCCATATACTTCTGAATACCGACACTACTGCAGGTGCATTCATGGCGTGGGTCGCTGCTATAACCGCAGGGGCAGGGGTTCATGGCACTCAGAAGGATAAAATTGGCAGGGTAGGTGAGACTCATGCTGGCACGACTGATGGTGACTTCTGTATTTTCAAGTGGCTGGCGTAACACCTCCAGTACATTTTTCTGAAACTCAGGCAGCTCATCTAGGAATAATACGCCATGATGGGCCAGACTCACTTCTCCTGGACGTGGAATACGTCCGCCACCAACCAAAGCAGCATCTGAAATGGTATGATGAGGTGATCTGAAAGGTCGAGTGGCAACCAGTCCTTCGGTTTTGACCATACCTGCAATGGAATGAATCTTGGTGGTTTCCAAGGCTTCATCCAGAGTCATTTGAGGAAGAATAGTTGGGAATCGTTTAGCCAGCATGGTTTTCCCTGATCCAGGAGGACCGATCATGAGGACATTGTGACCACCTGCTGCAGCTACTTCAAGAGCCCGCTTCACATGAGCTTGGCCTCTCACATCTGCCAGATCCACTGGATAGCACTGTGCTTCTGAAAACAAATGTTCTGCATTGACTTCTACTGGTTCAATAACTTGCTCACCATTTAGAAAACGGATGGCTTCCAACAAGGTATTCACAGGAATAACATCAATATTTCCAGTCACGGCTGCCTCACGGGCATTCTGAGCAGGTAGAATGAGTCCCTTCATCTCAGCCTCATGTACACCTACAGCTGATGGTAGAGCCCCTTTTACGCCGCGTAGAGTACCATCCAGTGACAATTCTCCCATAAGTACATAGTCGTCGAGGTCTTCATGGATGACGATTCCCAAAGCAGCCAGAATCCCGATGGCGATGGGGAGATCAAATGCAGACCCCTCTTTTTTAATGTCAGCAGGAGCCAGATTTATTGTGTATGCCTTAGGTGGGAACCTGAAGCCGCTATTTTTGATGGCCGAAATTACCCTGTCCTTACTTTCTCTTACCGCCAATTCTGGTAATCCAACAGTTGAGTAACGAAAGGCGTGGCCCTCGACATTCACCTCGACCTCGACGAGATAGGGATCTATTCCAATTAATGAACTGCTTAATACGCGTGCCAGCATAGCAAACTCCTTTTTGAAGAATGACAATATGAAAGGTTTGAAAACCTTCTTATGGGGATACGGTTATAGGGTGAAGCTGTGGAGAATGTACCTGGTTAGCTGGACTTATTCTCTAGGTCAAGATGACAAACAGGACTCTACATACAGTTCTGATCAAAAGCCTGTTCTATAATGAGTTTATTCATGTATTTCCAGCGCTCTGCATTTGATTGAGCGTGTGAAAATTTGAGATTGAAAGCGGACATACTCTCAAAACCGTGTTTTCGGGCGAGAGACTCAAGCCTGACGGGATCTTGTAAGGCATCTGGCTGATTCTTGTTTAGACATTCTGTTTCAACAGCAAGAGCAATTATTCTCAGTTCTTCATCAGTCAGGACAAAAGCTGTTGTAGGGGAGGCTCCCAAGGGCTTATATGCCATAGGAGGATCGATTTCTACTGCTGAATCAACACTCTTTCGCGCTTCAGAGGCTGCGATTTTACGCTCAATTGCCTTTTGCTCCAAAACCTCATCCTTAGGAAGTCGAGAGTCAGGTGCAGTCGTTTTGCCCCAGAACAATTCCAATACTGACTTATCTTCTGATTTAATTTTTTGATGAGCATATTTAATAGCATTTATAAATGGAGTTGACTTGTTGGAGTCGATTTCAAAATAGAGATCTATCCAGCCCATGAATTCATCCATGGCAGCATCGCCATTATCTTCCATGACTAACAAATTTTGCCAGATCATGAATAGATTATCAATTTCCTCATTAAACTGATGCGTGTTTCGGGGAGAGGTTGCAATAGTTGAGTTAACGAGTTTGCGCATCTCATAGGCGCTGGAAATATATGCGAATAAAAATGTCTGTTTTTCCGAGGGGGTAAGCGCGGACCAATATATACTTTGAGCAAATGCTACATGCTCTTCTGCAGTATCAAGGTTTCTAGAATCTTGAGCAAAGGACAGCTGGAACAGGGATAATGTGAAAACTGCGACGCAAAAAAGAGTGTTCCTCATAGAATTTCCTAGTGGTTTGTTTATAATACGCTAAATCTAAGCTAAGATTCAAATACAGTATACAAAAAAATATGTGAGAAGGGTGACATCTTCTTCAGGCAATACGCACCCCATTCCTCATAAAAATGGAGCAAATTAGGGGTCGACCCAGTACCCTTCACTTTTTATCAGGTCAATCAAAGAATCCACAGCCTCAGTTTGCGGAACATGAGGGCGAACCACCATCTGTCCACGATATAAAGACACCTTTCCGGGTCCCGTACCTACATAACCAAAATCAGCATCAGCCATTTCACCGGGGCCATTCACAATACAACCCATGATTCCAATCTTAACCCCTTTTAAATGACTGGTACGTTCACGGATTTGAGCAGTTACTTCCTCAAGATCAAAAAGCGTTCTACCGCAGGAGGGACAAGCAATGTATTCAGTCCTGGTCATACGGCTTCTGCTAGCCTGTAATACTCCAAACGCAATTTCATTCAAATCTTTTAACTCAAGCTGATTTGACCGCATCCATACTCCGTCTGCCAGACCATCGTTTAGAATGGAACCGATTTCAGCAGCTGCTGAAAGCAAAAATTCCTCACGGTGTTGATCTGTCATTCGATTCATAAGGATAACGGGTTGCCGGAAACCCTCGTTTGATAACTCAAGGATGAATCTTCGCAAATCGGCAATTTGATGTTCATTGTCTGAACTGAGCAGCCAGACAATATTCGAATCTTTAGGTAGATCATCAATTGAAGTCCTTGTGTCGATGGCAATGAAGTTGGCAATATTGTGTTTTACCAAGGCGGATGAATACGATTCCAAGGTATACAATGGATAACAGTTGTCTACCGAGGGTAAACCACTCCATATATCTGAATCATAGAGTCTTAGCGTATTATCTGAAAGCTGAATATCTGGATTGTTTTCACCGAAATAGAGAATATCTGCACCTTGATCACCCCGCTTCCAGGAATTGCTTAATAAATCAAAATAATATCCGGCTGATGTAAGTAACTCCTCGTTGATCTTCCTCATCTCAGATAGGTCAGCAATGACAACTGGGACATTGTCGGATCCAATTATAACGTTCGCTTGGGTTTCTCTACGTCGGTATTCAAACAAATTGATTGGGAGGTTAGATAGTGTCTCAATCTCATGGTGTTGTGGAAGACTTTCAATAGATTTTACGATTGAAAGTGCCACCGGAATTTCTGCTTCTGGTGCTTCCGTGAGTGATACTCTGATTGTGTCACCCAGACCATCTCGCAGGAGAGACCCAATTCCCAATGATGATTTGATCCTGGCATCATCACCATCACCTGCTTCTGTTACTCCCAGATGAAGGGGATAGTTAAATCCTTCCTGATTCATCTGGTGTACCAACAGGCGGTAAGCCTGGATCATGATGCGGGTGTTGCTGGCCTTCATGGAGATGACCAGCTCATGGTATTGATTTGCTGCGCAGATTCGCACAAATTCCATGGCTGACTCAACCATACCCTGAGGGGTATCACCATAGTGGCTGAGAATTCTGTCCGAAAGTGATCCGTGGTTGGAGCCGATGCGCATCGCCGTACCCGCTTCACGGCACAATTTCACAAGGGGTGTAAATCTGTTCTCAATGCGATCCAATTCGGCCTGGTACTCGCTTTGATTATATTCCAGTTCCTCAAATCTTTTGCGATCCACATAATTACCTGGATTCACCCTCACCTTTTCGACGAGTTTGGCAGCTTCCTCTGCTGCGCGCGGAACAAAATGAATATCTGCGATGATGGGAACTGTATACCCACGCTTTTTAAGTTCGGCTTTGATGACACCCAGATTTTGGGCTTCTTTGACACTTGGGGCAGTAATTCTGACATATTCACAACCAGCATCTACCAGACGAATCGTTTGGTCAACAGTGGCTTGAGTATCCATTGTGTTCGTGTTTGTCATAGATTGAATTCGAATGGGATGGTTGCCACCCATTGGAATATCGCCGATGTTTACGACTCGACTTTGATAACGCTGGTAGCGGGTTAGGGATTTAAGTGACTCTGAGAAGTGGGTACTCATTTATGTGAAAATTCCTTCAATTGATGCGTTCATAACTATTCAATCTAAAGAGGAGCGCGGGTGAAACCAATTGGAATAGCCAGGGAATACTCCTGAAACATGCTTCCCAGGGAATCAGGAATCGATAAAGTTGTACCTTGTTCAGAGAGGTCACTCAATTTATTTTCTTTGTCTTATAGAAGGAGCATTGAAGCATTATGTTTAATAGTGACATTTACAATAGACGCAGACAAAATTTAATAAATCTTATGGGCAAGGGTGTGGCTATCCTAAAAGGAGCACCCGAGCAAATTCGCACAAACGATACTGAATACCCCTACAGACAGGATTCCGACTTCTTTTATCTCACAGGATATACGGAGCCCGGTGCAGCTTGTATTATTGATCCCAATAACAAGGATAATCCCTTCACCATGTTTGTGCTTCCCCAGGATCCTAAAAAAGAAGTATGGACTGGCTGGAGACTCAGTTTTGATGAAACGGTGGCCAAGTATAAAGCTGATCAGGCTCTGGATATTGCAGAATTCGAAACAGCTTCACTGGCAGCTATGAAGACCTCGTCCAAAGTTTACACCAACCTGAATCATGATAAGGTTCACCAGTACAAGATGCTTGACCTCGTAGGTCAGGTCCGTAAAGAAGTACAACGCAACGGCGGAGGTCCAGTAGGGCTTGAATCAGTTGGCTCTATTACTCATGGAATGCGACTGATTAAAGATGAACACGAAATAAAACTTTTACAGAGAGCTGCGGATATCTCAGCAGATGCTCATTCAAAAGCCATGGAAGTCTGCTCACCTGGCATGTATGAATATCAACTTCAGGCTGTCCTGGAAAGTCACTTTGTTCACGAGGGAAGTGCGGGACCCGCCTATACATCCATCGTTGGAGCTGGAGACAATGCGACAGTGCTTCATTATATAAAAAATCGTGACCAAATTGTAGATGGGGACATGATTCTCATTGATGCCGCGGCCGAATATGACATGTATGCTGCAGACATCACCAGATCCTTTCCTGCAAATGGAAAATTCTCGGAAGCACAAAAAGCCATTTATGGTGTAGTTCTTAAAGCCCAGAAGGCAGTAATTGAAGCTTCAAAACCTGGAGTCACCTTTAAGGAGCTTCACAAAATGGATTTGAGACTCCTGGTTGAGGGGATGATAGAAATTGGATTGTTGGATGGAACTGCTGATGAAGTTATCGAAAATAAGACTTATCAGGACTATTTCATGCATAATACAGGCCATTGGCTGGGGCTGGATGTCCATGATATGGGCAACTACATGGCTGATGGTGAATCCATCGAGCTTAAACCAGGCATGGTTTTTACTGTGGAACCTGGCATTTATGTCAATTCAAAATCCAAAGCACCTGAAAAATTCAGAGGAATTGGGATACGAATTGAAGACGATATTGTCATCACGGAGTCTGGGAACAAAAACCTCACCGCTGCCGTTCCTAAAGAGATATCTGAAATTGAAGCACTTATGAATAAAGTTTGAATCAGGAATAATAATGAAACTACTCGTTAAACAATCAGGATTGATGCTCCTGCTCATCGCACTCGTTGCAGTGGGTTGTAAAAGTGAGACTACAAATCCCACATATAATGCAAATGAGTTCACCCTCATGGTAGCAGCCAGCAATAATGGGGAAGTTGGTCCCTGCGGCTGACGATCTAATCCACTTGGCGGTCTTGCCAGGAAGCATACGATTATGAAGGGACTTGCAGAAACAGAGGCAGTCTATCTGGTGGATGCCGGAGATGCACTGTTCAAGTACCCCTATATTGCAGAGGATCAAAGTGAACGTTTAAAGGAAACTGCCCAGGCAATCATCTCATCCTATAATGTGATGGAATGTCAGGTCATGAATGTGGGTACCAATGATCTCGCTGCAGGTCTTGATTTTATTTTGGAAATGGAGAAAACAGCTCGTTTTCCATTCATATCAGCGAATACTCAAGATGCAAGTACGGATGAATTTCTGTTCGAACCATATGCAATTATTGAAACCCAGGACCAGACGCTTGGTTTTGTTGGAGTGACAAAGGGTGATCATAGAGTAAAGGAATTTACTTTTTCAGAGCCAGTTGAAGCTGCTCAAAAAGCAATTGATGAAATCAAGGACAAAGTTGATCTGGTTTTTTTAATGGCCAATGTAGATGATAAATTGGAAAGAACTTTAACTGCAGAGGTTAAAGGCATCGATTTTCTCATCCGGTCTAAATCTGGATCCCTTCAAAGAAATCCTAAACAGCAGGATGGTACTACCATCATTCGTATCGGTAAACAAGGAAAGTATGCAGGTATACTAAGGATCAGGAATGTTGACCCAATAAGTCAAATGAAGAATGTGTCCTCTCAGTATACGCGTATCAAATTTGCAGATAATCGTCTCAATGCCATGGCCAAAGGGATTGAGGAGGGTATGACTCTCGAAGAACACTTTGCAGGTGATGAAAACAGATTAAAGTTAATAACCCGCCTTCGCGATGAACGTGAAACGAATGTCGATCTAATCAAGAAACTGAAGAATAGCTACTTTCTGGAACCGATTCCCCTAAATGAAAAAATCGAAGATACCCCTGAGGTAGCGCTCATAGTAAAGGATTACATGCCTGAAGAAAAAAAGACTAAAGAAAAGGATAATCACAAAGGGCATTAACAAATATCTAAAATTGATGATAAAAAAAGAGGCTGAAATTTTCAGCCTCTTTTTTTTGTGAGCGAGAGACCGGACTCGAACCGGCGACAACCACGTTGGCAACGTGGAGCTCTACCAACTGAGCTACTCTCGCATGAGCTGTCTGCCATCAGAGATGGCTTAAAAGCGGCGTGAATATAAATCTCGTCAATGGCGGGGCAAACTATTTTTCCCTCTAAATATCTCTTCCAGAGTTGTTTACTAAAAAATTGACCCCTCAGTTAGAAAAATATCTTAAACAACCATATCATATCGATATGGGGTCAGATCATATGGTCATAATAATTTACTTCACGCAGAGATTTGTTATGTACTCTTATTCTAATATATACAGTAAGATATAACTTGTATCAAACGGTTGGCATATCGCTTGTGAAAGGATATTCCATGATGAATGAGATAATAACAATGGAAGGGGAGTGTCTCATGAGCAAAACTAAACTTACTTTAACTGTTCTGGTTCTTTTACTCGGAGCAGCACAATTGACAGCAGAGCCAAAATCTGACGCGAATTGTTGCCAACCCATGCCAGTTGGTGGGATGGAAGCATTGGAGCGAAATATTATTTATCCAACTTTTCATCGTCTGGTGGGAAACGATGCGGATGTAATCTTGACTTTTCATGTTGATGCTGAGGGGAAGGTCTCAAATATCCAGGTTGCCAGGAGTGGTGGAGCCAATTTTGACAATTCTGCTGCTACTGCCGTTATGAATACACAATGGAATCCTGCCATGCAAAACGGAATTCCTGTAGCATTAACCTATGCGCTTCCATTTGAGTTCCGTTACGAATAGATATTTGATAGAAAGTTATTTGACAAATCTATATGATTGCATAGAACAGGCAGGCTGCTTCGGTGGTCTGCCTCCTCTATTTATAGTGGCTTAATATTTATCTCAACATTCACCATGTTGTACTTAAGCGTTTTGAGGGCATCAAGGGCAGCATCAATATCCAGGCTGAATGTTTCCTCACTCCCATAATTGAGCATGTGGGCAACCGAGAGATTGTAAGCCTTTGAAATTTTTGAGAGGGTCGAAAAGGTTGGATCCGCTAAACCACGCTCAAGTTTGCTGATATAGCTTTTATCCAGACCAGCGCTCGCTGCGAGATCTTTTTGTAGAATCTGATGCGCTTCGCGCACAAGTCTCAATTGTTTTCCAATATCCATGTGTAAAATCTCCCCATATTATATGGTACTGATCTGCTTTGGCCCTGACGTTGGAAATATCTCAAAATATAATTGAACCAAGGCCAGAAATTAATGTTTTTCGATAAGTTAATGCTTGGTTAAGGAAAACGATTAAATTGCGACCATGGGAATCACAGAGAATGAAGACACACAGGATCTCCGGCAGGAAATGGTATCAAATCAGCTCATGAGAAGGGGCATTGTTGATCCTGCTATTCTGGATGCTTTCAAAGAAATTCCCAGACATCTGTTTGTTCCTCATATAAATCCAGGTGATGCATATGTGGATCAACCACTCCCCATAAAATCAGGACAAACAATCAGCCAACCCTATGTTGTGGCTCTTATGTTGGGCTATCTTGGTCTCCATCAAAATTACCGCGTCCTTGAAATAGGCAGCGGTAGCGGGTATGCCACTGCGATAATGTCAAAGTTGTGTCAGCACGTGACTGCCATGGAAGTATATGGAGAGTTGCTAGAAGATTCCAGAACGGTGATCAATCAAATGGAGCTACTCAATATAGATCTCATGCATGGTAGCGCCTGGGAACATTTAAAGGAGGGTATAGTTTATGATCGTATCATACTATGGGCCAGCCCGCCAAGGATACCCGAACATATCTTTGAAAGCTTGAAAGAGGGGGGCATTCTGGTTGCGCCAGAGGGAAAAGCAGATCAATATGTGTGGATTTGCACAAAAAAAGATGGCCATATTTTAAGGAAAAGAAAAGATCCTGTAAGATTTGTGCCATTGGTACATGGATCGGTTCATGAGATTGATCGAAATATGCAAGGAAAACGAGGGAATTGAGGGCGATATGAATAGACTATATAAATCCGAAAAAGATAAAGTATTTGAAGGTGTCTGTGGAGGCATTGGAGAATATTTCAATGTAGACCCGGTTATCATCCGTCTGATGTGGGTGGTCCTTGTAGTATTTGGGGGCACTGGAATTGTAGCCTATCTCATCGCTATGTTAATTATACCCAAAAGTCCAGAACTTGGGGATGAAGAAGTGCAGCCAGAGGCAGATGTTACTCCAGAAACCTATTCAAATAGGTTTTGGGGAGTTATTATGGTCATTGCCGGTGTTCTGTTATTATTCGGTATTGTTGGACCTATAGCAGGCGTTTTTGCTGGAATAGCCCTGGCCATGGGTCATGTGCTCTGGCCCGTATTAATAATTGGACTTGGTCTATATTTATATTTCAACAGTGGTGAGGGTGACGATACCAAACCTTCAATGGATGAAATATTTCCACCAGATAAAAAGCTTTACAAATCACGTGCAGATAGAAAAATATCAGGTGTCTGTGGCGGAATAGGTCAATACTTTGATATTGATTCCAACATCATCCGCATATTCTGGGCGGTGGCTACACTGGGATCTCTAGGTCTTAGTGTCCTGGCCTATGCCATACTTGCCATATATCTCAACGAATCAGATTAACAGACTCGTCTGAAACCCGCATACTGATATCTAATCTCCTGGAAAACCATATGTCTCTTTCGCCATCTATGATTTTGCGTACCCTGCTGATTTGTTCCCTGACTCTTGGTGCCAAAGCACAACAGGTTTACGAAAGGGGAACATTTGTTAGTTTTCCAGCCGGCAAGCATGTCAATCACAGCTATTACAGTACCTGGAATGTCTATTTTGCAGTTGAAGATGGAGTCATCGTATACAACCATCACAAGGGTGAGTGGCTGGAGCCCATCACCGCCAGTAACGGTTTGACTCAATATCCCGTATTATTGGTATGGCAGAATGCGATTACCCAGGATGTCTGGATTGTGACACCGGATTATGTCTTTGTCTATGATGAACTTGCTGGTTGGATGTCCCGAGTGCCACTGCCTGTTGACCCCAATTTTTCCGGAACTTATGATATAGGCGTATCTGACACATATGTCATCGTGTCAGCATCCTCTCCAGATACTGCTGGTAAATATTCCGCTCTATTTTCAAAAACAGCCGGCAGTTTTGAATTATGGGGTGCTAACGAGGATCTGGATATAATATGGGAAACCGTGGAATGGATACATCCCATTTCTCCTGGTTTGAATGATATCTATGAATCGCTTCCCGTCCAGTCTGTAACAGCTGGATCATTTGATTCCGAAGGTAAATTGCATTTAGATGGTCATCCTAGAAACTCCTTAGGAGAGGTATCATCCCTGACAGGAGAACGAACTGCAGGTGAATCCTTCCTTAGTACATATGGTATGGGGATCTATCATCAGGATATTGCTGGAGGTGAATTTTCAAGCTTGCCATATGGATTACTATCACCTGACATCATGGCAATGGATGTGATTAATGATCAACTCGTTATTGGGGGTAGGGCTGGATTAACATATATGGATAGCACAGCTTTTGAATATGACGAGGCTATTCGTGACATTGCGTTTGACTACTCGTTTATCACTGATATTGATGTATTGGGTAACCATCTGCTGATTGCAGGTCGGGGAGGCGTATTTCGTGCAAGCCTGACCCAAAGGGGATGGGATCGACTAATTACTAAGAAAGATTTGACAAGTAAACGAATTTATTCCATTGCTGCCGGCAGTGGTGGCAATCTCATGGTTGCCACAGAACGAAATGCCTATCTTTTTCATGAATCCGGTATGATCCTGCGCACATTGTTTCCAATTGGTCTTGACTGGCCAGTTTTTGACATAAAGTATGAAGATGGGCAATACTATCTCTCAACCTACTATGGTCTGTATGTTTATGATGAAGTAACACTTGGATTTACTTTGAAAGTTAATTCATCAGGTAGTACCATACCGATTTCAGAAAATTCTGCAATAGATCCGATTTATGAAAGTATCCTGGTGGGAGATAAAATATGGGCTAGCACACACCGGGGGCTCATGACTTTGGATTTCCTTACTGGAGAGGGCGCTTTCCATCTTTCACCAAGCGCTCCATTTAAACCAAGGGGGTTAACTGCTACAGGGAAAAGTGTGTGGATTGGAACTGATATTGGATTATATAGCTTTAACTCTAAATCATCATCGTGGCGACATTACACGGTTAGTGATGGATTGATTAGCAATTTTGTCACTGAATTGATAACGAGAGATGCCCATATTTGGGTTGGCACCAACTTAGGATTGACGAGGATAAAGTGGAAAAATCTATATTGAGAATAGCAATTCTTACCCTGATATCAGTATTTCTGGTTCTGGGATGTGCAGAGCAAAATGTAAATAGAGAAGATGATCTGACCCTACCAGACTTTTCCTTTATTGGTTTGTCTGAACCCCTGGTTGACAAAGAAAATATTCAGGTCTCAGTTCATGTAAAAATTCCATATACTGAACTTCAGTTTATTCGAACTGGGGATGAATATCTAGCCAGATATGAAATTGCAGTCAATCTTGCAGACAAGAATAAGGAGCGTATAGCAGGAACAATATGGAGTGATACATTGCGATTGTCAGAGTATAAAGATACCCGCAATAATTCGAATACTGTCACATCAGTTAAAACCTTTAAGGTACCTGCCTCTGAATTAACTATTAATGTTCGCGTCACGGATCTATATACCAAGAAATCCTCCGTTCTCAGCGATGGGGTTGATCAGTCAAAAATGTATGCTGGTGAATTATCATTGGGCAATATCATCATCATGGATAATGGAGTTGAAGGTGTTTCAAGGCTCCTCATGAATGAGTCTTTTTATGAAATTATTGACACCCTGCACTTCAAAGTACGTTTGCTTGGTGACCATCATCCCTTCAAGGTCAAATATGAATTGAAGGTGAAAGATGAAACCAAGGTTAACAAAACGATCTTACTTGATCATGCTGGATCAATTGACTCGCTTCTTAATTTTGTGGTACCACTTACTGATATGCATTATTCAAACTACTCCCTTTTCATGATTGCTGAAGATGCAAAGGGAAACCGAGTGATGACCAAGTCGAATTTCAGAGTACGGATCAGAGGCGTCAACTTTGAGGTGGATAATATGGACGATGCTATGAAACAACTCGTCTATCTTGCCAATAATCGTCAGATAAAAGAGATGATGAAGGGCAACGAACTGGAGAAAACTGAAAACTTCAAAAACTTTTGGGCAGCCTTAGATCCAACCCCTGGGACTATAGAAAATGAACTCATGGAAGAATATTACCGGCGTGTGGCATTCTCCATGGAGGCTTTCACCGTTGTGCAGGAAGGATGGAAAACAGATAGAGGTATGATCTATATCCTATTTGGTCCTCCAGATGAAATTCAACGGGGTCCTTTTGAGCTGGATCGAAAGCCATATCAAGTGTGGGAATATTACCACATTGGGAAACAATTCGTTTTCAGAGATGAAACCGGCTTCGGAGACTTCAGACTGGATCATACTTATCTGGATCAGGGAGACTGGCGTTTCAGATATTAAAATAGCTTCCTCACTTTATCATGCATCATGCAAGCCTTACTTTAGCTCCTTCGTTCTAAACCCTTAAAATAAAGACCTGAAACGGCATTTAATGGGTGCTATTGGCTTAAAAATTTATAGATTTTGCATCGCCCTAAAAAAAGTGTTTTTCGGGCAGTAGGTAAAGTATTGTTTTCAAAGACCTGAGGGCACTTTTCAGGTACGAGAGGGTAGATGGCTACAAAATTTTCAAATTTCCGAAACTGGATGGGTGTAGACATCGCAGTTGACCTTGGAACAGCAAATACACTTATCTACGTGCGAGGTCAGGGCATCGTTTTAAATGAGCCCTCCATCGTGGCAAAATCTAAATCCACTTCAAAAGTTATTGCTGTAGGGAACGAAGCCAAGCGTATGGTTGGTAAAGTTCACCAGGAGATCGAAACAATCCGTCCTCTACGAGATGGGGTTATTGCAGACTTTGAAATGGCAGACAGTATGCTCCAAGGATTTCTAAATAAGCTACCCATTTCAAAATTGGCACGTCCCCGCATGATCATCTGCGTCCCTTCAGGTATTACTGAAGTAGAAAAAAGGGCAGTAAAAGAGTCGGCTGAAAGACGTAATGCCCGCGAAGTATTTCTCATAGAAGAACCTGTGGCAGCAGCCATCGGTATTGGCATCGATATTAGCGAGCCTGTTGGCAACATGATTGTAGATATTGGTGGTGGAACGACAGAAATAGCCATTATTGCTCTGAATGGAATTGTGACCAAAGAATCACTCCGTGTGGCCGGGGATGAAATGGATGAAGCAATCATTCAACATTTCAAGCGCGATCACAACCTACTCATTGGAGAGAGAACGGCTGAAAGCATTAAAATGAATGTTGGCTCAGCGCTCCAGGGTACAGATTACAAGTTGTCAGTAAAAGGTCGCAACATGATCGCTGGTATTCCCAAAACCATTGAGGTATCATCCTCAGAAATCAGGGACGCTTTACGTGATACCATCGACCTTATTGTAGACGCAGTGAAAATGTGCCTGGAACGAACCCCTCCTGAGTTGAGTTCCGATTTGCTTGACCGCGGTATCATCCTCACCGGTGGTGGAGCACTTCTCCAGGGTTTTGACAAAAGAATGCGTCTGGAAGTAGATCTTCCTGTAAACGTGGCTGAATATCCATTGCTTTCCATCGTTCAAGGTACCGGCAAAGTCCTGGACGCCGTTGAACGCTTTGAGGATGTTCTTTATTAGCTTTTCACCTGCGCGATAGGTTAAATCTTGGCATCTAAAGCACCATCTATCTCTCGATATAAATCTCTGGTAAATCTGGTAGCAGCTATTGCTCTGTCACTGCTGATTATAGCCTCCAATGGAAATCCGGCCATGGATCGAACTCGTGGTTTCGTTCTCGAAGCATCAGCCTATCTCTATGTACCCATCCAATGGGTTGAAACCATCTTCACCATCGAAAAGGACTATCGTGAGCTTCAACAGCGGCACATCAAAGCCCAGATCGAGCTAAATAAAACCAGAACCCTTGTAAAGGAAAATCAACGACTTCGCAGTATGCTCGGGTTCAAGGGTGATAAAAATTTCAATGTGATACCTGCCAACGTCCTATCCGATGTGGGGAGCCATACCATGAATAGTCTCACTGTTGATCAGGGTTCTGACGATGGTGTTACACTGCTCTCTGGTGTAGTTGATGCAGAAGCTCAGTTGGTTGGTAAGGTTGTAGCCATTTCGCCACATACAGCGCTCGTTCAACTGGTTAGCGATAAAAATTTCAGGGTGTCTGTAAGAGAAATGCGCTCAAGAGATGTGGGTATTCTCAGCTATTCCCTGAAAACAGGGTACGTCATTCAGGATGTTCCAAAAAATGCTGAAGTGATTGCTGGTGACTCAGTGGTAACATCAGGTTTTAGTGACATTTTCCCAGAGCATATTTTTGTAGGCTGGGTCTCTGCTATCTCACCGGTTGTGGAAGACTATGTGAAATCGGTCCGAGTTGATCTGGCAACTGATTTTAATCGAGTAGAGGAAGTATTTATTCTGAAATAGTATGTTTGGAATTATTAAAAATAGTATCCTGGGTATCCTTGTACTCATTTTTCAATGGATGTTGGGTGATATATTCAGCATTTATGGTCTGACCCCAAGTTTTCTGGTCATTTTTATTATCTACATTGGATTAACCAATAGCCAACTTCATGCTATCTGGTTAGGATTCTTCTTGGGATTCATTATTGATGCTTTGACAGGCACCGACATGATGGGTATTACTGCACTAGCTCTATCTGCAGTAGGTTATCTATCCGGAATATTTCATGGTAGGATAGTCCGAATACCAGTCATAGTTCAATATCTACTCTACACCGGATTCTTACTCGTATTCTTTATACTTACTGTCATGATTTCGCTCCAGGATTCACAGTTTGCCACAGGTAATATTGTTTTTCTGATACTTCTGCCCAAGACGCTATATACGCTTGCGCTCCTGAGTGGAACTTTCATTGTCCTCAGAGTCGGAGCAGAATAATGCTCCAGGGCAGGAATATCGTAGAGGGCTGGAGGTCACTTCTCGTCCACGGTCTTCTGGCACTCCTTTTTCTGATCCTCATCGGTCGCTATTACTACTTGATGATTGTATTTCATGAGAAATATGCTGAAAAGGCAACTGCAAATCACATCCGTGCTGTTCCCGTTCTGGCATCCCGTGGGGTCATCTATGATCGAGCAGGTAATCTCATTGTAGATAATGCTCCCAGTTACACTATCTCTGTCATACCCATTGAAGTAAAGGATAAACCCGAATCACTGGAACGTCTATCCAGTGTTATGGAAATTTCGGTTGAAGAGATTAATCGCCGTATCGTGAAAAATCGTCGTGGTTCCTTTGCGCCAGCCAAAGTATTTAGTAGGGTTCCCTTTGAGAAAATATCCCATTTACAAGAGCACCGTCTAGAACTTATTGGTGTGACTTACAGTATTGAGCCCATTCGTAATTATGTGTCAGACTTGGATCTGTCACATGCCTTGGGGTATACCCGAGAAATAAACAGAGACGATTTAAATCGTTTCAAAAAGGATTCTGACTATCAACCTGGTGATCAGGTGGGGTGGAAGGGTCTGGAAAAATATTATGAGTCAGAATTACATGGTCAGAGGGGCTTCAGATATGTTGAAGTAAATGCGCTCGGTCAGGAAATTGGTGAGGTTCAGGATCGTGCTCCTATCAATCCAATTCCCGGACATGATCTTAATCTGAGCATTGATTCATATATTCAGTATGCAGTAGAAACAGCATTGGCCGATTCTTCAGGATCTGTGGTAATCCTGAATCATAAAACTGGCGAGATTCTCGCTTACGCCAGTCGACCAGGTTATGATCTTGAAATGTTATCGGGCAGGATTTCTTCAAAAGATTGGAACGCACTTATGCAAGATCCACGTAAACCTCTATATGACAGGGGAATACAGGGTCTATATCCGGCTGGTTCAACACTCAAGCCCATCGCAGCCCTTTACTCCTTGGAAAATCATTCCAATGCGAAGGAGCGGACTTATATCTGCCGTGGATCTTATCGATTGGGTAACCGCTCATTTGGCTGTTGGAAAAAAGTCGGACATGGTAAAATGAATCTACATGATGCTGTGCAACAATCATGCAATGTGTATTTCTACAATCTGATCCAGGATATAGGGCTGGAAGATTGGGCACTTATCGCCCGCGAATTTGGATTCGGGGAGCGAGCCAATATTGATATCCCTGGTGAGAATAAAGGTCTGGTTCCAGATACAAAATATATGAACCGCAAGTATGGGCAAAATAAATGGACCAAGGGCAACCTGCTCAATATTGTTGTGGGTCAGGGAGATGTTTTGGTGACACCCCTGCAACTCGCTCAATTTGCCGGAATGCTAGCTCAAAGAGGTACTCAATTTGAGCCACATTTTGTTAATCGAGTGGTTTCAAAAAATGGTGATGTCATAGAGGAAAATATTTCTCAATCCAGGGATCGGGTCACGGCTTCAAAAGATTCCTGGGATTTTGTACATCAGGCTATGTGGGATGTTGTAAACGGGAAAAAAGGAACTGCCAGGGCTGCTCGTCAAAAAGATTGGGAGATCTATGGTAAAACCGGAACTGCGCAAAATCCCCATGGTGAGGATCATGCTTGGTTCATCGGGTTTAGCCTTGATGAACGCTATCCATATTCCTGGGCAGTTTTATTGGAAAACGGTGGTGGTGGCGGAGGTATAGCAGCACCGCTCATTGGAAAGATTCTTAGAAACATTGCGAAACGACCCTCATGAATATTAGAAGCTATGTAGTCATAAGGCTTAAAGAGTTAGAGTGGAGTACGCTCATATTTGTCTTGTTGCTTTCAGCAAGCGGGTTGCTAGCCATTTATAGTATTGAAGCGCAGCATGTATCAGGCTCGGACTATTTTTTCAGACAAAGTATCTGGACAGTTGTGGGTATTGGGTTATTTCTTACAGCATATTTTATACCCCGGAAAATTATTCACAATTTGACATACCCTGCCTATGGAATTGGAATTGTCCTTTTGATCATTCCCATACTCATGAAAAGCAGCGGTGCTGTCAGTAGATGGATCATGATTGGTAGTATTGGGATTCAACCATCTGAATTCATGAAAATATTTCTGCTGCTAGCACTGGCTAAATATTTTGCAGATCATAAACGAAAACTCTCAAATATAAAAGAATTAATGACTCCTGTGGCCATGGCCCTTGGACCCACCATCCTTGTTCTTGCTCAACCAGATCTGGGTACAGCCCTGGTATACTTTGGGATATTGATTGTGATCATATTTTGGGCAGGGATAAGACCACTCCATTTCTTTCTGTTGCTGGCACCGATAATCTCCATGCTAGCGGCCTTTCAAACCTTATCCTTTTTTATCTGGATGGGACTTATTATTGTTATACTCTATTTCAATCACCTCCCGTTTTGGACAAAAATATTAAACTTCTTTATTAATGTTGGGCTGGGTGGCATTACCAATCTGCTATGGGCACTATTAAAACCGTATCAACAGCAGCGTATTCTATCAATGATAGACTCTGACTCGGACCCGCTTGGTGCAGGATATCAGGTTTCTCAATCACTAACCGCCTTTGGATCAGGTGGACCTTTTGGAAAAGGCCTTGGCGAAGGCACGCAAACACATTTGAAATTCCTCCCGGAGCAACATACAGATTTCATTATGACTGTGATAGGTGAGGAGTTTGGTTTCGTCGGTGTGATGGTGGTGATCACACTCTTCTACTTACTAATCGCGAGATTGATTACGCAAGCCTACAATAGCAAATTCAGGTTTGACAGCGTTATCCTCATTGGAATTGCATCCATATATATATTTCACGTATTTGTCAATCTGGGGATGATAGTTGGTATCATGCCGGTAACTGGTATCCCATTACCATTCATCAGTTATGGAGGGTCATTTATGGTGACCTCCATGGTATTAGCTGGTCTTTCTGCGAATATGTCTTCTGTCCGCAGAGCCGTTGGGTAGTGTCTCAAGCCCCCTGAAACCACTACATTTAGCGTTGCGAGTCCCTGTGGCGAGGTTAAATTGACGCCCGTATGATTTCTTGTCTTAACTCCCAGCAGAAAGTGGCTTAAGCAATGTACAAAAGAACGTTCGCTCTCATTTTGATATTAGCACTCATCGTAGGTTGCGGTGGTTCCAAAGAACTGAAGCAGGAACTTAGTGAGGTGAAACAGGATACCCAGGGTACAGATAGTACTCTAGTTGTTCTTGATGCCCGGTTAAAAGAGTTCTCCCAGGAAGTGAAGGCTATGCGTGAAACATACAACGAGAACCACATAAGTCTTGAAAACCTTTATAAGCTCAATGCTGAATCTAAGCGTTCAATAGACGAACTTTCTTCAGAAATTGAGGGTAAGTTGGCAAGTGAGCGCAGTAGGACAGATTCTGTCAACAGTGAATCAGCCAGAACAAGTGGTGAGCAGATAGCAGGATTGCAGGCTGAACAAGTCGGGATTAGAGAGTCTATCGCAGGTCTTGGGACATCTATTCAAAATACTCAATTTCAGGTAGATAGCATTTATGCCACCATGGATCCTGCAAAAATTGCCATCCTGGAAGAAAATTTACTAAACATCATAAGTCAGTTTTCCATCCTGGATTCATCCTACTCCGAATTTCAATTGAATGTCGCTGACCATATGATGAGTTCTGATGATCAGTTGGGGACTTTGGAGATGAACGCCAGAGTTCAGGACAGCTCTAATTATGATATTCTATCCCAGCTTGTATTTCTGGAGAATAAAATAATCTCGCTAACGAACTCATTCAACGAGCTCATGGCCATGCCTTCAACAACTCCAAATATTGTTCGAACTCCAGTTACACAAACCCCTCTGCAACAGTCACCAGCTGCTGCAAAGATGGACTATGAGACATATAAACAACACTATATTGATGCATTAAGTGCTTATCAAAATGGTGATTTCATGGGTGCCATAGATGCTTTTGAGATGTTGATCCGTAATGATTCACAGAACGACTATGCTGACAATGCACAGTATTGGATTGGAGAGTCTTATTACGCTTTAGATGAATACTCAAAGGCTATCGAAGCATTTAGAAAAGTGATTCAATTTAACGATTCCAATAAAGCCGATGCTGCACAATTCAAGATTGGATATTCCTACCTCAATAGCGGCGATAAAGCCCGCGGTTACGATGAATTAGAACGGCTTCTGGATATGTTCCCTGAAAGTTCCTACCGGGAAAAAGTCAAGCAAATCCTCGCCTCCAGATAAATAGGTTATAAAAAAAAGAATTCTATGCCAACAAAAATTTACTATCTCTCCTCAGAAGTATCTCCATTTTCTGAGGGAACTGACCTTGCTAAAATTTCAAATAAGGTTCCCACACATTTTCAAGAAAAAAAACAGGATCTGAGGATCTTCACACCGAGGTATGGGTTTGTCAGTGAACGTCGATATGTAATTCGTGAAGTTATTCGCCTCAAGGAAATTGAAGTTGAATATAAAGGTGAGGTCGGATTTGGTGCTGCCAAGTCAGCCTTTGTGCCTTCAACCCGGGTTCAAGTTTATTTCATGGAATATCAACCATATTTTGGTGGCAAAAATAAAACCTTATACAAGGTAGCTGAAAACCGCTACAACCAGCGGAATGCTGAGAAGTATTTCTATTTTTCAAAAATCGCTATCGAAAATCTTACTTATTTGTACTGGCAGCCAGATTTTATTCTTTGTAATGATTGGACCACGGCCATGGTCCCAGTCCTGTTCAAGACCGTATATGCTGAAGAAGAGTTCTTTGCAGACATGAAGACGGTTCTAAACCTGGTCAATATCGAAGAGATGGGCAAGGTTGGAGCAAAACAATACGAAATGGCAGGTCTTGAACCTGAAGACTATGCTGGTTATGAAGACAATCTCCTGGGACTCGCTATTAAGCATGCTGATGAGATAATTAGTATTTCTATAAACGGTAAAAGCAACAAAGATCAAATTGAAAAACATGACAAGATTCAGGAAGCATTAAAAGCTACTGGCAAAAAAGTTAAGTACTTTACGATTTCTGATGAAAGTGAAGAGGAATGGCAACAGCTCAATTTGGAATTGGAAACATTCTTTGGAGTTGAGAATTAAAACTCTGAATATTGACAGTGTTGACTCTAAACCAACAGAGTTAAGTGTTTGATCGCTTAACTCTTTTTTTAAAGGGGCTTATGAAAATCCGGATTCCTTTTGCAGTTTTTATCACCGCACTTTTCTTTTGGTCGTGTGATGATCCAATATCATATGATAATAGTAGTTTTACCTACAACCCATTCTCATTTACTGAAGACACACTTAATAGTGTAACCTCCATAGAAGCAGGTACAGCAGATATTGATTGGGGTGGGCATTTCAGATCCTGGGTTGGTGAAACCCAACATTACAAATCAGGTTTTACAGTAGAATTCAATTTCTCTGACACCTCCTTGAACATCAGTGAGGTAGACAGTATCCAATTTCGTGTTAGCCATGTTGTGACTTATCCAGAGAATGGAGCAGATACGCTTGCTGTAAACTACTCCACCTTTGGGTTCTACGAAACCATGGATCAAGCCATCGATATCGAAAATTCTATTTATGGTAATCTTCTGGGTAGTGATTCAATGAATATTGCAGGTGGTAACAATTCCTGGAAATACACCTTGCCTGCTGACCTCATCACAGAAGGTGATACTATAGTCAGCCTGGGAATCTTTCCTCATACTACCAATTATCTTTCCTCGTTTTATGGCGGTGGCTCATCTTCAAGACCCTCATTGAATTTTTTCTTTCATGAACCTGATACAGCAGGAAATGACAGCGCGACCTTTCTTCCGTATGAGGCTGATACCTTATACATGCATTTCGTCGAGAACTCTGGAGCCTTTGATCGAGTCCAATATGAATACCTTAGCCAGCTGAAAAACGATTCGCTTCTGCTCACTGTGGACCTGCAAGGCTTTATGGTAGGAGGTGACACTCTCCAGCATATCGTTTCTTCCAGTATTTTGCCAGCAATTGATGACTTGGCTTCCTCCCTGTTCACTCCAGATAGTGTTTTCAGGTTTAGTATGCTTGTCGAGGACCCTGGCTCAGGTTTGTCATCTACTATTGAGTATGGTGATGGTGGATTTAACACCAATCAGATAAATAATATCCTTCAATCTGCCCTAGATGATGAAAAGGATGAAATAGACTTAATACTGAGCCCTACCACTTCTGGCTATAATCCCGGATTTATTGCCATTTCAAAAGATGCTTCGGCATCAGCACTTTTTGTGAAATCTTCCCTGGCGGTGCGACCATGAGGAAACTAATACTTTTACTTATCCTGTCCATCTCGCTAATGGGACAGTCTGCATACTACCGTTTAGGGTATGGGGACATCTTTCCAACAACTGACCCATTAGGGAGCAGTCTTGGTCATGGTGTTGTAGCATATGAGGACACTGCCCGCGTCACTCCACACAATCCTGCATCACTCACCAGTTCAAATCGGGTTCATTTTGGTGTAAGCCTTGGATCAGAATTTCGATCTATAGGCAATATCGTTTCGAACACTACCCGACTTGAACAACTCTTTGTGACATTTCCAGTTGGGAAGCGGATCGGGATGAGTCTTGGAACCCATGCTGTAGCTGATTTTGCATCTGATTATGAGACAAGCATGGACATGGGGTCATTCTCTGAACAATCATCTGGAGGCATCTGGGATTTTCATCTGGGACTTGGTTATTCACTTTCTCCTGTTATAAAGCTGGGGCTCAAACTGCATGCATTTCAGGGTCAGTTAAGACGAGAAGCCATCATTCTGACTGATGACATTCAAGAATTATATGTGGTCAAAGGTGACATATCCGGAAAAAGTATTGAAGCAGGCGTCATTTCAAATTTGAGAGAAAAGGTGTCTCTTGGTTTAACTGTAAATATTCCTTACGACAAACCTACCCTGTCAGGTCAGGATAGCCTGGCTGGTTCTTCTGCGTTTGCAGAAATAGATGAGGAGATGGATGCCTGGCCAAGCACAATTAAATTGGGTCTCATCTATCACCATTCAAAAACTATGAATTTTACAGCAGGTATTGCACAGCAACTCTTTTCTGAGTCGGGTTTCAATACGGCAAGCGTATTTGCCTTGCCTGCAGGCTGGACAACTGTACCTGTGGCATCGTTTCAACTTGGTATGCAAAAACTACCTGCTGATAGGATGTCGCGTTACTGGACCAAGAGAACAGGTTGGCAGACCGGTGTGTCCATCAAAAACTATTATCTGTCACCAGCCAGTGAGAATATGATATATGAATACTCATTGATAACTGGTGCCAATCTCGATATGAGAAATGGAAAAAGTTTGTTTGAAATTTCTGGCGAAATCGGATCTCGTGGGGGAGACGAAAGTTTACCTGATGAGTTATTTGCCCGCATGAAGTTTGGTGTTCAAATTAATGATACGTGGTTCAAAAAAGTTAAAAGAAGATGAGGGTTAACTCATGAAGTTAAAAGTTGTGTCAATTATTACTATGGGCATCATGTTATTTACAATGGTCTTGTCCGCCTGCATGCCTCCACAAGCTACTGCTGAAGAATTAGCAGCCATGGAAAAAGCGCGCAAAGATTCAGTACGTAAAGCCAATTCACGCTACTGTATGAAACATTTAAGTTTTGCCACAGAGTACTATAAGAATAAAGCGTATCCAGATGCTTTGTACAATTATAAGAAATTGTTTGAGTATGAATGTGTTGATGAGCAAATGGCTCAAAATGTTTATGTCTATATGGGCAACTCCTATCGTGAAATGGATCATCTTGATACTGCCATGATCTACTATGAAGAAGGTTTGAGCATCATCCCACAAAACAAATATCTATGGGAGAATAAACTCTTCACGCTGAAAATGATGGATGATGATGATCTGGTACTTCAGGCAAAAGTAGATATGTACGCTGCTTTCCCACAAGATTCAGTTCTTGGGGAAGAAATTGCTGAAGATTACATCACCTTTTCAATGTATGCCGAAGCGAAAACTATGGCTGAACATCTCCTGACTACAAATCCTGACAGCAAAAACTTGAGGAATATTGTTCGTGAGTCAATTGAAGCTCAGGGTGGTGATGTGAGGGGTTTTGTTGAAGAAGAATACAAGAATAATCCTGGCAATATTTCCAATGCTCAAGATTATGTTAGAGTTCTCCGCGATGCTGGCGAGAATGATACGGCCATCAAGGTCCTAGAGGGAATACTTACTATTTCACCGGGAATGACCAATATCATGAAAGATCTTGTTGAAGCCTACCGCGAACTCGGTCAAACAAAAACGGTCATTAGCTGGTTGAAAAAATTGAATACAGCCAATCCTGAAGATGTCCGCATCTACTTTGATATGACACAGGCCTACATTGAAGATGGACAGTTAAAATCAGCAATGTCGTGGGCTGGAAAAGCTATAAAAATGGATTCTCAAAATGGTCAGACCTATGCAAACCGAGCTTCTGTATATGAAGCAGTGGGTATGGCATGTGCTGGTTCAGTTCCGGATTTTGATGACAAACTCGTATTTATGATGGCTTATGAAGACTATAAAACAGCCAAGGCAAAAGGCTATTTTAAAGCTACCAATAAAATTGACTTTCTAAAAGAAGCCCGTATTCCACAGAGTGGTGACTGGTTCTTCAATAGAGACGAATATGTTAAAGCAGGTAAAGCAAAGCCTAAGAAGGAATGTTATACCTGGTTAAAACGTAGTGTCACAGCTCCTAAGGCTTAATATAGAGTAGTTATGAAAATTACCATCGGGTGTGATCATGCCGCTTTTGATGCAAAGACTGAGATTATCCAATTTCTCCAGTCATCAGGACATGACATAATCGATGAAGGTACCCACAACCTGGAGTCTGTTGACTATCCGGACTTTGCCGCCAGCGTGAGCCAAAAAGTCCAATCCGGTGAAGCTGAGCGCGGTATCTTGATTTGTGGTACGGGATTAGGTATGTCCATGGCTGCCAACCGCTATAAAGGTATCCGTGCTGCATTATGTTTTACTGAAGAGCTCGCTGAACTGAGCAGACTTCATAATGATGCAAATGTCCTTTGCCTGGGTGCCAGAACTCAATCTGTTGACTCCATGAAAAGCATCATCTCTCTCTGGTTAACCACTGAGTGGGAGGGTGACAGGCATGCGAGAAGACTTAACAAAATTGAATTAAATCCTCGAGGTCAAGATGCTGAATGAGCTAAGAAGTTCTGATCCGGCTATATACACTGCTATCATGGCAGAACGTGATCGTGAAAACGATACATTGGAATTAATCGCATCAGAGAATTTCGTTAGCAAAGCTGTTTTGCAGGCTGCAGGCAGTGTTATGACCAACAAATATGCCGAGGGCTATCCTGGAAAACGCTACTATGGTGGCTGTGAGGCTGTAGATACAGCTGAGAATCTTGCAAGAGACCGAGTTAAGCAACTCTTTGGTGCTGAATATGCCAATGTCCAACCACACTCTGGTAGCCAGGCAAACATGTCTGTTTACTTCACTCTTGTAAAGCCTGGTGATACAGTTCTAGGTATGGATTTATCCCACGGTGGTCATTTAACCCATGGATCCCATGTAAATTTCTCTGGTAAATTCTACAACATCGTGGCCTATGGAGTAAATGCAGAAACCGGATATATCGATTATGATATGGTTCGCGACCAGGCAAAAAAACATCAGCCCAAAATGATCATTGCCGGTGGTTCTGCTTATCCAAGACATTATGATTTTAAGGTATTTAGAGAAATTGCTGATGAAGTTGGTGCTTTTCTCATGGCCGATGTTGCCCATCCCGCTGGGTTAATTGCAGCCGGCGAACACCCGAGTCCAATGCCACATTGTCATGTAGTGACTTCTACAACTCATAAGACCTTACGTGGACCCCGCGGTGGCTTGGTGATGATGGGAAAAGATTTTGAAAATACTTTTGGTATTGTTGCACCAAAAAGTGGCCGAACTAAAATGATGAGTGAGCTTCTGGATAGTACAGTCATGCCAGGCATTCAGGGGGGTCCGCTTATGCATGTTATTGCAGCAAAAGCAGTCGCATTTGGAGAGGCTTTAGAACCATCATTTAAAACTTATGCCAAGCAGGTCATTTCTAATGCGAAAGCCCTGGGTGTTGCCCTCAACGAATTTGGCTTTAAGCTTATCTCAGGTGGTACAGATAACCACCTGCTTCTTATTGATTTAACTGCAAAGGAACTTAGTGGTAAGAAAGCAGAGCGTCTTCTGGAAGAAGCTGGGATGACCACCAATAAAAACATGGTTCCCTTTGATCAACGCAGCCCACTGGTTACCAGTGGTATTCGCATTGGGACTGCTGCCTTAACCACTCGTGGTTTCAAGGAAAATGAGATGAAATTAATTGCAGGATACATCAATGATGTTATTTCTGATCCTGACAATGAAAGTGTCAACGAAGCCGTCCGCTCTAAGGTGCGAGAACTGGTCAAAGATTTCCCTCACTATCAGGATGTCGAGTAAGCATTATGAATTGCCCCCAATGTCAACAGGATGATACCCGCGTCATTGATTCTCGTCATACTCAGGATGGTCGAGCCATTCGACGCCGTAGGGAGTGTGGGAGCTGTTCATATCGATTTACGACCTATGAGTATGTTGAAACCCAGCCACTCCTGGTCATCAAAAGCAATCAGCGTCGTGAACCCTTTGACAGAGAAAAGATTCTAAAAAGTATAGCTATTGCATGTAGTAAGCGTCCCGTAAATAGTGCTCAGATGAGTCAGACTGTAGATTTGGTTATTCAAGATGTAAATACTTTTGGTTCTTCTGAAGTACATGCCAAGGATGTTGGCGAACTGGTGATGAAACATCTCAAAGATCTTGATGAAATTGCATATGTACGATTTGCCAGTGTTTATCGAAAATTTGAAGATGTTAAAGAGTTCAGAGCGGAACTGGACGACATCTAGATCCATGCAAACGATCTGATTCAGAGATGCATCGATATGATCGAAATTAAAAAACTTTACAAATCATTTGGTGATCTTACCGTTTTCGACGGTGCAAGTATAAAAGTCGAAGATGGTCAGAGCCTCGTTGTTATGGGCAAAAGTGGTCAGGGAAAAAGCGTTCTTCTTAAACTGATTACCCGCCTCCTTTATCCCGATTCTGGAAATATTTACATAGATGGGGAGGATCTGGGTACTCTCAATCCAAATCAATTGGTTAAATGTCGGTTGAAATTTGGTATGCTGTTTCAATCCGCTGCCTTATTTGATAGTTTAAATATCTGTGACAATGTGGGAATCGGATTGAAAGCGAAAAACCAATTCTCAGATTCAGAGATTGAGACCAAAGTCCAGGAAAGTCTTGAACGTGTTGGTCTTGTTGATGTGGGCCAAAAATTCCCTGCACAATTGAGTGGGGGTATGCGCAAGCGTGTTGGTTTGGCTCGTGTCGTAGCCATGGAACCAAAATATATTTTATATGATGAACCCACTACTGGCCTGGATCCAGTCACCAGTGCACAGATAGCTATGTTGATTAAAGAAATGCAAGATGATCTTAAAGTGACCAGTATCATCGTGACACATGACATACCAACTGGCTTTTTTCTGGCAGATAAAATTGTTTTACTGGATCAGGGGAACTTTTCCTTTGTTGGTAGCGTCGAAGAAATGAGAAAGTCAGAGTTAAAATCTGTGCAGGATTTTATTAGTGGCTATAAAGAAGAAACAGATATAAAATTTAGGTAATAATTTGAATCAACACCTTTTGCATTGTCCCATTTCCAAAACAGCGCTCAAGCCAGCTGGCGATAGCCTCATAAATGCCATCAATAGTTGGGTAGAAGGTGGACAGATATTCAACGGTAATGGTGATCTGTTGCGAGGCAATTACACAGCGATGCTGGTCAGTAAAAACCAAAGCATCGCCTATAATATTCGCCATGGTATTCCACAGCTTATCCCAGGGTTATCCATATCACTTGAAGGCCTAAATACTGGAAATTCCGTTGATTAGCGTAGGGTGTAAACCTATATTCGCCCGCTTTAATAGAGGAGAGCTTTAAGAGAGAAAACGTTACTGGGATTTTTTGATGAGAATCCGCCGAAAAATAAAATACGAACCTGGCGTTCATCTTTTTTAAAGTTGATACCGAATGTTATTCATAATATTCGGTTTTTTTATGAATGAGGAGTTAGTTACAATGAAAATGAATAAAATTATTAATCTTACCATCGGAAGCCTGATGCTTTTATCGGTAGCATTCTCACAGAGTGCATTATTTCTGCTAATTGCACCTGGTGCACGGGCTGGTGGTATGGGTGAAGCACAAGTTGCTCTCGCAGATGACTCCTATGCAACCTATTGGAATCCTGCAGGACTAGGATTTCAAAGTGGTTATGAAGTTTCAGGGATGCACGTAAATTGGCTACCAGGCCTTGTAGATGACATGTACTATGACTTTCTGGCCGGTCGAGCACCAGTGGAAGGTCTCGGCGTATTTGGGGGACATCTGATCTACCTGAATGCCGGTGAACAACAGTATACTGATGCCAATGGCGTATCCCTGGGAACATTTCTTACTTATTTCACCTCTGGAGCATTTAGCTATGCAACCATGATCTCAGAAAATTCAAGCGTTGGCTTTAACTTTAAAATATTATATCAACACCTCACAGATTCTGATGTCCAGGTGGGAACTGAAAAAACCAAGGGTACAGCAACTAACTTTGGTTTTGACGTAGGATATCTAAGCAAGGGCTATTTGGGTGGCAAATTGGATATTGGAGCAATGATTGCCAATTTAGGACCCAAAGTCATTTTCAATGATGAGGAACAAGCTGATCCGATGCCAACAAATTTGAAGCTTGGTTTCAATATGCGAGTGTATGATTCAAAATATAATAGACTGAATGTGGTCTACGATGTAAACAAGCTTCTCGTTGGTGAATACGCCTCCATGGATTGGGATGGTGATCTTTTAATTGGTGGCTATAATGATGATGGCTCCGAAAATCAATCTGGTAATTACAATAAAGATGGACAGAATGAACTTGCCCATACCGACTCATGGTGGGCTGGCATCTTTACATCATTCCTGGATGATTGGTATCTCGGTGGTGATCGTGATATGGATGGTGATAGAGTTATTGGTGGATGGAATTTAATTGAGGGTAGCGACTCTACATATACTGAGCTATCTGACGCTGGTCACTACAATGAAGGCGGTGACCTGGAGATCGGTAATAGTGATGATAGAAGCCCTGCTGATGAATTTAAATCACTTATCCATAGTGTGGGTCTAGAATACTGGTACAATGAGATGTTTGCCATTCGTGGTGGTTACTACTACGATTCTGAAGGTAAGATTACCACACCAACCGTGGGTGCTGGGTTGCGCTATGGAAATTATGGTTTTGATTTTGGATATACGGTTGCAGAGGAAACACACCCTCTGAACAACACCATGCGATTCTCGCTGATGTTAAAATTTTAAGGTAGATCGGATTAATCTGATCGTCGATCTTTAATTTTTAACCCTCAAAGACTAGCGGGGATAATATCAATCAATTCACAGTAAGATTATTGCTGACTATTCTGTCGGTCATATCCCTTTCAGCACAGGAACTCAAGGTAGCTGTTCTGCGAGTAGCATTTCAACCTGATTCCTCACCGGCAACAACAGGGGATGGTAGCTTCGTTCTGGAGGATACCGTTGATCTTGATTGCACTGACTGGGCTCTTGATCCACCTCCACATGGTCGCACCTATTTCCAGGATCACCTCATAGCCATGGACAACTACTGGCAGCGTGTGAGCAACGGTGCAGTTTATGTGAATTTATCTGATTCAGATGTTTATCCGCTAAACGACAATGAAGTTTACCAATTGCCCCACGACATGCTCTACTATCATCCATATTTGGAAACATTTGATGAAACGGCGAAACTTTTTGAGTTGAGTGAGGATGCTATTGAGCTGGCAGACCCTGACATCAATTTTGATGAATATACTACCATCATTCTTGCACATGCAGGTATGGGTGGTGATTTCGCATTCGCACTTGATCCGACTCCCGGTAACATCCCTTCAGCTTATCTTTCACAATCAGACTTTGAAGAATATCGCTATCTTCAAACTGATGAGGGTAATCTTACCGACTTAATCATTATCCCTGAGTCCCAAAACTTCCTTCAGTATAAAGAAACTCGCAGCCTTTTTGAAGATGCTGAGGACCCATGCTTTTATCAGGTTGGGCTGAATGGAACCCTGGCACTTATGATGGGCTTTCATCTTGGCCTGGCACCATTATACAATACAGAGACAGGTGTGTCCTTAGTGGGTGGTTTTGCCCTCATGGACCAGGGCTCAAATAATTTTCACGGCATCGTCCCAGCCTATCCTGACCCATTTACTCGCATTGAGCAGGGCTGGATATCTGCCAGTGAGATGCAGATAGGGGATTCGGTCTCGATTCATGTTGATGATCCTCCCATAAAAATTTCAATCAGTGAGTCTGAGTATTATCTCATTGAGAATCGTCAGAGAAACATACTGCACCCCAGTAGCATGCCCCTTTGGATTGATGAGGCTGGGTTTGATACAGTATCCGTCGTCCTGAGCGCTGGAGGTGTCGTTTTAAATGTTGACGAACAGCATGCTGGGTTACCAGGTAATGGACTCAACATCTGGCACATCGATGAGAACGCGAGATTCACTGCTGACAATCCTAATGGTGGAACCAATCAGTTAGTGGATTTTGTCGAAGCTGATGGTGCCCAGGATATGGGGCATACAACTCAATTACTCTTCGCCTCATATTTGGAAACTGGCTGGTGGTTTGATCCGTGGTTTGCTGGTAATCAGGGCTGGTTTCATATCAACCGTTACGAAGAAGTTGTGGGAGATAGTCTGCTCAGCTTCAACTCGAGGACCTTCCCCTCAACCACATCTAATACAGGTGCTCCTACCCATCTGAATATTCAAAATATTTCTAATAATGGTCCTACCATGAGCTTTTCAATCTCATCGGACAGATTGGCTGAAAAAGATTCTATCTCAAGTTTTATTGGATTGGGTGCAGCACCAGGCACACTCTGGGCATTCAATACAGACTCATCTCAAGTCATTGAAACGTTCTTTGCTGAAAATCGTCTAACTAATACTGCAAGTCTTACTGTGACACCGGCTGATATTTTACACCCAAACAGTGACAGCACGTTTCAATACAGGTATCCTTGGGTATTCCCTAATATGGATGCTGGATCTCGGTTTATCGATATTGAGACAGGTATCTTCCATTCTCACCCTACCAAGCACAAACCTTTTGAGATAATTGGCGGGAACAATCCGTTGCTAACGCTTTCATATTTTGCTGAAGAAAATGGTAACTACTTCCTGGTGAAATGGTTTGAGCAACAGGCACAATTCATAAGTGAACAGCTCACGGTAACGCCTGTCGCCAGATTTCAGACAACATCGGGTATTCAGCCCTTCTATTCAAGTTTTGCAGAGGATCCCATTCCTGTTGGGGTTACACCATATCGAGATCCGAATTCGATTATGATGATCATTCCAGAGGAACTTGATGTGATTTCCTGGTCCAATGGCGAAAATGCTCTAAAAATTTCCCATCTTCCTTCCGAGGAAATGGACTATATCAGCGGTGATAAACCGCTGCACATTATTCCTTTGGATGCTGATTGGGATGGATACTATGAGATCGCTCTATTTTATGAGAATTCAATAGAGATTATCAATCAAGCTGGGATTGCATACAATGGCAATCCTTTTAGTGTTGAACCCTATGAAGGCAATCCCATTGTTGGTTCAACCATAGACGGTCAACCCAGTATCTTTTTACGACACACCAATGGATATTCAATATATGATTACCAGGGTGGTTCACTGGATAGCGGTGTCCTACCGCAAGTTTCATCCGGTGTTGAAAATTATCTCAGCACTTCGAATGGCCTAAGTCTGATACTTAGTGGCCAGGAGCTACTCTACTTTGAATACGACCTGACAATCGATACGTATGCCTTCTGGTCAGATCCACAGGGTAATCGGGCTGGTGATAGAGTCGTCATGACACCGGTTGTTGCAACTACAACCACGCCTGCCATCCAATCCAGGTCTGTTTATAATTATCCAAATCCCATTAAGGGCAGCGAGACTACTATCCGCGCCTGGTTAGGGGATGTGGATACCTGGAGTATCGAGATATTCTCCATGAATGGTGCACAGGTTGCCCGTGTTGAACAGGATGTACTTCAACGAAATACCTATAATGAATGGGTCTGGGATGCCTCTGACGTCTCAAATGGTGTTTACCTCGCCCAAATCGTTGCCGGTAATTCATCAGAGATAATCAAGATCGCTGTTATTCGATGAACACCCTGAAAACCATACTATTCCTGATCAGTATAAGTGCTATTCTCATGGCTCAGGGCTTCAACCATCCTGAATTGGAATGGAAGACCATCGAGGGTAAGCACTTCATCGTTCACTATCATCAGGGGACTGAGTGGACAGCCAACGAGGCTCTACATGTTGCTGATGATATATATGATGGCATCACATCCCTGTACAATTACGAGCCTGAGGAAAAAACACAGCTAATTATTCGCGATACGGATGACTATGCCAATGGTGGAGCCTATTATTTCGACAATAAAATTGAAATATGGGCCATGCCACTTGATTATAGTTTGAGGGGTTCACATTATTGGCTTAGAGATGTGATTACTCACGAATTCGCGCATATCATCAGTCTACGCGCCTCAAGAAAGATGCATGGGAATGTTCCTGCAGCCTATTTTCAGGTAATCTCTTATGAGCCAGAACGTCGTGAGGACGTTCTATATGGCTACCCAAATGGTATCGCATCATATCCGCTTCCATCGGTTGCTGTGCCGATGTGGTGGGCTGAAGGTATTGCACAATTTCAGAATGATACCACCCGTTGGGACTGGTGGGATAGTAATCGTGATATGATCCTGCGAGATCGTATCAATTATGATAAAGTCCTGACACTCAATGAGATGGATGGATTTGGTAAAGTTGGAATTGGCAATGAGAGCGTCTATGATCATGGATTCGGACTGGTCAACTATATGGGTCATGAATACGGTCAGGATATCATCCAGCGCGTTACGGAACGGATCAGTGGACCTTTGAATTATGGTTTTTACAAGGCTCTGGAGGCAGAGACAGGCATGCCCGTAAATCGACTATGGTCAAACTGGATAGCATCTCTATCAGATAGACATGCCCTTTCATATCAGGAAGATGAATCTCTTAGCCCCATTCACTTTATTCAGCGTGAGGGGGATGCAAATCACTATCCGCGATTCAATTCAAGTGGAAAGAAGTTGGGCTACATATCCAGCGCAGGTGAAACCTATCTTTCCCGAACCGCTCTATTTATTAAGGATAGTTCTGAAAACGCCGAAAAATTCCTACCGGGAGTTGAGGGGTTTGATTGGAGTCCAGATGGTGAACACCTTGTCTATGCTCGGAAAGAGTATTTTGATGGGGGAACACCTGAAGCACGTACCTCAAATCACAGTAGTCATGGATTAAATCCATTTGTTTCTGCAAACGCAGTTTCTACCTGTGAAAAATGTCAATTGGTCCTCAGTGGCTCACGCTATTCAGATCTCTTTATTGTGCATCCTGATAGCCTTAAGGAAGAACGTCAGCTTACCTTTGGAGAAAGAGTAAAGAATCCGGCCTGGTCACCTCTGGGTGACAAAATTGCCTTTGTAAACCTCAGAGATGGTACGAATAACCTTTGTTTTGCATTCCCAGACTATCCTGATAGCATTCAGCAAATCACCTATTTTGAACCTGGTACCCAGGTCTATGGTCCAAGATGGTCACCTCGTGGAGACCAGGTTATTTTTGATTATACCTCAGGCAGCAATCGTGATATCGCGATTTATGATCTAGCTAGCCACGCTGTACAACCCTTACTGACATCTCCATGGGATGAACGCAACCCTGTGTTTAGAGACGATTCAACTATCTTTTACACTGATGATCGTACAGGTATCTTTAATATTTATGAACACAACCTCCAGGATACATCCAATTATCGCGTGACCAATGTGGTTGGTGGAGCATTTGAGCCAGAATGGTTAAATGACGAGCTCTATTACTCACTATACGATAGCCTAGGTTTCAATATTGCTGTGCTGGATGATTCTGAACTACTGCATGTAGAAACCCGCCCAGTCCGCGCATCAACAGATCGCATTATTGAGCCAACCTGGACACGACATGAGAAGAATTTAAGTGCAGAAGAGTACACCTTCCGCGCTGGCCCATTATTTCTACTGCCACGTCTGCAAATTGAGATGGATCAATCCAAGAACGATATTCTATTTAAACCAGGTTTATACTTTTTCTCAGATGAGATTATTAGCAATTATTCCATGATTGGTGGATTTGGTCTCGCTCCCAACCTTGATATGGATTTGTTTCTATCGGCTCAGTACAAAGGATTTTTACCCACACTGACCTTTGAATTCTATCAGATGGTTAGACATACCCAGGAAGAATTATGGTATTTTGATCATGTCTGGCCTGCCACTAGTGATTTAACATTCAGTTTATCCCAGGGTGTCTTGTCCGCAGATATCAGAGTCCCACCCATGCATGCGCTTAAGCTGGATATTTCCGCATCGAATTATCGGACTGCCATTGGAACACACATTGTCGGTGGTCAACCGGCTGGCGGAATTAGTTACGATTACTTCAAGGGCTGGGATTGGGGTCTCAAATGGGATGTATCTCGTATTAATATCAGACAGGAGCGGGGTATCAACCCCTCAGGTTACAAAGCCAGTCTGTCTATCAGAGACAATCATCATAATTTCCTTGATCACTACGGCTATGATGAATCGACTGAGCGATGGGGCAATATCTTTGGAAATTATCGATACACGAAATTGAATGCATCAGCATTTTATGGATACATGTTACCACTTCCAGGGAATATTGTTCTTTCCAACAAAACTGAGCTCGATCTCATCGATAACAATGCCGTCGATGATTTTTTCTGGGAATTTGGTGGGGGAATGCCCGGTTTAAAAGGTTATCCATTCTATTCTATGAAGGGTAGTAGACGACTTATTTCAACAGCAACCATGAGATTTCCTCTATTTCGGGACAACTATAGTAGAGTAGCTCACCTCACCGTCCGGGATCTTTATATTGGATTCCATGGACAAATGGGTGGTGTATGGTCGGCAGATCCTGAATTCGTGACACCTGATGATTTTTCTGCCTGGATGAACCATGAAAAAGATCAGATCTCATTGGTTCGAGATGTGGGTGTCGATCTTAGATTGTCTCTCAATTCATATTATGCCTTTCCAACCGCATTCGAATTTGGCGCTTACTATGGTCTAGATGATGTTGATTCAGAAACCAGTACTGGCGATGTGATTCGATATGGCAAGGAATGGCGCTACTATTGGAAGGTGCTGTTTGGTTTTGATTAACATAAAAAAAATACTAATCACCCTAATTGCCGGATTGTTGATCCTCTCAACTGCTTATACACAGGAGCCTCCTCAGGCACCTGCAAAACTCAAAGTAGATAAGCGTATGCTGAAAAACTTTGTAAAGTCATTGATTATTCCCGGTTGGGGACAAGTGGAGAACGGCAATAAGGTTAGAGGTATTCTTTATGTGACAGCTGAGATAGCAGGCATCTATGGATATAAGACCAACTATGATGCTGGTGCTGAAAAAGAATCAGAGTTTAAGCTATTTGGAGATGCGCATTGGGATTACACGACATGGTCGTTTAGTGACAATGGTGAAACGGCCTGTGGCAATCTCAGGACGCACACAATGGATGTCTATACCGATTCTGATGGAATCGTACGACCAATCAAGGATCATCACTTCTATGAAAATATCAGTAAATACCCTGAATTTGTTTGTGGATGGGATGATTGGGACCCAAATGGTGAACTAGCCGATGAAGATTTATCCCCTAATAAATTGAACTATGTAGATATGCGTACGCGTTCCAATGAATTGTATCGCAATGCACAGTTAGCTGGAACCCTCATTATGGTCAACCATCTTATCAGTGCTTTTGATGCAGCTCTGGGCACAGATATTACATCATTTGAATCAACTAGTTTCGCTGGAAAATTCTATATTAATCCGCTGAATGTCTCAAGAGGCATCACGATGGAGGTTACATTTTGAATAAAAGCTCTACCCGAAAAAGATTTATCATTCCTGCTGTTATCGTGATGGGTATATCCCTGCAGCAGTGTGCCGGCCAGAAAGAAGATCTGGAAGCTTCAAACATTGGTGATACTTACGAGCGTGGCCTCGAATACTTTGAAAAAGACAACTATATCAAGGCCGAAGAAGTGTTCACTTTCATCATCTATAATGATCCCGGTGGTGCATATGCTGATGATGCGCAGTTCCAACTTGCTGAAACGTATTTTGAAAGAGAAGAGTATCTCCTGGCAATCAGTGAATATGATCGACTTATTCGGCGCATGAAAAATTCAAGCTATGTAGAGGATGCCTTCTGGAAAAAAGCGGTATCCTATTGTGAATTATCTCCGGACTATCGTCTCGAGCGGGATATGACTGATAAAGCCCTTAGATTTTTGTATGACTTTGTAGACATTTATCCAGAGAGTAAGTATTCTGAACAGGCTCAAACCCGAATCATGGAAATGCGTGAAAAACTGGCCAGGAAATTACTGGAAAGTGCCAAACTTTATGATACACTTCGCGAGTACGAGTCGGCCATATATTACTATGATAATGTCATTAACGAATATGGTGATACTGGATTGTATGCAGCCGCCAGACTGGGAAAAGCCGGTGATATGGTTGCCCTAGGCCGTTGGTCAGAGGCCAGAGAATTGATGAACTCTATTGCACTTAATGGTAAAAATGACCTTACTCCAAAGGAGCTGCTAAAAATGCGTACTCTGGGTGAAAAAGTGGTCGCAGAAACCGAAACCTCAAAGAAGTGAGCTGATACTCTTGAAGGTCTGTCTCTTTGGCGGTACGTTCGATCCACCGCACAATGCACATTTTATCATTGCTGAGGCGATTAGAGAATCCCTGGATTTGAATAAAATTGTTTTCATCCCTGCCTACAGACCTCCTCACAAGTTCGAGATTAAACCAGTCACGCCAGTTGAACATAGAATCGCCATGTTAAAGTTATGCATAGATGATATCTCCCAATTTGAGTATTCTGATATTGAAATTGTGCGGGGAGGTGTTTCCTATACCATTGATACGATCCGTGAGATGAAAAAGGAAAAGAACGTTACCTCAAGTGATTTACACTTTCTTATTGGTAGTGACAGCCTGGCAGAGTTTAAGTCCTGGAAAGATTGGGAAGACATTCTTAACGAAAGTCAGGTCATTGTGGCTCGACGACCCAGATTTGAGAAATCTGATATAGATGCTGATATCATTGACAAAGTTCAGTTTTTAAATTTACCCCGTATGGAAATTAGCAGCACGGAGATCAGAGATCGGTTCCATGCAGATCGCATGACGCGGTTTTATGTTCCAACTGTTGTTTCGGAGTACATCCAAAATAATAAACTTTATGGACCTGAATAATGGATAACATGATTGCTTCAATCGGTATGGGCGGCAATAGTGTCATCATTGCCATCAGTGCTGCCTTGCTCTTTTTTGGCGCGGAATGGCTGGTGAGAGGTGGGAGCCAATTTGCCAAACAGATGGGTGTTAAACCACTTATTGTTGGGCTTTCCATTGTGGCTTTTGGTACTTCCATGCCTGAGTTTGTGGTCAGTTTAATTGCTAATGTCTTTGAGGACTCTTCTACCATAGCGATTGGAAATATTATTGGAAGCAATGTGACCAACATCGGTTTGATTCTGGGCGTCAGCGGGTTGATTTTTCCCATCACAATTCATTTTAAGCAAACCTATAAGGGTTTAATCTTTTTATTCATCATCAGTCTTCTGCTTTATGGGCTTTCACTTGATGGATCTGTTTCTCGAATCGATGGATTGGTCATGGTTCTTGTTCTCATTGGTTATATCTATTATTTATATCGACATCCTGGAGAAGTACCCCTGGAGGATTATGACGGAGAATTTGGAAGCAAAACCAAAAATCTTTTACTGGTTCTTGCTGGAAGTGTCGCTCTCTCGGTAGGTGCCTGGCTCTTTGTAAAGAGTGCAGTATGGATCGCTGAGGAATTTGATATTCCTAAGATGGTCATAGGGCTAACCATTGTCGCCGTTGGAACCAGTTTACCTGAGCTAGCAACCTCTCTTGTGGCTGCATTCAGAAAACACGGTGAAATTTCAGTTGGTAATATTATCGGCAGCAATGTTTTTAATATCCTCTTTATAATGGGTGGTGTGGGATTCATCAAACCACTTGATGTCCTTGAGAGTCGGACTATTGCCGGCGAGGTGGTGAAGTTATTTCCCCATGCTCAATACATCATCATGATGATGTTTGGGTTGGTTCTCATTCCACTTGGACTTAGACATAAAATCGGTCGCCTCACTGGTACCATCCTGGTGATGGGTTATATCGGATTCTATGTCTACCTTTTCTTCGGTCGTTCCTGATAGGAAACTAAGTTTCATGCTTGACAAGCAGAATATACAAAAGATTCAGCCATACCAGCGTCTCGCTGCCTACTATGATCTGCTTATGGATTATATCGATTACGACATCTGGGTTGAAGATATTGAGGCTCTGGTGGCACCCCATAAACCTGGCAAGACATGGCTTGATATTTCCTGCGGAACCGGCTCAATGGCCCTTAGACTTGCCCGTCTTGGAATTGATATGACGGCAGTTGACCTCAGTGAGCACATGATAGATATTGCCCGTGATAAGGCACTCTCTGAAAATCTTATTATTGATTTCAGTGTCGGTAATATGGTCAATTATTCCTCAGAAAAAGAGTTTGATGTTATCATCAATCTCCATGATGGCTTAAACTATCTCCTTGAGACTGCTGATATCGAAATATTCCTTAAAAATACATATGCACTTCTTAAACCTGGTGGTATTTTACTTTTCGATGTGGTTACACCCTTATTATGTCAAACTCATTTCCGCGGATATCGTGAGATATTTAGTGATGAAAAAGGTGGATACGAGAGATACACAAATTATGATCCCAATTCTCGACTCGCGGAGTCTGTATTCACTTTGAAAACTGATATTACAGATACAGTTGATGTTGAATCGCATATTCAAAAAGCATATGAGCAAAGTGAAGTGGAAGCGTTTTGCCAATCATCTAATTTTGAGTGGTGGCAGATTCTTGATGATGAAACATTGGAGCAACCAACAATTAAGACAGAGCGATTTATTGTCATACTCAGGAAAAGTGCATGATTCGATTTGATAAAGTATTCCTGAGATACGATACTGGCATCTCCCTACGTGATCTGAATTTTACCATCGACAAGGATGAGTTTGTATATCTTTATGGAGATTCAGGAAGTGGTAAGTCCTCCATTCTAAAAATGATATATATGGATATGTTTCCTAATGCCGGAACCGTTGATGTCCTGGGTGCTGATTCCAGCAATATCAAAAGAAGAGACATTGCCATGATTCGCCAGAAAATTGGTATGGTTTTCCAAGATTTCCACCTGTTATCAGATCGGGATATCTATTCAAACATCGCACTTCCCCTTGAGATTCAAGGAGCCAAGGCCGATGAGGTTCGTAGCAAGGTGACTTCAAAGGCTGATGAGCTTGGGATTCGTTCACGATTGTCACATTATCCCCATGAATTATCTGCAGGTGAGCAGCAAAGAGTTGCCCTGGCACGTGCCATTGTGAATTCACCTGATATTTTGTTGGCAGATGAGCCCATTGCACACCTCGATGCAAAAGCTGCAGCCGATGTCGTGAGGTATATTTGGAAAATTCATGATGCTGGAACCAGCGTCGTTTTCGCCACACATAATGAAACCCTTCTCAAAAAAGACCCGGCCAGGACCATGACCCTGGTATCAGGCGAAGTGGTGAAGGATAGGCAATTATGAAACTAAGCTATATCATCAGAGAGGGGATCATTGGTATCAAACGATCCCGCATGCCTTTTATGATATCTGTCTTCTCAGTAACAATTGCACTTCTAATTGTAGGTCTGGGAGTTTTGGCCGTTGACAACAGCTTGCAATTTATTGGTGAGTTTCAGGCAGATTACGATCTTGAGATATTCCTGGAAAATGAAGCGACGACATTTGAAAAGACTGAATTAGCAGCCATCGTTAAGGATTACCCAGGTATTTTCAGGATGGATTACCTATCAAAGGAAGATGCTGCAGCCCTCTATAATGCTGAATTCGGGGAAGATGTACTTTCTTTACTTGATGATAATCCATTGCCTAGCTCATTTCGAATCACATTTGAGGATGATCACCGTTCTGCTGACTACATTTTGACCTTTATCCAGAATATGAATGAATTGGATGGGGTGGATGAAGTCATTTTTAAGAAGGATCTTTTCAACCGTGTCCAGGGCATCATGCAGTTGGTCTATACAGTGGCAACCATTACCTTATTCCTCATCATATTGTCCACAGTCTTTCTCACCGCCAACAATCTTCGGCTGATGATACTGGCTAGATATGAGTTCATAGAAACGGTAAGACTATTGGGTGCAAGCGATTTCCTGGTAAAAGCACCTTTCTTTCTTGAGGGGGGAATTCTTGGTTTTCTGGGAGCATCCCTTTCAGTACTCTTGATTATTCTAGCGGAATACGGTATCAAGTATTACGTCCATTTAGATCTACCTGTGAAGATAATCGATCATCCAGAAGTGATTTTGGGTCTTATCCTATTTGGAGTTAGCCTGTCATCATTAGGGGTTTTAAAAGCAGTCAGGAAAATGCTCCGATTCGTTGCTTAAAATCATAGTTTCTCCTTCCACAGACAAATCCTTCCAAGCCTTATATATCAACTCTTTACACATTTAAAATCTTGTATTAATTAGGACCGAAAATTATTATGTTCGGTTATGAATCGAATGACTAGACAAACGCTTCTGGAACTCAAATCACGTGAGGAAAAAGTCCTCAAATGGTTGGTTAGAGATTATGCGGTAAATGGCCATCCAGTAGGCTCTTCACGTTTGGTCGCCATGGATTATTTCAAAGTGGGTTCTGCAACACTTCGTCATGTTTTGAGTGATCTCGAAGTAGGGGGTTATCTATTACAGCCTCATACCTCTGCTGGACGAATCCCTACTGACAAAGGCTACCGCTACTTTGTAGACAGGCTAATGGAGCCGGGTCAGCCAGAACAGGCCATGACCAGAGATTATGAATCAGGTCTGGATAACCTCAGTAAAGATCTTGATCGCTTGATCAAGAATACCGCACAATTCCTGGGAGATATGTCCCATGCCCTGGTGCTTATGTCACGACCTCAGGAACGAGCAACTCGGATACGATCAATTGCCCTGCATGAACTCGACAAAGATTCTGTGTTGCTTATAGTCCATATGTCCCTTGAGCAGGTCAAGACGGTTGCCTTCGAATTGGAAAGCAAGCTCTCCCGCATCATGATGCAGGAAGCTGAAAATATTCTGAATGATTTATTCGCTGGTCGCGATATAGATGATGTTCAATTACAGGTTGAACAGGGAACCGAAGAGGCAGCTCGAAAAAATCCCATCATTGATCAGATCTTAAAGAGTTTTAATAGTGTTCTGGATTCCAATTCCAATAATGACTATAGAACCTACGGTACACACCAGCTACTGCATTATCCTGAAATTGCAGATCCTGCAAAATTAGAATTTTTACTGGAAGCTATCGAAACTGATACACTCCAACGATATCTCCCCGCTCCGCTATACAATGGGAAACCCAGTGTTTTTATTGGTGGAGAATTAGGGCAGACATTCTTTCAGAATATGTCACTGGTCTCAATTGCCTATAATGGTAATAATTGCAGTGGAGAGATTCATATTCTGGGCCCCACACGCATGGAATATGAACGGATCATAGGACTTGCAGAATTTACTGCCGATAAAATTGAAACCTTAATTAATACAAAATACACAAAGTGAAATGACTGATAAAACAAAGAAAAAGACGACAAAGCCAAAAAAGGCTACTGCTAAACCAAAGCTAAGTACAAAAGAAAAAGCTCTCACCAAAAAGGTTGATAAACTTGAAGAGACAGTTGACAAACTTACTGATGAACTTGTTGATCAGCAGCTACGTGTTCAAGCTGCAGAAGAAAAAATGCTCCGCGTGGTTGCAGAATATGAGAATGGCAAAAAACGCGTTGAGCGAGAGAAGGAACGTTCCCTAAGCTTTGCCAAAGATCGTGTCCTCATGGGGCTCTTTCCAATTATTGACAATCTAGAACGATCAGCCCAGTATGAGAAGGATGAGACAGATGCAGAAACCTCATCTAAAGGTATTGCACTGGTCTTGGATCAGATTCAAAAATATTTGAAAGATACTGATGATGTTGAGGCCTATGATCCAACAGGAGAGCCTTTCGACCCTGAATTACACGAAGCGATGGCTATGCAGCCATCAGAAGAGTATGATTCCGGTATTATCATGCAGGTCTTCGAAAAAGGCTACAAATCTGGTGAACGTGTGCTTAGAGCTGCAAAAGTAGTGGTAAGTCAATAATTATGGCAAAACGCGACTATTATGAAGTGCTTGGTCTATCAAAAGGGGCCAATAAAGCAGATGTAAAGAAATCTTACCGCCAGATTGCGATGAAGTATCATCCAGACAAGAATCCCGGCGATAAAGAAGCTGAAGCAAAATTTAAAGAAGCAGCTGAAGCCTACTCAGTCTTAAATGACGAGCAGAAAAAAGCTCACTATGATCAATTTGGTCATACACCTGAAGGAGGAATGGGTGGTAGTCCATTTGAAGGTTTTGGTGGAGGTGGCTTTGGTGTAGACCTGTCCGATGCGCTACGAATCTTTATGGATGGATTCGGTGGTGGCGGTGGTGGCGGATTTGGTGATTTATTTGGTGGTGGAGGTGGATCTCGCTCCCGGGGGCGTGCCAGAGGTTCAGATCTCAAGATAAAACTGCCACTGACTCTTGAGGAAATCGCAACTGGCGTCACCAAGAAGATGAAAGTCAAAAGATTTGAATCTTGTTCGGACTGTGATGGTTCAGGAGCTCGGGATAAAGCCAGCAAAACAAATTGCACGGTTTGCCATGGCCGGGGAGAAGTTCAACAGGTTTCCCGATCCATGTTTGGACAATTTGTAAACATTCAGCCCTGCTCAAATTGTGATGGTACGGGTGAAGTCATTGCTCATCCATGTAAGACCTGTAATGGCGATGGTAGAGTTCGACAAGAATCAGTGGTATCAGCCAAAATTCCTGCCGGTGTTCATGCAGGTAATTACATGACCCTGAAAGGCGAAGGTAATTCTGCCAGACGCGGTGGACAACATGGCGACTTGATTGTTTTGATTGATGAAAAAGAACATGACTTGTTTATTCGAGAAGAAGATAATATTTATCTGGAACTGGGCATTAATATCGCCCAGGCTGTGACGGGTACAGAATTGGAAATCCCAACACTTACAGGAAAAGTCAATTTGAAAATCCCTGCTGGTTCTCAGTCTGGGAAACTTCTGAGATTAAGGGGTAAGGGGATTCCTCGTATAAATAGCCATATGGTTGGCGATCAAATGGTAAAGATTCAGATAGAAACACCTGTCAAACCTGGCAAGGAAGAAAAAGAGCTCTATAAACAGCTCGCTGACTATTACAGCAGTCAAAAAAACAAAGGCAACAAGAGTAGTATCTTTAGAAAAATAAAATCCTTACTATGATGAGGCAGGAAACTTGCTAAATTTTACCCGCCAGGAACGAATCGTAATTTACTTTTTAGTTGTCACACTGGGAGTAGGAGCGGTTCTAAGGCTGGTTAGAAATCAGCATCTTGAAAATCAGTTGACTCCGAATCGCTTTTACGAAGAAGAGCAACAATTCAAAAAGATTGCAGAGCAGATTAATTCTGACTCGCTCCAGTTTGTTGACAAAACCATTTCAACTTCTGATTCTATGAATGTGGACGCACCCTCAGAAGTGAGCACAGGCGAAGTCAAGCTTGTTAATTTAAATACAGCTGGAATCAGTGAACTTGCTGAGCTTCCAGGTATTGGCCCAGCCAAAGCTGCAAGAATTAAGGCTTATACGGATCAAAATGGTCCCTTTAAGCATAAATCAGATATTATCCTCGTCAAGGGGATCGGAGAAAAAATATATACCCGTCTTGAGGGTTTAGTTACGACAGAGTAGTCGAGGAGGACTCGTGAGTAAAGATGTTTTCGCTAATCACAGAACCAATTCAATAATAATTATTGTTCTGATCGCACTGTTTATCAGTGTGATATATCTTCCTAAAACTATCTGGGATTATGAGGCAGAACTCCGCGATGAAGCTAGATTTCGGATGAATGCTGTAAGTCTTGCTGAAAAACTGCACTACCAATTGGTCAAAGAGTACACAACTGATCCTGGCCAACTATTACTGGTTGTTAATAGTGTCAAAGACAGCTTACTCGCTGCAGCTATGGATACCAATTACAGCTATTATGGTGCCCAGCGAATCGCTCTAGCTCCAAAGTCCGTTTCAGTTAACTATTCTGATGAATACAAAGCGTTATATAATGAACTGCACCTCGAGCTGTTCAAGACTCTCGAGCCCAACCACAATATGGATCCAAATACTATCGACATCGTTCTTGATAGTATTAAAACTCTCTTTGATGCAGGTAACTATGTTGGCGACCAGAGTATGGAAATTGATAGTGTAGGTTTGGAGTTTACCGTTTCTGAGAAATTTGATATTTTGTATCAGAATATTAAAACCTCAATGTTCAATGCACTTACCACGAGTTATACAAAATATCCATCCTTCTCAAATCCCCTGGTTGATGCAGTGATGGATAGTATCGCGAAAAATCCAGAACTTTCAGGTCGTACTGAGTTTGGCGGCATCTATGACGGTACTGTAAGGGTTGATTTCATCATTCCCGCTACGTTTGAAGAGAACCTGGCAAAAACTCTGGAAACTCTGAAAAAACAATTTGTATTTGATTCATATGATTCAGCCACATATGGCGACACACTTTATGATATGGCTCTGGAGGAGTTCCTCTTTGTAAACGATACTCTGGAAAATATGCCTGAGTATATGTCCCTGATGTATTTTGACACAAGTGGTATTGAAATTGAAATCCCCGTGGAAATTAAAGTAGGGGATATGGAAGCTGCCCTGGCCAAGCGCAGAAACACCCTATACAAACGCTTAACCGGGTATTCTGAACCTAGTCCTTATATTGCTGATCAGGTTATAGCCGTTGCTCTGGATTCAATGTACAGCCCCAATGCTGGATTAGATTCAATCCATCTGGATATTGACTTAACAGAGGCTGTCTTTAACATTAACATTCATAAAAATATTTCAGAATATTTTAGCACAGTAAGTTTGGAGCAAGCCTACTATAAATCTGCAGTCAATCTAAGCAATTTAGATTGGGAAAAAGCAGCCGTTGAAGTGGTGGAGTTTGTTGGTGCGAGACTCATTAAAAAATCTGATTTTCTTAAATGGCAGGTTGTTGAAGTTGAGTCCGATACCTTTAACGTAAACGTTTACGACGAGTTCTTACGTAAATACGATGATATGAATTTAAAGCTCGCTGAGAAGCTTACCAGCGAGTTTATTAATGTACACGATCTGGCCCGTGAAATTGTTGGAATCGCAGAACACATGGCTGGTGTTGATACTCTGGACTGGGGCGGCGAACAGGTCATAGAATTTGCCGCTGATACACTAATTGTTGATGTCTTCCCAACCTATTTAGCAGAATATGATACCACTTTCACAATTGCCCGTGATACGGTCGTGCAGCTTGATGATAGTACCTTTAATGGTGTCTGGTATCGTGGGATGGTGGGTGTATCCCAGGATTTCTCATTGGATTCACTGCCCTTCCTTAACCCAATGGCCAATTCTGACTATCGCTATGATTTTAATGGTACTGATAGCGTACTATCAATGAATATCCTTGAAAAAAGCGATACTGCATATGTTGAGAAGGTTTTTTACGGCATGGATGAATTCATCCTTATTTTTGCTGGAGATAGCTTGTTAGAAAATCTTTTCCTGATTGCAGACAGTTATGCTGAGTTTGACTCTATTCAGATTGATAGTCTCAGCATTGTTTCTGAAGAATTTGTCGCCGGTGATAATGAAAAGGATTTATTCATGGAGAAAGATTCTTTCGGTGGCTGGATAGATACAACAATCAGCAAAAAATATGTTAAGAAACAATTATTCTCGCACTATCAGTTTGATTCTATGCTGACACAATGTACAGTGACAGATCTGCCATATCGTATCACTGTGAGAAATAATGTGAATCTGGGCATTGAGTCACCTATAACACGACCCATTCATACCAGACGGTATGCTTTCTTTACCCAGGTTGATTCAACCCACGGAAGTTTAGTTGACGGTGAGGAGAGCTGGGCCAAGTAATAGGCCACCCATTATGCTGGCAATTCATATATCTCGAAGTACCATTAAGTTCGCTCAATTGGTGAATTTTAAAGGTACACCCTTTATCGAGAGTCTGGGTAAGGTTAGTTTGAGTGAGGAACTTCATAATCCAGACATGACGAATACTCAAGCCATTATGTCCCTGGCTGAGCAAATCTCATCCATTCGAAATTCTGCTGAGTTTCCAGATACTACGACACATCTTGTCATCGATAGCGACTGGTTTCCAATGGGTATTCACCCCGTTGATGGTGCTTTATCCGGGAATGATCTTACTAAATATCTCAATTGGTATATAAAAGAGATGCTGGAAGGTTCAGTTTCTAAATATTCTATGGTTCACCAGGAACTCAATAGATCTTCAGCCAAGGCTGCTCAATACCTTTCTATGGCCATCCCTCAATCTTTTGACTTATGGGTAGAACGGATTATTGGTCCCTCAGAATTGGAACTAAAGAAGGTCATTACTGAGATGGAAGCAATCGGTAATGTCCTGACTGCAACCAAACTCCTTGATTTCGAAGGTGGAATCCAGGTCGTATTAGAAAATCGTGAAAATACGATTAACTGTCACATGTACCAAAACCAGGAATTTTCAGGTCTTTTTCATGGGTCTCTGAATTGGGATTATAAAATCACGCTCGATCATGTCCGCGGGGACACCAGCCTGATCCAGTTGGTGAAGGAAGCCATTGAGAGAGCAATCAAAGGCAAACGTGATCCCGATAATGTGATTACAAATTTATTCTATTTCTCATCCACAGGTGACCCATCTTTACTGAGCAACCTGGAAAATTATGAAGCGAGTTGCCAACAGCTTAAATTGGGAAACCACTTTAATTTTAGAGATCCCGATACCGCTAACATTGATGAATATGCCGTTGTCCTAGGTGCTTTGAATGTAGAAATACAGGAGCGCTTCAGTGAAGATTGATCTTAGAAAAGACAAGGGAATTCTTGAGCCCACGAAGTTTCTGGCTGATGATTCCTCGACTCCCGAGCTATCTGAAGATGATCTTATCGCTGAGACTATACGTAGGCGCCGTTCAGCTCACAAACCCGATACTCATGATGAAGAGAGTCTTGAGAGCGAAACACCAGTACCAAAGACTAAATCAAAAGACAAGAAAAAGAAAAAAGAAAGTAATAGAAACCCACTGCGCGAATTTGTTTTACTGATTCTCATGGTTTCAATAACTGCCTACTATCTGAATGATAAAGGGATTTTATTCTCCACCATAGATATGGCTGAGGAATACGTATACGATCTCTTAGGTATAGATCTGGATCTCCCAGTCGAGGATGATTCAGATTTAGAGCAATATGATGAATATTTTTCAGGTGACTCTTTGGTCATAGAGGAAGCGACTCCCGAAGATGTACTTCCAGATGAAGTATTTAATAAGCTCATGCCCATGACAGAGGATATTGCAGCTCTGGCAGATTCAATGGCCTCTGCCAAACCGGAATCTTTGCATGTGAAACTACCGGGTGGAAGAGATACGGTAATTGTTTATCAGGAGTACACACAGGTATCCGAAGATGTTGTTAAACTTACAGATGATGATATCTCCATCATCAACAATCGCTCCCTGCTACTCATGGTAACAGAAATGATCAGTAATTTCCCAATTGAATATGGTTCTGGTCATCTATTCCTGAAGAGAGACGCTCTCAAAATCAGCGCTCCTCGGGGTGGTGAATGGGTGGGAGAGATGAGATCTACTCTGGACAAATTCGTTCTGGGTTCCTTTATCGAGGACTATAGTACAGGTACGGCGAATATCTCCAGTAAATTTGAGATTATCATGAATGCTGAGCAAGATTTTCAAGGTCAATCCTTTGATGCCATGCGATTACTGGATATTCTGGCAAACCCATTTACTGATTATCTAGAGGAAATCGTCATTGATCCCGTCCGACAGACCGATGATAACCCAGTTGAAATTGTATTCTCAGGATCTGCACAAGAAATTCAATACATACTATCTTCATGGTCCGAGTCTCGTAGCAATTATCTCATAGGATCAATAGATATTGATTTTCAAAGTGAAGACCTCATTCTCACCTTTAGCGTTACCTTCTTCAATTATACACCATGACACGCATTATAGCCGGGGAGTGGAGAGGACATCCTCTACCCAAGCTTAAGACTGGATCGGTTAGACCGACTACAGATCGTGCACGTACCATTCTATTTGATACCTTACGGGATGTGAGGGATATGCAGGTATTAGATCTTTATAGCGGTACCGGTGCTCTAGGATTTGAAGCACTGAGTCGTGGGGCAGCATCCCTTGTATCTATCGACAGAGATAGCAAATACATCAATGAACAGAAACTCTGGATGAGGGATCGTGAGAAAAATTTCAAGGCCTATGTTGGAGATGTCCAGGGAGTTCTCAGAAAATTAACTCAAAAATTTGATCTGATACTGGCCGACCCCCCATATGCAGAAAAACTTTCGTCAACAATTATGCATCTAATTGAGGCGCATGGCACTGAGAATGCTTATTTTGTTTATGAATCTGCCAGAAGAGATGAAACCTCTCTCGATTCAGACGTATTTAAATTGCTAAAAGAAAAAGTGGTTGCAGAAACAAGAATTCAAATATATAAGGCACACTGAAATGAAAAAGCGATTAGCCATATACCCAGGTACTTTTGATCCAATCACTTTGGGTCATCTTGACATTATCGAAAGAGCTGTTTCAATTTTTGATGAAGTAGTGGTTGCGGTAGGAAGGAATATTGGCAAAAAACCTCTATTCACCGTGGAAGAACGCATGGAGATGATCGAAAAAACTACTGCTCACCTCGAAAATGTGAAAGTGACCTACTTTGATGGACTCATCGTTGACTATGCCCGTAAATTAAATGCAGTCGCCATGATCAGAGGGTTGAGAGCCATGTCAGACTTTGAATTTGAGTTTCAGATGGCCCTGGTGAACAGAACTCTTTATCCTGACCTTGTTCAAGTATTTCTGATGCCCCATGAAGCCTATACGCATTTGAATTCAACTATTGTTCGGGAAGTCTCAAGTTTTGGTGGCGATATCAGTTCTTTTGTCACACCATACGTTGCTGAAACGCTTCACAAAAAGTTCCACATAAATAATAAAGATTAAGGTTTTAGAGAATGCCCACTTATGAATATGAATGCCTGAGTTGTGGTAATCATTTCGATGCTTTCCAGAAGATGTCCGATTCACACCTGGACAAGTGCGTCCAATGTAAGGGAAGTGTCAGGAGAATCGTTAGTGGTGGTAGTGGACTGATTTTTAAAGGGTCGGGATTCTACATCACTGATTACGCCAAGGGCAAAGCCAAGAAAACTGAAACTGCAACACCCCCAAAAAAATCAACTACTTCAAAAGCTCCCAAAGCTTCAAGTCCCAAGGATAAATAGCCTGAACTGATCTTCCCGCTCGCTGCTAAATATTTCCTCGTTAAACCAATATTTAGAAATTTAGATTATATCTCAAAATTGTCGGGAATGGTGGCATTCTTCGGGATAATGATAATACCATCCTTGATCGTAACGGTGTCACTCCTGAACTCTTTTAGATCATCTTTATTGGTCAATTTAACGTTTTTACCGATGCGAACGTTCTTGTCTGCAATGACATTAGAGAGAATTGAATTTGCACCCACACCCATTGGAATAATGGGATTAGATTCATCATTATCATAGAAATCAGCACCCATAAAGTACGTTCGATCTAGTTTTACACCGTCACCAATAATACTTCGAATACCAATTATTGAATCTTTCAATTGTGCGTTACCAACCTTACAGCCTTCAGAAATGATGGAGTGGTCAATTTTTGCACCACGAATTTCACTGCCCGGTAGGAAACGTTGTCGCGTATAGACTGGATTCTCTTCGTTGTAAAAAGTAAAATGTGGATTCTCTTTTGTCAGTGCAATGCTTGACTCAAAAAAGGTTCGGATGGTCCCAATATCCTCCCAATACCCCTGAAATCTGAAAGCAGTGGTTTTCAATGTCTCAATAGAGTGGGGGATTATATTTTTTCCAAAATCATCACCTTCAATTTTCAAAACCTCATTTAGCACTTCTTTATTGAAAATGTATATACCCATGGAGGCCAATACTTTTTTTTCACCATCCATGTCATCAGCTAACTCGTCAATGAGATCAGCAGACTGTGGTTTTTCAACGAATCTAGTAATTTCGTCATCACTATTGGCCTTTAGAACACCCAACTCAGAGGCTGTGGCGGTAGGCATGGGTCTTACCCCGACAGAAACATCAGCTCCTGTAGCGAGGTGATGCTCGAAAAACTCAGAATAATCCATTTTATACAGATGATCTCCAGCCAATATGATATAATGAGTAGCATTCATCTGCTCAAATCTATCCCAATAGGATCTTACAGCATCAGCTGTTCCCTGGAACCAGTCTTTGTTCTTGGCAGTTTGCTGGGCAGCCAGTATTTCAATATCACCACCGGAATAGATATCAAATTTGTAGGTACGTGAGATGTGTCGATGTAATGATGTGGTATTAAATTGAGTCAATACATGTATGAGGTTAATTCCAGAGTTAATGCAATTGCTGATAGGGACATCGATCAATCGATATTTACCACCAATATGTACTGCAGGTTTTGCCCGGTAAGAAGTCAGAGGGGCTAATCTTTCTCCGCGTCCACCCCCAAGGATTATAGCTCCTAAACGCACTTCAGATTTTTTCACTCAAACCTCCTATTTAAAGATTATATAATTGTAAATATTGCTTTGCGGATTGATCCCAAGAAAAATCCATAGACATGGCTCTCCGCATAAGTGTCAGCCAAACTGTCCTTGACTGATATACTTCGAGAGCCAGTTTCATCGCTTTTCGCAGTTCATTCACATCATAGGGCTCAAAGACAAAACCTGTTCCTGAATCTGTTGTCCATGGTTCAACGGTATCGCCAAGACCACCTGTACGATGGACGATTGGAATCGTACCATATCGTAAGCTGTAGAGTTGATTCAATCCACAGGGCTCAAATCGACTGGGCATAAGAAACATATCAGAACCAGCCTCAATCAGATGAGCCAGTGGTTCATTAAATCCATCATCAAATGCAATATGCTGCGGATGCCTTTCACTTGCTTTGCGCAGCTGGTCAGAAATTTCAGGGCTTCCAGATCCAAGAAAAATAAATTTTGCTCCCAATTCAACGAATTCATCTAACAAATCATTAATCAGAGGGAAGCCTTTATTCTCAACCAGTCGTGAAATGGACCCCAAAAGAGGTGCGTCTAAATCTGGAGACAGACCTACCTTTGTCAACAGGGCTTCTTTATTTTTACGCTTTCCCAGGAGATCATCCTTTGAGAAATGAAATGGAGTGTACTCATCACTAGAAGGGGACCAGTATTTAGTATCGATCCCATTCACAATTCCGGAGAATTTGGATTTTACAGCCTGTATTCTTATGAGGCTATGCTCATCTACATTCAAGCCTTCGAGGAGCTCCAGAGCGTATCCTGGGCTCACTGTGGTCACAATATCGCTATGATCAATTCCTTCAAGTAGTGCGCTGTAATTGTCCCACTGAGTTTTTGTAAGTTGGGCCTCAGTTGATTCTGGCAGCAAAGAGATCTCTTCTTCAGAAAAATGACCGTGGTAAAGAAAATTATGAATCGTAAATATGGTTTTAACTTTTAACTGCTTAGCCTTCATCATGAGGGGTAGAAGTCCAGTATGATGATCATTGCAATGCAGAAAATCGGTGGAAATAGTGCCCGAGGAAATCAGATCCAACACCACCAATTGAAAAAAGAAATATCGCAAATTATTGTCCGCAAAACCTTCACCATCTGATTCCGTGTAGATACCATCACGACCAAAAAATCGTTCACAGCTAATAAATCCAATTTGAGTGGTTTGATCGGGTGCAGTGGCTTGATAAAGCGTATAGGGAATGATGTCAACACCTAATAGAACTTGACCACTTATGGTGGTGGATTGAATATCATACTTTTTTTGATCGATTTGTCCATATAGCGGTGTGAGAACTTGAACCGAGTCCATATAAGGAGCCAATGCCTGGGGTAGACTTCCAGCCACATCAGCCAAACCGCCGGCCTTGGAGAAAGGTGCAACTTCGGCTGAAACAAAGACGATGTTCATCTTGTGGGACTTACAAGGATATTACATACAATTGGCAAATGGTCCGAATAGCCACCATGATATTTGCCACTACGATACATCCGATATGGCCAACCCTTATATTTCCCATCTTTTTCAATTAGATAGGGAGGCATAAATGTCTTGGTAGATTCGAAAGCCCAATCAAAGTTTTTTTTGTCCCGCATTCCAGCTGAAATGATGATTTGATCCAGTACTGTCCATTGGCCTCTGTACATACAGGTTCCGGCATCAGGATCCTTATCCAATGACCATGTTGTATTGATCAAGTCACCTGGATAGGCTTGTGGACCTGCTTCGTGAGCTCTGAGGATATCATATAAAGAAGGGTCATCTGGATAATCATTAAAATCTCCCATGACTAAAATATCCGCTTGTGGATTCTTCAATAGGATCTGATCAATACGGGTCCGCAGTGTTCTAGCTGCAGTTCGACGCAGGGGATCTGTTTCTTTCTGACCGCCCCAACGGGAAGGCCAGTGGTTAACAAAAACGTAAAGTGTTTGGTTTTCATTGGTATGGTTAAAACTGAATTCAGCCTCAACGATATCTCGGGTTTTCTCATCTCCCGCTAAAAAAATGGGAAGGAATTGGAAACTGTTGGCAGTGACCAGGCTGGAATCATAAAGCAAGGCACAGTCAATGCCCCGTTCATCAGGAGACTCCTTATGAATCATCTTCATTCCAGCTTTTATGAAGTCTTTATTTAAGCGATTTAGGACGAGTTTATTTTCAATTTCTGCCAGTCCCAGGATGGCAAGATCATTTGTCTGATCGAGTTCATGAATAACCCTGGAAACATCCTGAAACTTTTTCACCAATCTTTCCTCAGTCCAAAGATATTTACCAGAAGGGGTAAAATCATCATCCCGGATGAGGGCTGCATTCGTTGTATCGAAAAGATTCTCTATGTTCCAGAATGCAGCTTTAAATTGACTCTGAGCAGACAACCCACTCGACCCTATAATGACGATGAGTGAAAGGAGGAGAAGGCGCATTTTATGTTCTACATTTCTTTTTCGGCGCGGAGCTCACGACCCTTAACAAATAGACCTGATTCTGCTAGATCTTGTGTCAGATAAACAACACCTTCTTCATCATGGGGTTCAGCATATGATGCATGAACAGACTTTAAGCCGCCCAGCCATCCTCGTTTATCACAAAGATAGACAAGATCTCCCTGATTTGCTTTCATCAGAGACATATCCTTGCTGGAAAAACTCATCGTGCTCTCATCAGCTTCAATCACTTTCCACTGGACGATTACGTTTTCACCTTCCACATCATTTGGCTCACTACCTTTAAACTGTTTTCTTGCTAACTGAATTGAACTAGCAGTTAAACCTTGCGTGTTGACTTCCTCATCATAATGGACAAAATAAGTAACTGCTAATGGAACCAGAAGAATCACACCAACTGCGGCGAGGAGTTGGATGGTCATGCCAGAAATTCCAAATAAAACAATTCCGAAGAACACAATAGCAACACCAAGCACTGTATTCATGATGGTCTTATCATTTGCCTTACTTCTGATGCTTGAGATGAAATTAAGCTGGAATTGTGTTGTATAGGCAACCAACAGTCCGACACCAGTACACACAAGTGTGTTGTATAGTGCACGTATATAGGAGTAAGGATGAGCCTCGTTCATTTCTATACCATGGTCAAAAGGAGCGATTAATATTCCAGGAAATCTTGCTCCAAGAATCATCAATGCTACACCACCCACAAATGTGGTGATAACAGCTGAGGCCGTGAAACGCTTCCAAAATACTCCCAGGAATATTCCAACGACCAGGGGTGGGGTAAGGGTTGAATGGAAAAATCCATGTGCTTCGTAAACCGTTGGGAAGTTCTTAAATGCCAGAACTGCTAAGACACCTAGTGTGGTGACAGCAATAGATGCATAACGGGCTGCTGTAAGTTCTCGGCGATCACTTTCCGCAACCGTACCATAGGACTTCTTGAGAAATTGACGGACTGGTCTGTGAACATCATTGATGTATATGGCTGCAGTAGCATTGATTAGTGTATCCACAGTACTCATGAGAGCTGCAGTTAGCGCTGCCATGATAAATCCAAACATTCCAGGACTGGCAATGATATTAGCCACCACCACAAAAATTTGATCTGGTGAAACTGAGGGGCTCACAACTTCAGGACTGGCAATAGATATTGCTTTGCCAACCCAGCCTGCGTTACCTACCACGATTGCGGAGATAGGTAGAACAAAGAGAATATTGATTCCCGCAGCTTTTCGTCCCTCATTGACATTTTTACAGGCCATAAAGCGCATGATCAATCCCTGATTCATAAATAGGAAACCGATTGATCCAGCAATAGCATCCTGCCAGAATATACCGACAAAATTGAAATTGGAGGGTTGGTTAAAGTCCGCCATGGGAAGCTTCCACTCCGTGGGCAGCAGATTCCAAAAGATATCAAACCCACCGAGATAGGTAATCCCAAAAAAGAAGAGTAGCAATCCAGCAAAGAGCAGAATAAAACCCTGTAAAAGGTCAGTAAAAATAACTGCAGTCTGGCCACCAAATGTAATATAGATACCAGTTATGATTGCGATGACAATGATGGCACCCATAAGCGTGATGGGTATGGTCATTCCAAAGAGCACAAAAGCGCTGGGTAGCATGGGAATCACAGCCTTACCAAGCGTAAGGAAACCAATACCAATATAGCCTATCATATATAGTAATAAGAGAATGGTCGCGATAAAACGTGATGAAGGACTAAATCTCTTTTCAAAATATTCAGGGATGGAGCGTACTTTTGAATAAACGATGATTGGCAGCCAACCAAACATAAAAAAGGCAATAAAAAACCAGTCATTCAGATAGGTCATTGAGGAGGAAATTCCATGCTCAAAACCTTTCGCTGAATATTTTACAAAACTATGGCTTCCAACTCCAGTCGCCACAATAGACATGGTAATCAGCCACCATGAAAAACGACGTCCGCCAAAGAAAAAATCTGAAGTGTTTTTTGTATATCGTCCGAAATAGCTACCAAAAAGCATAATGGCCATAAAGTAGACCACCATAACAATCCAATCGGTGGTAGTTCCGATGCTATGAAAGGTCTGCATTATGCCCTCGCTCCTTTTCCGAATCTAAGGGTTACAACAATAAATACTCCAACCATAGCTAACAGGGTATAGAGTACTGTGTAGGGAGAGATGGTTCCAAGTGCGGCCCAGGTCATGAGAGCGTGCATGGTAAGGTACCAGACAAAACCAAATATTAGAATCCACATCCACTTTTTATGTTTAGGACGTTTCAAGTCAAACGCACCGGCTTTCATTGTGATGATGATTCCTGCGAGGAATAGGATTCCACCAAGACCATACAGGTAAATGAAGGGAAGCCAGGAATGTGAAAATAGGTTCATGTTTACTCCTTTGATGTGAGAAAACAAAATAATTTACTCCGTAATAAATCAAACTGAATTCGGGGAGAATATTCGTTTATATCGGTATTTTGTGCAATGTTTCCAGTGATAATAATGAATCAATATTGAGAATCAGAATGAACTTTCCAACAGAGTCGTGGTGACTATTATATAACGATGAATAGTAGAACAAAAAAGGTCGCCTTTCATACGCTTGGTTGTAAGCTTAACTATGCTGAAACATCAACCATCTCCAGGCAATTTGAAGCTGCTGGATACGAAAAGATTGACTTTAGTCAAACAGCTGATCTTTATGTAATCAATACCTGTTCTGTTACTGAAAATGCTGACCGTGAGTTTCGCAAAATTGTCAACAAAGCAAAAAGGCTATCACCTGATTCAAAGGTTGCCGTCATAGGCTGTTATGCTCAGCTTCGACCGGAAAACATTGTTGCTACCTCCAAAGTTGATGTGGTACTGGGGATGAAGGAAAAATTCAATCTTCTTCAACATCTTGATTTTGATTCCACCATAGAAACTCCACTGATAATCCAGGATGCAGAAATTGATGAATTACATGGCTGTACACCGTCATACTCTGTAGGTGATCGAACCAGATCATTCTTAAAAATTCAGGACGGATGTGATTACCCTTGCACCTATTGTACTATTCCACTGGCAAGGGGGAAAAGTCGTAGTATCGATCCAGAGATTCTGGTTGATCAGGCTCAAGAAATTGCAGAGAGAGGCGTCAAGGAGATCGTTCTCACCGGTGTAAATGTTGGTGATTACCGCTTTGGTTCAGGCTTAACGCTTATCGATCTGTTAAAAAGATTGGATGTTGTCGAAGGAATCGACCGAATCAGAATCTCTTCTATTGAGCCGAATCTACTTACTGACGAGATCATCGACTTTGTTTCAAAGTCCAAAAGTATCCTCCCGCATTTTCATATTCCGCTGCAGGCTGGCTCAGATAAGATTTTGAGTCTCATGAAACGGAGATATGGTGTTGAGCTGTACAAAGACAGAATTGCCGCTGTTAGATCTGTTATGCCCGATGCTGGAATTGGTGTGGATGTTATCGTAGGATTCCCAGGGGAGAGTGAAGTTGAATTCCAGGAGACCTACGATCTCATAGAATCATTGGATATTTCTTATCTACATGTTTTCACTTATTCCGAGCGCCCCAATACGGATGCCATCAATATGTCTGGCAAAGTTGGTATGAGGGATCGTAAAACCAGGAATAAGCGTTTGACGCAGCTTTCAGAGAGAAAGAATCAGAGCTTTGCTCTACGACAACTCAATCAGTCCAAACAGGTCTTACTTGAAAGTTCCCATGATGGGGTCCTCACTGGGATGACAGAAAATTACCTGAAAGTTCATATTGCCAACCCCTCAGAAACATTGTTGAATAGCATTGTAGCTGTTGAGCTCACAGGCTTACAAAATTCAAAAGTGTTAGCTTCAATATCTATCTGACCATCCAGGTAAAAACTTGACAACAAAAAAGAGACAGCAAATGCTGTCTCTTTTTTAATCTGTAATTGGTGCTGGATCTAGACTGTTTTTGTAGCAGGCTTTATCTGTGACATAATGACTGCGGCAATTAAACAGAGTATTCCACAAATGGTGAAGGCCAGTGGGAAGTTACCCATGTCTCCAAGCCAGCCACCCATAATTGGACCTAGTATTCCACCAAAGCCATAGGCTAAAAATATCCACCCGTAATTCTGTCCGATAAACTTTGTGCCAAATGTATCAGCCGTAATAGTTGGGAAGAGTGAGAAATTTCCACCAAAATTAAAACCAATCAGTGTTGCCCCTAGATATAGGAGGGCAGGGGTTCCAGCCATCCATTGAAACAGAATGACAAAGACACCTTGTGTGGCCATCATAATCACAATGGATTGCTTACGACCCAGCTTGTCACTGATGGCACCCCAGGCAATGCGTCCCAGACCATTAGCAAGGGAGAAGAATACAGCCATAGCAGTTCCAGCAATCGCGCTGGCAGCCACTTTATCAATACCATTGCCTGTTAAGGCAACCATGGGCCATAATTTCATGAGACCAATACTCATAAGCCCAGCACTGGCGCCAAAAGCAAACGTCATTGAGATAAAGTGAAACTGTGGGGTCTTTAGCATTTCAGTACTATTGAATTGGTTCTCATCGCTGATAGCTGATCCATCAGAAGCGACTGGCAATGTGTATCCTGCAGGTAACCATCCTTCTGGTGGAAAAATCATCCAGATACCACCAACCAGGATCATAAGCATGAAGATTGCACCCAGAGCCGTAAAGGTGGTACTGAGTCCATATAGAGCAATCAGGGAACCCCATGACCCAGCTAGCTTAACCCATAATGTTGCACCAAAGCCAAAACCAGAAACCGCCAGTCCTGTGATCAATCCTTTTTTATCTGGAAACCAACGCATACCAACTGCGATTGGAACTACATAGGCAAGACCGATTCCAGCTCCACCAATCATTCCGATAAATATGAGAAGTGCTATAAAATTTGTGCCACCAAATAGTCCTGCCAACAGATATCCTGAACCTAAAACAAATCCACCCGACATGGCAACCTTACGAGGTCCCAATTTTGGCATAATTCGTCCTGCGATGACCATGACAACTGCAAAAAAGAACAGGCCTGTTGCAAAAACAGCCTGTGTCATAGCTTTTGTCCAACCTGCATCAACCAGTGATGGAGTGAATACTGACCATGCGTAAATTGCCCCCAAGGCTAACTGAATGAGAACTGCCCCCAAAACAACAAACCAACGATTTTTAATTTCCATTGTCCCTCCGCTATTTTAAAAAAATGAATCTGTGTTGATTAAAAAATCTCTAATCGTCGAATTTTATTTGCATGAATAGTGCCAAGCTTGCATCATTTTTGCATAATTATGTCAACATGAAAGATCAACACTAGCAAAGGGTTCACTTCGGCACATTGTGTCCCTTAATGTTTATTAATAGTTTTAAAAGGGGAAGATCATGGGAATCGTAAAAAAACGTCGCTATCAGATGGAAAGCATGGATGAACCGCTTGAAGTGATCATCAGAGGTACTGATGTCCTTAATGAGCCATTGCTCAATAAAGGAACAGCCTTTTCCGAGGATGAGCGCAAGGAGTTGGGTCTTCAAGGACTGGTTCCACCTAAAGTAGTGGATATTGAGGAACAGGTTGTTCGAGTTCTGGAGAACTATCAGCGTAAAACTGATCCTTTGGAGAAATTCATCTTCCTTACCAGTCTTCATGATAGAAACGAGACTCTCTATTATAAGGTACTTACAGAGAATTTGATGGAGATGACACCCATCGTCTATACACCTGTTGTAGGTGCAGCCTGTCAACAATTTGGACACATCTACCGCAAGAATCGCGGCATGTACATCAGTGCCAAAGACAAAGGGCAGATCCGCGACATTTTTAATAACTGGAATCAAGATGAAATTGATATTATTGTGATTTCAGATGGATCCAGAATTCTTGGTTTAGGAGATCTGGGTGCTAATGGTATGGGTATACCAATCGGTAAACTAGCTCTCTATGTTGCTGGTGGTGGTGTATATCCCTGTAAGACATTACCAATTCTGCTTGATACTGGAACCAACAATGAAGAATTGCTGGCCGATCCCCTCTATCTGGGACTCAATCAGCACCGTATTGATGATGATGAATACTATGAGATCGTGGATGAATTTGTCAAGGCAGTGCAGAGTAGATGGCCCAAGGCTTTGATTCAATGGGAAGATTTTACAAATGATCATGCTTTCCCAATACTGAACAAATACAGAGAAGAAGTATTGTGCTTTAATGATGACATCCAGGGCACAGGTGCTGTTGCGCTATCTGGTCTTCTTGGTGGGATGCGTATGAAAAAGGAGAAACTTTCTGATCAGCGTATCATTTTTTACGGCGCTGGGTCAGCAGCAGTAGGTATTGCTGACATGATTGTGGCTGGAATTGTTGAAGAGAGTGGGATGAGTGAAGCAGAAGCCAGAAAACTTTTCTGGTTGATTGATAGCCAGGGATTGGTTGTCAAGAATGGTCCCCGTCCTCTCCAGGATCACAAAGTTCCCTATGCCCGGGATGAAGATCTTATCGACAATCTCATGGACGTCATCAAGGCTGTGAAACCAACCATCCTGGTTGGTGTTAGCGGTCAGGGTCAGACATTTACCGAACCCATAGTCAAGGAAATGATGAAATTCTCTAAACAGCCCATCATTTTTGCGTTATCCAATCCTACAACTAAATCCGAGTGTACCGCCCAACAGGCTTATAAATGGACAAAAGGCAAAGCAATCTTTGCCAGTGGTAGTCCCTTTGATCCAGTGAGAATGCGTGGGAAAATCTATGTCCCAGGACAAGGCAACAATATGTTCATTTTTCCTGGAGTGGGGTTAGGTGCTTCATTATGCCAGGCCAAGAAAGTAACTGATGCCATGTTCTATATGGCAGCCAAGACACTAGCAGACATGGTCACTGAGGAAGAACTATCCCTCAGAACAGTATATCCCGACCTACGGAAAATTAGAAAGATCTCTCTGACTATAGCCACGGCAGTTTGCGAAATGGCCTTTGACGAGGGGCTGGCTCGAGTTGAAAGACCGAAGAATGTTAAGGCTTGGGTAAAGGAAAATATGTTTGTACCCGTTTACCCACGCTACGTTGCTGCTTCAGAGTAAAAACTAGCCATAACTCAATGAAAAGTCTCCATCAAGAAATTGGTGGGGACTCTTTTATTTCTTCTGGGGTAAATTCAGTTCCCTTGATTAACCTGTCAGATGAAAAGATCAGAAAATACCTTTCTATATTTTATTATGATTCTCGCCATGGTATTGTGGGGGCTATCGTGGACCAATGGGAAGATTCTGGGAAATTATACCAGCATTCCCATCCTCATGTTCTGGCGCTTTTTTATCGCTGGAATATTTATGTGGTTAACTTTGATATTGCGAGGTGTTGAATGGAGAATAACCCGTGCAGGGCTACCCTCTATTCTGGCAAGTTCAGTTTTTCTTATTCTATACAATCATTTTTATTTTACTGGGACTAAGCTTGGTGCAGCAGGAGCTGGTGGGGTGTTAGTAACCACGCTCAATCCAGTATTCACGTTCTTGCTTATCTCAGTAGTTCACAAGAAATTGCCAAAAGGTCGCTCATTGGGCGGTCTGATCCTGGGAATATTTGGAGGCAGTATACTGATTAATGTCTGGCAGGACGGTTGGTCAGCTATTTTCACAAGTGGGAATCAATATTTTGTATTGTGTGCAAGCACATGGGCCTTTCTGACGCTCATATCCTCAAAGATTAATCAGCACATGAGTACGCTAACCTATAGCTTCTGGCTATATCTGATTAGTGCCGGTCTTTCATTGTTTTTTGTAGATGCCACAGCATTATTAACCGTATTCACTATGGGATTGAGTTTTTGGTTAAACCTTCTTTCAATCTCCGTGGGTGCTATGGCCTTTGCCACCACAGCATATTTTATTGCAGCCTCACGTCTAGGTTCTGAGAAAGCCTCAGCATTTATTTTTACGGTGCCTTTGAGTGCGTTATTATTCAGCATGCTCATACTGAATGAACCCTTAAAACTAAATGTTCTCCTTGGTGGCACATTATCCATTATTGCTGTATTTCTGATTAACTCTGCAAAGAAAAGTAATTAATCCAATATTCGGTTTTCGATTTTGGTTAGAATTAAACTATATTGATGATAATGTTTAATCGAATTCTCTTCTCGTTACTAGCCATCATACTGCTATCAGGTTGTAATACTTCTGGCAATTCTTCCGCTAAATATCCTGGACTTGGTCTTGAGTGGACTGTGATTGATTCAATTAATCGTGACTTGCCTGAGGGTATACTAGTCTATCAATCCGTTCATGTTGGTGCCAATCTCAGAGCCTGGTACGTCCATGTTAAAGAATCACTTCCCGAAATTGAGAGTCGTGTTGTCGTTTCCAGCGATTTTGATGCAAGAGAAACTGTTTCAGAATTCGCACAACGCCTTGACGTGCCTGTCATGATAAATGGCGGTTATTTCAGGATGGATCTAAACCCAGCGAAACATGTAGGGCTATTGAAAGTTGATGGCGAGTTGATACACGCTGCCACCTCATCAGTGCTACGAAACGAAGAAAGGTTTTATCTTCATCGATCTGCAATTGGTTTCAGTGCCAATAATGGTGTTGAAATAAATTGGGTTTCTTCTTCTGGTGATTCTGTTTTTAGTTGGGCGCAAGGGATTGAGAATATTCCTGGCCAGCCAGGCGAACAGAAAGATAATATTCATCGAAAACTATGGCCTTACCGCGATATCCTGGGAGCTGGTCCACTCCTCATGCGAGATGGGGAAGTGTTTATTCCCATCAATGAAGAAGTATTCTTTGGAACAAGTATACCAGAAGTCCATCCTCGTACAGCCGCAGGAGTGACCCCTGAAGGCGATTTAATTCTCTTGCTGGTGGATGGGAGACAGTTGATTAGTCGCGGCGTTGATTTACCTGAGCTGGCAAATATTATGCAGGAGTTAGGATGCGAAGATGCCATCAATCTTGATGGGGGCGGTTCATCTGCACTGGTGGTAAATGGGATGCTGCTCAATCGACCAGCAGGTAAAACAGTTGAACGGGAAGTGATGTCTGCCATAGCTGTATATTCAAAATAGCGTTAACAAAATATTGATATAAAAAAAGGCGAGGAATACTCGCCTTTTTTTTCTGAAGAAGTTTTACTATTTATTGGACATCTTCTTTTTGATAACCTTGACTTTATGTTCTTTACCACCACCATCATGCTTTATTTTTTTGATAAAAATATTTTCATCAAGTTGTTCAAGATCATCCAGATCCATGGTTTCTCCATTGATAATCACTTTAATAACGGAATCACCATCAGCAAATTTTTCAATTTCAACATCAACATTCATTTTATCTGTATCGCAATTCTCATCACTATACCACATCATCTTATTTCCGTGATCTCCCTTGAAATCGTGGTACATTGCTCTTGATTTGTGGGTTCTACCGAACTGAAATAATGCAAATACGATGACTGCCAGAAACAGGTATTTCCATAAAAGCTCTAGTTTCTCTTTAAGGGTCATTTCCTTCTCCTTTTAATTGACTAATGATTTTGATTGATCATTTCAAATGATTGATGTCTTCAATTTACCCGAAAATTACCAGGATGTTCCAGGAAATTCCGGAGTCGAGATATACGGTACTTTTGTCATCACATGGACCTTCCCATCATACAACGCGCAATTGAACTTTCTGTTGATAAATGCGCCTTGACCCATCCGATTACCTATCATACTTTCCGTCACTCATTTGATACACTTATATTAGTAGGGGGATCAAACATGCAAATTAGAAAATGCTTACTCTTCTTATTCATGGTTTCAGCTTATGGTCAAGTAGACACAACATTTGAGCTAAGTTTCTTTCCCCTACATGTTGGTGATAAGTGGGAGTATAGAGGCACACATGGTAATTACGATGATGGTTCAAGCAGTCCGTCATACTTTACGCTTGAAATATATCAAGATACAATTTTCGATGGTTACCAATATTATGAGCATTCAGCCCATGGGTATCTACGAATTGACACTACGGAAATGATGGTTTATCAGCTCGATTTTGACACTGCACTGGAAACACCATTTTGGGACTTGGTCCTGGAGCCTGGTGAGCAACACCCTAATGGCCATGTTTATGAAGGTATTGATGGACCCTTTAATTTTTGGGGTACGGGAGTAAGTAGTTATGAGAAACACTACAACAATGGACAAATTATCATCAATGAGGAATCCTATTCATATGTTTCCAACATTGGTTTCTATGATTTGAATGGCCTTAGCCATGGGGGCTGGTATTGGTCTGATGATCTGATTGCTGTCCGTATTGATAGTACACAATACGGAACCTTTTCATATCCTGAGGATACTCTGTCTGGCGGATTTACACCCCATATTATTTATGCCTACGCAGATGGTGTCAACTCTGTCTATTCTATTGACCTTGATGATGATGGTGATGTGGATGTCCTCTCTGCTTCTATGAATGACAATACCATCGCCTGGTATGAGAATAATGGTGACGAAAATTTTAATACTCATGTCATCACAGCTGAAGTAGATGGTGCCTCATCTGTTTATGCAACCGATGTTGACAATGATGGTGATTTAGATGTGTTGTCGGCCTCATTTGATGACGATATAATTGCATGGCACGAGAATGATGGAACCGAAGGTTTCAGCTCACATATCATATCAACTTATGCAAATGGAGCTAGCTCGGTATATGCTAGCGATATTGATGATGATGGTAATATAGATATTCTCTCAGCCTCCACTTATGATAACAAAATACAATGGCATGAGAATACTGGTGAAGCCTCATTTCTCAGTAGGATAGTAACTGCTGCTGCAGATAGAGCTTCATCCGTATATGCCGCTGACGTTGATGGAGATGGAGACGTTGATATTTTGTCTTCGTCAATCTATGACAGCAAAATTGCCTGGTATGAAAACGTGGGTGGCTTTCAGTTTCCCATGCACATCATTAGCTCTGATGCAATCGGGGCTTCTTCAGTACACGCCTGCGATGTTGATGGAGATGGTGACATGGATGTTCTCTCAGCATCCATGCATGACGACGAAATTAGGTGGTACGAGAATGATGGTATGACAGAGTTTTCCACGCACGTTATTAGTTCAGTTGCAAATGGCGCATCATCAGTTTTTGCAGCTGACATGGACAATGATGGTGACATGGATGTTTTGTCAGCCTCTTCAGTAGATAGTAAAATTGCCTGGTATGAAAATGATGGTCAGGGGGAATTTTTAACGCACGTTCTAACATATGATAGTAATGGAGCTTCTTCTATACACGCCCGCGATATTGACGGCGATGGTGATATGGATATTCTATCCGCATCAAAGGGTAGTGATAGAATTGCCTGGTATGAAAACCTGACTGTCACTGGCGTAACAAATTCGATCAATACACCAAATGACAGTCGTCTTGAGCAAAACTACCCTAACCCGTTTAATCCATCCACATCTATCAGGTTTGATGTAAAGGAAACAGGTCATGTGATTTTAGAGATATTTGATATCCTCGGCAGATCTATCTCAAAACCTGTGGATACTGAATTACTACCAGGGCAGTACAGTGTCCAGCTTTTTAATAGTTACTTAAACTCAGGAGTATATTTATATCAAATCCAGATGGGTGACTATATAGCTACCAAGAAAATGGTTGTAAATAAATAAGTGGTCTTTCTTTCTATTATAGATGCTTCAAATGATATCTAGCAAAGACCAAGCAACGCCCTAATCAGTACCTATTGAAAAGGATCAAAAAATCATGAGACCAGTTATGGATAATCACCCTAAAGCAGTTACCACACTTGTTATCCTGCATTTCCTCCTGGGCGTAGGAGCCACCGTATCTGCCATAGCATTAATTGTGGCACCAGATGGTCATCTAATTCAATTGCCACTGAACCTGCTTGCTGAAGCACCTTTTACAGACTTTCTGTTCCCAGGTATTTTGCTTTTCGTGTTTATTGGTGTGTATCCCTTGGTTGTGGCGTTTTCGATTTGGAGGCAACCTGCATGGAGCTTGCCTCACAGGATCAACCCTTTTCGATCATTTCACTGGTCCTGGACCGCGTCTCTGGCTGCAGGGGTCATCTTGATGGTGTGGATCATTGTTCAGATTCAATGGGTACCGCTTGGATTTTTGCACGTGTTTTATCTGATCTGGGCAATGGTGATTCTAGGAATAGGATTTCTTCCTTCAATTAGACACTACTTCACACTTCCTTTACGAGACATGTAGCAAGGAATTCAATCAGAGTCTCTGAAAGGGATCACAAAGCTAACAAAGGATTTAGGATAATCTACGACCTCTGTGGTTAATCAAAAAACCCCACCAAATAGGCAGGGTTTAGGGTGTCGGAACGGGGAGATTTCATTTTCGTCCAGCTAACGCTGTCCTCTCTGGTCTCCGAGCTTGCACTACAAGCTCTCCGGCTGAACTCCCGACCAATAAAAAAAAGGTCACCTAAACGGTAACCTTTTTTCTGTCGGAACGGGGAGATTTGAACTCCCGACCTCTTGACCCCCAGTCAAGCGCGCTAACCGGGCTGCGCCACGTTCCGGGATCATTAACTCCAAAATAAGTTTCAGAAATGACCTATTTATGAAGCGGCCTAATTAAAGAAATGAAACACTCCGAATCAAGGAGCTTTAAACGCTGAAAACAAGTTTATGAATCAATTAACTCGATAAGTTGTTTTAGCTCGGTACGAAGATTTGTGAGGAATTTCTTATAGCTCTCTGGAGTCATATCTCCCTGCGGAGAAGACACAGGTTTTGATGTGCCAGGTTGTTCCATGGGCTTGGCAGGTGGGGCAGGAGTGGCTGCAACTGGCTCTTCAAGGCTGAGTACATTTAGGGGCTGACCGTTGTCCTGGAGCTCCTTTAACTTCTGACGTGCCCCCTCAATTGTATATTTCTTTTCATAAAGGAGCGTTTTGATAAAATTTACCAGCTCAATATCTTTTTCGCGATAGGTACGGTTGCCAGCACGGTTTTTAGCAGGAGATAGCTGTGGAAATTCCGACTCCCAATAGCGTAGAACGTATTGCTTTAAGTCGGTGGCTTCACTGACTTCACCGATTGAATAGTATAGTTTTTTGATGGCTTCCCTTGGCATAATCCACTCACTCTATCATAAATCTATGTTAAACACTTGAACCATTACTTTAATTATAATCCCTTATTACTCGATCATCAAGGCTTTAATAGTGCCCTGAACAGCTTTTTTTATCGACGCTTGAAAACACCACGAATTGAAGTTATCGAGCCCATAGCTCGCTATATTTGCATGAAATCGTGCTGAATCTTGTGTAATTATTCTAATTAAAGTTCTCCTTTAAGAACAACTATAATAAAAGCAGGGTTGTTATCAGGTACGGTAGGAATAAATTTTCCGCATGAACGATGATAAACACATCAAGCTGGTCATGCGCAATAAGCGCGCCTACCACGAATACGAGATAGTGGAAAAATTTGAAGCTGGAATCTCCCTTCAGGGAACCGAAGTAAAATCAATTAGAACTGGCAAACTGAACATGGGTGATTCCTATGCAAGACCACGCAATGGAAGCATCTACCTATTAAATTTGCACATTTCACCCTGGGAGACTGCCAATGATTACGATCAGCATGATCCCACACGACCCAGACTCCTCTTACTTCATAAAAAAGAAATTAGAAAATTGAGTCATGAGATCGAAGCTAAGGGATATACATTACTGCCGCTGTCACTCTATTTTAAGGCAGGAAAATTGAAAGTTGAATTGGGCCTGGCCAAAGGTAAGAATATTCGCGATAAGAGGCAGACCTCCCTCAAACGTGATGCCGATCGAGAAATGGAAAGAGCCAGAAAACTCAGTCATTAAGAATACCGGAGAAAGCAATTGAAATTTCCACCAGTTAAAGAACAGTTAGATATACTCTCCAGAGGTGTTGAAGACTTTGTCTCACCTGAAGGACTTGAACAGAAACTCGAAAAATCTATAGCGTCAGGCAAACCGCTAAAAATCAAACTTGGTGCTGATCCAAGCCGACCTGACTTACATATCGGTCATGCTGTTGTCCTTAGGAAGTTGCGACAGTTCCAGGACCTTGGACATCAGGCTATCCTTATCATCGGTGACTTCACAGCCTCCATTGGTGATCCTACAGGTAGAAACAAGACCAGACCCAGCATAACCCTTGAAGAAGCTCGTGATTATGGGAAGTCATACCTGGAACAAGCCTCCATTATTCTCAACACAGACAGGCTAGATGTGGTGCACAATTCGGAATGGTTGAATACCATGAATTTTTCTGAAGTTATTAAGCTAGCAGCTCAGGTTACTGTGGCACAAATGCTTGAGCGCGATGACTTTTCTCAAAGATATAAGGGTGGTACACCCATTTCTGTCCACGAATTCCTTTACCCACTGGCCCAGGCTCAGGACTCTGTCCATTTACATGCTGATGTAGAGCTGGGTGGAACAGATCAATTATTCAATCTTCTTATGGGTCGTGAATTGCAGAAAAAATCCAATCAGGCTCAACAGGTCATCATGACCCTGCCCCTTCTGGAAGGTACAGATGGTGTGGAGAAAATGTCTAAGAGCTATGATAATTATATCGGGTTATCAGATTCACCTGCAGAAATGTTTGGAAAAGTCTTATCCATCCCAGATGAAATGATCATTAAATACCTCACACTCACAACAAATCTTCCCATGGATGAGGTCAAGCAAATCGATGGCAAAATGAAATCAGGGGAAAATCCTCGAGACTTTAAGCGTCAGCTTGGTCGTGAATTGGTAAAAGTATATTATGATGCTGACGCTGCCAGCACAGCACAGGAAGCATTTGATAACCTGTTTATCAAAAAGGATATTCCCGATGAAATGCCTGAACTCATTGTAGAGTCAGATGATGAAACCCTGTTATCTCTGCTGGATAAAAGTGGAATGTTTGCCAGTAAAGGGGAAATCCGCCGGCTTATCAAACAGAATGCTGTGAGTGTTGATGGAGAGAAAGTCCAGAATGAGTTTTTACCCTTTAATACCAGCGGTAGCTTTGTAGTAAAAGCTGGCAAGCGCAAATTTATTCGGATCATCCATAACTAAAACCTCTTGCTCAGTCTCCCACAAGGCACGAAAGTAATTTTATGATCGAAATTAAGGGAATCTCGAAATCATACGATTCCATCAAAGCAGTTGCTCAGCTAGATATGACCATCCAGCCGGGCCGAATTTATGGATTTCTTGGGCCCAATGGGGCAGGCAAGACCACCGCCATTCGCATGCTCATGAATATTATAATACCCGATGAGGGCAACATTCTATTTGAGGGGAAAGATCAAAGGCCTCCATCAAATCAGGTAGGCTATCTTCCTGAAGAACGGGGTTTGTATCAGAAGATTTCCGTTTTTGAGACCCTGCAGTACTTTGCTCACCTCAGAAGCGTTCCACATCCCAATGAGAAAATAAAGGCTTATCTCCAGCGTTTTGATCTGGGAAGCCGACTCCAATCAAAAGTCAGTGAACTCTCCAAAGGCAATCAGCAAAAACTCCAATTTATTAATACCATCCTGCATGACCCTCAGTACATCGTGCTTGATGAACCATTCTCAGGATTAGATCCTGTAAACCAATTGCTTTTAAAAGAGATTCTCGAGGAAATGAAGCAAGCAGGAAAAACCATCATTTTTAGTTCTCACCAGATGGATCAGGTAGAAAAGCTGTGTGATGATGTAGCCTTAATAAATCAAGGTCAACTTGTTACCGCTGGAAAATTGAAGACCATCATGCAATCTGAAGGTGTGCAACGTCTTCAGGTGACACCAGTAAACGAGAACGATCTGTCCCACGAGTGCTTCTCAGCATTTAATTCAGATCGGACCAACGGCTCTGTCTTTATTGAAATTGATGGTCAGTCCAAACAGGATATCATTGCTACCCTGAATAAATCAATGGATTTGAAATCTGTAAAAGTTGCTGAGCCCGGTCTGGAAGAAATATTTATCCATCTGGTACAGGGATCCCAATCATGAATGCCTGGAAAATTGCATGGTTTGAGTATCGTCGAAGAATTCGATCGAAATGGTTCATCATTGGAACCTTTGGTATGCCCATTCTCATACTTGGCATTAGCCTGGGAACTGGATACATGGCTGGTTCAGGAGCGGGGATTGAAACCAAAAACTTTGGTATGATTGATGAGACTGGATTCTATGGTGGACAACTATCCCTTGTTCTAGATCAGCGCTTTGCTGATAAGGAGGTTCCACCTTTCAATATAGCTGTGTCCAACGGCAGTTTTGAATCGTTGCAAACTCAATTCGATGAATTAGTGAATGATAAGACTCTGGATGGTTACTTCGTTATTCCACATGATTTCATGAGTAATCCAGTGATGAGAAATTACTCCCAATCTAGTTCCACATTTCGCTCCACTGATCTCATCGAATCGGAGCTGAAAGAATTGCTCATAAAACAGAAGGCAAATTCTCTACAATTATCCGAAGAAGTCCTCGGTGAAATCTTCTTTGATGTGAATGTAGCTCATTTTGACATTGGTTCTTCTGAGGAACGTGAGACTGAAGAGCTAATAGCTGATTACATCGCACCCTTCATATTTATGTTTCTGCTTTTTCTGGGAATATTCACCGGCGGACAACTTCTGTTAAGAGCTGTCCTCGAAGAGAGATCTTCAAGAGTCATTGAAGTGCTACTATCAACAGTTAGCTATAATGAGCTGATGGGTGGCAAGATATTGGGGCTGGGACTTCTGGGACTGACACAATCAGCCATATATCTCATAGGTGCCTTCTTTGCTGGTAGCTACTATGATTTGTCAATTATTACTCCAGCAATTGGCTTGCTATATTTCACTTATTTCATTCTTGGATATCTATTGTATGCTGGTATCTATATTGGTGTGGGTGCGCTGTTTGATTCTGAACAGGAAGCGCAACAAGCCATTCAGATTATTACATTTATAGCCATTATCCCCATGGTTCTGTGGACCATGGTTATCGAAAACCCCAATTCCAACCTGGTAAATATTTTAAGCTACATACCCCTGGTGACACCCTTCTTTATGATGATTAAGATTGCAGTAGGGGAAACCTCCATTTTTCAAATACTAACCACAATTATCGTGATGATAATCAGCGTTTATGGGAGTATTCGACTGGCTGCGAAAGTGTTCAGGACAGGCATATTACTATACGGAAAACGCGTTACTTTGCCAGAAATATATAGATGGATCAGAGCATAGTAGATTTGATGGATTGAATATCTTGACATACCTGAAGCTACATTTATCTTCTTCAGGTTTTTTAAAATGTTAATTGATTGCCAAGGGAGATACAATGGCTGAAAATGTGAAAGAATTTACCGATAGCAACTTTAATGCTGAAGTAATTGAGTCCGACGTACCAGTTCTGGTCGATTTTTGGGCTGTATGGTGCATGCCATGTAAGATGGTTGCCCCGGTGGTTGCAGAGATAGCAAATGAATACAATGGTAAGTTGAAAGTTGGCAAGTTAGATGTAGATGGTAATCCCGAAGTTGCTCAAAAATACGGTATTCGTAGTATCCCGAGTCTCTTGATTTTCAAGAATGGTGAAGTGGCCCAGATGCTGGTTGGTGCAGTACCAAAACCTCAGATTATAGCCAAGGTCGATACAGTCATCGGCTAATCTCTCATAAAATAGCTAGTTTTTAAATGCCATCCTGCGGGGTGGCATTTTTTTTACCCCTAAGCACAATCATAACTCTATATTGCAACCGATATCGGGGTGTCCGTTGACTTCCATCGTGGAGTACGGGCTGAGATCAAACCCTATGAACCTGATCTGGATCATGCCAGCGTAGGGAGAAAACATGTATCGTTTCACCATCTTACTCACTTCAATTCTAATGCTTAACTCGTTTTCAATTGCCCAGGATGTAGGTATTTCTGGTAGAGTGGTCGACGCGTCGACGAATTTACCCATTGTTGGCTGTGAAATTATTTCCGGCTCCATAGGCACCATTACTGACGCATCTGGGGCTTACTCACTTTCTGGAGAACTTGATACACAAGTCATTTTTCAACATATTGCCTATGATCGTTTGAGTTTGAACACAATTGATCTTCCAGAAATAGTAGAAATGATTCCAATCTTACTTAGAGGTGAAACTGTCAGTGTTTATGGAGCACTTAGAACACAATCATTGTTGGAGTCAGATGGTGGCATCAGCGTCATTAGTAAGCGAGAAATAGACCAGAGTAGTGAACCCCATTTTCAGACACTGATTAATAACATACCTAATCTGAATTGGGCAGGAGGTAGTTCCAGACCACGCTTTTTTCAGATTCGAGGTATCGGGGAACGATCACAATTCGCAGGCGATGGTCCACCGAATTACTCTGTGGGGTTCAGCATTGATGATCTTGATTTGAGTGGTATCGGCATGTCAGGGTTGACCTTTGATGTCAACCGGGTTGAACTATTCCGAGGCCCGCAATCATCCATCTATGGTCCCAACGCTCTGGCTGGATTCATCGTTTTGCGTTCAAATGATCCAGGACAGCATCAGGATAGCTATGTTTCAATCTCAGCTGGAAATGCCAGTACGCTGAACATTGGGACAGCTATGAATCTCCTTACAGGCTCAAAATTTAAGGCACGTCTGGCCGCCTATCGCGGATACAATAACGGATTCGTCCATAATGAGTATCTCGATGATCACACTACCAATGAGCGTCTCGAAACCATGGGAAGAATAAAACTTATTTGGAATGTTCAGCCAGAACTCAAATTCAAAACGACACTGCTTTCAGTCAAATTGGATAATGGATATGATACTTGGAGTCCTGATAACGCGGCCTTTACGACTTACAGTGACAATCCCGGTAAAGATAGTCAAACTTTAAATGCGGCTATTGTGAAGGCTGAATATGCAGTAACGCCTCGTACTGACATATACTCAATCACTTCCTTATCTAAAGCTGATATGATATACAGCTACGACAGTGATTGGGGGAATGATGATTTCTGGGCAAATGAACCATATTCCTTTGATCCAGAAGTAGAGGGGTGGAGGTATGACTTTTTTGACAAAGTGGCGCGTTTGAGGAACACCAGAACTCAAGAACTGCGTGTGGTGCATGCCAGCAAAAATGAATCTGTTCATCTTATAGCAGGCGCTTACTATAAAGATCTAACAGAGGAAGATGATGCAGAGGGATATTTGTTTGGTGGAGCTGAATCTGAACTTGTTAGCGAATTTCATTTGAGTAATCGATCTGTTTATGCCCAGATCGACTATAGCCCCTTTGACAAGATCACACTTACCTCAAACCTGCGGATAGGAAACCGTGATACTGAATATGAGGATAACAAAAGCACTGCCTTCAGCATGAATGATCAATTGAATGGTGGGAAGATTGCCATGCTGTATAAGATAGACAATCGTAAGACTGCTTTTATAAATGCGGCGAGAGGATTTAAAGCAGGGGGAATAAATCAGCATCCCAGGATTCTTGATATCAATCGTCCATTTGCTCCAGAGTATGTCAATAACTATGAAATTGGATTCAGGGGTGTTTCAAGCAGAGGTATGCTTTCACTCCTCGCCTTTTACACTCAGCGGATGGATCAGCAAGTGTCGCTTTCCAGCCAGCAGGACCCCATGGACCCCAATAGTTTCACCTATTACATTGGCAATGCCTCTGAGGGACAAGTCTATGGCTTAGAATTGGAATATCGGAGAGAAGTATTCAGCAATCTTCAGCTGTCTGGTAACTTGGGTTTATTGGATTCGAAAACCGAGAGGTATTCATTTGAAGTAGCGCCAGGACAGGTTGTTTCCCTGGGAGATAGGGCTTTTGCCCATGCCCCAAATTATTCTTTCCGAGTTGGTGTAAATTACAACATAGCTTCACATATTTCCGTACGAGCATCGCTTGCCGGGAAAGATGAATTCTATTTTTCAGAGAGTCATGATCAAGTATCTGAGGCTTATCATCTTGTTAATTTCGGAATCACATATGCATTTTCGAATTCCATTGAAGCCTCATTCTGGGTAGATAATCTTTTAGATACAAAATATGCTGTAAGAGGTTTTTACTTTGGTCTTGAACCACCCAATTATGGCGAAAAGCTATACATGACGTACGGGGACCCACGTCATTTTGGACTCACATTGAAGTATAAATTCGGCTTATGAAATACATGACATGGATCTCTATGTTTAATCTAACTTATAGACCGAAAATGGAGACACTATGAAAAAGATTGATATAATTATTGGAATTCGACCAGATTTTATCCGTGCTGCGGCACTGAAAACTGCATTTCAGGATTTTGAAGATACTCTGGATATTCGAATCCTACATACCGGTCAGCACTACGATCCAGAACTTAGTCAGGACATATTGGATCAATTAAATCTGTCTCCGGTTCATGCATATCTGGATATCAATGTTATTGAAGGCATCGGTAAGCTGGCGTCAATCATGATGTCTTATGAGAATCAGATTAACATTGATCGACCAGATATGGTTATCGTCCTGGGGAATTCAGACTCTGCCTTAGCCTGTTCTATAGTGGCATCAAGGTCTCATATCGAAGTTGCCCATATTGATGCTGGGGTTCGGTCTTATGACCCTCAGATCACTGAGGAGCAGAATGATATGCTCATTGACAGATTGTCAACCTACTTGTTCACTTCAAACGAAGAGCCAGTCATCAATCTCATTCGTGAGGGGTATGACAATCAGAACATCATTGAAGTAGGAAACATTCGTGCAGACGCTGTATTTGCAAATTTAGGGTTTGCTGAAGATAGTAACGTTTTAGATCGGTATGGTTTGGAACAAGGCGCATATATGCTTTTAACGCTTCACCACGATCATGTGCTTCGCAATAAATCTTTTGTCATCTCTTTTCTCACCATGCTTGAAAGACTCTCAGAGCGATTACGTATCTGTATGGTTTTGCACCCCAAAACCTTGATCCAGCTAGAGGATATGCCAGAGGTCATGCTGGATCCAGGGGTAAATCTTCAATTTGTTTCCTCTCAGAATTACCACGATATGCTAAAGTTGTTGAAGAATACGGTCGTTGTTGTAACTGATTCACAAGGTATTCAGGAAGAATCCAGTGTTTTAGGTGTTCAATGTCTAACCATTGGACAAACCACCAACCGTCCCGTTACTCTCACAAAGGGAACCAATACACTGCTTGGATTTGATGTTCAGGAGATAGAGGCAAAAATAGTTGATGTGATTGAGGGAAACAAAATTGACGGTTTTCCAATTGACGGGTGGGAAGGCAAGACTGGGCAAAGAATTGCTAAATATTTTGCAGAAATTGAGTAATCCACTCATTTAAAATTATGGTGGTGCTTTAGAAGAATTATATTATTTCAGTCAAACAACTGAATATTGTGGCAAATGTTTCAATACAATGATTAAATCACAGCATAAAATTCGCATTCTAATCGTAGAAGATGAAAGACTCTCGGCCGAGGATCTTTCCATTCGTCTTGGGCATGCTGATTTTGAAGTGGTAGGTATCGCGGGTACAGGTGCTGAGGCTCTCAAGTTGACCGCTGAAACAAAACCTGATATCATTCTCATGGATATTAAACTTCGTGGGAAAATGAATGGCATAGAAGCAGCCAAAGAAATCCACCAAAAACGTTCGGTACCTGTTGTATTCGCCACAGCCTATGGAGATGATGACCATATTGCAAAGGCTATCCAGGATGCTGATGCATACGGATTTCTTCACAAGCCCATTGACCATAAAGCTGCACATACTATGATCAAAATAGCGCTTACACGCTTTGCCACCGATCAGATGATGTTAAGAATCAATGAGCTCCTTGGAATCAAGGATTCTATTTATAGTGGATTGGAATCAACTCGCAGTATCGAAGAAATAGCTGCCCTTCTCCACAGCTCATTTACAGAGACAAATATATTTAAGAAGTATTGGATCGTCCTGTGGTCTGAGGATGATAAAATTAGTGCCAGCCAAAAAAAAGGTATATCAGATAAAGTCTTCAGCACCTATTTAAAAAAGAGGGATCGGAAAAGTCTTGAGAACCAAAAGATGATGATTCCTGATGATCTCATGAATACCATTTTGGACGAGGATACATTCCTCATATTGATTCGAGGAGAAGATCAGGTTGTCGGTCTTTTTGGATTTACCTGGAATTTAGGCATTCCGAATTTTCGCAGTGAATTTGCCGTCATCAAGGATGTCGCTCATCTCATTTCACAAAGTATTAAAAATGCCCAGTTGAAGGATGAGCAGGAAAAAACTCAAAAGCAGGTAGCTGATTCTGAAGCACATATCAAGGCCATAGTCGAACAATCTACGACTGGCATTTATATCATCGATAACGAATCAAATTTTGTTTACGTGAATGATCGGCTTTGTGAAATATTCGATCGACCACGTAAGGAATTAATTGGTTCAAATTTTTCTGAACATCTTGGTCCTTCTCGTCTTCGAGTAATCCAGAATTATGAAGCCAGGCAAACTGGAGAGGAAGCTCCTTCAGAATATTCCCTGGATATTATGCGACCAGATGGGGAAATGCGTGATATCCTCGTTTCAGCCAACTCATTCGTTGATAGCGAGGGGAATGTAAAAAATGTTGGCCATACCCTAGATATTACAGACCAAAATTTAGCAAACCTTGAACTCAAGAAATTGAGCCAGGCAGTTGAACAAAGTCCTGTTATGACGGTGATCACTGATGTTGAAGGAACTATTCAATACGTGAATGGTCAATTCCTATCACTTATGGGTTATAGCCTGGAAGACCTCATCGGACAAAACCCCCGGTTATACAAATCTGGTGAACACGACAAATCGTTCTACAAGCATTTGTGGGATACCATTAAGAGTGGCACTGTTTGGACAGGTGAGATTGTCAATCGCAAGCGAGATGGTGAATTAACCTGGGGTAAGGCTTCCATTTCACCCATTCGAAATTCATTTGGTATTGTAACTCACTTTGTGGCCTTAAATGAAGATATCACCAGACAGAAAAAAGAACAAGAACGAGCACTTAAAGATCACAAACTCAGAGACGTGCTCTATGCTATCACTTCTGCAGCTATACAGGCCAAGGATGTATCTAGCCTGTATGAAAATATTTACCAATTTATAAGCGAAATAATTTCAAGCAGCAATTTCTATCTCGCCATGTTAAATAAGAAGGATAACACAATCTACTTTCCTTATGAAATTGATAGTTATGAATCTGAGCTTCCAGAGAGCATTCCGTGTGACCCTACGAGATCTCTCACCGCAAGAACCATTGTACAACAGAAAACACTTCACGTTAAAGAGACTGAAATTGAACAGCTGATAGAAAGTGGGCAGGTCACCATTGCTGGTGAGTTACCAAGTGTTTGGTTGGGAATTCCCCTCAAAGTAAAAGATGAGGTCATTGGAGCATTTGTGCTTCAAGAATATGATGGTCTTACTCAATATGATGAAGAAGATGTCCGACTCCTCGATCTTGCTGCAGGTCAGGTGGCCCTCACCATTGATCGAGCCAGGAAAGCCAAAGCTCTCGAAGAATTAGCTGGTGAATTGGCCAATGCCAATGGCATGAAGGAACTGCTCCTGGATGTAATTACGCATGACTTGAGAAATCCCGCTGGCGTTATCAGTTCCATCACAGAATTATTGAGCGCAGAAGATAGTGGTAATGAAATGTTTGAAGTGCTTCAGGGGAGTGCAGACAGTTTGATGAAGGTTATCGAAAACGCAACAGTTCTGTCCAAACTTAGTATTGGTGAGAATATCACCAAGGAAGACCTGGATCTGGTTCCCATTCTCAGGGAAATTGAGTCAGAATTCGCATCACAGTTATCAACGGCTTCCATGACAATGAATGTCGACCTTCCAGATTCACTTATTGTCCAGGCAAATCCCATTATATCAGAAATTCCCAAGAATTATATAAGTAACGCTATTAAATATTCTTCTGCTAGTGGCTCAATCAATGTCACCTTACAGAAGACCGATGAAAAAGTAATCCTCAGAGTCGAGGATTCTGGTGAACCCATTCCTGTCGAATTAAGAGAAGCCGTCTTTGAACGGAATGTTCAGCTTGCTGAAGGAAAAAAACGGGGAAGAGGGCTTGGTCTTGCTATTGTGAAGCGAATAGCCACTGCCCATGAGGCAATTGTTGGCATCGAAGACTCACCTCAAGGTGGAAACAGTTTCTTCTTAAAATTCTAATCTCCTGATCAACAATTTAAATCAGTTTTGCCTTCCTGTTTGATACGAGGTAATCGAGCGTATATTGCGCCCTATGATGAGATCTGAAGTTCGAAATTTTTGCATAATTGCCCATATTGATCATGGAAAATCTACCCTCGCAGACCGTTTGCTGGAAGAAACCCACACCCTTTCTGATAATCAAATGATGAATCAGGTCCTGGATGATATGGATCTTGAAAGAGAACGTGGTATAACCATAAAATCGCATCCCATTCAGGTAAAATATTCTGCAGCGGATGGTACCGAATATGTTCTCAATCTTATTGATACGCCTGGGCATGTTGATTTTAGTTATGAGGTATCCAGAAGTTTAGATGCCTGTGAAGGTGCCTTACTGTTGGTTGATGCGGCCCAGGGAGTGGAGGCCCAAACGGTTAGTAATGCCATGCTGGCTGTTGAGAGTGGTTTAGAAATCATTCCCATTATTAACAAAATAGATCTCCCATCTGCTCAGATTGAGAATGTCAAATCCCAAATTGTTGATCTACTGGGCTGTGATGAGGAAGAAATTATTCAAGCCTCAGCCAAAGCTGATATTGGCATTCATGAGATATTAGAGGCAGTGGTTCAGAGAATCCCTGCACCAGAGGGTAATGATGAATTGCCTCTCAGAGCCTTGGTCTTTGATAGTACGTATGATGCCTACCGGGGTGCTGTTGCCTATGTGAGAGTTCTTGAAGGACAACTTAAGTCCAGAGAAATTGTTCGTTTCATGGCTAGCAAAGAAGAATATGAAGTTGCCGAGCTTGGCTATTTCAAGCTTAAGAAATTTAAAGGTGATTCTCTACGAGCTGGAGATGTTGGGTATATCATCGCCAATATTAAAGATATCAGTGAGATTCGTGTTGGCGATACTGTCACCACCGCTAAGCACGGTGCATCTGAGGCCCTGACAGGTTATCGTGAAGTAAAACCAATGGTCTATTCAGGTGTTTATCCCATTGTCTCTGATGATTATTCCAATTTAAGAGCTGCACTTGAAAAACTAAATTTAAACGATGCTGCCCTGACATGGGAACCTGAGACATCGGGCGCTTTAGGATTTGGATTCCGCGTAGGATATCTTGGCCTCCTGCATATGGAAATTGTGCAGGAACGTCTGGAACGCGAATTCGCTATTGATCTTATCACCACTCAGCCCAATGTGAAATTTAAGGTTCATCTCAAAGATGATTCTCACATCATGGTTGATAAACCAAGTGATTTGCCTGACCCTGGGGATATAGACCACATTGATGAGCCCTATGTTACTGCTGAGGTATTAACACCACCTACTTACATTGGCAATTTGATGAAACTGATCATTGACAAACGAGGAATATATAAATCAACCCACTATCTTGATGAATCCAAGGTCCAGATCTATTTTGAGATTCCGCTGTCTGAGATCATTTTTGATTTTTATGATCAGCTTAAAAGTACCTCAAGGGGTTATGCATCCTTTGACTATGAACCCATCGATTTCCGTAAGGGTGATCTCGTGAAGTTGGATATTCTCATTGCTACTGAAAGAGTAGATGCACTTTCCCAGATTGTACATAGGGATAAGGCCTACGACCATTCACGCAGATTGTGCGCAAAGTTAAAAGAGCTAATTCCCCGACAGCAATTTGAAGTACCTATTCAAGGTTCTATTGGTCAGAAAATTATTGCTCGCGAAACAGTAAGAGCCTTGCGGAAGAATGTCACAGCAAAATGTTATGGTGGTGATATTACCCGTAAAAGAAAACTACTTGAAAAGCAAAAAGCGGGTAAAAAACGAATGAAGCAGGTAGGTCGCGTTGAGGTTCCACAAGACGCATTCCTGGCTGTTTTGAAACTCAATGATTAGTATTACAATGCAGAATACCTGAAAAGTACCAGAATCGATTCATGGCAAAAAAAGTCTCTGCCCTTAGCCAATACCTAAACAGTTCAAAATCATTACATTACAGTCTGATACTGACCCTCCCAGCAGTGGCAATTTATGAAATTGGAATCCTGCTGCTTTTCAAGGACTCATTCTTTGAGTTAAGAAACACCGGAGAAATACTCCTTCGCAGTTTCTTTGAGTATCTAGGTCTGACCAATCCCGTAATCGTTTCCACGATCTTACTCCTGTTATTCATCGTGGTTATGGTACGTGGTTATAAAATTGAGAAAAAGCCTGGGATTCATGCCAATTATATCATCTATATGCTGCTGGAGAGTATGTTCTGGGGTGTTCTTATCTTCATTGGTCTCCAGCTATTTACATCTCTACCCTTGCAAATTGTTACCATGCAGGAAAAACTGTCCAATATCAACCTAGCTGTGGGTGCAGGTATATTTGAGGAACTCATTTTCAGGCTGATTTTAATTGGATCTATCCTGATTATCCTCGAGCGGGGGATTGCTCTAAAGCGGGGAGTGTCAGTCCCTGCCGCCATCCTGCTTTCAGCTATCGTGTTTGCAGGTTTTCATTTATTTATGGAAGTTTATAGTTTTCCAGTATTTTCACAACGTGTATTTGGAGGCATTCTCCTGGGAAGTCTTTTTTATACTCGAGGATATGGAATCAGTGTTTATGCCCATATTGTCTATAACTTTCTCATATTGGCTTATTCCTGGTAGAAAATATTTCGTTCTGCAAAAGGGAACGAATTTGAGTGTCCAATCGTTTACCTCATTAATAAGAAAAACCAATGTCTATTATTACAATCAATATTATCCACGAAACTCGGTAGAAACATCTACTGGCTAATCACATTTCTCTTCATCTCCCTGGGATGTAACTTCGAATCTGCAATGGCTACAGAGGCTAGCAATGACTCAATTGTCTACATAGTTGGGTCGGATACTCTGAAGATTCAGAGGGTTTTCTCAATAAACCACCCTGAATACACACCAGCCTTGGATACTTCTAAAAATGCTGAAACCCAAACTCTGACCCCACAACGGATTGAAAATGGGCTGGATGCTGTGGGAAGTATAACCAGGGGAATTCAGGTTTCCAGCAACTCATCAGTTTCCTTACAGTCGAGCATGTACCTCAAGATTAAAGGCAATTTAAGCGAAGATTATACCGTGCAAGGTGTCCTTACTGACAAAACATCGCCATTGCAACCCATTGGAAATACACGACGATTGAATGACTTTGATCGCGTGATGATACAGATTGATGGTCCAACACTACATGCTTCCATTGGAGATATTGATTTGCGACTCCATAATGGAAAATATGGAAAAGTGGATCGCTCCATTGAAGGTATCAGTGTGCAAACCCAATCCCAGCGTGGTAGTCTGCATGGAGCGCTTGGTTTTAGTTATGGTAATTATCATCTGCTCCAGATCCAGGGCAAGAATGGAAAGCAAGGACCATATAGACTATCAGGCAAAGATGGTGAGAAATTTATCATTGTTCTCGCAGGTTCAGAGAAGGTCAAACTCGACGATGAACTACTCATTCGAGGTGAAAATGATGACTACATCATTGATTACAATGCCGCTGAAATACATTTCACTCAGAATCATATCCTGTCCGCCAACTCCAGAATAAGCGTAGAATTCGAATATGTCCCGGATATCTATCTTGCTTCCTATTCTTTTGGGAAGCAACTCATCAGTGGGGAAGTGTCTCTTGGGAACCGTTCAAATTCACCCATTTTTATATCCGCAGCCTGGCAGGAAATTAGGGATGATCAAAATAATCCCCTGGGAAATATTGAGGAACAGCAACTTCAACAAATATTTGGGGAATTGGGGTCCAACACCAACACAACAGAATTAAGCACCATTGTGTGGGACACAACAAATGGTAGTTATGATAAGGATACTTCGGGGATATTGGTATATAGAGGAAATCAGCTTGGTGATTTCACCGTTGACTTCAGTTTTGTGGGACTGGAGCGAGGACAATACCGAAAAGAGCAAAATGCAGTTACGCCATATTTTGTGTATGATCCTGATCTGGGGGAATATTTACCTGCTCAACAATACATTGCCCCACAATCACTCTCGGTGTTTTCACTTTCTGGCCATGCGCAAAAATCAGGTGTAGATGCAAATTTCGATGTGGGTATTTCTCAGGATAACAAAAATTTATATGCTACCTCCAAGAAGCAATCGCAAAATATTGCCTGGGATATCGATCTGGGTATCACTCGTTCACTATTGGGGCTCCGCCTGGGTGGTAAACAAATTGAAAAGGGATATGTGAGTCATGATGCCATTGAATCACTGGAATATTACCGAAGTTGGCATTTAAGTCCCAGACTTGATCAAGCTGAGCATCTCAGTTATGGTCATCTTCGATTAGGACAACAGAATACTCATTATATGAAGACATCAGTTTCCCAGATGGAAAGGGCCGGCTTGCTCGTGGGGCAACAGGTGCAGATTGAGAGCAAGTCAAATTCTCAGGCCCCGCTGGTTGCTGAATATTCTGCTGTACTGACAAACCTGGACAGTTCTCTGAGTCAAAACCATTCATTCAAAACCAGATACAGCAGAGGCAGGTTAACATCTGGTTTATCCCTTCACATTGAGGACGGGTCCTCATCACGCTTGCATGTCAGCAACGACCACCTGGAATCTGGAGTTAGTGCTTCATTTGCCTATTCAGAGCATCAGCAAATGGGGGTTAGCTATGTGCAGAGAATGGATTATCGCTTCGTAGAACCCAACATCAGCTTTTTGAATTCGGAGAACATTGAAAATTGGGATGATCTTCGACAAGACTGGATCGCTGACTACAAGTTTGAAAACATTCTCGGTTCAAAAGGGTTATTCAATATGAAGTATAGGGAACATAGCAGCGATAGTGGTGCTGTCAAACGCTACTACCTTGGTAAATTTCAGATCAGTGGGAGCGCATTGGACAATAGACTCAAATTTCAAGAGTATTTCATACTGGATGAAGAGCATATTCCAAAATACGATTATCACTATATCGAAGTGGATACAGGATATGGCGATTTTAGCTTCGATCCAGCTATTCAGGACTATATCCCCCTGAATGGCGGACGTTTTGTGAGACAACGATTATACTCGGATCGAGAAGAGCAGGTCCGGAAGTATGATAATAAATCCAGGCTAGAATACACTTCTCAAGGTTTTGGGAAGATGGATCGAATGGCCTTTAAAAGTAGACTTGGGTATGAAATTCGCCTTAAAGAGGAAGTCCAAAGCCAGACGACCATTCAGCGCCAAGAAATGCTCAGCTTCAATCTTGATTTGCAAACAGGTCAGTCGACAAAATTCACAAGTATCGGTTATTCTGGAAAATCAAATCAGAATAATTCAACCCTGTATAACTATGGTGCAGAGGAAAATAAATTTGATTCTCATGGTGTAGACGGTGAATTCGTGTGGAACACGAGGCATCATTCAAAGCTGGGTGTTATGTTAGAATCTCGAGAACGTGCTTTAGAGTACAATCCGCTAGCACGAGAACAGTGGATATCTACCAGACCATTTTTTAATCATCTGATTAAATTATCCACACAACAAAAAATTGAGATAGATGTTAAATACTCAATGGTGACAGACAAACACCTCGATAAGGCATATTCTGAAGCATTGCTGTATCTTAATCATAGCCTCAGAATCAAGAGAAGAGGTAGAGCTGATCAGAATCTATCACTTTCAAATATCCAGGCTGATGTCAATGCCATTCCTTATTCTGTTTTTTCAGGCAGGCAACCAGGAGACAATTGGAAATACTCTGTAAATGGTCGATATACATTTTCGAGCATGTTTCAGGTTTCCATGAATTATAGCATCCAAAAGCGCGGAGATAATCGCAACGAGCAGTACCTACGATTGGAAGGTAGAACACATTTCTAATGCGATATTTCTTACTAAAATTCAGCATATTTACACTTCTCAGTATTTCACTTCTGGGACAGGAGCTGAGGCTTGTATTAAATTTCGGCAACGACTCTGACACTCTTCTGGTTCAGCATATAGAAATTGATTCTATTTTGAATTCGAGATTGGTATCAATCGCTTCTGGGGGATACTGGGATTCGAAAATTGTATTATCGCAAGATGTGTATGAATCCGATATTATTGTGGCGAATATCATCCCTGGTGCTCCTGCGAAACTGAGTCATATCCATTTTTCAGGTCTCAAGAACAGGGATTCAGCTTATCTGGAAAAAGAATTTAAAATGGGCCGACCCACTATTAGCACCGACAATCTGCAGCAGGCGAAACGTAGAATTATCGGGCTAGGCTATCAATTGGCAGATGTCTCAAGACTATCAGTAGATAATAATTCAGAGTACCACATGAATTACTCAGTGGAAAGACACCCTGAGCTACGAGTGCAGGGTCTTGCCAGCTTTAATATGAGTGGAACCGTTGATACGGTGGCCTGGTATGGTCAGGTAAATGTGAATATTCCAAATTTTGATGGCAAGGGAAAGTCCTTTGACTTTGCCTGGGAACGACTCACCTCTAATTCTGAATCATTCCGTCTGGGATTCAACTATCCCTGGTTGTTTCAATTACCCCTGGAGGGTGTCTTTCAGTTTGGGAGAGATGTGATTGATGGGCACTACCAGGTTGTCCAGACGACTGTTGGACTTGAATGGGATATTGACTGGGAACGATCAATTCATTTTAATTATGAGCAGAATGAGTCAATTATTACCCATGAGGGTTCGCTGCTTTATCCTGAGTGGTCAGCAGATAAAAAACGGATGCTTGGTCTGGGCTATCGGCAAACAAGTTTGAATATCCAAACACATCATGGCATGTCACTACGGACAACTCTATATCAGGAAATTAATTTTGAGCCACAATCAGTAAGCAAATTCAAGCTGCGATCCGAAGCCGAATTACTGCTTTTGGAGAATCTCTACATTTCACAAAGAGTAGATGCAACTATTCAAAATCATACGGTTTCCTTGACTGACCCTTCTATACTGATGCCATTAGGTGGAGTAAATAGTGTCAGGGGCTATGAAGAAGCTTACCTGCGAGCTCCAAATACTATCAGTATGCAGAACACACTCCACTATACCATAGGCAATCAGTCGCAAATCCTTGCGTTTTATGATATTGGCCTGCATAATACACAAAATTCAATTGAAAATATCCAGGGGTATGGTCTGGGCATTCAATTAAGAAGTGGAAGAGGACCCATTAGACTCATTTTGGCTTCTCATAAGGGGATAAAAATGAGTAATAGCTTTTTCCATCTTGAATATTCCGGAGGCATTCCATGGATCGATCGATAATCGAAAAGAAAATATTAGACACATTTAAACGCAATCCAGGTCGGTGGTATAAACATCGCGCTATCATGAAAGCTGCTCGCATCAAAGAGCGCGATTATCGCACGCTCAAAGTTCTCTTGTTGGAGATGTACCGCAATGGTCTCATCGATCAAAAAGGTCGCAATCAATATGCCTATAAGCCCAAGCAACAACAGAAAACTGGAGTTCTTGCAGTTACTTCAAGGGGTTTTGGATTTGTAGAGTTGAAGGATGGCAGCGAGGTATTCATCCGTGCCCAACACATGCAGCATGCATTCCACAAAGACCTGGTTCGTGTTCAGATTCTAAACAAACAAAAGGGGGATAAACCAGAAGCCAAGATTATCGAGGTTATCCAGAGACACCAGACAGAATTTGTAGGAGTATACCAACAAGATCGGTTTGGCGAATGGGTCGTTCCAGAGGATAAACGCATCAGGGTTCGATTTGCCATCATGGAAGGGGAACAGAGCAAAGCCAGAGATGGCCATATGGTCTCCGTAGAGCTCATTCAATGGGATGAAGGACATCCAGAGCCACTTGTCAGGATTAAAGACATTCTGGGTTATCCTGGAGATCCAGGGGTAGATATTGCCCTCATTGTTCAGCAACATGATTTACCAACAAAATGGACATCTAAATCTATAGATCAGGCCGAATCATATTCTGAAGAGAGTGTTCAAACCGAAATCAAAAATCGCACAGATCTGAGAAAACTTACCTGTTTCACTATTGATCCAGAGACAGCACAGGATTTTGATGATGCTATTTCGATTGAAGCAACACCTAAGGGCTGGAATCTGGGTGTTCACATCGCAGACGTATCTCACTATGTCACGCCAGGCAGTCCCATCGACAGAGGTGCCAGGAAACGTGGATCAAGTGTTTACCTCGTTGGAACAGCTATTCACATGCTGCCAGAGAAACTGGCTTCTAATTTGTGCTCGCTAAAACCCCATATCGACAGACTCAGTATGACTTGTATGATGGAAATTGGACGAGATGGTCAATTCGGTAAAGCCAAGATCATGGACTCTGTCATTCATTCGAATCAACGCTTCTCATATGAAGAAGTTGAAGAGATTATTCATGGTAAAAACCACAAATATTCTAAACATATTCATGAAATGGAAAAGTTGAGGAAAGTTCTTTTTCGGGACAGAAAATCCCGGGGAAGTATTGATCTGGATCTCCCTGAACCTATTGTCATTTTAGATGATACTGGTTTTCCCCATGATATCAAGCCATCAAAACGTTTAACTGCTCACCGTCTTGTAGAAGAATTTATGTTGGCGGCAAATCGGGTAACAGCCGAATATCTGGATAATAAATTTATGAAGGCAAAACTTCCTGGAATGTATCGCATCCACGAGACCCCTTCAAATGACGACGTGAGCAAACTGCAGATGATCCTGGATAGATTAAAAATACCCCAAAAGATCAAAACGCCGGTCAAACCAAAAGACTATCAGGTCCTGGTGGAAGCAGTACGAGAGAGCCCTTATAGACACTTTATCGAAAAAGTGGCCCTCCGATCCATGACTAAAGCCAAATATTCAGTGGAAAATCGAGGACATTTTGGATTGGCATTCAGATCCTACACTCATTTCACCTCACCAATCAGACGTTATCCTGATTTGACAGTTCACCGTCTCCTAAAGCAATATGTGAAACAGGATACTGCCAATCCACCTTCTCAGTCCTCGCTTGAAAAATTAGCAGAGCATTGTTCCCAAAGGGAGAGAGTCGCCATTGAAGCAGAGCGGGATCACATGAAAATGAAGCAGCTCCAATATCTCAGTAAACGGATCGGTCAGGAATTTGATGGGGTTATTTCAGGTGTTTTGAATTTCGGCTTTTTTGTCGAACTGGCTGAGAGTTTTGTTGATGGGCTGGTGCATGCTGGAAGTCTTACAGACGACTATTACGAATATGAGGAGAATAATTTCTCGCTTACCGGCAGACGTACAAAAAAAATGTATCGTTTAGGTGATCCTGTTCGGGTGAAGGTCACATCAGTCTCTATCTCGGAAGGGCTGGCAGATTTTGAGATCTTGAACAATTAAAGCCTGTGAGAGATTCGTGTCTGTTCTAAATTTATGCTTGGTCATTTTTATGAACCCAGGGGAGTGTGTTAAATGAGAAATTTACAGGTTATCCACCATGCGATTTTTGCATTACTGGTCGTCCTAACGTTTGGTACATGTGAAAGACCCAAGGAAAAAGCGATTGGCTATGATCATGTCATTACAGTGGTTTGTGACGAAAGAAATTGGGCAGCTTGTGAGCCGATTTTGGCTCAAACCCTGGGCAAGGTATATCAAACTCCACCCACTGAGACGCTATATACCTTCCAAAGAATCAGTCCAAATGATCTCAACACGAATATCCTGAACAAAAACTTGATGATATTAACCCGGCTTGAGGAAAAAAGCGGCGTCACCCCCCAGGTACGCTCCATGCTTCCAGATTCTACTCTCAGTAATATGCGGAAGAACCCCAAAGGTTACTATCAGCAGGGTGATGCCTATGCTACAGGACAAGCACTTATCGTGGTGGTTGGGAAGACACTTGCAGATTTACGTAATCGTCTTGAAATCAATCAGGATCAAATCTTCAATTTTATTGAGCAAAAGATGTACGAACGAAATACAGCATTTATTTACCGGTCAGGTGAACAATTCGAACTCGCTGAAAAGTATTACGATCAATATGGATTCTATCTTCGCATGATGCACGATTATGTTGAAATAGAAAATCGCCCTAAGGATAAGATTGTTTGGCTAGGTCGTGATTTCCCATATCGCTGGCTCACGGTTTCCTGGGCGGCACCCAGTGATTCCACTCTGGAATATCAGCTAAATGAATTGCTGACAGACACGTTTGGCAAAAAACTAAGAGATGTGAGACTGAATCGGGATTATCTAACATCAGAGTCTATCTGGTTTAAGCAATTCTCGACGTATAAGTACTATGGTTTATGGGAATCAAAATCAGAGGTAAAGGGTGGTCCCTTTATCGCTTATGGATTTTATGAGCCCGTGAAGGATCGCATATATCTTGTGTCGGGTATTGTCCATGCACCAGAAAAGGCAAAGATGCCATATATTCGACAAATGGAAACCATCATCAGGACTTTCGACACAGAAATATTTGAAGCTGATTAAGGATTTATGGCAAATGAATAAAAGTGTAATGATAACAGGTATCAACGGATTGTTAGGTCAAAATATTGTTCAAGAGTTTGCCAGCGATCATGATATTTATGGCCTTGATTTGACCCCAAGTATTTTTGGCTCAGTTAATAACATCCACGTAAATCAATTAGATTTAAATGACACAGTAGCTCTCGAGGAATATATCAGACTGGTTAAACCTGATAGTATTATTAACACTGCTGCTTATACAAACGTTGATAGGGCTGAAGAAGATCAGGATATCGCTTTTGCCGTAAATGGTCAGGTTCCAGCATCAATTGCTGCGATTTGTAAAGAAAATGAAATACCTCTGGTTCATCTATCAACGGACTATGTGTTTAGCGGTAATTCAGGACCCTACAGAGAAACGGATATTTGTGATGCCAGGGGAAAATACTCTGAGTCAAAACTTTCTGGCGAAAAGGCTGTGCTAGAGTCAGGGGCGGAGGTGGCTGTGATTCGTCCCAATGTCATGTATGGTCATGGGGAACAGCTCAAGAGTAGTTTTGTAGCCTGGTTACTTGGCGAACTGAGAAATAAAAGATCTGTTAGAATCGTTGATGATCAGTATAATAACCCTACCTATGCACGGCGTCTGGCTTCTGTAATTAGGTCAGTTATCGATCAAAAAGCATGGGGCATTTGGCATTTTGGATCAAAAGAGGTTGTTTCGCGTTATACTTTTGCATTAAAAATTGCAGATACTTTTGGGTTGTCCTCTGCATTAATTAATGCAATTTCGACGGTTGACCTGAATCAGAAAGCTCCAAGACCTTTGCGTAGCGGTTTGATTTGCGAAAAATTGAATAAAGAGTTGAATATTCCCATCATGAGTATTGATGAAGAACTGGCTCTGCTTAAGGAAGAAATGAATGTCTCGTAATTTAACAATCATACCTACTTATAACGAAAAAGAGAATATACTTCTTGTTATAGAAAAGGTGCTTTCGCTTGGTGTAAAAACAGATATTCTTATTGTAGATGATGGCTCTCCTGATGGCACTGCTGACATTGTCAAAGATCGTCAGAAAGACACGCCTGAGTTGCATATCATGGAGAGAGCAGGGAAACTCGGTCTTGGCACCGCTTACATCGCCGGTTTCAAATACGCAATCGAGCATAAATATGATACCGTCGTGCAGATGGATGGCGACTTTTCCCATGACCCTGAAGTTATTGAGACCTTTCTCAAAGAAATTGAAACAAATGATCTGATTATTGGATCAAGATATTTAAATGGAATTAGTGTAGTAAACTGGCCGCTTCAACGCTTGATGTTGAGCTATTTTGCCAGCAAATATATTCAAATGATTACCCGCATGCCTGTAAATGATGGTACCGGTGGTTTTAAATGTTGGCGTGTGGACTTTCTGAAGCAAATCAATCTTGATAAAGTGAGAAGTAATGGATACTCATTCCAGGTTGAGATGAATTTCAGAGCCTGGAGAAAATCTCCAGATAGAGTTAAAGAAGTACCGATTTTATTTGTCGATCGCACTGTAGGTCAGAGCAAAATGTCCAAGGCTATTGTTCGGGAAGCTATCTGGCGTGTCTGGTGGTTAAGATTAATGGCATTGTTGGGAAAAATTTAGTCCTTTCTTCAAAACCTAATTTTATGAAGCTCTCCATTGTTATTGTCAATTACAATGTAAAAGCCTTTTTACAGCAGGCCCTGGAGAGCATTTTCAAGGCCACACAATCAATCGAAACAGAAATATTTGTTGTAGATAACCACTCTGTTGATGGCAGCATAGAAATGCTTCAAACACAGTTTCCTGAAGTTCATCTGATCCAAAACCAGAATAATCTCGGATTTGCCAAAGCAAATAATCAGGCAATAAAACAAGCTAGAGGTGATTATATCTGGCTTCTCAACCCTGATACACTGGTGCAGGAGGATACTCCCCAAAAACTTATTCAAGTTATGGAAGAGGATGAGAAAATTGGGATGCTGGGGTGCAAAATCCTCAACGATGATGGTAGTCTGCAGTTGGCGTGTCGCAGAAGTTTTCCAACCCCCTGGGTAGCTTTCACCAAACTGCTTGGTCTGGCCAATATTTTTCCAAAATCAAAGTGGTTTGGCCGTTACAACCTGACCCATCTCAATCCTGATGAAGCATATGAAGTAGAAGCCATTAGTGGTTCCTGCATGTTTATTCGTCGGGAAGCATTGGAACAGGTCGGCACACTTGACGAAACCTTCTTTATGTACGGCGAGGATTTGGACTGGTGCTACAGGTTTGGCCAATCCGGCTGGAAAGTCTATTACACACCTGAAACCAGCATCATACACTACAAAGGTGAATCATCAAAAGTAGCCCTGTGGGATACCAATACACACTTTTACCGCGCTATGGATATCTTTGCCCAAAAGCATTTCAAATCTACCAGTCGATTTCCAATCCACTGGGTCCTGCGTCTTGGTATTTTTGCACGCTATGTTCTATCAATTCTCAGCAATATCAGTAAGAATGCAGCTGCCTATGTGCTTGATCTATCAGGTCTTTTGATTCTCACTCTTATTGCTATTTATATCAAATTCAGAACCTTCGATGTTTTGAGTCAATACATATACGTTCTGCCCGTTTACCTGGGGAGCTGGCTAGCAGTTATCACAAGTCTTGGATTATACAGGACATACAAATATTCAGTAAGTAGATCTTTACTCGCAGCGACCCTGGGATTCCTCATAAATGTGACTCTCACATATTTTTTCAAAGATTACGCATTCTCACGCATTGTTATGCTCATCAGTTATCTGGGAGCACTTTTCTGGATCTCAGGTTGGAGAATAGTAGCTTCATCAAGACGGACAGAGAATTTCGCATTGGGTACACAACGAACCCTTGTTATCGGCGAATTTAAAAGTGCCAGCGATATCTTTTCAAGATTGATGACTAACCTTGGACTTGGATATACACCTGTGGGCATCATCGCAACTGATGGTAAAGAGCATGCTGATGATAGGATAATCGGACACCTGGATGATTTGATGGCTCTTGTTCAGTATCACCGTATAGACGATGTCATATTCACCTCTGATAACATTGAGCTGAGTCAGATATTTGACTACTTACCAACCTTGAGTCAACAGGGAGTCAAAATTAAACTGGTCCCCGGTAATCTTTCTTTTATCGTTGGAAAATCTGCCGTTGAGAATTTACAGACTGTTCAGTTTGTAGACATGGATTTTAAATACTACCACACCGGTGCAAAAATTGTAAAACGGTTTGAGGATTTAATTATAACACCCTTTCTTTACATCGTCTTCCGACCATTTCAAGCGCTTATGGTAAAATCAAGAGATATGATAGCTACAGATATTCGAATAGGTGATAAGACATATTCCAGCTACAAAATGCCCGATGGACAGGTCTCATTTTGGAGTAATTTAAGCTTGCTTCCCCTTGTGATTCGGGGAAAGTTGAGCCTGGTCGGATCCCCAATTGATCTGATGGACAAAGGATGGGATATTAAACGTGGTATTTTCAGTCTTGAATCCGTGCGAGGGGGATCTCAGCTTAGTGAAGATGAGAGGTATTCACTATTGAACTACTATCTCCACAATCATTCAGTCCTCCTTGATTTTGAAATTATCATTAAAGCCTTCTTAGGAAAGTAATATGAGTAAAACAGTATTAGAGTTCGAAAAACCAATTCATGATTTAGAACAAAAGATCATTGAAATGGAAATCATGTCCAGTGATACAGATGTGGATATGAAAAAGGAGGTTAAAAAACTCCGTAAAAAACTAGTCGAACAATCCAAAAAGATCACCAAAAACCTGTCTCGATGGCAGCGGGTCGAACTTGCTCGACATGCCGATCGTCCTCACGCACTGGATCTTATTGATCTCATGTGTGATTCCTGGGTAGAACTACATGGAGACCGCCTTTTCGGCGATGATAAGGCCATTGTGAGCGGCATCGCTCGTATTGACGAACAACGTATGGTTATTATTGGTCAGCAAAAGGGACGGTCTACGAAAGACAACCTCTATCGCAATTTTGGGATGCCTTATCCTGAAGGTTATCGCAAGGCTTTACGTCACATGAAATTAGCTGAGAAATATGGTTTACCAGTTGTCACACTCGTTGACACTATTGGTGCCTATCCAGGTTTGGAAGCAGAAGAACGTGGTCAGGCTGAAGCCATTGCCAGAAACCTATTTGAAATGAGTCATCTCTCAGTTCCAATCATTGTCATTGTAATTGGTGAGGGTGCCTCAGGTGGTGCATTGGGTATTGGAGTAGGTGATAGACTCATCATGTTGGAGAATACCTGGTATTCGGTTATTTCTCCTGAAGGTTGTGCATCGATTTTGTATAGAGATGCGACCCAAAAGAAAAAAGCCGCTGAGGCTATGCGGGTGACTGCAGAAGATCTTTTGGAGATGGGAATAGCCGATAGAATCATAGAAGAACCTCTGGGTGGGGCACACCGTGACTATAAAGGCACTGCCAAAATCCTGAAAGAAGTCATTCTCGAAGAACTCGGTGCAATAACAGAGTTCTCTGTTGAAGAGATGATTGAAAAACGAATCCATAAAATAGAGAATATGGGTGCCTGGGAAGGCGATTGAGGCGAATGATCCGCTACGACTATCATTTTAAAGTTCGGTATAAAGATATTGATCAAATGGGGGTCATGTACTACTCCAGATACTATGAATACTTTGAAGCTGCTCGAACAGACATGATGCGAGATTTAGGACTCACCTATAAGTCGCTGGAAGCAGAAGGCATTATGATGCCCGTAGTCCGTAGTGAATCAGATTATTTCGGAGGTCCTGGTTTTGATGACCATCTGACCTGCATTACTGAAGTGAAGGAATGGCCCAAAGGCAAAATGGAAATTCTTTACACACTAATTAATGATACTGATCCAGATAAAGTTTTAAATCGCGGTAAAACGATACATGCATTTGTGAAAATGAATGGAAAACCAACCCGAATGCCAGATTCATTAAAGCAAGTCCTTAAACAGAAATGGAAATCAGAACAATGAGCAACGAGTTAATATTTTTTATCCAGACCATTGTTGGACTGGCCATGGTTCTATTTGCGTTTCGCATGGGAAAGAACTGGCTCTATGCTCTGATTGCGGTCAATTATGTCCTGGCTAATATCTTTGTGACAAAAACCATAACTCTTTTTGGATTTGAGGCCACCGGTGGAAATGTTTTGTATGGTGCCATTTTCCTCAGCACAGATATTCTTTCTGAATACTATGGCAAGGCTGCTGCTCGGAAGGGTGTTTTTATCGGACTAGGGGCTACCTTATTTTACCTCATTATGTCCCAATTTATGATCTTATATAATGCCAGTCCAAATGATTGGGGTGCTTCTGCAGGTATGGATACCATATTCAGTTTTGCTCCTGGAATTGTTCTGGCCAGTGTTATAGCCTATCTGGTGTCCCAACTTCATGATGTCTGGGCATTCCATTTCTGGAAAGCCAAATTTGAAGGAAAATTACTCTGGGTACGGAATAATTTATCTACTGCTTCCAGTCAGTTGATTGATTCAATAACATTTGCAATTCTGGCCTTTGCTGTTTTTCCAAGGTTGTTCCTCGACCCAGATAGTGTGTTACCCATGTCTGTGGTCTGGCAGATTGTTCTCACAACCTATGTTCTCAAGCTTATCGTCGCGTTTATCGATACTCCATTTATCTATTTCAGTCAAAGATTTGGACCAAAACACGAATTGAAATAGGGGAGCCTCACTTTTCATTTGTCCTCAGATTGGGTTGGTTTATATTTGCGCGCTTTTTCAAAACGGAGACGTGGCCGAGTGGCTTAAGGCGGCGGCTTGCTAAGCCGTTGTACGTTTTGGCGTACCGTAGGTTCGAATCCTACCGTCTCCGCATTATTCACCCAGTATTTGGGTTTAATAATGATACAATGCTACACTGGAGGTGTAGGCTAATTGGTAAGTCACCTGTCTTGAAAACAGACGTCCGTGAGGACTTGGGAGTTCGAGTCTCTCCACCTCCGCTTCACACTAGTAACCCTTAACACCCGGATTTATTCGGGTGTTTTTGTATCTAACGAAATAGCTATAGTGTGGTTCTAAAGAGGCCAGATAATTGGTATCAGAATAACACCAATGATTCCCAGAATGATATGCAGGGGAATACCTGCACGCATAAAATCCATATAGCGATATCCACCAGGTGAAAATACCATGGTATTGGTCTGGTACCCATTGGGTGTCATAAAAGATAGTGAAGCCGCAAACATGATAGTCATGATGAAGGGCATAGGATCAAGCCCCAGTACACCAGCAGACTTAATAGCCAAGGGTGTCATAATGATGGCAGTTGCAGTATGAGAGAGGAATGAAGTCATCAACATGGTTATAAAGAATAGAATTCCAATGAGGCCGACATGTCCGAATTGGCTACTGGCACTGGTGATAATTCCACCAATTCTTTCCGATAAATGAATGGTTTCCATGGCAGCTCCCAGTGGTATAAGTGCGGCAATTAGAAAAATTACTGTCCAATTAATGGACTTATACGCTTCCTGAGCAGGCACAATCCCTGCGGCCATGACTAAAATTGCTCCCAGGAGGGATGCTTCCATGATGGATAAGATATTCAGAGCAGCAACTCCTACGACAATGGGGATAATAGCTACAGCTAACCACCAATATTTTATTTTGTGAAGTTTTGTGTCCAATTCTTCAAGTATGATAAAATTCGGATCAGTATTCAAACCGGCCATACGTGTTCTTGAACCAAAGATTAACAATGTGTCAAAGTGTTTTAGTTTGACGTGGGCCACTTTGGTCCGCATAAGTTCACGATAGCGGCGCAGAGCGAGAACAAACAAGCCATAACGACGCCGGAAGTCCACTTCCATGAGGGAAGATCCTGCCAGGCTTGAATTGGGTGAGATCATGGCTTCCATGAGGATATTTTCATTATCAGCCAATTCATTGTCATCCATCTTAATATCAGTTAAAAGTAGAACTTTTTGTTCTGTTCGAAAGACCTGCAGTTTGTCCACAGAACATTGAACAAGGAGGATATCATCTTCCTTTAAGACAATGTTTCGCATATTGGTGGTGATATGATTCCCATGACGGATAATTTCTAAAACGGTCAACTCATAAGTCTGCCCAAGATTCAAATCCATAAACTTTCGTCCATTGAGCGGTGAGTCTTTAGGGATTTTGACTTCAGTAAGATAGGTTCCGAGGTGATATTTTTTGGTGAGGCCAGAAACCGGGACGCGTGAGGGTAAAATCCATTTCTGAGCGATGAGAATATACAAAAGAGTCGCTATCACGAGTATGACACCCAGTTTGCTCAGCTCAAAGACCCCAATATGAAACCCAGCCTCAAGGGCAATATCATTGACAATCAGATTTGTAGACGTTCCGATAACAGTACACGTACCACCTACAATAGCAGCAAAGGACAGTGGTATCATTATTTTTGAGGCACTGATTTTTAACCGATGTGATAAGTCTGTTGCCACTGGGATAAGTATGGCCACCGTTGCAGTATTATTGATAAAAGCCGAAAATATGCTTACAGAGAGCAAGAACAGGGTGGTTACCAACCAATTCCTGCCACGACCATTGTTTTCCAGCCAGATTGTAAACACACGGATAAAGCCTGTCTTGGTAAATGCATGACTCAAAATGAACATTGCACCAATTGTGATCACCGCTTTGTTTGAAAATCCGCTGATAGCCTGATGTTTATCAATGAGTCCTGAGAGTAGTAATGCTGCCAGCACTAAGAGGGAAGTGACCTCAATGGGAAACCATTCGCGGATAAAGGCGATTATGGAAAGGATGAGTATCGCGAAGAAGATGATCGTCTGAGTGTCTGGCATGGGTATCATTTTAGGGCTTATTGATGTGAATGCAAATGGTAGGTTTTATCGTAAAGAAAATAATATCAGATTAGCTCTTGAGTGTTGATTCTCTGTCATATATGTATATTTTAAGTCATTATGGCAGATTTTAAACTAAAAACTGAATATTCCCCTAGTGGCGATCAACCCGAAGCAATTGAAGAACTTGTAGGTGGTATAAAGTCAAATACTCCCTTTCAAACTTTGCTTGGTGTGACCGGCAGTGGCAAGACATATACGGTAGCGAATGTCATCCAGGCGGTCCAAAAACCAACCCTCATCGTGTCTCACAATAAAACGCTGGCAGCTCAACTATACGGAGAATTCAAATCATTCTTTCCTGAAAATGCTGTTGAGTATTTTATTTCATATTATGACTACTATCAGCCTGAAGCCTATCTACCTGTAACTGATACATTTATCGAGAAAGACATGTCGATGAACGAGGAGATTGATAAGCTGCGACTAAAAGCTACCAGCGCTTTACTATCCCGCAAGGATGTGATTGTTGTGGCTTCCGTTTCGTGTATCTATGGTTTAGGGGATCCCCAGGAATACAAAAAATCACTGGTTATTATCAATAAGGGTCAGAGCTACAATCAACGTGATATCATGCGCAAATTGGTAGATATCTACTATGAACGTAATGATATCAATTTTATACGTGGAAAATTCAGGGTGCGCGGTGATGTACTTGAAATTTTCCCGGCATATAACGAAAATGCTATTCGTATAGAGTTTTGGGGTAATCAGGTTACAGACATCATGACAGTTGATCCTCTCACTGGAGAAGTTCTTACTGAGGATGATGTGTGCGTGGTCTATCCAGCCAGGCATTTTGTTACATCAGATGAACATATAGCTAAAGCATTGGGTCATATTGAGGAGGAGCTCAAGGAACAGGTAGGGGAGTTTCGCATCAATAACCAGTTGCTGGAAGCCCAGCGCATTGAGCAACGCACCAAATTTGATATGGAAATGTTGAGAGAAGTAGGACATTGTTCGGGTATTGAGAATTATAGCCGCCATCTCACTGGGCGAAAACCGGGTGAAAGACCCTTTACATTGCTGGACTTCTTTCCAGAAGATTTCCTCATGATTATTGATGAGTCGCACGTGACATTGCCTCAATTCCGAGGGATGTACAATGGGGATTATTCACGAAAGCGGAATTTAGTGGACTATGGTTTTCGTCTGCCTTCGGCTCTTGATAACCGGCCTCTCAAGCTTCCTGAATTTGAGCATTCAATGAATCAGGTGATTTTTACAACGGCTACACCAGCTGATTATGAGTTAGAAAAATCCGATGGAGTGGTGATAGAACAGGTGATTCGACCTACTGGACTTCTGGACCCTGTGATTGATCTACGATCCAGTGAGGGGCAGATTGATGATCTCATGGAAGAAATCAATAAAAGGGTTGAAAATAAAGAACGTGTACTGGTCGTCACGCTCACCAAACGCATGTCCGAAGACTTAACCGACTACCTAACAAATTATCATCTGCGTGTTCGTTATCTCCATTCTGAGATTGATAGTATTAAGCGTATATCCATTCTTAGAGATTTACGCCTTGGTGAATTCGATGTCCTTGTTGGTATCAACCTCTTAAGAGAGGGTTTGGATCTGCCGGAAGTATCCCTGGTAGCCATTATAGATGCTGACAAAGAAGGATTCCTGAGGAGCAAAACCTCACTTATGCAGATAGCCGGCCGTGCAGCTCGCCACGCCAGCGGGAAAGTCATCCTTTATGCTGATAAGGTAACAGATAGTATGCAATATCTCATAGATACCACCCAACAACGTCGCGACAGACAAATGGCTTACAATAACGAACATGGAATCGAACCCGTAACCATTTACAAAACCCAGGAAGAAATTATGGGGATTACCAGCGTGGCGGATGCCATGCACAGCAAAGAAGAGGCAATCAAGGAAAGCCTTAAAAAATATGACACTGATTACGTGACTGGCGAACTCCTCGATACAATGAGGCAAGATATGCTTCGAGCTGCTGAAGGTCTGGATTTTGAAAAAGCCGCCATGATCCGGGATGAGATCAAAAAGGTCGAGAATGAGATGAAACGTTAAAAGTATGAGTAGCTCTATGTATTTTGAAAACAATCGTACTGACACCTTACAGAGAAAATTTGGAATTCTTGGGCAATCTGCCGGGGTCCAATCAATGCTGGAAACTATTGAACAGGTAGCACCCACAGATATTTCAGTCCTCATCGCAGGTGAAAGTGGGTCAGGGAAGGAGCTGGTTGCCTCTGCGCTACATAAGCATTCCAGAAGATCCCATAAACCCTTCGTCATTGTAAATTGTGGTGCTATCCCAGCTGGCATCATCGAAAGTGAATTATTTGGACATAAGAAAGGTGCCTTCACCGGTGCCGGGAGTGATAGAAAGGGATATTTTCAAGCTGCAGATGGTGGTACCATTTTTCTGGATGAAATTGGTGAAACCCCCCTTGAGACACAGGTAAAATTGTTGCGAGTCTTGGAACAGGGTGAATTCCTACCAGTTGGTTCATCATCGTCAATGAAAGTTGATGTGCGCATCGTAGCAGCTTCGAATCGAAATTTGGAAAAAGAGGTTGATTCAGGTTCATTTAGAAAAGATTTATTCTATCGGCTCAAGGCTATTACCATTACTGTCCCATCCCTGAGAGATAGACGCGATGATATTGCAACTTTGGCCAATAAATTTGCCAATGATTGTGCCATCAGGAATCAAATCCTATTTAAGGGTTTTTCAGAAGGTGCTTTAAAGGTCATGAGTCAGCATCGCTGGCCGGGCAATATTCGTGAACTAAAGAATTTTATTGAAAGCATGGTCATTCTTGAAAAGGGAGGGGTTATCAAGACTGAAGTAATTTATCGTTACTTGAATGCCGAATCCAGCCCGACTGAACTCAATCCATTACTTCCAGTTAAGCTGGATCGTAATGTTGATCAAGCAGAACGTGAACTTATTCTTCAGCAACTCTTCATGCTGAGACGTGAAATCGCTGAGATGAAGGGTCTTATTGACCAGGGTTTGACACCTCGACCAACTGGTGAAAGCAATGGCGAAGAATATCATCCCGCCCTTGAAGTATTGCCTGATGATCACAATAGTGAAGTGCATAGTGATGATTCTGGGACCATCCTGAATCCTCAAATGCTGGGTGCACTAACGGCTGCCCAGGTTGAGAAAGAGCTTATCACCAGAAGTCTGGAACGTTTTAATTTTAATAAGCGTAAAACGGCTCAGGCGCTACAGATGGCTGAGCGAACACTCTATAGAAAGATAAAAGAGTATGAAATTGTTAAAGAAAATTAGTCCGATTCTGATCTCAGCAGTTTTCCTTGCTGGGTGCGGAGTCTATTCATTCAAAGGGAGTATTCCCGACCATCTTCACGATGTGGAGTTGGTCACCTTTAAGAATTTGACCACTGAATTTGCTGTTGAGACTGATATTGAAGAAGCACTTACACAAAGAATGCTCAACGAACAATTACTCTCTCTTTCAGCAAAAGAGACCCCGGATTCTCATATAGAAGGCAAAATTAACAGTATCACGGATAAACCTAATAGCTTTGATGAGAACGAAAATATTTTAGAATATCGACTTGAATTCCGCGGAGAGGTGATCTGGTATGACCACATTCGCGAGACAGAGATTTTTAAAAAGAATTATACGGTTTTCGGTACCTACTTTAGTGAAGACGAAAATGCCAATCGAAGTGACGCCGAAAAACTCATACGCGATGATGCGTATACTGAAACGATTGAAAAACTGATTGATTTTATTATTGAATCGATGACGGAAGAATGGTAGTAATGGAAAAACAAGGCAAAGACATGCAAGAACACTTTATACAAAATGCAAAAGATTTCGTAGGGGAGACTGTTACACTTAAAGGATGGGCTTATAACGTCCGTAAGGGTGGCAAAATCTGGTTCCTCCTGCTTAGAGATGGTACAGGCATCATGCAATGCGTAGTGACCAAATTTGACGCCGATGAAGCTTCCTTTGATATAAAAACTATGATTACGCAAGAATCATCAGTCATTGTCACTGGGGAAGTGAAAGAGGAACCAAGGTCTCCAGGTGGTTATGAAATGCTTGTTCAATCCATGGAGCTTGTAGCTGTGGCCGATGAGTACCCCATATCAAAGAAAGAGCATGGAACTGACTATTTGATGGACAATCGTCATCTATGGCTGCGCTCCAAAAGACAACATGCGATTATCCGCATTCGCCACACTATAGTAAAAGCTATCAGAGACTACTTTGATGATCGTGATTTTACTCTGGTCGACACACCCATTTTCCAGAAGGCTGCCACCGAAGGTACCTCCACGCTGTTCGAGACTGAATATTTTGGAGAGAAAGCCTTCTTAACTCAAAGTGGACAACTCTATGGTGAAGCTGGTGCGGCTGCTTTTGGTAAAATCTATTGCTTTGGTCCAACTTTCAGAGCAGAAAAATCGAAAACACGCCGTCACCTCACCGAATTCTGGATGGTAGAGCCCGAAATGGCCTACTACGACCTGGATATGAACATGGACGTCGCAGAAGATTTTGTTTCCTACATCGTTTCACAAGTTTTGGAGCATCGTAGAGCTGAGTTGGAGACGCTTGAGCGAGACATTTCTAAATTAGAAGCCATTCAGAAGCCATTTCCTCGCATATCATATACAGATGCAGTCAAGATTTTGAATGACAATGGTGTTGAATTTAAATGGGGTGATGATTTCGGTGGTGGTGATGAGACCATTATATCGAGTCAATTTGATAGCCCTGTTATGGTGCATCGTTATCCATCAGCTATAAAGGCATTTTATATGAAACGTGATCCCGAGAACGATAAACAAGCCATGGCACTGGATATGTTGGCACCTGAAGGATACGGAGAAATCATTGGTGGATCACAACGTGAAGATGATATAGAAGCCTTGGTTGGCCGAATTAAGGAAGATGGAGCCACAGAGGAGGATTACAGTTGGTATCTGGATCTTCGTCGATATGGTTCTTTTCCTCATTCTGGTTTCGGATTGGGTGTTGAAAGGGTTGTTTCCTGGCTATGCGGTTTACAGCATATTCGCGAAACCATTCCCTTTCCAAGGACCATTTCACGTTTAAACCCATGAGTAAACCCGCATCAGGTAAACGAATTGCCATTATTGGAGCAAGAGACGCAAGTCCTGCTGGCATCCAATTCGCCCATGATACAGGCAAACTTCTCGCTGAGAATGGAGCTATTGTTTATACAGGGGGTGGTTTGGGTATCATGGAGGCAGCCAGTAGAGGTGCTAAAGCAGCTGATGGGATTGTCGTAGGTATTCTCAAAGATTCAGATGGGCTTGATGCGAATGATTTCATAGACGTTCCTATAATGACGGGTATGGGAGACTTGAGAAATGCCATCATCATCAGGTCTGTACATGCTGCCATTGCTGTTGAGGGTGCATATGGTACATTATCTGAGATTGCCTATACCCTGGGATATGGTAAACCCGTCGTCGGTTATAAATCCTGGGATATCAAAGGATTAGAATCTGTCCAAACTCCTGAACTAGCCGTAAAAAGAATTTTCGAATTGATGGGAGATGCAGATTGATGAAGAAGGATCTAAAATTAGTTATCGCCCAGGTCAATCCAACTGTAGGTGCGATACAGGCCAATACAGATCAGGCTTTGTCTATCATGGAAAAGGCGGAAGCTGAGGGGAAGGATCTATTGGTCTTTCCTGAAATGTTTATACCAGGCTATCCACCACAGGATCTCATCCTTGAAAAACATTTTGTCCTCGAAAATCAAAAGATGGTGGACAATCTAGCTGCAGCATCAGGTGAAATGCTGACCCTTATTGGTGCGATTCATTATGATGGGACCGATACCTACAACGGTGTGGCCGCCCTTCAGCATGGGAAACTTATTCAATGGGTTCATAAATCGTTGCTACCCACCTATGATGTCTTTGATGAATGGCGCTATTTCAAACCTGGCCGTGATAATAAGCCCGTAACTATTACGTTCAGAAATGGTGAGACACTGCGTCTGGGGATTCATATTTGCGAAGATCTATGGGATGAAAATATTGATTATAAGATTTGTGATATTCTAGGTGACCAGGGTGTTGATCTCTTCATTAACCTCTCTGCTTCGCCCTTCGTAACCAATAAGTATATTGAACGTAGTAGGCTGATAGTCAATAAGATAGAGAAATATAATAAACCATTTATTTATGTAAATTTAGTCGGGGGTCAGGATCAACTTGTATTTGATGGGATGTCAATGGTTGCAGATGAAAATGGCGACTGGGTGCATGTTAGCCCTCAGTTTACCAAAAGTATATCTGAGGTAATCCTCCCAGCATCCGCAGATGCAAATACTTCGGAAAAATTGCCGATTATTTCAAAAGAAGAACAGGTTTTCAAAGGATTGGTGCTTGGTGTACATGATTACTTTGCCAAAACGGGGCACGCCAAGGCAGTATTGGGCTTATCCGGTGGCATTGATTCTGCCGTGACCGCAGCTATTGCTGTAGAGGCACTGGGAGCTGATAATGTTCTCGGCATCGCCATGCCATCCAAATATTCCTCTGATCACAGTGTCACAGACGCAGAGGTGCTAGCAGCTAATCTTGGCATGAAATATCTGAATGTGCCTATTGGCACCATTTTCGACGGATTTCAGAATACCTACTCTCAAACCCTTGGTGCACCTATTAGCGGACTTCCTGAGGAAAACTTACAGGCTAGAATTCGCGGAAACATCCTGATGAGCTTCTCTAATAAGGATGGTAGCTTACTGCTCACAACCGGGAACAAGACTGAAATTGCTCTGGGATATTGCACACTTTATGGTGATATGTCTGGGGGCTTGGCTGTCATAAGCGATATCGGGAAACGTATGGTTTACAGACTTGCTAATTACTACAATCAAATCAATGATGGGGAAATGATTCCCGAAAATACTATTATTAAAGAGCCCAGTGCCGAACTTCGTGACAACCAGGTCGACCCCTTTGACTATGAGGTAGTGGGACCCCTCGTAAATGCCATTATTGAAGAACATTCTGACCTTGCGACTCTTGTAGCCAAGGGCTGGGATGAAGAGTTAGTAAAAGATCTCCTCCACAAAGTGCGTATTAATGAATATAAACGGCAACAAATGCCCCCAGGAATACGCGTTTCATCAAAAGCTTTTGGTATTGGTCGTCGTATGCCAATTGTGAACCACTACCGTCAAGACAAATAATATTATCAATCCGGGCTAAATATATATGCTATATCGGCATATATATATACAATAATACGCCTATATGGCATATATCAGCTATTGGCACAGGACTTGTCATTGTAGTTGCGCTATGATATACAAAGCAAATATTAGAGAACATATAATCGAGGTGAAAAATGGGTAAAGTTATTGGTATCGATTTAGGTACCACAAATTCTTGCGTATCCGTAATTGAGGGGAAAGACTCAGTTGTCATTACGAACGCTGAAGGAGGGAGAACTACTCCTTCCGTTGTTGCATTTACAAAAGAGGGGAATCGGCTAGTAGGACAGCCTGCCAAACGACAGGCCATTACCAATCCTACAAATACAATCTATTCAGTAAAAAGATTTATGGGTCGAAAGTTCAGTGAAGTTGAACGCGAGATCGAAGAAGTTCCATATAAAATTATAAGTGGGCCAGGCGGTCGCAGCCAGGTACAGGTAGGAGATGACTCCTACTCACCACCAGAAATTTCAGCCATGGTACTTCAGAAGATGAAACAGACTGCTGAAGAATATCTTGGTGAAAAAGTTGATGATGCCGTAGTTACAGTTCCTGCATATTTTAATGATTCCCAGCGTCAGGCTACTAAAGATGCTGGAAAAATCGCTGGTTTGAATGTGCTTCGCATTATCAACGAACCAACTGCAGCTGCTTTGGCTTATGGACTGGATAAAAAGAATGATGAGACCATCGCAGTCTTTGACCTTGGTGGTGGAACTTTTGATGTCTCCGTACTTGAACTAGGTGATGGAGTTTTCGAAGTAAAATCTACTAATGGTGATACACACCTTGGTGGTGACGATTGGGATCAGGCCATTATTGAATGGCTTGTGAGTGAGTTTAAAAAATCTGAAGGTATTGATCTCTCTAAAGATGCCATGGGTATGCAGAGGCTTAAAGAAGCTGCTGAGAAGGCCAAAGTTGAGCTTTCAAGTACTAGCTCTACCGAGATCAACTTGCCATATATCACAGCAGATCAAACTGGTCCAAAGCACCTTGTGCTAACACTTACCCGTGCCAAGTTTGAAAGCTTAACAGAAGATCTCTTCAAGCGACTAGAGCAGCCTTGTTTAAATGCCATCAAAGATGCTGGCTTAGCGGCTAGTGAAATCAACGAAGTTATTCTTGTTGGTGGATCTACTCGTATTCCTAAGGTCCAGGAAATCGTACAGGAAATCTTTGGAAGAGAACCCAATCGAGGAGTAAATCCTGATGAAGTAGTTGCCATGGGGGCTGCCATCCAGGGTGGTGTACTTTCTGGTACTGTATCTGATGTTCTATTGCTTGATGTAACTCCACTCTCAGTTGGTATTGAAACTCTTGGCGGCGTTTGTACCCGGCTCATCGAGAGAAATACGACAATCCCAACCAAGAAAAGTGAGACTTTCTCAACTGCTGCTGACAATCAAACCCAGGTAGAAATTCACATTCTCCAGGGTGAACGCCAGATGGCAGCCGATAATAAATCAATGGGTCGCTTTATTCTTGATGGTATTCCACCAGCTCCACGCGGTATGCCACAGATTGAGGTTACCTTCGATATTGATGCCAATGGCATCATGCACGTATCTGCTAAAGATAAGGCCTCTGGTAAAGAGCAATCGATTCGTATTGAGGCATCAAGTGGTTTGAGTGATGCTGAGAAAGAAGATATGATCAATGATGCTGAAAAGCATGCTGAAGAAGATACCAAAGCAAGAGAACTCATTGATACAAGAAATCAGGCAGACGCTATGATTTACTCTACTGAGAAAAACTTGAAAGAGTATGGAGACAAAGTCCCAGGTGAAATGCGCGCCATGATTGAGGAAAAGGTGGAAGCATTAAAATCCGTTAATAGTGGTTCTGATAAGGTTGCCATCGATAAAGCTATCGCTGCACTTACCGAGATATGGAATCAGGCTTCTGGCTCCATGTATGAAGCTGTCAAGGATGACGCTGATCAACCTGACGCTGAAGGTGCTGACCAAGCCGGTGGTAAAGCTTCCAGTGATGAAGAAGTTGAAGAAGCCGACTTTGAAGTTGTGGATGACGCCGAACCAAAAGAGTAAGTAAATGATGCGGGGCAACTGCTCCGACATCAATTGTATAAAGGAAAATGATCAGATGACCCTGCGTTATTCTGGTCATTTTCTTTTATCTGCGGATTGATATGCAGGATATTACGCTGCTTTTCCCTTAAATACTTGATGTAAAATGGTGAACCATTCTGGTTCTAAGTGGTAGAAATATGGAAAAACCTCTATAAATTCAAGGCCAATTGAAAGGGCAGATGAGTAGGTGAAAAGAAGAGTAGCACAATGGATAGGAGGAGGATTGCTAACTACAATTAGCATCCTTATATACCTTATTCTCTTCCAGACACATTTATTCTCTAACATCATAGTAAACTCACTCAACAAGTACATCCTGTTTCCAACTGGCATATCCATGAGTGGTGATGTTCAAGGGGGTCTTCTTAGAAAATCATTGGGTCTTCATCAGTTATTGATCAAAGTCGATCTAACTGGAAATTCGCTTCTAACTGCTGATGAAATTTCCTTACTAGGCTGGGATTGGGACTGGTCCACAAAGGAGCTCACCCTGCAAAACCTCTTTATTGATGGCTATTCTATACAAGCTGAAAATACTCCATCAATTACAAAAATGGCTGGAGATCAAAAATCATCAGTCTCAACAATTATACAGAATGTAAAAGCTGAGCATGGTCGAGTATCATATGGAAGTGGCGATTCAACCGAGACCATTGTGCTACCATCTCTCCACTCCACCTTATGGTATATTGATGGATTTGTTGATACCAAAATTCATTCTGCACTAGCCATCGCTCCCTCAATTACCAAGGATACGTTGACTGTAAAAGGTTTAGTTGGAATTGATGCAGATGGTGATATAAAGGTTCGTGATCTGGATCTAAACACTCCTAAACAAAATATGAAACTTGATGTTGCCTATGCTTCAGATGAAGTATCATTAAGTATGCGTGGTACTAATCTAGACCCCAGCACATTGGAGAATGTTACGATTCCAAGCTACCTGTCTGATTTGCGGGTCAACTATGATGTAGATATACATCGGAACAAAGATAGTTTAGCCTTGTTCGGGAGCGGTTCATTCCAACTAAATGGTTTTGATATACCATTTAACCTACACCAACTCGAATCTAATCCAGTAACCCAGCAATTTGACTTATCCCTGGGCACGGAGTTAGAAAATGTCAGAATCAATGCTCATAGGTCAGCTGATGGATATGAAAATGCAAACATTAACTTTTTCCGATTTGATATAGGACAGCTTCTTGACATACCAGAATTTCGCATTTCTGAGCCCATTGGAAAAGTCTCTATTCGAGGCACAACGGGTGAATATGTTGTAGGGGTTATTCTTGAATCATTTGTGCTGAATAATCTGCATTTTGATACTTTTGAATCAGACTTTACCTATTCAGAGCAAAATGGGATTGATGTATTCACAGGACTTGTAACCCAGGACAACAACTGGTTAAACTTTAATGGAAAACTATCTCCAGATGATCTCAATTTAGACGGATCCATAGGTTTCTCTGATTTTTCATTTCTTGACGCTTTTGGAATACCCAACAAGATTAGCGGTGATATTTCAAGTCAATTTAAGATCACTGGTAACGTTGACCAGCCACGGATACGAGCAGATCTTATGCCCGAGAGTCTTTCTTATGATAACAAGCTTACACTGACTGGTGACGGAAAAATTGACCTTTCCTTAAATGAAAAAAGATTAACTGGGGATATTGCCCTTATGGGAGAGAGCGGCTTCCTGTTTAGAGATAGTCTCCAATCCTACACCATTCTGGGAAATATATCGGAGGATGGCTACTTCCTTGAAGATATGCACCTACAGGGCATCAAAAACATGGTATCCATCAGCGGTGGCTATGATAACAAAAATATCATTCTTAATAAACTGAACATGATTCAGGGTGAGAATCAGCTTAAAATTGCGGACACCGTTATTGTCAGGAGCAATCCTCAAGGAATTTTCCAACTACCATCAAGTGTTGTTACTTTTAATAATGGTGGGATTTCTCTTGAAGGTACCTTTTCAGATCAAGATGGTTTTGCCTTGAACACAGAGTTTGAGCTAATAGATGTTGCCAGGGTTCTGGATTTCTTTAGAGTAAAAGTTGATTATAGTGGGATTGCATCTGGGTCAGCAGCCATTAGTGGAAACCTGTTTGATCCAATCATTGATGCGAAACTTATTTTGAAAAATGGTGTCACACACGGTTATCCAAGCGACTCTGCTAACGTAGACCTGAGACTCACCAGTTCCGAAGTCGTCAGCAACAACGTTGATGCATTTACGGCTGGCGGTTCATTGAACCTGGTTGGTAAGTTACCATGGGGGTATAAAGTCAAAGGTGAAGAGATTGGTGATATGCCCCAATCCTTCTCCATCGTTACCGATAACTATCGACTAAGGGATCTGAATTTTACATCCATTGTAGGTATGCCGATTTCAGGACGTGCGACAGGCTCCTTATCCATTCGCGGGACACCCTTTGATACAAAACTGGATGCACAGCTATCGCTCTCCAACGCTGCATTTGACACCCTTAAATTTTCTCAGGGTTATTCAGAATTAACCTATGAAGGGAATCTCCTTACTTTTGATACGCTTTCCATGGTCAGTAATTGGGGTTACGGTTCTGGAACGGGATTCATGCCTGTTTCTCTTGATCTGATAGCCGAAGATCGGCTATCAGTTGACTCGCGGGATATGGGTCTTGAGTTTGAGTTTAATCTCAATGAAATGCCATTTTTGTCATCATATATCACCTCTATTGATGCTATTCAAGGTGATTTTATCGGCACACTTGGATTTACTGGACCTATGGCTAGTCCAATAAGAAATGGTAAGATAAGAGGTCATAATGCCAGTCTGGAAATCTCATTGCTTGGTAATCCTATTACTGACATTCATTCAGAAATTACAGTACTTGATAATACCCTGACAATTGATCATTTCTCTGGGCGAATGAATTTTTCTGAGGGTTCAAACTTGAACACACAGGGTGCTGTGGGTTGGATGGCCGAAAAGGCAGGAGATTTAATTGGGGTCAATGCCACTGAAACTTATGCTGGAGAAGTGACGGCAACAGGTGGACTTGATCTGACATCGTTCTTTGAACCGCGTTTTGATATTCAGTTAAAAGCCAATGAGGTCTATTATCGAAGCACAGATGGACTCATAGAAGCCATCGCTGATGCTGATTTAACCTTTGATGGTCAGGACACATTAAATGTTGAAGCCATCATTCCTGTTCTTCGAGCAGGATATTATGCCAATTTCGAATCTGAAACCTCCTACGAAGAAATAGTCAGCAGAACTGATAGTAGTTTGTTTAAATACAATTTAAACACTCAATTTGCCAGTGACCTGCTTATCTCCAATGATCAGATGGAGGCGGAGTTCGAGGGTGAATTGTGGTTGTTGGATTACGGTGATGATATCATGCGTTTTACTGGCACGCTTACTGTGCTTGAGGGTGGAAAATTCTTTTATGTTGGTAATGAGCTAGATCTTCTATCAGGGGAAATCATCTTTAATTCAGTAGATTTTAACCCCCAAATTAATATGGAAGCTGAAATTGATATTGAAGGTGAAAGGGTTCAGCTCATTTTGAGTGGTGATCTTGACGAACCAGAGCTGGTAATTAAGGCTGAAGATACCAAACTAACTCAGAGTGATGTGCTGTCTTATCTTACATTGAATAAAACTTTAGTGGATATTAGTTTAGATGAATCGGCACTTGATCCAGTTGAAAATCTTAGCATACAGTTTGTAGAAAAACAGCTATCAAAACTGGGTCGTGAATATATTGGTCTTGATCTTGTGGGTGTAGATTTTGCAGCTGATTCTACTGCTAATGCGAGATTGCGTCTTGGGCAGAGGTTGTCAAAGAATTTAATGATTACGTATGAAGGAGCCATCCAGCCTACCGATGGTGAAACAGACTACGATTTTGGATTTGAGTATCAAATCAGTAAGAATGTATCTGTAACAACAAAAATTAACCAGAATCGAGACGTGGAGTTGAACGGGAGGCTAAAATTTACTTATTGAAATCGCTATCCCTTCGATTCCTGATACTAACTTTTCTACTTGGGGTGAATGTCTTCCCTCAGAACATCCAGGAAGCTCCAGAAATTGTAGATATTCAAATAATTGGGAATAGCAACCTTACCAGTAAGGATCTCCTCAATCAAATCCACCTCAAAGAAAAAAGGTTGGTGAGTAAGGGAAGTTTTTACAACCCGCATCATCTTGCGAGAGAAATAGAGAAACTGGAAGATTACTATGTTCTCAATGGATTTTTGGATGCTCAGATCACTGATTCTCTCTCCATCGGTGAGGGAACCATCATCATTGTATTGAGTGTCGAAGAGGGGAAACAGTACTATCTAAGAGATGTGACACTCTCGGGTAACAGTGTTTTCAGTGAGGAGGACTATCTTGAGATCATTGAATTTCAGGCTGGTTCCACCTTTAATACTTTTAAGATTCGGGAAAACCTCATAGAAATGCTCACGCATTACCAGAACAATGGATATCCACTAATTAATATCAAGGATAGTGTTGTCGTAGCGGACTCGGTAAGCCTTTACATCAAGGTGAGAGAGGGACCAAAGCTCAATATCGGGGATATCAATATCCAGGAAGTCGAACAAGTCCCAGAGCGTATTATCGCACGAGAACTGATTGTAGATCCTGGTGAAGTTTTTAATCTTGCGGATATTGAGGAGTCAAAACGACGTCTCTATGAAACTAGCCTGTTTAATAGTGTGAATATATCTATGGGAAATGTTAATCTGGATTCAGCTACGATTGATATAGATGTTGAAGTGATTGCAGCAAAGTTCCGCGCCTTCGATATGAGCATGGGTGTTAGACAGGGAAGGCCTGAAGGGTCCAATAACCTCGATCCTGAACTGAGTGTTGGTCTTTCAGGAAGCTGGTATCACAATAATTTATTTGAGAAGAGTAAAAGGGTTCGAATTGAAACGAAAATCAGCTCGATATATCCTTCAATATTTATTCCCCAGCGGTTTAATTTTGATTTCTTTTATGTGGAGCCCTGGCTATCCAAATATAGAATTCCCCTTACCATTAATCCGTTTTTCTGGTATGTGGATTATGTTGACGATGAGGATGAATATTTCAACAATTTGGCCTATGGTTTGCGGGCCGTCATGACATATCGGTGGTTTAGAAGGATAAAAATCCGATCACTAGCAGAATGGAGTCAATCAAAAAGTACTGGTGCCCCTACGGAAGAAGAAGATTTATACCAGGAAGCTCGGAAAATCGGTTTTAAGTTCACCTGGGACAGACGTGACAACTATTTCTATCCCCATCATGGATATAAATTTGTAATCGAACCGGAAATGGTTGGGTACTTTTTAGGCGGAGAAAATAACTATAGCCAGGTGCAGTCTTCATTTAGCTCATTTTGGAACCTGTTTGGTGACGTGGTCCTTGCTCATAACCTGAATGTTGCAGTCGCTTTTCAACGTGATCCAGAAATTGCAATTCCATACGTAAAAAGATTTTTTCTTGGAGGTAATTCTAGTATTAGGGGCTTTGAACAACGGATGGTTGGACCAACAGACGACGGTGCGCCACTGGGTGGTAATCTCAGACTCTATACAAATTTCGAATTGCGTTTCCCGATATATGACATAGTGGGAGGAAGTCTTTTCCTGGATATTGGAAACCTTTGGTCAGAAATTGATGATGCAACTATGTCTGACGTAGAAATGGCAGTGGGAGGTGGAATTACGATTGATACACCTATAGGACCAGCACGAATAGATTACGGAATACCCCTGGGGGCTGAACATGCGAATAAACCGGGCCAAGCGCACATTGCAATAGCATACGCCTTTTAAAAAAATTATAATGCAGGGAACATGGTTTCTTATGATACGTAGAAGATGCCGTGAATTAATTTTAAGTTTTAATGTTAGCAAATAAATCGGTTCAAAGGGAAGAAGAAACAAGAGGAAATGAATCAATGAAAAAATTAGTTATTCTGGGAATTATCATTTTGAGCATGCTTGTCATCTCATGTGGAAAATCGTATGATGAATATCTTGCACAAGGTAGTGAATTACAAGATTCAAAAGACTATGAAGCTTCTCTTGAATCCTTTCAAAATGCTATAAATATAGCTGAAACTGCTGATCAAAGGATTGCTGCCAATATTGAAGCGGGAAATTTATCAGCGAAACACTTAAATGATCTTGTTAGAGCAGATGCATTCTATATGGCCACTCTAGCTGACATCAATGATTATTCATCCGGGGACTTACGAGATCTTGCAAAACAAGCATTAGCGGTTCAGGCTAACGAATCCGCTGTAAAAATGTACTTACTCTGGCTTGAAAAATATTCTGATGAATCTGATGCAGTCATGGTCAAATACGAATTTGCAGAAGTATATCACAAGAATGTACTCAATCTTAAAAAAGCCATTGAAGTTTATGGTGAAATTGTGGATCAATATCCTGATTCAGAACAAGCACCAAAAGCCTTATTCTCTATCGGCTATATCTATGCCAATGAGCTCGGGGAAAACGAACCTGCTACCAAGTATTACTCAAAATTTATTGAAGCATACCCGAATCATGAAATGGCTCCATCAGTCGAATTCGAGTTAAAGTATCTCGGCAAATCGCTGGAAGAAATACCTGAGCTTCAACATCTACTCAGCAAGACATCATAATTCACAGGATTTTCAAGTATGACATTTGATCTTACACAGCTTAATGAAAAAATTAAGGAAAAAAGTCTATTCCTAAAAACCCTTGAGGCTGAAGCTGCAAAAGTGGTGGTAGGTCAGCAGGGAATGATCCGACGCATTCTCATCGGACTACTATCTAATGGTCACATTTTGTTAGAAGGTGTTCCGGGTTTAGCAAAAACGCTTACCATTAAGACGCTTGCCCAACTCATTGATACAAGTTTTAATCGTATCCAGTTTACACCGGACCTCTTGCCGGCTGATCTCCTGGGGACCTTGATCTACAACCAAAAGAATGGTGAATTTAATGTCAAAAAGGGACCACTTTTTGGCAACATCATTCTGGCTGATGAAATTAACAGGTCGCCAGCAAAGGTTCAAGCTGCCCTGCTCGAATCCATGCAGGAAAAACAGATCACCATTGGTGATTCTACCTACAAACTTGAAGAACCTTTCCTGGTATTGGCCACACAGAACCCCATTGAGCAAGAAGGAACTTATCCTTTACCTGAAGCTCAGGTTGATCGTTTTATGTTGAAGCTAAAGGTTGATTATCCAACAGATGATGAAGAATTTGAAATAATCAAACGAATGGCCCATCCGGAACCTAAGTTTGATATCAAACCAGTGATCAAAAAGGCGGATATTCTCGAAGCCAGAAATGTGGTTGATGAGATATATATTGATGATAAGATATTCAAATACATCGTTTCGCTGGTTACAACAACCCGTGATCCAGCAAAGTCTGGACTGGTCGATTTGGAAGCTCTCATAGAATATGGTGCATCGCCCAGAGCCTCCATTAATCTGGCTCTCGCTGCGAAAGCCAACGCCTTTATTAATCAACGCGGATATGTCACACCTGATGATATCCGAGCCATTGGTATGGATGTATTACGTCATAGAGTTTTAGTCTCATATGAGGCTGAAGCTGAAGAGGTAACCAGTGAGGATATCGTTCAAAGGATATTTGAAGTCACTGAAGTACCCTGATCCAATTATTAGTTTAAGAGAAAATAACGACCTATTAATTGATTATTTCGCAAGGAATAATGGCTTTTGTTAAATCGCGATTTATTAAAAAAAGTAAAGAAAATTGAACTAAGCACACGACACCTTGTAAATGAAGTGTTTGGTGGTGAATACCATTCTGTGTTTAAGGGTCGTGGTATGGAATTCGCTGAAGTGCGTGAATACACACCTGGCGACGATATCCGTACTATTGATTGGAATGTTTCAGCCAGAACGGGCGTTCCTTTTGTCAAATTATTTGAAGAAGAGCGCGAACTGACTGTTATGATCCTGGTTGACGCCTCTGCTTCAGGTGCTTTTGGAACCCGAGTACAGATGAAAAGAACTCTGGCTGCAGAATTATCTGCTGTTTTGGCCTTTTCTGCAGTAAAAAATAATGATAAAGTTGGATTGATCATCTTCACTGATCGTGTGGAGAAATATATACCTCCACGGAAGGGTCGTTCACATGTACTCCGGGTTATTAGGGAGGTACTAGATCATGAGCCTGAAAATCAAGGTACCAGCATAAATACCGCCCTTGAATTCATGAGCAGAGTCATCAGAAAACGCGCAGTGACCTTCATGATATCTGATTTTCTTGATAAAGATTACGAAAAAAGCATCAAACAGGCCAGTCGCAAACACGATATGCTTTCATTTCACCTACAGGATCCATGGGAAATAGAATTACCCAATTTGGGTTTGATCCAGATACATGACGGTGAAACAGGGGAGACCTCTCTCATAAATACTGGTAAATCATCCCTCAGAAAAACATATGAAGTCAAGTCAAAGGAACGCATAGCCAAATTGCAGGCATTTTTCAAATCAAGTGGGTTGGACTATTTACCCATACGGACTGATATTCCTTATGTTGATTCACTTATAAGCTTTTTTAGAAAACGAGCATCAAGAAGACGATGAGATACCAGGCAATCTTATTTATGATGAGCTTGACAAGTCTGATTGGATTTGAGGCTCAATTTCAGGGGGATAGCTTAAAGGGTTCCTTGGGAGAAATATTATCCTTCGGTTGGGATATCCAGCATCCTCCAGGAGCTCAATTAACATTCAGTGAAATAGATTTAGAGGGAACTGGTATAGAGGTTCTAGACAGGGAACTGGTCAACATTGAAGGCGGATCTAGTCTGCAGTTTAATACAGCGATTTATGATTCAGTGGGAATTTATGTTTTTCCCTCATCCATCGTTTACCTGGAAGATTCAAATGGCCTTGATAGTCTGTTCCTCCGTGGTCCAGATCTTGAAATCGCTTCAATATTAACACCAGCGGATACGACGTTCAGGGACATTAAAGGTATACATGCTATACGCACGCCTATAAATCTAGTATATGGATTGATACTAGTTCTCGTACTCGCTGTAGTATACCTGATTTTTCATCTCTTCAGACGCCGAAATACTTTAAAAGTTCAATCCAAACCGCTCAAGATTATTGTTCCTCCTGAAGAAGCGCACATCATAGCGCTCAGGGCATTTGAATCCTTGAAACGTTCCAAATATGTAAGATTTGAGCAGTTCAAAGATTTCTATTCTGATTTAACACATATTTTAAAAGAGTATTACGAGAATCGGTTCCTGGTGGATGCTCTCGATCAAACCACTTCAGAATTTCTTATCACCATGAATTCCATGGTTGAGTTTGATACAGAATTGATTAATGAAACGCAAGAGTTGTTAGAAAAAGCAGATATTATCAAATTTGCCAAAGCCGGGAGTGATGAACTTGAATCTGGCAAAGCATTAAATCTTGCTATTGAAATTGTGAAACGAACAAAGATTCAATCGAATCAAGGAGATAACACGTGATAGATGTACAAAATGTTACCAAATCTTATGGAGCATTTGAAGCAGTAAAAGACGTATCCTTCACTGTGGAACAAGGGGAAATCCTTGGGTTTCTTGGTCCAAATGGTGCTGGGAAGACCACAATGATGAAAATGATCACTTGCTATATGCCGCCAACGGGTGGAACAATAACCGTTGATGGACTGGATGTGATTACCGAATCCATGGGAGTTAGAAAGAAAATTGGTTACTTGCCTGAGTCCACACCTCTTTATGAAGAAATGGGTGTTCGAGACTATTTAAACTTTGTGGCCGATGTCCGCAAAGTGAAGGGTACAGAACGAACCAGAGCTATGGATCGTATAATCTCTGTAACAGGACTTTCCAAAGTCATACACAAAGATATTCATGAATTGTCCAAGGGATATCGCCAGAGGGTTGGATTTGCACAGGCCATCATTCATGATCCTGAAATATTGGTGCTTGATGAACCCACTACTGGATTGGATCCCAATCAAATTATTGAGATAAGAAACCTCATCCGTGAACTTGGCGAAAGTAAAACAGTTATTTTCTCCACACATATCATGCAGGAGGTTCAGGCAACCAGTGATCGGGTACTGATCATAGATCAAGGCAAGATTGCTGCTCAGGGTACCGCTGAGGAGCTCAAAGCCAGCATTGCAGGGCAAATACATCTTGATATGGTTCTCCGCAATGCAGATAAATCAAAATTCATTGAAGTGCTTAGCGGTATTGAGCAGATTCACCTCGACGATATCAAAATTCAAAAGAATGGTGATATTGAGGCCGCTTTAAAGGTTGATGCTGGAACTGATCTTCGAGAACAACTATTTGATCTTGCCGTGACCAACCAATGGAAAATACTTGAATCATCTCCATCTTCATTCACTCTTGAAGATGTATTTAGAAAATTGACTAATTAAGGAACCTGTTCATGTCTGAAATTCTAGCCATCTATAGAAAAGAGATGAAGACTTATTTCAATTCACCCATAGCCTTCATTGTTATATCCTCATTCCTGGTTATCACCAACTGGCTCTTCTTTGACTATGGAGATTATCCATTTTTTGCCATTAATATTGCTGATATCCGCGGAATATTTGATTATGGAGCTATTGTCTTGCTTTTTATTGCACCAGCTGTGTCCATGAGATTGATTTCCGAGGAAAAGCATCAGGATACGCTTGAGTTATTGGTAACCATGCCTATCACAGATATGCAGATCATTCTGGGGAAGTATCTATCTACTCTGGTAATTTTTGCCATTATTCTTGGTGGAACATTGATTGCACCAATATCTATCTCATTTGTTGGTGATCTTGATTCTGGAATTGTTATTAGTAGCTATATCGGGTTTTTCTTTCTGGGTGCTACTTACCTGGCCATGGGACTTGCGGCAAGTAGCTTTACCCGCAACCAGATCGTTGCATATATCATGGGGATTGTCATTATTGCTGTGTTTTTCCTGATGAATGGAATGGCCAATGGATCAGGTCTCATCGCAACACTCTTTGAGAATCTGAGTATTCGCTTTCATTATCAGAACTTTTTCCGTGGTGTTCTTGACTCCCGGGATCTGCTCTATTTCATTTCACTTATTTTTGTATCCCTGCTCGTAAGCAGTACGGCTCTAGCAAGTCGTAAGAATAAATAGGGAGGAGCAGAACATGAATTCAAATAATACCTGGTCCTTTACCCTTATTATTGTTGGTGTCATCTTTGTGCTCAATCTTTTTGCCCAGCAATTTTTTGTTCGCATTGATTTGACCGAGAATCAGCGCTATTCAATTAGTGATGTAACACGCGATATTCTGGCAGATATCGATGAACCCATTGCTGTGAAAGTCTACTATTCTGAGAATTTTCCACGGCAATTAATTTCAGTAAAACAGTATGTCCTTGACATGTTAAATGAATACAGGGCTTATGCTGGCTCATCGTTGGAGTATGAATTCATACCAATTTCTGGTGAGAATCAGGAACTTGAGCAGGAAGCCATGTCATATGGGGTTCAACCTGTGCAGGCCAACATCACAGAAAGTGATGAGATCAAAGTTCAGCGAATTTATCTTGGGATCGTCTTCCTGTATGGTGACCAGAAGGAAGTCATACCCTTTGCTCAACAAATTGAACAGCTCGAGTATGATATGACTGGAGCCATCAAAAAGCTGAGTCTTGGCAGTTTGCCAAAAATAGGCTGGTTAACAGGTCATGGTGAGCAGTCTCTTGGTGAAGAAGGTGTAGCTAGAGCTACAGGCGAGATTCAAAAGAATTATGAATTGGTTGAAATCAATTTGAGTTCTGAGGATCAGGTCCCACAGGATATCAATACAGTCATCCTTGCTGGAGCCACAACAGAATTTAATGATCTGGACCTTTACAAGCTGGATCAGTTCATACTGAGGGGTGGTAGACTTGGTGTGTTTCTCAATAGGAAAATAATTGAGATGCAAAACCAATACATGCCCGTTCAGGAAAATAGCAGCAACATTTTCTTCTTTCTTGAGCATTTCGGTGTGAAATATGGCAATCAAATTCTGCTAGATAAGACTAATTACCAGGTTCAAGCCATGCAAAATCTTGGGTTCCTGCAGATTCCCGTGGCAATGGACTATCCCTTTGCACCGCGAATTTCAAATCTGAATGAAGACAACCCCATTGTTAATCGTTTGAATGAGCTGGGATTTTTCTTTGTAAATGAGGTTTCACATGTGGGGGATAGCTCAAGGATATCATTCACACCCCTCATGCATACTTCAGAGATGACAGGTTTTGCCATGCCGGATCAACGTACGAGAACTATCAACATATCTGCAGGTCAGCAAGTTCCGGACTACATGTATCGCGAAGGACCCAAGGTTGTCTCTGCTATTTTGGAGGGTGAACATACATCATGGTTTGGCAGCACCAGACCAGACTCCATCAGTTTTCCAGAGATGCATTTGGGCCAGTCTATTACTTCTACTGTGATGGTGACCTTAGGTAATGCCACCTTCACTTCACAACAGTTTATGGTGCCTGCTAGTTTGACATTTTTGCTTAATACGGTTGACTGGCTACATGATAGGAATGGCCTGATCTCAATTAGATCAAAGAATGTTCAACCTTCACAACTAGAAGAAATGTCTGGAGGCAAACGCCAAGCATTGAAATGGATAAATGTTCTACTCGCACCCTTTCTGATTGTTTTGTTTGGCGTTATCAGATGGTATATCCGTAACAAAGCAAAGATTCTTGCAGGAGTTGGATCATGAAAAATAAACAAACCATCCTGGCTGCCGGAATTCTAGGCGTTTTGGCTCTACTCTACTATTTAACTCAAACAGGTTCGGTGGATACCAAAAGTATCGATGTGGATCAGTTCAAAATTGATAAAATAGAGATTACAGACATCAGTCTCACAAGTGCTGGATCCTCCATCGAGTTCATTAAAAATGAATCAGGTTGGAGTCTTGACGATTATCCGGTTGATACGGTTCGAATGAAACAACTTATGGATCAATTCTCAGATTTAAGCATTGACCGCATGGTTACTATGAATCCTGAGAAGCACAGTAAATATGAAGTGACTGATCAGGAAAGTCAGTTCCTGGCTAGCAACGGTGATGGAAAAGACCTGCTGCATCTGATTATTGGCAAACAGGGTGCAAACTATCAGGAAACCTTTGTGAGAGCTGATGGTGAGAATGAAGTATATGCTGTTAAAAGTAATCTGATTCAGTACAAAAATAAAACTGTAAAGGATTTCTGGGATCGTACTATTACTCAATTCGATGTTAATCACGTGAACCAGATTACATTCAGCGGTGAATTGAATTATAGCCTTAATCGCGAAGGACCAGTCTGGTCATACGATGAGGTACAAGTGGACTTCGAGAAGGTAGTAAACATGCTGAGACCCCTTGAAAACTTAAAGGCTAGCAATTTTGCTGATGAAATCGGTGTAGATAATACCTTTTATCAAATGCTAAGCGTAGGATTCGAAGACGGGTCCGGACTTGAACTGACTTTTCACCTGAAAGATGCAAATGGAGCTTTGCTTCTGGTGCAGGTAAGTGGCAATAATAAGATTTTTGAATATTCCAAGTCTGGATTAAACCGCTTTAAGAAGGAAATAGCAGAATTACTGCCTGATCCTATACCCACATCTTAGAGGACTATTGTTTTTTAAAAAAAGAGGGCAGTATCAGCTGCCCTCTTTTTTTGTATCCAATATAATGGATTATTCCCAGCTGATCCCTAACAGAAAAGCTAAATCTTCAGCTAGGAAATCTGGAAACATCCCATTTGCTGTAGGGTCACTCCAACCACTCACCCAATCACCATAGGATGTAGCCGTCCATAAAATATCCGGAGCTGTATATTCAGAAATGCGTTCCAGATAATCGATGGCTATGTCACCATCTATAATAAGATTTGTGCCAGTAGTGATAAGGCCGCTCCATTGAAAAGAGATTTCAGGGAATTGGTGAAGTTCATCAGAATAATCTCCAACTGTGAGTAAGAATTCAGCCCATAGATCCCAAATCGCAACCGGTAGATCGCTCTGGTTTGCAGTCAGTAAATTGAAAGTTAAGAAACCCAATGATACCGTTGCGGTAGTGTCGCTATTGCTTTCACTATATTGAATGTTGACAGAAATTGGGGTATTACTCAGTCCATTTAAAAGCACTTCAGTTTCTTCAAAGCTAATATGCTCGTACAATGTGGTCTGGCTGTAATTGTAGGCGGTGGTTGTACTCATTGTATAAGGTGGTAATAAAGTTTTAAAATCGGTAATCGCATTGAGGTAGTATTGGGAGATATTTATGGAAGCACTACCCTCAATACTGAATTCTCCTCTCTCATTGCTAAATGCATAATCAACACTTGTTGGTCCTGAGAGAGTATTTGCGAGGGCATTCAGACTGGACTGAATCTGGGATGATTCTGATTGGCTAAATTCGACGAAAAAGTGATTCAAAGCTGTAGCTTCGGCGTCGACCAGGGCAAGAACTTGTTCTGCCTTGTCAAGAGATGACAATGCAGATGCATGAGCTTCGCTAAGCAGAGTGACCCCCTCGCTATTCAGTGCACCAAATGTCGAACCCTGTGTTAATCCAGTAATGATCGCTGATGGATCGGATGTATCCAATTCATAATTATATGCTGCCAGGCTCTTGTACATGCCCTGGAGGGCGAATAATGATGACTCCATGGCAATGATATCAGCATTATCAACCTGTACACCAGCACCTATAGTGAAAGTGAAGGTCGGATCGTTATCAATTGAATCCAAAGCTGCAAGTCCTGCATCAACCATAGGAATGAAACTTTCTATCACTTGGGTTTGAAAATCATTAAAGGTATCCAGCGATTCAAATTTTATTCGGGCAAAGGCTAGTGGGATTTCAATATAAGAGGCAATCATTCCATTGGCTCTAGGAACTGATAGTGGTAGGCCAAATCCATAACCAACGGGATTTGATGCAACTCCAGCTTCACCAAAAGGAGCATAAACCTTTACGCTTGGTCCGAAGATATCGTTCATCATGGTATTCTGAGAAAGAATGAGGAAACTCGTAAATCCAAAGCCAAAATGGGCATCCTGATTTCGCCAATCTAATTCAGAAGCTTCCATATAAAACCCATGTGGTTCACTTAAATCAATACCATTTAGAATGGATTGAGCAGAATCTGGATCAGCTGCCAACAATCCTTCAATTAATGGGAGCAGCGATGCATATGCATCCGTTACGAGAACAACAGCTGCCGCAGAATCCTCTGGGGACACTTCATTGTCATTATTGATATCTTCACAATTGGTAATAAACAGAATGCTTACACTCATTATTAGTATAAACCGAAGCATGTTGTTTTTCATTTTGATCCCCTTCCGAGGTTAGTGGTGTTCACGTCGTGAAGATAATTTTTCACATGGCAATGCAAATTGAGCTTGAACACATGCGTTATAGCATGTGATATACATTCTTTTTTATTAAATATCCAGTTGAATGAAGTGAAAATCATTATGATCATTTACTCTCCCTATGCACAACAGTAGCGGCTGCTTGTTGAGTAGGGAATATGATCATATCAGCAATTTGGACATGTGCTGGTCTGGAGGCTGCAAACAACACGGCTTCAGCGATGTCTTCTGCAATTAGAGCCTCAAGGCCCTGATAAACGGCTTCCGCTTTCCTAGTATCACCTTTAAATCTCACCAGGCTGAATTCTGTATCAACGAGACCTGGTGAGATAGCAGTCACTCGAAGTGGGGTAGAGACAACATCCATCCTGAGACTCTTGGTAAGGGCATCCACTGCGTGCTTACTGGCACAGTATACGCTGCCCCCTGGGTATGCTTCATGACCAGCTATAGAAGATATGTTAATCACATGTCCCTGCTGGCGGGTCACCATATCAGGAACTACCGTTCGAATCATATTCAGTATGCCTTTTACATTGGTGTCCAGCATGATATCGACATCATCACCAGGTGTCTCGTGGGCCTTTTCAACTCCAAGCACCAGCCCGGCATTATTTACAAGGACATCAATATGTTTAAACGGAGCGGACAATGATGACATCATTCTTTGAACGGCGGAGTGATCTCTCACGTCAAGAGTCCTAGCTAAAACCTCAATCTTGTATTCCTTCTGAAGCTCTGAAGCCAATTTTAACAGCTTCTCGTTCCGCCTTGCAGCTAAAATTAGATTCGACCCCTGCTGGGCAAACAGGTGGGCACACGCTTCACCAATACCTGCGCTGGCACCAGTTATTAAAATGTTTTTACCTTTAAGACGATTAGTCACTGACTTGCTTCCTTTTGCGGGTTCTTAAACAGCATCAAGATGATCAAACTACAAAACAAACCTGGATAGAATGGTTCAAGCCCCAAAAAGTAACTCCATTCATCTATTTTTCCAAAAAGGAACCAAAGGAATGATGCCAATGGAGGTATGCTTAAATTTAGAAGCACTGCTCGTTGAGTAAGGGGTCTCTTGAAAATGCTAAACAAAGTGGGCATGAGCAGTGCTGGTATGGAAATAGTACCAAAGGTGTACCATAGATCAATGACTGAAGGCATCCAGATTGCCATGATAATCCCAATAATAATCACAATGAGCATACTTGCTTTAATGAGAACATGGGTAGAATGAGATTTAAAGGATGGAAATGTTGAAAGGATGTCTTTCCCCAGGGTAATGCCCGACACAAGGGTATTGCTATCTAGAGTAGACATCACAGTTGCCAGAATACCCACATAAAACAATCCTTGTAAACCAATCGGTAGTACAGCGTTTCCCAAAACTAGAAAAGCCTGGGAGGGAACCGTTTCAGAAGGCAGAAAGGAAAACGCATAGAGCCCAGTGAGAGTTGTCATCAAATCAAAGATAAACCAAAATAAAACAGCCCAGAGTATACCACGTTTAGCGATCCCCTGTGTGGTTGTCGCATAAACCCTTTGATGAAAACCGGGATCCACCATAGTCCATGAACCAATAAAAAACCAGACCACTATATAAGCAAAACTTTGACCACCAGTCAGTGAGGTATGCGTTTCTGGAAGAGAATGCCAGAGATCTATGGGAGACATGTAAGTTCCACCAAGTACTATTAGTATAACTAAAAACCCGGCGAACATGAGTATGAATTGTAGTTTGTCAGTTTTAATTACAGAAGTAAGACCGCCATTTAGGATATAAAATAATGAAAATCCTGCTCCCGTAATTATGGCAATAACAAGATTCATACCCAGGAAAAAGTTGAGGATTAATCCCAGGGTTAAAATGTAGGGCGCTGGACTCGCTAATAGTAGTACCCAGACAGATGCCAGTCTTCCAGCATTTTTACCATAGTCGGATACCAGTATTTCAGGAAGTGAATTCACTTCCAACGCTCTCGCTTTCTTTGCTATTAGCATGGCGAAGACAATTCCAAAGACATAGTAGGGGAGACCAAAGATTACCCAATTGGATATACCGTAAGTTGAACTGTATTCACTGACCCCAAGAATGCCACCATACCAGGTTGAGACCAGAGTCATTACGAAGGCAGGCAGCGTGAGTTTTCGACCCATAAGCATGTAATCAGAAGTCGAATCAGAACGTGTATTGTACACTCCGACGAGTAATACAGCCATGAAATAGACTAGAATGAGACCAATATCAACTAGATGTAGATTCATAAGTATATTGTATTACTTACTGATACACAGCTATATAGGCGCATCCTGATCGTATCGTGAACGTCAGGTCAGCCTTATTGACCAGATTGCTCTGGCTAATAAACCCCTGGGAGTGGTTTTGATTTACGATCTCCCACTCGAGTCCAAGCGAATTAAGTCCCCCAAAGTCCGTGATGGGTAAAATACTCAGGGTATTGCCTTGAGTGACTCGTAGGTCGAAGTCACACTCAGGGGTGATTCGTTGAATGATTTCCAGGGAAATATCATTATCAGGAGGTAACTCATTTTTGAAGATGATCTTCATTTGGGGATCGATTGATGAACAGATATACAGGTTATGCAGCAAATGATCCGTTCTATCTCCAACTCCACCCAAGAAAGTCAGTGATTTGACTGGTTGGGTTTCAAATACGTATTCCAGCGTTTTCTGGAGGTCTGTAAGCGCTTGATCAAGTAAGGGAATTACATCAATCGATCCTACATTTTCCATGTTCGCGGAATCCATATCACCGAGAACGAGATCAGGATCAAGGTTATATTTGTGAAATACATTAAAACCCCCATCAACTGCAATAATGAGGTCAGTAGTTGCCATCTCAGTTTTAAGTAGGGTTTTACTTGGAGGATTCCCAGCCAATACGATTAAAACATTCATATTTTTAATACTTAAAGTAACTATTTCCAATAAACTCGCGTAATATTGAAGTTCCAGGGACATGTCTGTCAGGAATTGTATGAAACAGTGATAACAAGGTAATCAGCCTATCACGTACAGTATTTTTAGAGGCTGCTTTTAACAAAGGCAGTGCATACCTTTTTAAAATAGGTAATTCATAAATAAGTGCAGAGTTGAACATGGTATCGGCCTGTTCCTGAAATGGGAAGATATTACTTAGCTCACCGTGACGAACGGAGTTCCATCGACCAATCGTGTCATCTGCACTATATCCGCGATAATTATAATCCCGGACGATCCGGCGAATTAGTCGTCCATCCGAGGTTGATACAGGATGAGTGTTGTCAATGTTAAGCTGTGTTAATGCACTTATATACAATCTATAATAGCTATGTTGTGACAATCCCTCATGAATAAGTGGGTTTAAGCCATGTATACCTTCAAAAATGAGTACCTCATTCCGTTTGAGGGACATGGTATTTGGCAATACTTCCTGCTTGCCATCCACAAAATTATAGTTCCGTTTATATACAGGTTTTCCAGAAATCAGTTGTCCTAACTCACGCTTAAGGGCAACAATATCTACACAGTTTACGTTTTCGAAATCTAAAGTTCCATCTGCCTGAGGAGGAATTTTATCTCGATCCAGGAAATAATTATCCATGGAAAGATATTTTGATTGTATCCCATTGACAGCGAGGTGAATGGCCAGACGCTTGGTAAAAGTTGTTTTACCTGAAGAGGAGGGCCCTGCCACAAAAATGACTCGAGTACCTTTTTGATTATTGATATCATCTGCCAATGCTGCAATTCGCTTCTCTTGAAGCCCTTCTGCAACCCAGATAACCTGTTTGAATCCTTTTTCCATAATCTGCTTGTTCAGATCATGGATGGATGACACTTTGAGTATACGACCCCACTTTTCATGTTCTTTCATCATCCCAAAAAGCTGTGGTGAATCAGAATAATCTCCTAATTCATCTCCGTTCTCACTTATTCTGAGTAAGAAACCTCGATCATATTGCATCAGCTCGAAATGAGGCAAGGCAGATAAATCCAGATTTGTAAATTCATACGAAGCTGAGATATGGTCTCCTAACATAAGAACGGGTGGACGAATCGTGTTAATCCTTGGAGTTAGTAGGTGTTTCCAATCCTCAGGTTTGGCAGCTCGGATCTTGATATGCTTTGCATCAGCCTGCAAATTGTGCATTTTCTGATTAATGGCATTTAAGTCATGACTTGATATGCGCTTCTGTTCTTTTAACACACAATAATAACCATCTCCAAAGGAATGGTCTATTATGAGCGTCCTTCTAGATCCATAAATAGCTTTGATGGCAGCTGACATAAGAAAAATGACTGCGCGAGTCTTATGTCTATATGATTCAACCTTATTGCTCATCTCTCACCGGTTTTCTTGATAATGTGATATCCAAACTGAGTAGAGACAGGTTTTGAGGCTCTTCCACGACCCATTTTTCTGACAGCTTCCTCAAAAGGTTTTACCATTTGGCCAGTACCAAACCACCCGAGATCACCATCTTTTGATTTACTGGGGCAGGTTGAGTATTCTTTTGCAAGTTGCTCGAATCGAGCACCCCCTTGAATTCTCTTAAATAACTCTTCAGCTAAACTTCTATTTTTGACCAGTATATGGCTGGCTCTCCACTCCACAATATCTCCTCATCTAGGTATATTTATTCAGACTCCAAGATAGAGAATTCGATCTATGAATCAAGGAAACCATCTATTGCAGTCTGTAAATCTTAATTCTATGTTCACCCAATTGTCAGTCACAAGACATTCGCAGGAAGACTTAGAACGTAAGTTATTTCGTCGAAAAGAGATCAACAGAATTGGTCCTGAATTTATAATAACGGAGGTGCGTATGAGATTCTTTGCTCCCATAGCCCTGACCATTTTCATCTTTGGCTGTCAGGAAACAGATGTCGTTGATGATGACTCAGATTTGACCTGGACCATTGATACTCAATTTATGCGTCAGGGTTGTTATGATGGGAAAGACTGTATCCCCAGTCTGGAAACTCCAAATAGGTCTCAAGTAGGTGGATCGAATTTGGGATATTTAGATGACAATGATCTGGTTGTGGGCATATGGAATGGAACAGAACATGTAGCCTACCCACATGCCATCCTTGATTGGCATGAAATAGTTAATGAGTCTGGTTACAGTATTTCATACTGTCCATTAACAGGAAGTGCGATCCACTTGACAACATCCGTGGAATATGGTGTTTCAGGTTTACTATTTAATAGCAATCTCATTATGTATGACCGCGAGACAGACAGTTATTGGCCACAAATGTTATTGCGATCTGCTGCAGGTGATCGTTCAGGTAGTATATTCCACTTAAAAAATCTTGTGGAGACTACCTGGAGTAATTGGAAAACACTCTTTCCAGAAACCAAGGTTGTGAATTCGGAAACGAATTACTCTCGCAACTACACTCGCTATCCATACGGTAGCTATCGTACATGCAACTCTCTAGCTTGCGGTGATTATATATATTTTCCAGTAGCCAATGAGGATGAGCGCCTGCCAGCCAAGAATCGTGTCCTGACCATCATCAATGGGGATGAAGTGAAGGCCATTGACATTAATTCTTATCCCGAACCTCAAATATTTGGTGTAAATGTAGGAAATGCACAATACCAAGTTGTGATCTCCGGGCGCGACAATATTGCTGTAGCCTTTGAAACGTCCCGCGCAATCAGTATATCAAGTTGGGATATTTCTGCAGGTGAGATAACTCTTAATCAAGCTGATACAGAGAATGAATGGGATATTACAGGTCAGTTGATAGCTAATCCGGTACCAGCTGAGCGCCTTGTCGCCGCAAACGCTTATATTGCATACTGGTTTTCAGTAGCAGCTTTTTATCCAGATGTTGAATTAATTTCCCCATGAGATATATCTTATTCATAGGCATTTTATCATTTAGCCATGGATTTGGCCAGGTGTGCTGTTCGCCGGTGGGTAGTGGTCAGGCAGGTGGGGGTGCCTCAATGAATAACTGGGTCGCTCATTGGCCAAATAAATTGATGGGTGATAATAATTGGCATTGGATGTCTGATGTCCAGGTGACTCATAGAGGTCCTGCTGGAAACATTAAAAATGGGCCAGCGATGAATATATTTATCGAAATCTCACACTCCCTTGGTCCCAGAAAGGTGTTGTTTGTAAGCGGGTATGGAGGAGTCGGCTCCCTTGAGGAAAGGGTAACCTACCTTAAAAGCTCAACTATTTCCTATTCAGGTGGTTTTGCAACTGGATTGAGAATTGAATTAGGAAATCGTGGTCGATCTTTTGCTCAGTTTATGCTGAATCTACCAAGCCAAGTTGAGTATTTCAATCAAGATTTTCCCTTTGATTCTGAGGAAGGGATATCGTGGAGTGCTCTACTGCTGTACACCAATCCAATGCCGTGGGTAAAATATAATCCTGATTTTTTAAGTGCTCTTTCTCTGAGCTGGCTTTATCAGAAAAACACGATGAAGCGAGATAATATTCTTAGTGATCATCGATCATTGCTTCACGTGTCATCTGCAATACACACCTGGTACCCCTTTTTCCTGGCTCCATTCGCTCAATTGAAGGCTGAACAATTGATTGCGCCACCATCCATTTGGACTGGTACACGAGAAACACGTGTACTGGGTTCAATAGTGGCAGGTATAGATATGGTGGTATCAAAACCATATTGGGAAAATGTCAAAATAAGGGTAGCCTGGCCCCTTATTGCATGGTCCTCATCCAATGGTTTCCCTGATGGGTCTCAACCTGCTCCATATATCATGCTGGCTATGAACACTTCAGGGATATTCAGTGGGGATAACAGCTAATCCTTCTTCTAATAAAAGGGCTCAATATTGTGGACGCAGTAGCTGTATTCAAAAAATATTGTCTGACTCATGTTGCTTTCTTTTGCGGTACACACTATACTGAATCTGAATTCTTAATACATTGAGATAAAAACTGGAGCTCTCATGGCATATATAAAATATGTAGATCCAAATGACATACCTGAAGCACATCGAGTCAACGATACCGATCACATTCTCCGCATCCATGGGGTTCACAGTGAAATCATGCAACATCACTTTACCTTATATAAGGAGTTGATGTACGGCAAAGGACCCTTGACTCGCATTCAGCGAGAGATGATAGCTGTTGCGGTATCAGCAATCAATGAGTGTCACTACTGAATTGAACATCACGGGGCTGGGCTCCGCAGACTTCTGGCATCCAAGCACATTTCCACGGACGATCATGATGCATTAATCGATGCACTTGTTAGTGGGGGAGATCATCATGTTCTTCAAAATATTGATAAAGCCATACTAACATATGCGGTCAAATTAACGCAAACTCCATCAAATATGACCGAGGAGGATGTCAACCAGCTCCGCTCCCAGGGTTTGGATGATCGTGGTATTCATGATGTTTGTGCGATAACGGCTTATTTTGGTTTTGTCAACCGGATGGCTGATGGTTTGGGAGTGGAATTAGAGCAACGGTTTGGCGAGGAATAATCTCATTCTTTGAGCAGATAAATATCCGTCAGTGCCTCTGCAAGATACTGAACACCTGGTTCACGACGATTTGTCAAAATAATTATAGAAAACTCCATCTCAGGGAATCGCTGATAATCTGTACGAAAACCAATGGTACTACCCGTGTGACTGATACGTTTCAATCCCTTATAGTCCTCAATTCGCCACCCACAGCCATAATTCTCCAGCCATGGAGTAAAAGCGGAATCTAATAAATCTTCCGAAACGAGTTCAAAATTGAATAAAGCTTGATCCCATTTGTATAAATCTGACACAGAGGAATAGATACCGCCGTCACCTAAGACAGAAGAGGTCATGCTCTGATCACTATATTGTGTATTCCCATTGTCAACATGGTAACCAAATGCACGATTCGGGATGGTGTTGATTCCATCGACAAAGGCTACTGACTCATCCATTTCAAGTGGTCTGAAAAGATATTCTTCAAGATACTCTGAAAAAGTTAATCCAGACAATCGTTCAACCGTGAGAGCCAGCAAGGCATAGCCGCTATTGCTATAACTATAATTGGAACCAGGAGGGAAGTAAGTGCTATCCTGGTGGAGCAATAATTCTAAGACTTCAGCATCCCTCACTGGGACAGTTGCTGAATCTGGGATCAGATCTTCATAATCAAGAAGACCTGAAGTATGGTGTAGTAGCTGTCCATAATTAATCGCTTCGGCATAACTCGGAAATTCTGGGAATAGCTCTCTTAAGCCTGTAGAAAAACTAATTATGCCCTGATCCATGAGTTGCAATATAGCCATTGCAGTAAATTGCTTTGAAACTGAAGCTAATCTAAAATTCGATGTTTTTGCCACTTTGGTTTTTGTGCTCATATCCGCAAGGCCATAATATCTCTCAAGCAATATCTCACCCTTATGAATGACCATGATTGCGGCTCCTGGCGCCTCGTTTTGGTATTCAGAGAACAATGCATCGATGTTGTCTGCTTTTGGGTTTGAGCATTGAATCAATGTCAGTGTTATGTAAAGTCCCGCCGTGGTTTTCTTAAACATGATGTAACCTCAACTTAGATAAATAGTTGTGTTAATGTAAAGTGCAAGAAGCCATATAAAAAGTAGGGAATGAAACTGGAAAAATCTTTTGTGGAAAAAGGAGTATAATAAAGTTCGATTAGGAAAATCAGGAAAAAAAAGACCCCTGGATTACAGGGGTCTTATGTACACCGGCCAGGAGTCGAACCCGGAACCTTCTGGTCCGTAGCCAAACGCTCTATCCAATTGAGCTACCGGTGCATGTCAAATAAAGATCAAGATCTTTACAATCGTAGCGCGTAGGGGAGTCGAACCCCTGTTACCGGCGTGAGAGGCCAGCGTCCTAGACCACTAGACGAACGCGCCAAATTATGCTTTTATATCGAGTATGCACTTACAATCGATACGTGAGATTCCACTATTCTCACTGTTAAAATGGAATCTACAAACATTCAAATAACGTTGCCGGGGGAGGATTGGCTGAGCGTCACGCTCCGCGTTCCCTCGCCTTACTCCGTCCCGCCTTGCGAGACTGCGTTTCGAACTCTGATATACACTTTACAAGTGAATTACCAATCATTCTTCAACAAATGTCAAATGGTTGCCGGGGGAGGATTCGAACCCCCAATGAAGGAACCAGAGACCTTAGTGATACCATTTCACCACCCGGCAAAAAGCTTAAAGCGCGGCGAATATAAACAGCGGCCTAAGTCATAGCAATATTATATTCCCATATCAAATGGCATTGTTTTGCTTGAATGGATTGAACTCCAACATGGCATCTTGGAAAAGCAGAACTTACACAACTAATGCAATACATGGAGAAATATATATGAGCGAATCATTTTGTGTGGTTACAACAACTATTGACGATGTAAAAATTGCGAGGGCACTTGCAGAGGCGGTTATTGAAGCCCATCTGTCGGCTTGTGTTCAAATTATTCCCGGTGTCACCAGCTATTTTCAGTGGCAGGATAAAATTGAAATGTCTCAGGAATTGCTACTTCAATTTAAGACCACAGAACAGTGTGCAGAGAAATTGATGCAGTACATAAAAAAATCCCACAGTTATGACACACCTGAAATCATCATGACCAAAATCGATGGGGTTGATCTAAATTACCAGAAATGGGTAGAGACCGCTGTAAATCAAGATTTATCATAATAGCGTGTTAATATATATTATGTCGAGTGATAGTTTTATGTAAAAAGGGTATTCCTACCCCTCTTACGTTAATCCATAATATTCAGTTACTTCACAACGATATTTACAATCCTGTTTGGAACCACTATTTCCTTAATAATTGTCTTTCCTGCGGTATGTTGCTGCACTGAATTTTGATTGTGCGCCAGCTTTAGGATGTCTTCCTTATCAGAATCCACTTCTACTTCTATCTGTGCTCTTACCTTTCCATTTACCTGGACAGCCAGCCTTACCATATCTTTTACCAGGAGTTGCTCATCATATTCTGGCCACTTCGTGTAGGCTAGTTCATTCCTTTGACCCAATAGTTCCCACATTTCTTCCGCAACATGGGGTGAAAAAGGATTTAAGAGCATGAGAAATACCTCTAAAGCTACCTTAGGCACGTCATCTAAGGCCCGTAAATGGTTAGAGAATACCATTAATTGTGATATTCCTGTGTTAAAAGCCAGGCCCTCAAGGTCATTACCAACCTTTTTAATACTGGCATGCATAAGGGTCAAGGTCTCACTTGATGGCTGAGAATCACTTAATTCAATGATTTGTCCTTCATCATCAATAAAATGTCTCCATAATCGGTTTAAGAATCGGTATACTCCTTCTATCCCACTGGTATTCCAGGGTTTAGAGCGCTCTAACGGACCCATAAACATTTCATATAAACGCATAGTATCCGCGCCATATTGGGCCACTACTTCATCTGGGTTGATCACATTCCCGCGGGATTTGGACATTTTCTCCCCATCCATCCCAAGAATCATCCCCTGATTCACCAATTTCTGAAATGGTTCCCGGGTTGAAACATAGCCTAAATCGAATAATACCTTATGCCAAAACCTTGCGTACAATAAGTGCAGCACAGCATGTTCGGCTCCACCAACATATAGATCCACTGGCATCCAGTATTTTTCTTTCTCTAAATCCCAGGCTTGATCATCGTTGTGTGGATCGATGAATCGTAAATAGTACCAGCACGATCCCGCCCATTGAGGCATGGTGTTGGTTTCTCTCACATATACCTTTCCGGATGACGGGTCAACGACGTTTAACCACTCCTTGGCATTGGCTAAAGGACTCTCCCCTGTTCCGGAGGGTTTGATGCGTTCGAGGACAGGAAGTGTTAACGGTAAGTCACTGTCTGATAGCGGGATAACATCATTGTCATCATGTAGAATTGGGATGGGTTCTCCCCAATATCTCTGTCTGGAAAAGAGCCAATCTCTTAGCTTATAGTTAACGGTTACATGACCCTTGCCCGTGGACTCCAGCCATTCACCAGTTTTGGTGATTGCCTCTGAGGGTTTAAGATCATTAATGGAGAAACTTCCATCTGATGTGGCGGAATTGATCATGAATCCATCTTCTATTTGAGTAAATGCTTCGGTGCTGATATCTCCACCTGAGACGACCTCCCGAATAGGCAGGTCAAAGGTTGTGGCAAATTCATAATCTCGAGCATCATGAGCTGGTACAGCCATAATGGCTCCAGTCCCATAACTCATTAACACATAGTCACTAACCCAAATCGGTATAAGCTCATCATTGACGGGATTCACAGCATATGCCCCTGTAAACACTCCCGATTTCTCCTTTGCCAGCTCAGTTCTATCTAGATCACTTTTATAACCTGCATTAACTGCATAAGCTTCCACCTCATCCAGTTGTTCTGAGATGGTGATTTGTTTTACATAGGGATGTTCAGGTGCCATAACCATATACGTGGCGCCAAACAGGGTATCTGGACGTGTGGTAAATACTTTCAAGGACAGATTGTGACCATCTAATGGAAATTCAACTTCTGCACCCTCACTCTTACCAATCCAATTACGCTGCATATCTTTGATTGATTCTGACCAATCCAGATCATCCAGATCAGTGAGTAGACGTTCAGCGTACTCTGTGATCTTTAACATCCACTGGCGCATGGGCTTGCGAACGACAGGATGACCTCCTCGTTCAGATTTGCCATTAATAACTTCCTCGTTTGCGAGGACGGTTCCCAGTTCCGGACACCAGTTAACAGCTACTTCTGCCTCGTAGGCCAATCCCTTTTTGTACAACTGGAGAAATATCCACTGAGTCCACTTATAGTAGGCTTCATCAGTGGTGTTTACCTCTCGATCCCAATCATATGAAAAACCCAGGGATTGAATCTGCCGCTTGAATGTTGCAATATTCTCAGCTGTTTTTATCGCAGGAGGCGTTCCAGTCTCAATAGCGTATTGTTCTGCTGGTAAGCCAAATGCATCCCATCCCATTGGGTGCAGCACATTAAAGCCCCGCATTCGCTTATATCTGGCAAGGATATCTGTGGCTGTATATCCTTCAGGGTGACCGACATGGAGGCCAGCACCTGACGGATAAGGAAACATATCTAAAATATAGTATTTGGGTTTGTCAGTGTGATGATCAAGCGCTTTAAAGGTCTTATTCTCATCCCAATGTTTCTGCCACTTCGCTTCTATCTGATCAAATGGATACCGTTCAGCCATGCTCTACCTCTTTTAAATAAAAAACGCGGACTCAAATCCGCGCTACAAAATTTCACCTGTCGGGGTGAGAGGATTTGAACCTCCGACCTCTTCGTCCCGAACGAAGCGCGCTACCGGGCTGCGCCACACCCCGAAATGCCCTAAAAGCGCGATAGTATATCATTCTCAAACCCTGTTAGCAAAAGGATAATTGTGGATATCCAGCGGGATGGGTCTATCCGAATAGTTTCACGCCAGTTGTGGTGATAATCGTAACAATCGTCGCACTCATAATGAGACCTGCAAATATTGCAACAAAGGATTTCCTGTATGAAAGGCCAAAGAGAAAGGCCGCAGCAGCACCCGTCCAGGCACCAGTTACAGGCAATGGTATTCCTACAAAGATCACCAAACCCAGAAATTCCCAGGTTTCTATCATCTTCCCTTTGCGACGTGTTCTTGCAAACAACCAACTAAAAAACTTTTCACCAAGTGTCCAACGCATTAAAAATTTAGAAATTGGACCTAATAGTAGGACAATTGGAATGGAAATCACAAAATTTCCAGCTACAGCCCACAAATAGGCATCATACCATAACATATTGCCAAAAGTAATGCCCCAGGGTAATGCCACTCTAAGTTCACCTATTGGTGTCATAGCCAATAGAAAGGTAATCCAACGGGGATCTTGTATAAACTCCTGAAAGAAATGAAGAACTGAATCTACCACTTAAAACTCCTTAAAAAGGTTCTAATGAATCGCAATGTATCCATGAGGGGATTAATGTGACTCTCCTCGGTCCCATATATAACCGGAATCGGTTGCCATATTAAGGGGATATTTAGCTTCGCAAGGTTAAAAAAGACAGCTGATTCAAACATGAAGCCATCTTCAATAGAATCCCATAATCTACTATCATTCAGAGGATAACAGCGATATCCAACCTGACTATCTCGGACCCGCTGAGATATTCTTAACGACAACATCAAACTGGTGATGTTGTTTGAGAGCATTCGATGAACGGGCATGCTCTCAGCAATCAAATTGCGCATACCAACCACCAGAGAACCTGGACGTTCCTCGACCCTGGATATAAAATTATGTATTTCACTGGGATCATGCTGTCCATCTGCATCCAAAGTAATCGCGCTGTCGAACCCCGCTTCTTTAGCCAGCTTTAGTCCGGTTTTCAAAGCAGCACCCTTGCCCTTGTTTTCTGGATGTTTCAAATAGGCCACATCTACAAAATCTTCAGGGCCAGTCCCATCGGTAGAACCATCGTCAATTACAATGATGGAATAGTCCACGATCCCTTTTATCTGGTGAACCAATTTTAAAACAGAATCCCGGCCGTTATAGACCGGGATTATAATGACTGGATTCAATTTGGTCAAACTTGATCTCACTCGTGGTTTAGTGAAGCCTCAGGTTTGGACGATTTCTTTCTAGGTGATTTAGACACTTTAAAGGCGAGTACCTTATTCTTTACTGAGACAGCCACGGTTGAATCCGTTTTCACCTCACCCCTGAGGGTCATTTCAGCAATTTTGTCCTCAATCAGGTTTTGGATTATTCGTCTCAAGGGACGAGCACCATATTCAGCCTCAATCTCTTGATCAACGATCAATGCCTTCGCCGCAGGACTTAGCTTAATCTTGACGTTCTTCTCGTTGGCATAATTGCTTACATCTTCGAGAATTAAATCAACGATTTGAATCAAATCCTTACGTATCAGTGAGTTAAACACAAAAGAATCAGTTAAACGATTGATAAACTCTGGTTTGAAAGTCTCTTTCATCTCTTTGTTGATCTTAGAACGCTGATCATCAAGTACGGTTTTATGATCTTTTCGATTGAAGCCAATTCCTGGCTGAGTAAGGTTCTTAATACCCAGGTTTGAAGTCATAATCATGATACAATTTTTAAAATCAACAGTATGACCCAAACTATCTGTCAGTTGGCCCTCATCCATGATCTGTAATAACATGTTGTAGACTTCAGGATGTGCTTTCTCAATTTCATCAAAAAGTACGACGCTATAAGGGTTCCGACGTACTGCCTCAGTGAGCGTACCACCTTCTTCGTATCCAACGTAACCGGGAGGTGCTCCAATCAGGCGACTGACATTAAAACGTTCAGAATATTCAGACATATCCATTTTGATGAGCGCTTTCTCATTCTGATAGATATACTTGGCCAATACCTTGGCCAACTCAGTCTTGCCAACGCCAGTAGGTCCCAGGAAGAGAAATGAACCAATAGGTCTGCGGGGATCACGAAATCCACTTCGAGCGCGTCGAAGTGCTTTGGCCATAGCCTTAATGACGTGCTCCTGCCCAACCAGATGCTTGGTCATTTCAGCCTCAAGCTTCAGAAGCCGTTCAGCCTCACTTTCAGCCACATCCTGGATAGGAATGCTGGTCATGAGGGACACAACCGCAGCGATATCAACAATTTTCACAACTGGAGGATCAATTTTCATGGCCGTGTTCCATTCTTCGTTGGCCTCTTCCAATTGTTTAGTAAGATTTCTTTCATCATCTCTTAGAGATGCAGCAAGTTCAAATTCCTGGTTGCGAACCACATCTTCTTTTCTGATACGAAGATTGTCCAGATCTGCCTCTAACTGCACAATATTGTCAGGGATATCTACATTAGCCAGATGCACTCTGGCACCTGCTTCATCCATAACATCAATGGCTTTATCCGGATGAAACTTATCCTGAATATAGCGACTCGAGTAAGAGACGGCTGATTCCAGAGCTTCATCAGTATATTGAACATTGTGGTGAGCTTCATAGCGGTCTTTTAAACCGTGTAGAATTTGTAGAGTTTCTTTTCTTGAAGGTGGTTCTACCATGACTTTCTGGAAGCGACGCTCCAGGGCTCCATCTTTTTCCACATATTTTCTAAACTCATCCAGTGTGGTAGCACCAATGCACTGCAAATCTCCCCTAGCCAGGGCAGGCTTGAACATATTACTGGCATCCATTGATCCGCTGGCTGCACCGGCACCCACAATAGTGTGGAGTTCATCTATGAACAGGATGATATCATCGTTCTTTTCAAGTTCTGCAGTAACTGCCTTCATTCGTTCTTCAAACTGGCCTCGATACTTAGTGCCAGCTATTAGTGCTGCAAGATCAAGCGAGACCAAACGCTTACTCAACAGAATCCGTGGAACTTTCTTGCCAATAATCCGCAGGGCTAAGCCCTCAGCAATAGCAGTTTTACCCACACCTGGCTCACCAATAAGCACAGGATTGTTCTTTTTTCTCCGAGAAAGAATTTGAGCAACTCTTTCTATCTCTTTATCTCTACCAATAACAGGATCAAGTTTTCCGCTTCTAGCCAGCGCAGTCATATCTCTACCGAAATGATCCAATGCAGGGGTTTTACTCTGTGGCTTCCCCTTACCCGGGTCAGCCTCACGACCACCTCCCTCAGGTGAAAACTCCATTTCATCACGGACGATTTCATAATCAATGCTGAATTGAGCCAGCATATCGGCTGCAATACCTTCCTGTTCTCGGAGTATTGCCAGGAGTAAATGCTCAACATCGACAACATCAGCATTGAGATCTCGTGCTTCCTGATACGTATTTTTCAGAATTCGTTCAGCCCGCTTGGTAAAAGGGAGCGTGCCCAGAATCATGGTTCCCCCTGAAGTCCGGATTTGTTCTTCAATGTGATTCTTAATCTCAGCTGGATCAATATTTAAGGACTGGAGGATATCGATGACTTTATTGTCACCCTGTCTAAAGATTCCCAACAACAAATGTTCAGAACCGATATATGCGTGCCCCAGTCTAATGGCTTCTTCTTTAGAGAGCTGTATTACAGCCTGGAGTTTTTTATGGAAATTTGCTTTCAATTTATAACCTCAATATTATTCATGTTTCAACAGGTGCCAATATAGGCCGTGAACACCTTAGAATAAAACAATGTGTGTATTAGAATTCGTTTATGTCAGGGAGATGACTCTATCGCAAGCTGCTGAAAGTGATCGACTATGGGTAGCAATAAGAAAAGATTGGTCAAATTCCTTTCTTACTGAATGGATTAAATCAACAAGACGTTTGCCGTTGTCCGGATCTAGATTCCCAGTCGGTTCGTCTGCCAGTACCAGTTCAGGTCGATTCATGAGTGCTCTAGCTACAGCCACACGTTGCCTCTCACCGCCTGATAGTTGCGAAGGCTTATGATGACGTCTCTCATAGACGCCAACCGCTTCCAGGAGGCTTTTTGCTCTCTCGTTGGCTATTTCTTTACCAAGATCAACAATCTTTGCTGGGATAAGCACATTTTCCTGGGCAGTAAACTCAGGCAGTAAATAATGAAATTGAAAAATATAGCCTAAATTTTCAGCCCGAAAGGTACTCAAAGCCTCATCGTTCATGTTAATAGGTGATTTGCCAGAAATGATCAATTCGCCTGAATCGGCTGTATCAAGTGTACCAATGATATTAAGCAGCGTGGTTTTTCCTATACCTGAAGGGCCATTGATTGCAACAACCTCCCCTCGAACCATACTGAGACTGACACTTTTAAGCACGTCAAGTCGCTCACCTACTGCAGTGTAGCTCTTGTTGATATCAATGACTTGAAGGATGGTATTCATATCAGGTTTCTCTATCTTTTATAATTTATTGCATCAAGAGGCAACAACTTAGCAGCTTTTTTTGATGGGTAACGAATAGATAGCTGAACAATGGCAAATGCCACGATACCAACTATTACAACTTCATTCCAATACAATTCCACGGGTAAAACAGGTATGAGATAAATTTCATCTGGTAATGTGATCCAACCCCAAAGTGATTGACTCAAAACCAGCAGGGTTCCCAATACTACGCCCAACACTACGCCAAGGAAAGCAACTATAAGCCCCTGGAGGTTAAATATTTTCTTTATATCTGAAGCATGGGCACCCATGACTCGCAAAATACCGATATCTCCGGTCTTCTCCAGTACCATCATCATCAACGAGCTGACAATATTAAATACAGCAATCAATATGATCATGTTGAGACCGATAAAGCTTCCCCACTTTTCCATGCGCATGGCATCAAATAGCGTTTTGTGCTGATCATACCAGGTTTCAACCTTTATCTCTGGCAATTCCTGTTTTAATTGAGCTTTGACCTGCTTGGCATCGTTAAAATCATCCAGTTGTAGGTGTAGAACTTCTTTTCCGGCAGATTTGAACATCCTGCGACCTTCGACATAATCAATGATGGCAAGATTTCGATCAAAATCAAAGATGTCGGATCTAAACACACCTGTGACTACAAAATGCCTCTGAGGAATGCGAAATAACCCGGAGCGGATATCCAGTGGACTCTGAATTGCCACTGTATCTCCAGTAGTGAGGAAGAATTTATCAGCAATTCCAGCCCCGATGACAATACCCGGTAGTTCGAAATCGTTTCGTTTTAGTCTTCCTGATGTGTTTTCCTCCTTAGGTGATCCAGTTAAGAAGTATTCCCAATGATCTTGATCAATTGCATGAATATTTAAGACCATTTTATCATCAAGTACCTGGAGAACTGCTTTGCGTTCCGTACTGGCATATATGGCTTTTGCTTCTGGAACTAAGTTTTGGACCTGCTCAATATCTGCATCCGAGGAAAGCACAACGTGTGGAATAAAGTTGGCTATGCGCCTTGTCACTTCACCTTCAAAACCATTTAAAATGGCCATGGTGATGATCAAGGCGATGACACCGAGAGCAATACCAATAATGGATATGCCCCCTACCAGGCTGATAAAGCGGTTGCTTCTCTTGGCAAAAAAGTACCGACGAGCCATATACCAATTCAGTTGGCTCATTCATCCCTCAAAGTATCAGCAGGTTGTAGACGACTGGCCTGCATGGCTGGTATGAGTGATGATAAGATTGCGAGCACGATTACACCGCCCGAAATTCCAATTACATCTTCTATGCCAATCAGAATTGAGACCTTGTCCATGAAATAGACATCACTTGGAAGTGAAATAAGACCAAAAGTGGTTTGGAGCCAAGCTAGAATTACAGATAGGATGATGCCAGCCATTGTCCCCAGAAGACCCATCATGAGACCTTCCAAGGCAAAAATACGACGAATGCGTTTTCGGCTGGTACCCAGAGCTCGCAATGTTCCGATTTCGGTCCTTTTCTCCATGATGATCAAAATGAGTGTGCTGGCGATATTGACCAGGGCTACAATTATTATCAAACTAAAGATGATAAAAATGGGAAGCTGTTGGGTTTTCATCCAGTTGAAAAGGGTTTGATGACGATCTCGCCAGGAAATAGATAAATGAGAGTAAGGCAGAATTTGATCGATCTGATTCATTACATCATTAGTAAGGGAAATGTCCGTAAGGAAAACACCAAAATCGTCGGTGTCGGGACTGTCTGGGAAGAGCGCCTCCATGGTCTGGGGTGAACAATAGAGATAACTCTTATCGTAATCAATCATTCCTGATTCATAGATGGCCTGTACCTGTGTGGCAGCAATTGACGGCAGCCCCATCTGATCTGTAAATGAACCAAGATCATAGGCCAGAATTTGATCTGCAACAGTCACTTCAAGTTGGTCTGCCAATGCCGCACCGATAATCAAACCTGATTGGCTACTCTCATCAGAGGTATAATTAGCACTAACTGAGTATAGCTGACTTAATGCAGATTCGGGCATGACTTCCAGTAGGGCACCTTCAGTGATACTATTGGCTTTGAGCATAACTTCAGCTTTTTTGATCCTGAATATTTGCTCCACACCATCTATCTCAGAGATTTCTGAGATTTCCTCATCATCCAGGTCAAACCCAGAATCAAAAAGTTTCTCGATGCGAATATGAGTATCAAAACCGATGATCTTATCAGTGACAACAGATTCAAAACCGCGCATCACTCCCAGGGCTAGCACCAAAGTGGCAACACCTAATGCCATCCCGACCATTGTGGTGCGAGAGATAAATGCTATAAAGGGAACCCGGTGCTTACCGAAAAGATATCGTGTCGCGAGATAGCCAGTGTAGGACACTTCTAAGGTTTTTATCCTATCCTTTTGATTCAGGACGCATCTGTGGGAACAACAAGACATCCCGAATGGACCTATTACCTGTAAGTAACATGACCAATCTATCAAGACCTATACCAACACCTCCTGTTGGGGGCATTCCGTATTCCATAGCCTGTAGAAAGTCTTCATCCAAGGTTTGAGCTTCCTCATCTCCCGCTGCACGTAGAGCAGATTGGGCTTCTAATCTTTCGCGTTGATCAATGGGATCATTTAACTCAGTGAATGCATTGGCAAATTCGTTTCCTGCAATAAATAGCTCAAATCTCTCAACAAAAGTCCCATCACTATCACGCTTGTGTTTTGCCAATGGTGATATGGCTTTTGGGTATTCAGTTACAAAAGTGGGGTGAATGAGATGTGGCTGCACCAATTCATCAAAGAGCGCATCCAGAAGTTGACCATAATTTGCATCACTAGCAGCATCGATTTTATGTTCACGACAGACTTTGAGCAATTCTGCAGCATCAGCCTTGGACAAATCAATATTGGCATGTTTTTGTACAAGTTCAGCCATGGTTGCCCGGTCAAATGGTTTGGTCAGATCAATTTCGTGGTCATTGAATGCAAATATGCTTTGATTCAGATCTGTGGCTAAGTGTTTGAAGAGGGACTCTACTTGATCCATGAGATAAAAGTAATCGACATAGGCCTCATACCATTCAATGGCAGTGAATTCAGGATTGTGGGTACGATCCATGCCTTCATTTCTGAAATTCCGGGAAAATTCGAAGACCTTTTCAAAGCCGCCGATAATCAAACGTTTTAGATAAAGTTCATCAGCAATACGCAAGAACAGATCAATATCCAGAGCGTTATGATGCGTTTTGAAGGGACGAGCGGAGGCACCGCCATAGAGAGGTTGGAGAATCGGTGTTTCTACTTCCAGATAGTCTGAATTATCAAAGAAGGTTCTAATACTTCGATAAATTTTTGCCCGCTTGACAAAGGTTTCCTTTACATCTGGATTAACGATAAGATCAAGGTAGCGTTTTCGATAACGCTGCTCTTTATCCTCAAAACCATCAAATAACTGACCATCCTTTTCCTTCACGTTTGGCAAGGGTCTAATGTTCTTACTCAACAGCGTGAGCTCATGAACTTTCAGGGTCTTTTCACCAGTGCGTGTTGTCATGAGTTCACCGCTCACACCTATAAAATCGCCGATATCCAATTGTTTGAACATCATGTAGGTGTCAACACCAATATCATCGCGGCCGATGTATAATTGTAATTTTCCACTACCATCCATGATATTAGCAAAACTTGCTTTGCCCATAACACGTCTGGACATGAGTCTGCCAGCCAGTCGAGTTCCTTTTTTCTCAAAAAGATCATCAAATGACTCGAGGGCTTCAGTTATCAGATGACTTCGGTCAAAATTATGTGGATATGGATTAATACCATCAGCTACCAGCGTCTTGATTTTTTCTTTACGTTGGTCGATGATCTCATTTAAAGTTCGTTCACTCATTAGGATTCTTTTCCCATTTGATTCAATAAAAATGCTTTGATAAAGCCGTCTATTTCACCATTCATGACGGCCTGTATGTTTCCTGTTTCATGTTTTGTACGATGGTCTTTGACCATGGTATATGGATGAAACACATAGGATCTGATCTGGTTCCCCCAGCCAATTTCAGTTTTGGAGGAGGCCAATTGATCCATTTTGGCCTGTTCCTTTTCTTTCTCAAGCTGATGAAGTCGAGCTTTGAGCATTTTCATGGCTGTTTCTTTATTCTTGTGCTGGGATCTTTCATTTTGACACTGCACAACGATTCCAGTAGGACCATGTGTCAGTCTCACTGCAGAGTCAGTCTTGTTAATATGTTGTCCACCGGCACCGCTGGCACGATATGTATCCACTCGCACCTCACTCATATCTATAGTAATCTCGATTTCAGTCTCATAGAGCGGATAAACGTAGACTGAAGCAAAGGATGTATGACGACGGGAGTTTGAGTCAAAGGGACTGATACGAACCAGTCGGTGTATTCCATTCTCAGCCTTTAAATATCCAAAAGCAAAAGCACCTTTTACTTCAATTGTTGCATCTTTGAGACCGGCTTCATCGCCTGGGAGATAATCCAACGCCTTCCAGCTCCATCCGCGATTGTCAAACATGCGTGTGTACATGCGATAAAGCATCTCAGCCCAGTCTTGTGATTCTGTTCCTCCAGCTCCAGGATGAATGGTTACAATGCAATTCAAAGCATCATCCTCACTTGAAAGGAGTTGGCGTAACTCATAGTCTTCCAGGGTCTTACGGAATTTTCGTAGAGATTTTGCTAAATCAGGAGTCAAGCTCTCATCTTGATCCTCGAGAGCAAGTTCCACAAGAATATCAAGATCTTCTTCATGATTGACGACGTTCTCCCAATCAGTGATCTGTGATTCTAATAGATTTATCTTTTTGAGAGTTTCCTGAGCTGAAGACTGATCATTCCAGAAATCATCTTTAAGGGATTTTTGCTTTAACTCGTCTAGTTCTGTTTGAACCTCAGAGAGGTCAAAGATGCCCCCTCAGCGTATCTAGACGCTGCTTGAGCCCACCCATTTCATCTCTGATTTCTTCAAACACTTAAACTGTTGTCCTGGTATAGAGATAATAACCATTTATCAGAGTTACCATCAGATTGATGTAGGGAGTTGCAGTACTGAGGATTTTCCAAATAGTACCTTTGACTATAATAGTATCATTAGGATATATCTTTGGAATATGCTCACTATTCCCTGTTTCAAGAAATTTTTCAACATTGGCCACGATCACTCGTGGTTCACCCTCTGTTTCATTAAATCGAAGTATCCTGATATTGGAAAGTTTTGCCTTATCGGTAGGACCACCTACATAGCTGAGAATTGAGATTAGATCAGCATCACTAGGAACCAGTTTTACCCCTGGTACCTTCACCTCACCCCAGATACGAATTGACATACTCAATTTGCCGGTCTCAGGATCAATAATATACCGCGGATCGGCCTGACTCTGATCTTTGTTTTGAGCCCATGAAACTTGCACCAGAAACAACATAGTTAGTATTAATAGTATTCTTTTTTGCACGCTTTGCCCCATATTTCTCTCAACACCATTAAAAATGGTAATTAATTCCAATTTTTTGCATGTTTGCCAACTCATGCTGGCTAAACGAGTAATCAATAATAAACTTTTTTAAGCCAATGCCAAGACCTAAGGAAGGCGTGTATCCATCGTAGCCTCCTCTGAGGAAAACAGTGTCTTTTACTTTGATCGCAATACCATATTGCCTAACGTTTGTATACCTACTCTGGACAGAACTGGAAATTGTTAGTTGAGAGGCATATTTAGGAAGATTTTGGGTTATTGAAAAACCTCCGACCAGGCTCCGCTTAATGGCATCCTGATGTTTTGTTGTCCAATAAACAGGTGTATTTAGAATATCACTTAGAAACAAACCTAATCCAAACTCAGTCCGACTAAATATCTTGCTCATGCCTGCAAGATTGAAGAAAAGTTGACTCCCAATATCTATACCAAATCCCAACCCTCTATTGTCCACCAGTACTTTATCAATGTACTTCGCTGAGGCTCCAATGGGTAGTCGGCAGGGTATTTTGAAGAATTTCCACCCCAGATTAAACTCAAACTCAAACTGTCGCGCGAGACTTATAAATGCGCCATCTTCCCGGTAATCTATAAGTGAGCCTTGAATGTTACCCAGGGCCAACACAGAATCTCGACGATCCGCAGGCGTTAAAGCTGACAAGTTTGGTCTTGAGAAAAGGTCATCAACCGAGCTATGAATTACAGTCACACCCAGAACATACGAATCACCCAGGTTATACTTCCCTTCTATTGCAAGATTATTGGAGAGACCTTGAAATCCCTGATATACCAGACTCACGTGTTGAGTCCTCTCACCTACAGCGAATCCAGCTGGATTATTCAAAGCGTGACCTGATCCTACTCTAGTAGCTACTGAACTATAACCTAGTGATTGAACCTGTGGATGCTGACTGGCCAGCAGGAAAGCATCTGCATATTCTCCTGCTAACAAGATCTGTGACCCAAGGAGAATCAAAATAATGGATTTCCGAACAGCTCTCATCGGTTTTTCACCATCTTCCCAACTGGACCTAGAATCTCTTCATCACCCAATCGGCCTTTGATACGATAGAAGTAGACACCGTTTGCTACAAAATCATCGGAACGATCACGTCCATTCCAGGGTACTTCATGATATCCAATAGCTCCCAGGTCTATGCTCACGCGAGCACTAAACAAATCAATGGTGTGAAGCTTATATCCGGAGAGTGTAAATATTTCTATAGCCACATCATCAAGAGGCTGGGTAAGCTCATAGATGATAAGTGTCTCACCTTCAAAGGGGTTGGGAAAATTTCCATAATCATAGATGGCAGCTTCACCCGCAACGACGCCAGAAATAGATATCTCTTCTGACCAGTTTCCCAGTGCATCACTCATTTGATATGAAATTTCATGCTCTCCCACTTCAAGTTCAAGAGCAACTGTGGCACTCAAGATTTGACCAGACAGAGTCGTATCGCCCAATTGTGGCTCCAGAGGGCTTCCATCTACACTGACTTTTACATCCTCTGGGGTCCAGGAAAACCCATTCTCATCTTCCGCTAAAAGATTAAGGTGACTGGATTCCAACAAGTAATCACCATCAAAGAACAGTTGTCCTTCAATCATCATGGAAACTTCAGGGCCAGTATAATCTTGCTTTTGACCCATGGCTATCAAACCTGCTCCATTTAATAAATAGGTATTTGCTTGAACTTGCTCAATGTATTCCCAGGCTGAGAGATTGAGATCCATCCGAAAGAGCTGTTTATTAGATTTAACGCGAAAGGTGAGATCTCGATTCGAAGGTTCAAACAAGTATATCATTGAACCCTGGTATAGTGTTACACCTGGTAATGCAGAAATAGTTTCATTAAAGGGTCTTATTCTCACCCATGATGTATCAGCTTGATCAATTGAGATGTTTCCACTCGACCAAAGCCCGAGTGTGTCTGCTGAATGCCCATCGAAGGTGATACCTATTCCAGGAAGAATCTGATAATATTCAGTGGTCAACACCCTCGTTATGTCATTGTCGGTGAGTTCACCATCGTTTAGGATGATCAATGAAGCCACCACCTCAACGGTATCAGCCCCGAATATTACTGGATGAAAGACTGAATTATTACCTTCATGAATCTCAACCGTTTTATCTGTTATTTCAGCACCCCCAGATAAGGCTGCTTCGACATGCAGGGCAGCGGTTGTCGTATCCAGACCACTCATTGAATAATCTAAAAATACACCTATAAGACCGTCTTTAGCTCCAACTCTTAAGTCACTGATACTCAGAGTGATATCTCTAGGCAGATAGAGTGTAAAAGTATTTGATGTTTGAATGTGAGCTCCCGCTGTGAAAGCAGAAAAAGAGTAGTATGTGGTGGTGGTTCCTGCACTTAAGCGGGTGGTATCTGCAAGTTCCCACCATTCACCATCTCTGGTGAGTTCAATACGACCCTGATTTGATCCGGAAAGTATGAGGAGTATGCTATCAGCTTCAACTGTTGAGCTGTGAAATTTCACGCGAATGGGTATGATTGGAGATTGGGACAAGACCTCTGCTGAGGGCGATTGATGTTCAAACCAATCCGAAGATATGGAATAGGCAGCATACCCCTGAACAGAAGATTCACTTTCTCCCCTATCCAGGGTAAAGATTGTCCTCCCCATTCCCGCTTGCGCAGATGCTTCCTGGGAAATAATAAAATTTGAGTTTGGTTGGGTAGGATATGACTGGGGCAGAGACCACCAGGGTTGATTATTCGCATTTATCGGCAACAGATTGATGTCTCCAGATATGTTTCCCACGTAAGTGAGGTTTAACTGTTCTGTGGGCTCGTAAATTGACTTCTCTGATACCAGAGAGACATGCATCTCTGGACGAAGTAAGCGTGTAGTTGGATCCCCAAGATAATTGTACTGGAAAAGCATGGATGGTTTTAAATAATCGTACCCACTGTTTGCCAGGAAGTATTCCATCCGAGCAATGTTGATGATTTCCCCAACGGTTTTGTCGTCCTCGAGTAGTCGCCGCATGAGAGGTTGAATCATGAGATAGTCGTTAATTATCCAGCCAACCCCTGATGAACCAAACCATCCAATAGCCCCTGCTGGCGATTCCGAGACCACAACCTCGCCCAAACCTCTGGTTTGAGCAAACGACGCGGTAAAACAGGTCATGCTGGTCACGAATGCTGGGGGTGTATCTTCATCCAGATAATTAATATCATCTCTCACAAATAGTGATCTATCAGCCCAGACTGCACCACCACCATGTCCCAGAAAATTGATGAGAAGCTTGCCGTGGTTCCAGTGCTCGATCAATGAATCAGTATCACCCCAGAAAATTTGTCCCTCTGAATCTCGATCGATGAATATCCTGGAAGGCATATATGCCTTTGGTACAGTATTCCTCAGTATCGACTGGCTCTGGGTTTTGAAGGTTGCATCAAATCCTGCAATAGTGATGAGTTCGTTCTGCCAGGTTCCAAAATTCTCTCCTGAACCATAGTTTATTAGTTTGGTAATGGAGGTATTAAGATCTTCTATGTTATTACAAGGAATCCTGCCAATGTGAATATCTGGAAGATAATCATCACCATTTATGAGGCTGTACCAATAATCTGCCTCAGCCGCACCCCATCCATAAGTCTGCATATAGAAAGTAGGAATATTCTGGATTCGTGTGTCTCGCTTAGTCTGTTGAGGGTTTGATATGGCATCACCAAACAATACTGCATATTCTGGGTGTGATGACCAATGGTTGTTCGCGTAACGTAAAAAGGATTTGATGGCCAGAGGTGAGTGAATACCCCAGTTAAACTCATCATAAATATCTGCCACAGAGACCGCAATGGGATTCCAGCCTTCACTCCGCTTGAATTCCAGATATGGTTCCATGTCTTCCATAAATTGGGGTATAGTGATGACGATCATATCAGCATCTTGCTCTCGCAACAGAGCTGTCGTGTCTATTATTGATTTGAGAGGCTGCAATATCCCTTCTTGACTGGCCGCCCAATAATCAGGTGTGGCATCGCTAGCCTCATCCTGGAATACCAGACTGTATTCAGGCTCATCGGCATCCCAATTTTCCCGAATAGTAAAGCCTGTAATTTTGGACAATCCCTCTTTATAGAGAACCAATTCATGAGATTGAAATCCCTGGATTTCATATTCAAGATTGGTAGATGGATTGATGAATGATTTTCTAAATCTAAGCTGGTTTTCATGTGCATTTAAAAGATGCTCATAGCCAATTTCAATCCAATTCAACACAATCTTATCATAGTTCCCTGGCTCAGTACTGACCGGAGCAAATATAGCAAGCGTGTTGTCGCCGTTTGCAGCGAGGATGTTGTGTGAAAGGTTCAGTGCTGATGGCGAAGTGAGAACGTACTCTTCTTGCTGTGTCCAGCTTCCATCACCAATAGAGTAATCATTCATAAAGGCATAGAGTGTATGACTTTTTACCTCACCTGCCGTTTCACTATAGGTAAGACCATGAAGACCAAGAGATACTTGTAGATTTTCACTGGATCCACGAAAGGGATTGGGTAGAAAATAATTCACCTCTTTGGTGACACCAGAATTCACAGATTCCCAGAAATAATGATCTCGGGTAATACTGGGCATATCAGTATCAACCTGGCCCAACCTTTCAAAATCATTATCCTCTTCGATATGGATCCTGTCCCAAAAGGTAGTTGGTCTCACGGGACTTAAATCAACCAGGGCCCCTGATTCTTCAACAAAACGTAAACCATCTGAACCGCCCCAATCAAGCCAGTAGACATTTATATCTGAAAAAGCATCGTAATATTGGCTTTCACCGTCAAAATATTTTTGTCTGCCAATAAAATCAAAATAGTCACCTGCGTTGAAGATGTCGTCACCATGATCATTGACGTGAATCGCCTGCTCTTCGCCCTGTTCTTTTAGGATCAAAGATCGACTGCCAATTTGGTCAGCTGGAAAATCGTCCATTTGGGAGAGGGAATCGTAGTAAATGCGGTAAATTCCATCCTTGAGAACATGCAGTTTGAGCTTTCCGTGCCCCAACCCAGAAATAGTCCCAGAAAGTATCCGATTAGAAGTATGCGAATAGTGATTAAGATAGAGCTCTTCATTTTGAGGCTGATTTGGCGTTGATATATCCGTCATGATATTTACAGTGATGTGCTGTGGAATGATCAGTTGGTCATTAACATCATTAAACTGGGCACCCCTAACATTCACAGCCCACAATTGATACCCACCTGTGTTCTTAATATGCTTAAGACTTACCATGTCGTTACTCAATGGATAGGATGGAGCGGTATGTAGTTCCATCCCCTTTGCTTGGTCCATCTGAGCAAGTTGAAGTACAGGCATAGGAAGTGATCTGGTAATACCCAGGTCAAAATCAATAATCGGAGGTCCGGTAAGTGTGAAAACCATTTTTGATTTTACGGGAATTCGAAACCCATTCTCGAGAACAGTCTGATTCCATCCCGAATATTCAAGACCATCTGTTGCAATACCAATATCATCGATATTTGGTATATCGATAGACCAGATAATTTCAAATTGAGAGTTTGCATTCCCTGTAGAGGCTGTTCGCTGTACAGAGTCTGCTGAAAGAAAGGATCCCAGAATAAGAACCCATATCAGCGTTTGTCGCATATCAGATAATCAGGTTATTTAGCACTTTACGCAATTGAATCTCATCTAGGCCACGTTTCATTACCCCATTATGAACATGTGAAAGTGTACCCGTCTCTTCAGATACCACCAGAATATGAGCATCGCTCTCTTCAGAGAGTCCTAATGCGGCGAGATGTCGTGTTCCCAGCTTCATTCTGGCCCCCTGAGGCTCCTCGGATAGAGGAAGAATACATTTGGCAGACTCAATCACTTCGTGGCTGATGATGACCGCTCCATCATGTAGAGGTGATGTGGGATTGAAAATAGATACGAGGAGTTCGGCTGAAACTCTGGCATTAATTGAAGCAGATTTTTCTTTGATGTGCTTTAGTCCAACTTCTCCTTCCATAACTATCAACATACCCCATTTCCGTTCCTGACAGATTACCACAGCCTCAGATATTTCGCCCACCATCGCGAGATTCTTCACTCGAAACAGATAGCGTACAACGGGAATCTGCCCGAGGTAAATTAGAATACGTCTCAGCTCTGGCTGAAAAAGAATAACCACGGCAATAACCCAGACTGTGGAAAGATTGGACAGGAGCCAGGACATACCGTGTAATTCTGCCCAGCGTACAATGACTGACAAAAGAATCAGGATAAGGATTCCCGAAAGCAATTGGGCTGCTCGGGTCCCCTTGAAAATTTTGTACAATGAATACAGTACAAAGGAAACAGCGAGAATATCTACCACATCGTAGACTCTTACTGAGAGAAATGCGAGTGAAAATAATTCATATCGCCAGAAGTAGACAGTGACGATCGCAACCAGGAGTCCAAGTATGATAAAGAGAATATTTTTTTTGTCAGGCACTGTACAATTTAATCCGAATGTTTTTGAATGGCAGTGAAGATATCAAGAACTTGACGTGTTTCAGCAACATCATGAACCCTGAATAATCTAACACCTTGTTGGTGTGCTGAGATCACAGCGGCCAAGGAGCCGCCCAAACGCTTATCAATAGGTGAATTGTCAATCAGGCCTATAAATGATTTACGAGATGCACCTAGCATTATTGGTCTCATTAATTCTGTCATGCTATGGATATTGCCTATCAATTTTAGATTGTCTGATAAAGTTTTTCCAAAGCCTATACCTGGGTCAAACACAATCTGTCTGCCAGCAATTCCGGCTTTTGTTGCGGCCTGTAGTCTCTCAAAGAAGTATTCATTAACTTCCTCAAGGACATCACCATAGGCAGGAGCATCCTGCATGGTTTCTGGTTTACCCTGCATATGCATGAGGATATACCCAGCCCCACTTGCGCTCACGAGTTCAAACATTTCATGGTCACCCCCACCTGCGGATACATCATTTACAATATGGGCTCCTGCATCAAGAGCAGCTTTGGCGACACTGGACTTCTGTGTATCAATAGATATGATAACATCGGCGTGTGAGGTCAATTCTTCAATGACAGGAACTACGCGTGATATTTCCTCTATCGCATCTACTGGAAGTGACCCTGGCCGAGTAGACTCCCCTCCCACATCAATTATGTCTGCACCCTCACTCAACATTGCATGTGCTCGGGCAATAGCTTTTGAAGGATCAATGAATTGACCACCATCACTAAATGAATCAGGAGTCACATTTAGAATACCCATTATGAGTGGTGTATCTAGATGTAACTCCTGACCCCTAATCAACCAAATATTTTGACCTAATTCATATGAGGCTCTATCCTCAGTCATAGGAAATGATTGTAATTTACTCTTTTGGCTCTTCTGGCTCTTTTTGTGTGGATTCTGCTGAACCCTCACTCTCAGTTGCTTTCTTGGATTTTGCAGGTCTTCTTCTAACAGGAGCCTTTTTCTTAACTGGGACGGGTTTCTTCACCTTTTCCTCAGCTTTTTTGGGTGTATCCTTAACCTCAGCCTCTTTTTCTGGAATAGCTGGCTCAGTAACAATTGCAGGTTTACTTGCAACCTTTGGATCAACTGACTCATCAGTAGCTACAGGTTTATCCTCAGTCTTTGGAGCCACTATCTCTGCAGGAGTTGCAGGTTTATTTTCACCCTTTGGGGTAACTTTTTCCTGCTTCTGTCGTGGATTCTCAGAGCGCTGCCTGGGGTTGTTGGATCTATTTCGTCCACGTTGTGGATTTTCATTTTTCTTGACTTGACTAGAACCTTCGTGCTTCATCCCTAATATTCTATCAAGCTGACGACCATCTATGCTTTCTTTATCCAGGAGTAAATTCGTAATCTTTTCTAATTTGTCCTGATTTTTAGAAATAATGTCTCTAGCCTTCTTATAAGCAGTATCGATAATCTTCCGAACTTCGGCATCAATCTTTTTTGCCATATCTTCGCTAAAGTCACGATGCATTCCTAAATCGCGACCTATAAAGATTTCTTCTTTCTTCTGACCGTAGGTCATGGGGCCCATTTTTTCACTCATGCCCCACTCAGTAACCATTTTTCTGGCAAGAGACGTGGCACGTTCAATATCATTTCCAGCCCCTGTAGTCATCTGGTTAAGTACAACTTCCTCGGCCACGCGCCCACCCATAAGGATGGCCAGCATGCCTTCCATATAATCTCTGGAAAAATTGTAGCGATCATCTTCTGGTAATTGTGCAGTGAGACCCAGAGCACGACCACGAGGAATGATAGTAACTTTATGTACTGGATCAGTCCCAGCAGTCATTCGAGCCACCAGAGCATGTCCGGCTTCGTGGACAGCGGTAGTTCTCTTCTCTTTTTCGTTAATGACCATGCTGCGACGTTCTGAACCCATCATCACTTTATCTTTAGCATGCTCAATATCAACCATCTCCACACGTTGTTTTCTGTGTTTGGATGCAAGGAGTGCGGCTTCATTGATCAGGTTTGCTAAATCTGCTCCAGACATTCCTGGAGTACCTTTAGCTATGATATCCAGACGGACATTTTTGGCCAAAGGAATGTTTTTGGAGTGAACCTTCAAAATGGCCTCACGTCCCCGAACATCAGGATTATCCACTGAAATCTGCCTATCAAAACGGCCAGGTCTCAGAAGGGCTGAATCCAAGACATCAGGTCGGTTTGTGGCAGCAAGTAGAATAATATTGTCCGTTGTTTCAAAGCCGTCCATTTCGACGAGGAGGGCATTCAAAGTTTGCTCTCTTTCATCATGACCGCCACCCAAACCAGCGCCTCGTTGGCGACCAACGGCATCCAACTCATCAATAAAAATGATACATGGTGAATTTTTCTTGCTCTGTTCGAATAAATCACGAACACGACTAGCACCTACACCAACAAACATCTCAACAAAGTCAGCACCACTTAGGCTATAGAAAGGAACTCCAGCTTCACCAGCAACAGCTCTAGCCAATAGGGTTTTTCCAGTTCCTGGGGGTCCTACTAAAAGTGCGCCCTTAGGAATCTTGCCACCAAGTTTCTGGAAACGATTGGGATGCTTCAGATATTGAACAATTTCTCTAAGCTCATCTTTGGCTTCTTCACAACCAGCCACATCTCTAAAAGTGGTTGCTGGTTTTTCTTGATCAATGATTTTTGCCCGACTTTTGCCAAAGGAAAATATACCTTTTGTTCCGCCACCGCCAGATTGCATACGGCGCATGAGGAAGAACCAGAAAAAGATGATCAGGAACCAGGGTAATATCTGAAAGAGATAGTCTACCCAGTCGCGGGTCTCATCCTGAAATTCATAAACAATCCCCATGGCATCCCATTCTGCAGTGACATCACTATCAATAGTTGGAGATAGTACGACCCAGAATTTCATGTAATCCTTACTAACACCATTTATAACAGTGGTTTCAGGAATTTTCAGTGTTCCATGAAATTGATTCTTCTTTAATACGGCGGTTTCAATTTTTCCGTCTATGAGCAAGGCCCTGTATTCGGTATAACCCAACTTTTGAATGTGTTCAGTATCAGTTTTTAAAACCTGGGCGAAGATAAATACAGACATGAGGATCACGACCCACAGCAGAGTTGTTTTCAAACCCTTTTGCCAGTTCTCATTTCCCTCAGTTGGACGAGTAATCTTAATATTCGTGGATTTTTTTACTGGTTTAGATTCAGGTTTACGAGTGTTTTTGTGTCTTGAATCTCTTTGATCTCTTTTGTCTCTGTTACCTCGATTGTCCCTATTCCCACGGTTGTCTCGGTTGTCCCTATTGTCACGTTGATTGCGACTATCTGCTTTATTGTAGGGTTTTCTTGGCGGTCTACGACGTTGATTTGAGTTTTTATCGTTACGACGAGGAGAATTATCCTGATTTCGAGGACGTCTCTCCTGATTCTTATTTGATTGATTGTCTGCGTTCATGGTATCCTTTTACAAATTCATATTTACAGGAAATGCCCAGATTGAAGGTAGGTTCCTGAATTTTTGGTCTAGATCCAATCCGTAGCCTACAAGAAACCTGTCTGCAACTTCAAAACCCACATACTCAGCTTCAAATTCGAGCTTGAGACATTCAGGTTTAAATAGCAGAGAGGCAAAGGCAACAGAGGCTGGTTGGTTTTCTAGAATTCTATGTTTCAAAAATCGGGCTGTCAATCCGCTGTCAATGATATCTTCAACTATAATCACATCTCTGTCAGTGATAATACAGCTAATATCTTTTAGAAGTCGAACTGTCCCTGAGGATTGGGTTCCAGAATGATATGAGGAGACCTTGATAAAATCGATTTCACAATCAATATCAAGTCTTTTGGCCAGATCTGCTAAGAAGAAGACAGAGCCATTCAAGACACCGATAAGGATCGGTACTTTACCAGCGTATTCAGTGGATATTTGTTTGGCTAGTTCATCAACTCTCTTCTCGATAACATCTTTTGAAAAGATTTCTTCTAATACCTGGCCGGTATATTTACCCATATTTTCCACTACTCGCGTATTCATTCAAACGTTCCCTTTTGAAATTGAAACTTTATACAGTGCTTTAATCTATTTTCTTTGATTACTTCTTCAGAAATTAATGCGGAATGGGCCGTACGAATACCAGGTATCCAAACAAGTTCACCATCTCGCTCAACAATTGGATAATACTCTTTCAGATGAGGAGCAACTCGACTTGATTGCAGAATTTTGAACACAGAAACCAATCTTCCTGTGGCATCCACCACCATTTTATCGCCAGACTCAACTACACGAGTACGATATGATTCAGAGTTGTGCTCAACCCATAAATACGCTGGATCGTGAATATGATCATTAAGGAGTGAGGTGCTAAATTCAAAATGAAAGAATGGAAACCTGTTCTCACTGTTGATTGACAGTGATGTTTTGGACCATTGATAATCAGATCTTTTAAATAGCGTTATTCCCCCTCTATCCCGGTAGGCCGTCACCGAAGTCGGAAGCTGAATTTCCTTACCAATTGCTTCATCTCCATACAACGATTTCAAAGCATTGAAATGATTGGATGAGATTCCTTGTGGCATCATAGAAATTAATTGAAAAGCTCTGTCAAAAATCGCCTTTTGAATCGGCGAAAAATAGTCGGGGAGCTTACCCAATCCTAATGCTATTTTCGGAGCATAATCTGATCTAAACCCTTTTATATCAACATCTTCTATACTTGTTTCTATCAAACCATTTATGGTCTGACCCTCACGCAATATTCCCTCTACGGATGTTCTTAGACGGTGATCAATATCTATGCTGAGAGCAGGAATTACATTTGCCCTGATATTATTTCTTAAAAAGGAGATATCTTCATTTGATTGGTCAGTTCGATATTCAAGCTCATGAGTTTTCGAATAGGCATCGATCTCATCGCGTGTGTATCGCAACAGAGGTCGGATATAACCACCATTGCACTCGCTGATTCCTGATAATCCTTGAATACCGCTTCCTTGATAGATATTCATCAGGATGGTTTCAATCTGATCATCAAAATGCTGACCTGTAGCTACGAAGTCATAGGCAAGTTGGTCCTTGAGACTCATAAAAGCGGATCGACGTCTAACGCTGCCAGCTTCTTCCAGGCTCAGGGCATTTTGTTTTGCATATGCCTCAATGTCTTCAGTTACTAAATGTACTGGATAACCAAGATCTGTACCCACTTGCTCAATAAATTCCCTATCTGTATCACTTTCTACACCGCGAAGCTGATGATCAAAATGGACGACGCTGATTTCGAGATTTTTGATTTGGGTGAGTAGATGTAGGAGAACTGTTGAATCAACACCCCCTGAACAGGCGACCAAGACCTTGAGATTGGGTCTATACCAGTCAGATGAATAGCAATACTTACGAAATACTGTTTTGCTTAGCATAATAAAAAAGCGACCCTATTCAGATCAATAGTGTCGCTTTGTTTTCATTCATATTTTGTGAGATGATTATACCTCGTCAAAGAACCAATCACCTAAGGATTGAATTTTCTGCTCATAGGAATTTGGATACATAAACCATGTTGCTGCAGAAATTGAACTCAGAAGTGAGTTTCCATCTTGCGGAGTGAAACAGAATCCAACCAATTCCTTACCGCCATCGATAAGCTGGAGACTTGGGGCAGAAACTACTGTTTGATTCAAAATGCGACCATAATGTCCATGATCACGTCCAAAAGAAAAGACCTGACTAGATAGTTTCTTCTCGGTTATCGCTACCAGAGGGTTCTTTTCAAATATTTCCATAACCTGGCTCATGGTCATGGCTTCTTTCATCTTAATATTGAAGTGCACAATGTGCATATATTGTGTATTCAGTTTCATGGCAGATGAGAATATATTCACATCATAACCTAACGTTTTAAACAGGTTAGCTGCATCCTTGGCATGATGTGTACCGTATCGCTCTGAGCTGTGATGACCAACTTCTGGAGCTGGTATAAAATCGTTGGCTTGACTTAAGTCATTTGCCCTACGAATCATCACAAAACGTCCATCCATCAGGTTTTCTGGATCACCATTGTGCATCCCAATGGTTTTTACCAGGGATGAGAGATTGTGGGTATTGCACGATACGACCTGAAGGAAGCGATCTTCTCCATGAACAAGGGCCTCATCATTGACTCCACGTGCATATGGTTTACCAAAGCCAGTTTCACTACCCTGTGCGATAAATCCCAGGGTGTTGTGATCAAAATTATGGTAGTACTTGACTTTATTTTTATGACCAACACCTTTGGGAGTACAATCAATGACTACTGCTGCTCTATCAATCGCTTCAACTGTAGAAAAGGCAGGTGCTAAACCAATATCCTGAAAGCCTTCAAATGCTTCCTGATCAGTTACCAGACGTGCCCCACGTTTAAGTAAGCGAAGGACCTTGGCGTGTTCGCTCTTAAGTGGAGTTCGTTTGTGAAAAGTAATTTCATCAATCCCGAGACTCGCTTTATAGTCAGACAATAATCCAATGAGTGGCTCACCAATTGTGCCCGTACCTACAACGTGTACAATTTTCTTAGACATTTCGAACTTCCCCTACTTTTTTTGGTCAATAAGCTCTTTTAGGAGTGTCATCTCCTGATTTAAATGATCCACTTTTTTATTCATATACCAGATGAAACCAAAGATCCCTAGCCATATAAAACCATATGCTAGAAACAAATATACAAAGGCGTCCATTTATAAAATCTCCATTTCTTTGAACTGCTTATTTAAAGTGTCTTCAAGCGTCAATAATTGATATCGTTTGCGAATCAAATACACATACAGGAGTGTAAATGTTGCCAGTGAAAACATAAATGCGAAAAACATTGGAGCAGCCAAACTGCCTTCACTACTGGCCATGACAGCCTTAGGATGTTGCGTTTCCCACCAGCGAATTGAATAATAGACAATAGGAACATCAGTGAACCCGATAATTCCTACCACGGCAGAAAGGTTTGCTCGTTTGCTCCCATCGGGCAGATAGCGACGCAACATGAGAAAAGCGACATAGATGAGCCACAATATCAATGATGATGTCAGACGCACATCCCAGGTCCACCAGATTCCCCACACCGGTTTGGCCCAGATGGGACCTGTAATCAAAACCAGAGAGATGAAGAGGACACCAATTTCAGCTGATGCGACTGAAATGAGTTCGTATTTACGATTCCTGGTTGCCAGATAGGCGACACTCCCACAGAAAACGACAAAGAACGCCAGGAAACCAAGCCAGGCGCTTGGAACATGGAAATAGAATATCCTTTGAGCAATCTGCTCCGCGGGATTGGAAGCCTTTATCTGAGGCACCCACTGAAATATTAAATAGATGCTTACTGAAAAAGCGATGAGTAGAATAATGAGTAATATTTTATCAATTTTGGATCTCATGAATTGCCTTTAGTATTTTGACTTGGGTTGTTCATCCTAATCTTCAAGAATGAAATCAAATAGCATATAGGAAAGGGTAAAAAATATGACATCAAATGCCCCTACCCTCAAAAGAAGTGGGTAAAAAGCTTCTGTCACTTCACCACTCAAGACCATACCTGTCAAGGTAACCGACCAAATGATGATGGGTGAAACCAGCGGCCATAGCAAGAGTGACAGCAGAATCTGTTGATTCCTGGTATGTACCGCTACAGCGGATAGAATGGTTCCCAGACTAGTAAACCCTATTGTCCCAGCCAATAAAACCGGTATAAGTCTGAACATCCCTAATGAAAGTTGCAGATCGTAGAAGATGATGAAAATGGGAAAGATCAATGCCTCAAACATGAGCATGATGATGGTAACACTAAAAAATTTCCCGACATATATCTGTCCGCCATCAACGGGCATAAGGGCCATTGCGCGGAGGTTTCCGTTTTCCTTCTCCAGAGCAAAGGACTGGTTCAGACCAAACATACCTGAAAAGACAAATGCCACCCAGAGGAGTCCTGGAGCGATTTCAAGCATGACCAGCCTGGATACTTCAAAAGTAAAATTAAAGATGACAAAAATCAGCAAGGAGAATATCCACATAGCCAGAATACTCTCTTTTGATCTGAACTCCATCCGCAGATCTTTTTTCAGAATTGATATCGCAGTACGCATCATAAATCTATGCCTCCAGTATCTGCACTGAAGAATTTCTCTCGAATGGCATCTGGATTTGTATCGGCTATCAAGCCATCCTTGACAATCTTATGCTTTGAAATTACAACATATCGATCTGAGAGTTCAGTTGCCGTATGGAGGTCATGAGTTGTCAACAATATGGTACGACCCATTTCCTTTTGCTTTTTTAACAAGGTAATGAGCATGCCAATGGCATGTTGATCAAGACCTGTAAATGGCTCATCCAGGAGCAGTAGGGATGGTTCATGCAACAAAGCCCTGGCAATGGTCAGGCGTTGGGTCATGCCCCTACTGTAGGTCGCTACGAGATCGAAACGACGGTGTGTGAGTTCAACATCATTGAGGACTGTCTCAACACGCTGTTTTGCATTAGGTATATTGTAGATGCGACTATAATACTCAAGGTTTTCAATGGCAGTCAAATTGCCATAAAGAAACATCTCATGAGATATGACAGCGAGTTTTGCCTTGTTCTCACGATCGCTGGGATCTGTCCCAAAGAGTTTTACTTCACCCTCGCTGGGTCTTGAAATCCCGCTGATAATATTGAGGAGTGTTGTTTTACCAGCACCATTGCGACCAAGAATGCTTACAAACTCTCCAGATTGAACAGAGAATGAAACACCCCTGAGCGCAATAATACGCCCAAAATCTTTGGATATAGCTAGGACTTCTAGAGCGGGTACGCTCAAATTATTTGATCCGATCCAATGTTTTGTATACAGAGACAAGACGGTAGAGAAGTTTCTCCTTGTCTTCTGCATCTACTGAAGAGTCCCCTAGCTTTGCATATTGTTTCAGAAGCTCAGATTTCTGTTTTTTCAACATCTCTATGGATTCGTGTTTCAAGTCCTCGCTTTGTTGAGTCACAGAGACAAATAGAGAAATTAGAATTGCCATAATAAGAACGCCAGCAATGGCCAGTTCAACATTGGTATCAATTCTATTCTCGATGACTATTTTCCCGGTATTTTGCTGCTCTGAATGATTGTGATCATCTGTACCAGATTCGGACATGCCATGACCTGAAACCTCAAACTCTAACATGGTTCCAGCTTTGACACCCTCGATTGCATAGATAGCAAGACCATTTTCGCTGTCGGTGCCTTCACGTGAAAGCCCAGGAGCTGAAATGGATAGATCCAGAGGCATGGTATAGACATGAAAATGTTCAATATCATAGCCAACCAATTCAGTGAGAGAGGTTCCATTTGGATCATATGCTGTATAGTATGACGCATCTATTTCAGAAATGCCCGGTTTAATGGGGTTTGGTAGTACCTGACCATTATCAGAATCTATGGGGCCCGTCCTCACTGGCATAGTACCACTTTTAAATGTCAAATTTTCTAACTCAGTAACATTTTCTGGAACGTGCACTTTTGCTAAACCGGGAGATGCCGAAAAAGTCACGGGAGGTGCTGACATATTTTCAAGTATAATACGTTTCTGGATGTACAGCTTATCTTCAAATCCATATATAACAAAAAATGGCACTGATACATTCACATCATGGATTGTTTCGCTGGTTTCATAAACTGTCAAAGATGTTTCCCAGGCAGTTACGCCAGGGGTAGGTACAAACATGGCAGAATAGTTAACACCACCCAGGGTTGCACGTACCAGGTATTGACTCTGACTACTGGAGGCTACATCACTGAAAGTAGTTGATTTAGATACATTTGAAGCCGAAGCAACCTCAGCCATACCTGCAGTAAGATCAATGAGAGCAACACGGTCAGCATTACCAGATTCGTTTTTTGTTCCATTAATAATATTAACACGGAGATCACCGGCCAAGCCTAAACCCATCACCAGTTGCAATATAAGGAGTTGCAGAATTAATCGCGACTTCATGACAACCCCTTTCCGCATTTCATGCAGAATTTGGCCTCGGAAAGGTTCTCCGCACCACATTCAGTGCAAAAAATAGCGGTCTGGGTTTTCGACCCCTTTTTATTCTTTTTCTTCTTTTTGCCTAAATGTTCTATATCGTTCTGTATACGATCCATGAGTTTACTGGATTTTTGGTTTTCCAGTTTCTCCATAACCCGACCTGCTTCACTGAGAAATGAAGTCCGAATAGTTTTAAAATCTTTTTCACTCAAACGTCCCATGGCAAAATCAAATTCAAGATCTGCAATATTACCATAAACTCGCTGCTTTCTTTCTGCCAGCTCTTCAACTTCCATATGGAGTGAAACCCAGGTACTGTCTTTTTTGAATAGAGGCATGACAATCCACACAAGAAAGGCAAGCCCTGTGAGATAAGCTAAATAACTCATTATTGGGCTCCCCCCTTCGACTCACGCAGATTTGGAAGCATGGCGAATAAAGTTCCTATACCCAGAATAAATGCACCGATCCAAACCATGCTAACAAATGGATTTCTATAAACCTGAACGATGACTTTTGTTCCATCATTGCTCATACCTGAGAGTACAGCATAGATATCCTCGCGGAATGTTGAATAGATATCTACTTCCGTTGAGGGTTGATCTGAAGCGAAATAGAATCTTTTCTCAGGATTAATAACATCAATAAGTCGATCATTTCTGTACATTTCCAACTCAAGGGTTTGGGATGAGTAGTTCTCATTCTGATCTTCAGTTATTTTGATGGCATTAAAGGTATAAGGACCCAAATCAAACGAGTCTCCCTCACCTACTTCAGCCCGTGTCTCAGAGTTAAAAGCATTTCCAGTAAAACCTATGAACATGACCACCATGGCAGCATGGATCAAATAACCACCATATCTACGTGTATTTTTCCGAGAGAGCATATACATGGCCTGGAAGAAATTCTCACTTGAATTTTTTCTCCGAATGTTAGCACCCTTTACAAATTCCACAACAATGGTCCACATCACAAAAAAGGAAATGGCAAAGGAACCCAGAGCCCAGCCATCGCGCACACCAAGGGCAAGCAACACAACAACCAGAATAACGCTACCTAATATGGGCCACCCGAAACTGCGCTTGAGGGTTTCCACAGAGGTATGTCGCCACGCTAATAGTGGACCAACACCTGTTAGCAACAGAAGTGCAAGACCGATAGGAATCATGATATTGTTGAACCAGGGAGGTCCTACTGTAATCTGATCACCAGTAAATAGTTCGCTAATGACAGGGAACATAGTTCCCCACAAGACTGCAATGGTAGCTAGAAGGAATAACAAATTGTTAAATAGGAATCCACTTTCTCTGGAAACCAATGATTCCATCTCTTCATCCGGTTTTAAATCCTTGCGGCGATACAATAGTAGTGTGACACTGAAAATTAATCCCATGCCTAAAAAGATTGCGAAGGCTGGTCCTAAACCGGAGTTGGCAAATGCGTGAACAGAACTCACAATACCACTACGAGTGAGGAAGGTTCCAAAAATAGCAAGCAAATATGTGGCAATCACCAGAGCCATGTTCCATACTTTTAGCATGCCCTTGCGCTCTTGAATCATCACAGAGTGCAGGTAGGCAGTAGATGTCAACCAGGGTAATAAGGAAGCGTTCTCCACAGGATCCCAGGCCCAATAACCACCCCAACCGAGCTCAACATAGGCCCATTTTCCGCCCAGCACGATTCCAACAGCCAGAAATCCCCAGGTTGTAAGCGCCCAGCGTCTGGTGGTATGAATCCACCCTGCTCCAAGCTTACCAGTAATCAGAGCTGCAATTGCAAAGGCAAATGGGACAACAGAACCGACATACCCAATAAACAGAACTGGTGGATGGATAATCATTGCAGGATGTTGGAGTAATGGATTTAAACCATGACCATCACGAGCAGTAAACTCCTGAAGGGTGTTTCCAAATTCCTGGTAAAGTGTCTGGAATGGATTTGAAATGAAGACACTCAATATTGAGAAGAAGATCATGTTACTTGCCATTGCAAAGAGAACATATGGCATAAGATCATTATTCTTATGGCGATGCTGATATGCGACAATAGCGGTGAATATGGTTACTATCCAGGTCCACAGTAGTAATGAGCCGTTATGACCAGCCCATAATGCCACAATCTTATAAAACATGGGCAATGCAAAATTTGTGTTGCTGGCGACATACTCAATGGAGAAGTCACTGGTAACCAACAGATATTCAAGAGCAAGCACAGCAAGTGTTGTTACTGCAAAAGCGGCATAGGCGCCTCTCCTGGCAGCTTCTAAAAGCCCTCTACGCTTGGTCACTCCTGCCGCCAGGGCGGTGAGTGCGGTAAATACGCTTACCGGGAACAGAAAAAATAAAAGGATATTTCCTAAATCAGCCATTTAACTAAATCCTAACTATATGTGTTTAAATCTCGGGGGAAGAATAATCGGCTTCATACTTAGAAGCACATTTTGCCTGGATACGTTCAGCATTGAACACACCATCTTGTTGCAGTTTGCCTGAAACAATAACTTCGGCATCCATATCATTGTTAAAAGTATCTGGAATTGGATCCTTACCTATATAATGAATCTGCAGTTCAGAATTTCCTTCAACGATGACGAAATCAAGGTCAAGATTATTTCGAACGATACTGCCTTTCTTTAAATCACCATTGACCTTGAGCGTCAAAGAATGAGCCCGTGATCCCAACATCTGAACCTCACTCACACTCTTTGAGTATGACATCGTAGTGTCTTCTTTCATACCCTGAATTGCCAGCACAATCACTGCGACGATGATGACTAGTGAGCCTATTACAAATTTAAGTTTCTTACTATTCAATGGATGTAACTCCTATTTATGATTTAAACATATTCATAATTTTTTCTTTCCAGGACAATGGATGTGGCTCAAGATGCACTGGATAGACTTCGATGTGTTCACCCCTGAGTATCTTTCCTGGATTGTCTTTGAGCAGTAAATCTGCATACTCAACGCCGTATCTCTCTGATAACCAGTCATATCCAGGTTTTGAGTAAAGCGCTCTGGCTTGTAAATTGTGACTATCACTTCCAACCAAATGCACTGCATCTTTATCAAACAGAAAATTTGCCAGTTTCTCACTGCTCGGTCCCAGGCTGCCCATAAATGATCCAATATCTAATTGGGTTGGGCATCCCATATTGATCAACTCTTCCAACCTTTTCGGATCCCTTTGCCAGGGTTTAATACGTTCTGGATGGGCAATGATGGGTATAACACCCTTGCGGGTGATCTCATAAATGATTCGCTCAAGATTATTTGGTACTGAATGAAATGAGAATTCAAGCAGGAGATATTTGCCGCCAATAAGGACATCAAGTTCATCAAGAATGATGGGCAGCATATCCTGGTATCGAACTTCTGCAGCAATGGTGATCTCAATGGGAAGTTCATGGGCTTTGATAAGCTCCATAACCGTTTGCGTGCCCTTTTCAATCTTAGCTTTCCACTCTCCGGTCCCCTTGATAATATCAGCTTCATATAAATGCGGGGTTAGAACGAGATGTTCAACACCCTGCCTCACTGCCTCTTTTAGCATAGATAGTGCCATGTCGTCATTTTTGGCACCATCATCTACTGCTGGAAGCATGTGATTGTGAATATCTATAATCTTGGGAATAAAGACCTCTTAGAAAACTGGGGTTTCAGTATAGGTTCCGTAAACAACTTTCATCGCATCAACCATCTCACCAAGCGTTGCTGACTGGCGTACGGCTTCAAGGAGAGGTGGCATCACATTGGTTCCAGATTCACATGCCCGAGTAAGATCAGCGAGTGCTTTATCTGTACTGGATTGAGTTCTGGTAGACCTGAGCGATTTAACCTTGGATACCTGATTTTCTTCGACTGATTTATCAATTTTGAGAACTGGGATATCAATTGTCTCATTTTCACGAATAAATGCGTTAACACCAACGATAAGTCGTTTTTTCTCGTCGTACTTACGAGCCACATCATAGGCGGCTTTCCCAATTTCACGCTGGAAATAGCCTACTTCGATGGCTGCAACGACACCACCCAATTCATCTATGGTATCAAAATATTTCTCTGCTTCAGCTTCCATCTTATCCGTCATGGCTTCTACATAATACGAGCCACCCAGAGGATCGATGGTAGATCCAACGCCAGTTTCATAGGCAATGACTTGTTGCGTCCTGAGAGCAATCTCAACACTTTTCTCAGTTGGTAATGCAAGGACTTCATCCATAGAGTTGGTATGGAGCGACTGTGTACCACCCAAAACGCCAGCAAGTGCCTCATAGGCGGTCCTGACGATGTTATTCTCAGGTTGTGGTGCAGTCAGACTATGCCCAGCAGTTTGTGTATGGAAACGGAGCATCCAGGATCGTGGATCCTTGGCACCATATTTTTCCTTCATACGTTTGGCATAAATTCGTCTAGCGGCACGAAATTTTCCGATTTCCTCAAAGAAATCTATATGTGAATTAAAAAAGAAACTCAGACGTCTGGCAAACTTGTCTACATCCAATCCCCTCTCGATGGCAGCCTCTACATAGGCAAATCCATCAGCGAGGGTAAATGCCAACTCCTGCGCAGCAGTTGATCCAGCTTCACGGATATGGTATCCGGATATGGAAATCGTATTGTACGCTGGCATGTGATCAGTACACCATTCAATCATATCGGTGATGATATGCATGGATGGCTCAGGTGGAAAAATGAATTCTTTTTGAGCTATATATTCCTTGAGAATATCATTCTGCAGTGTGCCATGCAGTTTATCAGATGAAACACCCTGTCGCTCTCCAACAACCACGTACATGGCAAGTAGAATGATAGCCGGACCATTGATGGTCATGGAAGTTGAAACCTGGTCAAGTGGAATTCCATCAAACAGAGTCATCATATCGTCAATGGAGTTGATTGAAACACCGCAATGCCCAACTTCACCAAGTGAAAGCGCATGATCTGAATCATAACCCATGAGCGTGGGCATATCAAATGCGACACTCAGTCCAGTTTGGCCTTGCTCCAACAGAAATTTGAATCTTTTATTGGTATCCTCAGGAGTTCCAAAACCGGCAAACTGTCTCATGGTCCATAAACGACCTCGATACATATTTGGATGAACACCTCTTGTGAAAGGGTATTCACCAGGGAATCCAATCTTCTCGTTATATTGATCTAAATTCTGATTCTCTTCATCTGGTAGATATAATAAATCATTGGATAATCCTGAAACCGTATCGTAGTCATATTCACGCTCTTTGGATTCAGAAACTTTCTGTTTCCAACGTTTCAGGCTATCCTGGTAGGATTGATCTGGCATAGTTGAACCCACTTCTGATAATTATCTAGTCAATTCAAGAATTGAAGCTGCAACTTCTTCAGATGTCAGCTTCACTTCGGCTAATAATTGCGCCCGTGATCCATGGGTCACAAATCTATCTGGTAAGGTGTGCGCATGTATCCTGGCACAATTTTCAACGGGTTCGGCATATGCTTTTATGGTCTGTGCAAGGCTCCCCGGATAATTGTTCTCTTCAATGACAACAATGTGCTTGTTGGAAGTCATGAGAGATAAAAGCATATCCTCGTCAAAAGGTTTGATAAACTTGGCATCGATATAGCTGGCCTTCACACCCTCAGCATCAAGTATTTTGACTGCTTTATCAGCTACAGGATTCATGGAACCTACTGCGACAATTGCGATGTCCTTGCCTTCTGAGAGCAACTCCCATTTCCCGATTTCTACCGCCTTACTTTTAATTGATTTTCTATTTATCACTGCTGAGGCTTTTGGATAGCGGATAAAGAAAGGGCCGTCCTCGTGCTCAAGGGCTGTTTGCATGACGTGGCGCAACTCTTCTCCATTGCGAGGAGCAGCCACGACTACACCTGGAATACTGGAGAGATATGATAAATCCAGGACACCGTGATGCGTGGGACCATCTTCACCTACAAGTCCTGCACGATCCAGCATAAATATGACGGGTAATTTCTGAACTGCAATATCATGCACTAACATGTCATATGCCCGTTGCAGAAATGTAGAGTAAATCGCCACAAAAGGCTTTAACCCACGCGCAGCCAATGCGGCTGCAAACGTTACTGCATGGCCTTCGGCGATTCCTACATCGTAGAATCGATCAGGATGCGCATCTGAAAAACCTGATAATCCAGTACCTTCTCTCATGGCTGCCGTGACTGCCACAATACGTTTATCCTTTTTTGCCAGCGCTGTGAGTTCATCTCCAAACACATTCAGAAAAGGTGGCACTTCTTTCTTGGCACTCGACTGACCTGGTTTTGCAGCTGGACCAATACCATGGAATTTTACAGGATTTTCTTCTGCCTGAGCAAAGCCTAGACCCTTTTTGGTGATGATATGCAATAAAATTGGAGTATTAATATCTTTAATATTTTCCAGGGTAGAAATTAGCAGGGGTAAATCATTACCATCAATGGGACCAAAATATCGAATTCCCATTTCGTCAAAAATAACACCAGGGACCAACAGATTCTTGAGACTTTCCTCAACCTTCTTCATTCCCGTTCTAATGGTATTTTTTCCGATGGGTAGTTTGCCAGTAACATTCCAAAGCTCGTCTCTGACACGGTTGTACAATGGATTGGTTGTAATTTTTGAGAGGTATTTGGACATTGCTCCAACATTAGGTGAAATGGACATTTCATTGTCATTGAGAATGATCATCATCCGGGTTCTCAGATGCCCCAAATTATTTAATCCTTCAAATGACAATCCACCTGTCAGTGCTCCATCACCAATCACAGATACAACCTGATGATTTTCACCCTTTATATCTCGAGCGATAGCAAAACCAACACCTGCAGAAATGGATGTTGATGCATGCCCTGCACCATAAATATCATGGTCACTTTCCAGGGGCTTACAGAAACCAGAGATGCCACCATATTGGCGGATGGTTTTCAGGGCTTCTCTACGCCCCGTTAAAATTTTATGAGCATATGCCTGATGACCTACATCCCATATGATCTTGTCATTTGGTGAATCAAATACTTTATGGAGAGCCACAGAAAGCTCAACAACGCCTAGGGTTGGTGCTAGATGACCACCTGTTTCCGAAACCACCTCAATGGTGTAATCGCGAACTTCCTGGCACAACTGTACCAAATTTTCTTCAGATAGTGATTTAACATCGGCTGGAGAATCTATGGTTTTCAGTAATTTATATTTATCCGACATGGATAGGTTACCTCGATTTTAAAACGATTTCATCCACAAAATATTTATGAATGCCTGAGTCTTCCGTCAGCTCAGGATGAAAAGATGCAACCAACACATTGTCCTGTCGCATAAGCACAGGATCAGCCCCAAAAACAGCCAATGACTGCACAGTGGGTTTGATTTCACGAAATTTAGGAGCGCGAATAAAAATCGCCTCAAAATCGTGATCCAACATAGTGGGGATTATCAGGGATGTTTTGAATGATTCAATTTGACGTCCATAAGCATTACGTTCAGCCTTATAATCAATCTTATTAAAACAATGAACTCTCTCATCATCTACCTGTTGACCCAGAAGTATTGCCCCAGCGCAAGTCCCAAACACGGGCATTGTTTCCAAAACCACATTCATAGGTTCCCACAAACCCTCTTCTTCAAGAAGCAGGGTCATGGTGGTGGATTCTCCACCAGGGAGAATCAATGCATCAATGAGCTTCAGATCTTCAGGTTCACGAACGGCTCGACACTTAATACCTAGCTTGCCCATACTGAATGCATGCTTGGCGAAGCTGCCCTGTAAGGCTACAACACCAATCGTTAACTCATCATATTCAGGTCGAACAGTCAAAATGGGTCCCTACCAACCTCTATCTTGCATTCTATCTTCTGGATTGATTTCAATCATATCTAGGCCCTTCATGGCCTTTCCAAGACCTTCGGAAATCTCTGCCAGTTTTTCGGGTTTATCATAAAATGTTGCAGCTTGAACGATAGCCTTTGCCATGGCTTCTGAGTCCTCAGATTTAAAGATGCCTGATCCCACAAAAATTGTTTCAGCACCAAGCTGCATCATAAGGGAAGCATCGGCTGGTGTTGCGATACCACCGGCTGAAAAATTTGGTACAGGTAGTTTGCCGGTCTTGGCGACTTGAGCTACTAGATGGTAAGGTGCGCCCATATTTTTAGCGGCTGCCATAAGTTCATCAGTTCTCAATATGCTCAAGTTGGCCATCTCAGTTGTAATGGTACGCATGTGACGAACCGCTTCAACAATATTTCCTGTGCCAGGTTCACCTTTGGTTCTGATTAGGGCAGCACCCTCTCCAATTCGACGTAAAGCTTCCGCAAGATTTGTGGCTCCACAGACAAAAGGAGTTTTAAAGTCATGCTTCCAGATATGATTAGCTTCATCAGCGGGAGTCAATACTTCACTTTCATCGATATAATCGATTTCAAGTGCTTCAAGAATCTGAGCCTCAGCAAAATGACCAATACGACATTTGGCCATAACGGGTATAGAAACAGCCTGCTGAATTTCTTTTATCATTTTTGGATCAGAAGCTCGTGCGATTCCCCCATCCCTGCGGATATCGGCTGGAATTCTCTCTAGTGCCATCACGGCCACTGCTCCTGCTTGTTCTGCAATTTTTGCCTGCTCAGGTGTGGTGACATCCATAATCACGCCACCCTTGAGCATTTCAGCTAACCCTGTTTTTACTTCAAACAGTTCATTTGTCATTTTCATAATCTCCAAAAACTAATAATGTCAATATTACACACGTGATTCCACGTGTAAGTTATTCAAATGTTCAACGACTTCTTCAATAAGATCATCTGGTGAGGAGGCACCTGCTGATACTCCTACTGATTCTGCCATATCAAACCAGCTTTCCTGAATATCATTGGCATTTTCAACCATATATGACCGTGGATTTAAAGAAAGTGATACTTCATGCAATCGTTTTGTGTTGGCACTTGTAAAGGAGCCTACTATGATCATTACATCTGAAATGGGTGCAATTTCTTTGATCTGCCCCTGATTTCTTCTGGTGGGGAAACAAACGGTATTTACAAATCTTAAATCAAAAATTTTCATAGAGAGGATGCCAATAATTTCCTGGACATTCTCTATCATCTGAGTGGATTGTGAAACAACACCAGCCTTCTTCATCCTTGGGAGGGCCTCTGCCTCTGCGATTGAGGCTATGATGATCGCTTCTGTGACTTGAGCCCTGATGGCAACCACTTCATCGTGCCCGTGATCACCAATAATGATCAGCTTTCTGCCTTCTACATCGAGCTTTTTAATCTCGTCATGAATCTCATGCACCAAGGGACAGGTAGCGTCTACAATAGTGAGATCCTTCCTGCCGGCTTCAACCCATAATTCTGGAATGGTGCCATGTGCCCTAAAAAGGACTGGAGCATTCTTTACTTCAGCAAGTGAGTCAACTACTTTCACATTTTCTTGGGCCAGGTCTTTCACCACACGTTCATTATGAACAATATCCCCCAACATATAAACTTTGCCATGTTCCTGAGCCACTTCACGAGCTTTTTCAATAGCGTCTCTTACACCGAAGCAAAAGCCAGCATCCTTAGCGACTCTAATTTTCAAATGATCAGACATTTTCGTCCCAAAGGTTGATCGTTTCGATGGTTTTCTTGACTATTGAAACAGCTGCCTCTTCCAAAGTTCCTTCTACATGACAGCCTGCAGCAAAGGCATGTCCACCTCCGCCAAAAGATTGGGCGACTGTATTAATGGGGATTTTGCCCTTGGATCTAAAACTCACATCAACCTTTTGACCTGACATTTTGGTGATAGATATTCCAACCTCAACTCCCTTGATGGATCGAATAAAGTCCGAAAGTGAGTTCATGTCATCAGGAGCAGCTCCCAGAGAAGCAATATCGTCAAAATCAATGATGGACCAGGCCAATCGCCCCTCGCATTCGTACTTCAACTCGCTGAGAAGCTTTTGAATGACCTGAAGTCTACCAGGCGTATTCAAATCTTCATATAGATAGACATATAGCTCATAGGGTTTTACACCGGCTGATACCAAACTGGCTGCAGCCAATAGGGTTTCAGGATCTGTATTATTAAATCTGAAATTTCCAGTATCGCTCATCATGGCTGAATAAATGGGGATAGCAATCTCCGTGCGAGAATTTGCCTGTTCATCCATGGAATTAATAAGATCATAGATAAGCACACCAGTTGAGCTGGCAGTGGGAAAATCGTATTGTACATCAAACTGGGATTTATCACCTGGATGGTGATCAATACTCACCTTCGTAATATCCATCGATTGGAGATTTTTTCCCAGTTCCATCAGGCGATCATAATGACCAATATCAAAGGCGATGAATATATCAGAATCTGCAATGAGTTCTGCATGTTGAGCCGTATCATAAACGTGAATTTCGCCTGGCGTGGGTAGAAATTCAAGGTTGACGCGTAGAGGTGATGGATTCAGGATGTGAACCGTCTTACCAATCGATGTTAAATACCGGGCTAAGGCTAACTCAGATCCAACTCCATCTGCATCTGGTTGTAGATGCGTGGAGAATACAAATTTATCATTATCAACCAGCAAAGTCCGTAGGACTTCCCAGTTTCTTAGCTCCCCAGTTCTATCAAGACTCATTTATGTAAAAATACCTCTAAAAATATCTTCAATTTCACTTCATCGAATTACCCTCGAATCCGAAACATTGAATATATTCGTTAACCTACCAGATACAAACGATTCAGGAATCAGATCAATAAAAACCAAGCTTTTGCAAACATGATATAAATTGGGATGTTTAGGTAGTTTTCAGATTGTATTATGGTCAGAAATATGGGATGAGTAATGGCTGGAAATTGTTCGCATTACAGCAATGATCGGCCGAAAATAAAAATTGTAGAATGATCTCAAGCTAACTGAGTGAGTGCCGCTCCCTTCTAGGAGCACGCCCCATCAATTCTTCCACCGCAAGGGATGGATCTTTATCCTCAAATAATACTTGAAATATTTGTTCTGAGATAGGCATCTCGACACCTGTTTTAGCAATAAGCTGATGGACAGATCTTGCAGTATTGATACCCTCAGCAACCATTTTCATTTCTTCGAGAATTTCTTTCAACTTTCGACCTTTTCCTAGTTCATAACCAACATGTCTATTCCGGCTATGTGTGCTGAGACAGGTTACAATAAGATCGCCCATTCCGCTTAGACCGGCAAATGTCTGTTCCTTAGCTCCTAGAAATACACCAAGACGAGTCATTTCAAAAAGGCCACGGGTGAGTAAAGCTGCTAAAGTATTGTCCCCATACCCCATTCCAGCCAGGATTCCAGCTGCAATAGCTATAACATTCTTTAATGATCCACCAAACTCTACTCCAAGGATATCCACATTGGTGTATACTCGTAGCGTATCCGACATAAAAGCCTTCTGTACAATCTTTCCTGACGATTCATCTGTACAGGCTGCAACGATGGTTGAAGGCATTTCCTGAACGACTTCTTCAGCATGTGTTGGACCATATAAGGTGGAAATGTTGCCAACAGGGTGGTCTGGAAGTGCGTGTGCAATTACCTGGCTCATTGTTCTCAATGAATCATTTTCAATACCCTTGGCCACATTCACAATGATGGATTCGCTTGCTATTGAGCTGGACAATTTTGAAAGAGTAATCCCCACAGTATGTGAAGGAATAGCTACCAGAATAATCTCTTTATCGCGGATACAGGCTTCCATATCCATGGTAAAACGCAATTCAGAAGGAAGGGAGACTCCTGGCAGATAATCGGGAAGTTCTCGTGTCTCCTGAGCTTGTTTAAAATCTCTCTCAAGATAAAACCAAACATCAACATCATGGCCTTTTTTGAGTAAATGCATCGCTAGAGTCATACCCCAGCTACCAGATCCTACGACTGCAACTTTCATGGAATAAATCCTGTTCTAAAATAAAGAGCCCCTGATCATGACCAGGAGCTCTTTATATTTTATAGCATTATCTTATCTATTCGTAAAGGGCGTCCAGCTTTGCCTTGTAGCGTTCTTCAACTACCCGTTTCTTGATTTTCAGTGTGGGAGTAAGTGTACCATCTTCGACACTGAATTCCTGGGGCAGTATGATAGCCTCTTTAACTGCTTCATAGCCGCTGAAGTTCTCCATAATGCCAGCAACCTCAGTCATAAGCATTTCATATACTTTTGGATTTTCGCATAGTGCTTCAGGAGTCACATCTGTGATCTCATTATCCGCAGCCCATTCACCTACTTCAGTGAAATTTGGAACGAGAATAGCAGAAACGAACTTCCTACGATCACCATGAACCAGAGCCTGTTCGAAGAACTTGCTCATGCAGATTGCACCTTCAATTGGAGCGGGGGCAATATTCTTACCACCAGCCGTGACGATGATGTTCTTCTTACGATCTGTAATTCTTAGATATCCATCCTCGACTATTCCTATATCACCGGTATGGAACCAACCTTCTTCATTGATTGCTTCTCTGGTTCCTGCTTCATCCTTGTAATAACCCTTCATGATATGTGGACCACGTGATAGAATCTCACCATCATCCGCAATCTTGACTTCTACACCATCTATGGTTGGGCCCACAGTACCAAAACGAAAATCATGGGGTGGGTTCAATGTGATAACTGGTGATGTTTCGGAAAGGCCATAGCCTTCAAGAATGGTAATACCAGCAGCATCAAAAAATCTACCGATATCAGCGCCGAGTGGTGCACCACCACTGGCAAACAATTTAAACTGTGTTCCCAGAAGCGCTTGAACCTTGCCAAATACAAGTTTATCTGCACGTTTTTTCTTCTTGGCTAATTTAGGTGAAATGGTTCCAGCATTACGAGCATCAACATACTCAAAACCTGTCTTGACAGCCCAACCAGCAATTTTACGCTTGATAAAAGAACCAGCCGCAAACTTGGCCTGGACCCCAGCGTACATCTTTTCGTAAAGTCTGGGAACTGACATGGCTACAGTAGGATTGACTTCTGACAGGTTAGAAATAACCTGCTCCATCGATTCAGCATAAGTGATATTTGCACCCACGTGTGTACCTACATAATCACCTAGTCGTTCAAAACTATGACTCAGCGGTAGGAAGGATAAGAATTTATCCTCATCACTAATTCCCAGGCGAGCATTGGCAGAAAGGATATTACTTACAAGATTGCTATGTTTTAACATCACACCTTTGGGGTTTCCCGTAGTACCACTGGTATAAATGAGAGTCAAGATATCATCAGGTTGGACGCTAAGAGCCTGAGCTTCATAGTCATAGGCTCCATCAGATGAAGAGAATGTTTTGCCCTTTTCCATAAGTTCGTTAAAGGACATAACATCTGGATCATCATATGACAGTGATTCATCGAAATAGATGACAGACTTCAATTCAGGACAGTCTGCCTTAATTTGAAGCACCTTATCCATCTGGCTGGCATCCTGAGCAAAGATGAGTTTTGAATCGGAGTGAGCGACAATGTATTGAACCTGACTCGCAATCAAGGTAGGATAAACTGTTACAGAAGTGGCACCTCTGGTGGCGATGGCATAATCTGAATAAGCCCAACGTCGACAGTTCGTAGAAAGAATTGCTACATTATCTTTTGGCTGGATCCCCAGGGATGCCATACCGTAAGATGCATTCTTAACCATTTCATATATATCTTTACCTTTATCTCCCACCCATTCACCATCGACTTTTTCAGTAAATAATTCTGCTTCAGCATGGCTTTTTGTGACATTAAGAAACATTTCTGCAATCGTCTTGAATTCCACGACAGCTCCTCCTTCTTGGGGTTTTTTTTCAGTTTCCTCAATGATAAACATTTTCTTTTAAAAGCACAGCATTTTATTGACACATACGCTGACAGAATGTATCATGGCGCGCTTTTAGAAACAGCCAGGGTGGCGGAATTGGTAGACGCAGTGGACTCAAAATCCACCGGTGGCAACACTGTGGGGGTTCGACTCCCCCCCCTGGTACTCGACTTCGCTCTATAAGAGTGAAGGCGACCTCGTCGTAGCTGATTAACATGAAGCGAAGACGGGAACAAATTATCCAATAAAATATTTGAGCTACGTCGCAGCAGGCACAAGGAGTGAACATGCATTATGTTTATATCCTTCAATCTGTATCATGTCGAAATAGGATCTATGCAGGCAGAACTTCAGATGTTATGCGCAGGTTGGCGGAACATAATCGTCACGAAAATGAATACTCATCTAGATACAAACCGTGGTTACTCGAAATCTACCTTGCATTCCATTCCAAGGAGCAAGCCATTACCTTTGAGAAATATCTAAAAACTCCCTCAGGAAGGGCATTTGCAAAAAAAAGATTGTGACCACGTTCTTGGAACTACGGAAGTGCAAGCTCGACTTCGCTTTTCATTAGCGTGAAAACATTCTTCATCAAAGTAAGCGAGCAACCTCAACATTTCATTCTGAATCCTAAATTGGCTATGGATGCCTCTGCTGCATCTGATTACTTTATTTGAATAATTAAATCACAGTATAGGGTGCTTATGACAAAAAAGTTCATTCCATTTAATAAAGCTATCGATCTAACTCACACAGAAATGCTCCAGCGATCTGCAGAGTTTTATGAATTCATGAAATCTAGAAGAACTATACGTGAATTTTCAACTGAGGAAGTTTCACAAGAGGTTATTGATAATTGTCTCAAGACTGCAGGCACAGCACCAAGTGGTGCCAATCAGCAACCCTGGCATTTTGTCATCATTCGAGACTCCTCGATAAAAGCGCAAATTCGTGAAGCTGCTGAAGAGGAAGAAAGAAATTTTTACGCTGGACGCGCTGGTGATACCTGGCTGGAAGCGCTAGAACCCCTGGGTACGGACGCAGATAAACCATTTCTGGAAAAAGCACCTATACTCATTGCTATCTTTGAGCAAAAATATACCCTCAATGATCAGGGTGATAAGGTCAAGCACTACTATGCTAAAGAGTCGGTTGGAATAGCAACTGGTGTACTTATTTCTGCACTCCATAATGTTGGACTTGCTACACTTACCCATACTCCAAGTCCTATGAACTTTCTGACGAAAATATTGAAGCGACCGGAGGGTGAAAAACCTTTCCTTCTCCTGGTTGTGGGTTACCCAGCAGAAGGTGTCGAGGTACCAAATATTGACAAAAAAAAACTCACTGACATCTCAAGTCATTTCTAGGCGCTAAAATGATTTCTAAAATCGTCTTCTTTGGTGATAGTATCACCGCGGCATATCGAACTGTCCACAATCCTCTTGGTGATGGCTATGTTTCAATATTGAAGGATTTGTTTTCCACAAATAGTGACCTTGGTGGGATCCAGTTTGTCAACTCTGGTATCAATGGACACATGGTTGGAGACTTACTCAAACGCTACCAGGCGGATGTCCTGGATCATAAGCCAGATGCCGTAGTCATAAAGATTGGAATTAATGATGCATACAATGATTTCATCTCTGGAGGTGGAGGTAATCATATTAGGAAGTATGTAACTGATCTAGATAGACTTATCCATATCTTGGGCACTGACCTCCCATTGGCTCAATTATTCCTCTTTACTCCCTACCTGATTTCAGATTCAAGTTCTGAGCCATTTTATTTGAGAATGAATGAATATTGCGAAGTAGTCAAATCGCAGGGACAAAAACGTACAATTCCAGTACTTGACGTTCAATCTGTTTTTGACACTGCTGTAAAACAAAGACCTGCCCGAGAATGGGCTGAAGATCAGATACACCCCCAACATGAGGGTCATTCCCTCATTGCCAGCGCTGCATTTGCATTTTTAAAAGACCAGATTACCTAGAATTATGCGTCGATTAATACTTCCCTACCCTTGACGCTCTCATCGATTTCACCATCCCGAAAAACCACATGGCCATTTACGATGGTAGTGACTGGCCATCCCTGAGTGGTCCAGCCATCATAGGGACTCCAGTTGACCTTTGTCCAAAGCTTCCCATTCTCGACAGTTCGCTTTTTACCCATATCAACCAACACTAGGTCAGCGTCGTAACCTTCTTTGATGTAACCCTTGTTCTTGACTTTGTAAAGCTCCACCGGCATTTCACACATCCACTTCACTACGTCCTCAATTTTACACAACCCGCGATTCGTTCGGTCAAGTAACATGGGCAAAGAGGTCTCTACACCAGGCATACCTGATGGTGCCTGCCCAAAGGGTTTGGCTTTCTCTTCATGGGTATGTGGCGCATGATCGGTGGCTATACAGTCGATCACTCCATTTACCAGACCATCCCAGAGGGCTTCACCATGTTGGAGATCTCTGATTGGAGGATTCATTTGAGCATATGCACCTAATTTCTGATAAACATGGGGTGCGCTCAAAAGAAAATGCTGGGGACAGACCTCTGCGGATATGGGAGCTTTGGATTTCTGAATTTCGAGATACCTCACCTCATCAAGGGTCGTCAGATGCAGAATATGTAGACGGCGCTGATATTTGATTGAGAGCTCAACAGCCAGTGTGGTGGCCTTTAAAGCGGCATCGGCAGGTCTGACAAATTGATGGTGGTTAAAATCGGTTGAGTTTTTGTAAATTTCCTGAGCAGCATTGATAATATCATCATCCTCTGCGTGCACCGCGATGAGACGAGAACCATTCCCAAAAATATTATCCAGGTCTTTGGTATCACTAACTAGCAAATCACCAGTTGAAGAGCCCATAAATATTTTTATTCCAGGTACATTCTCTACATCATTAAGAGCGTCAAGATTGGTATTGGTAGCCCCAATAAAAAAGTTGTAGTTCACCACGCATTTTTCAGCAGCATTTCGTTTTCGTTCCGCCATGCCTTCAATCGTGATAGTAGATGGTTTGGTATTGGGCATGTCAAAAAAGCTGGTGACACCGCCTGAGGCAGCAGCCATGGAGCCGGTTCTAAGATCTTCTTTATGAGTAAGCCCTGGATCACGGAAATGAACTTGAGGATCAAGAGCACCCGGCAACAAATAGAGATGTGTTCCATCTATAAGCTGTTCAGCGGCAGACGCATTCACTTCACCCAACTGAGCAATTTTTCCATCTCTAAGAAGAACGTCCTGTTTAATGATACCTGTGGAAGAGACACATCTGGCATTTTTAATGAGAATTGGGAAAGACATCTATTGCTCCATTTAATGAAATTGTTGGCCTTCAATATCGTACAATGTCCCCTATATCGAAACCGTTTATCAATTAATTATCATCCTTCCATTCAACTCGATGCCAGACTTTTCCATCACTTGTATAAACCTGGGCCCCTTCTAGATCAGTTCTATGTATCTCTGTCCCAAGCTGCGTGTATTTCTCCAGTGTAATTTTTGATGGATGTCTGAATTTGTTCTTCTTACCCAAACTAATCAGACAAACCCGGGGCTTGATGAGCTCAATATATTCCTGACTTGAGCTCGTTTTTGAGCCATGATGAGGAGCTTTGATCATATCACTTTTTAGCAAGCTACCCAGATGAAGCTGGTCGTGCTCCATGGATTCTTCTCCATCACCGGTGAGCAATACACTTGATTCATCATAGAATAATTGGATCGTAATTGATGTATTATTGATGTTGGATGGGCGTGACTTATGATCATACCGTTTAGGTCCTGTTACCCTGAAATATATTGGATTAAGTGTTGAATCGATGTAGCCAGTAAATACTGGTGAAGTAGGAATTTTGTTCGAATGAATTGTCTGACACAACATATTGTAGCCATATGATTCGTATTCAATATCAGGCATCAATACCTTCCCTACATCACCATTTTCGATCAGATACTGTGCGCCTCCAATATGATCATTGTGGGGATGTGTAAGCACGAGAATGTCGATCTTGGGCCAATTTCGAGAATTCAGATAGGGAATAATGACATCCTTTCCCATGTCCTTACCTCCAAATCTTAAACCACTATCAATGAGCATCGTTTTGCCATTTGGTGAGTGAATAAGAATTGCATCCCCCTGACCCACATCTAGCATAATAAGTTCAAGATTTTGAGGTTTCAGTAATGCTTGCCAGGTTAGAATAGCCAACCAAAGCAATAGGAGGATTATCCATAGCTTGATGACTTTTCGAATCTGCATGACAGTTATAGCAAAGATTCCCATCAAAAGCAGGATTAATTCAAAATGCTGAATTGATCTCATCGTGACATATGCCCAGTCGACTTGGGCACATAGCTGAACAAACCAGAGCATGAAGTCAACAGCACCTTCTATGGTGGCAGCCCAGAGAGTAGCCAGAATTGGAAATAGAGACCCAAGGATAAGAAAGCTCATCCCAGTAGCCACGATCACCCCTATCAAGGGTACCACCACCAGGTTTGCAAGCAGGCTAACAATAGGAATCTTATTAAAGTAAAAAATGGTTATAGCCAAGGTCCCTAGCTGTGCGGCCAGTGAAACCAGAAAGAGATCCAAGATTGGAAATAGTAATTTTCCAACAAAACCCGATTTAGAAAGTGGGAGCTCACTCACCACCCTTTTAAAAATGGGGAAAAGAGTCACAATACTCAAAACTGCCAGAAACGAGAGCTGGAAGCCGATGTTGTCAAGTTGTGCTGGTGAAATAAGCAATATGATGAAGGCAGCTGAGGCAAGCATGTTGAGAATGTCTGATTTTCTTTCAAGTAGACTCCCGATAATCATCAACGAAGCCATTATGGATGCTCGCATGACCGAGGGTGCTGCTCCCGTGAGTCCAACATAAAATAGCAATCCTGCTATCACACTGCCCATTTGGATCTGATGAGGTAGGCGAAATAGCCCGAATATGGTTATCAGAATTAACGAGACATAACCGACATGGAGTCCACTTACTGCCAAAACATGTATAACCCCAGTATTGGCAAAATTAGTCCTGGTCGAATCATCAATCTCACTCTTTTCACCTAGAATTAAAGCTGATAGAATCCCGGCTGATCTTGGAGTTAAATATTTGTGAAAGTGACTGGAAATCAAATCCTGCATATCGAGTAATAATAGAGATACGGAACTGGCTGCCCTGGGACGAATAAATACATCGTGAGTATCCTCAAGAAAAGCTTCATAAAAAATATTCTTGCCCTTCAAATAATCACGATAATTGAATTCATGAGGGTTTCTTTTATCACGTGGCTTATTCAATAGTAAGTGTCCAATCAGGGTATCACCGGGATTTACAGCCTGCACAATATCCTTGGAGTAGAGAATTATCGATCCATCTGAGATCATCTGCTGATTGATAGTTTGAGGTCTCAGATGATATCTTGGCGAGCCTTTTCGGGTTTCACCCACTTCAAGGACAACTGCCCTAACATCATATACTGAATCTGCCCTGGCTATAAATTTTGAAAGGTGGGTTAATGGCACCATCTCATCAAAACCAACCCTAAGACAACCAGATAAGACGATTAAAATCAGCAATACGCCTGATTGCCAGTGGTATAAGGCGATGGTGATTAGAACACACACGATTACACAAAGGAACCAAATGGGAAGATTTAGATTCGATTGAATTGTAATTCCGAGAATAAATAGAAGTGATACCAATATCATTGGACGCGGCATCACGAAGTTCATGATACTTTTGTACATCTTTCCTACATGTTTGGGGTTGACCAAACATAGAAGGTGAAAGCCAATTCACCAAATATTAATATGAATTAGTTTATGAGGAAATCAGGAGGATTTGTCATCACTGACAAAAGTATAGCCCTGTAGGGCAAAAGTAATGGATGAACCTTCAAAGCCGCGGCGCTGAAGGAGGCTCCAGAGCCTTTTTTTATCTTTGTATGTGAGTTTCTCTATATTCTTTAATTTTCTTTCAGCTAGATCATGAGCCATTTGATTAAAATTGCAATCTTCCCGGATGTTTTCGATTTCAGAATCAATAATCTGTTTGGAGATTCGCTTTGCATTCAACTCGTGTCTGAGTCTAATAGGACCCCAACCCTGAATCTTCACGCGATCTTTAATGAATAACCGGGCAAATCTTTCATTATTCAAATAATTTCGCTCAGTCAGTCTGGTAATCAATTCGTCTGCCAAATCATGATACTTCTTTTTGAATAGCCACTCTTTGACTTCTTGCTCACACCTTTCCCGAAAGGCAATAAAGTTGATCAAACCGATATAGGCAATTTCGATGCGATCATCATTTTCGAGATCATGCTTGAGCTCATTGGTATACTCATCCCCAACTTTGATGTCATATTTAACGATAAGCGAGCCATCAATACCAAGTTCAAATTTTCCATCGATAAAAAGGTTAAACCTTTCTCGAAGTTTCTTCTGTTGGGTGATTTTGGTAATTTTGGGCATTAAATTAAAAAGGGCTCCCATTTATAATAGAAGCCCTATTGCTGAATATCTACATTTGATTATTCAGATTTTTCGTCAGCAACGTCCATTCCTAAAAACTGGCGGACTTCACCAACCAGTTTTGCCAGAAGATCTGGATTATCGATAAAGAAGTTTTTGACATTTTCTTTACCCTGGCCAAGACGATCTTCACCATAACTGAACCATGAGCCACTTTTCTGCACCAGATTGGCCTGCAAAGCCAGATCAAGGATATCACCTTCAAAAGAGAAGCCCTTTCCAAACATGATATCTAGCTCTGTCTCTCGAAAGGGAGGTGCCATCTTGTTCTTGACCACTTTTACACGAACACGATTACCAATATTGTCCTGACCATCTTTCAATGAGCCAATTCGCCGAATATCCATTCTTACAGAGGCATAAAATTTTAAAGCTCTACCACCTGTAGTCGTTTCTGGACTTCCAAACATCACGCCAATTTTCTCACGGATCTGATTAATAAAGATAACCGAGGTGTTAGACTTTGAGACTGCTCCTGTTAGCTTCCTGAGTGCCTGAGACATGAGGCGAGCATGAAGACCCATGTGACTGTCCCCCATTTCACCTTCCAACTCAGCGCGTGGAACCAGTGCAGCTACTGAATCAATAACAATGACATCCAGTGCATTACTACGAACCAGCGTTTCGGTAATCTCCAAGGCCTGTTCACCAGAATCAGGTTGTGAAATGAGTAGATTCTTGACATCAACACCGAGTTGACCTGCATATTTTGGATCAAGTGCATGCTCGGCATCAACGAAGGCAGCATAACCCCCGTTTTTCTGAGCATTAGCAACTATATGAATGGCCAGTGTGGTTTTACCAGATGACTCTGGTCCGTAGACTTCAATGATTCTTCCACGGGGTACTCCACCAACTCCCAGAGCTGCATCCAGCGACAGAGCACCGGTTGAGATGGCCTCTACTTCCAGATTCATTTGCTCTTCACCGAGTCTCATGACTGCCCCTGCACCAAATTGACGTTCAATCTGGGAGACGGCTAATTCTATAGCTTTATCTTTGTCTTTTGATTTTCCTTGAGCAGCACTCATCACTGACCTCCACTATTAAATTTAAATGATTTCAATTCTTCATACTCAGCACCCGCCGATGTCAATGTACTCTTCATCCACACTACTGTATCAACTTCAAAATTGAATTCACGCACTTCTGTAGTCAGAAATTTATGGATAAAGGAGCTTTTGCGTGAGATTGTTTTGACGCGAGCGAGTGTAATATGAGGCTGAAATTGGCGATTATCAAGTCTATATCCTAAATGAGTTAATTCTCTGTCCAATTTTTGCTTAAACGAGCTTAGAGTTGTGTCATATGGCGCAGATCCAACCCACAGTACCCGGGGTTCATTGGCATGTGGAAATATTCCAGTATCAGTCGTTCCTAGTTTAAAGGGTGGAAACTTATTGACTACCGACTCTATCTGTCTGGCATGTTCTTCAATATTTTCTGACTCAGTTTCACCCAAATAATTCAGCGTGATATGAATATTCTCTCGTTTGACCCAATTGATTTTATCCTGCCTATCGATGATAGGTTCAAGCATATTTTTGAAATAGCCCTTCATTTCTTTGGGAATGGGAAATGCCAGGAAGGTTCTTATTTCGCTCATTGATTGCCTTCTTGAATCAGAAGTCGCAACAAATTTAGAGCTGAGAATGCGCTCATTTCCTTATTTAGAATCCGATTATTCCCAAACTGGAATCGTTTGATATTTTGATGCCTCGTATCAGAGACACCAATATATACAGTTCCAACTGGTTTTTCTTCGGTACCACCTGTGGGTCCAGCCACGCCTGATATAGCAACTGCATAGTCAGCACCACTTTTACTCAAACTTCCAGAGAGCATTTCAGAAACGGTTTCTTCACTTACCGCCCCATGGTCAACCAGGGTCTGCTCTTGAACTCCCAGCATCGATATTTTTGTCTCATTTGCATAGGTTACGTAACCAGTTTGAAAATATTCGCTGCTACCACTTATATCAGTAATGAGACTGGCAACCAGACCCCCTGTACATGATTCTGCTGTGACGACCGTGGCCTGATTGCGCTTGAGTAGCTTGCCGATGAGAATTGGAAGGACTTCATCATCTCGACCATAAATATTCTTGGGTTTTAGATCTCGAATTCTACCAAATATCTCATCTTTAACCTTCTGGTCTTCATCCATGGATTTAGATGGGAATGAAACTCGTATGGTGACCATACCCTGTTTTGGCAGATATGCAATTTTAAGATCCGAATATTCATCAAGGATAGGTTTGCTTAACTCGTAAAGCGTAGATTCGGGAATACCAATTGAATGAATATCAACCTTGGAAATGGACGCACTAGTTAACTTCGATAGAATGGGAATTATTTGCTCTGTAGTAACAATCTCCATTTCTCGAGGCACACCAGCCATTACAAACAGATGCTTTCCTTTGTTCTTGATGTACATACCCTGTGCAGTACCAAGTGGATTCTCCAGGAGCACAGCATTTTGTGGATATTCAGCTTGAGAGGCATTGGATTCTGAAAATTTGAAGCCTCTACGAGCAAATCGTTCCTTGAGAGCTTCCAGTATATCTGGATAGAGTTTCAGTCCGACATCAAAATAGTCACAAAGAACAGATTTAGTGATATCGTCGTGGGTAGGTCCCAGACCTCCAGTCAGTGTCACTACATCTGTCTGTGCAAATGCCCAATCCAGTGAATCCTTTATATCCTGAGCAATATCACCGATAATGATTTTTTTGATGACAGGAATGCCGATCATATCCAATTGCTGGGAAATAAAGGCATTATTTGAATCCAGGGTCTTGCCGGATAGTAATTCATCGCCAATAGATATTGTGATGGCACTTAAATGTTTCATATAACCAGGGCCACCCCTTGAATAATCGCCAGAGCCAGCAAACCGGCCAAGACATCATCCATCATAACGCCGATTCCACCTGGTAAATGCTGCGATTTATCGATGAGCCAGGGTTTCCAGATATCAAACACTCTGAAGAGGATGAATGCCGCTAGCCAGAAGCCCCAATGTGCAGGGATGGCAAGAACAGCTATCCATTGCCCCACCAATTCATCAATCACAATTTCTCCTGGATCTTCAACACCCAGAGATTCTCCGACCTTGTTTGAGGCGAATACTCCCATCAATGTGATGATGGCTATGACACCAAAGGTAATAAATGGATTATCTGTAACCAGTGTACCCCAATAATATGCAATTGGAAGGGTGACTAGTGACCCATATGTACCTGGAGCACCGGGTATAAGACCTATATATCCAACTGAGGTAAAACCACGTAAAACTTGAATCATTCGCTTTCCGAAAAGAGGGTTTTCAGGAATGCGCGATTTATCCATAAATAATTGAAACCTGTATAAGCGGTAACCAGACCAGTGAGGGTAAATATAGTTTCAGTGACAAACCACTCTTCCATGACCGCAACGATGGAATCCAATGATTCAAAATGCCCCAGCAGAATAAAAATCAATCCCACATACATGGAAATGTATTGAAAGACTGTTTTCAATTTTGCCAGTCGGCTAGTATTCATTGAAGCCCCGTTGGCCAACATTCCCCAACGTAAAAGAGTAACAAGACCATCCCTGAGTATAATGACCGCTGTGATCCAGATTGGTATTACATCTAAGATATTGAGGGTAATAAAGGTGCTATTGACCAATATTTTATCAGCGAGAGGATCCATAAATTTGCCAAACTCACTAACTACCTGGAGTTTGCGTGCAATTATCCCATCAAAGAGATCGGTGAGCGAAGCTATAATAAATAATACGAAAGCAAGCGTGTGAAGCGCCAGGCCATCAAACCCTATGAGCAACCAGACAATGAGTGGTGTAATTACGATTCGAAAAATAGTCAGAATATTTGGTAAATTATGTATCATGTTAGTTCATGTCTGTCGTCCAGAGCTCTCCCTAATGTTACTCCATCAATATACTCAAGATCACCGCCGCTTGGAATTCCTCTTGCAAGGCGGGTCACTTTTATGTCTTTTTCCTGCAACAGTCGAGCTAAATACAATGAAGTTGTCTCCCCTTCCACACTGGGGTTCATTGCTATCACTACCTCCATGACATCATCTAACCGAGTCAGCAGATTCCTAATATTCAACTGATCAGGACCCACACCTTCCAGAGGTGAAAGTACACCACCCAGGATATGATACTTCCCGCTAAAGCGACTTGTCTCTTCGATGGCGACTACATCCTTTGAATCTTCTACGACACAGAGCATAGAATCATCCCGCCGAGTATCAAGACACACAGGACATGGATCGGCTTCTGTTATCAAATTGCATATGGAACACTGTCGCAATTTTTCACTGCTCTGAATTATAACATCTCCGAGACGTTGCACATCTTCGGTATTCCATTCAATGAGTTGAAATGCCATTCTTTGCGCAGTTTTCTTGCCGATTCCAGGGAATCTAGAAAACTGCTCGGTGATGCGCTCCAGGCTATCAGGAAGAATTTTCATCCAAGTCCGGGAATATTAAGTCCACCCATTCCACCCATCATACCACCAGTAACTTGTGACATTCTTGAGTTGGCAGCATCCTGGGCATTTGTCAGGGCTTGATTTACGGCGGCAAGGACAAGATCTTCAACCATATCAACATCATCTTCCAGCACATCCGGCTCAATTTTGATTGATAATATTTGCATCTTGGCATTGGCCTTCACGTTAACCATACCACCACCGGCAGAACCTTCTACCTCAATGGCAGTCAGCTCATTCTGAGCGATTTCCATTTCTTTTTGCATCTTTTGGGCTTGTTTTAAAAGGTTGCCCATTCCGCCTTTTGGCATCATTGGAGTTTTCTCCTATACGTGTTCAAATTTCTACTCATCTATGATCTCACCATCAAATATATCCAGGAGATGTTGAGATGTAGGATGAGCCAAAATTTCATCTTCTTTGCGTTGTTTTGGTTTACGACCATTTTCTTCTAATAGCAGAATGGTCATTTTTGTTCCGAATACTTCTGAGGCAATTTTGTGAATGTCGTCGGTATTCTTACTTAATGTCTGAATATGATATTTTTGTTCAGGAGCAAAGGAAACTGTGAGACAGCCCTTTTCATAGCTGGCTGGTGTCCCTTCACTCATAAAAGCACTGGTGGAGCGACTGATCTTTCCCAGACTTTCAATAAATTTTTCCCAATGCGGTAAGAGCACTTCAATTTTCAAATCATCAGCGTGGTCATCCTCTGGTGGTTTACTTTCAACTACCAGGACATCTTCGACTTCCAGAATAGGCTCAGGAATGGGTTCGGGTATAATTTCTTCTACAACTTCCGGTTCTGCTGGATGTACTTGCTCGGGTTCCTTAACTGCTTCCTCAACAGGTTCAACGACTTCAGGAGTATTTGGTGTAATCTTAGGTTCAGGTTCAGGTTCGGGTTGAGGGTCTGGAACGGGTGCAGGTTTGGGTTGAGTTTCTGCCTTTTTTGGGGCTGAATCGATGACCTCGGGTGGCGTAACTAATTTTGCTGGAGTATCCTTTGGAGGCTTCGCTACCGGAGCACTTTTCCCTGTGAGAATAGCATCCAAATCAAGTGCTCGAGTACTTCTGGACAATTTTAGCAACATGAGTTCGACAGAAACCAATTGATTACTAACAAAGCGTTGTTCCCTGGTAGTCTCCAGAACAATATTTTGCATTCTCAGAAGATCCCGTTCTTCAAGATAAGCAGATTGATCCTCGAGTGCCTTTGCATCAGTATCTGAAACATCAAGATAGTCTGTGATTCCAGCGACCTTCACTATGAGAAGATTTCGGATATGTTCACTGAGACCATGCAAAAATTCAGAAATGCTTATCCCTCTCGAGAAAAGCAAATTGGCCTGATTCATTAAGTTCTCGGCAGATTGAGCGGCTACATTTTGCATCAACTCGAAATAAATTGTGGCGTCCAGAACCCCCAGTACTCTTCTCACAAGATCAATAGAAGCCTCATCTTCAGCAAATGCAGAAACCTGGTCAAGGAGACTCAAAGAATCCCGAAGACTTCCTGCAGCTTTGCGAGCAATAAGAGCCAATCCTTCTTCAGAGATTGAAATGCCTTCTTTGTCGCTAATCATTTTTAAGCGAGCTACCATGGTTTCAGTAGAAATCATGCGAAAATCATAACGTTGACACCGTGAAAGAATTGTAAGCGGGACTTTCTGCGGTTCTGTGGTTGCGAAAATAAAAAGTACCTGAGGTGGAGGTTCTTCAAGGGTTTTCAGAAGTGCATTAAACGCTTCTTTGGTGAGCATGTGTACTTCATCAATGATGTAGACCCGATAATTTGAATTTGTGGGTGGATATTTAACAACCTCGCGCAATTCTCGAATCGCATCAATTCCACGCGTTGATGCTCCATCAACTTCCAGGACATCAAGACTTCGACCTGCGGTAATTTCTATACAATGGTTGCAAGTATTGCAAGGGTTACCGTCATCGGGGTTTTCACAATTGATTGCCTTGGCTAGAATTCGAGCACATGTCGTTTTACCAACGCCTCTGGGTCCAGTAAATATATAACCATTGGCAAGTCTATGCCTGACAAGTGCATTTCTCAATGTTCTGGAAACATGATCCTGGCCAACTACGTCTTCGAATGTTTGAGGACGATATTTTAGCGAGGAAACTATATATGCAGATTCTTGATCAGACACGATATTGGACTTTCCAGTTGGTTGAATAATAGCTGATCTCAAAGATGCGCGTGCCTCAGGCAATTCCGACACACGATTACAATGCTTACCGCTGCTTCCTTCCGGATCTGACGGGGTTCGGCTCGCTCTCATTGCAGGACCTGAAAGCACAACGCATCTTTAAGATCAGACGATGTTTAAAACTCATAAAAAAAGCAGAATAATGTATCAATTATCAGGGGTGAAGGAAGTCTGATTTGATCTTATTATTCTATATAGATTTCAGTGAAAAAGTTGAAACAATAGCCAAGTTCTATGAAACCGAGACTAAATCAGTTTTCGTAAAAAACCTCTCCAGGACTTTGATCATCATTTCGTGATCTTTCACCCCGGCAGTTTCTCTAATCGAATGCATGGAAAGCATGGCATTCCCCACATCAACTACGGGTATACCCAGTCCAGTTGCCGTTATGGGACCAATCGTAGACCCACACGGTAAATCAGTTTTATGTGCGTAGTGCTGAACTGGAACATCCACATCCTTACACAATTGTTCAAAGATGGCCGACGTGAAGGCACTGGTTGCATAACGGTGATTTGCATTCACCTTTATAACCGGTCCTCTATTCATTTTTACCGCATGTTGAGGATCATGAAACTCGACATAGTTGGGGTGGATGGCATGGGCTCCATCAGCTGAAATACAAGCGCTATTAGCCAAAGCCCGTTGTGTCGGGTGATGAGAATCATCTGATTCCACGACACGGGTGATAATGTCTCGGATAAAAGCTGAGGCTGCCCCATTCTCGGTTGAACTACCGATTTCCTCATTGTCGAATAAAGCTACCATAGCGGTTTGGGGAGCTGAAAACGCCCTGGAGGTCAGCGCCTGAATGGATGCGTGACACATCGTTAAATTGTCAATCCGGCCACTTACTACAAACTCATCGTTTAACCCACTAAGATTTGCAGATTGAGTATCATAGCATTCCAACTGCCAGCTAGCAATTTCATCTCGCCCTATGTTCAATTCATCGGCAATAAGACCTTCGATCAATCCTGTATCGACCGTGGATCCATCTGAACTTTCAAGAGCCAGAATAGGTGGCATATGGGTTTGTTTGTTGAGTTTCAGACCTTTTTCATTCACTTCTCTGTTTAAGTGAATCGCCAGTTGAGGAACCCTGAGCAAAACCCTCTCTGATTTGAAAGGTACCACCTTGAGTCTGCCGTTCTGCTTTAGAATGACTCGACCGGCCAGGGAAAGATCACGATCTGTCCAACTTGTCAGAAGTGGTCCACCATAGACCTCAACCCCAAGCTGTATATATCCACTCTTTGAATATTGAGCCTTAGGTTTTAAATGGAGCCCTGGAGAATCGGTGTGAGCGCCTACAAGACGTACACCAGGTGCATTGCCAGTGCCCATTTGCCAGGCCGCCAGAGCTGATTGACTACGAATAACATAATATTTCAGGTTAGGTTTTAGATCCCAGGCATCCTTCTCATCCAATTGTATAAATCCATTTGATTTGAGGATGGTTTCAGCTTTCAATACAGCATGGTAGGCAGTAACGCTTTGATTTAAGTAATCGATCAGGCTCGTGATCATGGTGAGTTCCCTTTATTTCAAAATCTTCGTTTAAAATATTTGCCAGGTAATTGTTGGATGAGACCCTTCATTTCAAGTTGTAGCAAGGTCCCCAGAAGTGCAAAGGTAGTCTGCTTGGCTAGTATAGATAATTCATCGATATGAATATCCTCAGTACTTGAGAGATGTTCAAGCACTGCTACTTCAACTGGATCAGTAGCAATGAGAAGTTCTTGTTGACCCTGGGAGTTTCCTATTGTGTACTTCCCCCCCAGTTCCTCCAGAACATCTTCAACATTTTCAACCAGTTTTGCCCCCTGTTTGATCAAAAGATTGGTACCCTTACTCTGTCTGCTCTTCACAGGTCCTGGTACAGAAAATACTTCCCTGTTTTGATCAAGTGCAAAATACGCCGTGATAAGAGAGCCGCTTCGTTCGGCAGCTTCTACTACAATGGTACCCATGGTGAGTCCAGAGATAATTCTATTCCGTCGAGGAAAATTTTGGGCATCTGGCTTGCTACCCATTAGAAATTCTGAGACCAGCAGCCCTTTTGTAGATAATTCATCATATATCCCTCGATTTTCAGCTGGATATACTCTATCCACGCCATTTCCAAGAACGGCGATGGTTTGTCCCCCCGCTTTCAAACAAGCTTCATGAGCAGACGTGTCTATTCCCTTAGCGACGCCTGAAACTACAGTCAACCCACTTTGGGCCAGATCTCTACTGAATTCCTTTGAGATCTCCTTGCCATAACTGCTGGGAGTTCGAGTGCCTACAATCCCAACACTATCAGAAGTCAGCAACTCAACATTTCCCCTACAAAACAAGGCAATGGGTGGGTCATAGATTTGTTTTAACTGTTCAGGATAAGATTCGTCCCAGAGTGTGACCAATTTAACCTGGAACTTATCAATGAGTTTGTTCTGTCCAGCAATCAATTCCTCATCTGGATCGCCCAATATGGCTCTGGCAATTTTGTCCTTGATGCCGGGAATTCTTGTCAGCTCCTTGTAATCGACTGAGAAGATATTTTCCAGCGAACCAAATTCTGTTATCAGGTCTAAGGTTTTTCGAGGACCAACTCCAGGGATGCTAAGCATCCGGATAATATTGAATAGTTTTTTATTCACTTATACTGGTTGAAATCGCCTTGATCAATTCCTCAAGTCCCTCTCCTGAGACGGAGGAAATGGGGAACAGTTCGACAGGTTCGAAGGTTGCCATCTTAGGCACACCCACAATGGAGTCCATTTTGGTAACGGCCAGCATCCGCTTCCGCTGTATTAGTCCAGGGCTATATTTCTTTACTTCCTCGAAGAGGAGTCTATATGATTCAGCAGGATCTTCATCGTTGGCATCCACCAGAAACAACAACACACTACAACGTTCGACATGCTTCAAGAACTGGATTCCAAGACCCTTTCCTTCGTGAGCACCTTCAATGAGTCCAGGAATATCGGCCATAACAAAGCTGGAATAGGCTCCAGATTTCACAATTCCAAGATTTGGCGTCAATGTAGTAAAAGGATAATCTGCAATCTTGGGTTTGGCTCGTGAAACTCTGGACAACAAAGTAGATTTACCGGCATTGGGAAAACCTACCAATCCCACATCAGCAAGGACCTTTAACTCTAGTTCAAGCTCGCGTTCCCTACCTTCTCGACCATGTTCAAACTCACGGGGAGCCTGGTGTGTTGGTGTCACAAATTCGGCATTGCCTCTGCCCCCGCGACCACCCTGTGCAACAACGATGGATTCACCATCAATTTGCAAATCGGCAACAACTTCACCATTATGCAAATCTTTGACAATGGTTCCAGCAGGAACTTTAACGGTGATATCATCGCCTTTTTTGCCGTGACGGAGACTGCCCTCACCGTGTTTACCTCGATTAGCCTTATAAATGCGATGGTAACGAATATCCTGAAGTGTATGCAGTTGAGTGTCCACCTTGAGGATGATACTACCGCCTCGTCCACCATTACCACCTGCAGGACCACCTTTGGGAACAAATTTTTCCCGACGAAAAGCAATAATACCGTCTCCGCCTTTGCCCGGTATGACCTTAATCTTTACATAATCAACAAATCTCATTATTTATCCTAGCGGTAGCGTTGCGCCAGATCATCCATTCTTCTCTTCAAATACGAGAGAAAAGCACGATCCTCAATTTCCATATCCTCTATGAGCACCTCCGCAACCTCCTCATAGTCAAGTGCACATAAAATTGAGACTTCGCCATTTTTCTCCCAGCCATCGGTTACATCCACATGATTCATGATTTGCTCAAGTGTTATGGGAAGTCCTGATAAGAGTTGAAACTCTTCTTCTTCAGAATAACTAATCTGCTTTTCTTCCCAATAGTCACGCAGGATGACTTCGATTTCACTCATCAATACCAGATTCAGTTCGGACTGTGCCTTTTGTACAGAAATGTCCATATCAAGTGAATGTTCTTCAGGTAAATGGATAACTATAAAAATGGTATCTCGAACTGCTCGATGGGTATCAACCCATTTTGGGGCTTTGCTAGTCCCTGCACTTGGGAGATCATATTTTACTGATTCAGAAGCACATCCAATGATGAGTATCATCATCAGGGATAGAAGGAATGTTTTGCTCTGGATTCTCATGCCTGTGCCTCCAAATGGTGTTCAACAATGTTCGCAATGGCTCCAGAAGAAACCATTCCGTGTATCGCTTCAATATGAGCACTCAATGGACCATCCACCTCCTGATAAGGTACTTCATTACGAATCAATTGATAAATAGCCTCACTGCAAGGTGCCAGATGATACTGCGGATTCAAATCCCTTGCTTGAGCATCACACATGAGTTCAATGGCAATTATTTTTGAAGTATTGGAAACAATTTGTTTGAGTTGATGACCAGCGTTTGGGGCCATGCTCACATGATCTTCCTGATTGGCCGAGGTAGGAATAGAATCCACAGAAGCAGGATGACTTAGAGACTTATTCTCACTGGCCAATGCTGCTGCAGTTACATGAGCGATCATAAAACCAGAGTTTAAGCCAGCCTCCTGCATAAGAAACATAGGCAAATTGCTCTGACTTGTTTCCTGAAACGCGGCTATCCTCCGTTCACTCATTGCTGCAACATCTGAAAGGGCTATTGCCAGATAATCCATTGTATGCGCAATGGGGGCTGCATGAAAATTGCCTCCGGAGACAATAATATTGTCTTCAATCAATGTTACCGGGTTATCCGTGGTGCTGTTAGCCTCCTGTGTCAGAATTCTTTCAGTATGAACTATAAGATCATACCATGAACCATGAACTTGAGGCATGCACCGAAGGCTGTAGAAGTCCTGAACTCTATCACAGTCAAGGTGAGCATCTCTATACCCACTATCGGCCATGAGAGTATATAAAAGTTCACCAGCGTAGGCCTGTCCCGGCTGGTTGCGAGCTTCCTGGACTTCTTTTCTAAATGCTGTATCGGTGCCCAGCATGACCTCGGTGCTAAAAGCCCCTGTAGCAGAGATGGTAAAAAATAAATCTTTAATCTTTTTTAGTGATTCGATAGCAAAAGCGGTGCTCACCTGTGTCCCGTTTATGAGGGAGAGGCCTTCTTTTTCTTTTAGCTCCACGGTTGAAAGACCGGTCTGTTTCAATATCTCTGAAGCGGGTTTTGTGGAGCCGTCGGACATGAGAAATTGACCTTCCCCGATGAGGGGCAAGGCCAGATCAGCAAGTGGTGCCAGATCGCCACTGGCTCCCACGCTACCTCTTTCCCTAATGGCGGGGGTGAGATCATTGTTATACAGATCGATCAATGCTTCTATAACTTCAAGTCTGATCCCGGAATAGCCTCTGAGTAAACTATTTATCTTAAGGAGCAGAATCAGCCTAACCGTCTTATGAGACAAGTAGCCCCCGGTTCCAGCGGCATGACTTCTCAACAGATTAACCTGAAGTTGACGCAAATTATCACTGGAAATCCTCTGATTAGCCAGTTTGCCAAATCCAGTATTCACACCATAAACTGTCTTGCCAGTCTCTAGAACGTTCTCGACAACCTCACGCGATTTTCGAACAAGGAGTTTCGATTCCGAAGTAAGTGATAGTTTCGTCGGAGTTTCAAGCTCTCCAAATATGCCCTCGAGCGACAAAGAGTTACCATCTAGAATCATATATGTCTCACTTTAATTTGTGTTGGCATCTTGTATTCCATGTGATCTGTACCAGGCACGTATGGAGTCAACCAGTTCTCTCTCTGAATTCGCAGGGACATGAGGTATAGGTGTAGAATTGCGAAAATAGTCACCATAACGTTTGGTGAATATGCGTTCATCAAGTGAAAGAATAGCACCAAAATCAGTGGTACTGCGGATGAGCCGCCCGACTCCCTGTTTGTACTTAATCGCCGCCTCAGGGACGCTATAGCCCATAAAATCATTCTCGCCAGCAGCTTTCAATGCATCGCTATTGGCACGAACGATAGGATCTGATGGTACCAGGAAGGGTAATTTGGCAATCACTAGCAGTTGAAGCGCATCACCGCGGATATCCACTCCCTGCCAGAAACTATCTGTTGCCAGAAGGATGCTGTCTGGATATTTCCTGAACTGATTGATTAGATCCATTCTGGATACTCTACTCGATTGTACCAGTAAGCGTCGGCCTGAGCCTTTGATACGATCTTCCAGTTCTTCCTGCCAGTTTAGGAGCATGGTATAGCTCGTAAATAATATCATGGTACCCACTGGATGTGTTTTCCAAATCTTTTCAAGGAGAAAGAGCACTTCAATGGTGTAGTTCTCTGCGTTTTGGGGTCCCATAAATGTGGGGACAAATATCCTGGCCTGGTCCTCATAATAGAAAGGTGATGGGTAGGTCATTTCTTTTAGCCTATCATGACCTCTCAAACCGAGACGTTGCTTGAGATAGCTAAAACTTCCATCAATGTTTAAAGTACCGGACGTGAAAATGGCACATGCTAGATCTTCATATACACGATCTTGCATTTGTTTGCCAATCTCCAGGGGAACCTGAACAAATTTTACTGCGACGACTTCGCTCTTTGGCAAAATCTCAAACCAATAAATCAATTCTGGATTGTCAGCCGCAGCTTGCTTATCCATAATTTCAAGAGTGTAGACCATCATCTCACGCCAGGACTGAAATCTTGAACTGATTTCAGATAGACCGGGAAGTATATCATCGTCCAGATCATCCAGGGATTTCTCCACCTCTCTTACCAGATTATTTAGTGAGGTCAAACTGGTAATGACTGAGTACCATATTCCCCGAACAGGAGCAAACGGATCCTTTTCAGCAGTATACAATTCTTTGTATGTAAATGTAGCCCGTTCGATATCTCGCTGTCTGGTTGCTTTGAATTCGGTAAAGAAGGCCAGCAGGGTCTTATCAAACTCTTGTATGTCGCTCTCCAACTGATCCAACTGAGTAGTAAGCCCGGATTTTTGTTTTTCATCAACTGGAACTAAGAGATGTCGCAGCTCAATAGACATACCACTTTTGTTGCGTCCTTTATAAAACAACTGATCCATCTGGATTCGCAAACTCTTGTAGGAGAACTCAGCTGCAAAGAATTGATAGGCTGTTTTTTCAAGCAGATGGGCTTCATCTACGATGAGTCGTTGATAACGGGGCAAAATGGCGTGATCCGCTGCAGCATCCGCTAATAGAAGCGAATGGTTGACCACAACGATATCTGCCTTGGCTGATTCCTGACGCAATTTACCGAGATAACAGAAATCATTGTGGGCACATGTATTGGTAGTACAAAAGCCCGGTTCGCTGTTCAGCTTAGACCATACCAGTGCATTCCCTACGGTATGAAAACCATTGTGCTCATCAATATCACCTGTGGGTGTTTCATGTGCCCAGACCACCAGGGTTTGCAGTGCTTCCTTTTCTCGACGACTAAATCGCCAGCTCACATCTCGCAAGGCACGTTGCCATTTTGTTTTGCAGATGTAATTGTTCCGCCCCTTAAGGAGTAGAGCTCGAACTGGTAAGCCAAGCTTCTCCTGAATAAAAGGGATTTCCTTATGGAAAAGTTGATCCTGCAAATTCTTGGTGTTGCAACTGATAAATATAGGCTCGTCTTCTTTGAGCTCATGCCGGGTCAAAACAGCAGGAATAGTATAGGCTAGACTTTTCCCTATACCTGTCCCAGCTTCACCCATGAGAAACTCATCATTGCGCATGGCATACTGAATATCATGGGCAAGCGTCACCTGAGTTTCGCGTGGTTCATATCCATCAAGATGCTCTGACAGCAAACCCTCATCAGAAAATATTTGATCAAGATCAGGATAGCCGCCTTCTGTGGTAGAATGACGGATATTCGGTCTCTGTGGTAAGGGGATTCGAGGATATTCATCCAATTCTTCCAGAGCACGACCCGTAGCAGTCCATTCCAATATTGACTTATACAAGTCTTCGTTCGGCAGATCAGTACCGTGAAGGACATCCACAATTGATTTAATGACATCTGGTGAGAGCCGTTTCATCTCGGAAATCAAGATGAGTAGAATATCTGCAACCATGTCGGCGTCATAGTCAGCGCGATGTGCACCTTCTTTGGACAAACCGTAGAATTCAGCTGCTGTCCCCAGTTTATGATTGATCATGTCGTATCTGAGGGTACGCACCAGACTCAAAGTATCTATGCGTTGATTTTTGAGAGGTATACCATCTATGGCTTCGCGTTTGACATTTAAAAAATTATGATCGAAGTAAATATTATGGGCGACAAGAGGATGGTTCCCCAGGAAATCGTATAGGTCATCCACTACTTCTTCAAATGTGGGAGCGTCTGCCACCATTTCATTGGTGATACCGGTGAGTTTTGTGATGAATTTAGGAATTCTCACTGGAGGTTTGATAAACTGTTGGTAGCGTTCTGTAGCGACGCCATTAACAACTTTGACGGCCCCAAATTCAATAACGAAATCTACTTTGGGGTCAAGACCAGTAGTCTCAAGATCAAATGAAACAAACGTTCCGAGACCAATTCCTTGTAAATAGTCTGAAAAACTCATGCGAGATTTCCCGCTATGGTGATTGTGTGTGTTGTGATCAATTCTTCCTGTGCTTTCTAATATTGATGGATCTAAATGCCTGCAAAGGCGCGGGTCACATCAATCAGTATGGATGGTTTTTGTCGTGCAACGGCGGTGAATATCTTCATAAGTGAGAGTTCATCAGTTGGTATCTTTGCCAGACGGTGCGCCATCTTATTCAATTTTTCATCAGTGATCTCAAATATTGCCTCAGCTACGCGATGGAGACCTTCGTGTGTTTTCCCCTCGGCTTTTCGCCATCTCGCAGGATAGTCTTTAAAACCATTGGATGTTAGATCCCCGGTCTGCAATGCTGCTGCAGCTACCTCTCCAGCGATCCGACCTCCCACCATACCTGGGATAATACCGCCTCCCGTTACGGGGTTTACCATTCTAGCGGCATCTCCAGTTAGCATGATACCATCCTTAGTAATGGTTTTCAGTGTCTTGGCTATGGGTATACCACCGCAAACACTGGTCAAAATACGGGCTTTTGGAAAAAACTCTTTTAAGAACTTATGGGCAAGATCATGCGCTTTAAAATCCTTGGCAAAAGCTCCATTTACACCCAGACCAATATTGGCCATGCCGTTCCCCTTTGGAAATATCCAGAGATATCCACCTGGTGCCCAGTTAGACCCTACAAAGAAATCTATCATTTCCTGATCTATATCAACGTTCCCGACAGTGGCCTGATATCCAGAATCCATATCTCTAAGTTTGGTGGCTGTACGCATCCCGGCCATTCGTCCAACCCTGGATTCTACACCGTCGGCAGCTATGACTATCTTTGCCGTCAATTCCCTGTTTTCACCCATGTATTGGTATTTGACGCCTTTTACAATATCGTCTTCTACAATAAGACCATCCACATATGCCCGAGTCTGGATCTCTGCGCCAGCATGCCCTGCACGGTTGGCCAAAGCATAATCGAACAATCTTCGATGGAGTATATATCCAGCATCCTTCATCCCGAAATCGACCTTTGTATTGTCCGGGGAGCGCATACGAACCTTCGAGATAGTAGCAGCTATCCATTGCGGATCTGGTTCGATAAATTGTTTTAAACCGTGGGCTCCCACACCTTCACCGCAACGCACGGGGTAACCAATGTCTCTATCCTTCTCCAGCAGAAGTGTCTTGGCTCCACCTTTTACTGCAGCTTCGGCAGCCATGGATCCAGCAGGTCCACCACCAACTACAATGACATCAAAATCAGTCATGCTTTACCTCCTCTTTTTTCTCATCGGAGGAAAGCACATCTATGGGACACACCCAGATACAGATATCACAGTCTATGCAGGTGTCATGTATGATTGATATATCAGCTTCGCGCAACTCAATGGCATCCACGGGACAGACCGCCACGCAGGTACCACAAAAGTCACATCGATTATCTTTTACGAGGATCATTATAAACCCCTTTTATAAATACACGATCAATTTGGAGGATATTCCTGTCCGCCAGAGAAGATCGATTCAGAATTAACCTGTTAAAATAGGAATCAATGGTGCATTCTAAATGATTAAATGCACTGGATTATCCGGAGATGGACGCATCGGTTCATGCACGTCCATCGGGGATATTTTATTTCGGAAAGTTTACACTAAACCTAAACTGCTTAATAGTACCAATGTGATAAGTACTGGAGCCACAAATCGCAGGAAGACGAACCAGACACCTTCGAACCAGGGGTAGGTTTCAAATAATTGCTCTGCTCCCTCTTTCACCGCAATCATGACAGATGTCCGGGTCCAAACCCAACCCACAAAAATAGCTATCATCAAACCACCGAATGGTAGCAAAATATTGGAGGCAATAAAATCAACGATATCAAAAAATGTTTTTCCAAACAGGGTAACATCTGACATGAGGTTAAATGACAACGCTGAAGGAATTCCCAATAAAAATATAGATCCACCGAAAATCAATACGGCCCCCTTGCGATTCCAACCCTTCTCATCTACAAAATATGCCACTACCACTTCCAGAAGTGAAATGGCCGATGTAAGTGCTGCGATGGCCAGCAATAAGAAAAAGAGAAAAGAAAAGTAAACACCTCCGGTCATACCAGAAAAGACCGCAGGGAGTGTTTGGAATATTAATCCGGGACCCGCTGCTGGATTCAGTCCTGAAGCGAATACAGCCGTGAAGATGGCGACACCGGCCATGATGGCAATGATTGTGTCCAAAAAGACAATCTGCGCTGAAGCAGTTATGACGCTGTCCTTCTTGGACATATAGCTACCATAGGTCATCATTGCGCCCATACCAAGACTCAGGGTGAAAAATGCATGCCCAAGTGCGATGAGAATGGATTGACCATTTATTTTTGCCCAATCGGGGACCAATAGAAAGGCTAAACCTTTGTCAGCACCAGGTAGGGTGATCCCACGAATCATGAGGATAACTAGAATCGAAAGTAGAATTGGCATCATAATCTTGCTGGATTTCTCAATGCCACCCTGAACTCCCCTGACTACAATAAACATGGTCAAGGCAAAGAAAATGGTATGATACCCTAAAGTCCATGTTGCACTGCCAGAAAGTGTTCCAAACAACACACCAGCCTCCTCTGGTGATTGAAAATTGGAGAGTGAACCTCGCAGGGTTTCAATCACATAGCCAATCGTCCAGCCGCCAATAACACTATAGAATGACAAAATCATAAATCCAGCAAGTACACCCAGGAAGCCTACGGATATCCATGCTTTCGAGGGTGTAAGTGCTGCGAAAGCACCAACGGGATTACGTTGAGTTGTTCTTCCAATGAGTACTTCAGCGATAAGCACTGGAAAACCTATGATACCGATACAGATCAGATAGACAAAGATGAAGGCAGCTCCCCCGTTTTCTCCAGCGATGTATGGAAACTTCCAGATATTTCCCAGCCCAACTGCAGATCCTGCAGCAGCCAGTATAAATCCAAATTTCGATCCCCACGATTCTCTATTCTGTGTCATCTATTGGTCCTGCCTCTTTTGGTTTAATCATGTTTTCATCTGTAATCTCTTGCTGATCTTCAATTTCATACTTGCCAAAATCCCAAAGCTGGGCATCAACATAAGCATCAATAATATTCAGCGTCCATATCAATGACATCATCCAAACCTTGTCATTCCTGGTTCTATGGAGTGATTCACTAGATAGATCAGCCTGATAGTCCTGTTGAGCAATTGAATATCCATAGCCGTAGTATGCGAAAGCGCCAGCAAACAAAATAGCTTTCAAAGGGTGACGATTATAAAGCTGGCCTCCGCCTGGAATTACTGAGAATAAGAGCGCTTTACCGGGACTTTTAACACTGGATGAGTCAACATTCCCCTCAATCTGGGATTGGCCATTCAGAATTCCGAATGTGAAGACGATAAGAATTATTTGTTTTAAGGATTGATTCATTGTCTCTATTTATATGCAACCATTTCTATTTCAACATCAGTTCCAAGTGGTAGGGCAGCCACCTGAACCGCTGCTCTGGCTGGTGCATCATCACCTGGAAAGAATTCACCGTATATACGGTTCAGTTCTGCATATTGTCCCAGATCAGTCACATAAATATTGGTTTTTACAACTTTGGAAAAGTCACTGCCTGCAGCTTCCAGGATTGCTTTAAGATTATTCATAACCTGATAAACTCGGTCACTAAATGAAGTTTCAACTAGTTTCCCTGTTGCTGGATCCAATGGGATCTGGCCTGCTGTGTAAATCAATCCATTAATCTCAACTGCCTGATTGTAGGGACCAATAGCAGCTGGTGCAGCATCTGTACGAATAATATTCTTCATGATAATATCCTATTATATTGTTGTTACTCAGTCAGTTACAAGATTATGATCAAGCATTCTGATTACTTGAATAGCCTGTGATATAAGTAAGCACCTGCTTTAGGCAATGTCAACTTCTCCCTTAAACCCACAGAGGAGTCTCAGTACGACAATTAATCTAGGGGTAGAGCGAAATCATTTCGTCAAAAGACTGTCGTTTACGCAGAAGTTGTGTTGCTCCTGACAACCCCACCATTATTTCTGGTGATAGCGGTCGCATATTGTAGGTAGATCCCATGGAACTGGCATAAGCACCAGCTGACCCGATAATCATAAGATCATCTTTTTCAAACTCAGGTAATTCTCGGTTTCGCGCTAAAGCATCAGAACTTTCACAGACTGGACCTACAACATCCCCCATATGCGTAGGACGGTCCTCCAGGTGCGAATAGACTGCATGGTAGGCATCATACATAGCAGGACGGATCAGATCTGTTGTAGCTCCATCGATGATGACAAATTGATGGCCCCCATTCTCTTTGTTGCCCAGGACACGTGCTAACAGAATCCCTGCATTGGCTACTAGAACCCGGCCCGGTTGAATATGAAGCTGGTATTCTCCCAACTTCTCCAAAGCCCGATTAGCAATCGATTCAAGAAAGGGTGTCGTCTCTAGAATGTCTTCGAAGGGATCCTCATAGTTCACGCCAAAACCTCCCCCGAGATCGATATGAGAGAATTCGATACCTTCTGCTCGTAGAGAGGATGTGAATTGATCCAGATAGTCAATGAGATCATAAAATGGTTGAGGTTGTACAATTTGCGATCCGATATGGCAGTGAATTCCATCAAACTGGATATGTGGATACGATTCAGCATGGGTAAGGAAATGCCTGACCTTTTCAGGGCTCATCCCAAATTTATTCTGTTTTAACCCTGTTGAGATGTGGGGGTGCGTTTGGGGATCTATATCAGGGTTCAAACGGAGCAGAACCGCTGCTTTTTTACCGGCTATACTGGCCCGTTTTTCCAACAATTCCAACTCAAAGCGGCTTTCCACATTAAAATGGTCGATATCCAATTCCAACGCAAGGTCCAATTCCTCGATGGTCTTCCCTACACCTGCAAAATTGATTTCGGAACCATCAAATTTACAGTGCTGCGCCAGCTTGAATTCACCTTCAGAGACAATGTCCACTCCCAAACCATAACTTTTGAAAAGCTTCAGAATGTTTGGATTGGAATTGGCCTTCATGGCATAGGAAACCTTAAAACCGTGATCAATAAATATCCCTTTCAGTACTTCGGCATTGCGCCGGAGGATCTGCTCTGAATAGATGTATGCTGGGGTTCCGTATTTCTCAGCGAGGTCCTGCAAATCAACCCCATCACAGTGGAGCCGTTTGTTTATGTAAGTGTAAGCCATTTTACCAGTGGACGTTCAAATTGCGGTTGGCATAGGTTTCATCAACCTTCCCAACGGGTGTAGAGTGTGGTGCAGAGTGCACCAATTCAGGGTTTGTTTCCACTTCTTCAGCGATTTGCTTCATGACTGAGATAAAACGATCCATGGTTTCCTTATTCTCACTCTCAGTGGGTTCAATCATGAGGGCTTCCTTCACAATGAGGGGAAAATACATGGTTGGTGAATGAAAACCAAAGTCCAGCAGACGTTTGGCGATATGGAGAGCGTTGGTCCCCTTTTCCTTCTGTGTTTGAGCAGAAAGAACAAATTCATGCATACAGGTTCTATCGTAAGCCAGTTCAAAGACATCTTTCAACTTGTGCATCATATAGTTGGCGTTAGAGATGGCAATTTCCGAAATATTCCTGAGACCATCTGGTCCTAGCATTCTGATATAGGTCCAGGCACGTAGTAAGATACCAAAATTACCATAAAACCCATGAACTCGGCCAATGCTATGTTCATAGCCATATTCTAAACGATATTTGTGGTTTTTGAGTTCTACACGTGGTCTAGGTAGATGAGCCGCCAGTTTGTTAGTTACACCAATGGGACCAGCTCCTGGGCCACCGCCACCATGAGGTGTGGAAAATGTCTTGTGAAGATTCAGATGCGTAATATCAAATCCCAAATCTGCGGGTCGAGCAATACCCAGAAGGGCATTCATATTGGCTCCATCCATGTACATGATACCATCTACACCATGGATGAGCTCAGATATTTTGCTAATATTTTCCTCAAAAAGGCCTAGCGTATTGGGGTTGGTGAGCATAAATCCAGCAACACGATCATTAATTTTCGATTCAAAATCCTCAAGATCGACCAGACCCTTGGAATTACTTTTTACCTCAACCACTTTATAACCAGCCATAGCTACAGAAGCGGGATTGGTACCATGAGCTGCGTCAGGAATAAGAATGACATCTTTATCATTGCCTCTGAGTTCATGATATTTGCGCATAAGCAGGACACCGACCAGCTCACCTTGTGAACCAGCGGCAGGCTGGAGTGTAAATGCAGTCATACCAGTAATAGCGCACAACTGCTGTTCTAATTCATGATACACACCAAGTAAGCCCTGGCTCAACTCTTCTGGTTGGTAGGGATGCACTTCTGCCAGAGCAGAGGCTGTCCAGTCATTAATCTTGGGATTGTACTTCATGGTGCAAGATCCCAAGGGATAGAGATCCTTGTCCACATGATGATTTTTGGTTGAAATACCAATATAGTGGCGAACCAGCTCCGGTTCAGAGATTTCTGGAAGACGGGGTGATTCAGTCCTGAGAAATTTTCGAGGAATCAGTTCACTTAAATCCCTTTCTGGAATATCCAGAGCGGGGATTGAAGTGGCAACATGTCCCGAAGTAGATTTTTCAATGATTAATTGAGCTTTTTTCATCCCAAGCGATCTCCTATCAAATCAAACACACCTGCAATTACAGTATTTAAAGCAGTGGCATCTTTACCGCCAGCAGTGGCCATTTGTGGTTTTCCACCACCACCACCACCCAACTTCTGACCCAGGTCACGTACGATATCCCCGGCTTTCAATTTATATTGAGCAATGACGTCATCCGAGACAACACAGACCACATATGGTGATCCGTCGATAACTGTTCCTAAGACTCCTAAACCACTTTTCATCTGTCGAATAAGTTCAGATCCTAAATCCTTTAATGCCTCTGTATCAGACACTTCCACTACTTCACTTAATACCTTAACCCCACCAATGGACTGTGAATTTCCAAGAATATCGGTGAGCACGGAAGCAGCTTGATCAAAAGACAAGGTCTTGACTTGTTTTTCCAATGCTTTCTTCTCATCCATCAAATGTTGAGTCTTTTCACCTAAATCTTCTATATCTGAGGTGAGCAAATGTCGGAGATGGTTAATGGTAGATCTTTCCACTCGGGCATTTTCTTCAGCAATCTTTCCAGTGACAGCTTCAATTCTGCGGACTCCTGCTGCAATAGCAGCTTCTGATTCGATACGGAAAAACCCGATATCCCCAGTGGCCTGTACATGGACACCACCGCACAATTCATGGCTGTATTCACCAAACTTGACAGTACGGACCTCGTCACCATATTTCTCACCAAAGAAGGCTAGAGCCCCTTCAGTTCGGGCATCATCAAAACTCATGTTCCGAATGCTGGCAGAGATATTCTTTCTAATTTCAGCATTCACCAAACGCTCGACTTCGTTGATTTCGTCTGAGGTCATCTTTTCAAAATGGTTGAAATCAAAACGTAGGTGCTGATCATCCACCAACGAACCTGCTTGCTTGACATGATCACCGAGAATTTTTCTCAGGGCAGCATTCAATAAATGGGTGGCAGAGTGATTTCGGATAATATCACCACGTCTATGGGAGTCGATGACGGCTATCACTGGTTCTGTATTGAATTCTCCTGAAACAAGCTTCGTTACGTGGACTATTGAATCACCCTTACGACGAGTATCCAGGACTTCAAGTTCCATGCTAGCGTTATAGATTCGACCTGTATCGCCTACCTGACCACCACTTTCAGCATAAAAGGGTGTCTGATTGAGTACGACAGAAATTTCTTTGTCAGATTTCATTACCTGAGCAAGAGATGTATCCAATTTTTGGTGAGTATACCCCAGAAATTCTGAATGTTCACCTGGATTGATGATTTCCCATTTGCTACCCTTGGTATGGGTTTGCTTGAGTTGGGTGGCCTGACGGGCCTTTTCACGTTGAGAATTCATAAGAACTTCGAAAGATTCGAGATCAACATTGAAGCCCTCTTCATCAGCCATTAGGCTGGTCAAGTCAACAGGAAAACCAAAGGTGTCATAGAGTTTGAAGACATTTTCACCTGAAAGTGTCTTCTGACTGGCCGATTTTGCGTCTTTTACCATCCCTGCAAAAATCTGTAATCCCCTTCCCAAAGTCTGGCTAAAGGAATCTTCCTCAGATTTAATCACCTTCTGGATATACGCGACTCGTTCGTTAAGTTCTGGATACGCCTCACCCATGACAGCGACTACAATTGGAACAAGTTTATAGAGGAAGGCATCATTCATACCCAAATTACGCCCATAACGGGCTGCTCTACGCAATATGCGCCGTAAAACATACCCACGGCCATCATTGGATGGTATAGCGCCGTCTGAGATGGAAAAGGTCAACATTCGAGCATGGTCTGCTATCACACGATGAGCCATACCCTGTTCGTCACTTTGATAGGCAACTCCTGAGAGACTGGATATTTCATCAAGAATGGGTGTAAAAAGGTCAGTGTCGTAATTGCTGTCCTTCCCCTGGAGGTAAGCAACTACGCGCTCAAAGCCTGCTCCCGTATCAACATGCTTATTTGGTAATTCTGTTAACTCACCAGTCTGATCACGGAAATATTGAATAAAAACCAGATTCCACAACTCCATAAAACGTGGACTGTCTGTATTTACTCCTAATTCAGGATGAGACCCATGAATGGCGGGATCCCCACCAATATCAACATGAATTTCAGAACAGGGACCACAGGGACCAGTTTCTCCCATTTCCCAAAAATTGTCTTTGTTGCCAAAGCGTAAAATGTGGTCTCGAGGTATATCGGTAAGGGTTTCCCATAGTTCGAAAGCCTCGTCATCATCTTTATAAACGGTAGCATACAGCTTGTCTTTGGGGATTTTCCAAACATCTGTGAACAATTCCCAGGCCCATTGAATAGCTTCTGATTTGTAATAATCACCAAAACTCCAGTTTCCCAGCATTTCAAAAAATGTGTGGTGATAGGTATCCAGACCCACTTCTTCAAGGTCATTATGTTTACCGCTGACCCGGATGCATTTTTGGGAATTAACAGCTCTGGAATGATCCGCTGTTTCTGTCTCCAGAAAGATGCCTTTGAACTGATTCATTCCCGCATTAGTAAATAGCAAGGTGGGGTCATCAAAAGGAACCACACCTGCACTACGTACAAATTTATGGTTTTTATCCTGAAAGAACTGTATAAACTGATTACGAATCTCTTGTGATGTCATTGTGCCTCAATGAGTTAGCGATACTACTTAAATAATGTAAAAAACCTTAGCAAAGAACGCGCTATTATAGTTATCAACACCCCAATATGGAAGTATGGAAATTGAATTATTTGGAGTGTAATAAAAAAAGCACCACCATTGGCAGTGCTTTGTAAAGATTATGAGAAAAGGTAATTAGTCAATGAGTCTAAACATCCTACTTGGACGAATTTTGAAAATCCGTTTAAGAAGGTTTGGCTCAGTCTGTTCCCAGCTAAGGTAGGTCACAATAGCTTCACCAATTATGTTTGATTCCGGGACCAGTCCCCAATAGCGACTATCGTGGGAATTATCCCGGTTATCACCCATCATAAAAAAGTGATTCTGTTCACAAATGTAGGAATCAACTGATTCCCCATCAACTTTTAATTGTCCTGAGATTCCTGGGGTAACCTCGTGCCCTTCAAGGGAGATCACATTCACGGCGTGATTCAGGTCCACCTCACTAAACACAAGCGTATCCCCTGCTGCCGGGATATGAAGGGGTCCGAAGTAATCACGGTTCCCTATACCTGGAGGGAAAATATTCCGCTCGGTATACTCATCATCATAGACATTCAACTTTGATGCACGTCCATGTTCGGGCAGATCAAACTGGACACCATCCACAAAAACATCTTTCTCGATAATTTCCAGAGACTGTCCTGGTCCAGCGATACAGCGCTTGATATAGTTCAAGCTTGGGTCGTGGGGACCAATTTGGAGACCTGGCCATTTGTCGTTGGGATAGCGGAAAATGACAACATCACCGGTTTTTGGTTGTTCAAAACCTGGAAGACGATAATAGGGTACAGAAAATCCAAAGTTTGTCCAGGGTATACCGATCCAATCAGGTGTTCGAATGCCATAAATGAATTTATTACCAAGAATGAAGTCACCAATCTTGATGGTTGTTTCCATGGAGCCTGTCGGGACATTGTAGGCTTCGATGACGGTAGCCCTCAGGATCAACACCGAAACGATAATATGCATCAGCCCCCGAAAAGCACTGCTATTTCTGGATCGTTTGGCTTGTTTTTCTTTTTCACTCAAAATTCGATCTCCTGATCTTCGCTTCGTGCCATGTTAATGCGACGACTCTCTTTCAACGGTATAAATATTAAAAAGTTCAGATTTTTCTATCCGAAGATAATGACCTAATATGCCGCTCCATGTGAAGCGGTTTTCAAATCTGGTGCACCCACCCAACCACCGAAGATTTTATCCCGAGAAATTGCGTTCACCTCACCATAACCGTAGCGTGGTACCAATTCATAGCCCATTGCTTCCAGCAGAACCATCGTATCGGGACTGATGGATCCAGGACCATAATGGATCACATCTGGACGCCATTGATGATGAAATCTTGGAACATTTACAGCATCGTGGACTGGCATCCCAAAATCCACCATATTGTGGATGACCTGCAAGACCGTAGTGATGATGGTCGAACCACCCGGGGCGCCGACAATCAGGACTACTTTCCCATCTTGTGCCAGAATGGTAGGAGTCATACTGGAAAGCATACGCTTTTTGGGTTCAATGGCATTGGCCTCGTTTCCAATTAGTCCAAATGAATTGGGTTCACCAGGTTTTGAGCTAAAGTCATCCATTTCATTGTTCAGGAGGAAACCAAAACCATCTACAGTCACATAAGATCCAAATGACCAATTCAAAGTGGTGGTAACACTAACTGCATTTCCCCATTTATCAACCACTGAAAAGTGAGTGGTCTCTTCGCTTTCCTGACCGATGAGTTCTATACCTGCTAAGTCCTTATCATTCAAAGGATAAATAGAATCACTTGGTGTAATGGTGAGGCTATCATAATCAGCCATACGCAGGGTAGCGTACTCCTTTGAAAGCAATTTATCCTGAGGAACATCAAAATAATCTGAGTCCCCTAGCCACACACTTCTGTCGGCATAAGCTCGCTTCTCCACCTCAGCTATCATCTGAATATGCTGGGCTGAATGCCAACCCACAGAATCAAAAACCATGGGCTCCATCATATTGAGCATGGAAATGAGCGCAATACCGCCAGAACTAGGTGGTGGCATCGATATGACTTCCAGGCCGCGATAGTTACCTATAACTGGCTTCCGTATTTTGGCCGTATAATTCATAAGATCCTGAGAAGAGATCTTACCACCATATTTTGAACTACTTTTCACCATTGCTTCAGCCACTGGACCAGTGTAGAAGCCAGCATTGCCCTTTTTCTGGATCAGTTTTAATGTTTTTGCCAGATCGGGTTGTTTGAAAGTCTCTCCAGGCATATATATCTCACCATCTCTGCAAAAAATCCTTCTTGTTTCATCAAACCCTTCAGCTGCTTTATTTAACCAACCAAATGAATAAGCCAGATCGTAAGGAATAGTAAAACCCTTTTGTGCCAGTTTGATGGCGGGTTTCATCACCTTTTTACGTTCCATTGAGCCGTGTTTATCTAGAGCTAGTTGCAGACCGGCCACCGTCCCAGGAACACCTACTGCCAATCCCCCACGGACACTTAACTGTGGAACCACTTTTCCACTATCATCCAGAAACATGTCCCTATGAGCCTGTCCTGGCGCCATTTCGCGATAGTCGATGGCTACTTTTTGACCATCTGCCATGTGGATGAGCATAAAGCCTCCTCCGCCAATATTACCGGCCTGAGGATGGGTTACTGCCAATGCATAACTAACAGCCACAGCTGCATCCACTGCGTTACCACCCTTTTTGAGGATTTCAATTCCAGCTTCACAGGCTTCCAGATCATGTGCAACAACCACCCCATTCTCTCCATAAATACTCGGTTGGGTTGCCAGAGCAGCTGCGCTGAAAATGATGGTTATGAATAGAGTGCATATAATTTTCATTTGATGATTCCTTAAAGGGGTAAAAATGCTTCGGTGTAATGCTTTATTTGTGGTTTGGGGTCTGAGAAATTTACGGTGATGATGTCAAATCTACATTCAGGTTGATCAACCTCATTCTTTTCCAGATACATCTCAGCAATTCTGGCAATTTGATTCTGTTTTGCTGGTGTCACACGTTCAAGTGCCATGGTGTCATCCGATTCTCCTGCAAAGCTCTTTACTTCGACGAAGACGACTTCATCAGCTTTGCTGGCAATAAGGTCTATCTCGCCATTCCGTCCAGCATGGTAACTATATTCCAGAAGCTGATAGCCGTTCCGTATCAAAAACATCCCTGAAATGATCTCCCCCATGCGTCCATACGAAGGTTCCTGCATATAATACTGATATTTTTTATTTGGACAGGATTCAACAGGTCGAAAACTGCGACGATGGACAGGGGTTCGTCCATGTTCTCTCAGGCTTTCCATATGTGCTTTGGATCCATAACCCTTGTGAGACTTAAAACTGTATTCGGGAAACAATTTGTCATAGGAGATCATCATGGCATCTCGCGTGGTCTTGGCAATGATGCTGGCAGCACTTATTTCAGGTACCAGATCATCCCCACCAATAATGCATTCCTGATCAAATTGTAGTCCAGGTATCTTATGATTGCCATCTACCTGCACTTGATTGAATTCAAATTTCAAATCTCCGATAGCTTGACGCATGGCTTCAAAGGTCGCCTGAAGGATGTTGTTACGATCGATGTCCTGTTCATGAACTATACCCACACCAATTGCCAGAGCCTTTGATCTAATATCCACTGCGAGGACATTTCGTCTCTTTTCACTAAGTTTTTTGGAATCTCGTAAACCTTCAGGAATATCTAGAGGATTCAGGATAACTGCCGATGCTACCACAGGTCCCGCTAGAGGTCCCCGACCAGCTTCGTCTACTCCTGCTATGACTTTTGAATTCAACTCTCTTCAGCTCTCATTTGCGCTCAATATAGGTGGTGTTGGGATGTTTAGAAGCATAAGTAAGTCAGGACAACGTAGAAGATAGAAATGTAAGAGATGAAGAGCATATCCAGTTATCCTCCGCATCCTTATGGCCTAGTTGGTCCTTGAGCTCGTCGAAAGGCGCACAGGTGGGTATATGTTTTATGTGGAAGCCTGACCGGCTAGAATGTCCTCGTGTGAATCGATGAGGTTTCGCGAGCCTCAACCTCCCGATTGGACAAAAAAAAAGCGCCAAGATGATTTGGCGCTTTTTAGGATGAATATCTTTTAAAGCTTAGGCTGTTACAGGGGCAACTCCAAGAACATCCTGGAAAGCCTGGACAAACTGCTCTTTTGGCAGGGCGCCTGCAGCCATCTGTGGTTTTTCGCCAAGGGGTACAAACAGAAGTGAAGGGATGCTACGGATACCAAAGACACCAGCAAGCTCCTGCTCCGTTTCTGTATCTACTTTGTAAACTTTTACTTTGCCATCATACTCGTTTGATAGCTCTTCAAGTACTGGAGCTACAGCCTTACATGGTCCACACCATTCAGCCCAGAAGTCGATAATACAGGGAGTATCACCTTTATACTTCCATTCTTCTTCATTCTCGTAATCAAAAACTTTATCGAGGAAATCTTGTTTTGTCAAATTTTCGGTCATTTTTTTCTCCCATTCATGATAACTGAACAAGTACCATGTTTAATATATTTCGTTGTCAAAATTCTTTTGCTCACAGGTCTTTGAGGCAGAGATGTGAAGTTGGTTACAAAATGATCTATATGTATGAAATAGGTTTGTGATAGAGGATTGTGTCGGGTCGTTTCATGAAACGACCTTACTAGCTCAGGATTATGAGAGCTTACGCTTGAGGAAGTCCTCGTCTGATATACAAGTGATTCCAGCCGCTTTCATGTGTTGGGTAAAGACCCCATCACCATCAATCAACGTTTTTGAAAAGGAACCATCGTAGACCTTACCACAACCACAGGCCGGGCTGCGGCTTTTAAGGATGGCCTGACTCACATGCACAGACACAGCTTTCGCAGTACATATTGATGCACCTTTCTGAAATGCTTCGGAAACATCCTCACCATTTTGACGAAACACACCAGTTCCTTCTATTTCAGCAGGTGGTCGTGGAATAGGCAACCCGCCCTCTACCTCGGGACAGACCGGGATAAGGGTGTTATCTTTTAAAAGCTCTAATAGTGCAGCATTCTGTTTACCCTGACCATCAAAGCGGCAGGTTTCACCCATTAAACATGCGGATAAAAGAATCGGTGATTGTTGCACCAGGTTTAGTCCCAGAATTTATATTTATGTAATTTCTCTGTGGTATCATCTATGATATAGAATACTTGATGTTCTTCATCATAAACTAACCCCTCTGGTTGAACCATATCAATGGCATAGGCATCTTGAAAACTACCATCTAGATTGACTAGATAGACATTTGAGGCTTCATCACTGAGAATCCAGAGTTTGTCCTGGGAGGAGATGTAAGAAATACTTGAGAAATCTGGTGCAAAGGAAATCTGCTGTAAAGTTTGAGTCAGGGATAATTCATCGATGGTAATCAAGGCCCCAAAGTCTTTCTCCTTAACCATGAATATTCTCGAGTGGTCCTCATCTATTGAGATTCCCTCAAGTCCTCCCCCATCACCCACACTTGAAATATTCTGATAGCCAAGGGTGCGACCATCTGATTCAAGATGTATGAGTTGACCTAGATTTTCATCGACCATCCAGAGCGTGGAGTCTCTGGAGTCAAAACTAATGCCTTCCAGATCGTTACCACTGTAGTTCAATGATCGCATCAGATTACCTAATGTGTCTATTTCAAATATGCGGCCACCGGGTTTGTCACTCACGGTCCAGAGTGTGCTCTTATCACTGCCAAAACTTAAGCCTGAGGGTGAATCCACTCGGACAGTATAAATAGCCATCAATTCCAGCGAATTTACAACCTTGATGTCTCTGGTGTCTTTTTCTGAACCAGTAGCTCCAGTTATGGTGAGAGTAACTGTGTAATTTCCAGGTGAATTATAGATGTGGACTACATCAGAACCAGTACTAGATATGCTATCACCAAAATCGAAGGTGAATTCGTAGTCGCTGGCATCTTCACCAGCTTTTAAATCTGCACTGAATTCAATGGGATAGCCTTTGAGAAACCTGGATTGCTCTGTTATTATTTTTGCCAGTGGTGTTTCTTTTGAGCCATCGCAGCTTAAGAAGACACTTGAAGCAATAATTAGTAGAAATATTCGTATGTAGATTTTTCGATTCAAAGGTGATAGCCCATCAATTAGTGTCTAATGCATTCCCAAAATATCATTTAGATCATAAGTCAGAATTCGTGAATTCCATTGATCTACTACTGCGAGAATCTTTTCTCCAGTGAGCAAAGTTCTCGTGCTAACTCCATCAGGAGAAGCCAATTCATTTTTATGCCAATCATTGAGCAGATGTACCTGTGCTCCACCTGCAATGATGTTTTGCTCATTATAATTCACACCATCGATAACACAATCTGATTCATCATCACAATAAAATGGCGCACGGGTTCCAAAATGAGCGACCCTTTCCCCTGATTCAATGTTATAGCAGTCGACTCGACCAGCCTTTTCATCTACAGCGAAAATATATTGACCAAAAACACTCAAGCCTTCGATTGAGTCTTTAGAATACCCAGTTGTAATCTTGCCATCGACCATTTCAACGCCAATGAGGCGATTTTTAAACTTTCCCGTGGTGAGGTCAAACACACCGATATAGCGAAACTTTTCAGAGTTCCCGAATTGACTCTTCTGGGGTTTTTCCTCAGCCACAAAGAGTAATCCTCTTTCCTCTGAGATCGCCATCCCCTCACTTTTGCGCATAATTTTGGTTACTTCCTGGGTCGCCGCATATTCCTTATCGTATATATAACTCGTTCCATCACTGGTAACGATCTGCTTGAATTTCCTAAAGCCAAAATTATACACACCCTCTATTCGGAATATGGTTTTATCCATATCAGCGACATAGATGTCACCGCTTTGAGAAACAATAATCCCCTGGGGTTTGATGAGGAGGCCATCATTTTCATCGAGATAATACTCATCTGAGGAGACTTTTCCCTGATATCCTATTAATTGATCAAGCGTCATATCAGCATTGAACCTGGCAACGGAACCAATCCCTTCAAGAGTGATGTATATATATCCCGCTCCATCACTACTTATGCCTGTTGGAACAATGTCCGAGTTTGCTATTCCTAGAGTTCCAGCATTAATAGTTTTAAGAAGGTTTCCATCGCTTGAAAAAACCTGAATACGATTGTTGTCCACATCTGAGATGATGAGATCACCATTTTCCATTATTTCCACATCATCTGGTTGGGCCAACTGGTCGGGTGCTGCACCATACCCACTTTGTGGGTTTGGGAAAATATTTATTGGTGAGATGGCATCTTTTGTTGGTATTGAAGACTCACTCTTGATTGCACAGGCCACAAGAATTATAAAACTTATTACAAATAATAGAAAACGAATTGAGATCACTTTTGGCATGCTATTCCCTCATGAGCCATTTACGATATTTGACGTATAATAAAATCTTAGAAGACTAAAACTATTTTAAAAAAACCAGCCTGGCAGAACCAGGCTGGTTTTTCAAACATAAAACAGGTTAAACGATTATTCGCGTGCCCACTCAGCGGTAAACATAGTAATACTACCTTCACGCTCGTTAGCACTGAATGCTACACCGTTTGTTGGGTGAACGGCCAAGCCTTCTGAACCGACTTCACTTTTTTCCATACCCATATCAGAATCTGGATCTAAACCAGCTTTTGCAACAGAATCAAAAATGATATTTGCAGGATCAGTAACATCATAAGCTACAACAGCGTGTGATTCTTGAAGTGCCATAAGTGCATAGACATGACCATCTTTTTCAATCACTGCAGCTTCTTCAGGTTCTGTTTGCTTGGTAGATTTCCGAGCATCATGCTGCCATCCACTAGGGAGATCATTCAAGATCGTATGTGGATCAGTTGCTGTAAAGGTAGCAAGGTCGAGGATCTGGAAGGAACCATTTCTCTCATTTGAGATCAATGCATAATCACCACTTGGATAGATATATAGTCCATCTGGTTCTGCTTCGTTGTCACCAGCATCTGCCTGGAGAGAAACGATAGTTACGTCAGAGGCTTCAAGAGGTGCATCATTGGCATTGAAGACCAAGATCTCGCTGGTTTCCTGAACGGAAACAACAACAGTTCCATCAGCAGAAGTTTCACAGTGTTCTGGCTCAGAATCTACATCATGATCAACAGCATAGTCTTGAACCAGTGATGCATTAGCAATACCATTTTCTAAACTGATGATTGAAACACTTCCACCATGACGGGTATCTGGTTTACAGGTACGATCTTCACGATCATCTTCACAAGCAACAATCAGGAAACTACCATCTTTTGTAAAGGCACAACCATCAGGGTTGTAACCAATACCAGAAACGGTAACTACAGATGTAGGATCTGATAGTTTGACAAGCTTAATAGATCCCTGTCCACAATCAGCTTCTGCGACACAGACAGCGATGTAATTTTCGCCACCAATAAGTGGGGAAACATCGATAGATGTGAACTCAGCAGTTGCAGAACCAGTTTCTAATACAGCAAGCTCATTCACAGTAAAATTACTAGTTGTGTAATCAATACTAAAGAGCTGGTTTGTTCCTGAGGCAACGAAAACGGCCTGATCTTCTGATCCAGGTACCATTCTAATAATCTCAGGGTTAGCATCTGTTGCCGTCGCAACAGTCATAACTGTTTGAAGACTGAAAGAATCAAAGGTTGGGACTTCATCAACCGCGTCATCTTCACAACCCCAAAAGGCAGCCATTAGCACCATAAGTAATACGGTAGCTTTTTTCATGTTTGTTCCTCCTTATAAGGACTTTTGGTTATCACTTCTTATTGGTTACTATTAAAATCTAAAATTTATCTGCATTAATGTCTGGTCGTCGTCCACACTTGACTCAATTTCGGACCCAGTTGTTTCGCCAAGAATATAATGCTCGAATTTAAGAGTCAAATTGTCATTAATCTCAAGCATGGCAGAAAGTGTAGTCATTTGTCTATCCCATGACATAGCCTCACTAAGATAAGCCCATGTCAATTCTTCACCAGCACTGTTCTTTTTTGACTTCAAATTGAGAAAGCCATTACGTCCCAGAAGCGTGATGCTTTTGGATTTCAAAAATGACGGTGCCTTCATGGAATATGATGCTTCGCCATAAGCGCCCTCACGTGTCAATAATCCATCCTGAGCTTGAATATATTCACCGACTAAATTCAATCCAGCGATGTTGTATCCTGCTCTACCACCCATCCAATAATGAGATATGTCTGTTTCATCTCCCATATTTGAGTATGGAGCAAGAGACTGTTTCAGACTGGCTTTCCAATCCCAATCATCAATGAGTTCACCCATGAAGTACCATCCAAGCAATGAAACGCCAGCGATATCTACTCCTGCTTTCACCCCATATTCAAAGGTCTGTCCATTTTTGGGCTCGTAGTCATCATAAACCATCATTTTGAATGATTTGTCTTCAGCTGCATCATCGGTACCGAGAGGACGTTTCATAGCAAATGATAATCCACCTATAAGTTTGCCATTTTCACCTAATTTGATCTCTGTTTCACTATTGACATGGGCTTCACGACCCTTCCAGAAAGCAGTTCCTGCAAGCGGATAACCTTCTGATTGTCTTTTTCTAGACACAAAGGGGCGATTCTTTCCCATTTCAAACTTTGTGTTAATACTTGGAACGTTCAAACGAGCATATTGTTTATCAACATAAGCGCTTTCATCATCAAAACGGAATTCAATTTGATAGTAAAGGTTTTCGCTATAGTTGACTCGGGCTGAAAGCACAGCCATATCAATGCGCATGTGTGGACTACGATTTCTGACCTTCTGATAGGTTAAATCCTGGTTAGCAAATCCACCAGCTCCCTCAACATCAATAAACTCAAGTTCCACTTCACCGCCAAGGACTACATCCAGTCCACTGTCAGTGCTTACGGTAACTCCCTGTCCAAACGTGAGGAGTGGTAATAGCATCAGACCACTCAAGAGCACTTTTAGGATTTTCATTTTGACTCCTTGTCATTATTTGTATCAATTAATGGTTCAGCATCTTTTCGGAGAATCAGATGCTTAAAATAATATAGATAAAGTATGCTAAGCAGAATCCCTACCCAAATGAGCACGTTGGGTTTCTGCTCGTTTTTAAACGCAAATTCAATACCCACATTTTCCATGTATTCCATGGGAGTTCTCGATATTGAAACGCTGGCTCTATCTCCAACCTTGGCGAACGTATACGGTGGTTTGGGTTGTTTCTTTTTAAACTTTGGATCACTTCCAGTTATTCGATGGAAATTCCAACCATAGGGTAGAATAACCGTCATGTCACATCGTCCAATGTGGGCCGGCAATGTATTGGTATAATTAACCTCCCAGTTATATGTCTTAAACTCTTCAGGTCCAGCTTCATTCCAATTTAGAAAATCGTTGATCTGAGTATTAATACTGATGGTATGCTCACCAGAAATTTTCTTGTAAAAGTTCATAACAAAGACTGGAGATGATCTATCAATGATGATTGCAGTTTGGTTTGTGATATCAATATCATCCAATGAAACTGATGTGATCTCCATATTCTCATATCCAGCAGGAATCTGAACCGCGCTTAGACTGTCGCTAACTGAGAGAATTACCTGGTAGGTCAACTGGGCAGAACCGTCTTCAGAAATAGATACAGTTTGCTCAAGCACATCAATCTGTTGAGCGAGCAGCAAACTTGTGAATATCGTGAGCCCGAAAAGCGTTTTGATCATAATTAATAATTTCATGGCGTTATCCCCAAAAAGCGGAACCAGGTAAAGCCGGCAATCACCATGACGACCACACCTATGGTAGCAACTGTGAGACCATATTTCAAGTTATCAGAAATAGAGAATTGACCAGCGCTATACAGGATCAGGTTGGGTTTAGCATTGGTTGGTAAGGTGATTACCCAGGTCAGGGTAAAGGCAGCTGGTAGTGCCAGTGATACAGGATCAAATCCGAACTGCTGTGCTATGGCGATAATAATTGGGATCATCACAATGGACCGCATCGTTTTACTTGTAAAGAATAAATGGGCGTACATAGAGAAGGCAATGATGATGATATAAACTGTCCAGAAACTTAGATCAGCGCCAAGACCGACCATATCAAAAACACTTCCTACCAACCAGCGCGCCGCACCTGAATCAAACAAAGCGAGTCCACCGGAATATGCACCTGCACTAAAGATCATCACATGCCAGGGAATATCAGCGTCGTTCCATTTCAACAAACCGATTTTTGGCAAAAAGACAAATACAACACCGAGCAGGGCTGCCATAACAGCGCTGATCTCAAAACCGAACCAACCCACATGAAAGCGATCGGTGGCCCAGAGAAAGAGGACAAACAGGAATACACCTGCTGATTTTCCCTCAGCCACGGTAAACCCACCCATTTCGTTCAACATTTTACGCATGACATCGAAGCCACCCTTAACCTTGGGTTGCTGGTCTTCCTTTTTAATGGGAAATAAATATTTAGGTCCCAACCACCACGAGATAGCCATAACGATGATGGTAATAGGCAGCATACCGAACATCCAATCAGAATAGTAGACCTTCTGATTGCCCATTTCAAAGATGAAGGCTGCAGCGACGATATTACAGGTACTTCCTGTGATAAAACCTGAAGAGAAAATACTGATTCCCTGGAGGTTCTGCATAAACAGGTTTACACCAAAATTATTTCCATTTCCTGATGTAGAACCATAGATAGATGATATTACCAACATCACTGGAAGAACCATAACCGTTCGGGCAGTCGTGGCTGGAATAAAAGGTGCCAGAAAAAGTTGAAGAACGATAAATGCGCCAAGAATGGTGTAAGAACTGTGTCCAAACCGCAGACCGATCCATAGGGCGAAGCGTTTGGCTAATTGGCTTTTTACCAGGGTTGAGCTGAGGATAAAGGCCAAAATATTCAGCCAGATCACCTCTAATCCGAATACACCCAACACCTTATCTTCTGTCCAGCCATTAAAAAAGGTTAGCAGACCCATAAGTAGCAGGGATGTGGCATATGTGGGGATGGGTTCGGTCACCCACCAGGTTAAGGCCAAGGCAAAGGATGCTATGGCCGCCTGGGCTTCCAATGTTAAGCCATCAGGTGTGGGCATGAGGTAGAGAATCAAAAAGAAGATGATGCCCAATGGAAAACCAATATACTTGGTGAGATTCTCTCCCCTACTTGATTCCCTCTGAGCAACTACGTTCAGATTCGTATCGAAATTTATTTCTTGAGCATTCATCAATTCATCAGTTCTTTTGTTTGATCTCGACCCGCTTACTCAAACAGATAGGCAGCTTTGAGCTTGCCCACTTCTGACCAGTCTGGTTTATAATCATTGAGCTTATTGATAAATGTTGTGCAACGTTTCATGGCCTCAGCATCATATTGTCTGTCCTTGATGAAATCATGATCGAAGGAGAATTCAGCAATTCGCATTTCACCTGCTTCAGTTTCAACGATCCAGACACTCATATCCATACGACCGTACAGACCATCACCAAAATCAAGTTTACCTGGTTTGACCATCCATTCATCTACAAAAACTCCTGCAACCTTAGATAGTTCAGCTTCTTCAGCAATTCCAAGTGTGGCAAGAACTGGATATATTTTTACAAAACCGCCATATGTGTTTGAGGGCATATCATCAAGTTGAACTGAATTTGAGACAGCATATGTGACATCGTCGCCACCATTCTTTGCCGAATAATACACAATGTCAGATTCAAGTTCGATCCGGTCAAATTTGGGAACATAACCCTCAGTCATTGTTAGATCCTTGGACAGAGTTGTCGCTTTGTCAGTCTGGCGAAATTTCAGACCAAATTCGAATCCTGGGCGTATTTCTCCAGCTTTATATTTTGATTTCCTACGAAGCAAAAAGCTGTTCTTTCGGAGGTCAAGACCTTCCGTATCCCAGAAAGAAACCTGTTTGTGAGATAGTTTCAAAGGGTTTTCCTTAGCTAGTACGGGTATCCCCTCAGCAGCTGCTACATCCTGAACAAATTGCCAGTACTCGGCGAAGGCCTTCTCATAGTCACCAAACATATCCGCGTTGAGTAAGAGCTTATACTCACTCGAGTTAAGAAAATATTCAGGTGCCGGTTCAACTGTTTCAACAGGCGCTACTTCAACAATTGCTGGTGGGTTAACAGCGCAAGCAGTTATGATTAAAGCAAATCCAATAATAAAAATCGTTCTAATTTTCAGGGTCATTCTACATTTCCTTCATTTTCTTCGTTTGATCCAAGGTCATAAATAATTTTAGCAATCTCACCTGTATGGAGATTGATCTGCTTCATCATTTCCAATAACTCGGTGTGAATTGCATCAGTTTCTACCGTTTCTTCGCGGGCCGCATTGAGACGCTGGAAATGGGATTCCCGGTATTGAGCTTCAAGGTTCAGGTACTTTTCCTCTTTGACCATGACCTTTTTAGCACGTTTGGGATCCAGAGCAGAAAAGGTTTTCTCCAGACGACTGAACTGCTTGCATACTTTTGTATTGTATTTTATAAGTTCTTTTTTGCCCTCTTCAGAGAAATCCAATTGTAGGGCACGTTTCTTTGTCACAAGTGGTCTCAAGTTCCGTTCCATAACATCGCCGATACTTTCCATTTGACTTGAGATCGTGATCATGCCAAACACTTCAGCAATTTGAGTGTCTGAGAGTTCTTCCTGACCGATCTGAAGCAGATACTTCTTTATCTTCTTCTCCAGAAAATCCAGCTTCTTCTCCCTAATCTCAATACCTTCCATAATCGTGAGTTGTGGATGAACTTTGTCTGCTCCAGGATCATCTTCGAGAAATGGATGAATGAACCCATCCATCATTCTGCCAGTGATCTTGGCCATTCTAGCTATTTCTGATCTGGCAAGATCCAATGCCAGAGCTGGTGTTTCAACAGCGGATTCATCTAAATGCCAGGTAGCGATAGTCAGATCTTTTTCATCTTCAACATCTGGATATATTTTCATAATTAATCTTGCAAAGAAGCTGGTGAATGGAATGAACGCTAGTGCTAATCCGACGTTGAAGATGGTGTGGGCATTGGCTATCTGACGAGGTACTACTGCACTTAGATTCGCCATGCCTGTTTCAGTGGAAGCTGGTGAAATTGCTCGAATAATATCAGCAAACCAGGGGATCCAGAAAATAAAGAGCATGACACCTACAATCTTGAACATAACATGTGCCATGGCAACCCGTTTTGCCTCTCGTGATGCACCTATGCTCGCCAATCCTGCTGTGATACAGGTTCCAATATTAGCTCCCATAATCAATGGTATACCAGCATCCAGAGTTAACAAGCCTTGTTGGGCAAGGACAATGACAATACCTGTAAATGCGCTACTACTTTGGATTAAAGCAGTGAACGCTGCTCCAACCAAGAGACCCAGAAGCGGGTTTTCTAAGTGTGCCAGGGTAGTAATGAAGGGATCATATGTCCTCAATGGGTACATTGCATCGGACATGAGTTTCATGCCGTAAAAGAGAATTCCAAAACCAAGTACAGATTCGCCAATGTTCTTTTGGTTCTCATTTCTTCCAAACATCATGAGACCAAAACCGATGGCAATCATCAATAATGCATAATCAGTCAACTTAAAGGCTACGAGTTGAGCTGTTACTGTTGTCCCGATATCAGCACCAAGAATCACACCCAAACTCTGAACGAATGTCATTAATCCAGCCTGGACAAAGCTCACTAACATAACCGTGGTAGCACTGCTACTCTGGATGACCATGGTAACAAATGCACCTACCATGAGACCCATATAGCGGTTGTTTGTCAGGGCCGATAAAATCGAGCGCATTTTATCCCCTGCTGCCTTCTTCATACCCGAGCTCATTTTTTCCATTCCATATAGGAAGAGAGCAAGTCCACCAAACAACGTCATGATAAGTGCCCACCATGAGATGCTTCCATTTGTGCTAGTGGATGCAGCAAATACTTGATTTGATGCTAGAGAGAGTACGAGGATGAAACGAAATATTTTCATAAAGAGAGACATTATCCGGTTTTGATGACTTGAGTTGAAATTATTTGATGGTGGCCGATCATCTCAGTCGGTTTCACAACCTGTTGATCAAATACGTTTTGTAGGAAGAATAGTGAGATAAATGAGATCACAGCTGCAATGACAGGTGTTGTTACCCAACCTGAAGCAATTTTTCCAAGTACTCTGAAGCGAATACCGCGACCACCATGTGCCAGACCAATTCCCAGAACGCTTCCAATTACAACTTGAGAGCTGGAAACAGGAACCAGGGGAATTGTTGGCAAATTGTGCCCAAGAAGCCAGGTTTCGAGTCCTTTTGATGCGAATAGGAAGAGAACGATTGATTGGGACAGCACAACGATAAGAGCGGATTGGGGTGTCAGTTTTACCACACCCTCCCCAACTGTCAACATAACCCGTTTGGAATATGTAAAGATACCTACTGCTATTGCCAGTCCTCCAAGTAAAAAGAGTTGAGAGACCCCACTAATACTCATACCCATCAGCTCTAAACTCTCGAAGGGTGCAACAGAAACAAAAACTCCCATGACATTTCCAATATTATTGGCACCCAATGAATAGGCCCCAAATGCGCCGATAACAATCAAACCAATCCGAGTATAGGCATCCAACCGGAAGATGTGAATTTTCCAGACTTCCAGTAATTTTTTAAATAATAAGAAAAAGACAAATGAGAAAGCTGCCGCTAGAATGGGACTCATGACCCAGGTTGAAGCTATTTTGGTTAATGCATGCATATCAGTCGTCTTGCCAGCAAACATATTCCAACCCACAATGGCACCAACAATGGCCTGACTCGTTGATACTGGTAAACTTAGTTTCGTCATCCAGAATACGGTGACAGCAGCGGCCAGAGCTACCATAAAAGCACCTGCAATCATATCAACTGCACCTAGTTTTCCTAAGGTATGGGTGGTTCCGGCACCGGAAACAATGGCACCAAGCACCACAAAGATACTGGCAACAATAGCTGCAGTATAGAATTTGACCATCCTGGTACTCACTGCGGTCCCAAAAATATTGGATGCATCATTGGCACCCAATGACCATCCCAGGAAGAGACCACTTGAAAGGAAAAGGAGGATCAACATTCCTAGATGCTTCTCTTTATGGTATAGATAGAGAGTCTGTCAGCAACATCCTCAGCTCTATCAGCAATAGTATCGGTGTGAAGAGCGAAATATCTCAGGTGAATTTTCTCACTCAACTTAAGGTCCTCACTAGCGAAGATTGCCCGCTTAAGATCTTCAGCGAGACGATCCGACTCCTTCTCCCAATGGTATACTTTGTGGAGATAGTTACGAACATTGAGGGGGTCACGCATGAAGGCACGCATAGCTTTCACCATTTCCTCCATGGCTCGTACCGTGGATTTGGCCAACTCTATAAATCCTTCTCTAAACTGTTCTGGGACTACAGGTCTTTCGATAGAAAACTCACTTAGTGTATCTGTTGCTCTATCAATCACATCATCGCTGGTTTCCATTAAAGCCAGTATATCTCCGCGTGATTCCGGGACAAGAGTCTGGGTATACAACTCGGTCTCTATCGCCTTGCGAAGCTCATCTGCCTCATGCTCAAGCGTTCTGATCTGCTCAAGATGTCGGCTAAAATCCTTTTCAGCGTTGTTCATGTAATTCTTCACACCGCGACGAAAAACAATACCAGATTCAGAAATCTTATCCAGGAACGAGTCCATTTGCAGTTCTAGACCTTTGGTCTTTTTAAAAATCATTTATCTCTTTCCTGAATTTTTGATTGTTTTCGAGCCTGAATTAAGGGTACTGCAAAGCTACCGGCTGCAACCACAAGCATGCCCAAGCTTAACGGGCGGGTAAAGAATACGGTCCACCCTCCCATCATGATGGCACGTATAAAATTTGTTTCAGCAATATTTCCCAGGACCATCCCAAGAATGATGGGGGCAACTGGATAGTTGTATCGGCGAAGAATCCATCCGAATACTCCAAATGCCAGACAGGCTGCAACATCAAAGAATGAATTCCGCACAGCGAAACTACCAATAATCGATACAGCAAAAATCAGTGGGAATAATACCGTTTTGGGAATGGTAGTTACTTTTATCCAGAGACGGCTTCCAAAGAATCCAAGCGCAAGCAGGATAATATTTGCCAGCAGTAGACTGGCGAGGAGTCCGTAAATAATATCTGGATTCGAGATGAATAATTGTGGACCTGGTGTCAGGTCATGTATCATCAAGGCACCTATAAGCACGGCTGTGGAGGCACTTCCGGGAATTCCCAGTGTAAGCAACGGGATCAGTGCACCACCTACAGAGCTACTATTGGCTCCTTCAGCTGCTGCCACCCCTTCCATACTCCCGTGTCCGAATTCTTCAGGATTTTTACTGACACGCTTAGCAACATCATATGAAATGAATGCAGCAATTGTAGCACCTGCCCCAGGGAAAATACCGATGATGGTTCCCATGAAAGAGGAGCGCATAATGGTATTCTTCAACTTCCAGTAAGCACTTGCTGTAGGCCATTCCTGTTTCCCTGAATCTGCAGCCTGGCTGGAAAAATCGCCACCTTCCAGTTGCTTGAATATTTCACTGAGAGCAAAAAGACCGATCAAAGCAGGAATCAATGCAAATCCATCATACAAAAATGAAATGCCAAAAGTAAAGCGACTCACACCAGAGATGGGGTCAATACCTATTGTATTCAACAGAAGGCCAAACATTGCCGCTATGAAGGCTTTAATCCAATTTTTTCCACCAAGGGATGCGACCGTGGTAAGACCAAAAATAGCTAGAGCAAAGTATTCCGCTGGATGAAATTTCAACGCAAACCTTGCCAGAGGTCCTGAAAAGAAGATTAAGATCAGCGTCCCAATGATACCTCCAACTGTGGAGGAGACCAAAGAAACACCAAGGGCCAACCCTGGTTTTCCCTTTTTTGTTAGTGGGTAGCCATCGAAGGCAGTAACAACGGATGAGGGTGTACCAGGTGCATTAATGGTGACAGCTGTGATGGAGCCACCATAATTAGCGGCAATGTAAATAGCCACGAGAAGAATCAATGCCAGTGTTGGAGACATGGCATAAGTAAATGGTACTAATAATGCTACACCCATTGAAGGTGATAAACCTGGTGTAGCGCCAGCCACAATTCCCATAGCCACACCAAGAGTTATGGTCAAAATTGGGACCACACCTAAAACAAATGCTAAACCGTCTCCTAAATTGCTTAGTAATTCCACTGTTCAGTTCCTTAGAAGAGGTTTTCGAATAACATTCCCAATGGAAGCGGAACATATAAGGTTTTATAAAAGATGAGATAAGAGAACAAAATCCAGACTCCAGCTATAATGAAAGTGTTGCGCCATTTACGATAACCGAGATAGTAGAGACCTGCGATGATGAATGCAAACGTACTGAGGAAATATCCAAATATTTGCATGGCAAATAGATAAATGACTAGAAATCCAACAAAGCTAAGTACGATATCTACGCGGGGACCTGTCTCTGCTATTGCTTCGTTGTTTCGAAAGGTTTTGAATAGCAGCAATAAGTTCAGCGGGATTAACATAAAGATCCAAAGACGTGGGACAGCTGCAGGCCCCACTGCTGAGCTACTAGGAAAATTCATAGATTGGAGAAGAAAAAGTATACTCACAATTAAAAAGAAGCCAATAACCAATACTCGCCCTAATATGGCCGAGTATTGTGATTTATGAACCATGTATGATCCTGATAACCAGAGACATATAAGTATTACTGCAAGTATATTAAAGGAAGTGCCACTTGCCAATTTCGCCATAAATCCAACAGCGTCTCCTGGAAGAATGTCACTCTTCTTCAAATAATACTCAAATACCTTGGCATCCTCACTCACCAGCTTGGAGAATTCAGGCTCGGCGACATAGGCAACATCAATACCACCCTTTGCCCAGAAATCAAGCCATTCCTGATCAGCAGAAACTTTTTTGAAAAGTTCATCATACCATTCAATGACTTCAGGAGGAGTTCCCTTCTTCAGAGCAAAGCCTCTCCACATGAATTCATTTTCCAGGTTCGGCATGCCTAATTCTGAAAAAGTGGGTACATCTGGGAAGGCATCGAGGCGTTTTGGTGCAGATACAGCCGCAATAAAGAGGTCGGGATTACCAAGTGCATCACGTGGGTTTCCCACATAAGCGACCCCCTGCTCTCCAAGGAGTGCAGCAAGTGCTTTGCCACCGCTCTTAAAGGGAATCCACTTGGCATCCATCCCATATTTGTCCCAAATCTTTAAAGCCGTGACATGATCCAGTCCCCCTGCGGCAGGGCCTACCCAGGTTTGCTCCCCTGGAGTAGCGATTGCATCCGAAACAATATCTTTCCACTTATGAATCGGCAATTTCCGATTTGTAATGACGCATTCCGGGTCAGCCATGAGCATTGCGGTCCAGTGAAGAGCATCGACATAGCCCTCACCACCCACTTGAACGAACTTTGCAATATTGGACTTAGTACAAGCATAGAGATTGTAGCCGTCAGCAGGTGCTTGAATAACCTTTTTGAGGGCCACAATACCACCGGCTCCAGGCTTATTCTCAACAACAAAATTTACATCGACGTATTTTGCTGCCACTCCTGCAAATTTTCTGGCACTGATATCAATCAGACCACCAGGTCCAGTATAGACAACAATTTTAATGGGTTTTTCTGGGAAGGCTGCCTTGGCTGAAGGGACCAATAGAAGAAAAGCCAAAACTAGCAGCACTAAACCAATTACTCGGAGGGTGATTTTCACCTTCGTATCATTCAGCATTTGTTTCATAGTTTAGGAGAGTTCTATTACCATTTTGTGAAAGGGTTGGCGATTAAATTCGAATTGTAGTAGCGAGGGTCTCCAGTGACTTCTTCTCCTATCCAATCAGGCTTTGGAAACTCCTGATCTTCAGAGAGCAGTTCCACTTCTGCAACTGTGAGACCTTCGTTTTCTCCATGAAACTCATCGATTTCCCAAACGAAATCACCCATTTTTACCTTATAACGATGTTTGTCAATGATGGGCTGTTCGCATAGGAGATCTAGTAGTTCATCAGCATCCTTAGCGGGAATTTCATACTCATATTCGAGACGGGTTGCCCCCTTGGTGATTCCTTTAACTGTCATGAAGCCTGTCGTATCAATCGTGCGTACGCGTACAACACGTTCCTTCTGACTATTCAGGTATCCCTGTTTGTAATGCGTACCTTTGGCAAGATCACGATAAGTAGTGGCTGTGACCAGAAACTTACGTTCTATTTCTTGACCCATGATCTAGTCCTCAAAACCGACCATGCGACGCATAGCCTTGATATAACTTATGTTTTCGTAACCATTGAGGCCGAGTTTTGCTACGAGTCTCGTAACCAATTCGGGATCAGCATCTTCAACTGCCGTTGTTCTCGTTTCTTTTCCATCAATGGTAAGATCTGCAATTTCAACTGTTGCACCCTCAATCATATAGCCATAGCGTTTTTTGAAAACACCAACTGCCTTGAGATCGGAATTCGTATCAACCATTTTGGAGATAAAGGCATCATATTCCCAGGTATCAGCGTCATTTAATTCAACCTCAACACCGGCAGCCTTAAATACTTCAGCAGCTTCTTCAGCACCGATTGGAAAAGTAGCTTTCATAATTGGAAACCATTGTTCCAGATCATTCTCGGCATTTCTCAATACTTTGATGTCCATGAGTGTATCTCTGATCTTGATATTCTCACCACTTTTTTTGGAAAGGATGTACACTTCGCTACTTTCAATTTCGCGCGTGCATTCGTGGGCTTTGATATTCTCTTCAGCAACACCAAACTCATCACCAAAAGTTCGCCATTCCCATCTTGGGATAATCTTGCCTAATTCAATCTTTGCCATGTTTGTTTTCCTTTATTTTTATAGATCTATTTTTTAATTCACAGACCTTATGTATTCCAAATGGTATGCCACAAATGACCCGTGAACCTTTACTCTTGTTTATACTGCACTTATAGCATGGACATTTCATGACCAACGGGAAATATGCACTAAACTATTGACCAGATATCGTCACTATAGACGAGATATCGTCTATTCACGCCTGCAAATGACAGGAATATATAGTTCAGATATTAGTTTTCTGTATGATTGGGAAACGAGTTATTTTGTTTCGGGCGAGCAAGAAATAATTTTAATCTTTTAAATCCACGAGACCATGTTTTAACAATTTACTCCTCAAGGTCGTCCTGGGGATTCCCAATGAATCAGCTACCTTTTTCTGATTCCCTTGATGTATTTTTATGGCTTCATTAATTATCTGTAATTCAAACTCGTTCACTTGTTGGGTCAAGGATGATTCACCACCCTTCTTTGCATCCATATTTCTTTGAATGGGAAGATATGAATCAGGAATATCATTCAAGTCGATCACGTTTTTTCGGCAAAACACCGACATTTGCATGATGAGGTGTTCCAACTCCCTTACATTGCCTGGCCAGTCCAGCTCCATGAGATACTTGATCAACTCTGCTGATAACTGTTTTTCGGAACTCAGCTTTGACAAGAAGAAATGAGCCAATAATGGAATGTCCGATTTCCTCTCATTCAGTGTGGGGACAATAAGTCGAATCACATTAAGACGATAATACAAATCTTCCCGAAAGGACTTCTTTTCAACCAGGGACTTCAGATCAATTTTGGTAGCGGCAATGATTCTGACATCGACTGGAATTACTTCGGTGCCCCCTACTCTCTCAATCTCACCTTCTTGAATCACTCGCAGAAGCTTGGTTTGCAGCCGCATACTCAAATCATCAATATCATCTAGTAGAATAGTTCCACCCTTGGCCCTCTCGAAGCGTCCAATGGCTCGTTTCACTGCTCCAGTAAATGCTCCTTTCTCATGCCCAAACATTTCTGTTTCAAAAAGAGTTTCACTCAGGGCTGAGCAATTAATTTTTACAAAAGGGTTTTCGCGACGTTCACTCAATACTTGAACCGCATTGGCTATCTTTTCTTTTCCCGTCCCGCTGGCTCCCTGAATCAGAACCGTGTGCTCGCTCTCCGCTACAATCTTTACTTTTTCGAAAAGTTCACGCATAATTTCCGATTGCCCAATTAGATCAGGAGACACTTTCAACTCAGCTAGTGAAGCTCGCAACACTTCGTTCTCAGAGTTTAAGGCCCGGGTGGCAGATATTCTGGCGAGGTGATGGAATAATTCATCAGGATCAAAAGGTTTTGTGAGATAGTCAAAGGCACCCTTTTTCAAGGCAGAGAGAGCGTTTTCAACTGTGGCAAACGCTGTCATGATCAATACTTGAGTGTCCGGTGAAATTCGTTTGACTTCTTCAAGGATTTCCAGACCGTCAGCACCGGGGAGTCGATAGTCAGTGAGGACTACGTCCCAGGTCTCGTTTTGAACGGCGTCTAGTCCCGCTGTACCGTCCTCTACTGAGGTTACAGCATGACCTGCATGCTCCAGTAACTTTTGTAGTGTAATTCGATTTATGCGTTCATCTTCAACAAGTAGTATTTTTAACATTTTATTCCATTTCCTCGTCAAGCTCGATTTGGATAGGTAGTTCAATGGTGAATTCAGCTCCGCCAAGATTACTGGTTGAGTAACTTATTTCACCACCCATGGAACCAATAATCTCTCTGGATACATATAATCCTAATCCAGTCCCCTTCCCTACTTCTTTTGAGGTGACAAAAGGTTCAAACATTCTTGATCTTTCTGCACTGGGGATGCCAGGTCCAGAATCACCTACAATGACGGCAACATTGTTGTCCCTGATTTCTGTTTCCAGATAGATTGTTCCTACGCTGCCGATGGCATCAAGTGCATTCATGCAGATATTTAAAAGTGCCTCTTCAAAGCCAGATTTATTATTGTAGACAGGTGGCATCTTGTCATTCAGCTGCACTTGAGTGATAATCTTCTCTTTAGAAAGCCTGTGACCAACCAAATTAAGAACATCTCTCACACTTCTATTGAAATCATAGTCCTTGATGGTACCTGTTTTTTTGCGGGCACCCTCCAGCAACCTGGACACAATGATCTCAATGCGATCCAGTCCATCTTTAAGAAGCCGTATATGATCGGCCTGATTCTCTGGATCAATATGTAGCAAATGGAGACAATTCTTTAATCCCAGAAGTGGATTATTGATTTCGTGAGCAACGCCGGCAGCCATGCGTCCCATAGCGGCCAGTTTTTCGGTCTGTACCAAATTTTTATTTGTTATTTCCATGCTGTATCGGGCATTGATCAAACGCTCCTGAAGACGTTTAAAGCGGTCATTAAGCAGCCCAATTTCATCATCAGTCTCAAGGAGTTCAAGAGGCTCAGAAGTTTGAAAATCTATGGCATCAATGGCTTCAGCTGTATGTCTCAATCCCCGTGTGACGTTTCGGCTAATTCGTAAAACTATAAAAATGACAAGTACCAGGGTTAATAGAATCATACCAATGATAAAAAGCATGGTGCTACGGAGTTCGCTTTCCAGTGGTTGAGAATCGAGGCCCAATCTAACTGCACCATGTGAGAGTGTGATTAATCCAAGTGGTGCTGATATTTCCATAACCCCGCCTAATTTGCTATCCCTATAGATATGAAATTGGGGATCCAGGGACTCCAGTGCAGAATTACTGTAGACATCTGAGTATATCTCATTAATCTGTGAAATATCAGAGTGGGCGATCACTCGTCCCCCTTCACCGAGAATGAGGGCAAACTTCATCTCACCTTGATATTCCAGTACAAAATTTTTGAGAAAAGATTGCAAAAAATCATCGTTATCAGCTCCACCAAGATAAAGAGCATCGTTAATGGGAATAATGGCAGTTTGAATCATGGTTGTGGCAACAGTTCGATGTTTTGCGATAATGGTTTCTTTTTGCGAAGTCATGATGGCAAAGAAAAGAACCAAAAGAACAATCGAGAGACTTAACCCAATTCTGAAAACAAGCTTATCATGAATGCTGTTTATGAGTTTCATTACATCTCTTGCTCTATATCATCCAAGATCTGTCTAGGAAAATTGTAAAGACTGTCTTGGCCTGCCACAAATCCATTGGCAACTTCAGTATCCCAGCCTGAGGTCGATATTTCACCACTTTCTATGAGTGAGCTTAGTTCTAAAAGGGCTGCTTGAACCACGCGTATGCGAGAGGTATCAACATGAGCAGCTGCCACGAGAGGGACACTGGGAATGGCTGGGGATCTGGCCAGGATTCGAATTCCTGACTCCTCATAGGATCGAGCAACCACAGATTTAACCATTCCTGCATCGAAATCGCCTCTAAGAACTTTTTCTGCAACCAGATCATGATAACTCAAATTTTCATAGCGTGATAAATCTGCTAATTCTACACCGGATTGTTTCAACATCCATATGCCCATCCATGAACTGAATGATTGCTTCGAGGCGAAAGCAAATGACTTACCTGCTAATTCTTCCAGGTTTTTAATTCCTGAATTTTGAGGAACGATGATATCATCATAATTTTCAATGTCCCCATCGCTATTTATTGGCATAGCAATACACCGAACCCCGTAATTCTTATGTGCATGGATGTAGGTATAATTACCGAGCGAAGCAAAATCAATACGACCAAGTGCTAGTTGGTCAACGGTCTCTAAATAATTCCGGCTAAGCTTCAATTTAAAATTGTAGGGTGTATTGTTCGTGAGGTATTCCATTAATGGTTGGTATCCACTCACGATTGATCTGGGAGAATATCTTGAAATCACTCCAAAATAGATGGTCTCTTTCTTCTCATCCAATTTGGACACTGGTTCAGGAATGTGAGTTTCAATATCCATGATGAATACATAGGAAATCCCAAAACAAAGGAGGAATAGTAGAACAGGCAGGAATATTTTTGGATTAATATTTTTCAAGATAGGTATTTTCTTAAATGATCAGATTTACCAACGTTCATCCTTAAAGAAGTCTTCCTGATCATATACGGCCTTTAGCATATTAGTTGCCAATTTCCGGACATCTCCATTTACAGACACTTCTACTTTGCGAACATCTTTTGTTTTCAGTTTGCCAAGAACGATTTTGAGGTCCTCAACTTCATACTTATCTAAATCAAATTTAAACGTCCAAGCCATTATTTACTCCTTTTCTGGTGATCTCAATTTTGGTGTGTCTGGGCTAGCGATGACACCTTTTCCACTGCTTCCAGGTTCATTTGCTTAAACTTTTCCATGTCCTGGAGGATAAAAAGCCCCCGGGCACTAGCATATTTTGTTTTGGTTTCATCAATCAATTTTGCTTTGAGACTAATTTTGCTACCATCGATGATATTAATTTTTGAGCAATACAGCACATCCTTTTCCAGAGGCAGTGGTTTGAAGAAGCGTGTCGTGTACTGGGCTGTCATGGCAGGATACCCATTTACCCAGCAACATGCCCCCATGAGTTCATCAAAAACAGCTGATATGGCACCACCGTGTGTGTGTCCTGGTGGTCCCTGCGCCAGTTTTCCAAATTTGACCTCGGCGTAAACCCACCCACTCTCTTCATTGAAGTGATACTTCAGAGAGATTCGTTGATCGTTATGTTCACCAGTGATAAATGAGATGAACTGTTTGCCAAATTCGATGGGGATAGTGTTTTCAAGCTGCTTATAATCGACCATCTACTACTGTTCTCCTCAAAAGATTGCACATAAGCTAATGAGAACATCTCAGGATTGAAGCTGATTGTTCGATGAGGTGAGAATTGTCTCCATAAAACTGGTATTTCCTCTCCTCTAGCACTTCGACTCCGCTCAGCATAAACTACATGGAGGGATTCTCGTATTTGACGAAGTATTCATATCCCTCGACTCCGCTCGGGATGACGATCTATTACTCCTTTCGGACACAAAAATTGCCACCACATTTCTGTGATGGCAATTTTAAACTTCAACCTATCTATATTTGTGCCCGAAGTCCGTAAAAATCACCGAGGCTCTACACCAATACCTGGTTTATCATTTAAAATGATCTTACCACCAATGTTTCCAACGCCTAGATAGGGATCGTCAGCTATCAGTACATTGCCATCTAGATCCAGCCAGCGGGCAAATGACCCAAGTTGTGCCAGGGCTGATATTCCGATTGAGGTTTCGAGCATGCAGCCCATCATGATATCGAATTCGTATTTTTGAGAGAGCTCTATCATTTTAAGGGCATTAGTCAGCCCTCCGCATTTCATGAGTTTTATGTTGATCCCATCATAGGCCCCAACTAGATTTTTCAAATCTTCAGGTCTCACTGAGTCCTCATCAGCAACGATAGGAATGGGTGAAAACTCACGCAGTTTAGCGATATCATCCAGTTGGAGGGCTGGCATAGGTTGTTCGAGAAATTCTACATTTTCTTCTATCAACCATTCTGTTCCTCGCTTGGCATCATCAATTGATTTCCAGCCCTCATTGACATCAACTCGAAGAACCTTATCCGTTTCCTTACGAATCGTTCTCATGATCTCATGATCATAATCTGTTCCCAATTTGATCTTCAATATGGGATAGGGTGCTGCTTCTACAATCTTAGCTGGAATTGCATCAAGATCGGATATACCAATAGTATAAGAAGAGATAGCGAGGTCTTTACTGGCACCAAAGTGTCGCCAGAGTGGTGTTTCATCGCGTTTTGCGTACAGATCCCAAAACACCGTATCAATCGCCGCTTGCAAGGAAAAACTGTCTGGAAACATTTTTTCCAGAGCAAGCTGACGTGTTTCTGCATCATCGACAGGCAACTCAAGGATTTGAGGTTTCTTTTCATCGAGCATGGCTACGATTTCTTTCGTATCACCCTCATAGCGAATGTTCGGTGCCGCTTCCCCATAGGCAAGATATTGTCCATCTGTCAATTCGAGAATCAATCGGTTATAATGGCTAAAGGCGCTACGAGCGATCTTGAATTCAAATTTTGTGTTAACTCTGACGACTGACCAGCTTAGAGATAGTGACATACCCATTCCTTTTTTCGTTTAATAATTTTGTGCAAATATTTCCCCACAAACACTTTCTGGGAGATCCCATTCTGTGTTGGTACCTAATTCTCTACAGGGGAACCAGGATGATAACTGACAATCACGCATTCTCATTCAGGACATCCATGATCATTCCGTGAGAATAGATTTAAATTTCCATGAATTTAAATTTTAATAAGGTTTCTACCAGTGAATCATATACTAAGGCATTGTTCTTTTCTTGTTAGTGTCGTTAATTATGATTGCCTTTATCGTCGCTTTTTTTAGAAAGTTTAAAGCGAGTATGGGGTCACACATATAGAAAAATTCTTACAGGGGAGATAGTCAATTTATGAGCGTTGTGAACTTTCAGCAAATTAGTGAAGCCAGTAAGCGGATCAATGGTTATGCCACCAGAACACCCATCCTGACCTCCAGAACGCTAGATGCTGAGCTTGGGGCTAAGATATTTTTCAAGGCTGAACCATTTCAGAGAATTGGCGCCTTCAAATTTCGCGGAGCTTTTAATGCTATTTCCCAACTCAGCACTGAAGAAAAAGCGCGGGGAGTTATCACATTTTCTTCAGGGAATCATGCCCAGGCCGTTGCGCTGGTGGGGAGATTGTTGGATGTGAAAACCACAATTGTCATGCCCAATGACGCGAGTAGGACAAAACTAGCCGCAACACGTGGGTATGGAGCAACAGTGGTGGAGATAGATCCCCTTCAGACTACCAGGGAGGCCAAGGCCAATGAATTAGAGGCTGAACATGGTTATACAATGATACCACCCTATAATCATAAGGATGTGATTGCAGGTCAAGGCACCGCCGCAAAGGAAATGTTTGAAGACCTTGGTGAGCTGGATATCCTCATGACACCGTGCGGAGGTGGTGGATTACTCAGCGGGTCAGCTATAACGGCGAAAGCAATGAGTCCTCAGTGTCGGGTTATCGGGATAGAGCCTGAATGCGCGGATGATGCCAATCGTTCCTTCAACAGTGGTGAACTCCAATCTGTGAACAATCCGCCAACGATTGCTGATGGCGTAAGAACACAACACCTGGGTGACCTAACCTACCCACTGATTCTCTCAAATGTAGATGACATGGCGACAGTCACAGAAGCATCCATTTTCCTGGCCGTCCAATACTTGTTTAATCGCCTGAAAATAGTGGTTGAACCGTCTGGTGTTCTGGGACTTGCCGCCCTCATGCAGGGTTCGGTACACGCTCAGGGCAGAATTGGGATAATTCTCAGCGGAGGTAACGTGGATGCAGATGTGATGGCCCAAATACTGGCTACTGAAGTTTAGAAGGCTGGATTTTTAGTCCTTAAAATAAAGGTCAGTCCAGCGCTATATGACACGCATAGTCTTTGTGAATGTGTCAGAATACTTTTGAAGGAATAGATCCTGATGATCAGGATTCAGACTATTCAGTTTTACATAACCACTGGAATGGATGAAGTCTCCCCCACCTAAAGAGATTGCTATGTGAGTAATTCTTTCAGACCTCTCTGTAAAGAAAATCAAATCCCCTACCTGCCAGGTATTAAAATCATCATCAACCTTAACACCCACCTCAGCTTGCTGATAGGCATCCCGCGGGAGTTGGAGCCCATTCAACCAGAAGGTAGTCTGGACAAAACCTGAACAATCGAAACCCTTTGGGGATCTTCCACCCCAGAAATACTGTGTACCCAGAAACCGAAGGGCAGTTTGAACGAGTCGTTCAACATCAACATCAGTATATTGGGGTCGCGGAGATTTCTCGATCCATCCCTGAGTGCCATCTGGTAGTATGACCTTAACCATTTGATCCTTATAATCAAGAACTGGCAATTTTGAGAGAAGGGTTATATCTCTGAAATGAGTGGACTGATTGTCAGGTGTCGGGAAAATCCATGAGATTCGATCGCCGTGGTGGTAAAATTCATGCTCATCCCAGTCAAGAGGTTTGTCCACAACATAGAATTTGCATAGCCAGCCTTCATAGCCGTCTTCCAGACGTACCCGAAACCAATCACCCTGCTCTTCATAGACAATGACAGTTTCACCCAAATAGGTCTGAGAACTGCCTTCTGTCCTGAAACTAGGTTCCGTGTGTATGAATGCCACACTTACATTTGTTAACATTTCAATAGCCAATTTATTCCTCCTGTGTGAAGTGGAATTTAATCAATGTTAATGGTGAAGCAAGGGTTGCAACCCATGTGTCCCACATCTGTGTTTCAGAACGATTATAAGGGTAACAAAACACTTTAAAGTCTTGTGTTGGTGCAGCAAATCTTTCTCATAGATTACATGGTTGCTGGTAGGGGGTTTACGCAGCCATCATATCATCAGATCCAGCCGACAAAATTTATTGAAATCGTACCTAAGGGGATCAAATGAAGAAATCAATTCTATTGGCATTCATTGCAGGCACGCTGTTTTGTCAAACTGCACCTCTCGTTGATATTCTGCATGTTGCACCACAGGTTTATGTACTAAGAAATGCTCATGTTCACACTGAACCTGGTAAATCAATTCCACAAGCATCAATAGTCATTAGAGATGGACTTATCAAGGCAGTTGGTTCAAAAATAGACGTTCCCGCTGATGCTACGGTTCTTGACATGAAGGGTGCCAATATATATGCCGGTTTCATTGATGGATGGGTTGAGGTCAAAACAGACGATGTTCAGCAGACTTCCCGATCACATTGGAACGATTTAGTTCACCCTGAGTGGGTGGCCTCAGATTATTATTCTTATGACGAAAGCAAGGTTCGAGACCTGCATTCCCAGGGGTTTACTCAGATTCATGCTGTAACTGACGATGGTATTTTTCGAGGACAATCCTCTATCATCGATTTGAATGAAGAAACCTCAATTACTTCTTCTATAGTAAGCCAGGTAATGGATTATAAAGTCAGAGAACGGGGTTCTAAAGCCTATCCACGTGCTCTTCTTGGAACCATTGCCTCGATGCGTCAAACCCTTTACGATGCAGATTGGTATGGAAAATCGCAGGTTATCTACGCTAAAAATCCAGATAAAAATGAACCTATTACTGAAAATATTGCTCTGGAGATTCTAGGCAAAGCCCGAGCAAAAAAAATGCCCTTCTTAATCAGGACGGAGCATGAAACTGCTGCCATCAGAGCCATAGGTTTTGCCAGGGAGTTTGATCTTACACTCTGGTTACTGGGGTCTGGATATGAATATCGACGAATATCAAATATTGCTGAGGCACATCCTTTTATCGTTCTTCCTCTTAATTTTCCCGGTAAACCAGACATTACCAATCCTCAGCGTGCGCTACAATACACTTTAGAGCAACTCAAACATTGGGACATGGCACCTGACAATCCCCAAACGCTCGTTAAATCAGGTCTGAGTATCGCCTTTACGACTGCTGGATTAAAAAAACCAAATCAATTTCGTAAGAATCTAATTATAGCAGTCCAACGCGGTCTAACTGAAAAAGCGGCCCTGGCAGCACTGACTACCAATCCAGCCAAACGCTTCGGAATATCAAAAACACATGGAAAAATTAAAGCAGGCTATCATGCTAATTTTGTAATAGTTGATGGCAATTATTTTGAGGCATCAAATCCAGTTAAGTCTGTTTGGGTCCGGGGTGTTAAATATGATTTGGAGTCGGGGTCTGAAGATCTAGTTCCTGGGAAGTGGAATTTCTCGATAAATGGCAATGGTGGTCAGTTAGAACTTAAGGGTAAACCCTCCAAGCTATCTGGAGTCATCACAATCGGTGCCGACACTGTGGATATGAAGAATCTTAAAATCGATGGTAATCAATTGACCTGGACTGCCAAACATAGTTCTGAGGATTTTCCTGGTGTCACCCGATATTCAGTAAAAATTAAAAATGACAAACTGCTTGGGTCTGCTACCAATGCTCGTGGCGTTAAATCCTCGGTCTCAGGGACCAATTTAAAAGCAGCAGAAGATAAGAAATCTATCAAGGCATCAGCCAGCAGTCTCTCGGTAGTTTATCCAGAGGGTGCCTATGGATTTGCAAAAACTCCTGAACAACCACATTCTGTATTTATCAATGATGCTACCATCTGGACCTCTGGGCCACAAGGTATTCTCAAAGATTGGGATATGCTGATTATAGATGGAAAAATCAGTAAAATAGGTCGTGATATTAAAATACCTGCCAACAACGATGTGCTCATTGATGGCCGGGGGAAATTCATCACACCAGGTATTATCGATGCCCATAGTCATACGGCTGCTGCATCCATAAATGAAAGTGCACAGAGTGTTACTTCAGAGGTGCGTATGCAGGACGTACTTGTGCCAGACGATATAAGTATTTATCGACAATTGGCTGGAGGAAATACGACTATAAATATTTTGCACGGTTCTGGAAATGCCATTGGCGGTCATAATGCTGTCATAAAACTACGCTGGGGTTCAGGTGCAGAAGATTTATTGTTTAAGGGAGCGGCACCAGGGATCAAATTTGCCCTGGGTGAGAATGTGAAATATGATAGCTATTTTAAGCGCTACCCCCAGACACGGATGGGTGTAGAACAAGTCATACGGGATGCCTTTACACGCGCCCGCGATTATGATCAGAACCAAGATAATTATGCAAAAAAATCAAAATGGCGTAGAACCTTGATTCCACCCCGAAAAGATTTAGAGCTGGATGCTTTAGTTGAAGTTCTGGATGGAAAAAGGCTATTGCACTCGCATGCTTACCGTCAGGATGAAATAATGATGCTCATGAGAGTCGCTGAGGATTTTGATTTTACCGTAGCAACGTTTCAACATGTCCTGGAAGGATATAAAGTAGCTGAGAAAATGGCAGAGCATGGCGCTGGAGGTTCTTCATTTACGGATTGGTGGGCCTACAAAATTGAAACCTATGACGGCATACCCTACAACGGTGCCCTCATGCATGATGCAGGTGTGTTGGTCTCATTCAATAGTGATGATGATGAGATCGCTCGTCGTCTTAATCTTGAAGCTGCAAAAGGACTCAAGTATGGCGGCATGTCCGAGATTGATGCTCTAAATACCGTGACCATCAACTCTGCGAAACAACTAAAAATTGATAAGTGGGTTGGCTCTCTGGAAAAGGGAAAGGATGCTGATTTTGTAGTCTGGTCCGGACATCCCCTGTCCACACAATCGATCTGTACAGAAACCTGGATTGATGGAAGACAATATTTCAGTCTCAAAAAGGATGCTGAACTGCGGAAAAGGGATCGCTTAATACGCCAAGATTTGATTCAAAAGATACTACTCTCTGAAGACGATGGGAATGTTGCCCTTGAGCCACCTCCCCCACATTCACCAAATCAGGACAAAATTAAATGTCTCTGGGAAGATGAAATTTTATGGAAAGGAGGTTTAAGATGAGAACGATTCTAAGTTTTCTGTTTATTGCACTTCAGTTCATTTCTGCCTCTGATCAAATTCCAGCAGCTGCACAGGTAAAGCCCGTTTTAATACAGAATGGAACTCTACATACCGTTTCACAAGGTGTACTGGAACAATATGATATTCTTTTTGAAAATGGATTAATTACTCAAATTGAACAATCCATAGCTAGTACTGCTGATATGAATCTAATTGAGGCAAGTGGCAAACATATTTACCCTGGACTAATCGCAGGCATCTCCACGCTTGGTTTAGTTGAAATTTCAGGTGTATCCATGACAAAAGACTACGATGAAGTGGGTGAAATGACACCGGAGGTTAGAGCCAATGTGAGCTATAATCCTGACTCAGAACTCATCCCCGTTGCTCGCTCAAATGGTGTACTCTTTGTCAATTCCATGCCCACAGGTGGTAGAATCCCTGGTCAATCCTCACTGATGAAAATGGATGGTTGGACCTGGGAAGATGCGACGATGAATCATCCGACTGCTATGCATATTAATTGGCCTGACATGAACATTAATACAAATCCAAACTCTAAAAAAACCATTGAGAAGCAGGAAGAGAATCGTCGAGATGCGCTTAAAGAGTTGAACGATATGATGGACAGAGTCCGTCACTACAAAAAAATGATGGACAATTTGCCCAAAGAGGGTACCCACAATATGGCCCATGATCTTGGACTAGAGGCAATGATTCCATATGTAAATGGAGCTAAGCCCTTTTTTGTTCATGCTTTCGAGGTGAGGCAAATCGAGGCAGCTGTGGAATGGTCAAAATCACAAGAGGTGAAGATAGTTATCCTAGGTGGTTGGGATGCCGGGCGAGTTACTGACCTATTAAAGGAGAATCAAATTCCGGTCATTCTACGAGAGGTGCTCCGTTTGCCCATGCGTAGGAATAGCGACTATAGTGAAACATATGAGCTCCCTCATATACTGCACCAGGCAGGTGTATCATTCTGCATTTCAACATCTGGTAGTGCCTTTCAGTCAGCACATGTCAGAGATTTGCCAAACCACGCTGCAATGGCTGCTGCATTTGGTCTACCCAGGGATGAAGCTATAAGGTCCATTACCCTATCTGCTGCAGAAATTTTGGGTGTTGATGATCGGATCGGCTCCTTAGATGTTGGGAAAGATGCCTCATTATTCATCGCTAACGGTGATATTCTTGAAATTACCACCCAGGTGGAGCAGGTATTTATTAATGGAACCACTACGGATATGAACGATAAGCAAAAAACGCTTTATCATAAATATCAGGAAAAGTATCGACAGTTGGGGATAATCAGAGAGAAATAACACTCAAAGACCCCATCTACGACTAATCATAAGCGAGTAGATACTGTCTCGTCTACCAGAAGCGCATATTTAATAAAGGATAAGAACATGATTAATACTATCTGGCTTGTATTAATGGGTGGTGGAATATTAGTCGCAGCATTCCAGTGTCTGGGTCTTGATTACAGCAGTGCCTCAGGACTGGTGATGAATCCAAGTTTTGAACCACTCACCACACTTACCTCAGGTCTTTTCAGCTCAGCAAAAGCATCAGTAGAATTAGCTCTGGGTCTTGTCGGCATTATGGCTCTATGGCTCGGACTCATGCGTATTGCTGAGGAATCAGGATTGGTAAAAATATTTGCTAGAGCAGTACGACCTATCATGATCAGACTTTTTCCTGAAGTTCCGCCAGAGCACCCTGCTATGGGCGCCATGGTCATGAATATCGCAGCTAATATGCTGGGTTTGGGTAATGCAGCTACACCTCTCGGTCTTAAGGCGATGCAAGAGCTACAGAAATTAAACAAAGTAAAGGATACAGCGACCAACGCCATGGCGACTTTTATGGCCTTAAATACCTCGTCTGTTACGTTTATTCCCGCAACAATAATTGGTATTAGAGCAGCTGCCAATGCTTCAAATCCAGCTGAAATTATTGGACCCGTGATCCTTGCGACCGGTGTCTCCACAACGGTGGCAATTATTATGATCAAATTCCTTCAAAAACTTCCTAAGTACAAATTAGAAGTTCCCGAAGCTACAGCGATTGATGAACAGGGGGAGATCTGATATGTTTCAAGGAATAATAAATGGCGTATCAGCTATAGCTATCCCTCTCCTCATCCTGGCAATTGTTGGTCATGGTTGGTACAAAAAAGTTAAAGTGTACGAAGTATTTACTGAAGGAGCAAAAGAAGGTTTTACTGTGGCAGTGAGAATAATTCCATTCCTCGTTGCTATTCTTGTTGCCATCGGAGCGTTTAGATCCTCGGGGGCACTTGATCTACTGACCAGTCTGCTTGCCCCACTAACCTCCTGGATTGGTATGCCCGGAGAGGTGATCCCCATGGCTCTCATGAGACCCCTTAGCGGGAGTGGTGCTATGGGTATTGTGTCTGAATTAATTAATACATATGGTGCCGATTCAATGATCGCCCGCATGGCAGCGGTCATGGAGGGATCCACAGAGACAACATTTTACATATTGGCAGTCTATTTTGGATCAGTAGGAGTCAAAAAAACACGACACGCTTTGCCGGCCGCTCTCACAGCTGATCTGGCAGGTATCATTGCTGCAGTCGTTGTGACTCAGTTGGTTTTTGGATAAGAATTAGCATGAAGAATATTGGATTAGCCGGATTCGGATTCATTGGGAAATTCCTTTATGAGCGATTGAAAGATAGTAAAGAGGTCTCGGTGAAAGCCGTATGGGAGCCGATCTCTGAGAAAACCGAGGATCTAGATAGTCAAATAGTGTGTAAGGATTTAGAGGATCTAGGATCGCGGCCACTGGACCTAATTGTAGAAGTTGCTCATGCTGATGTTGTCAAGGCTCTCTTGCCAATCATTACATCTGATGCAGATGTAATGGTTGCATCCATGACCTGTTTGTCTGATCCTGATTTCCGCAAGCAGTTGGAGCACGATGCGGCTCAAAACGGTCGGAATATATTCTTACCTCATGGAGCAGTGCTTGGTTTAGATGGTCTGAGAGACGGCAGGTCACTGTTAGATAATGTATCTATTACTACGACCAAGCATCCTCAAAATTTAGGGATCACGAATTCCCAAATCAAAAAGCGTGAGATCCTCTTTGAGGGATCAACCCAGGAGGCATGTAGTCAATTCCCACGCAACGTCAACGTTCATGCAGCAGTTGCTCTGGCAGGGTTAGGTTTTGAGGCAACACACTCAGTTATTATCGCCGATCCCAATACAAATAAAATGCACCACCGGATCGTAGTCCACGGTCGTGGATTGAACTGGAATCTTGAAATAGAAAGTTTTTCTGCAGGTGAAGTGACTGGAAGCTATACACCTGAATCGCTGTACCAAAGTCTGTTAACAATTATATCAGAGAACCATGGATTCTGTATCGTTTGAACAACGCTACTGTCGGTATCAACGGATTCGAATTATTCAATGAGTAGATTCTCAAGGAGAGATGTGGTATGAATATTAAACAGAAGACATTTGGGTTGGCTTGTTGTATCTGGGCTCTGTCCAGCACCCAGTGTGCCTCAGTTGAAACAGTTCAGACCGATGGTAGTCCAACACAAAAGCTACATGTATATTTACTTATCGGTCAGTCAAATATGTCTGGTCGAGCACCTTTCACAGAGGATGAATCCAGACCCATGGAGCGCTGCTTCCTGCTTGATAGTATCGGTAACTGGGAATCGGCCAGCAACCCACTCAATCGTTACTCGACTATTCGCAAAAACCTCAGTATGCAAAAAATGGGTCCCGGTTTCAGTTTTGCGCAAGCGATGCTTGCAATCGATAGTAATATTGATCTGGGACTGGTGGTGAATGCCAGGGGTGGGTCAGCGATTGAGCAATGGGCAGAAGACTCCAAATACTACCAGGAAGCACTAAGGCGCGTGTCTGAGGCGCAGAAGACTGGAACCCTCAAGGGCATTCTGTGGCACCAGGGAGAGGCTAATGTTAAGAATCCGAATAAATACATTGATAAACTCACCAAACTTGTCGCACAATTCAGAAAAGACCTTGGTATGCCAGAGCTCCCCTTTATCGCTGGACAAATCGATGGTGCCTCCCCTATTAATGATCAAACGGCAATGCTTCCAGACCGTCTGCCCTTCACGGGTGTTGTAAGCTCTGAGGGTCTCACACTCTTTGAGGAAGACCATTTTGATGCTGTCAGTGTGAAGCTTATGGGAAAACGTTATGCTGAAGAGATGATAAGAATCCAAAACACGTCTCAGAATAAATAAAAATTGCCACCACATTTCTGCGATAGCAATTTTAAACTTCAACCTATCTATATTTGTGCCCGAGACTGGAGTCGAACCAGCACGCACAAAAGAGTGCACTAGGACCTGAACCTAGCGCGTCTACCAATTCCGCCACCCGGGCATCGCTGACTTAGCTACGTAATGCAGCTTCGCCATGACTTGAAAAAGCGGGCTAATGTAATCCCCCTTCCAACCTCTGTCAATCAGGAAAAAACAAGAATAATAGCCAGGTTTGAAAGAAGCAACAGACCTGCTAGAATCAGAACCACCAAGGGTTGAGCCAGACTGAGCTTGAGAACCAACACGCGCCAATTTTGCTGAGGTTCTTTGGAAAGTAATTTCAGACTTTTTATAAATAACACAACGGTCCATCCATATGCAAAAGGTGCCAGGATGGGTGTGTTTCCCCACAATTTTGCGCTGGAGTCTAGCTTCCAGATGTGCAGACCGTACTGGGAGAGCAGTGCCTCAAAGAAAAAAGAGATCAAAACCATGGTTAGAAATATGAGCGGCAGGTGATAATCAAGGGGTTTGGCTTTCAAATATTCACGTTCCAGAAAATTATTGCTCCAGGTTAAACCGATATAGGCAATGTCGGTCCAGAATAGAGTATATATGAGGGGCAAGCCAAAGAGGGTGATATGGAAGTCACCATAATCATAGATTTTCATGATATCATTGAGCGCATATTCACGGAGAAATCCCATAATCATCCCAGATATCCAGAAAACTTTCACAAATGATTGGTTGTATACAGCTCTGGCGTGGATCACCAGAATGGCTGTCACCAGGATGATGCTGATTTCAATCAACCAGATCATCTTGCATCTTTCTGACTTGTTTATTGAGTGAAACCAAACCCCAGATCAGGATTGGCAGATTGGCCCACAGCAAATCATATCGTTTATTGACCAATTCACTGATTATAGCGATACTTAAAAGAAGATCGATGACACCGTAGGGCAAATATGTGAGTAGCAGTTTATTCATTCATTTCTGACAATTTCGTTAAGTGTAAAAAAATGGTGTCCCACTACTGCAATTGAAGTAAGACACCATTATTTTCCTAAGCAGATTTCTACGAACTAACTAATCGTTCCACTCAGCTTTAAAAATATGAGTTGCCCTGGGATTATCAGCATCGCGGTTGGAAGCAAAGGCCATGAATTTTCCATCTGGGCTAAACATGGGGAAACTATCGAAGAAGGTATTGTTTGTCAGGCGTTTTAGTCCTGAACCATCAATGGCCACCATATATAGCTCAAAGTTATGACCAAAGGCACCGACCTCTTCATTCCAGTCATCCATGTTGGATGAGAAAACCACATGCTTTCCATCAGGATGCCAGGATGGAGCCCAGTTAGTAGCGCCATTGTCAGTCAATCGTACTTTATTCTGACCATCCACATCCATGGTATAAATAGAGAGCGGTACGGCTTCAACCTGATCCAGAGCCATGTTTTCCTGCCAACGCAAAGTGTCTGCGGCATTTTCTGGATACCAGGCACGCCAGACAATCTTTTTTGCATCTGGACTAAAATAGGGTCCACCATCATAACCAAGGTGGTTGGTGACCCTCTGGACATCAGATCCATCCATATTCATGGTGAATAATTCTAAGTCATCATCGATTTCAGAAGTGAAAATCACCTTGCCAGTGAGAAAGGAAACGGTTGGTTCAGCATCATAGCCAACATTTTCCCTGATTCGTACAAGATCAGATCCATCAGGATTAGCTGAATAGATATCATAGGGAAAAAGTGGCCAAAGGTATTTATTCCCCTGAGGTTTTGGTCTGGGTGGACAACTATCCACGACACCAAAGGTAGAGGCAAAAATAATTTTATCCTTCTCCATGCTAAAATAGGAACAAGTATTTGCGCCCAATTCAGGACTCACCATATGCTGTTCACTGCCATCTGCATTCATGATATAAATTTTATCACAACCATTGCCATCCCGTTTGCTCTGGAAGATAATCTGCTGTCCTTGTGGACCCCAGTATGCTTCACCATTGTCACCAACGAATGTCAATTGTTCAACATTGGAAAGGCCAAATGGCTTTTCCTCGACAACAATTTCCTGCTGGGTGCTGCAGCTAACAATTGCCATGCTTAGCATCAATAATACGAAAAACTTTATTTTCAAGTTACACTCCTGATTTTGTTATTAGTTGATTCTGAAAAAAACCTATTTCTCTTCCAATTCAACACGATATAAAAGAACAGCATTGTGCATATGAATTGCAAATAGATCTTTTCCAATTTGAGATAATTTTGGTAATGTGGTTGTCCAGCTTCCAAATGAGCTACGGTGGGCGATCTGGCCGGTTTTACTCACGCCTTCCAGTTCGAAATTGCGATAAGCCTGCACACCATCTTCGGTGAAAAATGGTTCATAACGAATATACAGAAATAAACCCCAGCGAGGCAGATAGTCAGCATCACTGATAGTGGATAAATCGATGGGATGGTAACTGGAAATAATCTTCCCATCTCCCAGATTAACAACATTTAAATCATTTTCAGAAATGATAAAGGCTGCCTCTCGTCCGAGAGAGCTGATCTCCCAGGTTTTCCAGGGGTATTTCTCCATGATTCTATCTCTATCAAATAGCGTTAGGCTTGATTTAAAACCATCATCAATCTCAAGAAAGTAATAATCAGTACCAGGCATGGCCTCTAGCCCAACAAGCCTTCCTGGAACGCTCACAGGATCAGTCAAAAGTTTGTCATGATTCCATAGGTGAATATCGATTGTAGCTGATGATACGTCATCGTTAGGAGAAATGCATGAGGAAGCCGTGATGAATTCATTCCTGTTGATCAATTTATCCATCGCGAGATTTATTTGACAATTTTCCTGATCACCGGGTACAACATTCTCCAAAAAGAGCAGTGTGTCCTCATTGCTCAACTCAAGTATCCAGGGTTGATCATCTTGGGTTAGTAGAATACTACCATGATTGGTCAGACTTGAATTGAGTTCTCCCCCACCTAAGGGAACACCATGAACTAATGTGTATTTTGGATTCCCTTGAGAATCAAACACCTGAAATGAGTAAAGTCTCTGTGGATTGGAAATCTCGATGGATTCGTTTTCTTGAATCAACATAAAACTCGACAGATCCTGATTTATTTTGAATACATCATCTGGAGTACGGTCTATTTGGACTAGTTTGTTCCCCAGACTGTCATAGTAAGAAATCTGATGCTCTGTAAGGGTATACATGATAGGGAAACCGCTGGTGTTTGATCTGAAAATGACCTGTTCCAGCGGGGTGTCAAAGGTCCATTGGGCATAAGGTTCAATATGCAGTATATCAGCTCTAGTTATTTGCAGTAGACCTAAAATTAGTATTAGATACTTACTTTTCACCACTCACCTATTTAAGTAAAACTATTTTGTGGGTCTCACTGCGTGCTTCTCCTTGAAGCAACTGAACAAAATAAGCACCACTTGGTACACTCCGCCCCATTTTATTTTCAGCATTCCAGGTCCAATGGTAGGTCCCAGGTGAATTATTCACCATTTGCTGGTCTGCAATAAGAGCCCCTCGAAGATCATAAATAAGTATGCGACTCTCAGCATATTGATCCAATTGGTACTCGATATTAACCGAAGCATTGAATGGGTTTGGATATATCCGAGATACGGACAAATGCTCAGGAACTTGAATGTCGATTATGTCAGTTGTTCCAGCAAAGTACTGTAGCACACGTCCGATGAGGTTTGCACGCTGAGTTTCTGTATCAATGGTTTCGAAGGCCAATCCCATAACAAATGTCCCTGATGTATTGTCAAGGTAACTCACAGCAGCATTCAGTCCACTCCCATATTGAAGCGCTATTTCACCATTTGATGATACACCAAAATGATCTGGCCAATCCTCTTCATAGGGGCTGCTCCCATAGTTAAAACTGAGACCAGAAAAGTAAGGACCCACTCCATTTACGGTATAGTGATTCCCATTATCACCGAGGTAGGTAATATGTAAGGTTTCATTCAAAAAAGCGATATCGCTTGGAGATCCGGCACTGAGATCATAGCCAATCTCTGCCCCCGAGGCAAACAAGTAACCACCTCCATCCAGATATTCAGAAATCACATTCTGCTCTGACGTACTAAATGTTTCTAAAGTCCTGCTATCATCACCTAGAAACCAAAATACAGAGTAATAATCCTCAAGATTCTGAGTTACAGTGACCCATTCATTGCTCGCTGATGCAATGGCTACTTCTGACCCGCTATTTACGATAGCTTCAGAATAATAGGTAGCAAAATTGTGTTGGACACTTGTCCAAGAGCCATTGGTGCGATCAAAGCCATCAACAACGAGAATGGTGGGTTGATTATTATTTAATCGGACACCGTAGGTATCGGAGTACAGACTCTGATTAGGGATGGGGGCAGTATCTACTGCCTTAAGTCGAAATTGAATGTAGGAGTTTTGTGGAAAACCATCGACTGTAAAACTGGTTAATTCTGAAGTGAGGATATCTGGACCATGATTGGAGCTCCAGGTCGTGCCATTGAACGAGAATTCCAAAATATAGCCTCCTAGATCTGGATCATCAGGGGCTTCCCATTCCAACTGTAAATGTCCCTCTGCATTGGGTCCGATATATGTAAAATTAGGCTGTCCAGGTGGCAGTAGATCCACATCACTGAGTTGTACTCGCACATAGGTCGTGTCCCAATTATCGCGAGTATCAGAACTCATCACAGATATGACATAGGGACCTGGTTCATAAAGGGAACAATCAAGGAAGTCGTTTGATGTGATTCGATTGGTAACGACATATCGGTATATGCTGGTGCTGGATCCAGGAGCATATACTCTATTGATATTCGAATTTGAATATAGTTCATCAGCTTCAAACCAAAAATGAGGTCCGCGTATCACCTCAGAGGTATCTGCTGAGTACAATGCCCAGCCAATAGTGTAGATTCCATTATTCATATCAATGCTAGACAAAAGGTCCGTGGTATCAGCGGCTTGAGCAATAATATCAACCTGACCACTGAGAGTCGCACCGGGAAATGCCGCTGAAGTACCATCTCTCACAAATTGAATGATGGGTGACCTTGGATGATAGGGATCAACAAAAGGGGTGATTTTCCCCGGTAAAAGCGGATTTCCAGTGGGGTGGCCACTGGCGCCACCACCATAATTCAGATGAATATGGGCATAACTGTCTGTGTGGCCGACCACAGCCCCCTGTGCTACTGTGTTACCTACCTGTAGTCCTGCCAGAGGAATAACATGTACATAGGCAAAATCCTCAACTCTAATCCAGTCAGAGCCAAAACCTGAAACCGTGCCAGACATGATGCTCAGGACGTTCTCACCAGGAGCTAAAGGCATATCAGTACCATTATGAAAATGGTCCCGGTCTTCACGACATTCATCAAAGGTAGCTGAGATGCGATGCTGTGCATCCATGGGCGACATGGGCCAGGGGAAGTTATTTATCTGACCCAGTAAGGTCAGGGGTAAGAGAAAAAGGATGAATTTAAGGTACATTACTGGCTGATCTCTAGCCATTCATAGCTGGTTCCTATGAAAAATCGATCACCATCATTTTGTATTTGAAACAACTTTGGAAAACGAGGATCGATTTGAACATCAGTATTATCTTTTGATTGAGGAAAAAAGATTTGGGAGAAATGAGTGTTTCTTTTGGCAAAGAAATCTGCTGCGACGCGAATAATTGCAACCTCGCCGCGGTTGTTTACTGACAAGCCTAAACAAACACGATTGTTGTTATCAAATCGAATTTTTTCAACTCTTTTGAAGTTCAGGTCAAACAATTGAATATATTCATGGCTGCTTAGCACAGCAAGATAGCGTCCATTGGTGGATAATTTAAGCTCATGACCAAAATTCTCATTATTCCAGAGCATCTTCCCATCCCTGGTGAGTTCTGCAACCATAGGTTTCATTTCCTTATCAGTGGCTGAGTAATCGTAGCCACTGACAAAAAAGCGTTGATTCTGAAAGACCAATTTCTGCAAATAAGTAAATGGCAAATAAGCTGTTATCTGCCCGCGACCATTGCTATTTATTCGAATAAAGAGAGATTTACCTGCTGGACCCCCATTAAATCCTGGACGTTCAAGTAAAATGTAGCACTGATCCCCTACCCATTGCATGAGAACATTTCGCTCCATGCTCATCTCTCCATCATCCTCATACAACTGTCCTTCTGAGATGAGGTTGCCAGATTCATAAAAATAGATTAATGCCTTGACAGGATCTACCAGGGCAAGGACGCCATTGTCAGACACTGCTGCCACCAGTGGCTTGAGATCTGATTCAGACCCTCGATTTACAGCATAGAGCAATTCGGAGTGATCATTTAACACGAAATAATCTGAATATCTCGTGTTGTTTTTTATTTCACCTAAATCCTGAAGCAGCGAAAAGAGACGATATTCACCATTTGGTGATAGACTTGGAACGGTAGCCGGATCATAGGCTGTCATTCTTCTAACAGACTGATTATCAATCATATACTGTGAACTACTTGAAGTATAGTACAGTGGACGTCCATCCTTTGAAACCCACGATTCAGCTGCATCGTTGATTTCAATAATTTGATCTACCTGTGATGCTTGCAATAACCCGACAAGCATTGTCAGCAGAATTAAAATGGACGTATTATTTAATCTCATTGGCTTCCTTCTTTCCTTCAACATCGACTAATCAGAATATGAGAAACCCTGGTTAAAATTCCAAACTTATACTAAAGCGATGTGTTTCGTCTAATATTCCCCAATCGCCATAGGCAAGATCTAATTTAAATTTCAGATTTCGGGCGATGAGGAAATTTACACCACCGCCAACATTAAAGCCTTCTGGAGACAGGGCATTGCCATCCTCATCCACATCATCAAGGTAAAAAGTCTGGCCGGCTCTAAGAAATGCTAGATCCATGAGGTTGAACTCTCCACCAACACTAATGCTTTCCGAGTAGTTATTGGGATGAGCTGCATCAACAGCCAGGGTGAGTTTTCCATGTGGAATTTTTAGTACATCTGCAGCCAAGCCGACTCTAAAGGTCAAAGGCAGTGACCATTCGTCAGTATCAAGGTGGGCATTGATACGAGAGTTGTTGCCTTCCTGATCTGGAGCAACATCAACTTCGATCAAGGTATCATCTCCTTTTAGCTGCATTTTTCCACCAAAATTGGATACACTCATACCAATTCTCAGATCTTTGAACTGAGTTTTAAATGTGGTGCCGAGATCCACAGCGACTGAACTGGCTTTCATATGCCATATACGTTCTTCGATATATTTGACATTAGCGCCAAAAGTGAATCGATCTGTGAATTTTCTACCCCACCCCAGTGTTGCCGATAGGTCTGAAGCTCCAAAACGCTCCCCAGTACCATCCGGCTGATCTACGGTAGTAACATCCATTTCTTCGATAGATATGCTGGTCAAGGCGACACCAAAGGTTCCTAGATTTCCCATTGGGAAAGCCGCTGAAATATTATTGAAGCCAATGCCTGCTAACCAATTGGTCTGAATAAAGCTAACCTCACTCTTGTTCATAAGAGCTAATCCAGCTGGATTCCAGTAGAGTGAGTGGACATCATCAACAACAGCAACATAAGCGTTACCCATGGAGGTTCCCCTCGCTCCAATCCCAATTTCCAGGAAAGAAGCCGCTGTGGTCCCTCTTTTGGAGACCGCAAGTGATGTACTGACCATTAACAGGAAGATGAGTGCTATACGAAATGAGTTTCTTGATAGTTTCATATCAACCTCCTACTTAATCACTGCGAATTTGCTAACATGATTACCAATTCCCGGCGCATCTACATGATAGAGATACACCCCATAGGAAACTTCCAGTCCGTCGCGAGAAAGCAGATTCCACGATTCTGCACCGTCCCATATTTCCGAGTTGTGCTCAATTGATTGAACAAACTTTCCACTCATGGTATATATGCTAATAGTACACTCCGGAGGAAGGTGAATAAAATCAATCTTACGCACTCCCCTTCCAGAATCATAAAGATGCTGGGGTTCCCAGGAGGCAGTCACAACATAGGGATTGGGTACCACAGAAATATCCTCCAACAGACTTGCGGGTGCACCTACATCGATATCACCACCGGTAGCAGAGAATGTCAACACATCATTAGCAGAGAAGGGTTTCTGTGCTTTGACAATGAACTGATCACCTGGTTCAGGAGCCCAATTATCCCAGCTACCATCCTTCAATCTTGCTACGGAATTTTCTGTACCAATCCAGATGGCTCCGTCATCCATTTCGCTCACACTTAGCAAGATATTGGTCCCAAACTCAGGAACATCGTCTTTGGTGTAGGCTGTGTATTGAACCGCATTTGGGTCAGTGAAATCGACAATATTATAACCTTTTTTGGTAACGAGGTGAATCCGGCCATCGGCACCAACTATCAGATCAGTAACTTTTCTATCCAGAAGACTGTCTTTATTCGCATATGTAATACTATCCAAGGCGAAATTATAAACTAGCAGACCTCTGTCTTTGGTTCCAATGAATAGCTCGCTCTGGTTGGTCGCGAGAGAAATTATCTTATCCGTTGGAATGGCTGAGTTGTCCCGGTTCAGATACCAGAAACTACTATCAGATGGCTGATAGAATTCAAGTCCTTCAGATTGAGTGCCAATCACAATAGTCCCATCATCCAGTGCAAGAAGCGCTGTAGATTCATGCTGAAGCACACCAGTTACTACCGTGTCACCACTAATCGTATAGAAGGCACCGTTGACAAAGTTCATATATGTGATTTCATTCTCCCCCCAGAGCTCGGCTATGAAGCTTCGATGCCAATCCCAACGCATGATTCCTTTGGAGGAAATGGACCAGAGTATGCCATCATCATCTTCAAGAACTTTATCAAAACTGAGGAAATCAAATTTGGCTTCTTCAGTACCGCTTGCCTCAACAATAAGATCAATTGCATAATTCTCCCAACCATACGGATTGTGAACGCTTAAACCGCCTGAAGTAGCAACCATGAGTCGCCCACTGTTATCATATGCCAGGTCAGAGATGTTATTTGTCAACAATCCCTCATCCACAGTAATGTTGGTCCAGGTTTCTTCATTAAAAACGCCAATACCCTGGCTTGAAGTTGCAAAAACGGTCAAGTCGTCCCATACTGCTATCCGTTTCACGTCACCAACCTTAGATCTTGTGTTCATCTTCCAGGTTACTTTATTCTCTCCACCGGCTTGAATAGTGGGGTAAATCACCGATCCTGGGCGCAAAATGCTATCCGTAAGGGTTTGAGCGATAATTCGTACTGGGAGATCATTGGTAAGATCCTGGATGCTGAAAGCCAGACGTTTATTATATAATAATGAAGTGTCTACAACGGTGGGGCTCAGGGTCAATAGGTAATCGAATGGAACCGATATAATATCTACGTTCGAATTCGCATCTTTGGTGATATTGATTTCATAATTTAAACCTGACCTCAACCAGCCCGTTTCTGCGACATTTAATCCGATTTCATCATTTTTTATATTGACCTTAAAACCTTCGGTGACCAGGCCTCGGCCCTCGCCTGAAAAATTGGTCTGATCTGCAAGCAACACGTTTCCAGTTGTGAGATTTTGAAGCTGATAGGAGGTGGTATGTCTTGGTACCTCATCGACATCATTCTTATCGAATTGAGGCTCACCTGCATCCGGTTTGGCATTGGCTTGTGTTCCAGTCGGATTGGTCAATTCATTCCAGTTATCTCCATTTGGATCGTTGCCCAGGTTGAGGGCAACTTCAGAGCATGGATTATTTAAATCTCCAGTTTCATATTCGTCTCCACAACCATCTGCACCGACATCATCATACAGATCTTCCCAGCCATCCCACAACCCAAGGGTTGGGAGTAGCGTGAAACTGGTATCAGGAATATCAACGAAATATTGGATATATGTTGAATCCCCTGACACGGTCTGCGTATCCACAAAAGTCGTGATAAAATCGAAGCCATTATAGGAAAATTGTTCAGTAGTTGCAGTGATCCCAAGATGGTACTGATAACCGGGAATATTGATGGTTAATGTATCCGAGTTTGGTGGAATTAGCAGTTGCAGAGTTGCGTTAATGTCAATTGTAGTAGAATCATCCGTCCACGTAGCCCAATCGTTATCATTGTCTACACCATCTTCCGACCAATCTCGGAAAGTGATTCGATATTGATCATTACTTCTGATTTTTGAAGGATCAACTACCTCAATATCCAGAGATCCTGTTCCAAGGGTCGTGGTAGCGTCCGCAACAATTTCTGGCGCTATATAGGCCATCGCTGGTGCATTAGGAACCACAACAGCCGTATTAATGGCAAATTTTACAGGATCGCCAGAGGCGTTGATTTCTATTTTTTTTGTACATTCAGATGGTGTGATTGGTGGTCTTAAATCAATTTCGGATATGCCACGCTCATAAAAATCGTAGTCAAAGCCATAATCATAAGCCACAACAGCATAGTAATAGGTCTGTCCGTTGTTAACTGTTGTATCGGTCCAAGAATGTCTAAGACCGGTGTCTGTACCCATATCGAGATGGATACCATTCAATCCATATGGGTGTGGTCCTTCCAACCCGTCTGCTTTATCAAATTGGGCGATAGGTTTATTGAAGGTCTGGTTACCATAGGTGTCAGTAATATTCCATACTTCATTAAAAGCGGGATCAGTAGCTCGATAGATACGATAACCTTCAAAATCAACCCCATAAATAGGGTCAACGCTGTACTCAGCCTTATCATCCCAATACAATGTGACCTGCCCATCTCCAGGAACTACTGTGAGTTTGGGTAGATTTGGTGGTTTGGCAAAGTTATAGTCGCTGTTATAGATCTGCTGCATAGTTGCCGAATTTCTTAAAATATCTTCATAGTCATTTCCAAAGATGACGGCCACAGCAAATTTACGCTCTTCTTGTTTTGGAAGGGCAAAATAGGCAGAACCATACATAAACGTCAAATCTACGGTCTGCGAGATGTCTGTAAATGAGCCCGGGGTTAATTGCCCCCAGGTTACCCCATCCTGAGTCACGTCAATCCCTGGATAGGCTGCGGCGGTAAAACTTGTGAGACCGATTTGATCCGATTCATCATTATCAGTGTACTCGAAATTAGGTTCTCCAGCATCTGGGATACCGTTTCCTTCAGTCCCATCAATGTCTGGTCCAGTATACTCACCAAAATTTGGTCCCACACCATCGGCACCAATATCATCAACGTAAATATCCCAGTCCCCATCGTTATCAATACCATCATCCTGGCTCTCATCAATCATGCCATCATCATCATTATCCAGGTCATCGAGTGGGTTTCCAGGAGACTCCAGATATTTCCACCCAAAGTAAGCCGGGACAAATCCACCATTTAGATGTGACCAAAGGTCATGATCCCATTGGTAGACGATATCATTTATTGTATCAAACCAGGCATCATCATCATACTGATCTCCATCATCACCCACATCAGCATCTCCATACATACCAAATATGAATTTCTCATAATCCCAGGAGCTGACATTTTGAATCCAATAGGTAAAGATGAGAATATCTTCGGCTGCAGGATGAGCCCATTGATAACCCCGTACTGCGATATCTACTCCGACACCGCGTTTAATACCATCATAAATGCTATATTCAGTACCAGCAGATGAAGCATTTGCCCTACCCACGAGAGACTTCACTAGCAGGGTGTGGTCGTCCATAAGGGAGTCAACTTCATACCACTTATCATCTTCAACCTTGATCACATCAGGTCGAGACCCACTTCTCACATCTAGAGCTTCAGAAGTCCTGATATCTCTTACCAGTCCTTCGAATGAGGTCGTAAAATCAATCAACAGTGCATATGTGTTGGAATCTGGGTCTGCGACAGGGATTACCTCTCCGAAGTGTTGGACTTCATCTCGTTTAAAGGGGTAGTGTTCAAATTCATCATTATTAAAGTCATCTATATGGAAATAACTTTCCTGATCAGCGCGGTTGTATTTACCATACTGACCCGGCCAAACACCATTCCAATCTTCCGGTAGATCCGGCCAGCTATCCGGCCAGGATAACGAGTCATCACTCATGGCGATGAGGGAGTCATTTGAGTTGGCATATCCCAGGGTAGGCTCATATTGCCATAGATAATCAGCTGTGGCCGGCCCATCCTGTTGATAGCCTGGCATCCCGTCACTTAAAATCCTGACAACTCCTCCGCCCCCTGCGTTAGGAACTTCTGTTGCAACGATGGGTGAAAATTCAGCGAGATACGATCGACCAGACCCAATGGGATAAATCCCACAGTCATAACGCCCTGGAGAATGTCTATAATCCGAAATTGAACCATTATTGTTGAATCGGGTCAGGATTTTATTGCCGTTATGTACAGCTACCCGACGGTTTCCATGCTGATTTGCATCCACCCCAAGCCCAGATGTTTTTTTCAAATTTGGCCGAATTGCTCGATGCTTGCCATTTGAACCACCTGCTGCCAGTAGTGAGGAGGTCAGAATGAGACTTAGCGCGAAGATGAGATAAGATTTTGAATGTTTCATAGTATATCCTCGACTCACAATGATGTTGATACGCCAATGCGTATCTGGCGTGGTGATGAATAGTAACTGGGACGGTTCATGTATTCTTCAAGCGAGTTATAGTTCCAGTTAGGATCTTCAGCAGTGTAGGTCTGGATGAGTGAGTATCCTGATCTTCCGGTATCGGTATAGACATTGACCTCATTTCTGATATCCAAGAGATTGTAGACATTAGCTGAGAAGGTGAGCTCTCTCCCAGCCATTGTGAATGATTTGGTGACACGCATGTCCACATTCATCTGTTGGGGTCGGCGAGCGCTGTTCTCGAACCCACCACCTACAAGATTAACATTTGAAGGAGTGTATGGGAGACCTGATCCATATTCACCGATGAAGCTGAGGTTTATCTGATATGGAAGTTTAAACAACAGACTACCATTTATCGTATGGCGCTGATCCCAATCGAGATAAACCAGTTGTTTCTCAGATTCACGGTTATTCTGGGCATCCCAGAAGGCTGAGCGGGGATCAGAAGCATTTCCCTCAGCAACACTATAGGTATAGTCCACATTTGCAGAGAACCCGTTAGAATAGCGTTTGGTCAGTGAAATGGTGAGACCTTTTACATTTCCATAATCACGATTGACATAAAGTCCATAGATCTCATTGGTAAAAGTTGTCACAATGCGGGATCCCAGCAAATTGCTGATATCCTTGTAGAATCCGGTTACATCTACTCCAATATTCTCACCAAACTGTTGCTGAAAACCAACTTCATACTGTACTGTTTTCTGAGGTTCCAAATCGGCATTTCCCATTGTTGCAGAGGCTACGCTACCTCCTACAGGGACTTCAAACTCAGGATTTATGTAAAGATAGGTATAGCTTGGAATCTGGAAGAAATGCCCATATGAAAAATGGAGCACACCCTTATCCGTAATGGGATATGCAATAGCCAACCGTGGGCTGAATTGAATCTTCTTGCTGGCTTCTTTGTACCAGTATTCTTTCCTGTCAGCATAGTCTTTGGCATTGTCTGATACTGCTTCAAGTTCTGAAATGAGACCATCTCCATCGAGATCATGAAAGCGGTTGCTCAGTTTTAGTGGTGCATAGATGTTTGGATCTGCAGGATCGCTCAGAGTTTCGCCATCTGGATCAAACACCTCATAGCGAACACCAGCATTCACAATCATGTCGGCAACCTCGATCTTGTCCTGGAGATAGACCGCATACTCAGAAGGATTCTTGATCATTTCACTATAATTCGGTGTGGTTTCCTTCACATCAGGAGTCTGGATTTCAGGTGGATCATAGCCTTCAGCCGGGTTGTAAAGTATGGAAAAGTCTCTTCGAAATATACTGGTGTATTTGAATTCCATTCCACCCTGAAGCTGATGCATTTTGTTTATTTGATTGGTCATATCAAATTTGAGCAGATGGGTCCTGGTTATGCGATACAGGTGATATTTTGAAATTCCACCCAGATTGAATTTTTGACCTGTTGAAGCGTTTAAGATTTTATTATCATTTTCATAGTGGTCCAGGTTCTCTGTAATGTAGTCTGTGGCCTCCGGCATATCGAAATCAGAGATACGGAACATGTTGGAAAGAAAGGTTGAGTTCCAATTTGTATCATAGATTTCTTTATAGTAGGATCTACCAAAATTCCCAAGAATGGAACCCTTGATGGAGTAAAATGCTTCTGGACTCAAAGTATGCTGAAGCACAAGACCGATATTCATATTGTTGCCATATGAAGTCGCCCGTCCTTCAGGAGTATACTTCCAGGCCAAAGAATTGCTATTGTAAGTTTCCGAGCTCCCATAAAGGACATTTAGAGCAAGTTTGAGGCTTTGAGAAAAGCGATGGGTTAACTTTCCCTGCAGGTTGAGACTGGTTGATTGATACAAGGGAACGACAGCATTATCTCCCCGCATGTTATCCCATTCACCATCCTGATCTCCATCAAAGTACCATTCACCACTGAGAATACCATTTCCATCCACATCTTCGAAGGTCATCTCGGGAAATCCAACATTGGTATCTACGTCGGAATTCCATTCTCCATCTCCATCCACATCGCGATACCAAACACCAGCTTCATCGTCAAGAAAAACATCGGGATCGACTGGGTATACGCGATCACCACCGCCCCACAATCCATCTCCCAATTCACCAGCATCTCCAATATGATTACCTTCACCACCATTGGGATTTAAATACTGGTCCCAGTTATCACCATTGGGATCGCCTCCCAGATTGAGAGGTGTACTTGAACATCCTCCCGCTCCATCCTCATATTCATCGGGGCATCCATCTTCACCGTAATCAATAAAGTCTGAGAAATACTCACCATTTTCAACGGGCATTGAGTTGGCATTATCCCAAAAAAATGAGTCACTGTTAAATCTTCTGACCCCGTAGAGTCGACCTGCCACATCCTCATATCTACCAGAAGTGAAAAATGAAGTCTTTTGGGATAATCCAGGAACAGGACCACTCAAACTCCACTGAAAGTCGTGACGACCTGAAGGAGTGAAGGTGTCCGAGTTGAAACCCAGAACATCAACCTTGGAAATATCCAGATCACCTTGAATGGGCAAATCTGATGGGATCAGACCTAAATATATTTCGGGGTCTGTAGAAATGTAGCGTCCATATCGATAGCTAAGTTGTCCAGAGTATTTGTCCAATCGACCGTCTTTGGTAATAATATTGACAATACCAGACATCGCCTGGCCGTACTCAGCGTTAAAAGTTCCTGAGATGACCTGCAGCTCTTGAATGGCGTTATTCTCAATACCCACACCCATATTTTGGCCATAGGAGTTGGTGACGGGAATTCCATCAATCAAATAGGCAACTTCAGAAGAGCGACCACCTCGTATGTGTATTGCACCTCCCGCATCAACTACTACACCAGCCTGCATGGAGACAGCTGCCTGGAATGATTCAACTGGTAGAGCGTCCAACTCAGCTGCACTGATATTGGCTTGTGCATGTGTGATATCCGCCTGAATCATGGATCGGTCTGCAGTTACGGTAACAATGTCACCCTCAATAATACTGAGAGTCATCTGAACGTCCTGGGTAGTGGTCAAATCAACCATTATCCGGATTCCATCAATCACCTGTTCTGAATAACCAATCATAGAACAGCGGAGTTGATATTCACCTGGGGAGATATTCAGTATGTAGAAATTTCCTTCCAAATCGGTTGCACCACCCTGACCGGTGGCAGGTAGAAATACGTTTACTCCAATAAGAGCTTCCCCAGTGCTTTGATCTGTCACCCGGCCTGTCAATTTTCCAGCAGTTCCTGAATAGAGAAATTGAGCCCCAATCAATAAAATCAGAGAAATCCGACATAGTTTTTTCATACCAGTCTCGCTTTAATTGTTTCTGTTAACAGCCTATATAAAAATAGAGGCACCTCTTCGAAATCTTGGAAGATCGGAAAGGTGCCTAGAGTACTTCTTACCTATATTGAGGTAATCCTGGATGCATTAAAAATACAGACTCATATTGAATCTTTGCACATTGTTCAATCGACCGAAATCAGCATAGGCATAGTCAAATCGTAACCCTGAGGCCGATCCAAATAATGGTAGATCAAATCCCGCACCAAAAGTGAATCCTTCTTCGCGAGTTTCCAGCTCGGAAGCTGCCAGGCTGGTGTTGGTCTCTACAAAGGGTGATTTCCATCCGCCTCTGAGAAAGTACTTATCCAATATGTTTAATTCTGTGCCTATGTTGATGGATTCATAATTGTCATTTGGATGAATAGCATCTACAGCCACAGTTAGCTTTGTTACACCCATCTCAATAACGTCCATCGCTACCCCAACCCGAAAGATGAGGGGTAAATCCCAATCGTCTAGAGCATAGTCTACTGGAAGCGCATCATTGTTACCCTCAAGACCTGGTGCCGGGTCATAGCGTTCAAGAATATCTCGGCCAGACATCTGCATACTTGATCCATAATTGGAGATGCTCATACCGAGACGCATATCATTGAACTGGGTTCTAAACAAGGTTCCCACATCAATGGCCATGGCACTTGCCCGGCTATGCCAGATAGTTTGTTGAATATATTTCCCATTAAATCCGATTGAGAACCTGTCTGTCAGCAATTTTGCAAGGGTCACTTGCAAGGCTAAATCGCTGGCTGTAAATTCCTCACCGGTCCCATTCGGTTCTAGCTCAGTCGTAACCGGCATATCGTCCATGGTTAAAGATGTGATACTGACACCAACGGTTCCAATACCATAGAGTGGGAATATCACACCCATATAATTGATGGCAACATCGGCAATCCAGTTATTCCTCTGGAACATGATTTCGCCACCACCAGTCTGAGCAATACCAGCCGGATTCCAATAGAGACCGGAAGCATCCCGACTCATGGCGACATAGGCCTCACCCATACCGGTTGCACGGCTACCAATTCCAATTTTCAGGAACTGCGCTGCGGTTGTACCACCTTTGTACTGTCCAAAGCTCATTGAAACTGCGATTACAAGGAGCATGATCATTTTTTTATGCATGGTCTATCTCCTTATTTAATCACGGCAAATTTGCCGATGGTTTCTGCGTTATCGGTTTCAACATGATAGATGTAAACACCATAGGCAACCTCCAGGTTGTCCAGATTCAGCAGGTCCCAAGATTGAGCACCGTTGTACACAGACTCATGGTGTTCCAATTTCCGAACCAATTCACCTGCCATGGTGTAAATCCTTATCGTACAGTCCATGGGCAGATTGATGAAATAAATTTTTCTCTCACCGCGACCGGATTGGAGATATGGTTTCTGTTCCCAGATAGCAGCTGCAACATAGGGATTCGGCACTACAGAAACTGCATCAAGATCGCTCGCCACTTTTTCAGCATCTTCCTTGGCTGCGCTGGTTTCAAACACCTTAACATCCAAGCTGCTGAACTCCTTGCGGGTGTAGATATTCAGAACATCTCCAGGTTGTGGACCGAAGGTGTTCCACTCATTTGCAGAAAGTCTTTGTTCCAGCCCGGATTCTGTACCGAAATATCCTATCTCACCAGAAAAATTGATGGCTTTGATGTTTTTATCACTATAAATCGTTTCATCACCCCAACTGGCATCAAAGATTTCAAACGTTATTCCAGATGTAAAATCACCAGATGCATTCGAAAGGTCCATGACTGCATACCCTCCACCTGTACCTAGATAGTATTCATCTGTTCCACGATTGAATAGACTATAGACCTTGTTGTTGGGAATCGTGCTATCGGATTTCGCATAGACAACAAAGTGGTCACCCACCATGAAGGCCACACCCTTAGCAGTACCAAAAACAAGATTTCCACCCTGAGATTCAGGTAATTTATCAATTGCGTAGATGTCGTCATTCAAAAGACCATTCACATTATCCTTGGGATAGTGAGTCCATACAGAATCAACATAGTTGTAAGAGATAACTCCCTTATTCGTTGCCATCCACACCATGTTTCCATCGACCAAGATATCGTTCGTACCTGTATCTGATATCTTGTCCAGATAACTTGAGAGTGTCGTGTCAGGACCTGGGAAATGATCAACAATATCATCATATCCTGTAAGATAGGTCCCTCTTGTATTCACCCTTAATAGTCCATGGGTCTTGGTTCCAAGCCATACAGCCCCTTCACTATCGATATCAATGCCAACACAGGCTTCATAATCTTTGGTATCGTCTGGATTCTCCAGTGTGGCATTCTTATCATCTTCCCACTCATCGAACATAGTTGATAGGAAATGGTTAGTAGCCCAGGACTTACCATTGAATAGTGATGGTCCACGATTTGTGGCGATCCAGTAATGTCCCTCATGATATACAATATCCTTGAGACCAAGGTTGGACAGTAATCCACCTCCCGAGTTGGTAAGGTCCCAGAATTTCCATCCTCCCGTCTCAGAATTATAGATGGCTAAACCGTCACTTGAGGTACCAACAATCGCCCCGTTTTCAAGAGGATAGATGGATTCGACCTGTCCCAGGGGTGAATCGAAGGTGAACTCCCAGGTGGGTAGAAGATCAATAGACATTACATCCCCAGTTTGATCCTCATTGGTGTAGTGGAAGGGTGTGATCCTACTGGTTGCTTGAACCGTCGAATCCAGCGGACTCGTGACGATCACATTTCGGCGCTGACCTGACTGCACATCAGTGATCATATAGACCATGGGGGTTTGAGTCCTCGTCCAGGTTCCCAGCCTTAGCGAGGTATCGACAACTGTATCGAAGAATTCGAGGCGATAATCCAGAGGCATAGCTATACCCTTGGTTCCACCATCATATACACGGGCATTGGGTGTCCAGATACAGTCTCCAGATGACCAACCTAGCCTACTATAGTCCAGTTGCAGGGTATCATTCTCTACAAAGACTTTTAAGCCATTACTAATCTGATTATAGTCTTCGCCATGTATCCCAGTTTGGGTTTCAACCAGAGGTATCTCACTAGCCGGATCTGTTACATCAAAGATGGAGAAGGACTGAGTGCTCCGGACAAGTTCCCGAAAATCTCTTTGATCGACGTCTGGTTCACCTGAATCGGGCTTGCCATTGGCTTCCGTGCCATCTGGATTTGAAACTGGATCCCAGTTATCATCGTTAGGATCGTCGCCCAGTGCTGCTACAATTACATCTGAACAATTCCCACCACCCAGCTCATATTCATCTGAACAGCCATCGGAACCGACATCATCATTCACACTGCCATCGATGCTCGGGTCCCAAACATCAAGGGTTGGTGCAAGTTCGAAAGCATCTGGATAAATAATTACGGTATCAGTTTTAAGGCTTGGTCCTTCTAACCAGGCCTTAATTTGCCAATCAAATCCGTTATGTTCAAATACGTTTCCTACTACACCCTCAACCGTTACTCTTTCAGTCAAAGAACTGGAATAGGTAATACTGTCATCACTCGGTGGAATGACCATGTCTACATAGATTCCATTGTCACGGATCATGTCTAAATCTGCGTAACTTTGCCAGTCTTCATCATTGTCAATCTCATCCATACCTGAATCTATAAACCTGACTTCCAGGGTCCGGTCATCAGGGACCAGGGTAGGATCAATGATCTTGAAATTGATCGAACCTGTACCAGGGGATTCATCGGTATTAGCCACTGCAGTGATTTGTGGAGGAAGATACCCAATTGATGGCGCTTGTGGTGTCACAACAGCTGTGTTTACATCAAGGGATACATTTCCGGCAAAATCCTCTTGGATAGTTTTGGAAGTCTCTGTAGGCGGAATGGTATCAATAGCAGAGCCTGAATCGTAGGCGCAAACCGCATAGAAATAGCGTTGGCCATTAATCAGGTTGTCATCCACATAACTGTGAACCAAACCCGTATTGGCACCCATATCATAATGCAATCCAGAATGTTTAATCTGTTCCACTTCGTGGGGGCCAGATAGCCCGTTAACCAAATCAAATTTTGCTATTGGATTCCAGAGATATGGGCTCCCATAGGTATCCGTAATATTCAAGGATTCATTGAAACCAAAATCTGTGGCTCTGTAGATGGCGTAACCTTCGAAATCCTTTCCATATAACGGATCCCTTGACTTCTCAGCACCGTCATCCCAGTACAGCGTTACTTTTCCATCACCTGGAATGGCTGTCACACGAGGTTTACTCGGTGGTTTAACAAAGCGATAGCCTGCATCGTAGATCTCCTGCATAATATCAGCAGTTGCATAGAGATCACGTACGTTATGTTCATTCTTCCAAAGGGTGTCACCTGTGGCTGCATTGATATTGTATCCATAGAGCATGGCGATTGAGAATCGACGTACATCTCCAGGACCCATCTTGATGGGACCAGAACTGTACATAAAGATATTATCAGCTTTCTGCTTGAACGCGTCAGTATCGATGGGTGCGGTCAGACGACTTGAGTAGTAGTAATCTTCAGTCTCAGTAGAGTTAGAATATTGCTCTACAATAAAACCAGTCAAACCGATCTGGTCAGCCTCATCCAGATCCTTCTCATCGTAGTTGGGTTCACCATCATCGGGAAAGCCATTGGCCTCAGATCCATCGATATCTGGTCCAACATATTGAGGATCATCGGGACCCACACCATCAGTACCTAAATCATCGTTGACGGGTTCACCCGGGTCCCATTCACTACTTAGGTTCCAATCTGAGTACGGACGCCAATCACCATCATTATCAATACCATCCTGCATGGATTCATCTATCATTCCATCATCATCATTATCAATGCCATCACGAGGTTCACCTGGTGATTCAAGGAATTTGTAGGCAAAGAATCCAGGTATCGTAGCACCAAATGTTGCTAGATCTCCTTTGGCATTGTCATCCCATCCGTAAACAATATCAAGAAAGGTATCAAAATAGGCATCATCATCGGCGTAATCTGATGCACCTCCAATATGAGGGTCACCATACATTCCGAAGTACATATTGTCCAGAGTATCCTCACCAACGTTCTCTAACTCATAAACAAAGAAAATCACATTCTGGGCGCGGGTGGCAATCCACTGGTATCCACGTGCCTGGACCTCAAGACCCAAGCCACCACGGACTGTGTCCACAGGGAAACTTGGATAGAATTCATCAGCTCTCAAGGAGTCTGACCAGCCCTGTTGGGGCCAGTAGGTGTTGTGGCTCTTGATATAAAAGTCATCCATGACGTAGTAAGATTCTTGATCTGCAGTTGTTATACCCTGACCATATTCCCCTGGCCACATATAATTATTAAAAGCTGGATCAAACCAGCTATTTGGCCACGAATCAGGTTTGCCATCTCGATTCTCATCAATTGAAGTACTCATCGCGATGGAAGCCTGGAAGGGATCGTGGTAACCCGGTTTCGGTTGCCAATCTCCGGGATTGTTATCAAAGCCACTATTGTCATAGGTTACACCGGCGACGGTGAGACCATCACTCACAATAATATCCTGCTCACCACCGTGTGTGGTGATTTTGGCACCAGCGATGACACCAAACTCAAAGGCATAACCTCTACCAGAGCCAATGGGCCATTCCATTGAAGGCTCAGTATTGGGGCGTCCAATGGAACCATAGTTATAAAACAATGTACGCACACGGTTTCCATTATGTGTACCTGCTTTACGATCACTCAACGCTGAGGCCTTGGCCATATGGTTCCGTTTATCGATCTGGTTGTAATATTTCAGCCAGCCAGCCCGATCATTTTTGCTCTCGGGGACTGGGTATTTATCAAAACTATCTGCGTTCACTACACTGAACATCAGGGTAAAAACAAGCAGTAGGATCATATTCTTCTTCATATTCAGCACCTTCCTAGAAACTTGTTGAGATACCGATGCGGAACTGACGAGGACTACTGAAGTAACTGGGTCGTGTCAACCAGTCTGCGAGTGAGTGCCTACCGTATATGTTTCCATTGTCGGGTGTGTAAGTTGGGATCAATGAGTAAGTTGCTCTACCCGTATCTGAGAAGACTGATCTTTCATTCTGGATATTCAGAGCGTTGTATATCTTGGCAAAAACGGTCCAATGCAATCCGCCGAACTCTACATCTTTGTGCATGTTCACATCAACATTGAAATAATCCGGTTTTCTATCAGAGTTTGGTGCATCAAGCGAGCTGCCCTGGTAGCTTGGTGTGTAAGGCAATCCAGATCCATACTTGGTGAGTATTGAAATACCCCATTTACGTGGCTGAGCCAGGGAGATATTTACATTGATCGTATGTCTCTGATCCCAGTCCAGCGGGAGCACCTGCTTGACCACTTCTGCAGGTGGGTCGCTTTGATTGGCATAAAATAGTGATAGCGGATTGGAAGCATTTCCCTGCGCTACCAGGTATGTGTAGTCAGCCGATGCGGAGAGAAGACCTGTGCGGCGTTTATTCAGGGAAAATGTGATTCCCCTACTGTCACCGTAATCGCGGTTCGAGTAGACAATATAATTTACTGTATTATACTTCTCATATTGGTCTGAACTCAGTAGTCCTGAGAAATCCTTATAGAAAGCAATGATCTCAATACCAAGATCAGAAGTTAGCTCCTGCTGGAGACCGATCTCATAGGTCACGGTCTTCTGTGGCTTCAGATTGGCATTACCCAGGATGGATTCATAACTGGCTGTACTGATTTCCATCTCAGGATTGGCATAGAGATAACTGAATGTGGGGATCTGGAAGAAATGGCCATAACTGAAGTGAATGATACCCTTATCCGTGATGGGATATGCCACACCAACCCTCGGTGAGAATTGGTGAACGGGTTCCGTATCCTCATAGAAATCGTTGTAATCTCTCCATGGTTCGCCATTGGCATCAAGTATTGATATAATTGAGTCATAGTCGGTTACTTCTCCAGCAAACTGGAAGAATGTATCAACTGAAGCAGTTTCCGAACTCTCCAAAGTGTAAAGCCAATATTTTGGATTCTCTGGATCTCGATAGTCGCTGGGCACAAAATAATTCGGATCGAAATAGTCATAACGGAGCCCAATGTTCACGATCATATCCGTTAGTTCAATCTTATCCTGGAGGTACATGTATGCCTCACGAGGATTTCTGGTATTCAGGGAGAGTTTGGAAACAGCATCCGTCAACCAATTGTCATAGGAATCATTAGCAAAACTGGATTCAGTATCCTTGATGGTGGGGATCCAATCCAGATTTTTCTGAACAAAGACCGTATATGCTTTATATGCCATCTCATGGCTCTTGAATCCAATCCCTGCTTTAAATTGATGAGTATTGGTCATTTGCCAGGTCAGATCTCCACTCATGAGGTAGGTGCGGTTAATTCGTTCGGAGTAGCTATGACTATGACCACCAGCCAGGTACTCATTCACTGGTTGCTCAGAAATCTCATTGGGTAGGAAGTACGCCTTTTTAAGGTCGTTGAGTACTAAATCAAACCTAATCTGTTTAACCCACCCTGATAATTCTGGAGATGTGAATGCTCCAACCCAGGAGGGTCCATTCGTTTCTTCCCAGGTGTTGGTAATTCCAAATGACCAGGTATTCTGACCAAAAAAGTTTTCGGCGTACATCATAACGCCGCCAACAGAAAGGCTGTCATAAAAAGAAATCGTCATATCGCTTTTTAGTATGAGTAGGGAATCACTTACTGAACCATAATAGCTTCCCATTCCGATTCCAGTGGCAGGGTCGGCTGCTGCTTCTGTGAGGAGATCACCCCATTGAGCAACATCGCTAAAGATCAGAGATTTTTCTTCACTCAACTCCTCAGGATTAACATCAAGGAAAGAAGTTTTTGCTGTGGTCTGATAGAAAGATCCCTTAATGTTATAGAACATTCTTTCATTGAGTGAATGTCTAAGATCCATGATAATTGAAGTCGAAGTCGACTGATTTGTGGGTCTCCCATCAGGATTATACTTGTAGCTGCGACTATAGCTTTGAGATTCGGCAGAATTATGAATAATACTCGTATTGAGCTTCATTTTGGGATTGAGCCGCCAGGTTAATTTGAGCATGCCATTTATCCGCGAGGAAGTGTTTAAACGGACGACATCCCCATCACCGCTTGCTCCACTATCCCACATCTGATTCCCATTGAAATCGATATAGGGTTCACCATCCAGGACACCATTGTGATTTGCATCCACAAAGGGGTCGCCATCAAGGATACCATTACCATTGATGTCCACAAATTCCCAATCCTCAGGATCTATATAACCATTTCCGTTGAAATCAATATTGTGATCATAGCGACCATCGCCATCAACATCGCGGAAGGGCTCACCGGAGCTAAACGAACCATTACCATCAAAATCGAAATAGGATTCACTACCAGGTTCCAGTTGCCCATCATCATTCAGATCCATAAAGGGTTCTGCAAAATTTAAAAGACCGGCGCGACCCCAGGGAGAATCACGCAATTCTTCAACAGCCTTAGACGTAAGATAGTTTACATCATTGGGAGAATGTTCCCTAACCCCACGATAAAGACCACCGTAATCATAGTAACGGCCACTGGCAAAAAAGTTCAGGCTCTTCCCAAACCCCGGTACAGGTCCTGACAAGCTCATGGTAACATTTTTAATATTGGAGAAATCGAATTCATCGGCATATTCAAAGAAACGCGTATCTTCAGTGTAATAATCACCCATATAGGCGCTGAGATTACCAGAATATTTTTCGCCACCTTCTTTGGTAACAATATTGATGATCCCTGACATGGCTTGACCATATTCAGCATTAAAAGTTCCACTCAAAATCTGAAGTTCCTGAACAGCGCTAGTTTCAAGTCCTACTCCCAAACCACCTGAAGAGAGATTGGTCATCGGGACGCCATCAATCATATAGGTTACTTCACTAGAGCGTCCACCTCTAATATGAATTGATCCTCCAGCATCGCTTACGATACCTGCCTTTGTACCGATAACTCCTGCAAGGGACTCTACTGGCATTTCAGAAATTTCAGCTGCACTCACAATCGATCGACCTGAGGTTAAATCTTTTTGAACCATGGGACGTTCAGCTACCACAATAACTTCCTGGTCTGATTCCAGGACCTGGACTGTCATGTCAAAATTTATTTCAGTGGTTAAATCACCGCGAACAGAAACATCAGTCATTATTTGGGTGGTATATCCAATCATCCCGGCACGAACTGAAAATACACCAACCGGCACATTAATGATAAAATAGATACCTTCTCCATCGGTCGAGGCTCCCATGCCAGTATTTTGGATGATAACATTCACCCCAGGTAGACCTTCACCGGTTTCTGCATCAGTGACTCGACCGGATATTTTTCCAGTGGTTCCTGCGTACAGATTGGTGGTGATTAAGACTAGGATAAAAACGTTTATGATGGTTCTACGAAGATTTACCAGCACTGAACTCATACACTCTCCCTGGTTCTATTTCATTACTAAAGTAAAGAATTCTAATCGACTATATTAGTCGCCTTCCGCAGACAAGTCAACCATCTTAGTTAGTTAGCTCACTATTATTAACTAACTACCGTAAGAATGCCCTTTTTCCTTGTCAACCAATGGAGTTCCCTCTAGATTTGTGGCACTTTCAGTATTGCATACAAACGAATGGATGACTCATAGAGATGTATCCATTCTTTTATATTTAGTAGAGAGTGAATATTATCAATTAACAAAGGAGGACAAAATGGGAATGAATTTACCAAAGTGGTCGATTACCCTACTGCTGCTTGCATTTGCAGTTTTTGCCATGGCCGGTGAAAACGGTGTGAACAGTTATACCGTGGGCTGGGGTGAAACCCATGCCACAGATACTGATGCCTATTGGGGCGTCTCTGGACCCTATGATTTTGATGAAGATGGATTTTCAGAAATGGTAGGCTACACAGATGCTAATGGTCTCACCCTTCATATGTATGAGAATGATGGTGATGATGCATGGAGCGAGGTTTGGTCCTATAATATTGGAACTGATCTTGTTATCTACAGCTTCGAAGTTGCTGAAGGCCAACACGATTTAGATGGTGATGGTATTGATGAGTTGATGGTTGGAGGAAAAGGTGGCGAATTTAGTTCACTCTTTATCTTCGAGCTGGACACAAGCGCTGCTGATATCAGCTTCACCATGGTTGCTAATGTTGATGTTGAAGAAGTCGCAGGTCTAGGATCTGATGGAGTCACTGAAGTAAAATCTCTTGATGTTAGTGATCTTGATGATGATGGTGTTATGGAACTGCTAATTTATGATGGTGGTACTACGGACGCTGTTGTCATTATGAGTTTAGATACTAACTCAACTTACGAATTTCCAAACTGGATTACAGAATTTACATGGGATGGTTTCTGCTGTTCTGTTTATGGTGCTGTCATTGGTGATTTTGACAATAATGGAACTAACAATTTTGCCATGGTTGAATGGGATTACAACGGCATCGCCTTTTTTGATGTTATTGGTCCCGATGAGTATGAACTCATTGTATTCTCAGATGATGCAACAGCATCTGATGGTGGATCTTTAAGATCTCTTGATGCAGGTGACCTCGATGGTGATGGATACGATGAGATCTATCTGGCTTCCACAGATGGTAACGTTTACCTCTATGAAGTCGGTGCTGATCTGCTTGATTTTGACATAACAACTGATCTTCATGTCATATTTGCAGGTGCTGACGACGGCTGGAGCTTCAATGGTGCTAAGATGGGTAACACAGACATCTGGCATGGCTCTGCTGATGGTATGGACTATATCGCCACTGCAGATACAACAGGAATTCTTGATCTAGAGTATGATGGAATGGGTGACATCACTGATGCCGCATCCTGGACAGCTTATACAATCGCAACAGATATCGCCGGTGCTATTGACTGGCAAGATGTCGCTCTTGGTGATTTTGATTATGATGGACTGGATGAGATTTTTGCTGTCAATTCAGATCTTCCCATGATTCAGATTTTCGAGCATGATGGCTGGAATACCGTTCCTATGATAAGTAGTTATTCAGTTGTAGCTGATACACTTGATCATCCTGGCTTCCAAACACGTGGTATGACAGCTGGTAGTGATCTGGATAATGATGGTTTTGAAGAAATCATTATTACTGACTACGTTGTTGGTGGTGTACATGTTTATGAGGCCACTAGTGACAACACATTAGAATGGGTTGCTTCTATGGTTGATGATTCAACATCATATTGGGCTACCCCCCGTCACGTCATCACTGGCGATCTAGATAACAATGGTCGTGGAGAGATTATCTACATGGGTATGCGTGATCTGGGAGAAGCATACAATGGTATCAACGTCTGGGAATGGGATGGTGTAGATGGTAGTGATACATATACACGTTATGTAGTTCCAATCCTCGTTGATGGTGTTGAAGTTGACCGCTATTATGGCGATCGTACTTTGAATACTGGTGATGTTGATGGCGATGGAGCCAACGAATTGCTGGTTGCTGTGAATGGTTCTGACAATAGTTCTGATGTTTTTGTCATCGGTTCAATCCAGGGTACTTTCTCTGGTGGTTTCTTCGACCTGGTCGTTGAATACTCAAATGTTCGTACCGTTACTGGTGATTTCAACGGATCTCCCTGGGGACAGCCAAATATTGGTGACCTTGATGGTGATGGCGATCTGGAAGCACTGTTTGTTGCATGGGATCATGCTACACTTCTCGTTGTTGAAACAACAGCTGCCAACACATACGAATTACAGAGCGTTACTCAGTTAGATTCCGCATTAACTGACAAAGCAGTCTATGGTACCACATTTGTTACCGATATTGACAACGATGGCGCAGATGAGTTCTATTGTGGACTTTATTCAGCTGGTTGGGTTGTTCAGGTTGATGGTGGCGACGATGTTGCTGATATCAGTTATGCCAATGGCAATGTAACTATTATTAGTGATTTTGGTGCTCCATGGGATCTCGCAGGTGGAAACGCCGATGATGATGCCGAAGCTGAGCTCTTTACTGTTGATTATACCCATGCCCGTGTATACCAGTGGGATTATACTGGAACAGGTTGGGACATGTCTGTCGTAGCTAACTGGGATTACACCATGGGTGGATTTGCACTGGCTTTCGCTGATGATATCGACGGTGATAACCATCCTGAGATTATTCAGGGATTCCTGGAACCACCACTTTCAAGTGGCAATGGTTACGGTTATACCTTCTCAGTATCTGAGTTTATGGGAACCACTGGTACGGATAAGAACTGGACAGTCATCACACCAGATGATTACAAACTTGCCCAGAACTTTCCAAACCCCTTCAATCCAAACACTACTATAGAATTCACAATTCCATTGGCAAAAGACAATGTGAATTTGACTATCTACAATATGCTTGGACAAGAAGTTATTCGTTTAGCTGACAACGCTTCATACGGTCCTGGAACACATAGTGTTTCCTGGAACAGCTTGAATGCAAACGGAACACCTGCAGCAGCTGGTGTATACATTTATGAACTTAGTTCAGGAAATGTTTCCAAAACAGCTAAGATGACCCTCATCAAATAATTTGAGAGTCTAGTTTTATTAAAAGGCCTCCTTCGGGAGGCCTTTTTTTTGATAGTCCGTCAATAAATATTCATTAATTTCTCCCCTTCATCTTCACCAATTCTTTTGCTTCGTGCAATCTGAATGGTGTGTTAAAATGACAGAGATTCCGACCTGAACGAAAGGACTTGCTGGTGCCCATTTTCTTTGATCTTCCCAATGAATGGATTGCGTTTCTTGTATTTTTTTCAATCATCATTTTTTTTATAGGCATCGCTGAAATTGCCAGGACAGTGCTAAAGCTCTCCCCTGAGCTTTCCAGAAAATTTGTGCATGTCATGGTGGGCATTCTGGTTTCTCTGGCACCCTTCTTCCTCCAGTCAAAAACACCGGTCATCCTCCTTGGGGTTATTTTCACCATTCTGAACTATATTGCACTTCGTAAGGACAGCCTAAAGGGCATGCATACCACAGAGCGAGTGTCATTTGGGACTGTCTATTTTCCCATTGCGTTCACCCTGTTGGTGATCATGTTTTGGGATCGCAACATTGTTTTGTTTATAGTGGCTATGCTGGTTCTGGCCTTCTCAGATACAGCAGCAACCGTGGTTGGCGAGCGGATCAACTCAAAACACAAATTTATACTGTGGCATGATAAAAAAAGTTGGCCTGGCAGTATTGCATTCTTCGTCATGACCCTCATCGTTGTATTGGGAGCTTTCCCCGTATACTCCAATATCATTAGCAATCCACCATTGCCACTTCATCATTTGATAACTATGGCTTTTTTCACGGCTTTTGTTGCCACAGTTGGTGAAGCTGTTTCTAAACGTGGGAGTGATAACCTCACACTCACTTTGACGGCAGCTCTTGGTATGGATTTATATCTCTCATCAATGCACTCAGGCACAATTCCATATATGGGTGGTTGGTTTGCAGCATCCATGATTTTAGGATATGGAGCCTATAAACTTAAATCGCTCAGTGTTAGTGGTGGGTTTGGCGCCTTCCTGCTTGGTGTGTTCATGTTCGGCATGGGCAGTTGGCAAACCATGTTACCATTGATCGGATTTTTTGTACTCTCCAGTCTTTTGTCCAAAATTGCAGATAGACAATCAAAAAAGGATATCATCTCATCGAAAGGTTCTCAGCGAGATATTGTCCAAGTGTACGCAAATGGCGGTATACCGCTCATTTTTACTATTGCATGGTATCTTAGCAATTACTCAATAGATTGGCTTTACTGGGCTTTTCTGGCCTCTCTGGCCAGTGCTACGGCAGATACCTGGGAAACAGAGATAGGCAGCTTCAGCAAGTCTCTGCCACTAGACATTCTTAGTTGGAAAAGAGTTCCCAAGGGATATTCAGGTGGGATATCACTATTAGGAACCTCAGGTGGTGTTCTGGGTGCTGCAATTATCGTTCTCATTGCTGTATTTATGGGATTTATTCAATTGGATACCATTCTCATAGTAGTGATAATTATTGCAGGGTTTCTTGGTAGTATTGTCGATAGCATTCTTGGTGCCAGTATACAGGCCAAATTTAAATGTGAAGTATGCGGCAAGGCTACTGAGAGAGTTGTGCACTGCCATGAAGAGACCACCCACATATCTGGTATGCGATGGCTGGACAATGATTGGGTTAATGTGGCTGGATCACTGTCAGGTGGCTTGATCTTTATGTTGCTATACCTGTTGTTTCTCTAAAATTACTGTAGCTAAATTGAGATAAAAGAAGAAGGCCACCAGAGGTGGCCTTCTTCTTTTATCTATTTCGTTAATCTTCTATTTTAGAAGCAGCATGCGTCTAGCCTGGGTGCCAGACGGAGTTTCCAGCACAACCATATACACTCCAGCAGCATAAGCACTCCCATTGAAATGAAGTGTATGCGACCCAGCTGGCAGATTGTCATTTACCAGAATTTCCAATTTTCGACCCCGAATATCAAAGACGGATACCTCTACCTGCATACTTGAAGGCAATTCAAAGCCAACTACCGTCTCTGGGTTAAATGGATTGGGATAATTTTGATGTAGGCTAACTGTTTGAGGAAGCTCTGGACGTTCAGCATCAATTGAGACGCCAGGCATCTTCTTCACAACCCTGAAATTGTCCAAATAGATACGACCAGCTACAGCGCCAGATTCTGAATTGTAGGCCATTTGAAAACTATCCACACGATAGGCTTGACCATCAAGAGTGGCATTACCAATCCAATTACCAACCATGGAGGGATCCGTAAGATCCCATTCAATCAATCTCCAGCCCTCCCAATCAATATCGAACCAGACTGAGACCTCATGACCAGGCCAATCTGTACCATCGCCTTCATCAATTGCAAATCTGAATCTATTATTGCTGGCATCTCCGTAGACATAACATTGCATGATGTAGGTATTATCGAAAATCACATTTCGAGGGGCACCGCTGGGCATATACTCACGTAATAAATGACTACCTGACGCCATATCCCATTCATAGTTGATATAGGCTGCCCTTTTTTGTGCCTGGACTGTGCTGCTACCAGGCAAATATATCGATGTTGAATAACCCCAATTTGTGGTTGATCCAATGGTTCCAACTGTTGATCCACTTCCCTCTGGATCCCACCAGTCATTTGTGTATGTAAAACTATCAATATAGTTTAATGCGGAATAATGTTCGTTTGCCGTGGAGAAAGGAATCAGGATCTGGTCTTCCACGGTATTGCCGAGAGCATCAGCCAGTGTCGAATCCAATGTGAGCAAATAATCACTTGCAGCACCAATTCTACCATATGGCTTAATATCTAACACGGATTTTCCATGGTCACCTGAAAGCAGATAATCTACTTCGATGGGGGTTCCACCCTCTTCCAAATGAATAGATTCCAGATTGACTGTTGATGGGTCCAACATTTCATCAAAAACCAATGAAATGGAACCATCCACATCAAATGATTCTGTGCCCACATTGACCTCTGGTGTGCTGTACTGCACGATGGGACCTGCCTCATCCAGAGCATTGGTGTGAAATGTAATGATGATGTCGCCCCCGGCAGTACCATCAGCATCTCCATCCAAAGCTGCCCCATTGATATCCATGGCATCATCGGTGAGTGTCATGGTGTAACTACTTAAATAGGCAAAGTTGGTATCGGGATAAATAATGATCCGATGATCACCTTCTGTCCAGGTATAATGATCAATAGCAATTTCTGGACTAAAACTGAGTGATGCCTCCACTGAAGCAACATCCATTGTTTTTGAGAACTGGATTGTAAGAAGCGTGCTTACCTCTACCGTATCATCGTGGGCAGGATATACACTGGTCAACACAGGTGGCAATGATGGTAATGGACTTGTCTCAACCGATGTTGCCAGCTCAGACTCATTCCAATAGCGATCCAGCATTGTGGCACTATAAAAATAGCTGGTATTTTCATCCTGAGTACCGTCGAATTGCTCTGTTACTGTAAAAGCTTCAGACCCAAAATAGACACCCACAATATCACTTAAAGTTACAGCGATGTCATCAGTTTGAGATCTGTACAATGCCCACCAATAATCACCTGATGCAGTGTTGTCTGGTGTCACAGTGACATCAAAGGTCAGTGAATCTACAATATCCAGTGATACAACAGGTGTGGGAGGCGTTTCGTCAACAAAAAGTCCATTCCCACGAATCTTGGTTTTTTGGCCGAAAAAGCTACTTCCAGCAACTGGCCAATATTGATAATCCTGCCAACTGCCATAAGAGAAAAATTGGAATCCGTCTACCCAGCTTACTGAGCGGGAGATGTTCACAATACTGGGATGTCTATTCCAGATATTGTTTTGATCCAATATATAAGAGCCTGGACCTGCTGAGAATAGTCTTCCAGCATTTACACCGGGCTGAATAAAGTCACCCCAGCAATAGGGACTATCATTTTGCAACATTCCCAGAAACCCGGCTGAAGTTGTCCAGTGGTAGTGCATGGGAGTTAATTGATCGATAAAACCTTCATTAAACCATAATGCAGCGTCCTGGTAGACAACATTATACCCATTCCAACCGCTCCAGTTGTATTTTCCCAAGGCTGCCACAGATAGTCTAACCCATGGTTTTTGTGTCTGTATTGAATCATGAAGCGAGTGGACGAAGTCAGTGACTGATGATCGCCAGAATTCAGGCCATGAACTGAAGCCTGCTGGAACACCTCCATTGTAGGGATGATCAATATCATATAGATAGCGGCCAGACTGACTATCTCTCAATGATCCGATATGACTGTAGTCAGTTTCTTGATCCAGAGTGCTGACTTCCTCAAGAGCTGTGGGTGAAGCTGAACTTAAGAGTAAATTATCATACTCGTTCCAACGAACATAGTCCAAGTGTATTCCATCAATATCATAGTTGTTAACTATTTCCATGGCAACATCAACCAGATACTCCCTTACCGCAGGCATACCTGGTGAAAGGGCTCTATAAGCTGGCATGGGTATTCCGCTCTCATCCCGACAGACCCAATCTGGATGTTCAGCTGCTGGAGCGCCAGGCACTGTCGAGGCTGCCTGAAAGGCATTAAACCAGGCATGCAATTCCAGCCCTCTGGCATGAGCTTGCTCAATAGCATATTCCAGTGGATCGTATCCAGGAAAACTGCTGCCTGCATATGTCCCCCAGGGTTCATAGGATGAGTTGTAATATGCAGTTCCACTCTGCCTCGCTTGAAATATTACGCTGGTCATATTGGCAGCGACATGATTGTCCATAATGGTTCTGATTCGAGCCTGATTTTGATCAACACTACTACCTGCGCTTATGTGTTCCCAGGTGATCACCCAGGTTGCTCGGAACTCTTCGTTATCGGTCTGAGCCCAAACCATGGAAACCAATAATATGAGTACAATACCAATTGTTCTTAACCGCATGTCTTCCTCCCTTTATTAAATATGGGTGAAGATAAGCAAGAATGCACTTTAAGTAAGTAAATTTAGCATACTAACTGTGTGAGAATTGGATTTGTTTGGATAGAAAGGTATAAAACAAAAAAGGGCGAGTAAAGACTCGCCCTTTTTTAAGAAACAATAAATCGCTCTTATTTTACGAGCAACATATTCTTTGCACTCACTTCTCCGTTAAAGGATAATTGATAGATATAAAGACCCGAACTCAAATCAGATCCATTAAATTGTGCAGTATGATTTCCAGCCTGTAGCTGTTCATTCAGCAGAGTAGCTACTTCCCTACCATTTACATCAAATACTGTCAACTCAACTAAACCATTCTCATGTAGTTCGAAAGGAATGCTGGTTGAAGGATTAAATGGATTGGGGAAATTCTGAGCTAGACTGAAAGTATTTGGAAGCGTGATCACTCGATCAACACCATCTGGAACCTGGTTCCAGATCGTTATGCAATTATATCCAAATTCTGCAACATACATTGTTGCACCATCTGAACTCCATGCGGCTCCACGACCATTAAAGGTACCACCAGCAGCATAATCACCACCAGCTGTTCCAAATGAGTATAGTTCATTGCCATCAGTATCGAAAACAAACCATTTTCCGCCGTGCTCTTCATCACCACTAAAATCGACCTGAGTGTTGGCAGCATAAATATTGCCATCAGGACCCATACTGACATCTTCCGGCCAGATATAGTCGACATGTTGAGTAATACTAGTATCACTTACCACAACGATGGTTGTATCAGTTCCAATAATGGTTGTATCATTGGAAATAGTGACAGTTGTATCCATGACACCAGCTGGTTCCCAGTTACCAAATACTGGAGTAGTCAAATCTGGTTCGTGTGGTAAGATACCGGGTGCATCACTATGATACTTGAATACACCTGCGCCGTTCCAGGTACTTCCAAAATACAGATCAGTTCCATCACCAGAAACGACAATGGCACGGTTGATTTTTGGAAATGCTGTCACAACATCTGTCTGATAAACAAGATCAGAGTTCAACATCTTGACAGGATATCCTGAACTTACACGACCGATATAAATGTTACCGGCATCATCAACAGCTGGTTTAGTCAATGAAGATCCATCTGGATGCTCATATTTGGCCATACCTGTACCATCAGCTGCATTAAGTTTGTACACAGCGCCGTTGCCAAGTGCAACCAGGATGTTGCCATCATGGGCCTTGGTCATACCACGACACGATACAGTCAATGTATCTGTCACACCGCCCACCGTCACAAAATCAATGGGTGAAAATGAAAGTGCATCTCCTGCAGCGTCGACAGCATGAATACCTATTGCTTCTACGGTGTCAGTGGCTGTAGGATAGTATGTTCCGGTTGTAATTCCATACATGGTGTACCATACGTTGCCGCCATTATCAACAACAACACTATGCATACCCCAGGAATTTGAGACTTCAAGTTCTGGATAATCTACCAGTACCTGATCAAACTCCCAACCACCGAATAGAACACTGCTCAACGCAAGAACAGCAATAAATACGGATAGCGTTTTCTTCATGTTTGTCTCCTTCTTCTTGTGTCTTTAATTGTGCCTAAAGATAATTAATGTGAAATCACATTCCATGCTTTAGAGCACATTTAGTTAAATAATTCGTCTTTCTTAATCTCGTCCATAATACACAGCTCCAGCCTGACCCATATCGAGTTCTAAAACTCGCTGGGTGACATCACCACGTGCTTGTCTAACAATATATAAATAGTCACCACTTCCCCATGATAGAGCTCCAATTGGTGATGACAGGATGGGTTCAACAAATGGTGCAAATTGACCATTCTCGTAAACAATCAATGGTGGATCATTCATGTTTCCTAGAAATAGAGAACCTGAAGCTGAGATGGCCATGGATGTTATAGTTAAAGAACCATCCGTGTCGATATCTCCCAGATCCGCTACCAACTCCATTCCAATGAGTTCATCACCAACGATCTCGCTGGACCATATTCCTTTCTGCACAATGGCACCAAGGGTATCTAATACATCTCCAACAACGTATAAATCACCATCAAACACCCGCATGGTTCTCACATTCATACCATAATAGGTGGAATCCACTGTGAATGTTTTTGTATCCACGTCAAATGGAAATATCAAGCCCGAGACTCCAGCCAAAAATATTGAGCCTGTCACATTAAAATCAAAATCCAGAAGCGCTTCAGGCAGTGCCTTAAACCACAGTCCTTCTGAAACATCGGGAGGTGTTATTCTGGAAATAGCGGAGGAAATAATGAAGTAATTGTTACCTGCTGGTCCCATTTTCATTTTTCCAATTCCGGTGAGCAGGGTTGAATTGTAAAGCGCTTTCACACTATCTGGTTGAACTATGTAAATATTCTTATCACCATTGACGAAAATATTGCCTGCGTTATCACTAGAAACTGTGGAGATATATGGATCACTATCGATAAATCCACCTACTTCTCGAACTGCTGAAATAATTTCGAAGGGTGATGAATAGTCACCGAAGTAAAAAGCCCCTCTTACTGCAACTCGGACCTGGACACTATCCCCTATTACGGTTGGAACCTGCACTCTCAGAGAAGTTGTGGTTGCTGAGAGGATGGTTCCAGGTATGCCGTCAAAAAAGACATTGTTATAGTCTCTAGTGGCTGAAAAATTTTCACCAGATATGATGACTACGCCAATACCGGCAAATGCGATATTACCACTGCTAAAATTACTGTCAGGAACAACAGTCGTGATAATTGGATCGAGATTGCCTACGACATCTGGATCGTATATGCTTTTCGGGTCCTCCTCACAGGCTATAAGTATGAAGAAGGCAGCACTTAAAAACACAAGTGGTTGGATAATACTCTTAAATAGTTTCATATGATTATGTCCTGTATTTTGCATAATACGTTACCTCCGATGACTAACGTACAATTATAAATTTCTTGAACGCAGATTGACCCTCTGGCGTCTCAAAATGTGCTATATAAATTCCACTGACAACAACCTGTCGTTGATCGGTGTTTAACCACCAATATTCAGTACCACTCCCGTTGCTATGATCGATCGTTTTGATAAGATCTCCCCTTTCGGTATAAATCCGAATGGTACAGTGACCGGGAACATCAAAAAATGCCAGTTTATCCGGGCTACCAACAAAGGTTTCCTGATGAATGTTAAATGGGTTGGGTACAACCCTAATATCATCCAGAGTACCCGGTTTCCTTTGCAGTGTGGCACCTTCAGTAGTTCTGGTATAAAAACGACTGCTGTGTAACGAACCTGATGGATTAAGAGTGGTGTTATTTTCGCTACCATCATCAAATGCAACCAGGTAATAGTAATACTCCTGCCCCCTTACCGGGGAGATATCATCATAATAATAGCTTAGGGCATTCTCGGTTCCAAAGCCACAGGCATAGATTTCTTCATAGGTTGTGTCAGGCTTTCCTATGGCACGATAAAGGCGATATCCGCCAAAATCAGGATCTGATTCTGAGGGGCTGGCCAACCAGCTGGTATAAATCCTGTCCCCTCCTGATTCAACAGAAAAGCTGCTGGGTGGCTGAGGAGGTTGAGGGATCTGAAAATTTGCATCCCAGTTTCTTTTGGCTCTACCAAAAGTCAGCATCAAAGAATCTTTGCCTGTCTCAACCCAGGAATTTTTATAAGTATCCAGATTTCCAGTTTCTGAGCCATCAGGTAAAAGAAATGGGCCATTGTCACCAGGGGTGTCATAGGCCTGTTTCCAGCGCTCACCTATCAATTCACACATCTGACGGTTTAGTCCGTTGATTCCTTCAGCCTCCACGATGGTCACACTTTCACCAGGTCCCAGATCAAAGGGTCCATAAGTCAACATGACGTTGGTGCCTCCCCCATCATTGTGAACCTTATAGGCATCATCAAAGAAGTCTCCGAAGGCCTCATCCATTCTGGTCTGTCCACCCTTATTGCTACCAAATGGAACTCCGCTGAGCATCTCATAGACACTTTTCATTTCGGGAGCATCTTCCAGACGTTGATCACCAACATCCGGGTAGGTATCACCAGCGTGCCACCCTAAAAAGGTGGGTTGATGGATCCAATCCTGACTGTCGGTGGGCGATCTATCCACATGGATGGCCACAGAACCGACATGATGGGGTGACGTCAGACGACCAGTTTTTGTCATATCTGGACCACCCAGATTGTCAAAGGCATTATTTTCACCTTGACCAGCCCAGGAGAATCCTGCTCTCAACCAATCAACTATGGGATTTGCAGGTGTAATTTCCTCTGTATAATGTTGAGGGTAGTTTTCACCCCGACGCGTGACCCAGGAATGTTTTCCCCAGCTTTGACCATCACCGATGGTCCAGCTGGCTTCTCGACCACCAGAATAACGTGTACCCCAACCAAATCGAACACCCCTCAGGGTATCGTTCAATTCAATCACATCATCACTATTGGCATTTCCAGTATTAGTGAAGGTAAATTCCTTGATAAAGTAATTATCATGATACTGCTGACTGAATGCGTAGACTTTGCGTGTCATGGTCAATCCCATTGAAGAATTGACAACATTGGTAATGACCCGATCAGCTATGAGATCTGGATCAATATTATCAATTTCCCCTGCATAGATGACGCGTAAATCGTTTCCATCTACAAAAACATTGGGAGGAGCGAATTTGGCAGTCTGTGTCAGTTCCATGGGAAACAATCCAGTCTCTGCGGCTCCAAGCGTGTAATAGATACTGTAATATGGCCAATAGACGCCTCTGGGATCGTTAAAATTCTTAACTGCAGCCCAGGCTCGTTTGATCACGGCGTTGTCTTGATAAGGGTAATCAGCTGGCCAGATGAGACCTTCATAGTAGGAATTATTCCAGGCTCTTTCTGCCCCATAGGCCGAGAAATGACTCTGCAGAGATCCAATCCTAACATATCTCTTGGCTGCAGCATCAATTTGGGCATAAATATTTGCAGCCAACAGCAACAGGATGGATAGTGAGAGTAAGGTCTTTATATTGATTCGATTCATCAGAAGTTAAACCTCAACCCAAACGTGAATTGTCGGGGGTTTAAGAAGGTAAGTGATCGATAGTTGGGCATATCGATATATGATTTGCTTTCGCGTCGGCGCTCGTTATCTGCTGCAATTTGAGGATCATTATCAGGATTTGGCACCAGAGGATCGTAAGCTATATCATCTTCACGATATACTCCCACATAATCATCCCCATGATTGATGCCCTCTTCGAAATAAAAGTTGAGCGAGCTGAGATAATCAGCATAGTCAAATTGATCCGAAAAGCCGCTATAGCTAAGAACCTTATTATCAAGGAGATTGTCAATATCGCAAAATGCCACGAGGGTTAAACCTCCAGCAGAAATAGCTTTCTGAATACGTAAATCCACATCCCATTGAGACATCCATTGTATAAAGACATCGCCTGCCTCAGGCGACTTATAAAGAAATTCCAATCCCGTTTTACTACTGGCCAGGAAACTAAGTTCAAATCCTTCTGCCGGATACATTCCGGCCAAGGACGGTCCAAATTTATCAGGAGTTTTCATGGATAAATTTGCCCGAAAATAGGGTTGCGCTCTGGGTTTGCTATCTACGACATTGTAGTTTTCATAATCACGTTGTTCCTGAGGGTTCTGGAACTGACGTAACAAGCCAAAATAACCGTTGGTCGTTACCATATAGGTATAGTTGATAAATCCAGAGAATATGCGACCCTTTGGTTTACTCAGAGTGATTTCGACACCCCGGATGTCCTGATAATTATTGCTTTCTGCCTTACGATAATTGACAGAACCAGTGGCATTTTTATAAATCACCCAACCTGGTTGTTGTGTGATATCCTTATAGTAGGTGGCTAAATCAAGTATGTAGGTATTGCTAAATCCATGAGAGTAACCCAATTCATATGCAATGGTCCGCTCCTGTTCCAGTTCAGGGTTGCCCAGATTAGTGACCAATCCATTGGACTCTCTCTGAAGTCTGAACCGGTAAGTTGAGCCAGCCTCTGAATAAAAATGTCCATAATTGAAGTACAATTTAGAGTGATCCGTTATTGGATGTGAAATTCCCAATCTTGGACTCAGGGTAAATGTGGATTTTGCATCTTGTTTTTCTGCTAATTCCTCAAGATTACTTCCCAGACCTTGCTTAAAAAGATCATCATAGGCATTCAGTTCATACACATCAGTATTGGCTGATGAAAATTCTGCTCTTAGACCCAGGTTGGCGATAAACCCCTCAAACTCAAGCTTATCCTGGACATAACCACTTAATCTGATGGGAGTCACATCATAGTTCATGGTCCTGGACCAGGTATCCTTATCACTCTCGGTATAGGATCTTATCTGAAGATCATAAAAATTAGCCTGTACCCCCATCTTGATCTGATTACTGGAATTGATCTGGTCGGTATAGTCTGCCTTCAGGAGTGTAGAGCTGGTGTGACTGGTATCTCGCCCCAGACTCATCCAATCGGCAGAATTGTACCCATAAGGTGACTCATCGTGATAGAAACCTGGAAATATTTCAAGTTTCGTAGTGTCACGAGCATCCATCTCATAAGTCTGGTACTGGGTTTGACCATGTTGAATGATAATTTCATAGTAAGAGTCAGAACTCAGCATATGGTTATAACTCACGTCAAATCGTCCTCTAAAGACAGAGTAGGGACTATAATAAGCAGGTGTAAACAGCCCTGCCGATGTCACCAGATTAGCCACGCTATAGGTACCGCGTAAAAGATTTCCCTCTGGGACCGTCGTCCAGTTATATCGGTTCACGGAGTGCTCTTCTGAGTAGAGCATGGTGGCTACCAGTTTCTGATTCGTGCTTAAATCATAATTCAATTTAAGACGAGTAGAATTGGAGCTGTATCCATCTCTGGATAAGGGTACAATAAATTGTTCGTTTTCATTTCTTACGGATAAATAAAATCTAAGTTTTGAAATCCCTGGAATAGGACCACCAAAACCCATATCCAGGGTTTGATCTGGTTTGGTAATTTCACCGGTTCTACGATGTTCATATATCCATTCCTGTTGGGCCGCCGTGGCAGTCATGCCTGTTTCTGGATTGTTATATGAATTCCATCCTTCAAAATTAGGATACTGATCTTGAGTATATGCATCCCAACCACCGCTTCCAGTTCCCGTCCAGGCAACATCATCATCCAGATAGGGACGCATAAAATATGATTCTTCATCATAGGGTGATATGCCATAATGCTTGGGAGCTGCAGGGCTATTCTGATAGTAGAACGATGCTGAATAATGATCTGCTGGACCCTCGGCTGTCACAATGTTTACAATACCGGAGCGAATGTTGCCATACTCAGCATTGAATCCACCTGATTGGACCTGAATCTCTTCTACTGAGCTCAAACTCAAGGTGGTTACTGGGGCATTCGAACGACTGTCATTGGATAGAAATCCATCCACCATAACCGCAGTCTGGGAAATCGAGCCTCCCCTGACCTGCATATTTTCAACACCAGCCTGAACACCCAGTACCGCATCCACTGAAGAGATGGGCCATTGTTGTATTGATTCAGAATCTACATTCAACTGACTTCCTGATAGATCCTTGGCCACAATGGGTCTTTCGCTAATAACAGTAACTGCTTCCATACCAAGAATTTCAGATGACATAGATAAATCAATGGTCGATGTGAGCCCCATGACGACATCGACGTTTTGCATAACCAGAGGAGCATATCCAATCATAGATGCCCGTAATTCATGTTTACCTGGACGAACATTTAATATGGCATAATAGCCATCTATATCAGTGGCAGCGCCAGTACCTAGATTAGAGATGAAAATATTCACACCAATCAGAGGCTCACCACTTTCTGAATCAGTGACATGACCACTAATCTTACCCGTGGTGGCTGAAATTAATGTGTTCACGCAAATGAACAGGAATAACACAAGACGTGTTATCTGATTATTCATACTTCCCCATCACTCACATTATATCGAGAATCTGACAGTCATCCGTTGCACATCGCCCAAACGCCCAAAGGGCTCATAGGCATAGTCGAAGGCAAGACCGAATTGTTGGATTCCGATACCAAAAGAAATATCATTTTCATCATTGGCAGACATGTATCCTGCACGCAGGGCTAGCATATTGATAGGCTTGTATTCCAAACCAATTCTAAGTTGTTCTGCATGTGAGCGATAATGAAGTACATCCAGACTGACCAGCATGGATTGCTCACCCATCCTGTTCCTGAGCAACTCAAAGGCATCCATTGATATACCAAGCGTAAAGGTCAGGGGTAATTGGAAACCTTCCTTTTCGAAAATAACTTCATTTGAGAAATTTTTCACGGACATGCCAAAAGCCAGGGACTTCCAACCTGTCTTATAGATGGTACCAAAATCAAAAGCATTGGCGAAAGCCAGATGAGATTTGACAGTATCAGGGTTGCCTGCATCGTCGGGGTAGATACTTTTTCCATAGTTGAGACCGATGTACTTGACATGAGCGCCAACCGAAAATTTATCATTGAGAGACTTGGCATAACCAAATCCTGCAGCAAATGCAGAAGGTGTGAGTATCTCAGTATCGATATAGCCCAGATCATTGTCCCATCGCTGAGTTCCCTGAATTTCTCCATAATCAACTGAAACAAAGGAGAGTCCGAAAACACCCCATTCGCCTGTTCCTGGTTTAAAGGCAGCCGAAAAGGAGTTGTATGCAATATCTGCAAACCATTGATTCTGACTGGCCATCAAGTCAACGCTGGGAGCCATTCTGGCCATACCGGCAGGGTTAAAGAAAATAGATGCAGAGTTTGATTCAACCGTGGTCAATGCCCCAGCCATACCTCCCGCTTTTGCATCAGAATCAACACTTAGAAATTGGGCCCCTGATTGTGCCAATTTCACCTGGGAAAAGACAGGCGAACCACTACTCAGGAGGATTAGCAGAGCGAATAGGGCGTAAATAAATTGAGAATTCCTTGTACGCTTCATGTTATTCTCCCTCCACGATAGCTAGGTGGTGACTCCACTCCACAGCAGATTCATGGGGTCGGAATCGCAATAGATACATGTCCTCTTCCAGTTCAAAGACCTCACGAACCTTTACTGAGCTACAGTAGGAGATGGTTTCCATTGAAATTGAATTGTCTATGGGAACAACCAGGGTTCCCTCAGAGTCCCAGATAAAAATTGATATGTATTCATCCAGGTTAAATATTAGAGTTTTATTGAGCTGACCCGATCTATCCCACAGGATAAAGCCAGCATCTATGGCATTTGACAAATTCAGATAGTTTAGTGAATCAGCATATTCCAGATAAAGCGAATCGGCCATCAATTGCTCCAGAGCAACATCGTAGCCTGGACCATCGGCAAAATATTTTCCACTTGGTGCACTCGAGAAAGTGGAGATATCTCCTCCACGAATCCGGTTGAGTTTAAGGTCAGTATTTTGTTTTACAATTTCACCGTCAAATTGGATATGCCAAACATCAGAGCTTGTCACCAATCCCAATTCAAAATTTAGATAGGCTGGTGTGTTCGCAATACCTAGCACCAGTACGGTGTCTCTAACAGCTGATGCAAAACTGGGAGTGCCGCTGGCATTATAGAGATATTCCACTTCCACACTGTCTACAGTATTGGATGGTTCATCATACACCAATGATCTGAATTGTAGTGCACCCAGTGTATCGGCACCCTTAGTAAACACATAGATATCGCTGAGAATCAAATGATCATCATCAAACCAGCTACTGCTGATGCGCTCAGAAGAGATGAGTGCTGATTCGATGTCATATCCTGACCAAGCCGGACTGAGATGCGCCATGTCATAGGTATCAATTGATACTTCTAAAGTATCATTTATCAACGCGCAGGCGGCAACTTCTACATCACTCATTTCATAGGTCTTTTCTTCAAAATCCTCACATGATGTGAACAGTGCTGCCACCATGAACAGGAAGACAAAAGGACGCATATTTTTTCTATTTAGGTAAGTCATAAGTGCTCCCCTTATCGGATAACTATAAATTTTCGAAAAGTCGATTGACCTTCTGGAGTTGAAAAATGGGCAACATAGATACCACTGGAGACAACCTGTCTGTATTTGGTAATAGAATCCCAGGATTCATCACCACTATTGTCGTTGTGCTCAATGGTTTTTATTAAATCACCGCGTTCTGTATAAATACGAATCGTGCAAACACCGGGAATATCATAAAAATACAACCGATCTACTCCAGACTCACTGAATTGGAGCTCTCTCGACTTGATATTATACGGGTTTGGTACCACACGAATCTGACTGAGTTGATCTCCAGCAGGTCGCTTAAGCGATGCCCCTTTATTGGTCATCGTATAAAATTTGCTACTGTAGAGAGGTGCTCCAGGGGATACTTGATTCGTATTTCCATCGTCGTATGAAACAACATAGTAGAAATATTTAAACCCACGCTTGGCCTTTATATCGGCAAATTCATTGGTAAGGTCATCAACATCACAGGAGAATATCTCCTCATATGTCGTATCTGGCTTATGAATCGCCCTAAATACTTTATAGCCCATAAAACCAGGATGCATCTCCGCGTTTGAATCCCAGGACAGGCCAATCTGATCACCACCTGAAGTGACAGTAAATTCAGCTGGTGGGGGTGGTGGCTCGGGTACAGCATAGTCGGATGCATAGGTATCCATGGCTCGGTGAAATGTCTGGAAAAGTGAATCCTCACCTGTAAATATCCACTCATTCTTGTATTCGTCCTTGGTTGCTGGAATCGATCCATCGGGATTCAAGAGATCACCAACAGCAACACTGCCATCGAACCAATTCCCCCCTACTTCGTAACACATCTCTCGATTAATACCTGCGGCGGCTTCAGCCAGGACAATATGGATTTTCTCGCCTGGAGCGATATCATAGGGTCCAAAGGCATGCAGTTGTGAATATCCACCAGGATCAGTGCCCCAGGTGTCTGCGTAACTGTTCCCCACTGCTTCAGCGTGTGATTCAGAGGGATGACCTGCAGCCATATGGTTATATCTCTCCTGCATTTTGACAGGATTGAATTGATCATTGCTTTGGGTAATAGGCTCGTCAGAACCGGTGTACAAGGTGGTTGTTGGCTGATATAAATCATCGGTTTGATCCGTAGTAGATTTATCAGCATGAATGGTAACCACGCCCACAAAATGTTGTGCACTAAGGTGACCATCGCCCCCATCTCCATAATATGGAGATCCGAGGTTATCATGGCCATCGGCTGCCTGAGAATGCAATCCATGCCAGGAATAGAGCGCACGGATTTCATCGTCTGCTGGAATCTCTCCAATCACCTCGTTCATAGTGTTAGCGCCCCAGGCAGTATTCTGAGGTGCCCAATATCCACCGGCACCGTATGGACCGCTCTCTCTTGTGGGCGCATAACGATACTGCATTCCGAAGTACACACCGGTGAGCGTTTCACTAAATGAAGATCCATTCACATCATATATACCCGTATTCTCAAACACATAATCGAAGACATGATAGTTATCATGATTTTGATTCGAGAATCCCCGGATGGTTCGTGTCATGGTAATACCAGTAGAGGTATTGATAATATTTACGATTTTGCGATCCTCGATCATGGTAGCGTCCACACTATCCACAATATCCAGATATTGAAGCGTACTGGCTGGATCACCATCTACAAACACCGCGGGGTGATCATATTTGCCATACATCTTGAAGGTTTGGATCAGGATCTCTGTTTTGCTATCCACTGGACCACGTGGCCCCACATGAGCCACCTTATAGTCAAATTGGCTGCTTATCTGGGGATCAAAGAAATTAGTTGTCCCAATCCATAAACCTTTGGCAGCCTGAGCGTCTTGAGCGCTAAACTGTGCAGGCCAGCGGAGACCATCCTGTTGATCCCGGATTTGTCCTGTCCGTCCAACTTCTACCTCGCTACCCTCTTCAGAATACCAGTTATGCAAATTACCGACAGCAATCCACTTGCTCTCGGCGGCAGACATAATATTTACCATCAGACCTATTCCGACCAATATGCCAAGGGTCTTCCAATAAATCTTACTTCTCATTTTATAAGCCATCATAAATTTATTTTCCTTATTCATGCATCGCATTCTTCTAGAAATCATAAGAAATATTTAGACCCAAAAAGATGTCTTGGGGTGAAAGAAAAATGAATGAACCCTGGTTGGGCATATCGATATATGCTTTATCCTCAACCACTTCATTCAGATAGCTCGATCCAACCTCTTCCCAGCCACTGATGTGATCGAATTGCAGGTAAGTCTCGGTAGCTGCATCATAATAAATCCCGCGCTCACTACGAGCATCATCAGACAACTTTTCCACATCAGCAATCCACTCAATGGGTACAAAAGCTACATCGTCAGGTCTTACGTCGCCTGGCTTATCATTGTGATCGATTCCGGGAAATACGGGTTCGCCGATAGCTTCCAGTTTGTCTTCAGAAAGCAATAGGGAACCTAAATAGAAGTCATAGTCATGAATATCTTCGAATCCGTACCCACTAAAGGTTTTAAGATTCAAGGCATTATTGATATCAGCAAAAAACTTGATACTCATATTTCCTGCTTTGAAAATTTTGGAGATCTTCAAATCAACTGATCTTGAATCCTGCCATCTAAAATTGTAAGCAATACCTTCTATGCCCCTGGGATTATATGAAAACCAGGATCCAGCTCTCCAGCTGCTCAATACATTGAGATGCCATTCCGCCAGAGGTTTTTGGCTGAAAATCGTGGGTCCAAAATTGCGAGGTGTGTGAAAATCAACCACTGATTTTACCCGAGGGGTGGGCCGTGGCTTACTCTGTACTGAATTATTCTTCAGATAATCTCGCTGTTCGCTGGGATTCTCATAGTATTGCTTCACACCAAAATAACCTGAAGTATTCACACGGTACTCGAAGTTGACATTTCCAGTAATCCAGTCACCCACCATTTTAGATACATCAGCTTCAAAACCCCTGATATCCTCATAACTGTTGGCTGTGAGATGGCTATAGTTTACCTGACCGCTCGCACTAATGTATCGTGTCCAATCCTGCTGATCCGTGATATCCTTGTAGTAGGCAGCCAAATGGATGAGATATGTATCAAACAAGGCATGATCATAGCCCAACTCATAGGAAATAGTTCTGGCTTGATCCAGGTTTGGATCACCAATAGTCGACAGTTGCGTAAGGTCTTCAATTTCTCTGTCTCCATTAAGGACCACCTTCCGCTGGACCCTGAAAAGACTTTCAGTAGTGGGAACTTGTCTGTAATGGCCATAATTGAAATACAGTTTCGAATTGATGGTAATGGGATGTGAGATCGCCAAACGGGGACTCAGATAAAATCGTGGCTTCACATCCTCTTTTTCAAAAGAATCCTCGGCTGACTGGCTATAACTCGAAGAGTAAAAACTTTCATCATAGGGTTCTACTTTGTACCATGAGGTATTGGGGCTAATAATCTCAGCATTTAGACCCAGAGAAGCGATAAATCCCTCAAACTCCATTTTATCCTGTAGATAAGTAGTAAATCGATACGGTGTGTAGTACATCCGTGACCAATAATTTCCCTCAGGTAAAAAGTAGTTTAATGACCCAAATTCCATTTCGAGATCATCATAGACAAAATCAAAACCAGCTTTGATCTGGTTATTTTTGTTTACCTGGTTTACATAGTCTCCACTTAAAGAAGTTGTTTTAACAATTGATTGATCTCGTGAAGTACTAACTGCACCACCCATATTCATATTTCCGTCAATCGTACTTACAGGAGTACCATAGAAGCCTTCTGGCGCTTCATCCACAAAATATCCATCAAATATCTCATAGACCTCGTCAAGATTTCTGTCGGGTCCAGGACCTGTATCATATTGTTTCTTTATGTGTTTCAATATGATTTCATAATAGGAGGAAGAGCTGAGCAAGTGTGTGAATTTTGCTGAGTAAGTGGCATGTGATACCTCTGTCGGAGCCCAATATTGATTAGAGTACAATCTCCAGGGCATGGTGAAACCTGAACGGTTAACCTGTGATGCCAGATTCCATACGGAGGACATATAACTGGTTAGGCCACCTCTGGATGATGTGGTTGCAGTTAGGTTACCAGCCATATAAGTGAAATTAAGTTTCTTGGATTTGTCAACATCAGAAGTCAGGCGTAGCAAGGTTGTTTTGGACAGGGTTCCACTTTCTGAGACGGGATAGAGGTATTCATTGTTTTCCTGACGATATGAAAGAAAAAATCTCAAATTGCCCAGACCTTCGCCAATAAATGGAACGGGTCCCCCAAAACCACCATCAATATTCATGTCCGGATTGACAATGTTACCAGGTTTGCGATACTGCCATTCAAATAATCTCTTTGCAGCGGATGGTGATAAATCATCACTGGGATCATCATTTGCAAGAGAGGCTTCCGAAACTGCGTTCCAACCAACAAATGAAGGATATTGACGCTGTGTATATTTATCCCAGGCTGTATACTCGCCATCTTCATTGAAATCTGTAAAGGTTTCACCCTCATCCCAAAAACCATTGTTGTTTGCATCTGTATAGGTTTCACCGACTTCAGTACCGGTCCAGGCTACTGCGTCATCTAGATAAGGTCTCAAATAGAAGGAATCTTCATCATAGGGAGATATACCGAAATGCTTCGGCTCTGCTGCACTATGCTTGATAGTCAGGGTTCCGCTGTAGCCACCACTTCCATCTTTGGTTACCACATTGACCACACCTGATCGAACGTTTCCATATTCCGCACTAAAACCACCGGTTTGCACTGAAATTTCTTGTACTGCGCTGAGCGGGATCCCCGTAATGGGTTTATTGGTCCTCTCATCTTTCAACTCAATCCCATCAATCATGAGAGCTGTTTCTTCGGTTCCACCACCCCTGACAGAAAAACCACTCACTCCAGCCTGAAGCGTCAATACTTCCGAAATACTTGTGACAGGTAATTCTTCAATTCCTTCAGCCGTAACGCTACGCTGGCTGGCGGCCACATCCATCTTGATAACTTTACGCTCAGCGACAATTACCACAGATTGACCTTCAAGCACTTCTTCGGCCAATTCAATATTTACTGTCTGAGTTCGATCGATTTCTACTCGGATATCCTCAATTGTGGTCTGAGAATAGCCAATCATCGTCGCCTTTAAAGTTTGATAACCCGGTGGAACATTTAGTATGACATAATAACCTGTAATATCAGTTACCGCCCCGAGGCTGGTTCCTTCAACAATGATATTGACACCGATCATGGCCTCACCGCTGGTCTTCTCAACCACTTCTCCTGAAATTTTGCCGGTGGTTGCTGCCATTAAAGTGGATGCTAGGGCTAACATGATAAGGAATAGACTGACTTTTCTCATATATCGTTCCTCAGGCTGTGAAATTCTATGATGGGTTATCTGTGAACCCATCAAATTCCGGATAAAATATTTGGTATTAATATTCATATTTTTATTGATTCGACCCATTTGAATCGAGAGTGAAAAAAAATTGGACAAGATTGTAAAACCTTGACAAACACATGAATGTGCATCCCCATCAATTTTGTATTGCTGAAATATAGGGATTCAATCAGTTAATACTAATTATTTATTAACTACAAGATGAGGTTCCAGTGACTGGCGTATCCTGTTGTTATTTATGCTACTAAGAAAATCCCCATAACGAAATATAGAGTAGATTTTCCCAAGTTTTAACGTGAATTATTCTCGCTGGGAAAGGTTTAAATCAATGTGCTTCTAACCAGTTGTCACCGATTCCAATATCTACTGTCAGAGGAATATCCAAATCAACGGCGTGTTCCATGGTCTCCCTAACGAGTTGAGTAAGCGTTTCAATTTCATCATCTGGCACTTCAAATACCAATTCATCATGGACCTGGAGGATCATCTTACTCTTTAGATTTTCAGCCTTTATGCGCTTATGAACTTGAATCATGGCCAATTTAATAATGTCAGCTGCGGTTCCCTGAATAGGCATATTGGTAGCGATGCGTTCTGCCCCTTCCCTGCTCATTCTATTGGAGGCATCAATATCCGGGACAGGCCGTTTTCTACCAAAGAGTGTCTGAACAAATTTATGTTCCCGGGCGAATTCGATAGTCTCATCCAGGTAATTCCGAATACCGGGGTAGGTGTTGAAGTAATCACTGATCAATTCAGCTGCTTCGCCTCTTGAAATTTCCAGTTCGTTGGACATCCGAAATGGACCAGCCCCATACATGATACCAAAGTTAACTACCTTGGCACGGCGACGTTGGTCGTCTGAGACACCAAATAGGTTGGTGCCAAACACATGTGCTGCAGTGGCCGTGTGAATATCTTCACCATTTTTAAAGGCTTCAATCAGACGCTCATCTTTTGAGTATTGGGCCATGAGTCTGAGTTCAATTTGGGAATAATCAGCCGCCAGAATTTTCCATCCGCTGGATTGAGGTCGGAAAGCCTTGCGGATGTCCCGACCCAATTCTGTTCTCACCGGGATGTTCTGAAAGTTAGGATTGGTGGAACTCAAACGCCCTGTTGCTGCTATGGTCTGATTAAAATTGGAATGAATGCGACCTGTTTTTTCGTGAATCAGCAGAGGTAAAGTATCAGTGTAGGTCGATTTGAGTTTTGCAACTTGTCTGTAGTCCAGCATATAACGTGGAATAGCATGTTCCTTGGCCAGTATCTGGAGAACATTCACATCAGTGGAAAAGCCTGTCTTGGTCTTGCGTATGGGCTTGATACCTTTTTTCTCAAAAAGAATCTCAGCCACCTGACGTGGAGAAGCCACATTAAATTCTTCACCGGCTTCTTCGAAAATAGCTTTTTCAAGTCTGACCAATTCTTTACCAAGACTCTCTGACATATCATTCAGAATACCGGCATCCACAAAGGTACCTTCACGTTCCATATCCATGAGCACAGGAATCAAGGGCAGGTCGATATCATCAAGAACCGAGTTGAGCTGGTCCTTCTCAATTTTTTCCGAGAGAATATCATAGAGTTGAAATGAAATATCTGCATCTTCTGCAGCATATTCACTAATTACATCCAGGGTTACCAGATCCATGGTGATTTGCTCTTTGCCCTTGCCTATCAGCTCTTCGATGTGAATTGGGTCTATACCTAGATATTGGACACTGAGGTCATTCATCCCATAGCCACGACCGCCTGGATTCACCAGATACCCTGCAATTTGTGAATCGAACCCAACTCCAGTGACATCAATTCCATAGCTTTTCAACACAGAAAGATCGAATTTGAGATTATGCCCCGTCTTCTTGATGGTCTCTGAATCCCAGAATGGTTTGAGTTCTCTGAGGACAATTCCAATATCATCAGGCGTAAAACAGCCATCAGGTGGGTTTGGATATTTCACGGCGATATAAACGGCACTATTGGCTTCCCAGGCAAAGGACAACCCTACAATTTCTGTAGTGAGTACATCCAGACTGGTTGTTTCAAGGTCGAAAGCCACCATCTGCTTGGTTTTAAGGGTTTCCACCAGTTCTATTAGTTCAGGAATGTGCTTCACAACAGTATAGTTTCGAGATCTCTCCTCACGAGCTGGCTCATCACCTGTTGAGTAAAGTGCACGTACATCATCCAGGGGCTTCATGAGATTGAATAGCTCAAATTCCTGGAACACGCTGCGGGCTGCATCAATATCCATGGATTCAATGCGAATCTCTTCCCAGCTTGGCATATTATCCATATCCGTTTTTATGGTGACCAATTCTCTGGATAAGAGTGCCTTATCTTTGTTCTCTTCAAGTTTGAGCTTCAATTTTGGATTTTTAACATCCTCAAGCTTCTCATATAGCTCAAGCATGCTTCCATGTTCCTGAATCAGTTTTACGGCCGTTTTAGGGCCAACACCGGGCACACCTGGAACATTATCAGAGGCATCACCCATGAGTCCCAGCAAATCGATAATCTTTTCAGGTGGAACCCCCCACTTCTCTTCAACATAGGCTGAGGTCCAAACCACATTGTCTTTTGGATTCACAATTTGAACATTGTCGTTTACCAATTGAGCAAAATCTTTATCACCTGAAAGCACTTTTACTTCAAACCCCTGTTCTGCACCGAGTTTTGAGATGGTTCCAATAATGTCATCAGCCTCAAATCCTTCACGCTTCAGATATGGAATGTTTAGTTTGGTGACGATATCATCAATGACAGGTAATTGGGCTGCCAGATCATCAGGCATTTTTTCACGGGTGGCTTTGTATTCCGGATATTGTTTGTGTCGGAATGTCTTTTCCTTGGTGTCCATGACCACTGCCAGATACTCTGGATTCTCCCGGGTCATAAGTCGCAGCATGGCATTCATGAACCCAAAAATAGCACTCACCAGTTGCCCCTTGGAGTTGATTAGGGGATTTTTGATAAAGGCAAAATGAGAACGATAGACCAGGGCTGATCCATCAATTAAATATATTACTTTAGATTTTTTATCGGTCATGATATATCCTGCTTATGGTTGAATTTGCTGAGATATAAACATTTCGACTTGCTTATGCCAGCATGAATTGCCCATTTGGCTGGATTGAATCAGTGTTTAGTTGATATCACTCAGGGCAATAAGATTATCGGACACTCCGGAGGCATACAATTCGTATGCACCTGCATCATCGATTCTCAATTTGACAATACTTCCCACCTCAAATACGCCAGTAATGACTACCTGTTGATCAATCTCAGGTGCATCCCAGATAGTACGACCCAGCATTTGCTCATCATCGTCTGGATCGGGACTGTCTATGATGATATCCAGTTCTTGACCTATCAAAGCCTGATTATTATTGAAGGCAATGCTATGCTGGAGATCCATGACGGCATCCATTCTCTGGATCTTCACATCCATGGGAACATCATCTTCCAGATCAGCCCCGCTGGTATCCTCTTCCTCAGAATAAGTGAACACACCAAGACGGTCAAATTGAATTTCTTCCAGGAAGTTCAACAGGGTATCAAAATCTTTCTCCGTTTCCCCGGGAAAGCCAACAATGACAGAGGTTCTTAATTTCAGCTGAGGTATCTCCTGCCGCAGTTCCAAAAGTAATCTACGTAGGCCATCAGCATCCAGCCCCCGCTTCATTGAAGTGAGCATATTTGTGGAGGCATGCTGAACCGGAATATCCAGGTAAGGCAGTATCCGCTTGGCGTTTTTAAAGATAGGAATAAGCTTCCTGGAAAAATGGGAAGGGTGAGCATAGTGCAAACGGATCCAATCCAGGCCTTCAATCTTGTCTAATTCAGCCAATAGTTCATGGAGGTAACGCTTGGGTCTCAGGTCCCAGCCGTAGGTAGTCGTGTCTTGTCCAATGACCATCATTTCTCTGACACCACGAGCCACCAGTGATTTGGCTTCACTCACTAGAGAATCCACTTCCCGACTTCTCTGTTTGCCACGCATGAGAGGTATTGCACAAAAACTGCATACATTGTCACAACCCTCACTGATTTTAAGATAGGCATAATGACGTGGAGTCAGGAGTTTTCTCCGATGATCCGGATCATCAGCCAGGTGGGGTTTGGATGCGATATACTCAAAAATATTCCGAAAATCCTCTGTGACAAAAAACTTGTCAACCTCAGGCATTTCCTGGGTTAGCTCTTTCTTGTAACGTGCTGATAGACAGCCTGCTACAAGTAGCTCTTTAAGTTGACCGTCGGTTTTTAATTGGGCAGCTTCAAGAATGACCTCAACCGATTCCTGCTTGGCGTCACCGATAAAACCACAGGTGTTGATGATGATGGTATTGGCATCCTCAGGTTCATCAACCAGTTCTATGCCAGCTGATTCAAGCCCACCTGCAATGATCTCACTATCAACGGTATTCTTCACACATCCCAAACTGATGATGTGGACTTTTTTATTAGATTGAGGCATTGTCAGATTTTTCCTTGGATGCAGTAGGCTGGTAGCATGCTACCAGCCTACGACCCTACCTCAAATAATGCCTGCACATAGCTCGCAGCATCAAAATCCTGTATATCTTCCTTTTGCTCTCCAATACCAATGTATTTCACAGGAATATCAAGGTTGTGGTGAATGGCTATGGCTATCCCACCCTTGGCGGTTCCATCCAGTTTTGTAAGAAAGAGATGATCGACTGGTGTGACCTCTGAAAACTGGCGAGCCTGGATAAGACCATTTTGCCCCGTGGTGGCATCAATAGTCAAAACAGTTTCATGGGGAGCACTGGGTATAACTTTTTTAACGACACGCTGGATTTTATCCAATTCAATCATGAGATTCTTCTGAGTGTGCAATCGCCCTGCAGTATCAATGAGAACCACATCTATCCCCCGCTGATTGGCACTTTGAAGCGCATCATAAACAACTGCACTTGGATCTGCAGCATCTTTTTTGGTGAGTTCAGCGCCACTTCGTTCTGACCATATCTCAAGTTGCTCTATGGCAGCTGCACGGAAGGTATCTCCGGCTACCAGAAGCACGCTTTTGCCCTGACTGGTATAGTGGTAGGCTAACTTTCCTATGGATGTAGTTTTCCCGGTTCCATTCACACCCACAACAAGGATAACATGGGGTTTTTCCGTAGTTTCGGTTGGGATTTGCTTCACCTCCATACGACGCATAATGTCGGATTTTAGAAATTCCACCACTGAATTCATTTCAACCACCTGGTTGAGGGGAAAATTCATACGCAGATCTTCAATAATCTCAATGGAGAGTTCTACACCAATATCCGCAGAGATGAGAATTTCTTCGATCTCCTCCAGCAATTCATCAGTTAGGGGTACTGATCCAGTAAATAATTTGCTTATACGGTTGTTAAACTGTGTACGTGAACGGCTTAAACCTTGTTTAAGTCGATTAAATGCAGACGAAAAAATCATATCTTGACACTTTATTTAATGATTAATAATCAGGTGTTACGAGGGTTTCTTGACATCAACCTGATAAAGATGGTAATAACGTTTCAAATAGAAAAACAGGGAGAAAGAGCCAACAACCACCGTAAGATAGAGTATATAATCAGCCCATGGATGCAGCTCAAATATCATAAGTATAAAGGTAATACTGGTGAGGAATATGGACCATTTACCGGTTCGATTTGCTTGCATATCACGCTTTGAATCTTTGCTGACATAGTATCCTAAGCCAAATATTAACAGTTCTCTAATTATGATAAAAGCCACAAACCAGCCCGGTATAGCCCTGGCAATTGGTTTTGCAAAAAACAGCACACCAAATACCACAATTTTATCAGCCATTGGATCAAGGAATTTCCCAAACCGACTCACTTCATGATAAGAACGTGCAAACCAGCCATCTAGATAATCAGAAAACATAGCCAGAATGATCCAGAAAACGGCCCACAGCGGGAAATCTGCGACGCCACCTTCCCATCTATTCAATAAATACACCAGGGGGAACACCATAAAAGCTCTAGCCAATGAAGTCAGATTAGCAGCGGTGAGAAACTTTTTTATGGTTGCATAGTTTACCATTTATTGACTAAACCTAACTCCGTATTTCTCTAATTCAAAGTTGGGGTCAGAAATTAGTTCCTCAGTCCGACCCGCTCTGGCAATTTTTCCATTAATAAGACAGATAATATCCGATGATTGCCTTACAAATTCAGCATTGTGCGAGATAATGATTACCCTCGCATTCGTGCCGGCCAAATTATGTAATTTTGATAGAAGCACCATGTTTTCTTTTGTTGTAACACCAATCTCTGGTTCATCAAGAATCAAACGGGCTGGTTCTAGATAAAACACACAAACCAGTGCCATGCGTCGTCGTTCTCCCCCACTCATGAGTAGAAAGGGAAAATGAAGCATGCCTTCTGGATCGGAGAATCCAAGTTCTTCAATGAGACTCACCAATCTAGTTTGATTTATTTCCTGTGATAGCAAGGCACTAAGCTGTTCACTTACGTTTTCAGCAAATAGAAACCGGTCAAGATGCTGAGGTAAATAATACCACTTTTCATCTGAGTTATGTGATGATAACTCGGCTAAAGTTTCCCCATAGGTGCTCTTACCAGATCCGTTTTCTCCGATGATACAGGTATATCCAGCTCCACTAATTGATTGCTCAGGAGCTTCTAGAATAAAGGACGGATTATCGCCATATGTCTTTCTCAATGCTGGAATTGTGTGATTCATAGGGTAGCCAGGCTCACATTGGATTGATCCAGGTCGATCACATGGGTTCCCCACTTGAGTTCAGAGACGAATTGGGTGACATGTAAAATTGTTTTTCCGGATTGGTGCGCTTTCTCCAGGAATGCCTTAAGTATGGAGGCCTTGGTCTGATCAAGATATGAGCTTGGTTCGTCTAATATCAATAAAGGAGCATCCTGCATCATGAATTGAGCCAGTGCCAGGGATTGTCGCTCTCCCCCTGATAAACTTTCCACGCTTCGACTCCATAGAGTATCCAAGCCCAGTGTGTGCAGTATTTCCTCCATATTGGGCACCACCACATCATCTCTTTGATAGCTCATTTCCTCAGCCACCGTTTCCGAGAAAAAAAGATCCTCAATTTGTTGAGTTAAATAGGCTATTCGATTGGTTTTTATTGCTTCTGGATAGCCAGGTCTGACGATAATGTCATTTAGTAAGACTTCACCAGATTCTGGTTCTACCAACCCAAGGATAAGCTTAACCAGACTGCTTTTACCACTACCATTTCCACCAATAATCGTCACAAACGATCCTGATGGAATACATAGGTTTAAATCCTGAAATATGGTTTTTTGAAATATTTTCCAGCGATAAGAAAGTGCCAGGTTTTTAACCTGAATATGGCACGGCATGGTTTTATTTCTCGCGTTGAATATTGTAATCGATAAACTGAATCATGGAGTGTTTAACAGCTGAATCGGGGAAATCACTCAGCGCAGTCTTGGCTTTATCAGAATAGTCCTGAAGTTTTTGTTTGGTGTATTCCAGGCCACCATAGCGATTGATAAACTCTAGAACATTTTGTTGAATAACCTTATCGCTGCCCTTTTTGGTCATGCGCTTAAATTCCCGTTGCTCCTGCTTGCTACACTGCTGCAGTGCATGTATCAGAGGTAAAGTTACCATATTGTGTTTAACATCCAGACCAATAGGTTTTCCCACAGATGAAGCACGTCCTTCAAAATCGAATAGATCGTCTTTGATTTGAAAGGCAATTCCAAAATTTCGACCATATTCGTACAGCGCATCCCACACCTTTTGGTCATCGGATGTAGTCATGGCACCCAGCTTACATCCTGTGGCAAGTAGTGAAGCCGTTTTATCCTCAATCATATCATAATAGGCATCTTCAGTCATCGTGTCGGAGCGAGCACGATCTATCTGGTCAATTTCGCCAGTCACTAGCTTATCAGCAGTGTTCGCAAGGAGCTCCAACATCTCTGGATGCTTGAGAGCAACCATTTTCACCAACGCTTTGGAGAAAAGATAGTCTCCAATGAGTACGCTAATTTTGTTGCGCCAGATAGAGTTGATGCTGGGAAGCCCCCGTCTGGTTTCAGCCTCATCCACAACATCATCATGAACCAGGGTGGCAGTGTGTAAGACCTCCACCAAAGTTGCAGCAGAATAAGTTTGCTCCGTACATTCACCACTAAGTCGGGCCGAAAGCAATAAGAGCATGGGGCGCATCTTTTTACCCTTTTGGGCAATGACATATTTCATGACCTGGTTAATCAGAAACACATGGGATTTGAGAGAATTCTCAAAATAGTGTTGAAAGCTATTCAGCTCAGCCTGAATAGGCCGTAGGAGATCATCCAAGGAAATCTTCAAGCAACTCGTCCTCTTTATTTATTCCCTCAGATTCAACTTCTTCCATCTCGGCTTTTTCCTGCTTTTTTTGCTTAACAAGTTTCGCGACAAAAATGCTGACTTCATACAGGAGAACCATAGGCATGGCTACACCCACCATGGTAAAAGGATCAGCAGGTGTGAATATCGCCGATACCATAAGTATGCCCAGATAAGCAAAACGACGAACTTTCCTCAAAATATTGGGGGTCACAATACCGATCTTAGCCAGGATGAATACAACAACGGGAAGTTCAAAAGCCATTCCTGTAAAAAGTATAAGGATGGTGATATAATTGAGATAGTCAGTGATGGTTACATAGTTAACCAGACCTTCAAGGCCATAGTTCAGTACTGCAAAAAATTTCAACGACCAGGGTATCATTACAAAATATGAGAAAAGCCCACCGATAACAAAACTCACGATAGTTGTAATGATGAGCATAGGAGCGAATGAACGCTCATCGTCTAGCAGTCCAGGAGCAATAAATTTCCAGACTTGATGAATAATAACCGGTAGGGAAAACACAATACCCAGGACCACTGCCACCCGCATTTTAGCCAGAAAAACACCAAGAATGGTTGTGTTCAGAAGATCCAGTTTGGGTTCAGTGTTTTCAATGGGAATGCTCAAGATGTAGATGAGCTGATTGGAAAAAATAAAACCAATGACCGCAAAAAGAAGAATACTACTAAAGGCTTTTATAACTCTCCACCTCAACTCTTCGAGGTGATCCAGCAGTGGCATTTCAGTATTACTTACTTTTGACATAGTCGATTAAGATAAAAGGATTAGAGGTGAGAAAAACCCCAATTGAATATAGAAGTAAACAAATCTATCCAACCTACAACTTCAATTACCCACCACCTCTGATTTGAATTTCACTTTGAAAATTTATTTAAAACTTGACTTTATCTGCTATTAATAATTGGAAATATTGAATTTGAATTCCCCCATATTGCGTTTTATACTATTTGCTGACTATGAATCGATGCTACTTACAAAAGAATCAACAGCCTGACACAGCCGGAAACAGGATCGAAAAAAGGTCTTTAACTGGATTCAGTTTGGTTGAGCTTATGATTGTGATTCTTATAATCAGTGTGCTTGCTGCTGTTGCAGTGCCCATCTACCGAGGTAGTATTCAAAAAGCTGTCAGAGCCGAAGGTGAGGCCGCCCTTGGGTCAATACGTAATGAGGTTCGAGCTTATTACGGTGAGTGGGGTGTCTACCCTACCGAAGATTTAGGTCAAATCATGACCCAGGATTGGCATAACATTCAATCGGGTGAACTAGATGGCAATAATTTTACAGAAAATTCCTATTACTATCAGGGCGGTGGTTCAATATACTTGATTGGAGTTCATCGAGGGCAGGTCATGGATCTACATCGCTCCCTCAACCAGGATGGCTTGTTTCAAGACTGGGATGTTAATGTTGATGAATAATTCTTTAACTGTCAGGTAGCATTTAAGGTTTTATCAAACCACTACATCACTTCTCATCGTTTTCAATTCGCTTCATCCTTCAACAGAGAATCCACAATTTTACCAGGTAAGATGCTCATGACATTTTCAGTGTTCATGGCTTGATCCAATTGTGTCTTGTTTGCTTGCGTCCAAAATGTGTTAAGAACGTTTTCATCGATATGAGATTTAATCTTAAAAAGGATTCTGTCCTTGAAATTCTGACGGATGATACCATGTTCATCTAAGAATTGACGATGTTCTACCAGGGCATCCGTTAAATCTGAAAGCCCCTCATCTTTAAGTGCACTGGTTTTAATGACCTGAGGTGGCCATAATCCCTTTTCTGGATGTCTCATCTCCAACATGGACTGAATCTGGGCAAAAGCTTGATTGGCTCCCTGTCGGTCTGCTTTGTTAATAATAAACAGATCGGCTATCTCCATGAGACCGGCCTTCATAGCCTGAATATCATCACCTGATTCTGGAACAAGTACTACAAGAGTCGTGTCAGCTGCTTTTGCGACATCCAGCTCCACCTGACCCACTCCCACGGTTTCGTAAACAATGATATCGTAACCGGCAGCATCAAAGATATCAGCAGCATCCTGAGCCCTCAGAGCCAAGCCACCGTGACTTCCACGAGTGGCCATAGATCGAATGAAAACGCCTTTGTCAGCATAGTGCCGACCCATGCGAACGCGATCTCCCAGGATGGCTCCCCCTGTAAAGGGGCTGGTGGGATCTACTGAAATGACAGCGATACGTTTGCCCTGATTGCGCCAATATGTGATGATTCGATCAACCAATGAGCTTTTACCAGCTCCAGGAGGACCAGTCACACCAATTCGATAGGCTCGACCGAGATGTTTAAACAAAGCATCTGTGATTTCCATATCGAGGTTATCGGTATTTTCTACAAATGAAAGCGCCCGGGAAATGGCCAGGCGCTTGGAATCTAATATTCCATTTAAATCAATTTTCATGGTGGGTAAGATCAGAATTTGAGCTGATATATTTCCTTAAATTTACTGTATTTACGAATAATGACCTTCTGTCCATCACGGGTAAGCCAATTCTTCTCTTCCAATTTTTTCATCATACGTGAAACCGTTTCGCGGGTGGTCCCGGCCATATTGGCAATATCCTGCTGCATGGGCATATTTCCCAGTGTGACATCACCCATTTTATAGGTGCCATTTTCTTCAGCAAGCCCAATGAGGATAGAGGCGATTTTACCTTCAGCATCACTGAGCGTCAAATATTCTAGGTGCATATCGGTTTTTCTAAGACGCAGGGCTAATTCCATCAACAGGGCAGTAGCCACGGATGGGTGGTGCTCCAGAAGGTCCAAAAATTCTCGACGATTAATAGTTTGAATTTTGCATTCAGTCAAAGTAATTACATTGGCAGATCTGGTTTCTCCATCCAGGATGGCCAATTCGCCAAAGAAATCTCCTTCTCGAAGGAAGGCCAGAACAGCTTCACGTCCATCTTCTGCCAGGCGGGTCACTTTTACAGAGCCGGATTCAATTACAAAAAAGTTGTCTCCAGATTGTTCTTGATGGAGGATATGCTGATCTTTATCGTAGGATTTCTCCTGACAAACTTCAGCAAGATGTGTGAGTACTTTGTCGTTTAAATCCGAGAATAAAGGAACCAACCTCAAGGAATCTTTTATTTCTTCTACCCGATCACTCATCCCACTCTCCTCCTGGTGACAATATTGTCAAAATATTGTGAGTTTAAATCTGTGATATTTAAAACTCATTTTTCTATAGCATTCTTAAATATTTCGTAAAGTAGGCAGAAATGAGGCAAAGCAAAATCAGAAAATTCAAAATGGAAAATTATTTAGCGTGCTTTATATGATTGAAAAGACATGCAAATGCCTGATTTTTATTTCCACTTAAAGCGTTGACAGAGGTGTGGTGCGCATCTATATTCGCGGGCATTTTTGAGGAGAAAGAAAAAATATGCCTGTAAAAAAGACCATCGCGAAACGTATCAGACAAGCTGAAAAAGCCCGTATACGCAATAAGCATTATAGTTCATTGATGAAAAGCGCTATCAAAAAAGCCATGGCTGCTGACAATGCCGAGAACGCAACTGCTCTTGGACATTCCGCCATCGTGATTATTGACAAAGTAGCTGCTAATGGAATTATCCATAAAAATAAAGCTGCTAACCAGAAATCACGTGTTGCCAAACATATGGCGACCTTTTCTTAAAGCACTTTTCTGCAATTTATAGTCACTGCGACTATAGCGTCATTTAGACCGGTGATTCACCGGTCTTTTTTTTACATAATAATGAAGTAATACAGAGTCGGACATCGAGGTCCTCGAAATGTCCTGCAATATGTTTAAGAAAGAGGCTTCGAGAGCCTCAGCCTCCGGAAATAAGTGCTAGTATACTTCGTTGGTCAGACAGTGAACCGAACCGCCGGCATAGCGAAAACTAGTTAGGGGTGTCACATACCTCTGGATACCCATCTCAGCCAATTGGTCTTCGATACCGGGAGTTGAAAACTTGCTGCTGTTTACCATGATACCTGGTGCAATAAGGGCATTTACTGCGTAATCTCCCAGTTCGCCTTCCATACCGGATGAGTCCAATTGGGAGACTTCCATTACTTTTACTCCTAATGAGCGAATCTCACGCATGCTTTTTTCACTGAGCATATCAGCAGTCACTATCACAGCTTTCATTTCATTTTCTACTGTGACAACCGGTGTAAAGACAGTATCAAGATGATAACCTTCTGATTCCACCAGGATGTAATGATCTGGTCGAATGATGTTTCGTACAAAATCATGCCCCGCCTTGTTTGAACGTGATAGACCACCGAAATAATAACTGCCATGAATGGTTTCAAGATAATTGATATCCCCCCCCTCAAGGAGAGCACCTTCTGGCAGGGTAACTACTGTTTTTCCAAGTTTTGATTCCACTAATTTGGTATGGAACTCACCTTCGTAGATACGGTCTTTAACACTAAATCGACTTTTAATCCAGATTCCTCTGAAGATCATTCCCCCATCTCTTATAAAGACAGCATCATGATAGAGGCTATCAGGTCGATTCAATTCATCGGGAAATGGAACTATATGGAGATGGAAACCGGCAGTCAGTAGGGTGTCTACAAAATTCAGCCATTCTTGTCTAAGCAAGTTTTGATCAGGGACAATCCCATGTTCCTGGGCATACAGCGTGGCAAAATTCATGCTCGATTCGGTTTCCCCTTGATGTACGGGGTAACCTTTGTACCACATTCCGTGAACTTTCTCAGTTACCGGGGCCAACCCCAGCAATATAATTTCTCGATTGTGTAAATGTGCATTCATGGGATCAAGATAGGACAGAAGTTAGGAGTTAGAAGGTAGAAGTTAGAAAGTAGAAAGTAGAAAGTAGAAAGTAGAAAGTAGAAAGTAGAAAGTAGAAAGTAGGAAGTAGGAAGTAGGAAGTAGGAAGTAGGAAGTAGGAAGTAGGAAGTAGGAAGTAGGAAGTAGGAAGTAGGAAAATGGAAATGGCTAGTTTCCTTAATTCCCAAAATAATTCAGATGTCTGAGAATTGATATAATTGAGATTCTCTTTGTGGAACATGTAGTTCTGATTTAATTAGACGCGATGGATATTAGTAAAATATTAAGCGAATGGCCCTTTGATCCCCTGACAGTAAGTGCAAGAATAATCAAGGCTGAAAATGGTCGCCAGCTGGTTCAGATGCGGGTAGATCTGGGTCTTATCCAAATGGAATATATGGGGAGACCTGATGGTCATCGTCCTGAAGGATTCGATTCCTATCTTGACTATTATCGCTCTCTGGCTGCTGCCGAAAAAGAGTTTACCTTAGATCCGCGTCAATCCTTTAACCTGAGACAGGAAGGGATGCAGTATTATCATCGTTATCTCAGCCTACATCAGTTGAAAGACTACCAGGGTGTAATTCGAGATACCCGTCACAATCTTGATATCCTAAATGTCATTGCGAATTATGCCGGCGCGGTTGAGAACATTACCAGTCAACAGCATCGTCCATATGTGATGATGATGAATACTTCAGCTAAAACCATGTTAAAGCTTGAGTCCAACGACAAGAGTGAAGCTTTGAGAATTCTAAAAGCAGGTGTTCGTCAGATTAAACATATCTATAAAAATGTTCTTGACGATCCTCAACCCGATTTAAGTCCTGAAATTTTTCAGCTTCGTGAATTACAGCACCGTATTACAGACGATGGGGTTCCCTCAGAGTTACCTGTGCAGGAAAAACTTGAAATTGAGTTGCAGATGGCTTTGCTTTCTGAAAATTATGAGGAAGCAGCTCTACTTCGAGACCAGATTGCCAGATCATCCAAGTAAACCGTTTTAAAAACTACAATTATTCAGGTAAAATCAGCGATCGGTAGGTCGCCAGGTTTACAATTGGTGGCTTGAAAAGATCCTGGAGGACCATTCCTACAGCTCCCAGAGTACCTGCCCGATTCTTTAGAGCACCCGCTTTTATTTTAACTACTTCAGCAGGGATCAATAGAACATCTGCTTTTGCACTCCGAGTTGCCGAATCAAGGACCATGGGACACTTATCAATAACGGGACCACCCATGATTATCAATTCCGGATTAAATAGATTGATCACACCAATGGTCAGTATCCCAAGAATTTCACCAAACTCTTTGAGAGCATCTAGAGCCAGTTCATCATTGTTCTTGGCAGCTGAAGCGATGCTCTGAAGATTAATTTCAGCATCTTTTAAGATGGTCATTCTTCCATTGGAGCTAGCAGCCTGCTGCATTGAAAATTCCAGGTGTTGTGTGGTAAGAATTTCACCAAAACGACGCTGATCTTGATACAGTATGGGATATTTACCGCGATTAATTCCACGGGCAGAAATTTCAGTATAACCAACTTCTCCAGCTGAGGCAGTAATTCCACGATAGATATCACCATTGATGATGATTCCGGCCCCGATTCCCTCACCCAGCCAGATATAGACCACATTCTTGGCCTGCTGACCAGCTCCCCAATGGTATTCACCCAGGGTAATGGTTTTAACATCATTTTCCATATAGACTTTGGTATCAAGGGAGTCTTCAAGGAAAGTCTTAATGGGAAAGCCTTCCCACTCTTTTAGTGAGTGCGTAGACAAAATCGAACCAGCTTCATAATCAATCAGTCCAGGTAATGCAATTCCCACACCTAGAATCGATGCCATTTTTTCTTCATCACCAACCATTTTCTCAATTGATCTTGTGATTCGAGTCAAAATCGCCTTGGGGTTGGTGTTATCATTAAAATTAACCACACCTTCATGCAAAATTTCAGCATTCATATTGGTGATGAGGATGGTTGCGCTATGTAAATGTACTTCTACTCCAATGGCCAGACCAGCATCTGCGTTGAACTCTAACATCACAGGTCGCCTACCACCCTGAACAGTAGACTCCCCTTTGCCAATCTCGAAAAGAATATTGGTCCCAAGAAGACGGCGAACAATCCCCCCGATGATTACTTTCGAAACACCCATACGACGGGCTACTTCAGATCTGGAAATAGGACCTTCATCGCGGACAATTCGCAAAACAGATATTTCATTAATTTGACGGACAAAATGGAAATTCGATTTTTTCATAGCTATCCCCAGAGCTCAACTGGTACTGTCACTCCAGAATGGAATCTTTAGTTTGTTGAGGTCTACTTTACAATCTTCGTTTGCAGTTTGTATTCCAAGGTCAGTAAGTTAATCTTTTTTACTTACTAATGCTATCGCTTTGTGTATTGATTCAACAGAGAGCCGGCTTAGATTCAGTTGAATGCATTATCAAGCCAATATTCTCTAGTTATATGTGCAGACCTGCGTGGATAAGATGACTTTTCTATCCACAAGCTGGATAGTTAGGCAAAATCACAACTTAGGAAAGTATCATGAGCTCATACATACTCTTTGAACCTGAGAACCTATCCCCTTTTGGACCTCTAACGCTCCTCCGTTCTGTTGCTGAACTTCGATACGGCATTTATTCCAACCTGGAAAGAGCCCAGCACATATTTGCTGATGATCAAGTCCAATTGTGGGTCCGGCCCATATTGGCTGATGAGCACAACGAAAAGTATCCTGATATTCCAATAAATATGGAAGCAGAGAAAGACGCCATATTTTTAAATGCAGCCACTCCAGCCTGGTTGTACCCATCTGCCATTTCAATCCTCAATGAATCAGGTACATCTGCAGTAGTCATTGACAATCAGATTGTTGCTGCACGAACTGGATCAACTATGAAATTCAGTTCTGACTTTCACCTATCACTTGAAAAACTGGAAAAAATTGTCTGCAACGTCGAGATTTGCGAGAATCATCCAAATTGGATATGGGATTATTTGGATTTCATCGCCCCGGCAATCGAATTTGATGCAAAAATGTGGGTTGAAGAAAATAACATCCTCAACAAACTTCCAGCCGATCTATACACGCTCACAGATCGCAATATTTTCATCCACAATACTGCACAGATTGGAAAATTCGTCCATCTGGATGCCAGCAATGGACCCATCGTTATTGATCAGGATTGCAAAATCAGTCCCTTCAGTTCAATTGTTGGTCCAGTATACCTAGGCAAACGAACCTCATTAAAGCCCTCCACCTCCATCAGACAGTCTGTCGTTGGTAGAGTTTGCAATTTGGGTGGTGAGGTCAAGGGCTGTATCATTCATCCATATTCAAACAAGAGTCATGATGGTTTTCTAGGTGATTCCATTCTAGGGTCATGGATCAATCTGGGAGCAGGAACCATCACCAGTAATATGAAGAACAATTACCAACCGATTCGTGTATCCTGGGATGGCAATAATTATGAAAGTGGTCGTCAATTCCTGGGTTCCATCATTGGTGATCATGTTAAAACCGCCATTGGCGTCCGCTTAAATACCGGCACCCTGATCGGGCCATTCTGTAACGTCTTTCAAGCTGATTTTCCACCGCGGGCTATCCCCTCCTTTTCATGGGGAAATGGAACCCATGAGTTGGAAAAAGCTATACAAACAGCTGAGCTCATGCTCAAGCGCCGAAGCTTAGCCCTGTCTAAGACTCAGATTAAGTTGATCACCGATCTGGCTGAAGATCACACTCACTTTGTTCACTTCTAAGAAACATTGTTCATTTTACAGGACTCTCATGAATTATTCTCGGATATTTAGACTTTCTGCGGCAACACTGGCTGTACTGATACTCGTCACCTGTAGTAGTCAACCTGCAGCTGTTGATTCAACACCCTGGGTAAGAGCCACACTCAAGAAATTAACTCTGCGTCAAAAAATATCCCAGATGATGGTCTATTCCATGAGACTGGACTATTTGCCAGCCGAATCTGCCCGTTGGCAGGAAATCGAGGGTCTCCTCGAAACCGATGGCATCGGATTCATTCATGTCTGGGGTGGTGAAACCGCGTCCGCCCTCACCCTTCTCAATGAAATGCAGTCACGATCCCTGGTGCCCATCATGATAGAAGCCGATCTGGAATACGGGCTTCAAAAAAGATTTGGTGCAGGGACGCAATTACCATGGCCTATGGCCCTGGCTGCCACTGGTGACCCAAAATGGGCATTTGAAGCCGGTCGAATCACTGCTGAGGAGGGTCGTGCTCTAGGTGTTCATCTTGCTCTGGCCCCCGTAGTTGATGTGAATAACAACCCATCCAACCCCATTATTAACACTCGCGCTTTTAGTGAGGACCCTGATGAAGTCGCACGCTATGCCATCAGTTTTATGCAGGGACTCCATTCGCAGGGTATGCTAGCTACGGCAAAGCACTATCCAGGTCATGGGGACACTCAGACTGACTCACATATATCTCTGGCACAAATTCCCTCTGATTCTGCTCGTCTGTGGAATGTGGAGCTCAAACCGTTTCAAGCCATCATCGATGCTGGTGTTGATCTGGTCATGGTGGGTCATCTTGATGCAGGTGAATTTCAGATGGAGCCAGGTATTCCATCCAGCCTCTCCCCTTATTGGCTACAGGATATTTTAAGGAAACGGCAGGGCTTTAAAGGGGCTATCATTACTGACGCCATGGCCATGGGTGGTATTACCAGAAATTTCCCCGATCGATATGCCTTGATCCAGACCATTAAGGCTGGTTCAGATATCATTATTCAGAATCGGAATTATAAAGGCTCAGTGGACTGGGTTGAAGAAGCTGTGAAAGATGGGTTGATCAGCGAAAGTCGAATTGATGAATCCGTGGTGAGGATTTTGACCCTCAAACAAAAACTTGGTCTGGACAAAAAGAAAACTTTAAGCCTATCTGATATGCAGCTTAGACTGGGCACCCAACACAATAAGTCTGTGGCTCAGGATATCATGGCCAAGGCTGTCACGCTGGTGAGAGACAATCAGAACCTGGTGCCTGTGAGTATGACGGATTCACAACATGTCTATATTGTCGATATCCGTGACTGGGCCAATGATCACGATAGATCCACTATTCAATCTGTGCTCCAGCGCTCACTGAATAATGCTTCAACCTGGATACTGGACAATTCTGATCTGACTACAACCTATGATAATGTTCTGGCAAGTATTCCAGATTCTGCCAGGGTGATCTTAAATATCTTCAGTCGGGTTAAAATGAATAAGGATCGAGTACTTTTACCTGCCGTTCAAAGTGCCTTTGTTGATTCCCTTTCTCGTAAGACACCTCATATGATTGTCACCAGTTTTGGGACGCCTTATTTAATCCGGGCTTTTCCTGATATCCCCACCTATCTCGTGACTTATAGCAGTCAAACTGAGATGCAGCGAGCGCTTGCCAGGGCGTTATTAGGGAAGGCTAACATCACGGGCAAGCTTCCCATCACCATTCCAGATATAGCAAAGCGCGGTGATGGCTTAAGAAGAAATGGAATCCCCACATCAAGTGTGACAACCAGGGTTAAATCCAGACTCCAACCAACGATTCTCCAACATGTGGCTCCCGAAGACATTGGAGCCGACCCTGGAAGAATTATGCCTCATGTGAATCAGGCACTTGCTGAAAATGCCTGGCCTGGCGGTGTCCTGTTGGCAGCCAAGGACGGCAAAATTTTTATGCATGAATATTTTGGTGAACATACCTACGATTCAGACCGCCAAACCTACCGCGGGGATGTTTTTGATCTGGCCTCAGTGACCAAAGTGATAGCCACCACATCGGCAGCTATGAAACTTTATGAGGAAGGCAAACTTAATCTGGACAGCACGGTGGTCTCCTATCTCCCAGAATTTGCTGGACCCGATTCGTTGAATGACTCATTAAAACAAACAATTACAGTTAAAAATTTATTGACCCATACGGCAGGCATGAAACCTTTCAAGCGATTTTACGCCATGGAGTCTCCCAACCGGGAAGCACTGCTGGACAGTGTGTTTGAATCAGAGCTGGATACAATTCCTGGCACCAAATACAAATATTCCGATATTGGTTTGATTACTCTGGGTAAAGTGATTGAGAAACTGGCTGGGACTGATTTGAATGCCTTTACGGATAGTGTCATTTTTGGACCCCTTGCCATGCATGGCACTGGTTATCTACCGGATCAACGGCTTGATCGAATTGTCCCAACTGAGATCAGTGAGCTGGACAGCATGCTGGTGCATGGGTTTGTCCATGATGAAAACTCACATTCCCTGGGTGGGATTACTGGACATGCAGGTCTTTTTGCTACAGCAATTGATCTGGCCAGGTTTTCACAGATGATGCTAAACAATGGCACTTTGGGTGATACCGTCATATTCAAACCTGAGACCATCGAATTGTTTACCAGCAGAGCGAATATGCTGGATGACGACAACTCTCGCTGTCTGGGTTGGGATAGTCCTTCTGAAAGCAGTTCAGGTGGTGTGTATTTGAGTTCCAATAGTTTTGGTCATACAGGATTCACAGGAACCTCCATTTGGATTGATCCTGACAATCAAATGTTTGTCATTCTCCTCACCAATGCGGTCCATCCCAATCGCAGTTACAAATATCCCAACTATTTTGACTGGCGCCAGCGTGTGCATTCATCAGTATACGAAAGTCTAGGTTTTAATGAAATCACGGAAGGTCTGGAATGGCGAGATCGTTGGGCTAGAGAAGAGAAACGGCGAAACTCCTGGTGGTACAATATATTTCATTAAAAGGATACCGATGACTGAGCTTGTCGAAGTTGAGAATGAATAAATGGGAGTCAACAAGTCATCTCGAGCGCATCCTTCGAGAGCCTCGGGATGTCAAGGGATCTACATAATAGGTCTTCGCGTGCAGAGCGCGGCGATCTCTGGGTTCGAGATTGCCACGGATCTTCGATCCTCGCAATTACTAGATCTGGAGACTGAACCTGCCCGCCCTGTCGTAGCTTAAGGAGCGAAGATGGGTCGAAGTCAACAAAATTGAATTGATAGAATAATGGACATTTCGACGAGCTCAATGTCCAGAATGATAAACTTTGGAGATAAGATGCACATAAAAATTCGACCTCACAATGATGCAAGCCGCAAACAATATGAACAACATGGGCATTACCATGCTGGTGATGCGGGTCTCGATTTGTTCATCATGGAAAACCAAATCATTAGAGCTGGTGAAACTGCACCTCTGAAACTGCAAATATCCTGCGAGACAGCCTCAGGCCAGCCCTACTATCTCATGCCTCGTTCAAGTATCTCTAAGACCCCTTTAAGGATGTCAAACTCCATTGGTTTGATAGATGGTGGCTATCGCGGTGAAATAATCGGGATGGTTGATAATATCAAGACTGAGGATTACCGGGTATCTGCAGGAGATCGTCTGTTCCAATTGGTGGCTATGGATGGCTCAGCCATCACCTTCGAGCTGGTAGATGAGCTAAGTGATACCACACGTGGAACCGGTGGATTTGGGAGTACCGGGAACTAGTTTTCCTTTTCATAACAGATCGGCGGTCTGGGTTTTATCCTTCATTCGCTCCATCTCATCAAAATAAATTCTAATTGCTTTCATGTAAAACAACGTCATGAAAAATGGATAATATCGGCATATGCTTCTGTTATTATTTAGGATATAGACGTTTTCTACTCATCTCAAATCGTTGATTTTTACTTGGAGTGACATTGTAACCTGAATATTATTTGGCGCTCTAAAGGTCTGAGTGCCAATAGAGCATATTATTTGAATATTATGAGTCAGTAACTACTGACAATCCTTTAAAAGAAACGAGAGGAATAACAGAAAAATGGCAAAATACATCGAATTTGATCAGGAAGCCCGGTCCAAACTGAAGACTGGTGTTGATGTTCTGGCAAACGCTGTAAAAGTAACACTGGGACCCAAGGGTCGTAATGTCGTTATCGACAAAAAATTTGGTGCACCAACGATTACTAAAGATGGTGTAACCGTAGCAAAAGAAATCGAACTGGATGATCCACGTGAAAACATGGGTGCCCAGATGGTACGCGAAGTTGCATCAAAGACTTCTGACATTGCTGGTGATGGAACTACCACAGCAACCGTACTTGCTCAGGCTATCGTCACACAGGGTTTGAAGAACGTTACAGCTGGCGCTAACCCAATGGAAATCAAACGTGGTATCGATGCTGGTGTTAAGCAGGTTGTAGATTATCTCCAGACATTGAGCAAAGATGTTAAGAGTAATGAAGAAATTGCCCAGGTTGGAACTATTTCAGCTAACAATGACAAAGCTATTGGTGATTTGATTGCAGAAGCCATGGACAAAGTTGGCAAAGACGGTGTTATCACTGTTGAAGAATCCAAAACCATGGATACACACTTAGAGACAGTTGAAGGTATGCAGTTTGATCGCGGTTACCTCTCCCCTTACTTTGTGACCAATGCAGAGAACATGGAAACACTACTTGAAGATGCTTTGATCCTGATCTATGATAAAAAGATCAGCACCATGAAAGATCTGCTTCCAATTCTTGAAAAATCCTCACAGACTGGCCGTCCTCTCCTCATCATCGCTGAAGATGTTGATGGTGAAGCTCTAGCCACACTGGTTGTCAACCGTCTCCGCGGAACACTTAAGATTGCTGCTGTAAAAGCTCCTGGTTTCGGTGACCGTCGTAAAGCCATGCTTGAGGATATCGCTATCCTCACAGGTGGAATTGTAGTTTCTGAAGATCAGGGTTACAAGTTAGAGAATGCAACGCTTGAATATCTAGGATCTGCCAAGACGGTTATCATCGACAAAGAGAATACAACTGTTGTTGATGGTGCTGGTGAAAAAGAGAAGCTGACTGCTCGTATCAATGAGATCAAAGTTCAGGTTGAAAATACAACTTCTGATTATGATCGTGAGAAACTTCAAGAACGTCTGGCCAAGTTGGCTGGTGGTGTTGCTGTGCTGAATGTTGGCGCTGCTACTGAAGTTGAGATGAAAGAGAAGAAAGCACGTGTTGAAGATGCCTTGCATGCTACACGGGCTGCAGTTGCTGAGGGAATCATCCCTGGTGGCGGTGTTGCTCTTCTTCGTGCATCACAGGTTCTTGATCTTACGCTTGAAGGTGATCAACAGTTGGGTATTGATATCCTGCGTCGCTCACTGGAAGAGCCTATCCGTCAGATTTCAAAGAATGCCGGTTGGGAAGATTCAATTGTTGTACAGAAAGTTAAAGAAGGTAAAGATGACTTTGGTTTTGATGCCCGCGCAGAAGATTTCAAGAATCTTCTTAAAGCTGGTATCCTTGATCCAACCAAGGTTGCCCGTACAGCCCTCGAGAATGCTGCTTCAATCGCAGGTCTCTTGCTGACTACGGAATGTGCCATTACTGATAAGCCTGAACCTGCTGCTGGTGGTCCTCCAATGGATCCAGGCATGGGTGGTATGGGCGGTATGGGTGGCATGGGCGGAATGATGTAAACCTCCCCCACTTACTGTTTTACCAAAAGGCCGGTCAGTTGACCGGCCTTTTTTTATTCAACTACAGAGAGCACAGAGAACGCAGAAGATTTTTATATGGATCTCGCGAGGGATCAAACAATCGTGGTCATCACTCTTTTTTTACAACAATTAAAACGAAATTGACTAATATTTTTAAAGATTGATAGATTTTTTTCGCCTGATGTATGCTATGGTTGACCTGATATCAATGTGAAACTATATTGGCGCGCTTTATGACATGGCGTGGTGCCCAAGTTGGTCTAAGGGAGTGGTTTGCAAAACCATCATTCGCCGGTTCGAATCCGACCCACGCCTCTTGATAATTAGGAATAATCAATTACGAATTGCGAATTCGATTATGCTCACTTTTAATTCCTAATTGCTCATTTATAATTCGGAATTAATACCGTTTGGCCCGGGTGGTGGAAAAGCGACGCTTTTCTGCGAAAAGCTTCAGGGCTAGACACAAGGGACTAAAATTCCCTTGGTATGAATTGAAAAATGATTACAACACTTCGAAATTCGACATTCTGTGTTCGAGATTCAGTGTTCTGATGGCCCGGGTGGTGGAAAAGCACCGCTTTTCTGCGAAAAGCTCCAGGGCTAGACACAAGGGACTCAAAACCCTTGGCGTGATTTGAAAAATGATTACAACACTTAGAAATTCGACATTCCTTGTTCGATATTCAGTGTTCTGATGGCCCGGGTGGTGGAAAAGCGAAGCTTTTCTCCGAAAACCTCCAGGGCTAGACACAAGGGACTAAAATTCCCTTGGTGTGAATTGAAAAATGATTACAACACTTCGAAATTCGACATTCTGTGTTCGAGATTCAGTGTTCTGATGGCCCGGGTGGTGGAATTGGTAGACACAAGGGACTTAAAATCCCTCGGCCTAAACAGCCGTGCCGGTTCGATTCCGGCCCCGGGTACTAACCTGCGCTCCACTTTGGTGGAGCTTCGGCTAGCAAGCCAATCAAACCATAATTACAGCAACAAAACTAGGGTAGTTCGCCGAAGCACATCGTGCGTAGGAGAGCCCCGGGTACTCGCCTACGCATTTCATGGCACGGCGCAGCGGGCTACCCAAATCCTAGTTTGCAACGTATTGCTTGATATTAGTAGTGTTCACGAGTTCTGCTGAGATGGGGATATATGCAGGGACTTCTTCCCCATTGAGATGATTTACCAAAAGTTTCACTCCCTCCAACCCCATGCGACCTGGATCCTGGCGAACTGTAGCATTAATTTCATTTTGATCAATAGCTTTTAATACCGCCGGAATTGCATCAAATCCAACCAGCACGACTTCACCCAGCTTGTCTTTGCTTTTCACAGCTTGCATGGCTGTAAAGATCATAGGATCACAAGCCGCGAAAACAGCTCCAAGATTATCCTGTGAGCTCAAAATGTTATTGGTGATTTCATTGGCCTGCTTGGCATCCCAGTTGGCAACTCTGAATATCACTTCCATGTCCTCATATTGCCCCAGGATTTCTTCCACACCAGTCTGACGATCATCGGCAGTTTGTGAGCCAGTTGAACCACCGAGTACTAAAACTTTACCCCTGTTGTTTAGTTTATTCGCAATGTATTCACCAGCGAGTCTGGCAGCAGCGATATTGTCAGTAGCAATGTGACTCACAACCGCAGGATGATCAACTCGTGTATCGACGGTTACAATTGGAATACCTGCTTTTTGAGCTTTATCAAATGAGTCACCCAGTCCCCTTGAATCCACAGCTCCGACAACCAAACCATCCACGCGTTTAATGATGGCATTATCAATAGCCATCTTCTGTTGGGCCATTTCAGGACTTGATGCTGTTAAGTCTAAGAACTTGACATTGAGCGAGTTAGCAGATTCCTGGGCACTAGAAGCCAAGGCATTCCAAAATGGATTCGTGGATGAATAGCCGATATAGGCGATAGTGTATTTTTGATCTGAATCTGCAGATCCTTCAGGTTTATCCTTCCCCCCACATGCAACCATTACACTACCAATAAGACATACAGTTAGAACTTTCAGAAATGTCGATTTCAATTTATGACTCCTTAAAATATTCACGCTTTTTCAACGGCCCGTTTGCGATTTACCGTATCTATCCAGACCGCAATAATGATTACTGCACCTATGGCAACCTGCTGCCAGTATGAATCCACCCCAATCTGAACTAGTCCGGCGTAGAGAGAACGAATAATCAACACACCTATGATGGTTCGTCCCACACCCCCCATACCGCCAAATAGACTGGTTCCACCAATGACCGCACCAGCAATGGCTTGTAGCTCCCAACCTATACCATAATTCGGTTCTACATAATTGAGCCTGGCAGCTTCCACAACACCAGCCAAACCAGCCAGAAATCCACCTATGCTGTAGTAAATCAATTTATTCCGCAGAATGGGCACACCAGAAAGTCGTGCGACCTCCTCATTTCCCCCAATGGCAAAACTATGAAAACCCAATTTGGTTTTTCCAAGCATAAACATGGTTACAACAAGTGCCAGACCGGCAATTAGACTTGGTACGACCCAACCTGAACCTAGCATTTTGAAGGATTCAGGGAAATAGGACATATCACGACCTCGACCCAACATCTCTGCCAGACCCCGGGCAATCATCATCATGCCCATGGTTGCGATAAAGGGTGGTACTTTGGTCGCAACGACAGTGAAACCGTTGATTAGTCCAATAAGTGCTCCAGCACCTACTCCTGCCAGAATAGCCATCCATACAGGATCGCCTCCGCTGAGAACTCGTCCTGCAACCACTGCAGATAGAGCCAATATAGATCCTACTGATAAATCCAATCCGCCTGATATGAGTACAATGGTTGTTCCCAGTGCCATTATTGCCAGCACAGCAGATTGTGCAAAAATACCTGCAAAATTATCGAACTGCCGATAGCTGGGAGCAAGAATCATAAATATAATGGTGATTAATAGAAGACCCAGCCCAGCCTGGAGTCCCTTTCTCGTTTGAGCTAATATTTGTTCTTTCATACTTCTAAGCCTCTGCTCCAATAGCAATTTTTAATACCTGCTCCTCGCTGGTATTTTCAGGATCAACAACATCAACGATTTCGCCCCTGTGCAGGACCATCACTCTATGACTCATGGCGAGAGCTTCTGCATAATCAGAAGTCAACATAAGAATGGATACTCCCTGATTAAGGAGCTCAACCATAAAACGGTATACTTCAAAGCGACCTTTAATATCAATCCCTCGGGTTGGTTCATCTATGATGAAGACCTTACACTGGGTACCCAACCATCTGGCCAACATGAGCTTTTGTTGATTCCCACCTGAGAGATGACCTGCCATAGAATTTCGATCCACTGTTTTTATATTAAAATCTTTGATCTTCACATCAACTTCCGTATCTATGTCCCTGTGGGATAGGAGGTTATGAGAGGAGAAACGATCAATACTGGGAAGGGCATAATTATCGCGAATGCTCTGATCAATGATGAGACCTTCCTGTTTACGATCCTCCGTGAGGTACACAATTCCAGCCTTTATTCTTCGACGAGGATTCTGTTCTCCAGCAGGTCTATCGTGGATATCTATACGCCCAGACTTGATGGGATCAATGCCTGCAATAGCGCGACCCAGTTCACTCTTTCCAGCACCCATGAGTCCGGTCACACCAAGAATCTCACCCTTCATTAAGTCAAAGGAAACCCCTCTGCAACGCGATCCACTGAACAGTTTATCAACTTTGAGGGAGATATCATATTGAGGTGGCGGTAGGTCAGGAAAATTGTGAGTGGCATCTCCCCCAACCAGCTTTGCAATCAATTGATCCATTGATATATCGTCAATATCCCATGTCCCCATTTTGTGTCCGTCACGAAGAATGGTGACTCTATCGCCTATTTCATATACTTCCTGATAGCGATGGGATATGTATATGAAGCCAACACCTTGTTCATTCTTTAATTTTCGAATAACCTCAAAGAGATCCTGCCTTGATCGGTCTTCAAGCACATCTGTGGGCTCATCCAGGATGATAACTTTTGCCTTCGAGATTAATGCCCGGGCGATTTCCACCATCTTTTGCTGGGTGACACTCAGATCTGAGACAACCGTCCGTGGATTCAGATCAATATGGAATGATTCTAAAAGCTCAGCTGTCCTAGTGTACAGCGTGGAATGATCAACAATTCCTAAAGGGCTTGAATTTGTTGGTTCTGCTCCCAGAAACATGTTTCGGGCGATATCAATATCCGGAACCAGATTGATCTCCTGATAAATAAAACGAAGACCCATGGATAGAGCTATGCGTGGATCTGAAAGCACAACCTCCTCACCTGAGATGGAAATTTTCCCACTCTCACAGGGTTGAGCTCCGCTCAAGACTTTAATCAGAGTGCTTTTGCCTGCTCCATTTTCTCCCAGAAGGGCATGGACTTCGCCTGCTCTTAAATCAAAATCCACATCATCGAGAGCTAGAACCCCAGGGAATTCTTTGCGGATATTGGTCATTTCGACCAGATTTTCAGTATTCAAATTATCCAATTAAATATATTCTACTATCAAAGTTATGGCATCAATTCTACTGGGGAACCCTCCAGCTCTACAGCCAGAACAGATACGACAGGATGTAATTTTTCTCCAGGTAAGGTTATGCTAATCCCGGTCTCTGAACGCTCAGTATTTATCTGATGGTCACTTCCTAATAGGCTGGCACTCAGCACTTTATTGGATACGTTTAGAGTAATATCATCTCCCTTATCAGGCCAATTGAACACATACAGGTACAGTGTATTTGCTTTACGAGTAATGAATCCCCACTCAGGTACAGTTGAGAGTGGACTACGTTTACTACCATAGACTGCTTCACCATTTATTTCCAACCAATCGCCGATGCCCTTCAGTGCGGCTACTTCACCTGCTGGTATCTTGCCATCCGGCTGTGGTCCAACGTTGAGGAGGAAATTCCCTCCCTTTGAAAAGACCTCGGCCATGACCCTGAGTAATTCTTCCTGAGATTTGTATAGTGCATCAGGTCCCTTATACCAGAATCCCCCAGCCTTACGTCGATTGGGATCAGAAACTGTCATATTGGTCTCCCAATAGCCTTCAGGAGCAATTTTGGGGATTTTCTGTTCAGGCGTTGCAAAATCACCATAACTGTGTACACCACGATCATTAATAATAAGTCCAGGATGTATATCTCTCATCATGGTTACCATATCTATAACATCTTCTTTTACAACGGGATGTTTGATCCGATGATGAATACCATTATCATTCCGAGTGGATCCTGGCCAACGGATATCAAACCACATAATATCTATATCACCGTATTGGGTCATTAATTCCTGCACCTGAGTTTTCTCAAATCTGACGAATTTCTTCCAGGACTCTGGTTCAGAGTCAATTCTGGACTCATCGTACTCCCAGTGACGTTTTGAAAAATATTTGCCCTGAGGGTGGTACCAATCGATATGTGAATAGTAATGGCCAATTCCCATGCCCTCAGCGCGAAAAGCCTTGACCAGCTCCCCAGTAATGTCTGGATTCGCCGATCGACTGTGTGGGCAATCTGGATTTGTAATTTTGAAATCTGTAACGGCCGTCTCAAAGTTGCAGAAGCCATCGTGGTGTTTGGTAGTGAAGACCATGTACTTCATACCTGCATCTTTGGCAACTTGAGCCCACTCCTGAGGATTAAAATTAACGGGATCAAATGTTTTATAGAGTTCGAAGCGCTCCTCACGCTCTTCAGGGGTATCCGTTTTGACAATCTTCCAAATTGCTCCAATTTCTGTTTGAGACCAGGGTCCCCAATGTACAAATAATCCGAATTTCCAGTCGTTCCATTTCTCCATGGTTTCAGTTGAAGCACGACGGTCCTCTAAAGGTAGAGGTGCCTTTTCAGGTGTTACCGGGACTTGAACAGAACTACATCCAATCATTATCAAGCCTATGACCAGGACAATTGGAAGAGTTATATATTTCATTTATGTATTCTCTCTATCTATCTGATACACAGTCATGTATGTTATTTATCTAAGGCTGATTTAATACTGCTTGCAACTTGAACACCCTGTCTTTTTTGACCCTCTTTACTAAAGCTGACACTCTTTGGTTTTCGATCTCCAGGATGATCTTTAGACAGGGAGAAAAGATCATCAATTTTAACAGTGGGATGATTTTCCATCACCTCTAGGGCAGCCCGATTATAGAGAATTTCATCTCCTGAGATACGGCTTTTCGCGCTATCCGGGATAATCGTTGTTGAAGCCCAGATAAGTGATTCTGCAGATTTTTCCAATTGAGTTACGATTTGATCCAGATTGCTGGCGTATTGATCAAGCACTACTCGGTGTGGTGTAGTTGCGTCAGATTCAGTTTTCTTTTTCCTTTTAAGGTCATTCATACCCCAGTTAAAATGAATAACTTCCCACTGCGTACCAGCCAGCCATTTTTGGAGATTTTTGAGAGCTGATTTTGTATCCCCACCATTGGCTGGAATACGGTAAACATTTGCTATATCAGCTAATTCTTCTCGTACTGCATGTGTGTATCCAACTGAGATTGCACCTCCCATTAGCAGGACATTGGGCAGGGATGGATCTGTATTCACAAATGCGAATGCGGGTTGTTTGAGCTGTTTCTCCTTCAAGCCAGCGACCCACAGTTCCTGATCTGTATATATTGTCTTTCTGATTGAGGCAACTGCTACCGATTTTTGTTTGACTGACTCAGGGGCAACTTTCACTGTGTTGGCTGTGGTTTCCAAACAGGCAACCAGATTAAATGAAAGGACCATAATTGTGGATAGGAGCAATCCTTTACCCATTTTAGCATTTATTTTCTTTGACATGTTTCTCTCTTCCCTCTTGATGATAGTTTTCTATTTGAATTCAATCTTGTAAGCAAAGGCGTGTTGCCCCATTTGATTTTTGGGGAGCTGGACAGTCAGGTGGTCAGCCGTGTTTTCCCAGCTGAGATTCCCCTCATATCCTAACAAGGACACTTTGCTTATGGGTCTGAAGTGCTCAGAACTCTCACCCAATGCATTAATCATGAGTTGTCCAGAATCGTCCCATCCCAGAGCTATTACATAGAGCACACCGTCATTGGCAGTAAAGCGGATATCCTGAGGCACATAGCTCACCTTGTTTTTACGCTCGCTGAAAGCACCACCGATTTCCTTTGTAGGACCTTCGCCATACTTTAGCCAAGGTCTCGTATCATAGATGGCTTCACCGTTGACCTTGAGCCACTCTCCCATGCCCAGAAGCGTTTGCTGAGCACCCTCAGGAATCGATCCATCTGCACTGGGGCCAACGTTTAATAGTAGACAACCATTTTTACTCACAATATCAACCAGGACGTCGATGAGTTCATTTACTGACCGATAATCTGAATTTTCTACATGACTCCAGGAAACATTGTCAATTGAAGTATCTGTCAACCAGGGGAACGGAGCTAAACTATCCATACGTCCGCGTTCAAAATCTAGAATACCTGCTCCAGCCGGGAAATCGTCATGCTTGTACGCAACACCAACATCCTGGCCTCTTTGAGCAGACTCATTGTAATAATATGCCAGAAACCTTTTTTTATAAGCCTGAAAATCATCTCTGGATTCACGCCAAAACTTTTTTCTCTCCAGCCCCGAATCAAACCACAAGAGATCTGGATGATATTTATCGATGACTTCGATAGTTTTCTCTTCCCAGGCTTTCATATAAGCCGGTGTGGGTGCATCCCCTACCTCATGGATTGGTGGAAACATTCCATAGGGACCCGCCAGATCTGGATTCTGGGTATCAAAGCGGTGATCTTCACGGAAAGACGGCTCAAAATACCACCATTTACGGGCATGATGAAGGGAAGCCATAAATTTCATATCCTGAGCCCTGATAGCTGTGGCAAGTTCTCCGACTATGTCTCGTTTGGGACCTTTATCCATAGCATCCCACTCAGTTAGATCGCTATCCCACATGGCGAAACCATCGTGGTGTTCGGCGACTGGACCGGCGAACTGAGCTCCAGCTTGTTTAAAAAGATCGGCCCATTCCTGAGCATCGAATTTTTCGGCTGTGAAGAGGGGCACAAAATCACTATAGCCAAATTTGGTTTGATCGCCCCAGGTTTCAGCATGATGGGTAAAATAATTACCTCTTCGATGGTCTTTTTCGATATACATCTTACGGGGATACCATTCATGACCCCATGCAGGAATCGAATAAACGCCCCAGTGGGTATAGATTCCAAATTTAGCATCACTGAACCATTGGGGATCCTCATGTTTTACCAGAGACTCCCAATTCTCCTCAAAAGGTCCCAGAACTGGCTCTTGTTCAATGATTTCAGGTTTTGGCTGGCAGTTGATGATGAATAGAATACAACCAATTAGTAACAGCATCATTCTATCTTTGAGTTTGAACATCGCCATAATCCTATTTGACCAGTTGGAGGTTTTCACCAGAGTGATCTTCCAATGTTTCAGCACTCCAGAGTTCAATATTATTCTTCCAGATCCTCTCAAAACTCGGCTGGCTAAGCAATCCGATCTTCATGATGTCAATGGATTCAATCCCCATTGCTAGTGCGGGAGAGCCTTCTTCAAGTCGGACATCACCCCTGGCCATATCTTTGAATAGTGGATCGGCATATACTCCATGAGCCTCGTGCCCCAAGGCCTGAATCTGCTCTAAGGACTTCTTTCCGGCTTCCTGCATATCAGAATAAAATAAATTGTAATCAGGATTTGCCAGATCCAGTAATCCTTTGAGCTTCTTTTCAACATTCGTGTTGTAAAATCTAACAGGAGTACCAATACCGTAGATAATGTTTTTATTTACTTTAGCACCTACAACGGTCTCAGGTCTAATAGATATTCCACCTCCAATGACGATGTTGTTTAGGATATAATTTGTGTGCTTTAGTTTGATGCCATTGCCAAAAACAATATTCTGTTCCACATAGGATTCTTCCTGGTCGTCATCAAAGCGAATTTCGTTTGAAGCTTTGGTGGTCTTGTAAATCAGATTCCGTTTGATAATATTGCCTTTGCCTGCACATGACAGATAGATAGCATTTCCATCACCCAATACTTCCATGACATTATGAAATTCATTATCCTGGACCACATTGTTGCGAGCATGTGCAAATTTTAAGGCTTCCTCTGCAGTCTGAGGATCATCCGTTTCTTCCCAGCGAATGATCTGCATATTTTCTCGAATTCTCCTTGGAATTGCGTATCCAGTCCACTTCACAGAATCCATGATCCCAAAATAGCGTGGACGGACACCGCTCAAGACGATGGCATCATAGGGCAAATCATGGATATAATTGTTCAGAACTTTATTCTCTCCGCTCTGCCAGATAAAGATTCCAGGACTATGTAGATAGAGTTGACCAATCCTGGACATCTCATTGTCGACAATGCTATGGCCGTAATTTACATCCTTAACACCAGGTCCATATCCAGCGAGCAAGATGCCTGTGCCACCGAGATTATCAATCTTGTTGGAGCGAATCTCAATATTCTGGCCGTAAAGGTCGATGCGGATTCCCCCACTCCCTGCATTTCGAAAATCACAGGCAATAACCCTACAATCCTGTGCTGATCTGAATCTGAGGAGGGTATTGTCCTTGTCAAACATATCCCAATCATGCTGAATACCACGGTCTTCCTTCGTCCAGGTATCCCGATCAGTGCCTGTGAAAGTCAAGCCCTTGAATTGAATTCCTCTAACAGGGATATCACCTTTAACTTCGTAGACATTTTTTCCTTCCACGCGTACAAGCGTCGGTAATGTGGGAGCTTGAATATTATCTCCGGGTGTATCTCCGGTTGGCCACAGGTAAAGCTTACCTGCCTGTGAGTCCAACACCCATTCACCAGGTTGATCCAGAGCTTCCAGAACATTCTCTACCCAGCAGGTCTCTTTCCAGGGTTTGTTTTTGACCTGACAGAGACGATAGGTTCCAGGAAGTGTTGTTGTAGCCAATAAGTTTTCTTCGTCCACGCTTTCCAGGGTTAAATAATTAACCAACCATTGATGGGTCGGTCGGATAAAAATCTCAACATCTGATAGATTTGGCCAATCTTTGATTACGCCTTCCGGATAGTGCAAAATTTGTAGATCTTCCCATCTGTTGGCCAGGGTTGGGTTGGGACAGGCTGTGGTTGGTTGAAAGCCCTTAGAGCGGGCTCTGGGTAGTAGTGTTTCACCGTCATAGAGGGTTTTAAAGTTCCATTTGTCAGGTCCTTGATTGTTCAAGTCGAGGACATAAACATTTCCGTGCGCGATGGCGGGTAAAGCTTCCGGTGGGGAAGCAAGTTTTTGCCATCCGCTGAGTACTTTGGTGGATGTGATGATGGGTTCTGCGCCTTCTGCTGCTTCCCAACTGATTGTCTGACCTTCACCTGCACCATCCTTCAATCCCAGAACCAGCGTTTCATCCAGACGATAGACACCTCCACTTAGAACTACAGAGATATCACCGGTGTACTCATTACCCAGTGCTTCGCGAACCAATGTTTGAGCTTTTGTAAGGGTTGCAACAGGAGCATCCATGGTGCCCATGTTGGCGTCAGCGCCAGTTGGTGAGACGTGGATGGACATAGATTTCTCATCACATCTATTGAACAGGATGGCTAGTGCTAGAATTAAAACTTTAAATTTCATGTTCTTTCCTTCATTGATTCAAATTACGATCTAATCCCAGGCTTGTTCTCTGACTCGCATCAGGTCTGGATATTTCTCATCGGTGTCACCATATTGCTCTTTCAACTTCAGCAACTCCAACTTGAGTTTTTTAATCACTGCTGAGTATTCAGGATCTTCGTATACATTTTTCAATTCGCCTGGATCATTTTCCAGGTCATAAAGTTCCCAACCTGGAGGAGATGGACGATAATGATCCAATGCTTCAGTTGTTTTATCCATGGTTTCGGAGGTTTTTTCCCCAACCAGACCCAAACCCAAACCATAAAAGAAGATGAGCTTATATTTATAAGTCCTGATACCGTAATGAGCGGGGACATTATGATGGGCCATGTGCATCCAGTATCGATAGTACATTGATATCCGCCAGGTCTCTGGGATATCACCACTTAACTGAGGAAGAAATGATGCTCCTTGCATGCTGGAGGTTTTTTCTCCACCGGCTATATCCAGAAACAAGGGGGCAAAATCGATATTGAGGACCAGGCTGTCGTCAACACTTCCTGGTTCAGTAATACCGGGGTATCTGGCGATGAAGGGCATTCTCAAGGAATCCTCATACATCCAGCGTTTATCATAGTAGTCGTGCTCTCCCAGAAACTGGCCTTGATCTGAGGTATAGATAACCACTGTATTTTCAGCCAGACCACTTTGATCCAGATAATCCAACACTCGACCGACATTTTCGTCAATGGCTGCTACACAGCGCAGATAGTCCTTTATGTATTTCTGGTATCCAGACCGCTTTATTTGATCCGCGTCCATTCCTATGGCATCCAGAGCACCAGTTGGCCATTCTTTGCCAGCGCTCCCCTTCTCCATTCGTTTACCCAGCTTATAAAGATTGGAGCCGTAGCCCTGGGTAGATTCAGAACGATGAGACTTATCTTCCCAAAAACTGGGGGGTTCAGGAACCTCAATGCCATCAAGTAGATGTTCATAGCGGGGTGGATATTCCCAGAGACCGTGAGGTGCTTTATGTTGACACAGGAGAAAAAATGGTTTCTCATCATCTCGTGCCTCAAGCCATTTCAGCGTTTCTTCGGTAACCACGTCAGTGGCATAGCCTGGATAAACTTTCTCATCACCCTCTTGATTTTTCATGACGGGATCAAAATAGGTACCTTGCCCCAGTACGCCGGTCAAGACATTCCAGTGATCAAATCCCTGGGGATCACCATGGAGATGGTATTTCCCAATAATTGCGGTTTCATAACCAGATTTCTGCAACTCATGGGCCACATGCTTGGTACCCGTCGGTAATGGATCATCAAGAGTTCTCACACCATTGATATGACCATACTGTCCTGTAAGGATACTGGCACGACTGGGAGTACAGATGGAATTGGTGCAGAAGCAATTATCAAAACGCATCCCCTCCTTGGCGATCCGATCAATATTTGGTGTGGGCAGTGTTTCTGCCAGCCAGCCCTTGTATGCGCTAATGGCGTTGGCAGCATGATCATCTGACATGATGTAAAGAATATTTGGTTTCTTCTGGGTGGACTTTTTACTGGATAGGCAGGATAGCAATGAGGATGAGCCTGCTAGAGCTAGACCTCCAACTGCAATCTGTTGCATGAATTTTCTACGGGATAGGGGTGTTGATTTAGTATTCATCATAGCTCTCATTCAATTTATTCCATTTACCAAACTGTGTGCTTGATTCGTCCGTCATCCTGAGGCTCTCGAAGGATGATAGTCCAAATCCGCTTCCCCCTTCGACGAAGCTCAGGGTGACACTCCTGAGTGCGCGATTGGGAGAGGGTGACACTTCGACCAGCCTTCGTTTTCAGCTTCGGCTGGCAGGCAAGCTCAGTGTCCGGTAAACAATTATTCAGCAGTGAAGCTCCAGACTGGTCCTTTGATGACCTTTCCGCCAACGATGTTGTCTATTCTCCAGTAGTATGTTTTGCCTGTTTGAAGATTCCCGGGTGCAAAGATATTGTTCTTCTGTTTCCCTTTATACTCAATTGATTTGGGTGAAGCCTTGCTAACTGCCTTATTCGAATTCCCAAAGTAGATCAGGTTTGTTTCAGATTTGTAGGCTGACAGCCATATGAGATCAGTATTTTGTTTCGCCGCAGTGTTTTTATTCCTAGGAATAGGAATGCTACTGGTGGCTTCCTTTCTGCCTGGAATCCAATACTCCTTTGCTCCAAATTCATATGCACCAATATCTGGAGCGTTCCCCAGATATTTTTCCGAGCGATCTGAAATAACCTTACCCGCGTCCACAATTTCAGCGCCTACTATCGGTCTGAAGTCCCAGTTATCAGGATCTCTTAGCTGAGTTCGGTAATCACCCTCGTTTTCATAGGCGTTCCAGTTGTGATCTGCAATTCCGGGTACCGGTGTGAATTTTTTGCGATGGCCGGAGAGTTTACCAGCAAGGTTGTTGCGAGTTATCGTACCCTTATTCGCCCCTCCATTTACATCAGAATCATCCAGGATGATGAGTCCATTCAAGCCCATTGCAAATGTGGTATTGTTGAAGCAGAAATGTCGCTCGCCTTTGATCATGATGCCGCGCTCAGATTCCCACATGACGTTATTATTCATCTGTCCCCCATTCCCCCAACGTACTGGCGGAATTGGCGAATCGAACCGAGCACCGCTTTTAACCGTATTGCGGAACCAATTATTACGAATGATTGATCCTGTCTGTCCGGTGATCTTCACCTGGGTGATAGATCCGTCACTCTGTAGAAAACCTGTATTCCACACGTGATTCAATTCTACTAACGGAATGCCACCGGCACTGATGGTTGAAGAGGCAGCGCAGGAGTGAACTGTATTTCTCCGAAAAATGTTATGCTTACCATTTAACATGATTGAAACCTGCAGGCCGGGAATACTGGATACCGAATAATCGATGTCATGAAAGAGAGAGTTTTCGACTCGATTGTGGGTACCCTCCATATAAAGTGCATGCCCATCTGTATAAGCAAATGAGCAATTCAGAATGGTACTATTTGATGCTTTTTTGGGACTCTTTTGTAGAAATACTGTGGATTCATCATGCTGCTCATCACCAAGTAATCTCTGGGTATAGCTTGGATAAAGAAAATTACAATCTTCAAGTTGAATGTAGGTACAATTTTCAAATTTCAAGGTTGTCCCATAAAAGTCAATACCTCTAATGGTGATAAAATGACTATTAGCGAATGCTGCGGCATAGGTCTGGACTTTACCACGTAGATCTGCTTTAGGTTTTCCACCATCAGGCTGCCACAGGTAAATCGTTTTGGATTTCTTATCAAAAAACCATTCATTCTGAGAATCCAGGAAATCCAGTAATCCTTCGAGGTAGTAAAAATGATGTTTGGGGCGGTAACCTTTGACTCTTTTAAAGGAAAATGCCTCTTCACCCTTTTTATGGGATTGAACCTGGCGTGTGGTTGAAGTGAATGAACCCACATTAAGGATGGCCATAGCTCCTTTTATGGAAAAATCGAGGCTTTTTAGCTGATGGGGGGTTTCAGGATCATTATATAGTTTTTCTCTGGTGTCCTGCTTATGGAGCCCCCTGGCCCAGGTTTTCTTCTGATCCCAGACTGTATTATCTGAATATTGGGCATTGGGCCATCGGGCTGGAACAACCATTTCATTGTTCCAGAAGAGCTGCCACACATCCTGCTTCATTTTTAATTTATAAATGTTTCCGCTATGTTTTTTCCAACGTCCCTTGACATCAATCGTACCATCAAAAACAACTTTCTCATCGGGGTAAGCTAAAACTACCAGGGGTTTATCTTTTGAACCCTCAATGTTTTTCAGTTGATTCTCAAAGTGGTAGTTGCCCTCTCTTACAAAACAGGTATCGCCGGGCTGCATCCCCGATAATGCTTTTTTGAGGCTTGCGAAGGGTGCCTTCATATCGCCCATATTACGATCACTACCATCCACTGCCAGAAAGACATTTTCGGCTAGGACTGGTTGTGCTAGAGCCAATATTAACAGGACTATACGGATATTGGTTATAATCATCGTATCATTTTTTTTCATTTTTCTTCCACTGGTTGTTGAACGAATAAGATATGGACATTATAAATCGTTTTGAATCATACTCAGAAATGTTTCTTGCGAAGAAATCTGTTCGATAATCAATTTCCTTTTCATCTCTGAGTGTGTCAAACACATCGGATACTTTCATACTTAAATTCACTTTGCGATCCCACAGATAAGTCTTGAGAGAGACATCAGTGAATTGTCTGGTGGCATTACTCCCCTGCCAGGTAATACGGGGTGATTCATACTTGTGAATGATTTGAAAGTAGTGTTGCTTTTTCAGGTTCAGGTCAAGTTTGATTTTTGCCGAAGTAGTAACCTTCTGGCGTTTCTTAAGTGATTCATCCCCTTCACTCAACAGCATACTATTAAAGTGTACAATACTGCCTGATATTTTCATGAAAGTAGCAGTCTTGTAAACCCAGTTTATATCTCCTCCTATTGCTTCACCAGAGGAAAGATTATCTGGATAAATGTGGGTAATACTATCTGATACAATTTCAATCTGATTGCCAATTATATCATCGATTTCCCTGTAAAATAGTGAGCTGCTGATAGTGTGTTTTTCGTTTCTCCATATGTACTGTAATTCATAGTTATCAATTTGCTCAGGTTTCAAATAGGGGTTACCTGTTTTCAAAAAATAGGTTGAGGTATTTATGACCTGCGGATTCAACCTGTTGTAGGCTGGTGGTGATATTCTACGGGAATAACTGAATTGCAGCGTTTGCAGCGGTGTAATCATCCTGATGAATTGAAGTGAGGGCAGGACCTGATCATATCTATTATTGACACTCCCTGTATCATTATGGACCGACTCATTGGTGATTGATTCCAGACGTGTTCCCAGGTTCAATTGGTAGTGTTCAGTTGAATAGCGATAAGAGATATAGGATCCATGCATGATTTCGTTGTATGAAAAGGGTCCTCCCCTAAAACTATCCTGACTCCAGCCCGATTCATCCACCAACAACGAAAAATAATCATTCCGGAGTAGATTGTTGTCGGAGCGAAATTGATATCCCAGATCGATTTCATGTTGACCCAGCGCAGGTAAAGACCAATCTATTTTAATTGTTGTTTGATCGCGATCATCATCGCTATGGAGAGAGTCGCTTTTCAGATTGCCTGAGACAAACCCCTGAGGATCAAAATTCTGTTTTTGATCATTTCCATCACGCGCTGAGGCTGTCAGTGATTGAGTGAAGAGTACATTCAAATTGGATCTGGATGTTTTTGCATCAAAGTTATAGATCAGGGATATTTCATCTCGTTCCCTTAGATCTGATGATTCCTTTTCCTTCTCAGTAAATCGCTGTAGCATCTGCGTACTATCCAATCGATCTGAGTGCGTTGATCCAGTTAGATCCTTCAAGCGAATATTTATTAAATAAGTAAGCCTGAAGGCGTGTCTTTTTGAGGCTGACCATCTTGTGCCCATTCTGTATTGTCTTGTCAGACTCTGTTTATCATTTTCCCCTGTAAGATTTAAAAACCATGGGTTGTCGGAATAGGTTTCTCTCCAATACCGGGTGTCGCTTGATCGTGTAAACAGTCTATCTGAGAACTCACCAAAGGCATTAAACCCTTTCACATTGGTAGATGCATTTGCAGATATCTGATAGTCACCGGAGTCATGATATCCAAGACGAAGTCGGCCGCTACTGCCCTTCTTTTTGTGCTTTTTGAGCTTGATATCGATAACTCCACCTGATGAAGATTCATATTTAGCAGAAGGATTAGGAATGACTTCGATGGATTGGATTGAGCCAGCTGGAATTTGAGAGAGCATATCTTCTAAATTGGTTTTGACACCATCAATATAAATGGCTGCTTTCTGACCCCGAATGGCTGCAGATTCGTCCTCATCAAAGGTAACGCTGGGGGCATTTTCTAACAGGTCTACTGCTGTCTCCCCTTCCACGGATGCAGAATCACCAACTGTGATTACAGTTTTGCCAGGCTCAAATCGAACATCGGGAGCTTGAGCGGCTGCAATTATCTCTGGACTTTCCAGGTTTGCCTGAAGCAGGTAGAGGTCCCCAAGGTCAACCAGGGAGTTTGGAATGGATATATCTTTGATTTGATGTGTTTCATAGCCGATATATTGAATTTCAAGATCGTATGTCTCAGGTAGTAACAAATCAATCGTAAACACACCCATCTGATCTGATGTTGTACCAGTTACCAGTCCAGAATCTGAACTTTGAAATATCAAAATATTTGCACCCAGGATAGGATTGTGAGTTTCAGCATCAAGGAGTTTTCCCTTCAATATGGCATTGGACCTTGTTGATGGATTTTGTGATAGAACCAATATAGGTATGAGAACAGTGATAAGAATACGGGTCGTGGTTCTCAAAGACAAACCGAGCTGTGAAGATTTTTGTTTAGATTGTGATACCACTAGCGAGTGCTTGCTTATCTTTTCATTTAATATTTATGGACTTAAAACATCCTCCAGCGAAAGGGCGCGCTTATTCACCCTTTCGCTTTTGTTTGTGGAGGAGTGTGTGAGACTCTATTTCATTAACACCATCTTTTTACTTACTGAGGAACCATTAGCTGACAAGGTGTATAGGTAGACTCCACTGGGAACATGCTGACCTAAGTCATTTGTCGCATCCCAGCTTACCGTATAGTTGCCACCACTCAGATAGCTTGAGGACAAGGTTTTAACTTCCTGCCCTAAGGCATTGTATACCGTTAAGACAGCATAACCTGATTCAGCCATTGAGAATCCAATCTCTGTATTAGGATTGAAGGGGTTGGGATAGTTCTGGCTCAGAGCATAGGATGTTGGAATCCCTGGCAATGAGGCAACAGAAAGCGGTTCACAAGACTGTGGGAATGGTAGGTTAGTATCAGTATTGTGCTCACCAAAACAATGCTCATCCAACACGAATGTTGCAGCAGCATCATCTATCATGAAATCACGATTCTGGGCAAAACCCGATTCGTTATCAAGAGAGTTGATACCATATTTGCATTGCTGTGCCTTTGCCTGACCAGCTGTGTAGAGATATGAATAGGTATATTTCAGACCTTCAGTGTCAGTCTGGGTCATTGCCCATTCACCAACACAGGTTACATCATTACCCCAATCCCACCATTGGCTAAGAACACCATTAATGGTCACACCATTCACTTCAGACCACATTGTGATATCATCAGAACCAGTCTGAGTGTCTATCAGTGTGTCACCTGCATCCAAAGCGCGGTAAGCAGATGAGATGTCCAGGTTGAATGTCACGCTAACATCCTGAGTGATAATATCATCAGGAGTGACATCAGCGAAATACGCTACGGCTTGGAAAATTTCGCCATAGCCATTTTCATCTGAATCAGTTTCATCCCCGGTTGCTGTGAATGAGCGGTTTGGTGAACCTTCCCAGATAGCTTGATCAACATCGCCACCAGTAAGGATTACGAATTTGTATTCGAATCCTGAACCAATAGGCACTGCATCAAAGCTGGAAAGATGGGTATAGACATTGGTCTGCTCTGGATCCAGAGTCATCTGGATAGCGCCACCCCAGTTGCCATAGTTGTCATGGCCACCACGGATAACAATCAAATCACCATTACCTGGATCAAAGTTACCATTCAGTAACTGAACCGTCATATCTGCCTGAATAAAGACTTCAACATCAGCAGTTCCCACAGGCTCCTGGTTACCATACCATACTGTTGGGAGGATATTTTCGCCAGCCACTACAGTATACATACGGTTGTCAATACCTTCTGAGGTATCCCAGTTGCTGTTAATCCGGAACTTGTACTCCATTGGACCTGCAGGAACACTAAAAGTACCTTCATAGATACCGTCAGCATCGCCATCAGTCAACATGTCACCGCCACCCCATTCATTCAGGGTACCAGCTACATCGAGAACATCCGTACCAGGTACAAATGTACCGAGAGTTGTCTGGAAACTCATGTCAACACTAAATGTGACAGGATTGCCTGGTGTAACCGCAGGTGCCCAACGGGGATCACCAATAGATGAGCCACCTTCTCCTGCTCCAATTAAAGGCGATCCCGCCTGTAGGGTTAAATCACCAATGGCGGAATCCACAAAGAGCGGATCAACCTGAATATTATTCGCACCATGAGTACCGCCTACGGGTGTATCCCCCGCAGCACCATTGTTATACCAATTACAATAATCTACGGCAACAGCCGATGTCGTTGTTCCACCTGTTGTTTTACAAGGCTCGTCCGCCACGTTTGTGAATGTTGTGTTATTAACATAGGAATCAGTAGCTGCAAATTTGACAACAAAACCATCATGATTCTCACCTGGAATCCCGATGTGGTCAAAGGTACTATGATCTATGACCACCTTACCATCTGAAATACCATCCGGATCCTGCATTTTGAGGAATATTGCTGAGTTGGTTGTATTCCAGATCGAACTATTTGTAAACTGAAATAAATTCCTGAGTCCCCTATTATTGGCGGAGTGATTAATTTTCCGGCCACCGGTCCCATCAAGATCGTAAATGTAACAACCATCAAAAATTAAAGTATCCAGGACACCTGGGAGACCATCTGTAGCGACTTGAACACCATCAATAAAAACACCAGCATTATCGACATAGTCGATACCATCAAAGACCATGGAGCCATCGGCCAGGATAAGTGTATCTGGAACTCCGGTGATGCTCATTGTTAGCTGATGGGCATGGTGCATATCTGTGTTATAGAACTTCCAGTTCACTCCAATATCGGCCCGGTTACGAAACATGCGTGTTGTTTTTGCTTCCGGTTCTCCATCCATGGTTAGCTCAATATCAGCAATGGTTAAGGAAGCATAAGTGAAAAATTGAGTTGCCTCCTGAGTTTGTGCTACTGCTGTGTCAGCATTCCAGAGAAAAGAAATCACTGGTTTACTGGCTAGACCTTCAGCCGCTTTTATGGTGAGTGGTACATAAATGAACAGCGGATCATTGGCGTAGACACCCTCCTGCTCTAGGATCAACCTATCACCTGCTGCTGCTGTGGCCAGCGCAGCTTTAATGGTATTCTCTCCTGGCTGGACCATAATGTCCGTAGCCATTATTGGTAGCGTCATCGCTATCAACAAAATGCACATTAACATCTTCTTCATACCTCACTCCTTTGTTTTATTAAAGCTATCATCCGATTTTATTGAATTTTAAATGCATAGGCGATGTCACAAGGCTTTTCATCAGGGAAACTAATTTCGAGACCTGCGGCTGTTCTTTTCCATTCAATTTTACCAGTATTTCCTAACATCTCAACACTGCTGATTTCCCCTGGAAAATAATCGGACCCCTCGTTTAATGAATGGACTATAATTTTTCCACTTTCTGGCCAGTTAAGAGTTGTAGCATACAGCGTTTTCCCATCCTTGGATTGGGTAAATCTGATATCCTGGGGTGAAAATTCCTGGCGATAATTCCAGCCTGGTTTCATCACTCCTTTTTGGGTGGCCTTCATTGTGGCTAGTTTTGTGGGACCTTCTCCGAAGATCTTCCAGGGTCTGGTACTATAAATAGCTTCCCCATTCACTCGTAGCCATGCACCAATTCCCTGCATAATTTCCTTTTCCTCTTCAGGGATAGATCCATCTCCCTTGGGGGTCAAGGAAAGCAGGAACACGCCACCACGACTGACCAGATCAATAAGGCTGCGTGTGTGATAATCGGCCTTATCTTTATAAATTTTATTGTGTTCATAGGCCCAGGGATAGGCAATCGCTCGATCGATGAGAAACCAGGGTTCCACATCCTCGAGCATATCTCGGCCATTTTCATAACTCAAAAGACCAAACTCATCTGGAAAGTTAAATTTTCCGGCATGCTTGTTTGCCACAACAACTTCCTGTCCGCGGGCATCTGCCTTGTTAAAAAAATGTGCTATGGCTTCCTGGACATAGGAAACGGGTGGTGTATCATTCTTCATAGACGTGTTGAGACCGTCAAACCAGATAAAGTCGGGTTGATAATTATCAACCACTTCAATAATCTTTGCCCGCCACTGGTTTGAGAAATCCTCGCGCGTCGAATGACCATCATGCCAGTAAAAATCGCTGTACTGTGGATCGAAGAGATCAAATTTTTCTCTATCCTCTTCAGTCCATTTTTCCATTTTGCCACCAGTAGCAAAACCATAGGTACGTCCATGATGGAATGTAGCAGCAAGTTTCATATCTCCCCTTGCCCTCACTGCCTTCGTTATTTCCCCAAAAATATCCCGTTTGGGACCCATATTTTTTGAATTCCAGCGGTTTACCTTACTGTCCCACAATAGAAAACCATCATGATGGACCACGCAGATGCCCCCAAATTTTGCTCCGGCATCGGCCATGACCTCAACCCACTCCTCAGCATCAAATTTATCAGCAGTGAATTGCGGGATAAGATCGATATAGCCAAAGTCTTCCGGTTTCCCATAGGTCTCGGTCATGTAGTCATGTATTTCCGGCTTGTTAAACTCGCGTTTGTACATGGATTTGAGAGGTGCAGCGGGACCGCCATTGGCAACCACAGAATAGATACCCCAATGGGTGTAAACACCAAATTTGGCATCTTTCATCCACTCCGGAATTTCATCTTTAGAAAGAGATTCCCAATTTGCTTCATAAGGTCCAGTAACCTGTTTTTGGGCAAGCACTGGTTCAGGAATGATGCTCTGTTCCACTTTTTCTGGCGCACAAGATGCAATGATGGCCAGAGACAAAACAGCTAGAAGCAGGTAGGTGAAGTTATTTTTGATGGACTGCATGATCACTTCGACCTCTTATTTAATTCTAAACGCGTAAGCTGTGGTGCATGGCTTTTGCTGAGGAAATATTATTTCCAGACCTTCTGATGTCCTGGACCACTCAATTTTTTCAGAACTGGCCAGCATTTCAACCGAGTTGATCTTTCCAGTGTAGAGTTCAGAACCTTCTCTGAGCGACGTGACAACAATCTTACCATCTTCAGGCCATTCCAGAGCCGTTGCATAAAGGGTTTTGCCATCTTTTGACTGAGTAAATCTAATATCCTGGGAGGTGAGCTTTTTGCGGTAATTCCATCCAGGTTTCAGGGTACCCTTGCCGGTTTTTTTCATGGCTGTCAAATCTGTAGGTCCTTCACCATATAATTTCCAGGGGCGGGTATTATATATAGCCTCTCCATTAATTTTTAACCAATTACCAATTCCGGCCATGATCTCTTTTTCCCTCGCAGGGATTGAGCCATCACCTTTGGGGGTCAGTGACAGCAGGAATATTCCACCGCGACTTACGAGATCGATGAGACTACGTGTATGATATTCTGGTCCATCTCTATATTTTTTATCGGCTTCATAAGCCCAGGGATAACCAATAGCACGATCGATGAGGAACCAGGGTTGCACATCACCGGCCATATCACGACCATTTTCATAGCTCAACAAGCCGAAATCATCTGGGAAATTGAATTTACCACCAGCATTCTTATTGGCGACCACAACTTCTTTGCTCGATGCATCAGCTTTATTGAAAAAATGGGCAATTGCATCCTGAACATGTGAAACGGGAGGTGTATCATTTTTCATTGATGTATTCAGACCATCAAACCATAGAAAATCTGGATCGTAATTATCTACCACTTCTATAACCTTGGCACGCCACTGGTCAGAAAACTCCTCACGGCTAGAATGACCATCATGCCAGTAAAAATCTTTGTATTGGGGATCGAAAAGATCAAACTTGGATCTTTCCTCTTCGGTCCAGATATCCAGTTTACCGCCTGTGGCAAATCCATAGGTACGACCATGGTGGAAGGTGGCTGCTAATTTCATATCTCCACGGGCGCGGACTGCTTTGGTAATTTCACCAAAGATGTCTCGCTTTGGTCCCATATTCATTGAGTTCCAACGATTCACTTTTGAATCCCATAGCAGAAAACCATCATGATGCACGACGCAGATGCCACCAAATTTGGCTCCGCCATCAGCCATAACATCTACCCATTCCTCTGCATCAAATTTTTCAGCCGTAAACATGGGAATGATATCTACATATCCAACATCTTCAGCTTTACCAAAATTTTCGAGATAATGATCGTAGGTTTCCTTTTTACCCTGACCTTCTTTGTAGATTGACTTCAAAGGAGCACCGGCACCACCTTTGGCGATGACTGAGTAAACACCCCAATGTGTATAGACTCCAAATTTGGCATCTTTGATCCATTCAGGAATGTCATTTTTAGCCAGTGATTCCCAATTCGGCTCATACCCAACCATAGAAACACTCGAAGGGGTTGCTGGAGCTACTGGAGCCGGTTCTGGGGTAGTTTTAGGGGGCATACAGGCTGTTAGCAATATCAGGGCTAGAATAGATGCAATAGCGACTCTGGCGATTGTTGATCTCATTTCATTTCCTCAATTTCATAATTGGTTTCAGTATTTATTTCTTTTTTTTCTTAATTCTTTGCTTGTTGCTGACTTTCCACCCTCCAAGAGTGGGGCTCCACTTGCTCAGGGGTTCAAAATCAGGATCACCATAGTCTCCCCCACTATGGCTTTTCTCAGCGGAGGCTAAAAAGCGTTTCAATTCAGTTTTCAATTTTTGGGCATGGTCCGGATGATCGGCTATGATATTGTTTTCTTCATATCGATCCTCGTACAGATCGAATAGCATATCTTCTTCACCCGTATCGGAGTAGTTCGTTAGAAATTTATATCGATCATCAATCATTCCTGCGGTTGGAGAACCGTACATAGAACCTTTTCCCGACTGAAATCGAAAGGGGATTGGTTTGCTACGTTTGGATTCATCCCCAGACAGAAGCGGCATAATGTTTAGTCCATCAAGGGCTCGGTGGTCTGGAAGATCAACTTCAAGCGTCTCCATAATGGTTGGGAAATAATCCAGTGTGGAAGCAGGTCTTTCCATGATGCTTCCCTGCTTAGCTGGACCAGCTGGCCAATGCAGAAAGGCAGGTGAGCCGACTCCCCCTGAAAAGAGGCTCCGTTTTCTACCTCTGTGTCCCCCAGTAACTCCGGGTCTACCCTTTTCAGGACCATTATCACTGCAGAACCACAACATGGTGTCATCCAGGACTCCCAGGTTGGTAAGTTCAGTTTTTAATCTGCCGACTTGATCATCAAGTGCTGTAATGCAGCCATAATAATTCTGCTCAAGTTCTGTGTACTGAGAGTACATCGCCTGGTAGTCAGGACCGGCTTTGACGGGTGCATGTGGTGCGTGGAACCAGATCACGGTAAAAAATGGTTTCTCTGCCTCAACTGACTGATTAACAAAAGGCAGGATGCGATCCATCATGATGCGACTGTCATCACCGTTAACGTTATCTATAACGCGCTCGCCATTGTGCCAGTACGGATTTTCTGTCGTTGCAGCTTTCTCCCCTGTTGGTCCGTAAGGATCCCAGGTGGCTACAGCATGATGTGTGACAAAATGTTCATCGTACCCAAACCATTCTGGTAGGGCGAGATGTTTATCCCCTGAATTTTTACCGGTGTATTTGCGATTCGGGCTACCCAAATGCCACTTCCCAAAGTGGCCGGTAGTATAGCCAGCCTGTTTGAGCATTTCAGGAAGCGTAACTTCCTGTGTTGGCAAGGCTCCCTGATTGGCTTTCCATATCCCGTATCTAAAATAATGACGTCCGGTGAGACAGGTTGCTCGAGTTGGAGAACACACTGGAGCTCCTGAATAAAAACGGTCCAGACGAACACCTGAGTTGGCAAGATTATCCAGATGAGGTGTTTTGATAATGGTATTTCCATTCCAGCCAACATCACCCCAGCCCATATCATCTGTCATCATTAAAATTATGTTTGGGCGCTGCTTTTTTTGTGGAGATGTTATTGTGCTGGTGAGCGCAGAGCTACCACCACAGGCTACAAGACTGCCAGCCGCGATAATTCCTGCCATAAATTCTCGGCGAGTCATTGATTTGTGTTCAGTTTTTAGATGGCGTGACATGGAATAATCTTATCCCTCATTCACTTTAGGTATAATTGGTATACTAATATATACCATAACAAGGTGTATTCAAGGGAATTCGGGGGGTTTCAGGTAAGGAGACTGAGCTTGTCGAAGTCGGTTGGTTATCACCCTATGGTAATGGACATTTCGTCCTTCGACTCCGCTCAGTATGACAGCTCAATGTCCGAGGAATCTTATAGCTTCAGGGTATATCCTAGCATAATGCGATCGTTTCTATCAGTGATATAATGCATGCTGGTTGCGAAGTAATCCAGATATTTTAGTTGTTGCCAGCTATAAGCAATATCAAAAGTACCCCAGAGCATGTCGATGGCTATCCCACCTGAATAGATATCCTGTTCCGGTCCTCGATCGATAAATGGCGATCGCCAGCCATGAAATTCACGGCTACCTGTTTGATAACCACCCGCAAGCTTTACCCTGCTATGGATTTTGTAAACAATTCCTAATTTCATGGTCAATACGTCAACCCAGGGTTGGTAACCATCTAGTGTTTGACTGGTATCACCCAGGCTGATTTTTGCTTCCGATAACGGATTCCAAATCAAATCGAAGTAAACCTCCAATTGATCTTTTGGTTTTACAGCTATGCCAAAACTGGATTTTACCGGTAACGCGATATCCATTGATATTCCGCTTGTATCCAGCACAAAAGCTGAATCATCAGGTTGAATAAACCAATCTGCATCAGAATATTTACGAGTCATCGTGGCAGGTAAATCAAACTGAAATCCTGCCGAAAAATCAGGGGTATGAAACTGTAGTGACAAATCTAGAATATTTGCCGACCAATCACTATCCGCAGTATTAACTTTAGCAGCAGTTGTGTCATCATAATAAAAGGCAAAACCACCATTGGGACGCCACTTATAATCTCCATAGTGTGCCCATGATATATTGTCATTTGTTGTGCCGGACAGTGATTTCATGCCAATACCAACATTCGCCCATTCAAAAACTTCGACAGCCAGTGCTGCCTGAAGCACAGCCATATCGCCTTTCCGCTCTCGGACATATGTAAACTGGTGCAAATCCAGGGTATCGCCATCAGTATTCAGACCTGGATCAGCCCAATCCCCGATAACAGGATCGAGATAGGCTTCATTCTGATCATAATCGTATATATTCTGGTTTCGATAAGCCAGGGCTAATGCAATCGTCCGTCCACCAAAAATCGCAAGGGGTAAACCTAGACTCACATTTGAAATACCTGAGAGTTCCAACTTCTGTTCCCAGTCCCGTGCTTTATAATCCCAGAAATTCAAACCAGTATCATTCACCTTGATATCATCAGGTGTGAGCAAATTAAATAGGGAATCCACCCAAATACCGTTGTTACTATGTACAGGTTGGTAAGTTTTATCTATAATACGCAGAATAAGGGGGTCAACCCTATCTTCCATCATGACCATATTTTCAAATTGATTTCGATTCGAGATATGACCATTAAATTGAAATTGAATTCCTTCCAAACCGACTAAACCGGCTGGATTACGAAAGATATCATTCAGAGTTCCATCACCTGCCACTCCCGCGCCAGCTTTTGCCAGAGTCCAGGGGGTTTCGGTTTCAAGGTTTGCCATCCCATGCAAGAGAATCACCTCTCCATTCCCCTGCCCCAAAAGCGAGAGAGGGAAAAAGGCAATGCTTGCCAGAGTTAATATTACAGTGATTGATTTAAATTTATTCATACTTATATCCAGCCTATCTCATCACATAGCTCAGACTAAAACGCTGAACGTATTGCAAGAAGTCATCATAATCATTATATGCATAATCGAATTTAAAATTTCCCAGGGCTACCCCAGCTCCCAGACTGAGTCCCTCAGTGAGATAATTGATTTTATATCCTCCCCGCAAGAACAGTCTTTCTTTCAAAGCCCATTCTGCACCCACGTTATACTGTTGATCATAATCCCTGGGGGCTAGCAGATCTGCTGCCAGAGTGAGTCTTTGAAACGAATTTGTCCCCATCAAGCCACCTTCTGGACCAAAGCATTCAGTGGCGAATCCTAAAATAAGTACCTGAGGTGCTGAAAATCCCTTCTCTTCAAATACGATGTCATCTCCAAAATGACGAACAACTGCACTGGTTCGTAGTGTTCTCCAGCCGGAGCGATAGAGCACACCACCATCAAAAAGGATTTGATCGTCCTTGGAATAAATGAGGTCTTCCTGCACAAATTTGGCAGTGATACCAAAACTGAATTTATCTGTTACAGCTCGGGCATAAGTCAGACCCAACATGAGATGATTAGGAGAAAAGTAATCTTGAGAAGTGGCAAATGCCTGGTATTCCGCCAGACTGGAGACATTGGTTGTATGGAGTATTTTACCAATATCATTGTATTGATACTGTATGGCAAACGTGCCTAACCGGGTTCCGAAGAGTGCAACACCTCCCATATTTCGGACATCTGCAAAATAGTTATACATAGACATAGACAATTCATATTTCCCTGCGTCAGTTAGCCCGGCAGGATTGTAATATACGCCATCAGCATTATCAGCCACTGCCGTAAAAGCTTCGCCCATACCGTTGGCTCTGGCATCCGGTTTTACCTTCAGGAATTGAAATGCAGTTGTCCCCTCTTTAGTCGTCTGAGCATCAATTGTTGAGAGTGCTAACAGCAGACACAAGGGCAAGACTATTGATTTGATTCTCTTCAATTTCATCATTCTTTCTCCTTGGGTCACAGCTAGCGAATAATTACAAACTTTGTCATGGTCTGCTGTCCATCTGGTGTCTGAATGGCAACAAAATACACACCTGGAGCCAGGAGCATGTTATTCTCATTCACGAGATTAAAAGTGAGCGATCCACTCTCAGAGTTTTCATGCTCAATGCTTTGTACTTTCTGACCTGCAAAACTATAGACACGAATTGAGCATTTTTCAGGAAGTCCAAAAATACTGACTGCATTTGCAAGTGAGACATTTTGAAAGCCACTTTCCAGAATAAAGGGATTTGGGACAATAAAAATGTTCTCAAGATCCCCTTCGGGACCAATATCCCTGCGATGTTGAGTCATATTTGTTTTACCACTCTGAAAACCATTTACATCCCGCGTAGTAACTGAATAAAAGGCCACATCTGAAAAGGCGAAATCGATGTCATCATCTATATATTCGTAGATATTTTCAGAATTGACCTCCCCCGCTGAAATGGCGACTAATCGTTTCCAGGGACCAAGACGATTAAAACTTCTCCAGATATAAAATGAGTCCAAGGCAGCAGAGGAATGAGTAAAATCTTCAACTGCTCTTGACCAGGTAATATGGATATTGGCATCCTCATCGTTACTCACCTTAAGACCTGGTGCAGGAACTGGAACATAGACATCATACACGCCATCTGGCTCCGTCCAATCCGGCCAACAGACGACTGAATCCTCCGCCCAGAGTGAATCATGTTCGATGTCCCATCCGGTATAGGCTTTCCAAGCCTCTCGAGCAACGTCCTGAACTGAGATAACCCCAGTTTCTGCATTGACATAATCGGGATATCCAAAAGTATCCAAATATCTGAAGGTGCTATCTCCTACTGTGAGTTCAGCATTAATATCAGGCGCTACACCCCAAAGGTCTGATTTCTGACCACCTCCAAATACCCTTTTACCTGGATCTGAACCATATCCAACGACCTGGGCAAAACTGAAATGAAGAATATCACCCCTGTTAATAGTATAGGGACCACAAACAAATGACGAGGCAGGCGCTTCTGCACTTTTAGGTTTATACTTGGGTCTTCCAACCCAAAACATTGGATGCTCATTTGGATCCGGTGCGTCAAGTTCTGGAAATTTACCTTGGGCCCGGCTATGTGTCTTATAATGTGGTTTGTTGATGAGCGATGTAGAAACAAACCAACCAGCATTCTGGATAATCCCCCAGGGCTGCTTGATAGTTAAATTCTCATCCCATTCAAAGTCAGCTGCATGTTGAGCATATTCCATTGTTGTCAGATGAAAGGTCGTATCATTTGTATCAAGAACTGTCAGATGCTCCCTATCCCAATGAAGCGCTGTATGCCCCGCAGCCTGTGGTGCCAGCAATCCACCACCATTCAAACCAGTAGACGAAAACTCCCAAAAAAGATCCTCATCCGGTTCAGGATGATATGGCTTGGAGTGATCCTGCTGGGTGCTAATGCTCTGGCAATAAAACATGGTGTAGTCTGTATCGAAACTGTTGTATACATCACCCCTGAAAATTCCTGGTTTCCAGTACCAGGAACCAAAGGTTCTCTGAAAGCTCATCATGTTAGGTGGTATAGCCGTATGGAATGCAAACAAGGCATCTACATAGGTATCTACTGAGTCCTGCTCTATAGTGTTTTCATCATAGTCCGTATTGCCCGTAAATTCCAGTTCATACTCATGGAAAATGATATCATCCAGCATTGGATAGCTGTATTGACGAGTGACCCTCGTAACTGTCATACCCACACTGGTAGCAAATCGAGTGTGAATGAGCTGTTCAGCCTCATTTGGATCGAAATCAGGATTGAGACTACCATCTTCAAGCAGAGGATAGTTGGTTTCTTTCCAGAATTCAAGTGGCCAGCACCAAACTTCATATTCCATCTCTGGACCGCCCGAGCCCACCATTCCAGCGAATGAAAAGTGTTTTTGATCAACTCCCAGTTTTCCTGGATGGTTCACACCAATATGGATACCACCTCCCAGACCGTTGTGTTGACCATAATATTCAATATTATCAATAACAGTCCTTGACCAGGCTGGCCATTCGGTCATAGGTGTATTGGTTGATTCAATTCCATTATTTTTGTAGGGGGCTACGAAGACTCCCGTGTTATAAAAAGTCTCATGGAGGGTACCGCGATCATGGACCAAACGCTCACGTTGAGCCCATAAGCCAGAAGTAATACTCATCAGCAATATGACATATAATACCAATTTTAAGCGATTTGACATAGCAGTCTCAGTTGAACTTTCCTGATATATATAGTTCATCATAGTAGTCCCTTAAAAAGTCCACTGAACGCCAAGGCGAAAATAGCGAGGAGCGTTTTGATAGTAGCGAATGTGCTGGGGGAAATCCATGGGAGAATAATCACTTTCCACCATAACAGCATCGATGTCGCCTGCCTCATATTCTTCAATTGCTTCAAAGTCCTTAAATAAGGAATAGGCATAAACCTTTTCGTTCAAGACATTAAAGATAGTGAGGTTAAGGTTGAGTTTCTGTTTCCCAAAACGCATGTTCTTAGCAATTTTCATCTGAAGATTATTCTCGTCAGGACCGACTTTATTGAATTTTGTTCCAATTGCTTCTTCAGGACCATAGTACGTATAGGGTCTTCCCTCTTGAAAAGTGAATTTCGTATTGACTGAGATACCAGAGATAGGTTGTACTCCAAAGATCTGGGGTCCGAACCCGCTGGGAGTTTTATAGCCGATATTTGTGATAATCCTGTTTCGGCGATTATAGTTCATGATCACATCTTCAGGTTCCGGCGCGCGATTATTCTCATGATCAAAATCATAGCGCCCATCTGAACCTTCCTTGTATGATAGGGTAGCGTCAAAGGGTGTGGGGTTCTTGCCAATTGCTTTCTGGAAATTATAGCGAACGCTCATATTAAAGTTGCCCTGTTTTCTAACAAGACTCAAACTGAAGCCCTTGATATTGGCATAATCAAGATTGGCAAATCCCTTATAATCAGATCCGGTTGAATCCTCATAGAAGACCGTCTGCACCAGATTTTTCACATCCTTATAATAGGTCGAAATATTTAACCTGAAACCAAAGGGTAGTCCCTGAACCAGACCAAAATCATAGGCATTGGTTCGTTCTGGTTTCAATCGGGCATTACCCAATTCATCAACCTCATTGCCTGTAATATCATAATAGCGACGATAGATTTTGTCAAAATTGGGACGCTGAGTAAAACTTCCATAGTTAACATGAATCACCGAGCGATCATTGACCGGATAAGAAAAGCCCAACCTGGGTTGCAGGTGGTAAACCAACTCGGTTTTGGCAGTTTCTGCTAATTCAGGATCGTTAAAAGGTCCACGTAAACCTGGTGGTAAACTCGCATCATAATTCGGATTAGCAGTCGGATGGAAAAGATTTGTAAAATATTCATAGTTATAATTATAAAAGTCAAAACGTAGACCAATATTTGCAACCAGACCCTCGAATTCCATCTTGTCCTGGACATAGAAAGCTCCCTCGTAGGGTTTCTCATGATATGTCAGGATTTGAGCATTTGGTGAACTCGCCGATGCAGACCGCTCCGTACGCAGATCATAGCTAAATAGTTGCCATCCAGCTTTTATCAAATTTCCCATGTTGAGTTGTTTATTCCAGGATCCATAAAAGCGCAGGGTGCTGGTCTCCTCAGTAGTATAGCTATTTTCCAGGACCTTATTATTCAGATCACCAGGTAACCAGATGGGCGTATTAAAATCGCTCCCAAAATTTGAACCCATCCATTCAGGATCACGTACAGGATATCTGTGAGCATAGTCCGTGGTAAAACTCCTCAGGTTCATCTCCATATAGGACTTTTTACTAAATATGTGCTCCCAGCGAAGACCATAATCTGCTGCCTGGTTTCTATCACGGTGAGGGCCATAATCAGGATTGAAAATTTTAACATACCTATTCCCAACACTCCAATTGAGCTTATCGGAGGCAAAGTAATTCAGGGAAATGATTAGTTTGTTTGAGAAATCCGGTGCCCATGAAAAATTGGACATGAGCTGTCTTGATTTATTTGGAAAAGCGGTCAAGACTTTGGTTCCATCTACCTGCTGTCTGACTGCCAGAAAGATTCTGGTCTTGTCAGACACGGGTCCACCAGTTGAAAGATCAATGCGGTAATCCGTCACTTCATCATACGACAATCCTATTTGTCTGGCAAAAGCCAGGTATTGAGCCCGAGCAAACTGAGCCACTTTAAGACTGTCCTCATGGGTGGCATTTTCGAGATCCACATAATTAGCGTAGGAGCCATTGCTATTCCAGTTAATCAATGATTGACTGGAATCCTGCTGACTGACCTGAAGCCAATTCTCTGCGTCCCCTCCAAACAGATTGTGAGGTCTGACATCTTCGCTCCAGGCAGATCCACCCCAGTGATTATAGTGCGGTAATGTTCCGGAGTAATTCACCTTGGTACTCCAACGCTTTCCGCCTGTTTTGGGGACCATATTGATTACCCCTGACTGAGCATTTCCATACTCAGCCGAGAAACCTGAGGTAAACACTTCCACCGCCTGAAGACCAGAGGTCATCGGCTTAAAGGAAGCTTTATTGGATAATGGGTTTACTATACTAGCTCCACCGATCAGATATTGAGTTTCGGCTTCACGACCTCCACGAACATTATCTTCAACAATATCAGCATTGAGATCAATAATATCCTGGACATCGTAGATTCCAGCCACTTCCTCAAGTTCTGACATGATATAGTTCTGTTTAGTAGCGGTGAGATCTTTTTGAATCATGTCAGATCGGAAGGCGGTTACCAGAATATCATCCAGGAGTAATGATTCGGAACTCAAGTCAAAAAATATTTCAGTAGTTTTGTCTACGTCTATGCGCACCATTTCAATCTTTTTTGACTGGTAGCCCATCATGTGGGCTTCGACATTGTAAAAACCAGGCTCAAGATTAAGGATATAGAAACGACCATCAAGATCTGTGGCAGCTCCAAGAGGTCTACTCAATGGTTCGATTTCTCCACCGACCCAGCGCTCATTAATAATAACGTTGGCACCAATCAGTCCCTTATCAGTTCCAGTATCACGAACAGCTCCAGAAATTTTACCCGTTTGATCTGCCATTACTGAGGATTGAATGATCAGAGCCATCAGTATGGCGCTTTTTATTCGTTTTATCATTTTTGGGGATTGTGGCATAAAGCCTCTCCTTAGCATAACGGTGTCAATCTTTTGAAGCCGTGCCTCCAGGGATTTTCAGATTTCGTTGGCAAAAACCCGCCTGGTCAAAAAATCCCAACTCAGTTCCAGTTAGCCCGCACGGGCATTAGATATTTAAACATTTTTTTCAAAAAAGAGGGCAGTCCGTATACCAGACTACCCCCTATTTAATCTAGAACCTCATCTCAAGTTACTTGAGTAAGATCATTTTTCTAGCTTGACCGTAGCTGCCAGCCTGGATACGATATATATACATACCGGCGCCAACGGGTCGACCATTTTGATCAGTACCATTCCAGATAGCCGTATGATAACCAGCATCTCTGGACTCGTTCACGAGCGTTGATACCAATCGACCCTTGAGATCATAGATACTCAAAACAACCTGTGAAGCTTCTGGAAGTCCATAGCTTAAAGTGGTTGCAGGATTAAACGGATTGGGATAGTTATTTTCCAAAACATAGTCATCGGGAATGATACCTTCAGCATGAAGACCTACTGCTGTAGCATCTACAGTCAGTGTAAATGGGCCATTAGAAGCTGATACAGGATCAGCAACACCGTCTGATATGGACATCGTCCATGATCCAGCGGCTGTTCCATCATCCGGCAGGGCGTCTGCAAGTGCAGCATAGGTGATATAGGCCATAGAACTTCCCTCAAGAATAAGATCGTTTGCAAGGAATCCTAAATCATCTGATCCCTCCAAAGTTATCTCAAGTTCATCACCATCCACATCAATCAGATCGGACCATGTAAACCATAGTGTATCACCGAGTGTTGTGGAAGTAATCGTAACTGTTGTGGCATCTGCTGGTGTATTCAATGCAAAGTCCGTTGGTGCATCGTTAACTGCATTCACAGTCACCATCATGGTATCGCTGACTGTGGCTCTGGTAGTTGGATTGCTGGCGGTAAAGACGATTTCAGTGCTACCATTGGCATCAGGCAAGAATTGCAGGGTAACCACGTTGTCTGTAACCGATGCAAAGACCAGTGATTCATCACCAATCACATGACTGTAAATCAGTTCTTGATCAATATCAATAAAGACTGTATCCAGATCGACCAGCAGCAGATCCGCAGCATCCTCATCTACCATGACATCGGCAATTGGATTGATGACGACTGGCAAATCATCAACTGGACCAACGACGAGTACAAAACTGGTTGTAGCATCCAATAGGCCATCGCTGACTACAACATCAATGTTTGCTGTACCGCTCCAGTTGGCAGCAGGTGTCAAAGTCAGCATAGCATCAACCAGGAAGGAAGGCACCACGTTGGCTTCATCTGAAGTTGCCGAATACGTCAAGGCATCCTCTTCAGCATCAACAGCGATGATGGGCACCACCAGGATTGTATCTTCACCAGTAAACTGTGCTGGAATGTCTGTAATCACAGGTGCAGTGTTGGGCACAAAGGTTCCCCAGTTACGGTCACCAATATTGTCCCCATCGCTAGCAGCGCCCACATAGGCAGATGTTGAAGCGAGGCGAAAATCACTGGCTGCGACATCAGCAAACATAGGATCGGCCACACCGATGCAGTTCGTTGATGCTGGAACTTTGTCATTATTGCGTGAATCAAAGTTAAACCAACCACTATAATACAATGAATCTGGATAGGCATCGATTGGTTCAGCAGTATTTTTTGTCACATTCCATCTCTGAACATTTGAGAATATGTTATTCCCAACAAATGTCCCTGCTTCACTACCGAACAACTTGATTGTGTGGTTATTAGCAATACTATAAAATGTACAATGGTTTATAGTTACGATTGAAGGATCTGATCCATCATCGTAATTTGATATTCTAATGGGAAGGATCAGATTTGAGAAAGTACAATCTTCGATCAGGATGACAGAAGCAGCTGGAATGGTATCGACATCGCTGGGGTTATTTGCATCACCCATAAAATCAAGCGGTCTGGCAAACAGCAAATTTGAAAATTTGCTGTTCGTGATACTTAAAGTATCCAGACTAGAACCATCTGAAGTGCTTTCCAAAAATTCTTGTCTGACGGCTTTCTCACCATTTCTGAAATCACAATTGTCAACCACAAGGTTATTGATACCGGGTTGGCCATAATCCATCAGCGTATCACTGTATACTACAAATACGCCAATCGTATCTGTGGCCATTGCCAGATCTTCTTGACCAAAAACCAGACCTTGCAGGCTTATATCAGCCCAGGCTCGAATAAGATTTTCGGTAATATCTCCTTGTCCATAGGCAAACTCTATTACAGGTTTTTCGGTGAGCCCATCAGCTGCTTTGATTGTTATTGGCTTATCCACAATGAAAGTCGTGTCTGTGTACATTCCTCCATCTGTGGTGAGCACAATAATATCACGAGCATTTGCCGTGGCGATGGCATTTGATATGGCATACATACCTGCTGCCACTTCAATTTCATTACCGCCTGGTCCCATGTCGACCATATCATATCGCAGGGTTCCCATTATCTGATAGCCATCGTCGCGTGGATCTGATGAATCATACTGGGTGACAACACCCTTGAGATCCATGAGTACCTGAGGAGGATACCAACCGTCTAAATCGGTATCACTATCAATCCTGAGTGTAACTGTATTGGTGCCATCTGTCAGATCGACACTGGCACTGTTTCCGTCAGTTGGCCAGGTAGATGGGTCAACGAGATAAACATCATCAACTTTGATAAATGAACCTTCATTGGCCTCACCCAGTAGATCCAGGGTGATTAATGTTGGTACTCTTGCGTTTTCCGTACTCAGGACAGAAACACTGGCAGCGGTCACCTCAAGTTGGGTCAGACCGTTATACTGACTCACCTCACCAAAGACCTCTACTTCATCTCCAATATTTAGAACTAAGTCCGTTCCGTCTGCATGTAATACAATTCCGGCTGTGGCATCCTGAATGTGATAGGCACGATAGTAACCACCATAGTCAGGAGAAGTTACAATACCCATAACATGAACCAGATCCCCGAGTTTGTCTGGAACTAAATTAGCATCGGAGTCTAAACGAGCATCAGCAATGGAGATTACTGGTAGTACAATAGAGAAGGCTGCGTCACTCACATCTGAAACAGCTCCATCCTCCACTACGGTTAGACGGACACTGCAAAGCGTGGAGAGTTCATTTGGAATAGTCCAGGTATAGGTACCCAGGGTTGCATCCACACTGGCTGCTAATTCAGTCCAGGTAGTGCCATCGCTGGTATACTCAATCTGTACATTGGAAATAAATCCAGAATCCCACGTAATTTCATAGTCTTCACCAACTTGCCATTCTTCGCCACCGTTTGGAGCAGTGAGCGTAACATAAGGAGATACAATTGAGAAGGTAGCATCTGACACATCAAAGGCTGTTGCATCTGCAGCATCTGAAATCTTTACCAAGCATGTGGGTGAATCAGCAACTGGTAGTGTCCAGGCGTAGGTCCCCAGAGTAGCATCCACAGAGGCAGCAATTTCAACCCATGTGGCACCGTCATCTGTCGTATAATCCAATTTGACATTTGTAACATTGTCGGTTACCCAGGTGATATCATGACTTGTGCCCTGCAACCAGATTTCTCCACCGTTGGGTGCCCCAACGACGATAACGGCTGCACCGTCAGCTCCGTATTCAAAAGCACCAATATCAAAAGGAGTCAGGCGAGCATAGCCGCGTGCATCATTCAGAGGGATATCTATACTATTAATAGCGGTTGCATCACCAGCATCAATGGCAACTGATCCCGGATTCAAAGCTATAGTTGGCACACCAAGAGTAGTATTGTTAGCCGCTACATCCGAAGCCAAATTTAATGCTGAAATATCATAGATATTATTCGTTCCGAGCAAAGTACCCGATATTCCGACAGTGTCGCCGACAACGTTATAGTCGCCATCAATAGCCTGAGTCGCTGGATCAAAAAGTGAAATATCATATGCTGAATTGTTGGCAATAATATTATTTTGTAAATAATAGGTGCCAGTATTCCCTGAATTATTGGGACGCATGACGATACCACCATCATTATCAACAATAGTACAGTTGATGATAGTCATCTTATACGTGTCCTTATTCCATAATTCGACAACACCTTCGAAACCGGTATTATTGGATATGGTACTATTCAGCATCACGGCGCCATCTTTTTTTACGATACAAACCGCAGCACCAGTTTGAGCAGATTGGCCTTGGTTATAGTCTATGGTGCAATTATCAATCATTAGCCTGGATCCAGCTCCACCGATTCCAGCCCCTTTTTTAGCATTCACCATTTTGTTTCTGGTAACATGCAGGTTTACTAGAAAGACATCGTCTTTTCCACTTGCGATCTCAATTCCGGCACCATGGCTCGATCCATTTTTCTGAGCGTGCTGCACAGTCATGTCACGAATCACAACATTTGGTTCAGCATTTACTAAAAACACAGGATCAGTATCTACACCTGTCTCAGTGGTAGGATCAACAGCCTGGGCCTGGACAATCGTCTGGTCTGCGCCCTGTCCCATAATCACTACTGCAGCGCCGACAGTAACTGTCTCGGTAAAAGTTCCTGCAGCAAGACTGACAGTATCACCTGCAGCTGCACCCAGAATTGCTGTATTAATACTTTCCCCTACAGCGACGTTATGAGTTATTGCCTGACCCAGACTACAAAAAACAGTCATTGCCAGAATCAAACTAAAAATGGTTAGCTTTCTAAACATGGTGCTCTCTCCTTCGAATTAAATTCTTGAACAGATACTATAAAATGTTGCTACATATAATTAATGGTAATAGTATACTAATTATACCCACCCAGACAAATACTATTCTACTTTTTTCCTCCCCGAAAAGCCTTTTGTTATAGGGTTAGGCTAATGTATGTTGAAAAACTGGGTGGAAATAGTGGAAATTTATTGATGATAATTTTTATCAACTTATGAACTGTTTTCCCCAGTTTCACCGTCCATACCTTAGATACTCTCATTGAGTTCTATTGTCATTAAATGCGTTACAAACTTATACCAAAGTACTGCAACACCAACTGGTCTAATCCCGTATTCTCAAGCGCATGCCGTTCCCCTGCCTCAACAACCACGGTTATACCCGTCATGAGATCGTAATGACTGCCCTCTATGGTGATAACTCCAGATCCACTCTGCACAATGAATATCTCAATCAGGTCCTTATGAACATGCTCCTCCACCTTTTCACCTGGGGGATATGCCGATTGTGCCAGGGTAGAAATATTCCCGATCTCATGATATTTCAATATGACCTGCTTCTTAATTCTTGGATTGTGAGAAACAGAATCTTGAGGCAATTCTTTAAGATTAACAAGCTTCATATTATTTATGCCTGGTTATCCCTCGTCATAAAACTGATAGTCCCGGTGATTGTGCAGGTGCTTCCTGGCATATTTTTCATTGGAGAAATACTTCCAGACTTTCTTGCCCTTTTTAGTTTTGAAAAATGGATCGGCTGCCTGTATCGGTGGATACTGTTCCAGAACCTTCTCAAAATATTTTCTGGCTTTCAATACATCAGGATCGGAGGAATCCGACACATTTTTATATCCATGTCCGTCTCTACTATCCCCACAATCGTAAAAACGCCCCTGTGGCATATCCAGAATTGGATTCAGGGCTTCAAGCAAATAACGTCTGGTACGCATGAGCTGCGTTGTGCCAACTGCACTATAAATCCAGTCCCTGTGCGCGTCTGAATCACCATTAAAAAATGGTTTCAGGCTCTTGCCGTCGACTTCATAGCCACGGGGTAAGTCACCACCAGCATATTCAACCACCGTTGGCAGGATGTCTGAGAGATCTGTCATTTCTGCAGTGAGTCCACGCTGTTTCACCGGACCACCAAAGGCTACAAAAGGAACGCGACAGCCCCTCTCAACTCCTCGAGATTTTGCGGTGGAACCTGTTCCATTGTCTGAACAATAAATAATGATGGTGTTATCAAGAATATCCAGATCTTCCGCTTTTTTGATAATTTGCCCAACCAAAACATCGATATACTCATTCATAGCGGCAAAACGAGCCTGTTTCTCGCCTGATTCCAATCCGCCACCGATTTCACCCTGTTTACCGCGCAGCGGTGTGGTGGCTGGTCCCTTTCGAGTACCATGTGGTGCGACCATGGGGTAGTATGCCAAGAAAGGTCCCTTTTTATTTCTCTCCATAAAATCACAAACAAAATCTGTAAATATCTGTGGTCCATAATCATCAGGTTTGGTATCTAGCAATTTATGATTCTGGATAATCCCGGGGTGCCAATAGCGAGCAGTCGTAGCTTCATCTTCCCAGGCGCCTTTGTGTTTGGGTGATCCCTGTAGCTTTTTGATTTCACCTTTTGATTCCCAGAGGCAGTATTCTTCAAATCCACCCGTTTCAGAGTAGGGTGTACCTCTACCAAGATGCCATTTCCCTGCAATAGCCGTGGCATATCCAGCCTGTTTGGCCAGTTTCCCAAAACTATGATGATGGGCATGCAGATCTTCACTATTTTTTGCAACAGGATATTTGAAATTATTATGATAAAATCCGGTACGATTCGCATATCGGCCTGTCATGATCATCGCTCGTGTCGGGCTACAAATGGCGCTGGACCAGGCGGTATCAAACTGAACTCCCTCCCTGGCTATTCTATCGATATGGGGAGTTTTTACCTCGCTATTTCCATAACAACCATACAGATCGGGACTCACGTCATCTGACATGATCAGAACAATATTCGGACGATCCCCCGATTTGCTTTTCTTACCAAAGATTCCTGAATGTGCTAGTTGTGGTAGCGATATAGCAGCAAGTCCAACACCTGCTTTGCTTAAGAATTGACGTCTATTCAGGTTATTTGTCATAAATCTTGCCCCATCATTAAAACCTATTTTTCACTATTTGACCAATAAACACTTTTTGACCAATGTTCTCGACCGCGATCGAAGCTGAATCATATACACTCCAGAACTAATATTCTGTGGATTCCAGCGAATTGAGTGTTCTCCTTTGGTGTAAGATTGATTAATTAACTCTGCAACATGTTGTCCGCTTAGTGAGTAAACATTCAATCTAATTCTATCCACCTCACCTAGTCTGAATTTGATCAGCGTGGTTCCATTAAAAGGATTTGGGAAATTCTGCTCCAGTGAAAAATCGTGGGGTGAATTTATATTGGTACCCCTCGAATCAATAGCGACTGGGAAAGTCTGCGGCTCCCAGGAAATACCAGCCGTCCAATGCTCTCCACCATATTCATAAGCCCCCAGGTCAGGAGCCTCCCCTAGATAGCCATCGGTAATTCCTACGATCTCAAGACCAGCATCGATAAAAGGAGAATCCTCAATGGGTCGAAAATCATAATTCTCAGGATCAACCAAATAGTCTTCAACAGAATCCTCTGTGATCCAGCCATTCCAGTTATGATCATAGATTCCAGGAACAGGATAGGCGTCATAATTACTTGAACGATGTCCCGAAATTTTATCTGCAGCATTATTACGCGTAATGGTGCCCTCATTGCCACCCAGATCAATGAGAACAATGATTCCAGTATTTGAGGTGTTAAAGCAAGTATTGTTCAGAACACGATGATCATGTCCTTTGAGCATATGTCCTGACTTTATATCCCAGGATACATTATGATGCATGGTGCCACTGTGGCCGTCGCCATCTCCATCAAAGCGAATCCCATACTTTGGACTATCGTGAACCCAATTGTAAGCTGTTTCTGAATCGATCTGCTGATTTTCCATATAATGAATGATGGCACCATCACTCTGCAGATAACCTGTATCATACATGTCATTGTACTCAACCAGGGCCATATTACCGGGATTAAGTCCGGATGAGGCACCCGTTTTGTGAACAGTGTTTTGGCGAAAAATATTATCATTGCCGCCCATCTTTAAAGTAGTCATGACCGAGGACAAGTCGGTAACGGTGTAGTCGATATGGTAAAAGTAGCAATCCTGGATGGTGTTATTCCCACCATCGGTTTCAATTGCACTTCCATCCGTGTATTGGAAGGAACAGCGTTTCACTATGCAATCACTGCTACTGTTAATGCGGGACATTTCAGGTTCTACCCCAGTCACACCCAACATTCGCTTATAGCAGCTGGGATACATAAAATTGCAACTATCCACTTCAGAATAGTTGGAATTATGAATATTGAAGGTCGTCCCAAAAAAATTGAGACCTTTAATTTTAAAGACATTGGAATTGCTCACATCAAAAAAATAGGACTGGGTTTTCCCACGAATATTCAAGCCCGTCGGATTCGCATTTTCTGGAGCCCAAAAATAGAGTTCCATAGATTCATGATCATAGAACCACTCCCCTGGCTGATCAAGAAATTCCAGCTTATTCTCAAAAAAGTAATAATGATGTTTTGTACGATAGGCAGATTCAGGTATAGGGTCGAAGCTGAAGGAATTACTCCCCTGAGTATGACCGGTAACTTCTTTGGTGTAAGAACGAAACGATCCGGTATTAAGAATAGCGAGTGCTCCTTCCACGCTGAATATAAGATCAGCCAACACTATATCACCATGCGGGTCATCCACTTCGGCCCCATTGGTACTCGCATTCTCATCTCCATGTGCCCAATTCTCCTCCTGGTTCCAGATCGTTCCATCATCAAAACGGGCATTGGGCCACCGGGCCATGATCATTTCATTCTGATCGACAAAGAGTTGCCAGATATCTTCATTCAGGGTTGTTTTGTAAATCGATCCCTGATGAATGGTCCAGGTAGAGTTTATTGGGGCGGTCCCATCAAGAATTACAATCTCATCTTGATAAGGACGAAATGTGAGTTGTGGTTTACCGGACACCACAACCTCTTCATGGTAGGTACCTCCACGAATGATACATACATCCCCAAATTGCATTGAATTGGCAGCGAATTGTATCGAAGCATAAGGTGCCTCAAGCGTACCAGAATTTGTGTTGGAGCCTGATGGTGCAACAAAGTATTCTGTAGCATTCAAACATGAGAGTCCCAACAGACAGGGTATTATGTAATCAAGAATTCTCATTTTCTCAAGTCCCTGGATTTCCTGGTACGCTGCTATTAATCATCGATTTACTTTAAGTATACCAGTTTTTGACTGAGTGTCTGCGTACCTACCCGCAGTCGATAGAAATACATGCCAGTAGAAACATTGTCTGGAACAAACATAACTTCATGATACCCAGCGTCCATTGAAGCATTCACCAATGTTTCGATATGTTTTCCACTCATATCAAATACGGCTAGTTCCACTCTGGTATTCTCATACAATTCAAACGGGATAATTGTGGATGGATTGAAAGGATTGGGATAATTGGTCAGCAGCCTGAAACTCTCAGGAATTGTGTGACTTTGATCAACAGCCGATGGATCCCCCATGGACTTAAATCGCACCCCATCTACATAGGCCGTGGCATCTCCATCGTAGCCATCATCCGTGATGAATCGGATTTTAATACTGGCGAACGTTGCTCCTTCAGGAGCTGTTTGTAGTCCAGTGGATATGGTTTGCCAGATGGGTAAATCACTGGTGAAGGATGTATTTAGGGCGGATCCAACAGTCACCGAATCAATATCATCCCAGCGCAACAACATTTTTATCTTTACGCCAGGATCGCTGTCATAAAACCAACTTGAGAATTCGTACTCCTCACCAACAACTACGGGTATGAAGTTTTGATTCATTTCACGATTACCATCATTTGAGGTCCAATTTGCAACGGCCGAGAACTCACCTTCCAGCACTTGTTCGGATTCTTTGGAAATTGTAAAGGCTTCAGAATTGTTTATCGCCCAGAAATCGGGAGGTCCAGTGTCGCCTGAATCAGCCCAGGTCTCAAACCCGCCATTTTGCTCGATGAAGGTGCAGGTGTAGAAACAACTCCCATCATCTTCTGTTGCACGCGGATCATAATTACATGCTGTTACATCAGTACAACCGGGAATCCCTGTTGCGCCGGGGATGATCACAGAGGCTTTATCGACATGGACATATCCAGTTCCCGTCCAGGAGGAATCAACATCTACCGTCCTGATTTTAAATTGGATATTGGTGGCACAATCTGGTGCAGCCAATACTCCTGAGGTTATTTCCTGCCATTCCAGGGAGTCTCGACTGGCGGGGGAATTATAGGCACTCCCAGCACAATCATTACCATCAGCATCAAACCATTTGAGGAGAAATTTGGTAAACATGGTTGAATCCGTATCCAGAGCCCACATGGAGAATATATATTCCTGACCACCGGTAATAGGGATATCATCCTGAATCAATTCACCATTTGCTGTATTAAAATAGTCCAGCCGAATACTGTAATCACCTTCATAGACGAGCTCCGTCTCTTGACTGGCGCTCACGCGTGCTGTATTGTTAATTCTCCAATAGTCCGGTGGTCCATTCACCCCACTTATATCCCAGGATTCAAAGCTATTGTTGAGTAGTAGTTCTGCTTGACTCAATGCCAAAACTGGCAAAATCAGCGATAAACATAATGCACTCAGGTTTAGGTGTAATTTTGTCTTCATAGTTCCTCCTGAATATTTGCTTGAATCAATCAAACAGGTCTTAAGATAAAACGTTGGGGATTAATCATTATGATAAACTTCTTCCATACGTGCCCATTGCTCACCCGTTTGTCGATTCCTGATGGGTATCTGGCAAGGATCGGTTAGCTGCCACCAGGCTTGATTTTCTGGTTCCTCGCTGAGGAGTTGCATATCTGCTGCAAAATCATTTCCTGAATATTCGAAATGGCTAAACAGATAGTATTTCCCATCATCCAATTGATGCAGATAGATTGTATAGTTATGAATATTGTATTTCGATAGAAGGTGTCGGACGCCAGTATGAGAATCGGCGTGTAAGGATTTGTACTCTACGATCTTTTCCTCTCGCAGTTCGACAACTTTTCCATACCGTTCTCTATTGGTCATTGTTCGTCTCCAGTGCTTAAATGCTCAATTAAATGTTGAATTTCCTGAGCCGATTAGCAAATATTCTTTTCATTCGATGACCTTTTGTCTGACTCACTGAATACCCATTGTGGCTACTCGCATCGCTATAAGTAGATCCAACTGAGTTCGATGATCGTGACGTACTATCAGGAGACTCATTGAAATCCATCACAGCTTCAACTAATAATACAGCATCCAGGACATCATATGAGAGATCTCGGTTCATATCAATAATCAGAAGTTCGTCTTCATTTGCGGGAATTCCTGATTGAGATACGATCTCCATCAACCGCTGCAAATCCAGAACATCTAATAGGCTATCCGCATTCACATCGCCGAAAAAAATGTGCTGACCCAGCAGGAATACTTTAGCTCCGGGATTGGCGTCACCAATAGCAATCGCCAGACCTGGTTCATACATATAGATATCCCTGATTGAGAATCCATAGATATCATTGCCGCCAAAACTTTCATCCTCCCAGGTTTGCCCGCCATCGCTGCTTGAGTGTATTACTCCGTAGCCACTACTGGATACTGTAATCCCTCCAATCATAATATTGGAACTATCTGCATAGCTCACTGCCTGATATTTTGCTGAATTATTTGGATCCAGGTTTAGATCGATGAAGTTTTGACCACCATTATGTGTCATCAAGGCAGTGCCATTGGTTCCCACAACAGTCCAGTTATTCACATCAAATGCATCAATATCCTGAAAGACGGGTGTACCGGCTGAGTGGATGAGGACACCCCAACTCTGACCGCCATTGGATGTTGATACAAGAGCCCCCTTCTTCCCCGCTGCGATCCAATTATATTCATCGATAATTTCAAGCGCCATGGTGCTAGCATTATTGTGGATACTAGGAAGAATGTCATTCAGAGCTGAATTCATTTCCCAGGTTTCACCTGTATTACGAGACGTAAAGAGCTTACCTTTTTTATCCATCACGATGGCGGTGCTATCATTCAACCATCTGACCCGACGAATAGATTCAGGTGTATCGAAGCTGTTGTAGGTCCAGCTCGTCCCACCATCGAGGGTTCGCATGTTCATCACATTGGATCCACCAACAAAACCGGTGAACTGATCTCGAAAACTTGTTGTGACCATCGAAATACCATTGTCAGCGGCTGGACAGGTCAAAAGTTGCCATGACTGTCCATAATCCAGTGTTTTCAGGACACCACCTTCAGGAATTGAATTTAGAGCACCACCGACGGCAACGTAAGCCACACCATCTTCAAGTATAGAGATTTCATTCAATTTGATAATGCTGTCATCGACAGAAACTTCATTCCATTGAGTAAAGCCTTGTGATAAAATCAAAAAGCCAAGTATAAGCCATTGGAAGTGAATATTTTTTTTCATCATCCTGGATTCACAGTCCTATCATATTGTATATATAACACTAACAGAAGCAGTCCTATTTTTAATGTATTTATATAGTAACATCAATCTATTGTGTCTTTATGTATATTTAGTATACTATATATTTTAATCATTCCAAGGAATACCTAAACAGTTATTTAGTGACACCAGAAAGTGAGAATTGTGTCATTCTGATGGAGCGCAGTGATAGAAGAATCTTGGTCCTTTTGATGGAATCCTTCTTATGGATCAAGATCCTACGCGGTGCTCAGGATGACGGGGAGAAATGACATTTCGATGGACAAATAAAAAGAGGCTGATAGCCTTTCAGCAATCAGCCCCTGATAAGTCAAAATCAATGACTCTATACTATTTCATCAGGATCATTTTCCGGGTCAGGCTATGCATCCCCGATGATAATCTGGCAACATAGATACCAGACGGCATATTGGTCGCACTGAAGGTCAAGGTATATGAACCTGCAGTTTGATAGCCCTGTACAAGTTTGCTGATCTCATTACCATTGACATCGTAAATCGTAAGTTCAACCACTCCACTCTCAGCTAAATCATAGCTCAATTGAGTCGAGGGATTGAATGGATTGGGATAGTTTGTATGTAGAGCAAATGTCTGTGGACTCAGTCGACCATCGATTGAGACAGGACTAACCAGAATATAATCAGCCTTTGTCACAGTCACCGAAGCACCTGCCAAATCTCGTACAGTCAAACTCACTGAATAAGTTCCTGCCTCACTGAAAGTATAGCTCGGATTCTGAACATCTGAATCCTCAGTACCATCATTATTAAAATCCCAACTCCAACCGATAATGCTAGATGCACCAGCTGTGGAAAGATCAGTAAATGATACTTCCAGAGGAGCTAGACCTTCAGTTACTGAAGCACTAAAATCTGCTGTAGGTGCATTATATGGATTGATTGTGATGATGACGTCATCGGTATCCGTAGCGCTACTGTCATCTGTAACCGTTAGTGTGACAGTATAGGTTCCAACCTCAAATGCGCTGGAGGCAGAAACACCTGAAGCACTGCCACCCTCCCAGGCCCAGTCATAACTGACAATCGAGCCATCACTATCCGATGAGCCTGATCCATCCAATGTCACAAAGACGGATTGATTTGGTGCGGCAACATCAAAAGTTTGATCAGCTCCGGCGTTAGCGACTGGAGCATTGTTGCCACCGCCGCCTCCGGAGGGATCACCCAGTTGATAAATTCTCCCACCTGGATTGAGATCTCCCAGAGCAATAACTGTGGTCGCATCATACATGTGAATCTCTCGTACCGTACAAGAGGTTGTACTGGGTATATCTGCTTCTGTCCAGGTAGCACCACCATCTGTGGTTTGATAAATTACTCCAGGACTTCCTGATCCCAGATTACCACCTGCCATGGCATTATTTGCATCTAGATAATCTAAGGATTCAAATCTTGCCGCAGAGTTTAAAGTCATAGTTGTAAAATTTGCTCCCCCATCAGTTGTCTTGAGGGCAGAGCCATTAGTCCCAACAATCATCCAGTTATCCACATCAATAGCATCAATACCCAGAAAGACTGGCGTACCCAGACCCTGTGGCAGAATAGTCCATGTGGCACCAGCATCCGTAGTTTTTGCGATAGCTCCCTTTTTCCCAACACTGACCCAGGTATTGTCATCAAGGAATTCCATATCATAACAGCCTGCTTTGCTGTGAATCGTTTGGAGTACATTTACAAGTGCACGACTCGAAGTCCAGTTCACACCTGCATCTTCGCTGATAAATACCTTACCACTATCGCCAACAGTGATTACTGTAGTAGCGCTCAACCATTTTGAGACCCAGAATGAATTTACTGCCTCAAAAGCTGGTGTTTCCCAGGTGGCACCACCATCACGAGTTATCATGACGACATGGTCTTTGCCAGTGACGATTCCCAGGTTTACATCCCAGAAGTCTACTGAAAGCATCCCGGTCGGTGTCGTTGCTGCCGGGCAATCCAATTCAGTCCAGGACGTTCCCCAGTCAGTGGTTTTTAAAACACCACCATAGGGTATATCTGTCTGATTGCCGATGGCGATATAGGCGGTCCCGTCATCCAGGATACTTATCTCCTGCAGTCGACCATCTGGTACAATTTCAGTCTCGGTCCATTGGGCAAACACAATTGATATTAGCAATAGTGCTGATACCCCTATTCGTTTAAGCATACTTCCTCCCCTGTCGCGTTTTAATCTGTTTCAAATAATGCCACGCTTCTTACTTATAAATAAAGTGAGGAGATAAAGCCTGGAAGACCCTATCCCCTCACCATCAAACTTTAGAACGATTGATCATATTATTTCATCAGGATCATTTTCCTGGTCGTGCTATTCATACCTGAAGTTAATCTGGCAACATAGACACCTGATGGCAGGTTGTTCGCACTGAAGGTCAGTGAATGTGATCCAGCGGATTGGTAGCCTTTTACCAGATTACTGATTTCATTCCCGTTCACATCATAAACCGTCAATTCAACCATTCCACTCTCAGCGAGATCATAGCTGATCTGAGTCGACGGATTGAAGGGATTGGGAAAATTAGCATGGAGATCAAATGTCTTTGGACTCATACGGCCATCAACAGATACGACTGCATTGACTATAATAATCACTTCATCAGTAGCTGTTTCACCACCATCATCAGTTACTGTAAGTGTGATTGAATAAGTACCAGCTGCAAATTCTACATCAGCTGTCTCACCGGATGCTGTTCCACCGTCCCAGGACCATTCCCAGGCAGCTACGGTTCCATCGGAATCTGAAGATCCAGATCCATCAAGTGTAACGGTTACTCCCAGACCAGGTCCAGTTTCATCCATAGTTTGATCAGCACCTGCATCGGCTGTAGGGGCAACATTGCCAGTTCCAGATCCTGGATCACCAAGGATGTAGACATAACCATCAGTAGTCCCAACATCACCAACAACGATAACGTCTGTGGCACTGAACATATGTACATCACGGACGCTATAGTTGTACAAATCTGCACCTGCAAATGTTTCAGCAACCCAGGTTGATCCACCATCAGCGGAAGACATCATGACACCATTACCATCGATATACTTACCGCCGACAATAAGATTATCAGCGCCAAAATTATCGATACAGTACCAATCAATTGTGGCTTCAGGATTAGCACCTAAATCGGCAATATTTGGGCCACCATCACTGGTAAACAATACTTTACCCTGTTTACTCACAGCATACCAGGAATTAGCATCAACGGCTGTTATATCCTGGAAAAAGACCGTCCCAGCTGTATGGGTAACTGCTGTCCAGGAAACACCCCCATCTGTGGATTTCAAGATCGCACCCTTTTTGCCACAGGCCAGCCAATTATTTTCATCAACGATTTCCAGAGCAGTAATATTCGCACTGCCATGAACACCAAGAAGCGCTGTATTCAAGGCAAAATCCTCGGTCCAACTCGCTCCGTTATCTTCTGTATAATAAAGAATACCTTTAAAATCCACTGCCACAAATCTGGTATCTGTGATCCACCGGACTTTATTGGTCTTATTGGGACCACCTGGACTTACACCGGAGGTCCAGGTTTCTCCACCATCCAAAGTGACCACCATGTAACCGATGGGTCCAGTAGCAAATCCGACACCAGTGTTGTTAAAAGCAACCGTCAGAAGGGAGCTAGCACCTTCACCAGCATAATACATCAGTGTATCCCAGGTCGTTCCATAATCAGTAGTTTTCAAAACCCCGGAATAGCCAGTTCCACCTAAAGCGACATATGCCAGACCATCATCCAGTACCTGAATTTGATTTAGTTTTCCCATCGTTTCAACGACCACTTCTGTCCACTGTCCAAAACCAAGCGACATGCAGATAATTGTCAATACGAGTAACTTTTTAAGCATACACCTTCTCCTTTAATGTTAAATAAATATGAAACCTCGAGTTGCCTTCCTAAGACACTCTCATTTTCCAATAATTATATACTGTAAAAACCATTATGTTATTCAATCTTATGTATATTTAGTATACCTATTTTTTATAAAAAAGCAAGTCTAACATTCTAACATTCTGTGTAAATCTTGTGACCCTAAAGCTTTACAAATTAGAGTGGAGGAATCTATCGATCCTTCAGAATTATTACTACCTAACCAACAACATTTTTATGGTATCAGACCGATTTCCCAAAATCATCCTACAAAAATATATGCCTGTATGTACAGATAATCCTGCGTCGTTTAAACCATCCCAACTTGCTACATGTTGACCAGCAGGCATATTCTCGTTCTGTAGAATTGCAACTTGCTTTCCCCTGGTATCGAAGACCACAAGGGAAACCGGACCAGCCTGTGAAATACCATATTGAATGCTGGTACTGGGATTAAAAGGATTAGGAAAATTTTGATGCAACATGATATCCTCTGGATTAACCGGATCATATTCATCCACGCTCAATAATATCTCGGCCTGGATTTCGGAGCCCCCCGGTCCTGCCAGGATCAAATTATCAATGCTGAATTCCACTGGTCCCGTAAATGCAACGTCAATAACCTGCATGGGAAGTTGTATCAGGAGTCCAGATTCAACATTGATCTGACCACCCCCAATATTTACACCCAGAAGACGCGTGTTTCCCGCTCCTGTGCTAGTAAATGTGGATGCTGATTCATTTCCCGGTGCTAATTCTGGTGTTCCAATTTCAAAAACGGATGGATCAAAATTAATATCTGCCTGAAACCCGGAAATCATCCCATTATATGAAATGTGAACAGGGACATTTTGCCATTCCAGAGTATTATGAACTCGAGTCATTGATTGCGATGAAAGCGTCGTACCAGAAACAATCGACCTGGCAAGTGCAGAATCGTCAAGGATGGCTTCAATCAGCATAACCACATCCAGGATATCGTTTGAATTATCACCATTCATATCCATAACCCGTAATTCGGTTTCCAGACCAGGATCACCGGTGGAAGTGATGATCTCAACCATGCGAGTTAAATCTGTTACATCGAGTTGTCCATCTCCAGTGATATCACCAAAGAACAGGGCTTCACCATAAAGGTATATACGTGAATCGGCACTTTGGGAATCATGGTTGTAGTCCCCCACAGCTAGCGCATGGTCGTATCGATACATATGAATATCATTAATCATGATGGTGTTTTCATTGCCAGCGGTAAAGGGTTCATCGATCCAATTCATTCCACCATCAGAACTGTAATGAATAACACCTGAAGAGGATCCATCCTGACCGCCGATCATCACATGATTCTCGTCGAAACAACTCACTGCATTATAATCAAAAGTATTTGAAGGATCGGGATAGAGCCTGGTAAAACTGTTACCCCCATCTGTGGTCTTCAGCACCCTCCCATTATTTCCAACAATAAACCAATTATCAATATTTAATACTGAAATATCCTGGAAGACTGGCTTGCCAGCTGAATGTGAACATTCGCTCCACGTCAATCCATGATCCATCGTTTTGAGCACCGCACCTTTCTTACCTACTACCACCCAATTGTCGTGATCGATGATCTCAAGGGCATAGGCTTTGGCTCTGCTGTTAACAAGATTTAACGCGGCTTCAAGACTAGTAGTTACCACCCAGCCCGCGCCAATATATTCAGTAGACCATATGATTCCATTTTCCGTTAACATTATTAACTCAGAAGAACCTATCCACCTGACTGAGGAAATATCGTCTGAACTGCCAAACTGATCTAGTTGCCAGTTGGCTCCACCATCTTGAGTCCAGATATATTTCCCGTTTGAACCACCTACAACACCATAATTCTCATTTTTAAACGCAATGGTTGATGCATCGTCAAGCCAGTCAACTGGACCAGAGGTTATAGTTATCCAATTTTCACCGTAATCCGTTGATTTGATTAGCTCTGAACCATCTGAGCTGTGAACCACCGCAAATGCCAAGCCATCATTGAGGGTGCAGATTTCTATAATTTCACCCTCGTTTGGCACTTCAACTTCAACCCACTGTGGAAATCCAATTGTGAGACAAATAGTGATCAGTAAAAGCAGATGCTTAGACATTTATTGGATCCTTCTAACTATTTATGCAACATTCTGATTTAAAAACCATATTTCAGACCTATCAGTACAGTACTACTATGCTGCGATACAAAATTAAGATAGGCATAAGCAGGTTCTAAATACTTTATATGCTGGTATTCATAAGCTATGTCTAACTGAACCTTTATGATGGAGATGGATACCCCCGTTGTAAGGCTGGTGGATCGAGGACCTTCAGATTTATCTGCAACTCCCCAGGGTACATATGCCAGGGGTGTTGAACGATAACCACCCATCAGGGTCAAAAAATCTGCTAGATCATAAGATAGACCTAATTGATAATTCATTACATCCGCCCATTGATATTGAGTCGAGTCAGAGACAATATCCCCATAGCCAAAATCTGCATATTGAAATGTCGCAGACTCGTATGGATTGAAGCCCATGTCAAAGGCGATACTCAAATCTTCTGTTGCCTGAATATTTACCCCAACTGTATAAGAAGCAGGTATATCAGCATAATCCTGGCCACTAAGTGGGATTGATGAGACTGAATCAGGGGCAGAGACATGCCGGGTATAGATCCAGTCCCTTTTAAGTCGATAGGGCAACTTGACCTGAAAACCGAAGTCGATAGTTTCATAATCCAGGATCAAACCCAGATCCATATTCAGACCACTAAAACTTGACGTCCCACTTGTCCGGGTCACTAGTGAATCATGTGAAAAAACAAAACTTTTTGACCATAGATCCAGATCCGCTATTTTATCGAGAACTAACTCATCCTCAGTATCACCAGACAGACTATTCACACCCAATCCAAGTTGAATGACTTCGCCAGGACTATAACCGAGGGCAAATCGTAGAGAATTGACTACCCCTTGACGACTCCTGGTGAATTGTGACCATACCACATGGGCTGTATCATCACTGTTATCAAAAGTATAGTGCATATACGGTCGGTGTGCCAGGAAGGGATCAGTATGACTGTCATTTCGATCGTAGTCATCCACATTGTACTGACGTGAAAAGGATCCGCCCAGGACAATATCCTGTTCAAATAGCGTGATCGGTAAAACCGCGGAGATGGCGTTTAGGGGCAATCTTTTGGAGCGCTCCTCGATCCAGCTCGCAGCACTACGCTCGTAATGATAAACACCCTGCTCAGGGATGCCAATGTCTTCAATATCCATCAGTAACCAGAGTGAATCGTCTGTAACACCATATTGTCCAGGATCAATTTCAAAACGATAGTCCAAAATCATACTTAGCATGGGTGTGGATTCTTGATCTCCCCACATTTTATTTTCCCATAGGGTGGTCTCGGTCGCTTTAGCAGAGAATGAAATTTGAAATTCCTCAATGCCATTCAAACCGGCTGGATTAAAATAAATCGATTCAATTTCACCTGATTTTGCTGCATAAGCATTTCCAGTCGCAAGCCCTCTAACGCTCAGGGGACTGATCTGCCCCAGACCCTGAAATCCGAGATCCGCACCATTCCCCTGTGCATAAACGCTGGTGACACACATCATCCAAAGCAAGCCTGCGCTGAATAAAACTGGAAGTCCACTTCTTTTCATTTTGTATCCTAAAGAATCCATTTTAAAGAGTCATTCCGAGTGAAAATCTATTGATGGCTCCCAGATAGGAATCATAATTGTTGAATGAATAATCCACTTGCACACCTTTAAAATGCAGACCAAAACCAAGGCTCCAGTTCTCTGTATCATAATTCAGTTTGTAGCCAGATCTCACAAAAAGCAGCTCATCGTAAGCATATTCCAATCCAAAATTAAACTGCTGATCGTAATCACGGGGAGCCAACATATCCACCGCAAAGAGCAGACTGGATTTCGAGTTCGGTGAAGTGAGAATCGCATCTTTTGGACCAAAAACATAGCCAGAAATACCCATGACTAGAATCTGTGGTAAGGGATACTGTTTACCTGTAACTGTTTTGATTTCATCCGTATAAGTACTGTCATGGAAGATTCGCAGGGTGTCTTCATATTCAATAAAACTTACATCCTTACCAAAATGTCTCAGGACCATAGATATTTTTACAGATTCATAACCCGTTTTGTATTGCAGACCTGTATCAAAGGCGATGAGGGAAGCTGACATCTCACTACCATTATAGGAATAATCCGCATTTTCCTTGATCTGCTTCGCTGTCAAACCGAATGCAAATTTGTTCGTAAGGGATGCGGCATAGGACAAGCCGATAATCTGATGTCCAGGGTTAAAAGTCTCGCCGGTAAGACCTGGATTAAAATCTCCGTTTTGATATCCCATTGCATCTACAGAAGTGACATTCATTTCGCCATAATCGGTGAATTGAGCCATCATACCAACAGTTCCAAAATTTGGAAAGTTGTAGGCGGCTGAAAAGGCAGAGGTTTTTACATCAAAGAAATAGTTGAAATGAGAAGCCGAAAGATCAAGCTTATCAATATCCGTCAGACCTGCAGGATTGATAAACATTGCAGATGCACCATCAACAAAGGATGATATGGCATCACCCATAGCCGCCGATCTGGCGGTGGGATTGACCTTAAGGAATTGAAATGCAGTCGTCCCAACCTTTTCCTGAGCCATCACGGAGGAAAGGAAAATTGCAGCACAGATGATGACCTGTCTTGCCCTGCCTGATCTTCTTTTCATAATTTTCTCTTCACTCCATATCATTTGATAATGAAAAATTTGCCACCGGTGGTTTGACCATCGGGGGTTGAGACCGAATAGAAATAGAGACCTGCTGCAATAATTTGGTCATTTCGACTGACCTGGAAATACTGATGAGAATATGCATCAGAATCATGTTCCAGTGTTTCCACCAGTTGTCCGGCATATGAATAGATGCGGATAGTACATACTGCAGGTAATCCATAAAATCCGATCATGTTGTCTTCACCCGTACCGGAGAAACCTGATTTTTCAAAGAAGGGATTTGGTGTCACCACGATTTCACCCAATTCTTCCACTGCCCCTTGACTCCTTCTAAATGCTGGTAGGTCGGCATTATCGGGATCAGGAAAGATGTTGGATTTTCCAGACTCAAAGCCCTCAGTATCAAAACTTGTAGCTGCATAGAATACGGCTTCGCCCATCTTCAGGGTCGAGTCTTCATCAAAGAATTCGTAGGTATTGTCTGAGTTCACATCTCCAACGCCCTTAGATATGAGTAATTTCCATGGCCCCAGAGGATTGTAGGCCCTATATAAATTGAATCCACCAAGATCGTTCACCGTATGAGGAAAATTTTCCACCGCCCGATTCCAGCGTACTCGCACTCCCTGCAGAGCAGTATTAGCCACTTCCACAATGGGTGCAGGCCATGGAATATCTTGAACTGAATAGTTCCCATCTCTCGCATTATTCTCAGGCCAATAGCGGAACTCACCGGCACCCCAGCTTTCAACAGGAGCCAGTGAATCGCCAGTGTACATCTCGTAAGCTTTGCGGGAAACATCCTGCACTGTGATTACATCTGAGTTCACATAGTCAGGATATCCATAGTCTGAGATGTAATGGCTGGTCATGACCACATCATTCCCCTCATCATTTTTAAGAATGACATCAAAGGAGTCGATGTTGACGGGCTTCATAAATAATACATTCGCATCGTGTGATCCCCCACCCATAATCTCGCGGGAATCAGTGCCATATCCCACTACTTGAGCCATACTAAATTCGATGGTGTCGCCCCGATGAATTGTATAGGGACCAAATGCAAACGCCTGAAGCGGCATAGCATTGGCTTTTTTAGACGAGAAAGATCCCCTGCCGACCCAGGTCTCACCGACTCGTGGATCTGTCAAATAGCTAGTTCCGAAAGGGTTCCCTCGCCTCTCGGTTTCACTAGAGGCACCTTCGTAAAGCTTATTCAGACCAAACCAACCTTTGTTCTTGTAAATTTCCCAGGGTTGTCTGATTCGAAATACATTGGTATCTGGTTCATCAGGAAACTGAAACAGCTCATGATCATTCGCTTTCCAGGCATAGGAGGTTTCACCATCATAAACTGTCGTATCAGTGGCGATGTTGATTGCTGAGAGATGTTTTGTATCATAATAGAGCATACTCATGCCTGCAGCCTGAGGAGCCAATAGCCCGCCACCATTTTTACCGGTTCTGGCCCATTCTTCAAAAAGATCCAGATTTGGTTCTGGTTTGGCCTTACGGTTTAAGGAACCATTTGTTTGTGTATCAAAATTAAAAAGGGTCCATAATTTGTGATCAAAACTCTGATGGTTTCCATCGCTTATGAGTCCAGGCTTCCAGTTCCAGATGCCACCATATTCAGGTTGACGCTGATAGGCAAACATGTTGGGACCCCAAGCCTGACCGAAAAAAACAACAAAATCTTCCCAGACTTGAACCGTGTCTAGTGTAGTAATACCACCGGAGCTACGCTCTATAGTAACCTCTTCAATGGTAGTAGGATCACTATCAGTATTTCCATCGAAAACCAGTTCATATTCATGAATGATCATGTCATCATAATCAGGATAACTCCAGGCTCGCGATACGCGGGTTATTGTGACACCCATACTGGTTGCCCATTTGGCATAGATAATTTCTTCGGCTTCTTCAGGATCATACTCGGGGTTAAGACTTCCATCTGAAAGAATGGGATAATTCTCAGTTCGATAAAATTCGACAGGAAAATTCCAGATACCAATGGTTTCCTCGGGTCCACCACCTCCGACGAGTCCACAAAATGAGAAATGACGATCGGTCTGAAACGGTTTATCATGAACATTTCCTGATATATGAATCCCACCGCCCATAGTGTTGTGCTGTCCATCATAAATGATGGTACCCTCAACCGTGCTGGAGTACTTGGGCCATTCCATCTGAGGGTGATCAACGATATCCATACCGTCATTGTGAAAGGGTGTGCTGATGATTCCATTATTATAGAGAGATTCACGCATCATTCCTCTGCGCATTACTTTGTATTCTCGGCGTTGACCCCAGACAGACGTCAAAGTGAGCAAAAGCATGATGATCAGCGCAATCCAGGTCTTTTCATTTTTAAACATGATGTATCTTACCCTTCTACAGCAACTGATCGCTCTAAAACTTGATATTCACACCCATCCTGTAATAGGCTGGTGTGTTTTTATAAATTATTGCTTCTTCGATGTATGGAAAATCCACATTTAATGTGTATACTCGAGCTCCATCATGCCAGATTTGCTCAAGCAATTCGCCATTTTCATCATAAATATTTTCCCATTCACCTTCAACTCCATAGTCATGGAGATCTGATTTACGCTCACTGTCCCCACGGAAGACGGAATAATTGAAAACCTTATCATTCAGCAGGTTCATACCCTCGAAATAGACAGTATACTCGTATGCTCTCAGATGGAATGTCTTCTGGAGACGTGCCTGAAGCTTGTTTTCCTCTGGTGTTCGTCGATTATAACGCTGACCTGCAACTTCGGGATCGAATGTGTAGGGACGCCCTGTCATCCAGTCATTGCGAATATTCAAGTTCCAACTTCCCATAGGTCGTGATCCAAATACTTGGGGACCAAATTTTTTGGGGCTTCTAATATTGAAACTGGTGACCAAACGGTGGGTGCGCTCATAGTCCATAGGGATGTCTTCGGGATCAGGTAATTCAATATCTATGCGCCCCGATAATCTGTCCAATTCAAGATAGGTTACGGGTGCATCAAAGGGAGTGGCTGACTTTCCAGTAGCTTTCTGATATCGATAGCGGACAATTGCTGTGAATAATTTGCTGCGCTTTTCAATACTGGCATGAAAACCTTTAATATTGGCATAGTCCCGATTGTCATAGGTGCGATAAACGTTGGTCTCTTCATCGATATAGGTCACAGCCTGGATCAGATCTTTCACATCCTTATAATAGAGACTCACATCCATCCTGATACCAAATGGAAAGCCCTGGACCACACCAATATCATATGAGTTGGTTTTTTCAGGACGAAGCTGTGGATTACCCAGGCTATTAACACGACCCGTTTCTTCGATACGACGTTCATAGACATACTTCAAACCAGGTCGCTGGACGAATTGGCCATAATTCATATGTACTACTGAAGCCAGATTGATGGGAAATGCTATTCCCAGACGGGGTTGCAGTCGGGAGAATGGCTTGGTGTCTTCACGCAAAGCATTATCTATATCCAAATAATCTGTTTGCTCAAAGTAAGGTAGGTCAGGATTAAAATCCGGATTGCGTGTCGGTGAGAAACGATCGCTGAAATAACTCGTGTTAAAATCGTAAAAATCCCACCGCAAACCAAGATTGGCGATCATTCCCTCAAACTCGAGTTTGTCTTCCAGGTAGAGAGCACCTTCAATTGGTGTTACTTTATACTCATTCAACTCATAATTGGTCTGACTTGTTACATTATTTTCAGCATAATTTTTGATATCGTAGGCGAAGACCTGAAGACCGAATTTGAGAAGATTGTAATTTGTTAGTTGATTTGAAACTTGACTCAACAGAGAATAGGTTGTGTTTTGATTGCGATTTCTGGAATTAGCGAATTCATCACTATACATACCGTTCAATCCCAGTCTGGAGAAAAAAGGCAATGCATTGGAAGGTCCATATTGGGGAATTTGTTGATTTGGGTCACGAATGGGTGCAAGCTGCCATGAGCGGTTATAGAGAATCCGGAAGTTTAGATCCATAAAAGCAGCTTTTGAAAAAACGTGTTCCCAGCGAAAGCGTAAATTTTGGGTTGTCCGCATCTTTTTAGAGTTACCCTCTTCCCTGAAGAAAAGATCTCTCGAATTATTCACACCAATCGTATTACTAAAATTATAATTATAATCATAACCCATCACCAGTTTGTTAGTACTGCTCATATCATGGGTAAGATTTACCATTAAATCTCGACGAGTATCAGGCACTTCTGAGGGTATTATATTTGGTTTTGAATGATTGCCCAGGGCGAAAAAGATACGTGTATTATCAGTAATAGGACCACCACTGCTAAAGTTCACCCGCAGATCTTGCCAGAGGTCATTATAATTTCCATCCAGCAGTCGCGAAAAACTTCGAAATTGGGCATAAGCAAACATAGCTTGCTTTAAGGTATCATCGTAGGTGTGGGCAGCATATTTGCCACCACCCGTTTCCTCGAAATAAGGATTCTCTGAGTCTGTAGTCGAGGTCAACCAAAACTCTGGACCGCCAGCAAAGAGGTTCCAAGGGGTTTTGGAGGTGTCAAAAACACTGCCACCCCAGTACAAATCATGAGGGGCTGTATAAGCAATCTGTACATTCGTACGCCACTTATTTTTACCCTGTTTTGGAATCATGTTCACAACACCAGATTGAGTGTTACCATATTCTGCGCTAAATCCACTTGTCACGACCTGAACTTGTTCCATACTGATCACCAGCGGAGTGTAGGCTTTGCCATTTTCCATGGGATCTACAATGGTTCCACCATCAACCAGATACAGGGTTTCATTTTCGCGGCCACCACGAAAATGATCATCAACGACATCGGCTTGTAAAGCGATCACATCGTCAATTTCGTACATGGCTGTATTGTTTTCCATTTCCGACATGGCGTAATTTTGACGTGTGGCTGTGAGATCAACCTGTATGTCATCAGCCCGATAGGCTGTAACCACAACATCTTCACCTAGAATGGCTTTTGGTTCGAGCTCAAAATTCACCCAGGTTGTGCGGTCCGCATCCACACGTACTCTGGTTCTTAGTTCAGTACCATACCCCATCATCATGACTTTTATATCATAATCACCCGGTTCGAGGTTCAGAATAAAATATTGACCTTTGTCATTGGCTGCAGCACCAGCTGGATGGAGCATTTCTACCTGAAATTCATCAACCCAAGTGGTAGGGACCACGATGGAAGCACCAATCAGAGGTTCTTTCGTTTCCAGATTACGAATCACCCCAGCTATTTTGCCTGTTACACCTGCAAAGCACCAGCTTGTCATCATTATGATCAGGAAGAAAGCTTTTGTGCCTCTCATTAAGACCTCACTTATACCGCTTATTGGTTTACCAATAAAGCCTGAATCTTCTTATCGACGAAGACAGCTGGTTTAAATGTTCTTTTGCGTCCAATTTTTCATATCAGTGCATTACACTTTATTAAGTATACTTAATATACTTTTAACATGACTAATAACAAGCACGACTCATGCAATAAGTAGCCCAAATAATGTCTATTTGATTAAGACGAGTTTCTTTGTCTGAGAAAATCCTTTGCCACTCAGGCGGTACAAGTACACCCCTGATGCCAGCAGATCTGCCTGAAAATCAACACTGTGATGTCCCTTCACCATAGAACGGTCAACCAGGGTTAACTCTAGTCCACCCAATAGGTTAAACAACTGCATTTTCACCTGTGATGCGTATGGTAAGGTGAATTTTATTGTCGTCTGCGCATTAAATGGATTTGGATAATTATCACTCAAATGAAATTTGAATGGAGATTCCCTGTCATTATTCAGCCCTGATGCAGCGGAACCTACCAGAAAATTCCACTCATCACCCGTTACCCAGCCGGCAGGTGTATTGCAATTAACTCTCCAATAATAAAGTTGACCCGGAATTAACGAACCCGGATCATAAATATTATTGACCTGCGTGCCCATTTCCGTGAGCTGACCAGATTCAGTCCCGAAGTAAACCTGAAAACTTGTGGCTTCCAGCCCCTTCAGCCACATCAGATCGGCGTCTGTCATAACATTGACTGCATCATGAGGTGGAACAGGTGTTGATGCCTTTGATACGAGTCGTCCAGGAATCCAGTAGTTATCATCACCAAATTCATAAGCCCCAATATCCGGTGCCTCCCCGACATATCCTTCAGTGATTCCTGGAATGATCACACCGGCATCGATGAGTTCGGATCCCGCTTTGGGTCGAAAATCAAAATTATAGGGATCACGTAGCTCTTCCCGTAAATCAGTCCCCGTTTCATAACCGTTCCAATTATGATCGTGGAAGCCAGGTATAGCGGTAAAACCATTATTACTTCCCGATAACTTGGTCGCCGCATTATTCATGGTGTAGGTGCTGTCATTTCCACCTTTATCGATTGAGATCTGGATATCATTCCGAGGTACACAGCCAAAGGCAGTATTATTATAGATAAAATGAGCGGTTCCCTTAACTCTGAGACCGCGATTCCCATTCATGGAAATACAATGATGAATCGTGCCATCATAAGCGCCTGGATCCCCATCAAACCGGATCACATTGTGGCTATTAGTATCATAACACCAATTATAACCGATAATCATACCGGGTTGTTGACCTGGGGCAATCTGGATGTTGGATCCATCTATGCTATAATGAATGTTGTAAATATTGTTTAACTCAATCAGATCCGCTTTACCGCCTTTGAGACCATTCCCCTTCCCGATGGTATGAATGGTGTTTCGTCTAAATATGTCGTCTTCCGATTTGCGACCATAAACAGCCCCCTGTCGTCCCTGAGCCCACAGGATATGATGAAACAGACTATTCTCGATACGCCATCTACGGGTTCCGGCGCTATGAAAGGTAATGGCACAATTCTCTGAATATTCAAACACGCAATCATAGAATGTATCATCCTGACCTCCATCCAAATCAATATTGAGTGGCTGCTCGCGCACACCCAGCATGCGTTTGGAGTATGATGGATAACTAAAATTACAATGGTTAAATGTTCGATGGTCTCCCTGGAGAATGAGGAAATTTCCTGCATAGAAGGTTAAATTCTCAAAAAGAATATTTGACGAATTATGAAGTTCCATAATCCTGTCTATGGTCCTTCCGCGTATGTCATGCAAAGAGGGATTTGCATTATCTTCGCACCACAAATACAATTCCATAGTGGATTGATCAAAAAACCATTCTCCCGGACTGTCCAGCAAATCCAGCTTCCCCTCAAACCAGTATCGAGATTCAGAGCCGTCAGAATCTCGACTGACATCCAGATATTCAGCCGTACACTCAAAGCTGCTAGAACCAGGTATGTGATTGGTAATTTCTTCCACAATAATGTGCTCTGAAGTGGTCAGTTTACCCACTGCCAGACCACCTGTTAAATCAACATTTAGACTTGCCAGGCTATGCACACTCTCATTATTCACGATATTGCCACCAACACCCTGCACAAAGATTGATTCATCCGTACAGTGAGCCCAGGAATTAATATCCCAAAAACTTCCTGGTTCAGGGAAATTTGGGTTGGGATGACCCCCACTGGAATAGTCGGGGTTGGTTGGATTGGCTAGATTTGGCCAACGTGCCATCTGCATCATGCGATCATTGACAAATAACTGCCAGATGGTATCAGTAACAGTTGTTTTGTAGATACTACCCTGATATTGAACCCAGTCAGATGTAATGAGCTTGGTCCCATCAATGACGCCCTCTTCACCTGGATAGCTTTTAAAGCTAAGGTTGGATTTATTCTCCATATTGATGAATCCATAATGCCTTCCGTCACGTAGTTGGCAGATATCCCCGCTGGACATTTCATCGACAGCCCGCTGAATTGTCAGGAATGGAGAATTAATGGAACCATCAGATTCATCATCACCATACTCAGAGACAAAATACTCTGTAGCGTTCAGACATGACAGCAGCCATAAAAGAGCGACTACTCCTCGAATTATTTTATAAGCATACACTTTTGGACCGCCCTTGAATCACCGCTTTCCAACTGAATAAAGTAGACACCTGATGCCAGATCTTCTGCGTACAAATCAAATTTATGTTCCCCCCGACCAAGCTCCTCACTTATCAGGGTACGAATATATCGTCCTTGAATATTGAACAGGGTCAAGCTGGTCATATCCATCTCAGGGATAGAAAATGAAATCCTGGTTTTGGGATTAAAGGGATTTGGATAATTGTTCTGCAATTTGAATCTGAATGGTAGAATCCCGCTGTCACCAGTACCAGTTGAAGGTTCACCGACTAGGAAACTCCATGTCTCTCCAGTCACAACACCGGCTGGCGTCACACAATCCACTCGCCAGAAATATTCGCTCTCCTCCAACAAACCGGGCTCATAGATATTATTAGCCTGTGTACTCACTTGAACCAGATTGCTGGGACTTAGCCCAAAATAGACCCTATAACTGGTTGCTTCCCTCCCCTTCAACCACATCAGATCTGCATCCGTCATGACCATGTTAGATTCATGTGGTGGGATGGGTGTAGAGGCGTGGGAATATTGATAACCTGGAATCCAGTAATTGACATCCCCGTATTCATAGGCTCCAATGTCTGGTGCATCACCTACAAACCCGGCCGTAATGCTATCATACATAACACCTGCATCGATCAGATCACTGTCGAAGCGCGGTCTGAAATCAAAATTGTGAACATCTCGTACCTGCAAACTGGCATTTTCTTCTGTTACATATCCATTCCAGTTATGGCTCTCATTTCCAGTGAGGGGGACATATATCTGTCGATCGGAGGAAATCGCTTGTGCCAAATTGTTATGTACATTTGAATGAGAATTGTTATCAGTCCCAGCGGGAGTCAGCACTTTTATACCCGGTTCTCCATCAGATTGAATCTCCAGTGATGTATTATTGATTACATGATGATAATCACCTTTGATCTGCATAGAAGCAGGCACCTTCCATGAGACAAAATGATGGTCAGTGCCATTAACACCGCTGCTCCCATCCCATCTACAACCGGTTTTGAAAGCCTGGAAATGCCAGTTGTAGCTGCGAATTCTTCCATCGCTGCCACCCCCGGGTCCATCCCCACCGGCACATTGCATGGCGCAACCATCATACTGAAAGTATCCAAATTTGGAAAAGCGACACATCGTTACATCCATGGAGGTATGTTTGACCATGACCTTCGAGCCATTCGTGTGGAAAGTACAATTCGTCATTAAGCTATTTTTATTTGAATTTGCCATGAGAGCCATTTGAGCCATCCCGGTAAAGCTGAAATGATGAAACAGACAATTATCAATCAGAATTCCATAACCCGATTTCATCCAGACCATACCATCCGAATATTCGAAAACGCAGTTGCGTAGCGTGGTAAATGTACCTGACGAGGTACTAGTCGATCCATCCAGAACAGTAGTACCTTCATGGATTGCGGAAGCTGCAGCTTGCTCAGGTTCTCCCGCATAACTGTGTTCACCAAGCATACGTCGATACCAGGTCGGATAGGAAAAATTGCAGTCTTCAACGGTCACATGATGTCCATTGGGAGAATTGACGGTACAACCGAAGAAATTGATACCCCTGATGGTGATAAAATCCATTTCATTCACACTGATGGCATATGATATGGTTTTGCCCCTGATATTTCGACCCTCAGGAGAAGCACCGTCTTCACACCAGACCCTGACAACGCCTGTCGTGTTGTCATAATACCACTCACCAGGGATATCCAGAGCACTGTTGGCTTCAATCATGAACTGACCCTGCCGCTGGTCGTGGGGATTCATAACAGGTTCATGGATCAAATCGTTACTTCCGGCTGAATGACTGAGAATATTGCGGGAAAAGGTTGACTCAGAATGAAAGTTCAAAATGATGGAACCACCTTCAAAACTGACGCCTTCTGCTGCAAGATTGTGAAAGTTTGAGTTATTTGTAAGATTCCCACCTGCATTCCAGGTATTCACCATATGTCCCCAGGTACCTTCCCAATCCCACCATGAGCCAGCTATGGGGGTATATTCATCTTCTTGAAACTGAATTGGATCGCAGGGATGTCCGACTAAGACATTGGGCCAACGAGCCGGTATCATCATGCGTCCATCAACCCAGAGCTGCCAGACATCCTGATCGAGGGTGGTCTGATAGATATTCGTTCCTGGCTCCTGAGTCCAGGTTACTCCACCCAGATCTGAGAGCGCTCTGGAACCATCGAGGGTCACCTCTTCATCAGCGTAGTTTGAAATGGTTATGGGACCTGTTTTTGAACTAGTCACCACCTCTTCATGATAGACACCCTCCCGGATATAGATGTGATCCCCGGGTCCAGCCACATCAATAAAGGCATGCTCAAGCGTGGCAAAAGGGGCTGATATTGTTCCTGGATTCGTATCGTCTCCATCAGTCGCCACATAATATTCTGTAGCCAGGAGCATGGGAGCCATGACCAAAAGGGATATGATGACGTATTTCACTTTATTAAGACACATTTGGCTACATCTTTCTGTTTGTCACTATTGATCTGATTCATAATTCGACGATGTGATGAAAAAATCAAGTACGTCATCCCGAGCGCGATGTACTGAGCTCGTCGAAGTGGAGTCGAGGAATAACACATAACACTTCATCACCAGTTCATTATCTCAAGTCTATTTCACAAGGATCATTTTTCTGACTTGACTCACTCCCTCACTTTCTAAACGATAGAGATAGAGACCTGCCGGAAGTTTGCTGGCATCCAGTTTTACAGTATGGGATCCAGCGGTATAGTCCCCAGATGCAATCGAGTGAACCCAGCGTCCCTTGATATCAAACAACTCGAGGCTTATGTACTGATTATCCTCCAATTCAAATTGGATATTGGTACTTGGATTGAACGGATTAGGAAAATTTTGTGATAAACTAAAGCTCCTGGGTGCCCGACGAACCTGATCAATGCCAACAACCCCGCCGGGTCCGACCATAGACACATCATCGACATAGATGGTTCCATCTCCATCCCAACTGGCATTGACATCTACTGTCCGCAATTTGAAGTCACAAAAAGCCACGCTATCCGGGGCGGTGACAAATCCGGTTGAAATATGCTGCCAGCCCCCCTCATTAGCAGTGATGCCTGATTCGACATCAGAACCAACTCGGTCGTGCTCAGCGTTCTCCCATCTGATTAAAACGCGTCCTACTACTGCTGAATCATTGTCAAAAAACCAGGCTGAGAATTTGTAATCATCTCCTGCAACTACCGGGATATCCTGTTGAGTGAACAGGCGGGGACTCTTAATGGTTTGTTCAATGCGAACACTCCTGGTTCCCCAATGAACTATAGATTCTTCTATGGAAGCTGTCACGGCGCTGTCTTTATCGAATGCCCAAAACTCAGGCATGGTATCGTTCCAGGTCTCGAAACCTACATTACTAAGGTGCTCACCTAAGCCAGCATAAATCAGGTCTGAAGAAAGTTTGGTACTAGGCAAACCATTTTCATCTTGAATGTATAAGCTTACGCTGTAATGACCTGGATTTTCATAAATATGACTGGGAGACTGCTCAGTACTAGAATTTCCATCTCCAAAATCCCATTGATATTGATTGATAGGACTATTGCCTGGCACTGAAAGATCAGTAAAATTAACCATAAGCGGAGCATCACCTGATGTGGGTGAAGCCGTAAAGTCAGCACTTGGTGCACCCGTCACTTCAGCTACCGGAGAATCATCGTCCCAGAGTGGATCGCCCACGATCGTACCATTGTTTCCGCTGGTACTGTAGTCCTGGGTTGAGGTTCCACTTCCTTCATTAAATTTCCAATATCCCTGAAGTGTAGCTGAGGAATTGTAATTCCCACCATCCGCTAAAACATCAAGAACATTTCCTTCGGCATAAATAGCTGCAGCCTCTTCTGGATTCAAAGCTGAATTCCAGAAAGCAATTTCGTCCAGCTTACCACCATAATAACCATTGTTCTTGCGGGCGAATCTTAACTTTCCCGTATTATCAAGTGATAAGGTAGAGAAGGTATTGATAATGACAGAATCAGAGGCAGAACCATTAATATAAATATAGGCTGTGTCCAATAAGGTTCGATCTACTGCCAGAATAATATTTACCCAGGCATTGGTTTCAACTTCAGTCATAATATCTGGTTCGGAACGCAGGGAAATTTCCTCCACACCAGCTACTTTCCCGAGAAAAGTAATGGCTCCCGTCCCGCCATTTAAGTTGAATTGCCAGAGGTTAGCGCCGTTTTGCTTTTTGGCCATGAACATCTTTCCATCTGCCCAGGAGTCTACCTTGGCCCATACAGAAATGCTAAAATCGCCTTCAATTAGATCAAGGGCAGGTGAATCCTCGAATTCTACAAAATCATTTACACCATCAAAATTCAAAGAATAATCCTCGGCATGGCTGATGCCGTATAATAGAATTAATACTATTACACTTATCTTTTTCATCTTACACTCCCCAGTGTTACAAAACGGTTAATGCTTCTTTATTTCTTTGGCCATTTCAGCTAAAACTGATCCAAAACGTTTGCGTCTCACTTCAGCCGTTGAAGCTAGATCCCCTACCGGCAGTGGCGATTTTTCGTCTGGATCGGTAATGACGTCATAGAAATTGCCATTGTTATAGAGTTTCCAACGTTCATCGCGAACCCATCTTGTAAATTCAGGCTTATCTGATTTCTTCTTTTTGGGTTTTTTATTTTTCTTATTCTTCTTTTTCTTCTTTTCGATCCCGCTGTCTTCAACGGCATATTTTCCTTTTTCAAAATGACAGAAAATATATTCCTTGGGGTGACCCTGCTTGCCCTTGAGCTGAGGTACAAAGCTGACACCATCCACGATGAAATCTTTTGAAATTTTAGCTCCACCAATTTCTGCTACAGTTGGGAGAATATCTGAAAAATCAATGAGATCGGTATTGAGCTTATTGGCAGGTGCAGTCCCCTCCCAATAGGCAATTAAGGGTACATGAGTACCGGCATCAATACTGCGGCCCTTTCCTCCACGGATCTTTTTACCATTAAATTTGGATGTGACCTTCTTATCTGTCCCATTATCACCTGTGAACAGGAGAAGTGTATCATCTGCAATCCCAAGTTCCTCCAGATGATCAACCATTTTTCCCACGATTTTATCGGTATAGGCTACCATATCGGGGAAGTATTTGGTGTTGCGCTTGGATTTTGAATCCCCTTCCTTGCTATCCGGTGTGGGGACATGGGGGCCATGTGTCAAAGCCATGGGATAATAGATGAAGAAGGGGTTTTTCTTATTCCGGGTCATAAAATCCATGAGGAATTGTGAATAGATATCGGGGCCATATTTCCCATCAGTATCCTTAAGCACTTTCCCATTTTGGGTAATATTTGGATTCCAATAACGCGAGCCCTTGGATTCACGATCTACCTGCCAGAGACAGTATTCATCAAAGCCAGAATCTTCGGGTCGTGTGCCAGGAAATTCTTTGCCACGTCCTGAAAGCTGCCATTTGCCAGCGATAGCCGTAGCATACCCTGCAGTACCCATAATGTGTCCGAAGGTCTTCTCGCCCTTGTTGAGGGTTTCGAAAGCCACATAATTGCGGGCATTAGTTTTCCCAGTCATGATTTTCACCCTGGTGGGCGTGCAAACCGGTTGTGAGTGACAGTTCGTAAACCTGATCCCGCGTTTGGCCAGATCATCAATTCGTGGAGTAGAATATGATTGTCCACCATTGGCTGTTACGCATTCATAGCCAAAATCATCAGGCATGATGAGGATAATATTCGGTTTCTTTTTACCAAACGCTGCCTGAGCCAGCCCGCTTGGTATTGATAATGCCAGAGTACCTATTCCAGCGGATTTAAGAAATTCCCGTCGCTTCATTTTATTTCACCAGTTCACATTTTAGAACAAAGGCATGTTCACAGGGTTTGGACTGGGGAAAAGTGACTTTCAACTCGGTCTCACTGAGAAACCAATCATTGATGGGTCCACTGCCCAGCATTTCAATTCTATTGATTTCTGTGGAATTTTTCTGTAATTCGCTCCAGATATCTTTTACCGTAGCTACTCCATTCTCAGGCCAATCCATGACGATAATATATAAGTCGTTATCTCTAGTAGTGTATCGAATATCACCTGCTGTGAATTCACCTTTACGGCGATTATGTCCACCACCCTCAACAAAAGTGGGTCCCTCACCATAGCTAGTCCAGGGTCTGGTCCCATAAATGGCCTCGCCATTCATTTCAAGCCATTTGCCAATATCCAGGAGGCGTTTTTTTGATTCATCATCGATTTTGCCGTGCCGATCGGGACCTACATTCAACAGCATACTTCCATTTTTGCTGACAACGTCAATCAATTCATCAATGAGCCAGTTGGATGTGAAGTATTTGGGATTTTTAATATATCCCCAGGAATTTGACATGACTGAGTTGTCAGTTAGCCAAGCCTCTGGACTCAATTCAGCCATTGAGCCTCTTTCATTATCCTTGATGCCAACACCTTCTGGCAGATTGTCCTTTTTGTAGGTAATGCCCACTTCTTTACCGGCAGCTTGAGCCTTGTTATAATAGTTGTGGATAAAGTCCTTCTTATAGGGTTCAAAGGCTCCCTTCCCCCAGGCTCCGTCAAACCAGAGTAAATCAGGATCGTATTTTTCAATCACCTCTTCAATCTTGTGCTGCCAGTCCAGCAGATATTCCTCGCTGTGAGGAGCTCTTTTTTCGTGGATAGGACCATACATACTTCCTACATAAGCATATTGGGGATCACCGGTATCATAACTGGAGTCATGATCATAAAGGGACCAGTTACGGGCATGGTGAAAGGAGGTGACAAAATGCATGGAGCGTTTACGGATGGCGATTTCCAATTCCCCAACAATATCCCGCTTGGGACCCATTTCTTTGGCATCCCATTTGGTCAGATCACTATCCCACATGACAAACCCATCATGATGGACTGCTACGGGACCGGCAAAACGAGCTCCAGATTTTTGAAAAAGATCTGCCCATTCCTCAGCATCAAATTGAGCACCATCAAACATGGGTAGAAAATCCTTATAACCAAATTCAGACGGATGTCCCCAGGTCTTGGTGTGATGACCAAAAAAATCTTTCTTGCGGAAACCGTCTTTCTCATACATGCCATGGGGATACCATTCGGTATAGTAGGCTGGTACACTATATGGACCCCAATGGGTATAGATTCCAAATTTTGCATCCCTAAACCATTCAGGGGTCTGATGTTGCTTCAAGGATTCCCAGTCAGCAGTAAATGGTAAAGTAATTTCCTGTTTAGCCTCAGGCGTGATTTCAGTTGCAACCCGCTCATTAGCACAGCCATAAAGACATCCCATAATTATGGGAATCAGCAGCAATTCCTTATATTGCATCATTTCTTTTTCCTACTCTTCTTTATACTCAATTTGCTTTTTGCTAGTGCTTCTCGATATTTCTTAAATTCCTTTTTAGGAATAAGTCGGATTTTTTCATCCCATGACACGTGACGATCCATCAACACAGCCCATTCTGGATAGTTATTGCGCTGCACACAATTTTTCTTCCAGCGTTCAACTTCTTGATCGTAATATTTCTGCATCTGTCGCAAGGTTTTCTGCATTTCAGGCTTATCAACCAGGTTATGCATCTCTAAGGTATCTTCTTTGAGATCATACAATTCCTCTGCTGCCTGCATCCCTTCACCAGCAAAAAACCAGTTGATGTACTTATATCTTTCTGTCACAACACCCAGTTCGTGTGTGGGTATAATCCCCCAGACATTCATGATAGGTAGTGCTTCGCGAAGCTTGTGTTTGGGATTTTCAACCATGGATCGCATGCTGATACCATCAACTGATTTTGGAATTTCCAGCTCAGCGTAGTCCATTATAGTCGGCATGATGTCTACACTCCCGGTTACTCCCTGACAGCGATATCCTTTGCCTGAATTTCGGTGTCGTGGATCCAGTATGACCATGGGAGCGCGGCTGGCTTCTTCATAGGGTAAAACCTTGCCACCAAAACCATGAGCACCACAGCTATAGCCATTATCGGTTGTAAAAATGATAACCGTATTATCGGCAATGCCACGTGCTTCCAGCTTGTCTCTGATCATCTTGACAGCGACATCCACCCCATACACCAATTGATTATATTTGCGCATGGTATCCTGATAGCGCTCACCCCTGAAGTCCTTATACTGCAGGTACTGCCGGCCACTTTTCGCCTGTTGCGGTAAATGCTCAGCGTTTTTGGTACCATGATTTTTGCGCTCATCCCAAACCGTATCAGCATAAACGTGGTCATAGCGGGAATCTGGCGATCTGGGTGAATGGGGAGCTTTGAAACTCACAGAAAGACAAAATGGCTTGTCCTGCTCCATGGCCGTATCAATAAAATCTTCAGATGCAGCCCCCAGGGCTCCACTAACATGAGGATACTGTTCTGCGTACATGGCGATGTGTTCATTCTCTTCTGTTTCATACTCACCCTGTCCGGGCCAACCATGCCAGACATCAAAAGAATCCATGGGCATTTTTTCATTGCTATGGTATCCAGATTTATCCGGTTTATCCGTGACTGCATACCCAAATTTACCGGCGAAACCTGTAAAATATCCGGCCTGTCGCATGAGGACTGGATAGGATTGATTCCATTTGGCTGATTCAAGGGATCCACGGCTGAAGCTACAGCCATGACGGTATTGATACTGACCCATCATATGGGTGGCACGACTGGGCATACAGATCGAGGTTGTATCATAATGACGATCAAAGATGACACCATCCGCAGCCAACTTGTCAAAGTTCGGCGTTTTTACCTGAGCATTTCCGTTATACCCCAGAAGATGCCAGGCCTGATCATCGGTGAGGAGAAAGACGATATTGGGGCGCTTCTTTTTCTTCCCCCAGGCCAGACCGGTTGCGCTGGCAGCCAACACTCCTCCGGTTATTCTTAAAAACTCTCTGCGTTGCAAATATAACTCCTTATCCTGCTACCCCTAAATTTATTGACTCGAAACTGCCAGTAATGCTGCAAAACTAATAAATATGACGCCACTGACCCGACTCACCAGCATGCTGCTCCTGGGATTGCTTAACCATAATTTCATTTTATGGGCCAGTACTGCATAGCCCATTAGAAACACAAAGGAAGAAATCATGAGAGTAACAATCAATCCTGCGAACTGAGGAACTAAAGCAGCTTCAGTATTCAAGAATTGTGAAAACAGTGTGGTCAGGACCAGAATAGCTTTGGGACTACTGGAGACAACGCCCAATGCCTGAATAAACAACCTCTTATCTGAGATTTCCTTATGCTCCTCTGAACCGGAAGAAACCTCGATTGGAGCATGCATTTTTAAAATGAACATGACACCCAGACCAAAAAGATAGATCACACCACCAAACTTAAAAACGGTAAAGGCGAACTCTGATGTCTTTAACAAAGTCCCCAATCCAATTACTGAAAGAACTCCCAGCAGGAACAAGGCAGCCACATTCCCCAGCGCTGTAAAAGCGGATTTTCTCCAGCCATATAAAACGGAGTTTGTCACAATTAAAATAGTTGAAGGACCCGGCGAAGAAGTCGCAACAATGACCATCGTCAAATATACTAACCAGGATTGGAAGCTCAATTTAGAAATTCTTTCCAGGTCAACTCAACACCTATCCTCTAATCATTCTTATCGGATTCAGAGAGATCATATCTAAAGGGGGCTACTGGTAAACCAGCATCATTTTTTAAGGATACATCCGGATCATTTGCCCAGGCATATCTGATGAAGACTGGTTTGCCTATTGTTGAGCAGATTACCTTGACCTGATTTCGTCTTTTTTTAATGAATCCAGTTGTCACAATATTGGCTGTTGCCGCATGATATTTGCCGTCTGCTCCAGCTAATTCAAATCCTAACACTTCATCCCCAATTGTTGAAAGTCCACCTTCAGCAAATTGGAAACTAATCATTACCGCTGTCCCTTTGAGACTCACGGTTCTTACCTCTGGACCAGAATATATAATTTCCTTTTGATAGGTATCACCCAATGCCAGGAGTGCCAAGCGATAGCCCACATCCTGTTTATTCCTGGGATGCAGATTTTTTGAACCTTCCAAATCGATGGTCACCACCATACCAGTATTTGATGTAGTTCTATGGACTTCGGACATGGACTCTCGAGTAATAGGCCAGGATACCTTTTCTGATTTGAGAGCAGGCAATTGGACAAAATAGAAGGGGAAATCTCCTTGACCCCATGACTGTCGCCAATTAACGATCATTGATACCAGAAGGTCACGATATTGAAATGCATCCTGCTCAGTTTTCGAGTTTGCTTCACCCTGATACCAGATAGCACCCTTCATCGCATAGGGAATTAATGGATGTATCATTCCATTGAAGAGTCCTGAAGGAGCATTTTTATTTTTAGCCGGGCTTGGTTTGCGCTTGGGTTTCTTTGCATCAGGATTGCGTAATTTCTTGGTTTCCCATTTTTTGAGAGTTTCTTCGTATTCTGCTGTGGATTTTTGGGGGTCAAATGTGGAGAGTTTATTCTCATAGTCTTGCAGAGCTGATGTCCCTATCTCATGCTGTTCAAGCGTAGTTCGAGAGGTCCAGGCTTCCACTCTCGTCCCACCCCAGGATGAGTGGATCAAACCAACGGGAACATTCAGGTCTGTATGAATTTTACGACCAAAGAAATAAGCAACTGCTGAAAATTTCCCGATGGTTCCAGGCGAGCATGATGTCCACTCACCAACACAATCAGACTTTGGTTCATCATAGGCGGGTGTTCGTTTTACTTCGAACAGGCGAATGCTTGGATAATCGGCCATAGCAATTTCATTTTCGGAATCATTAGATTTTGCCACTGTCCAGGCCATATTGGATTGACCGGAGCAGAGCCATACTTCACCGAGAAGGATATCATTCAAAACGATTTCATTTTCAGCATATAGGGTCATCTGATAGGGACCACCATAAGGCATGGGTGCTAGAGATGTGCTCCATTCACCCGCTTCATCGGCAATGATCTCTTGTTGCTGACCGGCAAACTCCAGATGAATCTGTTCTCCCGGATTCGCCCAACCCCACACGGGAATTTCTACATTTTGCTGCAAAACCATATGGTCTTGAAACAGAGCCGGTAAACGCACCTCAGCAAAAATAGTTACTGAGCTCAGTAATAATATTATCAGAAATAGCTTATGCATTGATATAGCATTGTTTTGGTGGCTAATGTTTGGATGTCCGAGTCTCGGCATGATCACCCTTTCAGGAAGCATATAGTGGATTAATATAGTATATTCAGTATACTTTATCTAGGCATAAAGTCCAGTACTTTTTGCATTCAAGCCCTGTCGATTCTGTTACAAAGATAGTGTTGAGAATCAATGTGCGATACCATTATTCTAAACAGGTAAGGCTTTGACTTATTACTTCATTAGCTTTTTAATTTCTTCTGATTTTTCAAATGAGTTCAATCTCTCAGCATTATTTTTCAGATGATTTGAGATTCTTATTGATTCAGTCAAGTCATCATCCCAATGTCGTTCTACTACCGCTTTGATATGAGGATATGCCTCATCCGAATCACCCAGGTCATCACGCAAATCCTTGAGCTGGCGCTTCAATTGTCTGGTGATCTTTGCATATCGGGACTTTCCGTAGAGATTGATCCTCTCGTGGGGATCATTTTTCATATCATACAATTCCCAGCCAGGTGGAGTAATAAGTGATTTGGGAGATTTTTTCTTCCCCTGCTTTTGAACCTTTTCTGGCTGTCCGTAAAAGAAAATAAGCTTCCATTCCTTGGTACGAATTCCAAAATGGGCAGGATTATAATGGTGCGCCATATGTAGCCAGTATCTATAGTAGGTAGCTGTGCGCCAATTAGGGGGCTCTTTACGAGTTTCCAGAATAGACCTGAAACTATAACCTTGCATACTTTTCGGTTTCTTCACACCGGCATATTCAAGCATCATGGGTGCAAAGTCTGTGTTGTTAATGAGAGCATCCGTTGTGGTTCCAGCTTTGATCGCTCGTGGATAACGAACAATAAATGGCATGCGCAAAGATTCTTCATACATCCAGCGTTTATCAATAAAATCATGTTCACCCAAAAACATGCCCTGATCAGCGGTATAGATGATTATGGTATTATCCAACTGACCTTCTGATTTGAGATAATCCAGCATCTTTTTAATATTGTCATCCACACCTCGGACACAACGGAGATAGCCTTTAACATAGGCCTGATACGACATCCTCTTAATCTCATCATCTGAGAGATCGTCCAGCTTATCTCTAATTGACTGATTACCGGTTCTGGCAAGTTCCTTTTTCAGAAACTTGGTTTGAGTCCGAGAACGATGCCTACGCCCAACTGATGAACCAATTTGAGAAATAAGTTCGTCATTATGACCACGGGTTGCCATTGAACCATGCCCTTCATTGTCCCATAAACTCTCAGGCTCGGGTATGTCAATATCATTGTATAATGAAGCGTATCGATCGTGATAATCCCAGGGACCATGCGGCGCTTTAAAATGATAAAATAACGCGAAAGACTTTCTTTTATCCCGCTGCTCCAACCACTTCACCGAACTTTCATAGATCAAATCTGAGCTATAGCCAGTCTCCTTTAACTTTGCTTCCTTTGAATCAGGTGACCTTCGCTCAAAAAATGCTGGGTTATGATATTTCCCCTGACCTTTAAAGACCTTATAGTAGTCAAACGCAAGAGGTTGCGTATTGAGATGCCATTTCCCCACAATTGCAGTTTGATAATCTGCCTGGCGCAAGTTGACAGGCAGCGTTTGATCTTTTTCGGCAACTCGCCCGCCCAGGGAAGTCACTCCATTTATATGACTGTATTGACCCGTGAGAATTGAAGCTCTGCTGGGGCTGCAGATTGAATTATTGCAAAACGTATTTTTGCAGATGATGCCTTCAGAAGCCAGTTTATCAATGGTGGGAGTAGGATTTAGTTTAGCTAAGCGCCCTCCATAGGCACCGATAGCCTCAGACGAATGATCATCTGACATGATAAATAGAATATTGGGTCTTTTTTCAGCAGCATTCAATGGGATATTGCTGAGCATGCTTACCGATGCCAGGGATGCAATTTTTAGAAATTGTCTCCGTTCCATTACGCTTTGCCACTGCTACTCATTTAGCCTTTAACCAGAGAAGTTACTCAATGAATTACATGTTAATTGCTTAATTCGATTGGATTCCCCACTAGGGTTTTGGTGGAAAACCCTTTTCCTGCTTACCGGTGTTCTTATCAAAATGCCAGACATCCGATTTTTCATGTTTGACAGGTTTGGACCATTTCTGTTTCACCTTGAGATCACCAGAGTAGTCTACAGCGATAACTGATACATACTTATCTGGTGCGGAGGTGGATAGATTAATCTTGATCCCGTCCTTCGTATTGGAGTATTTAACCTTTTTATTATTGGCAAGCAGAGAAACCCTCTTCACCTGCTTCGCTGGAATATCCAGAGCTAGCTCTGACCCCTCTTTCCAATCCCAAACCATGAGGTAGAGACGATTCCCTTTAGTTGAAATCCGACCCCAGGCTGGAGGATCCCCCCAGGGACTTGCTGTGGTTCCATAGATGGCTTCACTGTTGTTATCCATCCACTTTCCAATATCCATCAAAGCTGCCACTTCTTGGTCGGCAATGCTCCCATCCGGTTTGGGGCTAACATTCAGGAGGAAATTCCCGCCTTTTCCAACCACATCTACCAGGATGTATAAAAGTTCTTCACCGGTCCTGTACACTGCATTTTCACCCTTATACCAGAAGCCCCCTCCTCCGCTGCTGGCGGTAGGACAGTTAAATTCCCAAAATTCGGTTTTGGGTGGTACGTTTGGAACCCACTGCTCCTGGACCTTATAATCTACATAATCCAGTGTACCGCGATTGTCGAAAATGATATTGGGCTGTTTCTCACGTATCATTTGATAGATGGGAGCAGCATCTTCGCTTCCATTTTTGGGCCAGTGAATGTCAAACCAGACAATATCGATGGGTCCATAATTTCCCATGAGTTCTGAGAGTTGATCATATTCCTGCTGGACATAATTTTTCCACAGCTCAGGGGCTTTTTCCTTATAGTCTTCGACCCAGCGATTCACTGATTTCCGCTTTGCACCCGGTTTGGCATCGATCATGGCACCCATCCCACCTGGATCTGAATAATTCAAGTGCGATGAATAGAGACCAACCTTCACATCAGCTTTGCGAAAGGCTTTGACATATTCACCCACGATATCAGGATTTTTTGATTTGCTCCACGGACAATCTGGATTAGTAATGGTCCGTTCACTCACCTTGGAGTCCCAATTGCAGAATCCATCATGATGTTTGGCCACCAATACGGCATAACGCATTCCAGCATCACTGGCCAGCTCTGCCCACTGGTTAGGATCATATTTGACTGGATTAAAGGTTTTGTAATAATTCAAACCCTGCTCCAGATCCTTGCGCATGCTGGAGATTCTACCATTGGGAGCACCTGCCTGTGCAAAGGGTCCCCAGTGGATAAACATTCCGAATTTCCAGTCCCGCCATTCCTCCATGCGCTCTGGAGAAGCATTCTTTGCCACCTCACCGGCAGAGAGAGATGTGAGAATAAGTAGACTACAGGTAACTATTGTAATCACTAGATTTGTATGTTTTTGATTCAATTTCATGACAATAATTCCAAATACTATCGAGTTAGTTCTATCGTTTCTTTAAGATTTCGACATAATAGGCTGAGGTAACTTCACCACTCTTCTCAAATAGGAGTGCTTCCAGTTCGAGGGGTCCTTTAGCCAGCTTCGCAAAGAATCGAACCTGTTTATCTCTGGGATTGACACTCTGTTTCTGGAGTATTCCATCAATTATCAACTGGGCTTCAGAGTAACTCCTTTTTTGCGCTTTGTGTGGAGATTCCGAAAAGCTCAGGCCTGATTCTCTGGGCCATCGGCTCAGGGCAAATTCATAGTTACCAGATTCTTCAACTTCCAGAAGCCACTTCCCATGATTACGATTGCCCTTAAGTACATGGCTTTGATTCCAGACAATCTTGCCAGGTTTGGCTCCCTCAACCGGATAAACATCCATACAGGTTATACGGGTTGGATTCTCTTTCGGAGAACCAATCACAATGCGATTGATGGGTAAGAAGCCTTCCTCTACCGACTGGTACCAGGCCTGATAATCCGACTGGAGTTGTTCAACAACCTGGGGATGACTGGGTGCCAGGTCCTGTTTCTGTCCCGGATCTTTTTCAATATCGTATAATTCCTCACCTTTATCAACCAGACGCCACTGCTCAGTCATGATGGCAGCCGAAGCATACATCTGTGAACGTTTCTTGACCTTGGTCTCAGTAACCAGAGTCCGGTTCGGCCAGGTTGTCTGGTTACCTTTCAATAGTGGTAGCAGGCTTGATCCATCAAGCGGGGATTTCGAATCCTGGTTCAAGCCACAGGCTTCTTGCAAGGTTGGCAATAGATCGATATGTGCGGATAATTCATCGATATCCATACCACGATTGATCCCTCCAGCGGGCCAATGGATAAAGCATGGAACCCTATGTCCACCGTCATAGGTCGATCCCTTTTTGCCGCGCATCCCACCATTGTGGAGTTTGTATTTGTCCTGCTTGTCACAGGCTGATCCATTATCTGTCATGAATATCAATATGGTATTATCATCAAGATTGTTTTTCTTAAGAAAAGTTCTGAGACGACCCACATTGGTGTCCACATTGCTGGTCATGGCATAGAATTTCTGAACAGGTTCTGGCAGATCTTTGTACATCTCCAGATATTCATCAGGTGCCCCGATTGGAGCATGCACGGCTGTGGTTGCCAGATAACAGAAGAAGGGCTTCTTGCCTGAATCTTTAATGAATTCCATGGTGGCGTCGAATTGAACATCAGTGCAGAAACCTTTTGATGGATTCCATTTGCTACCATTCCAGTAATGCAAATCAAAGATGTCATTGCCCCAGTAATCAGGAACTTGCCCCGGACTGCCGCCACCTATTCGGAAAACCTCATCAAAGCCTCTGTCTTCAGGACGATAGGGATAATTATCACCGAGATGCCACTTCCCCACCATTTGAGTGCTATAACCATTAGCTTTGAATATCTGAGGCATGAGGGTTTCATCACGGTTGAGAATCTCTCTCCCACCTACGGTGTGCCAGATACCCACATGACTTGAATATTTGCCGGATAAAATGGCTGCTCTCGATGGTGAACACACAGAATTGACATGAAAATCATTCAAGCGGCTGGATTCTGAATACATTTGATCCAGAAAAGGGGTCTTGATAACAGTATTTCCGGTACAGCCCAGTTCACCATAACCCTGATCGTCGGTAAGAATGAGAATTACATTTGGTTTACGAGCCGCTGCATTCAATAGTGAAGGCATGACTGCCATGGCCATCAGACCACCTGATAATTTCAGAAATTCCCTACGCTGCATCATGGGATCCTTAATAATTCTTCATCCAATCAATTTGGCGCCAGTCCTCTTCCCCATCATTTGACTGTGGACTACCTGCAGTACTTCGACCATTGGTTATATATTGTTTCATGAGACCAGCCAATTTATTGACAATTTCAGGATTTTGAACTGAGAACTCCTGGGTTTCAGTTTCATCGATTCTCATGTTGTAGAGTTGAATAGGCGGGGTCTTTACATCGGGATACTTATTGCCACCTGAACCATCATGGAGCAATAATTTCCAATCCCCCTGACGAATAGCGAAGAACCCTTTAGCTGAATGATGGACAACCGCCTCACGTATTGGTTGAGAATTGATCCCTTTCAGTGCAGGTAAGATACTTACTGAATCCTCACCAGCATTATCGGGAAGTTCCTGATCCGTAATTTCTGCACAGGTTGCCAGCATATCTGTTAAACAGATAAGTTCACTGGTTGAATGACCTGCCTGAATGGTTCCAGGCCACGTGGCGAAGAAAGGAATCCGATGACCCCCATCCCAGTTATCACGTTTACAACCACGGTATTGAGCTGAGCCATCATGACCAAACTCCTTGTGAATGGCATACATGATACGTTCTGGACCGTTATCACTGGTAAAAATAATTAGAGTATTGTCTGCAATCCCTGTTTCTTGAACGGCCTTGACAACTTGACCTACCGCATGATCCGTCTCCATGACGAAATCGCCATATTCACCGGCCTCGCTTTTTCCCAGGAATTCTTTGTTGGGTGCTATGGGTTTATGAGGAGAATTTAAAGGCAAATACATGAAAAAGGGCTGTTCAGGCGATTTCTTTGTATGATCTTTTATATACTCAACTGCCTTATCCCTGAAACGAGGTAGTACATAATGTATATCCCAGCCTTCTACCATCCAGCCTTCGCGTCCATTCAGTAATTGTTTAGCCTCGGGGGTTTTCTTTTTCACATAAATCGTCGGTTCTTCAACAACCCGTCGATTTTCAATAAACACATGGGGAGGCATTCCCAGCGAACCAGAAATACCATAGTAATAATCAAATCCCAAATCCAGCGGGTTGTGTTGGATGTCCTGGTTGAAATCTACATTCTTGAGACCCAGCTTAGCCTCTTCACCATCCTTGGTTGGCCAATCCATTCCCAAGTGCCATTTGCCAATACATGCCGTTGCATATCCGGACTGCCTCAAAAGGGCTGGAACCGTTAGCCTATTTGTCGGGATCAGTGGTTTTGAATGCCCCTTTAACACGCCCCTTTTGAGTTTTGTACGCCAGGTATAGCGTCCGGCTAAAACGCCATAGCGTGTGGGTGTACAAACACCTGAATTGGAGTGTGCATCCGTGAAATTTATGCCATTTGCTGCTAGTTGATCAATATGAGGCGTTTGAATCCTGGATTCGGGATTCAGACAACTCACATCTCCATATCCCAGGTCGTCCGCAAGGATGTAGATAATATTGGGATGTTTGCCTGACTTGAGTGGGACTTTTGGGCTGGGTGGTACACATGCAACCAGCCCCAGGGTTCCGATTCCAGCAACTTTTAGAAATTCACGGCGTTTCATTATTCACCATCACCTCTGTTAATTGATCATAATCTTTGTCTCATTCCCATCGTACAGACCTGGACCCTGAGCCTGTCGAAGGGACAATAACCTATAGTGCTCACCCTTCGAGAGCCTCAGGGAGACACAAACAAACCCTCGGAATACAAGTCCCACTATTTGTGTACCTCACTATGAACATAGCGCAACATGGCGCGATCATCACTCATAGGCAAATCATGGTTGATGGCCCAGATCATGATACCGCCGTAGCCCTCGTCTTTTACGTATTGAATCTTGTTAGAAAGCGTTTCATGAGAATTGTTAAAGCGGAATGTCTTCACATTTTCAGGATTATCTGGGTCGTCTAGTGTTATCTCGTCAGGAATGTTTCCTTCAGGGAACCAATCGACAAATTCGCGGTAATCATATGACTCTTTGGGTTTCCCTTGTTTTTTGATATAAAATCCAATACCACCATATAGTTTTTCCCGGGGTACGCTTAATTCGTTATGATAAAACTCCAGCCATTTTACAAAATTTTTATAGGGCTGGAGATAAGACATGAGATTGATTTGTGAGAGATACTGGTGATTATTTCTCACAAATTTTTGCATGAACTCACGATTGGGTCCCACCGTTACTGAGACACCAATACCTGCTGGATTTAATTGGTCATAGAGTGCACGGATGATGGCAGTCAGCATTGCCACATCATGATCATCATTTGGATGTTCATAATCCACATCCACATTTTGGATTCCCCAGGTCTGACAAAAAGTTAATATCTCTAAAGCGAATTTCTTTTCATGTCCATTCTCAACCAGAGCATTGAAGATCGTCCGCTTCTTCCCCATGCCATTGATACCCAGGGTTTTACGAACCTGATACTTATCTGCATCTGCTGTGATTTGCTTGAGCATCCCAGTTGATAAGCCTGGACCTGAATTTCGACGGTAGAATATTTCACCTGTGGTGCTGGATACAGAATCAACAAAGATTTCTCCCGTTTCAGGATTTGGAGCCACTGCAAATATGATGAATTCATCCAGGTATTTCATATAGTCTGAGTCGTAATGATCCCAGCCCCCATTCCACCAGAAGGCAGTAATTTCAGGAGAGTTGGGTTTAACAGATTGAGTGACAGGTATTAAAGAAATGGATTCCGTGTGACTAGTTAATGAACAGGAAAATACACTCAGCAGTAAGAGGCTGAATATCACAAAATATTTCACGGCGATTATATCCAGTTTCCTCTTGTAATTACCCCGCATAGAATGGTTCTATGATTTCTTTGTTTTCTTCTGGCGTTTTTTAATCTTTTTCTGCTTCTTATTTCCAGATTTTTTCTTCTTCTTTTGGTTAGGATCCCAGGGAATATTGGCCATATCCTGAAAACTACCAATGGGTGCATAGCCTGAGTTTTTGGGATAATCCAGACCGGAATGACTTTTTTCGCAGGATTTTAGAAATTCCAGCGCATAGGCTCGCATTTTCTGAGCAGTCTCCGGTTTCTTATCGATAAGGTTTTTTTCTTCAGCCCGATCAGCAAAAATATCATAGAGTAAATCTCCAACGGGCTGATCTGTATCGAAATTTGTGTAATACTTATACTTGTCATCAATCAGAGCCAGACAGGGAGCAGTTAACTTTTTGTGTCGGAATGGAATGGGTTTTTTGCGTTCATTTGTTTTTTGGGAAACAATATTTAAGACATTCTCGCCATCCACAGGTCTAGCATCAGGCATTTTTGCGCCCGTAGCCTCAAAAAGAGTAGGTAAAAAGTCCAGGGTTGACATAGGCGTTTTAATGGTCGATCCTGCTTCAACCTTACCCTTCCAATAGAGGAATGCAGGAACACAGACACCACCGTTGAAGAGATAGCTTTTCTTTCCACGCATACCACCTGTTGACCCATAACCACCATTTCTAACATCGTGGGCGGGACCATTATCAGAGCAAAACCAGAGGATGGTGTTATCCCACTGGTCTAATTCTTTAAGCTTTTTCTTGAGTCGTCCCACCTGATCATCCAGGGCTGTGATAGAACCGTAGTATTTCACCTTGCCCTTGTCCAGTCCTTTTGCTTCATAGATTTTTGCATATTCGGGACCGGCCTCCAATGGACCATGGGGTGTATGGGACCAGATGACAGAGAAAAATGGTTTTTGCTCTTTAACTGCCTCTTCGATAAAAGGGATGGCTCGATCCATAATAATGCGTGAATCATCTCCGGTTAACCGTTCGCTCACTCTTTTGCCGTCTTCCCAATATGGATTATCCGTGGAGTCAATTTCACTCCCATCAGGTCCGTAGGGATTCCAGGTCTTGACCGAATGATGGGTCACAAAATATTTATCATATCCAAACCACTCGGGACGCGCAAGATGTTGGTCACTGCCTCCTCCCCCTTTACCCGTGTATTCGGGATGGGGAGATCCGAGGTGCCACTTGCCAAAATGACCTGTTTGGTAGCCCACATCTTTTAGGCCTTGTGGTAATGTGTATTCCTGACGTGGTAACCGGCCGCTATTGGCCTGCCAGATTCCGTATCGGAAATAATGACGCCCTGAAAGGCATGTTCCGCGTGTGGGTGAGCAAACGGGTCCACCAGAGAAAAAGTGATATAGATTTGCTCCCTCGCTACAGATACCATCCAGATTGGGGGTTGAGATTTCAGTATTCCCGTTGAAGCCAACATCACCCCAACCCTGATCGTCGGTCATCATCAGAATGATGTTTGGTTTTTTGGTCTTCTTTCCGAAGCTGAATGCTGGAATAGCCGAAGATGCTAATCCAACTGCAGTAAATTTAAGAAATTCCCGTCTATTCATTTTGGAAGCCTCTATTATGTGGACTGAATTCTATTATTAATCCTCGATGGCCCTATTGGATCATCAGGATTTTTTCTGCTTATTCTTTTTCTTCTTCTTTTTGGGTTTTACTTTTCTAGCAGGTGCTTTCCATCGGCCTGGTAAATCTTTCTCGGTCAGATCGATAGCTTTCATCTCTTCGGCGAGTTGTTGCTCCAACTCTGTGAGAATTTTGGAATATGATTTATCATTCAGAACACTTCTGAGTTCATTGGGATCATTGACCATATCAAATAGATCCTGACCAATGACTGATCCATCTTTTCCCATATATTTTAATAACTTATGCTGCTTGGTCCGAATCCCATAATGACGGGGCGTACCAGATGAATAGAAAGCATAGAAGGTAGCGGACCGTTGATGTGCTTTAGGATCCTCTCTAAGATTCTTCCTGAAGCTAAAGCCTTGCATATCAGCGGGGATTTCCGCTCCGGCGTAGTCAATCATGGTCTCTGGAAAATCAACGTTATTAACGATGTCATCAAGCACAATACCTGCTTGAATTTCCTTCGGATATCTGGCGATAAAAGGCATACGCATCCCTTCATCCAGCCCTAGACGTTTGTCATAAAAGCCGTGCTCGCCTACGTACATCCCCTGATCTGAGGTGTAAATGATCAGCGTGTCATCCAGAATACCTTCATGTTCAAGGTATTCAATTAACCGCAGCACATTATCATCAATCCCTTTGACACAGCGCAGGTAATCCTTTACGTATTTCTGATAGGTTGCCTTTTTAATTTCGCTGTCAGACATGCCAGAGACGTCCAGGTTTCCAGTGGGCCAATCTGCCACCTCACCTTTTTTATTCAAGCCCTGCATTCTGGTGGATAGGCTACCACTACCATCCGTTGAAAATATTTTTGATTTTTTTATACCAATTCCGCCTTCGAATCGATTGCTATAGTCATCATGCAAGGTGGGTGGTTCAGGAATATCAATATCGGCATACAATTTTTCATAACGGGGAGCATACTGCCAGGGACCATGAGCTGCTTTGAAATGATGCATGAGAAAGAAGGGCTTTGTTTTGTCACGCTTTTCCAGCCATTCCAGCGAGATATTTGTATAAACATCAGAACTGTGACCTTCTTCATTCCGCTTTCCATCAGGGGTTGACATGGATGGATTGATATAGCGTCCCTGGGAAGTTCGGGTTAATGAATAGTAATCCAGACCGTGCATATTGTCACCATGAACGTGCCACTTCCCGACTGCAGCTGTTTGATAACCTGCGTTTTTCATGACGACGGGCAAGGTATTCCAACCCGATGTATTCATATCTTCTCGCAGGGTATAGACACCTGATTTGTGGCTGTACTTCCCGGAAATAATTGTCGCTCTGGAGGGAGCACATAACGAGTTGGTACAGAAGCAATTCGTGAGACGAGCACCTTCCGCAGCCAGCTTGTCAATGGTTGGAGTATCTACGTATTCCTTGATCCAACTCTTATATGAACCAACGAAATTGGCATCATGATCATCTGCCATGATGTATAGAATATTGGGTCTCGCACCCCCAGGTTTTTTGTTTTTACTCAGGGCAAATATGGTGGGAGGAATGAGCAGACTTGCCGAGCCGATACCCACACTTCTAAGGAACTCACGTCTTTTCACTTGTTTCCCTGTATTCGAAATATTATTCAGTTATAATAGTATACTCAGTATACTTAATTTTACAGTAAATACCAGTTCTTTTTTAAGGGTTTCCCGCCTGAATAGTCACAGTTAAGCCCATACTTAATATAATTTGAGGATTGCCGTATAGAGGAATAATCAGGATCATTTGATGTGCATACATTTGATGACTTCAATTTGGTTTGCCCCACTCTGAAGTTTGATGAAATATGTTCCTGATGGCAGATTCCCTGGAGTCCATTGGATCAAATACTCTCCCCCGGGAAGCTCACCATCAACTAACTGCTCCACCCGTTTCCCCTGAAGATTATATACGGAGAGTTTTACAACAGATTGATAAGGGATGGTGTACTTGATCACAGTTCCATTGTTAAATGGATTCGGGTAATTTTCCTCAAGCATAAATCCGCCTGGCTTTGGATCGCGACTATAGATGGAAACTGTCAGACTATCACAGGGGCTATATCCTTGCCATTGCCCCAGAGGACGCCAAGATCCAGTGGGACTGTAATCGTAATCCCCTCCATTATAGCTATTCTCAAAGGAAGTCATAAAGTCCTGGCAATGTTGACGAAGAGAATCGGCCAGCATCTGATTGCTTTCTAGAATATTGGTTTCCTCCCCACGGTCTTCATCCAGGTTGATCAACATATCTTCAACGGCACACTCTGATAAATTGGTCAAAAACTTATAGCGTGTTCCTGCAACAGTTGCCAGGGTGGCAATAGTTGGAGAATCTGCCATTTTGTTGATTTTCTGATAAAACCTGAATGGCACTGGTGTGGGGCGTTCCAGCATATTTCCTTCCAGAAGTGGCATCAGGCTGATGCCATCAATGGGACGATCATCGGGCATACTCTGTTCAAAGAAATCCATTATGGTCGGGAAATAATCAAGCGTACTACAGACGACATCGGTGCTGGGATATCCCAGATCATCAATCTCAGTTTCAAAAGCAGGATTATCTGTAAAATCAGGCCAATGCAGGAAGGCTGGCACACCAACACCTCCATTAAAGAGACTTCGCTTTCGGCCTCTCAATTCCCCAGTACTTCCATCCGTACCATTTTCAGGACCATTATCGCTACAAAACCACCATGATGTGTTCCCAAGTTCTCCAAGGTTCTCCAACTCACCCTTTAATCTACCGACTTGTTCATCCATGGCAGTAATACAGCCATAATACTTTTGCTCGCTCTCGCTATAATCTGAATAGATAGCGCGATGTTCGGGACTCGCATCAATAGTTTTATGAGGTGCATGAAACCAGATCACAGCCAGAAAGGGTTGTCCATTCGCATTAGCTTGCTGCACAAAAGGGATGACCCGATCCATCATTATTCGTGAGTCATCTCCAGTGATATTGTCCAAAACTCGCTCACCATTGTGCCAGTATGGGTTGTCACTGGTTGCCGCTCTTCCCCCGTTGGGACCATAAGGATCATAAAGCGCTACTGAATAAGCTGTGACAAAGTATTCATCATAACCGAACCAGTCGACATAGGCATGGTTGCTGGAATTTTGACCTGTATAGCCTTCTACAGGTGCGCCCAGATGCCATTTGCCAAAGTGTCCAGTGTTATAACCAATACCGTGTAGGACTTCCGGGATGGTGACTTCTTGCTGTGGTAATCGTCCGTCATTGGCTGACCAGATGCCGTAGCGATAATAATGGCGACCGGTCAGGCAGGTTGCCCGTGTAGGTGAGCAGACCGGTCCTCCAGAATAAAAATTTGATAGTTTGACGCCATCCTGGCACAATTGATCCAGATGAGGCGTTTGAATGATTGAATTTCCAGTGAAACCACAATCACCATAACCCATATCATCAGCCATCATAAGGATGACATTGGGTGTCCCATCGCGTCTGGAGGCTGCCTTCATTAGAGGATTGGAAAGCGTTAGGGCTGCCATTCCAAGACCAAATGTTTTCAGGAATGTACGTCTACTAAGGTTGTGGTTGTCTGTAGGTCTCAAGAAATCAAGCTTTCTATTTAATTAAAATGCACTGCTTTGACATTGAGCTTGCCCCTGAGGTTAAGGTGTAGGTATAAATACCACTGGGAAGTCCGCTTCCCTTAAACTGAGCGTTGTGATGACCTGCAGATAGACGTTTATCGACCAGTGTTGAGATCAGCCTACCCTTGACATCATAAACCTCAAGTTTCACATCAGCAGATTTCCCAAGCTCAAATCGAATTTCTGTATCCGGATTGAAGGGATTGGGAAAATTCTGGTAAAGTTTGAAATTTTCTGGTTTTTGAGACTCATCCACGACATTTACCTCAGGAATTGGTCCATAAGTGGGGATGGCATCTACCGCTGGGAAGGAAGCCCATACTGTCAGCAATTCATTTAGTGCTGCTACAATGGTTTCATCTGTGCTGTCAATCAGGTTGACTGTCTCTCGGGGATCGGCAAAGAGGTCATAAAACTGAGTGGCAGAAGCAACCCCATCCTCACTGTTCTCGATCCAGAGCTTATACTGTTTATTCCGGATAGCCCTTTGCTTGTGATCAAATTCATTGACGGCCTGATAGTCTGGGACACCTTCCATTGGGGGGTCGCGTAGAATGTTGACAGTTCCGCCACCACTACCTACTCCAAGAATCCAATCCCGGGTTCCATCTTCAGTATTACCCAGAATCACATCGGCTATTGAATGACCGTCCAGTACAAGTCCATCAGGTATGGTTGCCTCACCCAGGTCAGCAAATGTCGGCAGCATATCAGTAAAATCTGTGAGGGTATCTGTGACGACACCGGCTGGTACGAGACCTGAACAATTCACTATGAAGGGCGCATTTACACCTGCTTCAGAGATTTTTGTCTTACCGCCCTGGACATCATCCCCGTCAATATTACCTGTATAACGCTTAGCGGTCCCATTATCTGTGGTCCAGATTATGATGGTGTTGTCACGTATACCCAAAGCATCCAGGCTATCAGTAAGTCTTCCCAGTAAGTGATCTGTATAGCGAATCATGGCCTTCACCATAGGCAATTTTCCATCAATTTCTTCTACCAGGTCTGGTTCTAGTGGGGTTGCAGTCACTGGATTATGAATGAGACACATGGGGAAATAGAGCATCATGGGGTGATCGACATTTTCTTCCATGAAATTGATGAGAAAATCGGTATAGATGTCAGGACCAAATTGTCCCTCATAAGTCATACTTCCTTCTGTGGTGTGGATATATGGGTTCCAGTAGCGTTCAATCGCTACTTCGTTTCCACTTTCTTTGCCAGTCCATAGACAATAATCATCGAAGCCGTGCTCCAACATCACTTCTGGCTCCAGACGGAAGTCATTTATCTGCCATTTTCCGGCAACTGCCGTTTTGTAACCAGCGGATTGTAAAATGGTGGCAAAACTGGGATGAACTTCAGGATCAAATCGAATCTTTAACTCACCTTCAGGAAATTTAGTTGTACCCGGAACATCCCAATGATGGACCCAACCGGTTCTCCAGGGGTATTGTCCGGTTAAGAGCGTGATACGTGCAGGTGTGCATTGAGGCATGGAGTAGGCATTTGTGAAGCGCATTCCACCAGAAGCCAGTGCTTCAATGTTAGGCAGACCCATATCATCATGCTCAGCGCCACAGGTGGTCAGCCACTCTTTTCCAAGGTCATCGATCATGATGAATATGATATTGGGTTGCTCGTCAAGTCGGCGATGGGTAGACCCAGATATGGATTTTATAAGTGACCCTGGCAGAATACCTGCAGCAGTGGTGCTGATTGCTGCTTTTTTAAGAAATTCACGTCGAAGCATATTCCCTACTCTCCCGTTTGATCAGCAGTATGAAAATGATATCGCAAGTAAATGCTATCTGCAAATCAACCATTCTTGATACGCATATGATACGATCTATCTATGTGATAATATTCAGGCTAGTTGTTGCAGCAAGACTTCCTGACAATCAGCTTCGGTTCCAATAGTTTATGCATAGAGGGCGCTTCGCCACTTATCTTTTTAAGTAGACTTTCAACGGCAATTTGTCCTATCAGCTCTGTTGGCTGATGAATGGTGGTCAGAGGTACTGAAGCTGTTCTACCATTTGCAATATCATCGAATCCCACAATTGCGACATCTTTTGGAACGTTAATTCCAGACTCGCCTAATGCCTGAATGAACCCGAGTGCGGAGAGGTCATTGTAGATAAACATAGCTTTGGGTCGATCTTTTAATTCGCAGAATTGCTTGCCAACCAGGTAGCCTGATTTCATATCATCACGCTTCCCATCAACGGTAATTTGCAGCAAATTCTTCTGATCAACAGGTACATCATAGTCGGTCATGGCTTTGAGAAAACCCCGTTTCCGAGCTTCGCCAACCAGATTGCCTTCTTCCCCATTCACATAACCTATATCAGCATATCCATTCTTTATCAGATGTTCGGTGGCCATGAAGCCACCCAGTTCCTGATCAGTCCCCACAAAATTGATGCTGGGATCTTCAGTATATGAAACCATGACAAAGGGGAAACGTTCAGCCTCGAGTTGTTTGATAAGTGAGTCTGTATAATGGCTGTGGAATAGGGATCCAAGAATTAATCCACTGACACCCATATCAATAAAATACCGGATTTTGCGTTCTTCATTATCATGACGGTTGTCTGATGAATAGAGCATCAAATTACTGTCATTTTTTGACAAATTTCTTTCAACACTTGATACGATGCTCTGGTAAAAGGGGTTATCCAGATCCTTAAGAACATAGGCAATGGTCAGGTGCTTTGAATAATCGATCTTTTGAGGACGCTGGGCAACATAAGTTCCCTTTCCAGCCCTGGCGTAAAGAACACCTTCACTGATTAAATCAGAAAGAGCTCGTTTTATTGTAATCAAACTCACATCATAGCGTTTGACCAACTCGCTCTGTGTTTCAAGCTTATCCCCAACTTTCAATTTGCCACTGTTTATCTGATTGACGATTTCTTCCCCAACCTGCTTGTAAAATGGTTTTGGATTATGTTGATCGATACCCATTTCGAACCCCTATCAAATCGTGTTTTCTGCTAATTATCTCATTCGACATTATCTATACCCAATATACTTAACATAACATTTAATCTATTTAATCCAAGATGAATTTAGATAAATGACTCGTAATCAGGGGGTTATATCGATTATTTAAATCTCTTTAGATCAGGAGATTATTTTGCTTATCTGCATGTTTAAAATATTGATAACTTAGTAACCACTGCAATTCTTATAATTTTAGCACTCCCAAAGTCGCAAAACTCATTGCAGTCGTGTTTTTAATCAATCTTGACTGGTTGTGCTTTTGTAGGTTCCTGCAGGTGTAACTGTGACTGTTTAGCTTTCCAATCTTCAGCCAATTCCTTAAGCCGCACATCTGAATGTTCAAAGAAGGCAATATAGGATTCACAAAAATGGCTTAAGCCATTATCCTCAGGGTCTCGAAGTCTATCTTTCGTGCATCCACCATAACATTGACGCTGCCATTTACACTTTTGGCACTTCTCAGGAAGATCGCTTTTCAGTTCCCCAAACTCCTTCTGCTTTTCAGAATTCAACATCACCAGGATATCATCATCATACAGGTTGCCCAATTTCCAAGTGGGTTCTACAAAGAAATCACAGGAATACACATCTCCATTATGCTCGACGACGACATAATTCCCACACTCCTTGAGTAATGTGCATTCAGGGGCCTCAAGACCCACATAGCTATGAAACACAGAATCAAAGTGTCGGATGGACGTGGTTGCAATCCCATCTTCGAAATCATTCTGCCATAAGTCAAAGAGTTTGATCAGGAAATCCCCATAAGCTTTCTCTCCTACTGAATAAGCAGCGGATTTCTCAGGATTATCAGGGTCTGTCTCCACCAACGGGATGAACTGCATATATTCAAATCCCAATGATTTGTGGAACTGGTATATCTCTTCCGGGAATTTCACTGAGTATTCATTCACAACGCTGAGGACGTTGACCTCAACACCGGCATCCATCAACATTCTGGTATTATCAACGACTTGTTGCCAGCTCGGTTTACCATTTACATGGGTTCGATACTTGTCGTGGATATGCTCTGGTCCATCGATGGATATACCCACCAGAAAGTTATTTTCTTTGAGAAAATTTGCCCAATCCTCATCTAGCAATAAACCATTGGTCTGCAAACCATTACCAACTGAGCGTCCTGATCCGTACCTTTTTTGCAACTTGACAGCCTGTTGGAAAAAAGGCAACCCCATGAGAGTGGGCTCTCCCCCCTGCCAGCCAAAGGAGACATGACCTGCAGTTTGCTGAAGTGTCTGCCGGATAAAGATGTCCAAAGTCTCAAGCGACATGCGATGTTTTTTTGTCTCGGTGAACAGGTCAGCCTTTTCCAGATAAAAACAATAGTCACAGTCCAGATTGCAATCAGGACCTGAAGGTTTAACCAGAACACTGGATAGACCCTTTTTAAATTTGATTTCATCCGGGAAATAATTTATCCGGGCTGTTTCTTTCACCCCATCAACATATTTCTCTACTTCAACATTCTGGGCATCTTCGGTCAATTTTTCAATGATCTGTGATTTCACTTCATCAAATTCAATTTTCCGAGGTTCTTTTTTTTCAAATACTTTCGCAATATGGAAGCCAAAAGGTGACGGGAATACTTGACTCACTTCACCTGCTTCCATTTTGAAAACGACATCCTCAAATTCCTGAACCATTTGCCCCCGTGGAAAAACACCCAGGTCGCCAGAATTATCTGCGCAATCGGTCTGTTGCTCAGCCAATTCTTCATAGGTGGTACCAGATTGAATCTTCTCCCATATCTCCTGAATCTCAGTCTGGGCTTCTTTTTCAGTACGATATCCTTCTATATGTTTGACGATATGACCTGCATGCACCATCTCAGGCAGCATGAATTGTTCAGGATTGCTTTGATAAAAAGCCTTGGCATCCGTTTCACTTACTTGATTAGCCTTTGCGTGAAGTTCAGACATCAAATGCTCAACTTTATGCTGTTGCTCTATCTCAAGTAGGATATTTTCATCATCCTGATGTGTGAGACCGGTTTCTTTATAAAATTTTTCTTCTCCTCCGCGTTCTTCTTTGAGCTTAAGAAAAGCCTGGTCGAGTGTTTCAGGATTAATACTGTGTGAATCAGCATGAGCCGATTGTCTGAGCAGCACACTTTCTATTACATTTTCGCGTGCCCATTCAGCTAGCTGCTTTTCCTGTTCTGCGCCGCTCTGCTCGCTAAAAACAGATTGAAAATGAGGCTGCAGTCTCTGAATTTCATCCTGGACCATTTTTTCCTGGATAAGCTCACCATTAACTATGAGGACCATCTGATAATTCCTTTGATGTTGAAGTCTCTAAAAAATATTGACACTCACTCCCGGTTCACGAAAATCCTCCGCATCCGGGTTAAGGATCCTATTCAAAATAAGATGGGCTCTGGTGATATACCAAAGCCCATTTCATTAGTATTTTTCTTTCTATTGCTGAGGTTAAAATCGAACTTTGATCTTAAAAGCTCCCTCAACAGGTTTATCAGAAGCAACCAGCACATAACCACCACCCGCACCGGAAAATCCAGCACCGGCATGCTGATCATACTTCTTAATCTCATCCCAGCAATAATCCGGAACTGTGAGAGGCAGGATTTCATACCAGGCTTCCAGTGTGCCAGTCAAGGATGCCCCTAAACCTTTAACATCATGCTTCAATATACTGTCCCAACATAGTTGTCCAGACTCTGCGAGTCTTTTCACACCAACCTTGGTTACATTTTGTTCAAGCAATGGATTGTAACCATCTGGACGTTTTTTAAAGGGAACCATTTGCAGGACACTTGATAGCCATTCGCAGGTTTCCTTATCAACAGCGGAATTGATTTGCTGTGGCCAGAAATTGCCATCATAGCATAGCTGATTCACACCAGGCATAAACAGTCCCAGCTGATCTTGAGATCCAGATACATAAGGAGATCCCGGAGGGTTCTCAGCACCAAACAGGATTCGACCTAGCTCTTCCGGATCGCCTTCAGGGAGTTTATCACCCCAGATTTTTTTGGCGACTATTCTGGAGCTGGATGCCATACCACATCTGTTTTCAAAATCATGTTCTGCACTTAATGCCGCAACAACAACAGACCCGTGCTGAATCTCTGAGACCCAGGGTTGATCCAACCAGCCACCAGCTATGCAGACCCTGTTTGGGAAACGCAATCCAAGTTTAGTCTCGGAGCTGGAACGAGCAGGTAAGCCCTCTTCAGGTATACGTTCTAGGACTTTAAGCTCGACACCATATTTATCACAAAGTTTCTGCTTACCCTCTGTGTATCCATCTTTGTTTACAACAAAGTAATCTGGTTTGATACGAGCAATCTCAGGTTCAAAATCCAGCATACCTTTCCCTGTCGCAACAAAGGCATCTTTCACATATTTGAACGACTTTATGATAAAGACGCGCTCTTGCTCGGAAAAATGAGGAGCGTGATCTTTCAATAATTGAATATTTGAATCGGCTCCGACAGAGACATGGAGATCACCAAATTGGGCAGCCGTTTTAAAGAAGGCGACATGCCCTCCATGGATGAGATCATAGCATCCACTAACCAGAACTTTTTTATTTTGCATTTCAAATATTCTCTATTTTAAAGGGATTCAGCGTTTCTATCCATTTCACCTTTGATCCAGTCATAGGTCTTCTTCATGCCATCTTTCAATGGGTATGAAGGTGCCCAACCCAATAATTTCTTGATTAGATCATTGTCACTATTGCGACCACGAACTCCCAGGGGAGCATTTAGATCGTGACTTCTCTCAAGTTTGACATCAGCAATTTCTTCTACATAGCTGACCAGGGTATTAATGGAAACCATCTCATCGCTACCGAGGTTGAGTGGTTCAATTACGTCAGAATACATAATTTTCTGAATGCCTTCGACGCATTCATCGATATACATAAAACTACGTGTCTGCTCACCATCACCCCAGATTTCGATCTTCATATCGCCAGATTTCTGAGCTTCCAATACCTTGCGACACATGGCTGCAGGAGCTTTTTCGCGTCCACCATCCCATGTTCCGTAAGGTCCATATACATTATGGAAGCGAGCTACTCGAGTTGTCAGACCATAATCCTCGCGGAAATGACGACACATGCGTTCACTAAACAGTTTTTCCCAGCCATAACCATCCTCTGCCAGCGCGGGATAAGCGTCTTCTTCCTTCAATCCTGGATTATCAGCATCGGTTTGTTTATCACCGTTATAGACACAGGCTGACGAGGCATAGAAATATCTGGTTACATCAGCATCGTTGGCAGCTTGCAGTAGGTGTGTATTGATCAAGACACTTAACATGCATAAGGCTTTATTATTCTCAATAAAACCCATTCCGCCCATGTCGGCAGCCAGGTTGAATACTTCGTCGACACCTTCTACAGCGGTGTGACAGTTTTCAAGGTACTGAAGATCCAGTACAAGATTGGTAACGCCCTCTGTTACCTGGTACCATTCTGATAAGGGTTTTTTATCTGCTACAACAACTTCATGACCCTGTTTGAGCAAATCTATGGCGAGGTGACCGCCGATAAAACCACCACCTCCTGCTACTAGTATTTTTTTCATTTTGAATCTCCTTCTTTACTTCTTTTAATTTTACAAATAATTTTATGAACCTAGACCCAGGGGCGAGAACAAACCCAGAACGGCAAACCAGAAAACGAATAATCCAATTAACACATAACGGTATTTTTTATTCTCTTCATCTGACATCTTCTCAGTTGTCTTTGAGGTGCGGATCGCTTCAGCTTTGGCTAAATCTTCAGGGGTTGATCCAGTATAATGACTGACAATCAGCATCACGGCGACACAAATCAGAGTGATGATGAAACCATCGTTTAGCTTGTTCTGGAAATAGATCGGGAGGTTCGCCTTGACCTGAGCCAGCGCTGCCATATTTAAGATAGCAAAGGTAATAGCTCCTAAAACAGATCCGACCGTCAGTGTTGCAATCGCTCCTTTGGAATTAGCCTTCTTGTAAAACAGACCAAATATTACCGTCACGAATACCGGTGGTGCTATGAGTGCCCAGACTTGCAGCAGATAATTAAACAAGCCCTTGAAATCTCTAATAAACGGTGCCCAAGCTGTACAAATCAGCAAAATACCAATCATCAAGTAACGGCCGATCTTTACAGTTTGCTCGTCGGTCATATCGGGTTTTCGTTTTCCGATAAAGTCAAAAGTGATTAGTGCAGCTGTTGCATTCAGCCCCGATGAGACGCTAGACATGATGGCCGCTATTAAGCCAGCCAAAACCAAGCCCTTTAAGCCGATGGGCATGAATTCAACAATAATTCTGGCGTATGCAGCATCACCATTCTGGAGATTTGGAAAAAGGCTAGCAGCTACAACACCTGGAGCAGCAATAATAAATAGTGCCAGTACTTTCAGAAAGGCAGCAAATATTGCCCCCATTTTTGCGTGGTATAAGCTTTTTGCAGCCAGGGCTCTCTGGACATAGTCATGGTCGGTACAGTGTCCATGAACACCAAGGATGATCACACCAGTAACAAATGGTAGCCAACCAAAATCATGATTCCAGGGGCGGTACATGGACCACATGCTCATTCCCTGCGAATCCTTTAGCATTAAGACTTGATCAATACCTCCTGCCGCTGCGACAGAGACTACGAGGGTTACAACACCCCCAATAACCAGGATGAAGGTTTGTGCAAAATCAGTCCAAAGCACCGATCGTAATCCCCCCAGAACTGTGTAAGCTCCAGTGGTTGCAGCCAATACAATCACTGCAGTCCAGAATAGCGCGTTGCTATCCCATCCTAAAATTACAGTAAGTACGGTTGCTCCTGCGTATAGAGCTGCTGCAACGTTAGCACTTACCATCATCAGCATATTTATTCCAGATACAAATGACCTACTGCCCCTACTGTATCTCTTTTCAAAAAATTCGGGAGAGGTATATAAGCGCAAGCCCATATAGGCTTCAAGAAAGAACATTGCCAGAAATGTAAATGCTAGTGCTCCGACCATCTGAAAGGCACCGGCCACAATACCAACTGAAAATGCCAGTCCGGCCTGTCCCACAAATTGTTGGCTGGAAATATTTGTCGAAAATAAAGAGGCTCCCAGAACAGGCCAACTTGAATCTCGACCAGCTAAGAATAGATCTTCTCCACTTTTAACTTTTGACTTTGAAATCCAGATACCAAGGGAAACAATGCCAATAAAATAAGCGACGATTATCAGCGTATCCAGGATACTAATCCTTACTAAATCCATTAAAACACCACCCGTTCTTTCATAAAGAGTTAAGCTACAAAACTGAAGGGCTTATTTTTGTCCTTCGTAGTAATCAATAAGAATGTCAATGACCTCTGGTCGTCCAAATTCGACTGGGGGTCTTTCACCGTTGGCCAGCATATCACGTAATTTGGTCCCACTGATCATGAGATGATCGTCATTACCATGGGGACATGTTTTTGTGGAGACAATGGCTTCGCACTTATTACACCAGAATGTCCAATCCAACTTCAATGGTTTTAGATGAATATCACCTGGCTTCAGTTTATCAAAGATGTCCTGTGCATCGAAGGGACCGTAATAGTTCCCTACTCCAGCATGGTCTCGACCAATAATCATGTGACTACAGCCAAAATTTTGTCTGATGATCGCATGCAGAATGGCTTCCCGCGGTCCACCATATCTCATTTCCATGGGATATACTTTGAGTACCGTATTTTCAGGTTTGTAGTAATTATCCAACATGGCTTGGTAACACTTCATGCGAATATCTGCAGGGATATCGCCAGCTTTCAGTTTCCCAACCACAGGATGGATCAAAACGCCATCGCACACTTCCATGGCTACTTTAGTGAGATACTCATGAGATCTGTGGATGGGATTACGTGTCTGGAATGCTGCGACGGTGTTCCAGCCCTTCTCAACAAACAAAGCTCTGGTTTCCTCTGGTCGAGCATACTCTGGATAAATCTCAGGATATTCTCCCTCACTAAAGACTTCTACGGGACCACCAAGATATACCTCTCCTTGTTCAACTATCTTTTTTACGCCGGGATGTGCTTCATCTGTTGTGCAGAATACATTCTGTGCCTCAGATTCTTTGTCGTAGGAGTATTTTTCAGAGACAGACATCGTAGCCATAATCTCGTCCGTATCAGTCGCTACCAGTGCAATTTTGTCACCAATTGCTATAGATTCAGCTTGTGAATGAGACACGGGCAATACGATAGGGATAGGCCACAGCACACCATCAGCAAGTCGCATATCCTTTACAACAGATTCGTAATCAGCCTGTCCCATGAATCCAGAGAGTGGACTAAAGGAGCCAGTGGCTAACATGATCAAATCAGATTCTTCTTTTGATGCCAGTTTGATCCGGATCAGACTTGCGGCAGCCTCAACTGCAACGGCTCTCTGTTCTTGATCCTCAATCATTCGTGGATTGAGAGCGCCACCGTGTGGTGGTACAAGTTTACTCAATGTGCGACTCCTCATATGAATTCATAAGCTGGATTAGTAGCCCAAGTTTTCGAGTCTATTTCTAACCATATCAGCTTGAGACATTTGGGGCTGTACTGGTTCAGATTCTTCCTCCCTGTCAACCAGATAGGATACCTTTGCAACATCTAACCAGGTTCTCCAGGTTGAAGTTACGCCAAGACATTTTTTCAAACAGTCCTCATTAAGAGAGTATCTGTATGCTGAAATAATCCAATTGTTCTCGCCATAAATAGGGTCTGTACCCCAGTCAGGTGTGACATATTCCCAGACAACGCTATTGCGATAGTTCAATTCCATGATATGACCCCGAGTACCCTCGACAACCAGTGTACCACCATTATCAAGTTTCTGGGTATTCCCAAGAAATGATGAGAACAAGAAACTTGGTGGATCTTCTTCATAACCTGAAAGGATCTTACCGGTCTTAGGATCAACTACAATAGCTCTGGAATAATTAAGGGCTTCTCCTCTGAGATGGCGACCATTATCAAAAATGGCTACGGAATTATCTTCCAACATGGTGGCGTAGGTTTGATGATTTATCTCGTTAACCTTTTCACCTTCATGGATTTTCGTACCCCATTTCCAGTCAAACTCACCCGTCTTTTTATCGATGAGGGCGACCTCGCTGATTCGCATAAAATTGATGAATATCTTATCTTCGCCAACCGCCTGAACGCAGGTTGCATGACCCCACTCAGTTGTAGAGCAGAGTGGACAAATATCATCAGTTTCAGGATCAAGGTGATCATGTGAATTCCATTCCCAGACGGTTTTCCCCCCTTTATCGATTTCTACGACGGCATCGCCCCACATTTTACCATCGGCTCCTTCTTTGGTAAAACCACCAGCAACCTTTGCAGCCAATTCAGCTGGAACTTCAACCCATTTCAGGATGAGGGTATTTCCATTTTCTAGACGGTCAGCCCTGTGGTGCATGTACTGGTCTTTATGCTCCCAAACAACGTTGCCATCAGGATCGAGTTCCTGAATGATGCCGCTGGCGCCTTCAAATGAGGCTAATGGTCCGGTTTCATCTTTACCAGTTACGAGTAGGTTGCCATTATCTATGAGTTTTGCTTCGACAGGTAGATAATCCGTCTGCCATTCTTTAATAGCATCACCCTGCATATTGATAAGTCTGATCGTTTTAGAGCTGAATTGTGTGATCAAGGTGAAGCCAAAATGTGACTCAGATGGCAAATAGATCGCAACACCCTCGGTGGTCTGTCTAGCTGGACACTTTTTCACTATTTCACCCCTTTCAAGCCGGCTGAACCAAACAGCTGGTTAATGACTTTGTGTTTTGCAGGATCGAGGTCTCTGCCTTTAAAGGCAGAATAATCCTTTGGAAATCTTGTTGTCCGATGAATTCTGGGTGAGTGACCCAAATCGCGGGGATCATCACCAACCTGCTGGTTGAGAGAATAGAAGGGACTCATATACTCCCAGACAATATTGCCATCGGTATCCACTTCAAAGAGTCGACCAGCCTCTGTTTCACATGCCAGGGTATTTCCATTTGGTAATCTCTGTACACCTCCACAAAAGGTGGAGAAAAATTCTGTCTCAGGAACTGAGCTATAGGTCCATACGATTTCGTTCGTTTCAGGATTAACCTCAACCAGTCTAGAGCGACATACATACGAATCAGGTATGTGCATACCATTGTCAAACATCAATATGTTTCCATTTTCCAGACAGTTAGGATTATGCATATGGTGGACTTGATCACGTCCCCATTTCCATAGAATTTTACCGGTGGATTTTTCAATTCTACAGACCTGATGAATACATCTGAAGGCAACCAGCAAATCGCCGTTTGGAAATAGCTCCATGTTATTGCCATGACTCCATTCACTGCGTTCTTCCAGCGCACAAATGGGATCCTCATCGAAATCAAGATGCTCGTGTGAATTCCATTCCCATACAACATTGCCACTCTTGTCAACTTCCTGAATATTGTCAGTCCACATGAAACCTTTATACTTTTCCTGCTTATCCTCTGATCCGGGCATACCACCTTTGACCTGCTTTGCCATATCTGGCGGAACCTGGATGACACGCAATATGAGCGTATTACCGTTATCAAGACGTTTGACGGCATGATGTTGAAAATCATCCTCATATTCCCAGACTATATTCCCATCCCAATCCACTTCATAGATTGTTGCTCCACAAAAACCGGGAAATTTGGGTCCATCCTTGAGATTTTTTCTGACAGGAGCTAACACATTACCATTGGGCAACAGCTCCGTCCAATCAGCAAACATACCAGGCAGGTCCCAATAGTGAACAACATCACCATCATTGTCAATCAGGTAAGCACGATTCTGCTCAAAATAAGGATCGAGATATGTATATCCCTGATAGGATTTCTGTCTGTTATGAAAAGTAACACCTAGATTCTTTCTGCGTGCGATGCCACCCATGGGCTAGCCTCCGATTATGTAACTTTTATTTGTTTTGGAGTCTGGTCGAGACCAGACTCCTGTGTATTTATAAATAACGCAAACGGATTGTTTACATGTATCCTAGCTGACGGAGACGTTCCATTGCAGCTTCTTTATCCTGGCGACGGCCAGCACGTTCGATAGTGTTTTCAAGATCCTGATCCCAGGCCTTTTTATCATCAAGTTTCAATGATGTTGTCTTGGCACCTAGTGAGCGGTAGCCTTGTTCATAAAGTGAACAGTAAGGAATGTCAAAATAATGAGTTGCATCCCATAGATCACGTTCCGTAAAATGCAAGATCGGACGATAGCGTGTCTGCTCTGGTGTGTACTCATCTGCAGCAACATCTTCGAAATAGGGATCCTCTGAACGAGTGGGTTGTTCATCCCAGCGTAGTCCCTGATAGAATGCCTTGACATCATGATCCTGGATGTATTTGTTAACGACTACTGATTTCATCAGGTGGTTGCCAATAAAGCTTTCAGCTTCAAAAGGAAATCTTTCCAGTTCACCAAAACCGATTCTATCAATTTCAGCCTGATTTTCTTTAGTGAGGTCACTAACAGTAACATCAGCGTTTAATTCCCAACCGGATGCTTCTACAACATCAATATTGATTCCCCAATCCAGACGGAGGTCCCATTTCTCGGCATAAATCTTGAGCATGGCGTCGATTTCTTCAAAAACGTCGAACTCATCAATGGTAAAACAGATGGGCATGGGAAGATTATTTTCTTCACAAAACTGCTTACAGATCCAGAGCATCAGGGTACTGTCTTTACCGGCTGACCATACCATTCTCTGATCTTTCACTTCAAAACGATCGTAAGCCATTTTGAAGATCTCTTTGGATTTTTCAATCTTCTGCTTCAGCTCGGCGACTCTCTCTTCACTCAATTCAATCTTAGGCATGCTAAATTTCCCTTTCAATGGTTTTCAATATTTCAATCAAATGCAACGACGTGCATTTGCTCTGTTAATTTTGCCTTCATCCCCTCAGCAGAGCTTGAGCTTTCAATGATATTTTCTTGCTCAGCTGGATCAGCCTGAAGATCAAACATTTCCCATTTCTCATCCTCTACCCTGTAACTGATACGGAAATTTTCCTCCTGGTAGAAATATGCGGGTCTATCTGTTGGTTTAATTTTATGTTGGAGTTTTCCCATGGCCTCTCCAAAACTACCTTTACTCGAATAATCTTCAATGGGCAACAAGGGTTGACCACAATAGCTCTCGGGAGAATCCAGACCAAAGGTTTTGGCAATAGTGGGTGGAATATCTACCCCGCTAACAACTGTATCCGAGACCTGAGTTTCCTTGCAATCAGCATCATATACCATCAGCGGGACATTGATCAGTTCATCATACATGCGACCATCATGTGATAGGCTCCCATGATCACCAAATTCATCTCCATGATCTGAGGTGATGATGACTATTGTATCTTTCAAGACGCCACTTTTCTCAAGATTATCAAAAAATTGTTTTGCATAATCATCTACTTCCAGAACGTGGGCGAGATAAAGTTTTTTCAGTAATTCATTTTTGGATGCATCAGATGTATCACGTGGGAGTACAACATCTTTGAAAAGCTGAAACATCTCATCGTCGGTAATTTTTAATTCCGGATCTATACGAGCGATATACTCTTGCTTGGGTACATAAGGCTCATGGACATCCATATAATGTGCCCATAAAAAAAATGGAGTATACTCTTCACCTGAAGTGTGATTGTTCACCCAGCTATCTACCTTGGAGTTGATGACATCACCCAGGATATAAGGCGCATGATCTGTCACCTGATCCATCATTGAATCGTAAAAAGTATTCCAGCCACGATTCCAACCAAAAAATGCAGAGAGGAATGGATTTGAATGAAATCCTGCCGTAGTGAAGCCACCATTCTTTACTACTTCAGAAATTACGGTTCGTTTAGAAGAAATCTGTTTCTCTCTTCCAAACTCAAAATAGTATGATGAAGTTAAAATACCGGGAAAGGATGCCTGTGTATAAGGTCCCACGGACTGGCAGTTATTAAACCTGACGCATTTATCTTGAATTGAATCAAGAAATGGTGTGTAGCTCTCGCCCATACCATAACATCCTATAACATCTTTCCTAAGGGTATCAATTGTCAGCAGAATAACATTTTTTTGCTTTCTTGCCATATTCCCTCCAGATAATTCCTATTAAATTGTTAATCTTAGATCGAACCTAAATAAGGTATACCAAATATACTGAGTATCAACTATTCTTTCTTCTAAAATTGAAATTATTTGCCCGTGTTTTCATGTCCTGTGAGTTCTAAAGATAATCCAGGTTGTTGCCAGATTTTAAATCAGTGACTATTTGCTTCACCTGCTCCGATTCTGTTCGATTGACTATGAGCAGCGCATTTCCTGACTTTACCACGATGAGATCTTTGACACCAACAGTCGATATCCTGAGATCATCAGTATGGAAAAAACAGTTTTCTGAGTTAAGAGCCTGGATATCTCCCCTGCTGACATTTCCAGAGGCATCCTTCTTGCTGATATCGTATAAGGCATCCCAGGAGCCCACATCGTTCCAATCAAAAGTACTTTTGATCACATATACATTCGTCGCCTGCTCTAAAACGCCATAATCGATGGATTCACTTTTAATCTCAGTCCAGGTTAGCTTGAAGAATCTCTCATAGTCTTTGCGTTCTCTACCAAGTCTAATTGATTCCAATTTTTTATACATATGAGGTAGATGATTTTCCAGCGCACGAAGTATGCTAGACACGCTCCAAATGAACATGCCACCATTCCACAGATAATCACCACTGGCTACCATAACTTCTGCTTTATCCAGATCAGGTTTTTCTACAAATCGATCCACCTTATAAATCTGTTTACCACCACCAGGCGAATTGTGGTCATATTTGATGTAACCGTACCCAGTAGCGGGTTTAGATGGATTTATGCCAAACGTTACCAAAGCATCTTCAGAACTCGCGAAATCTATCCCAGCCTGAACATCATTTCTAAAAGCGTCCACATCAGTTATAAGATGATCTGAGGGAAAGACCCCCATAACATCATCAGTGGTATCATTTTTCCGTAAAGCCGCCACCAATCCAATTGCTGGTGCAGTATTTTTGCCACTGGGTTCAACGATGAGGTTCTCGTCAGGCATCTCTGATAACTCTGATAAAATGGCGTCTTTCAGTGTGGGACCGGCCACAACATAAATCATACTTGTGTCTGTGATTTGACTTAATCGGTCGTAAGTCACTCGGAGCATGGTCTGTTCAGAGACAATATCAAGTAATTGTTTGGGACGCTGTGCCCTACTTCGTGGCCAGAATCTGGAACCAACACCACCTGCCATAATTACTGCAATCATATATCATACCCTTAATTTTAGTCTGGTCTATCTTCTCAATGACAGTGATTTCGACCAGAACAAGAATGAGAATTTATTTATACTTGTCGCCCACCTGTAAATCCCAGGTCTGAGCCGGAGTTGGCTCATATTTTGGCCGGGCGTCCTTGTCTGGAAAACCTACTATAGCAGTTTCAAATTTTTTCCTGGCTGCGATGATAGCAGGCAGACTGCTATCGATTAGATTGGTGGTCTCTCCCGGATCGGCTGTCAGGTCAAAGAGCTTGACCCCACTCCCTTCCGACACCCACATTTTATATTGTTTGTCTCTGATAACTCTATCAGCATAATCCTTTTGAGGGATAACACCCTGGTCAGTGAGTTTTGCAACACCACCACCCATGGCCATGATCCACTCACGATCCGAATCTTCAGCTTTACCAGTCAGCAGTCGAGCTATGGAGTGACCATCAATGGTTTCGCCCTCAGGTAGACTGGCACCTCCGAATTCAGCAAAGGTGGGCAGCATATCAGTGAAGTCAGTCAGGGCATCTGTAACGGTTCCTTTGGGAATACGTGTGGGACAGCTCGCAACAAAGGGAACGTGCATACCGTTCTCACCCAGTTCACCTTTCCCGCCACGAACTTTACGTCCGTTCATGGTGGTTTTCATATTTCTTGCAGTCCCATTGTCAGTTGTGAATATGATCACTGTTTTCTTTCGAAGCCCTAAATCATCAATGGATTTTACCAATCGACCGAGTTGATGGTCCACATGCTGTGCCATGCCCTTGAATTTTTCTTTATTGCTCTCGGCTTCAGGTGAGTTAGGAGTATTTACTAGAGGACCATGAGGATCTACCATGGGATAGTAAATCATCATAGGCTTATCCCGATTCTCAGACATAAAATTTATCAGAAAATCCGTGAATACATCCGGACCAAACTGTCCGGGATAGGTTTTGCTACCATCTCTGGTAAATAGATAAGGATCCCAATACCTTTCGGCACTTGGTTTGTTACCGGTTTCATAACCGGTCCACATACACCAGTCATCGAAACCATGGTTTGTAAGGGCATCAGGTTGAACTCGAAAATCATTCACTTGCCACTTACCAGCCACTGCGGTGGTGTAGCCAGTAGATTGCATTACTTTGCCAAAGCTAGTATAGTGTTTCCAGTCAAAATGACAACCTGCTCCCCAGCGAGGGACATCCCAATGGTTGATCCAGCCTGTCCTCCACGGATATTGACCTGTCAGGAGTGAAGCTCGAGTAGGTGTACATTTGGGCATGGAGTAGGCATTTGTAAAACGCATGCCTTCAGTAGCCAGTTTATCAATATTTGGTGTTATGATTTCTTCGGCGCCATAGCAACTTACCCATTCGGGTCCCATATCATCGGCCATGACAAACAGGATATTTGGCTTTTCAACTGTTTCAGTTTTTTTTGTATAACATGCTATTGGTAGCGTGGCGGCAGCGAGACCGATACCAACATTTTTCAGAAACTCTCTACGACTTTGATTCATTTTTTGCACTGGCTGTCCCCATTCGTGTTGGTCAGATTAATATTTTGTTTTTTGGAAATGTCTAGTCCCAATGACTTTTCCTAACTGCCATAAGCTCAGGATACTTTTCATCCGTATCAGCATATTGCTGTTTAAGCTTTAACAATTCCGCTTTCAATTTGGGAATCACAGCCTGGTAAGTTGGATCCTTATACACGTTTTGTAATTCGTGTGGATCTTTTATCATATCGTACAATTCCCATCCAACTGGAGATGTTTCCTGCTTAGCGCCATTCGCGTCCAGTGGTAATCCATGGTAGAAGATGAGTTTGTGCTGTTTTGTTCGAATCCCATAATGCCCTGGTATGTCATGATGCGCACGATGCATCCAGTAACGGTAATACATTGACTGACGCCAGTCATCGGGGGTTTTACCCTGCAAGTTTGATCGGATACTTTTTCCCTGTACTTCAGTCGGTACAGGAACTCCGGCATAGTCCAGGAATGTGGGTGCAAAATCAATATTCAGTGAGATATCTTGATTTCTACTACCTCCCTCAATCTCTTTTGGATACCTGATTAAAAACGGCATCTGCAGAGATTCTTCAAACATCCAGCGTTTATCTATCAGATCATGTTCACCCAGCATCATACCTTGATCGGAGGTATAAATCACGATGGTGTTTTCGCTGAGATTGTTTTCATCGAGATAATCCAGCATGCGACCTACATTTTCATCTACGGCAATGCAGCACCTCAAATAATCCTTTAGATATTTCTGATAGGCAGCTCTTGTGATCTCATCCTGAGTCAGCCCTTCAGTTTCAAGCATTCCCGTAGGCCATACTTTTTTTGGATCCGTCATACGTGCTACACGATTTCGGATGGGATTTTTACTAGATAAGGTGGAGCCGTAATTCTGAGTAGCGATTGAGCGATGACTTTTATCTTCAAAAAGACTCGCTGGTTCTGGAATTGTAATGCCATCAAAAAGATGTTCATGACGCTTGGCGTATTCCCAGCGTCCATGAGGGGCTTTGTGATGACACATCATGAAAAATGGCTGCTCCGTATCGCGATTCTCTAACCACTTTAGCGCTTCATCTGTAATCACATCTGTGACATAGCCGGGATATACCTCACCGCCAGCATTCCGTTTTTTCCAGGGTTTACCCTTCTCTTTTAGCAAGGGATCATGATAGAGTCCTTGTCCTGGAAGTACGTTATAGTAATCAAATCCACTGGGTTCAGTATGCAGATGCCATTTCCCGATCATTGCTGTTTGATAGCCTGAAGATTGTAAGAGTTTAGCTACATTGGATCGATCCCGGTCAAAATCATCCTGAAGTGTGTTCACACCATTAATATGACTGTACTGACCGGTAAGAATTGCTGCTCTGCTAGGTGTACAGATTGAATTCGTACAAAAACAATTCTCCAGACGATTACCCTCTTGCGCCAATCGATCGATGTTTGGTGTCCTGGCATAATCAGCCAGTATACTGCCATAGCTACTAATGGCTTTTGCAGCGTGGTCATCAGACATAATGAACAGAATATTTGGACGTTTTGGAGCTAGCTTGAATATTTTTTCAAAGAATCCTGTTTGCACACATCCTGTCAGCGGCAACGTCATTGCCACAGCACCCATACTGGTCATCTTAAGAAATTTTCGACGATCTATATTTGAATGCATTGAACTCTCCTTAAGACCTGAAATACAGGGTGAAACAATTGGAGCATTCTCCCAGAAAAACGAAGATCCTTAGTACTTTCCAAGATTGGATTTCCATGAGCAAACCATCACAGTTATAAAATACAATTATTACTTCTCGCTGTCATTCTGATAATGACCATTATAACAAATAAATAGGGAATAATCAATGATTTGTTATATTAGGTATACTTTTTATTTATTGTAATCATGGAGGGAAGAGAAATAATGCTCAGATATCTACCAAATAGGATCTCATGGCTATGTTTATTCGTGTTGCTTCATGGCTTAAATTTCGCTCAGGACATCACCCTGCTTTCACAGCTGGTAAATGGCAGCGCAACCGTGAGTGCTGTGGACAATGGGATTTTATACTTTGATAGTGGAAATAAAATCGTGATTTCCAATGTCTCTACTCCCCAAAGTCCAGTCGTTCTTGGAAGTTTTCTACTTGATGCAACCATCCTTGACCTTGATGTTGAATTTGAACAGCTTGCCATTCTGGATGCCGATGGTCTATTCAGCCTCTATAGTGTCTTTGTACCTGAAATGCCTGATCTTCTAGATAGTTTATCAATTGGACCCGTCGAATTTGATCCCATTTTTGATACCTTCGCTGCCGAAATATCAATTGTTGGATCAAAGGTGTTTATTCTTAGAGAAGATAGTGGTTTATTGGTCATTGATATAAGCGATCCAGAGAATGTACAAGTCGCTGACAGCTATATTGATATCTCATCCACTGGGTATTATAGTTTCGCTATTTCTGACAGTCTAGTTTTGATCGGGCGAGTGACCTCAGACCTTATCAGTGTTGTTACTGTACTTCAATATTCTGATGAATCCAATCTGGAAGTTGTAGGTGAGGTAAGCCTGGGAGACACCCCCGAAGGCATAACTATAGCTGGAGATATTGCGTATATAGCCGCGGGTCAACAGGGGATAATCAGTCTGGATATAAATAATCCGACCTCCCCTACTATTTTGGACGATGCCTATTGGGATGGGTGGTACACTCAAGTTGAAGTGTTCGGAGATTACGCCTATGTTGCAGCTGATGCAGCAGGAATGCTCGTAATAGATATTAGCCAACCGAACAATATGGAGGATACACCAGTAGGTTTTTATGTCTCCTCCGAAGAGTATTCCTATCTCCAATACCTTACGCTTGATGATAATACTGCCTATCTACCCTATGGGCTGGGAGGATTGAAAATTGTGGATATATCAGATCCTTTAGCTCCAACTTATTTGGCTGACGGATCTCCAAATTCAGGTGGATCTGCTTTTGGAGTTGACTACAAAAATGATTTTGTCTATCTCGCTGACTGGTCCAACGATTTGACAATAGTCGATGTCAGTGATCCCGTCAATCCCGCAATCATTCGTAATGTGGGCTTTGATGGTAGTGGGAAGAAAGTACGTATCTTCGGTGATTACGCCTATGTTACTGGATCCTATGGGGTACATATTGTTGATATATCAAACCCATTAGAGGCATCCGTTGTTGGTGAATTCATCCGAAGTGAACCTGGCTCAATCTATCCCCATGGTGTTGATGTCAAGGACGATAAGATGTATGTCTCATTCAACGCGATGGGTCTTTATGTCGTAGATGTTTCCAATCCTGAAAATCCTATAGAACTTGGACATTTTGATGCCCTGGATTGGGCGAGAGATGTGGTTGTGGTTGATAGTCTGGCCTATTTATTAAATCTTAACGATGGTGGTAGTTTTTCTGAAGCACTTCAGTACATGCAAATTTTAAACATATCTGATCCAAACAATATTTATGAAATTGGAAATTGGACCGGATCAAGAAATTATGCCTGGTCCAACAACATCCTTGTCCGAGATGCCTTTGCTTATGTTCTCGGGGACAAAGGTTTATTTATTATTGATATCTCTGATCCGACAAATCCCGTTACAACTGGTGTATGGAATCCAGGTGGATGGAATTTTAGATTGTCAGAAGATGGCAACTTTGCCTTTATAGCAAAAGAAGGTGCCGGGTTAAAGGTAGTAGATGTTTCGAATCCAAGTAATCCATCGCTTGCTACGACATTCTCCACCTTTGATTATTGTGCAGATGTCGCTCCCAGAGACAGTCTGGTTTACATCGCCGACGCTGATGGAGGATTACTCATTGCTCAACACGGTTTTGCTCCTGTTTCAATCAACAATGATCATGAAATTGCAACACCACTTTCATTTGGATTAGATCAGAACTTCCCTAACCCCTTCAATCCAAGCACTACCATACAATACTCTATCCCTTTCTCGTCTCAGGTCGAATTGAATATCTACGATATGAAAGGACGTCTGATTAAAACTGACTCAGTTGAACATCCTGCCGCCGGCGTCTATTCATTAAACTGGAACGGTACCGACATGGCTGGAAGATCAGTCCCCTCAGGTATGTACATCTTTCAGATCATATCAGGTGAATTCAATATGAGTCGCAAAATGGTTCTTTTGAAATAACTGCTTAATGATTGGGAGACCCCCCATTGCATCCACGTAAAATTAGATTCATATTAATGCTCCTCACTTTCATATGCATGGGACATCCACTTTTTGCCCAGAATATTGAGTTACTGTCACAGTTGGTAAATGGAGGTTCCAGCGTATCGACCCTGGAAGATGATATACTGTTCTTTGACAGTGGTAATAAGGTAGTTATTTCTAGTGTGTATTTTCCTGGAACCCCGGATGTTATGGGTAGCTTCCTCCTCGATGCAACTATTCTGGATATGGATATTGAAAATAATTTTTTATCCGTTCTTGATGCCAATGGATATTTCAACCTATTCAATGTTACAGATCCAGAAGCAGTGGTTTTCCAAGATTCAATTTATCTTGGAGAGGTATTTTTTGATCCCATTTTTGACGAATATGCTGCTCAAGTAATTAGTCATGAAAATATGGTTTTCATATTACGAGAAGATCAGGGTCTCACTGTGATTGATATCAGCCAGCCCACATCCTGCGAAATTATTGGTAGCTACGGATCACAAGGTCCATACAATTATCGGAGCATGGCAATATCAGCCAACCATATGCTACTTGGAGTCGGCGGAAGTGCCTGGGATGATTTTTTTCTAGAAACTATTGACATCACTGACCCCGCGAATCCTCTTCCTGTCGGAAGTGTTTCCCTGTCTGATGCTCCAGAAGGTGTCACTGTGAGTGGCAATACTGCCTTTGTTGCGGCGGCAATGCAAGGCCTGGTAAGTATTAATGTTTCAGATATGAGTTCACCAACTGTCTTAGATACCTCTTATTGGGATGGTTGGTACACTGAGGTCGTCGTGGCTGGAGACTATGCTTATGTAGCATGTGATGCCTCGGGAATGAATATCATTGACATTTCCGATCCAGCCTCAATGGATGATACACCTGTAGGCATATACCACCCTGAAGGTGAATTTACGCTTTGTACAGATATCGGGATTGATGGTGAGTATGTCTTCTTAGCTACTGGAGGGACCGGACTTCATATTATAGATATCTCCTCTGCCACTGAACCAACATTCGTTGCATCAGGTTCTCCCAGTTCAGGTGGTGGCGCTTTTGGAGTTGACTACAAAGACGATTATGTATTTATCGCTGATTATCAAAATGATCTGACAATTGTGGATGTCGCAGATCCATATAACCCCTTTATCGTTAGAAACGTAGGTTTTGAAGGGATAGGCTTAAAAGTAGAAATATTTGAAGACTTAGCTTATGTCTCAGGTACCTATGGATTACATATTGTGGATATTTCTAACCCACTCGAGGCTCATATTGTTGGAGAATATCTCCATGGTCGATATGGTTATGCAGTCTGGGCTCACGGTGTAGATGTTCAAGGGGATATTTGTTATCTATCATATACACGACGAGGTCTATACATCCTGGATGTTTCTGATCCCGCAAATATAATTGAGCTTTCCCATTATGCCCCAGAAGATAATGCTATAAACGACGTTCAAATTGTGGATAGTCTGGCATATTTGGTTTTTCGGAGCAACGGCGGGGTTTATCCTGATCCTGATCTCCCATATATGGAAGTACTCAATATCTCAGATCCTACCAATCCTCAACTTGTAGGATCATGGACGGGATCTGTTGAATGGGCCTGGGGAAATTCATTAATTGTTCGTGATAGCATTGCCTACATGCTTGACAATGAAGGCCTATTCATACTTGACGTGAGCGATCCAACAGAAATTTCACAACTAGGGGTTTGGGATCCAGGTGGATGGAATTTTAAACTCAGTGATAGCGGTGATTTACTCTTCATTGCCAAGGAAAACGGTGGTATGAAGGTTGTTGATGTATCAGATCCAACAAATCCAAACAGGGTAGCAAATTTTCATACCATCGATTGGTGTGCTGATGTAGCTATCAATGATAGTCTTGTATATATTGCAGATTATGACGGTGGACTGTTGATTGCTCAACACGACTTCCTTACTGTTGCAATTGATGAAGGTAAAAAGAGGACGATTCCTGAAACTTTTTCACTAGAACAGAACTACCCCAATCCGTTTAATCCAACAACCACAATAGCTTATAATATTCCGTATAGGTCAGAGACAAAGTTAACTATCCATGATATAAAGGGTCGGGTGATAAATACCACATCTCAGGAAGAAAGAGAAGCAGGTTCTTATTCAATTAGTTGGGATGGGACAGATTCTCAAGGAAATCAGGTTAGTTCCGGGATGTATTTCTACTCAATAAGAGCTGGTGTATATTCCGAGACTCGCAAAATGTTGTTGCTGAAG